>Ga0160443_100018_pt1 | contig 423460 bp, 362 predicted proteins | sample HID1972I_E1MG_FD_108244 | JGI IMG/M metagenome (GOLD analysis project Ga0160443, IMG submission 108244) | Enriched pill bug-associated microbial communities from UW Madison campus, WI, USA - HID1972I_E1 MG | ecosystem: Host-associated > Arthropoda: Insects > Digestive system > Unclassified ...
CGGCGGATCGCGAATGCGCAAAGCCGACCTGGTCAAGGCCATCGGCGATCACCAGCGCGGCGGCTCCGTTGCTGCCAAGGACGCCAAGGCCGCCAAGGCTGACACCGAAACAGCGGCAGCTCCAGCCGAGCAGCCAAAGGAAACCAAAGCCCGCTCCCGCCGCGCACCGAAGGCAGAAGCCAAGGTCGAGGCCGAAGCAGCGCCTGAGGCACAGCCAGCCGCCGAGCCAGCTGCCGCCGAGCAGAAGCCAGTGCGCACCCGCCGCCCATCGCGCCGCGTGACCGACTCGGGCAAGGCCCCGGTCGCCGCCGAAGCGAAGACCGAGGCGCCGGAAGCTGCCAGTGAAACCGAAGCAGCCCCAGCAGAGCAGAAGGCTCCGCGCCAGCGCCGCAACTCCAAGGCCAAGGCAGAAGCCGCCGCCGAGCAGCCAGCAGCGAACGCCGAGCCAAAGGCCGAGGCCGCTGAAGGCAACGGCGAAGCCCGCGAGGAGCGCCGCGAGCGCAACAACAACCGCCGCGATCGCAACAACCGCCGTGAGCGCAACAACGACCGCGCCGAGCGCAATGACCGCGGCGAAGCCGGCGAGCCGGAGAACAACGGCGAGGCCCGCGAGGAGCGCCGTGAACGCGGCAACCGCCGCGAGCGCAACAACGACCGTGCAGAGCGCAACAACGAGCGCACCGAGTCCGGCGAGAGCGAGGGCGGCGAAGAGCGCAACGAGCGCAATAACGACCGCAACGATCGCAATAACCGCCGCGAGCGCAACAACGATCGCAATGATCGCAATAACCGCCGCGAGCGCAACAACGACCGCAATGAGCGCAACAACGATCGCAATAACCGCAACCGCCGCAACCGCCGTGATGACGACGAGCCGCAGCTGAGCGAAGACGATGTCGTGTTGCCGGTCGCCGGCATCCTGGACGTGCTGGAGAACTACGCGTTCGTCCGCACCTCCGGCTACCTGCCAGGCCCCAACGACGTGTACGTCACCCTGGGCCAGGTCAAGAAGTACAACCTGCGCAAGGGCGATGCCATTGTCGGCGCCATCCGCCAGCCGCGCGAGGGCGAGACCCCGAACCCGCGCCAGAAGTTCAATGCCCTGGTGCAGCTGACTTCGGTCAACGGCAAGAAGCCGGAAGACAACCGCGAGCGCGTGGAGTTCAACAAGCTCGTTCCGCTGTACCCAACCGAGCGCCTGCGCCTGGAAACCGATCCGAAGCTGGTCGGCCCGCGTGTCATCGACCTGGTGGCCCCGATCGGCAAGGGGCAGCGCGGCCTGATCGTTTCGCCTCCGAAGGCCGGCAAGACCCTGATCCTGCAGGCCATCGCGAACGCGATCACCATCAACAACCCAGAAGTGCACCTGATGATGGTTCTGGTGGACGAGCGTCCTGAAGAAGTCACCGACATGCAGCGCACCGTCAAGGGCGAGGTTATTGCCTCGACCTTCGACCGCCCGGCCGATGACCACACCACGGTGGCCGAGCTGGCCATCGAGCGCGCCAAGCGCCTGGTGGAAATGGGCATGGATGTTGTGGTCCTGCTGGACTCGATGACCCGCCTGGGCCGCGCCTACAACCTCTCGGCTCCAGCCTCGGGCCGCATCCTTTCCGGTGGTGTGGACTCCGCTGCGCTGTACCCGCCAAAGCGCTTCTTCGGTGCTGCCCGCAACATCGAAAATGGCGGTTCGCTGACCATCCTTGCCACCGCACTGGTGGAGACCGGGTCCAAGATGGACGAGGTCATCTTCGAGGAATTCAAGGGCACCGGCAACATGGAACTGCGCCTCTCGCGCCAGCTGGCAGAGAAGCGCATCTTCCCGGCCGTCGACGTCAACGCGTCGAGCACCCGCCGCGAAGAGCAGCTGATGAGTGCCGAAGAGGTGCGCATCATGTGGCGCCTGCGCCGCATGCTCTCGGGCATCGATCCGCAGCAGGCGCTGGAAGTGCTCACCGGCAAGATCCGCGAAACCGGATCCAACGCAGAATTCTTGATGCTGGTCAACAAGACCACCCCGAACAAGGATTAGCGCCCCTGCCCGCCATGGCGTCCAGCCAGCCTGCCACACCGGCAGCTGGCTGGACGCCATCGGCGCGTAGTGACCAGAAAACCAACTAGAATTTATTCCCAGCAGCCCGCAGCGCCGATCCGGCCCGGCTGCGCGGACACCGCCGACAAGGAAGCACACCACCATGTTCGAATCCGTCAAGACGCTACTAGAAGAGCATGCACAGATCCAGGCGCAGCTCTCGGATCCGGCGGTGTACGCCGACCAGGCGCTGGCCCGCAAGCTCGGACGCCGCTCCGCCCAGCTCAACGGCATCGTCGAAGCCTACAACCGCTGGCACAGCGCCACCGAGGATCTGGAAGCTGCCCGCGAAATGGCAGATGAAGACCCGGATTTCGCCGAAGAGGTCGAGACCCTGAGCGCGGCACTGCCTGAATTGCAGGAAAAGCTGCGCCGCCTGCTGATTCCGCGCGACGAGAACGACGCCCGCGATGTGATCCTCGAGGTCAAGGGCGGCGAAGGCGGCGACGAGGCCGCGCTGTTCGCAGCCGACCTGCTGCGCATGTACACCCGCTACGCCGAGAACAAGGGCTGGAAGGTGGAGATGATTTCCTTCAACGAGTCCGACCTTGGCGGCTACAAGGATGCCCAGGTGGCTATCAAGGGCAAGTCGAACGACCCGGCTGAAGGCGTCTACGCCCAGCTGAAGTTCGAAGGCGGCGTGCACCGCGTGCAGCGCGTGCCGGTGACCGAATCCCAGGGGCGCATCCACACCTCGGCAGCCGGCGTCCTGGTGCTGCCAGAAGTCGACGAGCCAGAAGAAGTCGAGATCCACCAGAATGATCTGAAGATCGACGTCTACCGCTCCTCGGGCCCCGGCGGCCAGTCAGTGAACACCACCGACTCCGCGGTGCGCATCACCCACATGCCCACCGGCATCGTGGTGGCCATGCAGAACGAGAAGTCGCAGATCCAGAACCGCGAAGCCGCCATGCGCGTGCTGCGCTCGCGCCTGCTGGCCCACCAGCAGGAGATCATCGACCAGGAGAACTCGGCCCAGCGTGCCAGCCAGATCCGCACCATGGATCGTTCCGAGCGCATCCGCACCTACAACTACCCGGAAAACCGCATCGCGGATCACCGCACCGGGTACAAGGCCTACAACCTGGATGCCGTGATGGACGGCGACCTGCAGCCGGTGATCGAATCCTGCATCCAGATGGACGAGGAAGAGCGCCTGGCAGCGCTGGGCGAGTAATAGCGCCTTGGAAGAACTCTCAGCCGTTCGCCAGGCGGCGATTGCGGCGCTGGCCAGCGCCGGGGTGCCAAGCCCCGGCGTTGATGCCGACCTGCTGCTCTGCCACGTGCTGGGCATCAGCCGCTCGGAGCTCAAGATCCGCGAGCTGCGCGGCGATGTTTTCCAGGGCGAGCAGCGCCAGCAATTCACCGCGCTGGTCGCCGCGCGCCGCACCCGCATTCCGCTGCAGCACCTGACCGGGGTAGCCCACTTCCGCTATCTCGAGCTGAAGGTCGGCCCCGGGGTCTTCACCCCGCGCCCGGAGACCGAAACCGTGGTGCAGCTGGGACTGGATTTTGTGGCCGCGCACCGAATCGATGCTCCTTCCTGCATCGATTTGTGCTCCGGCTCCGGGGCCATCGCTGCGGCGCTGGCCAGCGAGCTGCCGGGCTCCAGGGTCTGGGCGGTCGAGCTGTCCGCCGAGGCCATCGGCTATACCCGCGCCAATTGCCTGCCGCACCAGGTCACCGTCCTGCACCAGGATGCCACCAGCCTGCCCGGTGAATTCGACGGGTCCATGGACCTGGTGATTTCCAATCCTCCCTATATTCCGCCCAATGCGATTCCGCGCGAGGCGGAAGTCCGGGACCACGATCCGGATATGGCCCTCTATGGCCTGGGCGTGGACGGATTGCAGATTCCGCGGGCCATCAGCGCCCAAGCCATGAAGCTGCTGCGCCCCGGCGGATATTTTGTGATGGAGCACGCCGAGGTCCAGCAGGATTCCGCCGCGGCGATGCTGCGCGAGGCCGGATTCGAGCGGGTGGCAGGCCACAAGGATTTGACCGGACGGGCCCGTGCCACCTCCGGCTACGCACCACACCGAGAAGCAGTACCACCTACGACCCACCGTGCATGAAAGAATGATCCCGTGAGCACAAGATTTTTGGTAAGCAACGAGCAAGAGCATGCAGCAGGAATCACCGCGGCCAAAGCCGCCTTGGCGGACAAGCGGTGCATCGTCTTGCCCACGGATACCGTCTACGGGATTGGGGCCGACGCTTTCAGCGCCCAGGGCGTAGCCATGCTGCTGGCAGCCAAGGGGCGCGGGCGCACCATGCCGCCACCGGTACTCATCGCGCAAACGGCCACCATGGATGGACTGGCCCGCGACATTCCTGATGCCGCGCGCAAACTTGCCGAGGCCTTCTGGCCTGGGGGACTGACCCTGATTTTGCAGGCGCAGCCGTCGCTGACCTGGGACCTGGGGGAGACCCGCGGCACCGTTGGGCTGCGTGTTCCAAATGATGAGACTGCCTTGGAACTGCTGCGCGAAACCGGCCCGCTGGCTGTTTCCTCGGCCAACCGCACCGGCCAGCCCGCAGCCTTGGATGCCGATTCGGCCATGGAGCAGCTGGGCGAATCCGTTGACGTCTACCTTGATGGCGGTTCGCGCGGCGAGAATTCGGCCGATGCCCTGCCGTCGACCATCATCGACTGCACTGGCGAACACCTGAAGGTCGTTCGCTCGGGCGCGATTTCCATCGAGGAACTGCGCGTTGTCGTCCCCGAGGTGCTCGACCTGGGACAGGATGCCCCAGGCCAGCGCGCATGAGAATATACCTTCTTCTCATCGCCTTCAGCTTCACCGCCTCATATTTGCTGACCCCCATGGTCCGTTCGCTGGGCCAGCGGTACACCGCCAACCAGATGCTGCGCGAACGCGACCAGCATCAATCGCCCATCGTGAAATTTGGCGGCGTGGCCATCATCGCTTCCTTCGGCATGGGCATTTGGCTGGCGAGCAATTTCCACTTCTTCCGCGGAGTCTTCGGCGGCCAGGCAATCCAGGGCCTGAGCCTGGCGCTGCTGGTCATCCTGATCCTTGGCCTCGCCGATGACATGTTCGACCTGCGCTGGTGGATCAAGCTCCTGGGGCAGATTCTCATCGGCTGGCTGATGGCGACCCACGGGGTGCTGATCCAGTCGCTACCGGTGGGCTCGTGGCAGATCAGGGAACAATGGCTGCAGGTTGTTGTCACCATATTCCTGATTGTCCTGACCATGAACGCCATCAATTTCTCTGATGGCCTGGACGGCTTGGCCGCCGGCCTGGCAGCTATCGGCGCTGCCACCTTCTTCGTGTACTCCTACGTTCTGGCAACGCATGTGAGCGCCGATGACTATGCGAATCTCGGTGCCCTGCTGTGCGCCCTGTTGCTCGGCGCCTGCCTGGGCTTCCTGCCGCACAACTTCAATCCCGCGAACATCTTCATGGGGGAGACCGGGGTGCTGGCGATCGGCTTGATCCTTTCGGTGGCCGCGATCGCTGTCACCGGCGACGTGCAGGGACTCGAAGCCCGCCGGTTCCGCAATATCCCGGCCTACATGCCCATGCTTTTGCCGATGGTGATCGTGTTCCTACCAGTGCTGGACCTTGTACTGTCGGTCTTCCGCCGCCTGGCCAACAAGCGCTCACCCTTTTCACCGGACTCGAAGCACATCCACCACCGGATGCTGGCCCAAGGCCACTCAGTGCGCCGCGCAGTGATCCTGCTCTATCTGTGGGCCGCCGCGATCGCAGTCTCGGTGGTGTCCATTGCGTTCATTCCGGTGTTCCTGGTGATCCCCATGGCCCTGGTCCTCTTCTTGGCTGCGGCCATTGGAACGTGGTGGCCATTGGTCGTTCAGCGGGTTGGAGCTCTGCGCAAGCGCCTGGGGCATGATTAGCTTCACCAAATGGCCGAGTAATCCACAAGCAAAGTCTTTCTATCTCGTGTAGAATTCAGAGTAGATCTTCTTCCGGGAGCTCTTTTTGGGCGAGCGGAAGTTTCAAGTTTCATCAGCATCGTGGGTGCACGATGGTCCCTCGGATTGGCGAAGAAAGGTTGCGGACGTGGCTTCCAGTTCTGCCCGCATCAGCACTTCCTCAGCTCCGAACTCCATCTGGTTGCCGATTTTGGCTTTGTCACTGGTGTATTCGCTGATCGCAACAGCCGCATTTTTCCTGATTTCGTGGTTGTTCGCTGATCTTCGCTATGCACTGTCGGGCGCATTGGCGGCCGGGGTGGTTATTGGCTTTTTTGCCATTGGCATTCTGATCGCCGAAGCTGCAGGACGAATTCGCCGCTCGTGGGCCATGCCTGCGTTTTTGGGCGCATATGTCATCAAGGTTTTTGGTATCGCCTTCGTGTTGTTGAACCTGGGTTTGCCCGAATGGGTTAACCGGCAGGGATTCGTTCTTGCAGCAGCTATCTCACTCGTTGCCTGGCAGGTTGGCGAAGTTCGAGCCTTCATGAAGGCCCGGCTGGCAATCTACAACGAGGACTAGGGAGTACCGGCCGGCGAATGTGTCGGAAGGATGCTGTGAGTTTGATAAGCTTACTACGGGTCATTTTTAGCTGAACGCTGTAATGCGTGAGGCTGGATACAAATGCGCTTGCGGGGAAACCTGCAGGTGGCACCTCATCAGGGTTGATGCCTCCGGCAACAGCTGTGGTGGGATCCCCGTTTGATCTTTTCTTCACACGGTGAGAGGCAGTTTCCGCCAGTCACCGCCTTTTGCCCGTGACCGTTACTGCAGAGAGGACAGCGCGTTGTTCGCGTTTGCGCTCCCAATGGCCTCAGAAGAAGGCGGCTTCATTCCGCCATCGGTGTCCGATACCCACCTCCCAGAGATTTTCCCTTGGGCAGCTGAGTACGGCACCGGTTTCGGCAAGCAGATGCTCATGATCGTTTTGTCGATCGCGCTCATCACTTGGTTCTTCACCATGGCCATCAAGAACCCGAAGCTGGTTCCAGGCAAGATGCAGTACATCGCTGAATCCGGTTACGCCTTCGTGCGTAACGGCATCGGCCGCGACATCATCGGCGAGAAGAACTTCCGCCCGTGGATTCCGCTGCTATTCGCGACTTTCTTCTTCGTACTGCTCAACAACCTCTTCGGCGCGATCCCGTTCTTGCAGCTTCCATCGTTCTCACACGCTGGTTCTGCATACGCGATGGCCATCATTATCTACGGCACCTGGATTGCTGTAGGCCTGAAGAACCACGGTATCCGCTTCTTCAAGCTGGCCGTCACCCCACCGGGTGTCAGCCCAGTGATGTTGATTCTGCTGGTGCCGTTGGAAATCATTTCTAACTTCATTGTCCGCCCGCTGACGCACTCGCTGCGTTTGATGGCAACGATGCTGGCAGGCCATATCATTGTGATGCTGGCTGCTTCAGGTGCACGCCACTTGATCGTCGTCCAGGACTCGCTGGCACTGAATGGTGTTGGTGTTCTGGTCATCGCAGGTTCCGTGGCTATGTACTTCCTGGAATTGTTGATCATGGTTCTGCAGGCGTTCGTGTTTACGCTGCTGACCGCGATCTACATCCAGGGTGCAATTGAAGCTGACGCCCACTAGGCCATTTCTTATTTACTAAATCCCAAATGTTCTTCCTTGAACGATTCAAGGAAAACCTCACAACCTACCGGCAAAAAGCCGGTATCTTGAAAGGAAAATTCGCATGAGCGGCTCCCTGAACATGATCGGCTACGGTCTGGCAGCAATTGGTTCGGCTATCGGCGTGGGCTTGATCTTCGCAGCGTACATCAACGGCGTTGCACGTCAGCCAGAAGCACAGCGCATCCTGCAGCCAATCGCAATGCTCGGCTTCGCACTTGCTGAAGCACTGGCCATCCTTGGCCTGGTTTTCGCCTTCGTTATCAAGTAAGTCCTTCCCGGCTGTAGTGGCCTCGCCACTATCGCGAGGCATACACACAAGTGGAAACTAATAGATAAGGAATGGTGAGAATGAATAGCACTGACTTCATCCTCGCTGCGGGCGAATCGGTCAACCCGCTGATGCCTAACCCGTGGGAAATTCTCGTCACGGGCGTTGGCTTCGCGGTCCTCCTTTTCATCGTCATCAAGGTCATTGCTCCGAAGTTTGAGCAGTCCTATGAAGATCGCGTCACCGCGATCGAAGGCGGTCTTGAAAAGGCCGAGGCAGCGCAGAAGGAAGCAGAGGAGACCTTGGCACAGTACAAGGCCCAGCTTCTGGAAGCACGCACCGAAGCAAACCGCATCCGCGAGGAAGCTCGCAGCGAAGGCGCTCAGATCCTTGAAGATCTGAAGACCAAAGCAACCGACGAGGCTACTCGCATCAGCGAGCAGGCTCAGCGCCAGATCCAGGCAGAGCGCGCAGCCGCTCTGTCCTCGCTTCGCACCGACGTGGGCACCTTGGCCACCGAGCTTGCAAGCAAGGTTGTTGACGAAGCTCTGAAGGACGATGCCCGTGCACAGCGCGTGGTTGATCAGTTCCTGAACGATTTGGAAGCTCAGCAGAACGCAGGTGCATCGAACTAATGGCAAGTGTATCGAGCGAGTCATTGGCAAAGGCCTTGGAGTTCCTGGAACCCAAGCTGGCACTGGCATCTATTGAGCTGCCAAAGGAACTGTTCGCGGTCCTGGAAGTACTGGATGCAAATGCCGGTCTTCGCCGAGCACTGACTGATCCAGCCCGTGAAGATGCCGAAAAGGCAGGCCTCTTGGCTCAGCTGCTGCACGGAAAGGTCTCGGCTGCCGCTGAGGACACCGTCGCCCAGCTGGCTTCAACCCGCTGGAGCTCGGAACGCGACATTAGCGATGCGCTCGAAACTCTGGCTGTCACCGCGGTTACCGCAGTGGCGGAACAGCAGGACGGCGCTTCAGGGCTGAACAAGCTGGAGCAGGATCTGTTCTCCTTCATCGAGGTGGTCCGTGGAAACCACGAACTGCAGCGTGCGTTGGATGATGCACAGGCCCCAGTTGAAGCTAAGCGCGCACTTGCGCTCAAGCTTGTGCCTAACGCGTCGCAGACCTCGCAGGTTTTGATCTCCCAGGCAGTTTCGAACCCACGCGGTTTGAAGCCTGCAACCCTGGTCGAACGCTTCGTTGAACTAGTCGCCAAGCGCCAGCAGCGCTGGATCGCTTCGGTGATCAGCACTGTGGAGCTTTCCGAGGCTCAGCGTTCGCGCCTGGAGACCAGCCTGAACAAGCTATACGGTCGTCAGCTCAAGCTCAACACCGCTATCGACCCATCGCTGGTCGGTGGACTGGTAGTAAAGGTTGGCGACGAAGTTGTCGACGCTTCCGTGGCATCGCGCGTGGCGGATTTGCGCCGCGCACTGGCTAGCTAGGACTTCTGCCAGGAGCTGGCTCCTGGCAGTTGTTCCGGCTCGCCGGGACCAACACAGACTTCATTCACATCGATCCACCATTCTTGAGGGTGGATCACAATTTAGGAGAGCAGGGACTGCAGATGGCCGATTTGACCATCAATGCCAACGACGTCCGCAATGCCCTAAACGAGTTCGCATCTTCCTACGAACCGGGTAAGGCAGAGCGCACCGAGGTGGGACGCGTCGTCGCCGCGAGCGACGGCATCGCCAGAGTGGAAGGTCTTCCTTCCGTTATGGCCAACGAGTTGCTGAAGTTCGAAGATGGCACCCTGGGCCTGGCCCAGAACCTCGATACCCGTGAAATCGGTGTCGTTGTGCTTGGTGACTTCACCGGCATCGAAGACGGCCAGAAGGTAGAGCGCACCGGCGAGATCCTTTCGGTTCCAGTCGGCGACGGCTACCTCGGCCGCGTTGTTGATCCACTGGGTGAGCCACTGGACAACATGGGTCCAATTGCCGCTGAAGGACGTCGTGCACTGGAGCTCCAGGCACCAGGCGTGACCCAGCGCAAGAGCGTTCACGAACCATTGCAGACCGGCCTGAAGGCCATCGACGCAATGATCCCGATCGGCCGTGGCCAGCGTCAGCTGATCATTGGCGACCGCCAGACCGGCAAGACCGCTATCGCGGTTGACGCCATCCTGAACCAGCGCGACAACTGGGCAACCGGTGACGAAACCAAGCAGGTTCGCTGCATCTACGTGGCAATCGGCCAGAAGGCATCGACCATCGCTGCCGTACGCCAGACCCTCGAAGAGCAGGGCGCCCTGGAATACACCACCATCGTGGCTTCCCCGGCATCTGACCCAGCAGGCTTCAAGTACTTGGCGCCATATGCAGGCTCGGCCATTGGCCAGCACTGGATGTACGGTGGCAAGCACGTTCTGATCGTCTTCGATGATCTGTCGAAGCAGGCTGAAGCCTACCGCGCCGTGTCCCTGCTGCTGCGCCGTCCGCCAGGACGCGAAGCCTACCCAGGTGACGTCTTCTACCTGCACTCCCGCCTGCTTGAGCGTTGCGCCAAGCTCTCGGACGAGCTCGGTGCAGGTTCGATGACTGGTCTTCCAATCATCGAGACCAAGGCCAACGACGTGGGCGCGTTCATCCCGACCAACGTCATCTCGATCACCGACGGCCAGATCTTCTTGCAGTCGGACCTGTTCAACGCCAACCAGCGCCCAGCTGTCGACGTGGGTATCTCGGTATCCCGCGTTGGTGGTTCGGCACAGGTCAAGGCCATGAAGAAGGTCTCCGGTACCTTGAAGCTTGAATTGGCTCAGTACCGCGACATGCAGGCCTTCGCAATGTTCGCTTCGGATCTGGATGCCGCTTCCAAGCAGCAGCTGACCCGTGGTGCACGCCTGATGGAACTGCTCAAGCAGGGCCAGTACACCCCATACGCTGTTGAGGATCAGGTCGTTTCGATCTGGGCCGGCACCAACGGCTACCTGGACGATGTCCCGGTTGAGGACGTACGCCGCTTCGAGGCTGAGTTCATCGACTACCTGCGTCACCGCACTGACGTTCTGACCGTAATCGGCCAGACCGGCAAGCTGGAGAACGAGACCTTGGAAGCCATGAAGTCCGGCATTGCCGACTTCAAGGCCGGCTTCTTCGGTGCAGGCAGCGATCAGCTGGTTGCCGCTGGCCACGAAGAGCACGACGCTCTGAACGCCGAGTCCGTTGACCAGGAACAGATCGTCAAGCAGAAGCGCTGACAATTTTCTTGTGCTGAAGTTGCGGCGCCGGTGACGGCGCCGCAACAACAGCACAGGGGATAAGGAAAGGACACACATGGGAGCCCAGATTCGGGTCTACCGCCAGAAGATCGGATCGACCAAGTCGATGCGCAAGATCTTCAAGGCGATGGAACTGATCGCTGCATCCCGCATTGGCAAGGCACGTACGCGTGTCGCGGCATCACTGCCATACGCCAATGCGATTACCCGTGCAGTAACCGCCGTCTCGTCCCAGGCCGATGTCGAACACCCACTGACCACCGAGCCGGCGCAGGTACGCCGTGCCGCGGTCTTGGTGATGACCTCGGACCGAGGACTTGCCGGGTCCTACTCCGCCAGCGTTCTGAAGCAGGCAGAGCACCTCGTGGAACTCCTGCGTGAAGAAGGCAAAGAAGTCAAGACCTACCTGGTCGGCCGCAAGGCACAGGCTTACTTTGATTTCCGTTCACGCGAGTACGCCAGAGTGTGGACCGGGGAAACTGATTCTCCGCGTTTCGAAACCGCACACGAGCTGCGAGACGTCCTCCTGGAGGACTTCAACACCGACTACGAAGAGGGTGGCGTGGAAGAAATCCACGTCGTCTACACCCAGTTCAAGTCGATGGTCACGCAGGAACCGACGGTCATCCGTCTGTTGCCGTTGGAGGTTGTCGAGGATGAATCCGAGACTCCAACCGACGAGCTGTTGCCACTGTACGAGTTTGAGCCATCGGCGGAAGAAGTGCTTGACGCACTGCTTCCTCGGTACATCGAGTCTCGATTGTTCAACTGCCAGCTGCAGTCCGCAGCCTCCGAGCTTGCTGCACGCCAGCGGGCAATGAAGGCCGCAGGCGACAACGCAGGCGAACTGATCAAGAAGTACACACGATTGCTTAACAATGCCCGTCAGGCTGAAATCACCCAGGAGCTTTCGGAAATTATTGCCGGCGCCGACGCGCTGAACGGCTAATTCCCGACAGGTCCGACCAGACAAGAAGTGAGAAAGATGACTGCCCAACTCAACGAGCAGGTTACCGCAGGGGCCATCGGTCGCATCGCGCGCGTGACTGGCCCGGTCGTGGACGTCGAGTTCCCAGCCGATGCACTGCCTGCTATCTACAACGCACTGACCGCTGAGCTGACCCTCAACGGCGAAACCAAGAAGATCACCTTCGAAACCAGCCAGCACCTCGGTGAGGGCCTGGTTCGCGCGGTATCGCTGCAGGCCACCGACGGCCTGGTCCGCGGTACCTCGGTGACCGACACCGGCGCTGCGATCTCCGTCCCTGTTGGCGACGGCGTCAAGGGCCACATCTTCAACGTATTGGGCGACGCCCTGGACGTTGACAACTCGGAGATCCAGGTCACCGAGCGCTGGCCAATCCACCGCCAGCCACCTAAGTTCTCTGAACTTGAGGGCTCGACCGAAATGCTGGAAACCGGCATCAAGTCGATCGACCTTCTCACCCCGTACATCAAGGGTGGAAAGATCGGCCTGTTCGGCGGCGCCGGCGTGGGCAAGACCGTCCTGATCCAGGAAATGATCACCCGTGTTGCACGTAACTTCGGTGGTACTTCGGTATTCGCCGGTGTGGGCGAGCGCACCCGTGAAGGCAACGACCTCTGGGTCGAAATGGATGAGGCCAACGTTCTGAAGGACACCGCCTTGGTGTTCGGCCAGATGGATGAGCCACCAGGAACCCGTCTGCGCGTGGCACTGTCCGCACTGACCATGGCGGAATACTTCCGCGATGTCCAGAACCAGGACGTGCTGCTGTTCATCGACAACATCTTCCGCTTCACCCAGGCCGGTTCCGAGGTGTCGACCCTTCTGGGCCGCATGCCTTCCGCCGTGGGCTACCAGCCGAACTTGGCCGATGAAATGGGTCTGCTGCAGGAACGCATCACCTCGACGAAGGGCCGCTCGATCACCTCGATGCAGGCTGTTTACGTCCCGGCCGATGACTACACCGACCCGGCTCCAGCAGCAACCTTCGCCCACCTGGATGCAACCACCGAGCTGTCGCGTGAAATCGCGTCGCGCGGTCTGTACCCGGCAATCGATCCGCTGACCTCGACCTCGCGAATCCTGGATCCGCAGTACATCGGCCAGGATCACTACGATGTAGCCATCCGCGTGAAGGCTATCTTGCAGAAGAACAAGGAACTGCAGGACATCATCGCGATCCTCGGTATCGACGAACTGGGCGAAGAGGACAAGATCGTCGTTGCCCGTGCACGTCGCATCCAGCAGTTCCTGTCGCAGAACACCTACACCGCAAAGCAGTTCACCGGTGTCGAGGGTTCGACCGTTTCCATCAAGGACACCATCGAAGGCTTCAAGGCCATTTGCGATGGCGACTTGGACCACATTGCAGAGCAGGCGTTCTTCAACATCGGCGGTCTGGATGACGTCGAGCGCCAGTGGGCCGAAATCCAGAAGGCCAGCTAATTATGGCTGAGCTTCAGGTCGAAATCGTCGCGGCCGACCATTTCGTGTGGTCCGGCGCTGCGAAGCTGGTCAAAGCTCGCTCGGTTGACGGCGAGGTCGGAGTTCTGCCCGGTCACGTTCCGATGCTGTCGGTGCTTGCCGCTGGGGATCTGGAAATCGAACCGGTTTCCGAGTCCCGCTTCTCGGTCCAGATCGACGGGGGATTCTTCTCCGTCGAGTCGGACCGCGTAGTGATCGTTGCTGACAACGCTGTGCTTGGTACCGCAGCGTAGGCGATGAATTGTTTGAGATAACCGCACCAGTTCTAATCGCGCTGCTGATCCTGATTGGCATCGCCTTGTTCTTCGGCGCCATGGCTGTGCGCCGCATTCAATTGCGGCGCACACTGGGCACCTTTGATGCCTCCATCCGGACTCCCCAGGGACAATGGATGATGGTTATTGGCCGCTATGGGCCGGGACATGTAGACCTGTTGCGGTTTTTCTCTGTTTCACCGGTGCCGCGATTCCAGCTTGAGCGAAGAGGGCTGGATATCAGTGGAACCCGTCGCGCCACCGACGATGAAGCCTCGCGGATTCCGCCAGGATTTGTTGTGGTGATGCTGACCCGGAACGGGGATGAGCTGCTGCTAGCCATGGACTACCGTGACTACACCGGTTTTTCTGCCTGGCTTGAAGCCGGGCCGATTGCCGGAAGCTGGCAGATCTAGAATTTCATACGCAAGAGCCGCCATGACCCATGGGGTCACGGCGGCTCTTGCTTTCCCCTAGGAGGCTCAGAGGTATTGGCCCTTGCGGATGGCCTGCACCAGCTGCAAGTCCTCGTCGAGCACCAGGGCATCGGCGGCAAATCCGTAATGCAGGGAGCCGACCTCGTCGGCCAGGCCGATCAGCGAAGCCGGGACGGTGGTCGCAGAGCTCACCGCTTGCACCAGGGGGACCCCGGCTGCCACCGCATGCCGGAGCACCTGCAGCAAGGTGGAGGTGCCGCCTGCCAATGAATTATCGCTGGCCAGCCGGGCCTGTGAATCAACGACGTTGACCTGTTGCGGGCCAAGCGCGTACTGGCCGTCGGCAAGTCCCGTAGCTGCCATGGAGTCGCTGACAAGCAGGACATTCTCGGCACCGACCAGGCGGTAGACCAGGCGAACGGTATCGGGGGACAGGTGCACCCCGTCGGAGATCAATTCCACGAAGGCGTTGCGATTGGCCGCTTCTTCCAAGCAGGCCGCTACCGGTCCCGGTTCACGGTGGTGCAACGGAGGCATGCCGTTGAACAGGTGCGTGACCGTTGGGCGTTCGGTAAAGCCATCTACGCCGGCGCTGAGCAATTCTTCGCGGGCGTAGCGCAGCGAATCAGCGGCAACCTGGGCCGAGGCGTTGGTATGCCCCAGCGAGGGAACGACACCGTGGGACACCAGCTGCTCGATCAGCTCCTCGCTGCCTTCCAGCTCTGGCGCATAGGTCATGGTGCGCAATTGGCCGCGGCTGGCGGACACCAGTTCGGTGACGAACCCCGGATCCGGCAATTGCAGGTAGCGGGGGTCCTGGGCGCCGCACTGGGCTTCGGAAAGGAACGGCCCTTCGGCATGAATACCGGCAATGGCACCGGACTCGGCAAATTCCGCCAGCAACTCGGCGGCTCCGATCATGGAGTTCGGCTCCGCGGTGACCAATGAGGCAAGCAAGGTGGTGGTGCCTGAGCGATGGAGGTGCTCCAGGGCGCCGGTGATGCTGGAATGATCCGGTGCCGAGAAATCCGCGCCAAGGGCGCCGTGGCAGTGCAGGTCCACCAGGCCCGGGATGATGGTGGTTCCCGCTGCCAGCTCCCGGATTTCATAGTCGGCTGCATCGGGCAGCGCAGCAAAATCATCTTTGTTGCCTGCGAAGCTGATTCGATCTCCATCCACGGCAAGTACGCCGTCGGTGACCTTGAGTCCATCGGAAATCAGGGTGGCGATAAGGGCGTAGCGCGTCGATGTCATGTTCCCAGCTTAGAAGACAGAACGCCCTGAGTCATCGACTCAGGGCAATTGTTCTTAAAGTGGGGTTAGAAAAGCCGGCCGGCAGAGTCGTCGACACCGCGCATGGCGTCATAATCCAAAGTCAAGCAGCGAATTCCGCGATCTTCGGCGAGCGTGCGCGCCTGTGGCTTGATCTGCTGCGCGGCGAAGATGCCGGTTACCGGCTTCAGCAGCGGATCGCGGTTGAGCAAATCCAGATAGCGCGTGAGCTGCTCTACGCCATCGATGTCGCCTCGGCGCTTGAGCTCCACCGCGACGGTGGCCCCCTTGGCATCGCGTGCCAGGATATCCACCGGGCCGATGGCGGTCATGTATTCGCGGCGGATCAGCTTGTGGCCGGCCCCGAGCAGGTCGATCTGTTCGGCCAGCAGGCGCTGGAGGTCTGCTTCCACGCCGTCCTTGATCAGGCCCGGGTCGGTGCCCAGAACATGCGCCGAGTCATGTTCGAAGCTGTGGAAGTTGATGGTCAGCTTGTCATCGGTCTTGGCGCTTGCCACGGTCCAGGTGGAAACGGCGCCCAGCGCTGCGGCATCTTCATCGGGGATTCCCTCGCGAAGGGTCAGCGGCGGGTTCATCCAGTTCAGCGGCTTGTAGCTGCCGCCATCGGAGTGGATAAGCACCGAGCCGTCGGCCTTGACCATCACCAGACGAGTCGCCAACGGAAGGTGGGCTCGAAGACGGCCCTCGTAATCTACTGAACACTTTGCAACCACTAAACGCACCTCACACACTTTACTAGCTGGTTGCGTGTTGTGCGGGGAGATACGGCATGATTAATGACATGCCACGTTCAAACCGTCCGCGCCGTTCGAAGAATCCCCGTCCCGGCAAGGCGCGGAATCATGATGAAGAATCAGAGTATGAAGCTGGCGCCGATGACTGGCTGCAACGGGCTCGTTTCGGCGTGGTGCGGCTGCAGGACGCTCCCGATGGCCAGTGGCACGTACGCAAGATTGCACCGCTGAATGCCAATAAGGCCTACATCTGCCCCGGATGCCACCAGAAGATTGGCGTCGGAGTCGGGCATGTGGTGGCGTGGCGGGCTGATCACTGGTCCGGCGACGACGCGGCAGCCTCGGCTCGGCGGCATTGGCATCCGCACTGCTGGGACACGCGGTCCTACCGCTACTAGTTGCCGCTAGCGGCGGTCCTGGCGTGCGATGAAGACTTCGCGCAGCAAGATCATGGCGCTGGCCGCCACCGGGATCGCCATCAACGCACCGGTAACCCCGGCCAAGGTTCCGCCGGCAATGACCGAGATGACGGCGACGGCACCAGGAACGGCCACCGCCCGGCGCATGATGCGAGGCGATACGAAATAGGCCTCAACCTGCAGGTAGCCGAAGTAGCAGATCGCGTAGATCAAGGCGGTCTGCCAACCCAGGGACAGCGTCACCAGGGTGACCAGGATTCCGGCAATCACGCCGCCCACGAGCGGAATGAACGCCAGCATGGCCACCAGCAAGGTGAGCAGCGCGGTGAACGGTACGCCGAGGATGGTCATCAAGAGCAGGGCGACCAGCGAGTTCAGAACCGCCACAGTCGCCTGGCCCATGACGTAGTTGCCCACCGAGCGGGTAATCCTTTCGGCGAGCTCGGCGACCCTCTCGCGCTTGGAGCGCGGAGCCAGGCGCAGCGAGAAGCCCATCATGCCCGGCAACGAGGCCAAGAAGTAGATGGCCAGCACCAGGACAATCAGTACGCCGAACATCGACTGGGCTACGGTTTGCGACACGCCAAGGACGCCGCCGAAGACATTGGTTACGGCACCGGAATCTCCGAAGAACCGGTCCACCTCGGTGGTCACGCGTTCAGAGAGCGCATATTGCTGGTCGATTTCGCGCACCCATTGGCTGTTCAAGAAATCGGCAACGATATCAGGGGCGCGGGTGATGAAGGTGGTGATCTGGTTGACCAGTGTCGGGATGATCAGCGCCATGAAACCGCCGAAGATGCCCAGCATGCCCACCATGGTGGCGACTACGGCCAAGGGGCGGGATAATCCGCGGCGCATCAGGAAGCGGACTACCGGATCCAGTCCGAGCGCAATGAACAAGGCAATGGCGATCCAGGTCAGCAGCGAGCCAACATTGGTCAACACGTAGTAGCCGCCCAGGGCCAAGCCCACGCCGATGGTGGCCAGGAAGCCCATCGAAATAGGATGCAGCACCGGGAAGGGGTCGAAGGCCTCTTCCGACTGGTGATCGGGAACCTCGCCCAGGGCGGCGGTGCGGGCTGGAGTGCTGAACATTTTTGCCAGGCTTGCACCGAGGCGCCGGGCCAGCGTGCCTTGCGGCTGCGCGGCCTGGTTTTCGGCGCTATTTGGTCCGCCGGATGTCGTTTCCGGGGAATTTACAGGTTGTGAAGCACCCGGCGCTGATGGCGGAGAGGGCGTGCTGGCGCGATCCTCGGGGTCGTGAGGATCGTGGTGCTGGCGCTGCTGATCTGGCTCCATGGCACCGAGCATATCGCGGGCGAGAGGTGAATATGTGTTTCAAGACATTGAGTTGAAACACCAATGAGCCACTTCACAGCCCCGGAACGGAACCATGTTCGCGCCGAACTCGTTAGACTTGGGAATGAACTGCAGTAAGACGTAGGCGAATAGGTGAACTCGTGCGAAAAGTAATCTCCGTGATCGCGATGCTGCTGGGGGCTGCGGCCCTCGTAGCCGGCATCGGACAGAAGACCTTTTGGGCCCCGCCCGAAACGGTCACCGCTTCCATGCCGCAACTGGACGGCGAGGCGCCGCTGACCCTGATCGAGCCCTCGGTCAACGACCCGAAGATCGCACCGGTGGAACTGGTGATCAAGGCCAAGGGCGAATTCACTGCATCTTTGGGACGCAGCTATGACGTGGATGCGTGGGTCGATAACGCAGCGCACGTGTCGCTGACCGGCATCGACACCGTGAACCACAAGATGATCGCAGAATACGTTGACGGCGAAGCCGAAGTGCCCAACCCTGCAGGCGATGACATCTTCTTCGATTCGCAAAGCGCTGACGGCACCATGACCTACCGCTGGACTGCTCCAGATTCCGGCGACTGGTCCCTGCTGCTGGCTGCTGGCGGAAAGGACGCTGCCCCAGTGGATATCTCGGTAACCTACGCCAATGACGACGCAATGCCCTTCGCGCTGCCATTGATCATTGCCGGCTCATTGCTGCTGGTCTTCGGGCTGGCCCTGCTGGTGATGCGTCCGGGCAAGCCGAAGACCGGCTCGAACGCCCAGCACTCCGTGGCCGCGGCGGCCGTTGTTGCCCTCGCCCTGTCCGGTGTCACCTTGCCGATGCAGCCGCAGGACGAATCCAGCGCATCGCCTTCCGAGTCTGCCGCCAAGTCCGGCGATGCCAGCTCCAGCCCCGCTTCCTCGGCACCTGCCGAGGAATCCGGTTCCGCCTCTGCCTCGGAAAGCGAAGAGGAGCCGGTCGCGTTCCCGGTGCTGACCGAAGAGCAGCTCAAGAGCGTTCTGGCAGATGTCCAGAAGAAGGTCGGCAACGCCGATGAAAAGAACGACACCAAGGCCTTGGATTCCCGTGCCGCGGGTGCTTTCAAGTACTTGCGCGGCAAGCGCTACGACATGCTCAAGGACGAGTTCAAGGTGGATAAGCCGCTGACCCTGAACACCCAGGTTCTGCGCTCGGCTGCCGTGCCAAATGCCAGCGAGGCAAAGTTTCCCCGCGTGATCTCCGTGGTGACCGCCAAGGACAACGACGCCAATACCCTGCCGCAGGCCCTGACCCTGGTCCAAAAGAGCGCACGGGATAACTACAAGGTTGTTTTCGCCGGGCAGATGCTCCCGAACTCCTCCTTCCCAGGCATTGCCGTGGGCGACCCGGCCACCAAGCAGTTGACCGCTGATGCCAAGGACTTGCAGATGACGCCGGAGAAGGCCCTGGAAGCCCTCGGTGATGTGCTGACCAACGAGGATTCAAAGCAAAAGGGCAAATTTGCCGAGTCCGAGTTCATCAAGGCCATCCATGCGGCCCAGAAGTCCGAGTCCGAGAATGCCGACGAGGCCAAGGTCAGCTATAAGCGCTCGGTCACCAAGGGCGACACCTTCGCGGTGTCCACGCCTGACGGTGGCGCGATTGTGGCAGGCAAGCTGGATAACAAGGCCTTGTTCGAGCGCACCGAAAACGCCGATCCACTCAAGAGCAGCGACAAGCTGACCGAGCAGCTGCTGGGTTCCAGCTCCTCCAACGGCAACGTGGAGAGCACCTACGCTGAGCCGGTGATGTTCTATATCCCTGCCAGTGGTTCCGAGGACAAGATCCAATTGATCTCCGCTGACCAAGTCCTGCTCGACGTAAAGGAAGTTGACTAGTACCCATGAGCGAAGAGAACATTCCTTCAACCCGTGGCGCGGTAGACCTCTCGGCGTTGGCCCACCATAGCCCGCAGGCCACCGGCACCACCGATTCGGCAGCTGCCAGCTGGACCACCAGCCTGGACGAGGCATCCTTCGAACAGTTTGTCGGCCTCTCCCAGAGCGTGCCGGCCATCGTGTCGCTGGGTTCGCCCCGGGTGCAGGTCTCGGCTGATCTCGATGCCGTGCTGCGCAGGCTGGTCGATGCCAAGAACGGCAAGTTCGTTCTCGGAGTGGTAGATGCCGAAACCTATCCCCAGATCGCCCAGGCTTTCCAGGCCCAGCAGATTCCGATGGTGGTCGCCCTGGTCAAGGGCCAGCCGGTGCCGCTGTTCCAGGGCCCGGCCGCCGAGGAGCAGATTGTGCAGTTGCTGGGCCAGCTGGAACAGCTCGCCGTGCAGCAGGGCCTGGGCGGAACGGTGCCGCCATTGAGCGGAACCGCTGGGAACACCGAGCCCGAGTTGCCGCCGCTGCACCAGAAGGCCGTGGATGCGATTGACGCGGGCGACTACGCCGCGGCCGAAGCCGCCTACCTCGAAGCGCTGAACGAGAAGCCGAACGACCACGACGCGCAGGTGGGCGTATACAAGGTGCGGCTGCTCTCGCGCACGCAGAACCTCGATTTGAACACGTCGCGCGAACTGGCAGCGCAGAATCCGCAAGAGATTGCCGCGCAACTCGATGTCGCTGATCTTGATCTGATCGGCGGCCACGTGGAGGATGCCTTTGCCCGTCTGGTGTCGTTGATTTCGAAACTGGCAGACGATGATCGCGAACGAGTTCGCCGCCGCCTCATCGAGCTCTACGCAGTGGTCGGAAACAACGATCCGCGCGTGGCTGCCTCGCGACAGAAACTGGCGCGCGTCCTGTTCTGATCCGTGCCGCTTCGCCGTGCCCCGGCCGACAAGTTCGCTTGTCGGCCGGGGCTTTTTGCACCCAAGATTAATTCCAAAGGATGATGCTTATTTCCCAGGCGTGTTGCTAGCCTGAAAATATGACTCAGATCGCACTGGATATTCGCGGCCTCGCCAAGCAATTTGGCCCCAAGGTCGCGGTGGATAACGTCAGCCTGCAGGTGCCTGCAGGCTCTTTCTATGGCCTCGTGGGCCCCAACGGAGCCGGCAAAACCACGATGCTGTCCATGGCCACCGGACTGCTCAGGCCCGATTCCGGCCAAGCTCTGGCCAATGGGGTGGATATCTGGGCTGATCCCCAGGCGGCCAAGGCAACCCTGGGCGTGCTGGCCGATGGCGTGCGCCAGTTCGACCGGCTGACCGGCCGGCAGCTGGTGAGCTATTCGGGGCTCTTGCGCGGCATGGACCGGGCCGAGGTCGCTGAGCGCACCGAGGACCTGTTGCGCGTCATGGATCTGACCGGTGACGGCGACAAGCTGGTGGTGGACTATTCGGCCGGCATGACCAAGAAGATCTCGCTGGCCACGGCAATGATCCACTCGCCCAAGCTGCTGGTGCTGGATGAGCCCTTCGAGGCCGTTGACCCGGTATCGGCCGCCAATATCCGCGACATCCTCAACGACTACGTTGAATTTGGCGGCACCGTGATCGTTTCCTCGCATGTGATGGATCTCGTGCAGCGCATGTGCACCCACGTGGCAGTGATTGCCGGCGGCGTGCTCAAGGCGCAGGGCTCGGTTGAGCAGGTGCGCGGCGGCATGAGCCTGGAGGACCGGTTCGTTGATCTGGTGGGCGGACGGGCAAACAACGAAGGGCTGTCATGGTTGCGCACATCCTCAAACTGAAGCTTTTGCTGCTGGCCAATGGGTTCAAGCGTTCGACAGGCCAGCTGATCGGTGTGATCATCGGCGGGTTGTACGCCTTAGGGATGATCGTGATGCTCACGCTCGCGGCCTGGTTCCTGGCTGGCGAAACCGCCATCGACGCCGAATTGAGCATCCTCATCGGTTCACTGGCGGTGCTTGGCTGGGCCATCATTCCGCCGCTGCTCACCGGCGTTGACCTGACCTTGGAGCCTTCGCGCTTTGTGCACTTCGGCATTCCGCAGAAGGTCCTGGGCCCGGCGCTGGTGCTCTCCGGCTTCATCTCGGTTCCGGCGATCTTGACGATTATCGGGCTGGTGGGCGGGTCGCTGATCTGGCGGCTTGAGCCACTGGTGCTGCCGGTTGCCGTCGTGGCCGCCATCGCCACCGCGGTGATGGCCGTCCTGGTCTGCCAGTATTTGACGATCATGGCCACGGCCCTGCGTGCCAAGCGCCGCTTCCGTGAACTGACCTTCGCCGTGCTGTTCCTGCTGCTGATCTGCCTGGGGCCGATCATCTCCTCGATCGCCTCGGCCGCCAACAGCCTGCTGGACTGGGTCGGACCGATCGCCAGCGTCCTGGCCTACACTCCGCTCGGAGCCGCCGCGGCCCTGCCCGGTGCGCTGGCCCAGGGCGATTACCTGCAATTTGCCATCTGCTTGATTCTTGCGGTGGCCTACCTGGGGGGACTGTATTGGCTGGTGAACCGGGCGACGGCGCAGGCCACGGTCACCCCTCCGCCGCAACAGCGGGCCGCCAAGCAGAGCGGACTGGGCTTTTTCAAGTACACCCCGGGGACGCCCACTGGCGCGGTGATCGCCCGCGCTCTGACCTATTGGCTCAAGGACCCGCGCTACGCCATCGGTGTGCTGATGGTGCCGGTATTGCCGCTGCTCTTCTGGTTCACCGGCAGCCAGTCCGGAAACTACACCATGATGTATCTGCTGGGGCCCTTGATTGGAGTCCTGCTCGGCTTTTCCATTTCTGCGGATATTTCCTACGACAACACTGCCTTTGCCCTGCACGTGCTGACCGGAGTTTCGGGGCGTGCCGACCGCGCCGGGCGCGCGCTGGCCTGCTTTGCGCTGTCGATTATCCCGGTGCTGGCGGCGGCCATCCTGCCTGGCGCGATCGCCGGCGAAGCATGGCGGATCCCGGGGGACCTGGGCCTGTCGCTGGCCGCATTGCTGGTTGCCCTGGGCGTGGCCTCGGTGGCCTCGGCGCGCTACACCTATGCGGTGCCCCTGCCGGGGGATAACCCGATGAAAACCCCGCCGGGCAACGGCCTGCGCGTCGCGGTGACGCAGCTGGCCACCATCGGCACCATGGCGATCTTGCTGATTCCGGTGTTCATTCCCTACCTGATGGGGTGGTTCCAGGAATCGCAGCCCCTGGGCTTGCTGACCTTGGGCATCGGCCTGGTGCTCGGCGTTGGGCTGCTGTTCGGCGGCATCGCCCTGGGTGGCAAATGGTACGAGCAGCGGACCCCCGAATTGATGCAAGCCGTCATGCTTAACAAATAATGCCCCTTGCTTCGGAGGCGACACGGAGCCATCGGCCAGATCCGGAATCTGGCAGGTGGCTCCGTGTCGTTGCTGGCGATCATTCTTCGTGGATAATCCCTGGCAGAACACCGCCACGGCCCGCAGGCGGACGTGGAAACCAGGGATGAATGTGCCGTGGATGTGGACAAGCTCCCATGCCGATCGGACGGACAGCGGGGCCAATCCGTATTAGACTTGAAGGCATGGTGGAACAGTCTGAAGAAACCCGTGGCGGCACAGCGACAATCGAGCGTACCGAGACAACCCAGAGTGTCGAGGCCGGCGATCATGAGCGATTTGCCCACTACGTGCAGAAGGAAAAGATCATGGAGTCGGCGCTGTCCGGCGAACCGGTGATCGCTTTGTGCGGCAAGGTCTGGACCCCGGGTCGAGACCCGAAGAAGTTCCCGGTATGCCCTGAGTGCAAGGAAGTCTACGACTCCTTGATGGGGTAGTGCCCGAGAAAAACAGCACTACTTCACACACAGCACGCGGCCGGGAAAAGGTATATGACCGAGACACTCTTTGATTTTGGCGACAAGCTTCCACTGGAAGACAAGCTCCCCGTAGCGTATCCGGAACGTGCAGCCTGGGGAACCGGGCCCAAGCTTCGTGCCTGGCAGGCAGAGGCCCTGGCCCAGTACTTTGAAACCGAGCCCAGGGACTTCATGGCCGTGGCAACCCCCGGCGCAGGCAAGACCACCTTCGCGCTGCGCCTGGCCAAGGTGCTGATCGACTCCGGCAAGATCAACCGCATGATCGTAGTTGCCCCGACCGACCACTTGAAAAAGCAGTGGGCCGACTCGGCAGCGCGCGTGGGCATCGCCCTGGACCCGAACTACAAGAACTCGGACGGGCGCCACGGCTCGCACTACCTGGGCGTGGTCGTGACCTATGCGCAGGTGGCCTTGAAGCCAGCGGTGCACCGTGCCAAGACCGAGAATGCCCGCACCCTGGTGATCATGGATGAGGTCCACCACGCAGGCGACGCCCTGTCCTGGGGCGATGGCATCCGCGAAGCCTTTGAACCTGCAACGCGCCGCCTGGCGCTGACCGGAACGCCGTTCCGCTCGGATGCCGCGCCGATTCCCTTTGTGCAGTACATCGACGAGGGCGACGGGATCCGCCGTTCCAAGGCCGACTACACCTATGGCTACGGCAACGCGCTGGCCGACCACGTGGTTCGACCGGTGCTCTTCATGGCCTACTCGGGCAATATGCGGTGGCGCACCGCCGCCGGCGAGGAAATGGAAGCCAACCTCGGCGAAGGGTTCACCAAGGATGTCACCGCCCATGCCTGGCGCACGGCGCTGGACCCGCATGGCGACTGGATCCCCTCGGTGCTGCAGGCAGCTGACCGGCGGCTGTCAGAGGTGCGCCGCACGGTCAAGGACGCGGGCGGGCTCATTATCGCCACCGACCATGAAGACGCCCGCGGATATGCTGCCCAGCTCGAGGCCATTTGCGGGGAGAAGGTCACCACCATTCTTTCCGACGACCCCAAGGCGTCGCAGAAGATTGACGACTTCTCCGCCTCGGAGGCCCGCTGGATGGTGGCCGTGCGCATGGTGTCCGAAGGCGTCGACGTGCCTCGGCTCTGTGTCGGCGTCTATGCCACCAGCACCTCGACTCCGTTGTTCTTCGCCCAGGCTGTCGGGCGCTTTGTGAGAAGCCGCAAGCGTGGTGAAGTTGCCAGCGTCTTCCTGCCCTCGGTGCCGATCCTGATGGCCTTGGCCAATGAGATGGAAGTCGAGCGCGACCATGCCTTGGACAAGGAAGGCTCCAAGGACGAAGACGGCCTGGACGACTCCCTGCTCGAGGAGGCCAACAAGGAAGACAAAGCCAGTGACGATCTGGTGCGCAGCAAGTTCGAGGCGCTCAATTCCCAGGCTTCTTTTGACCGGGTGCTCTTTGACGGCGGGGAGTTCGGCACCGGTGCTGATATCGGCAGCGATGAAGAACTTGGATTCCTTGGCATTCCGGGCCTGTTGGAAACCGATCAGGTCTCCGAGCTGCTGCGCAAGCAGCAGAGCAAGCAGATTAATCGGGGCGGGACCAAGCCTGAACCGGTTTCGGATCACCGGCGGATGATGGATTTGCGCTCCAAGCTCTCCAAGAATGTCTCGGCGTGGGCTGCCCGCACCGGCATGCCGCACGGGCAGGTGCACAACAAGCTGCGCAGCGTGTGCGGGGGACCAGCGGTGCCGCAGGCCACCGCGGACCAGCTGCAGGCGCGCATCGATAAATTGCAGGACTGGTTCGTCGGTCGCAAATAGGGGCCTTGGGACAGGCTTGCGCGATACCTCCGCTCGGGCCATCGGCTGGCACGGGGTGCATCCATCATGCTGCTCGTGCTGATCGCCATCTTCCAGCTGGGCAAGGCGCTGAACCCAGGAATGGGGTCCCGCGGCTCCTCACTTCGCTGGATGCGGAACTGCACGAGCCCAGTGATATGGCTGCGCTGCGCGAAAATTTTGGCCTAGCCGTGGTTCTGGAGAAATGGCAGGCCTGGCAGCCTTGGCCTCGCCGCGGCTGGCACCTGGGGATAGTTCAACGCGTGCAGACTTCGGGATGCGCCCTGCTGTGCCTTGATCTGGCCCGGCGCGGAGTGGCCCCACCGCACCCCGGCCAAGATGTCAATGGAGATGGCTCAAAGGCTGCCTGCGGCAGGCGTTGTTATTCGGTGCCGCGGGAACTTGGCCTGGCACCCGAGCGGGTCAAACACGATCGTAGGTCAAGACCCGCACGCCTGAATCCAGTGCTGTTTCCCCGCTGAGGCGGAAGGACTGGATCTGGAACGGGCCGTTGAACAGTGGGATGCCGGAACCAATGATCGAGGTGTGCTGTTTGAGCACGAGGCGGTCGATTTCCGGAAGCAAGCTGTGCGCCAGGGTTCCACCGCCAACAAGCCACAGGTCCTTGCCTTGCTCGGACTTGAGTTCGCGAACCCGTTCCAGTGCCTGGCCCCGGACCACTTCAATGGATGGATCCTCGGCCCTGAGCGTGGTTGAGAAGACGATGTGGCGAAGGTGCGGATAAGCATTGGTGAGCCCGGCGGCCAACCCGACTTCGTAGGAAGCCCGGCCTTCCAGCACTGTGTCGAAGACCTGGCCTGGACCGGTGACGCCCAAAGCCTGGCGCGCTGGCGCAGGCAATGTCTCGGGGTATTGCCCGACGATGAAATCGATGTCGCCCGGGGCCACCGGGAAATACGGTTCTCCGCTGGGATCGCCGCCATCTGGGCCGGCAATATAGCCGTCTAGTGTCGAGGCCACGTAGTACACGAGCTTTCGCATGCTCATCCCTTCTCCGGACGTCACTTGTGCCCTCAGCATGCCATATCCTGGCCGCCGGTCAAGCGCATTGCCCTGTGCCGTGCAGTATCAGCCGAGGCTCAGGACGGTCACGCCGGAAGCGCGGAGTTCATCGTGGACTTCCGGCAGCATCTCGGGACGGACCGCGGCAGTCAAGGGAGAGATCACCGTGGTGGCAAGTCCTTCGGCCGCGGCATCCAGGGCGGTGGCGCGCACGCAATGGTCCGCGGCGAGACCCACGATATCTACTGCGGCAATGCCACGGGTGGCCAGCCAGGGCGCCAAAAGCATGCCGTTCTCGTCTCCGAGCGGCGCCGATGGATCCAGCTCGCGTGCTTCGAAGCCCGAATACGCAGCGGTGTAACGGCCCTTGGCGAAGCGGGCATCGACCGGTATTTCCCGGATCAGCGGATGCAGTGCTGCGCCATCGGTGCCTGCGACGCAATGCACCGGCCACGAATCAACAAAATCGGGCGATGCGGAAAAATGCGATCCAGGATCAATGTGCCAGTCCTGCGTGGTGACAATGGCCGAATAGCTCTGGCGGCGCTCGGCCACGTCGCTGGCGATGGCGGCAGCCACGGCGTTTCCACCGGTTACGGGCAAGGCTCCGCCTTCGCAAAAGTCAGGTTGCAGATCAATGATCAACAGGGCTCGGGTCATAGCGTGCTCCTTGAGGCGGGCCGGCGATTCCACGTGAGGAAAGGCTACGGCCCGCAACTGAGATTTTCGTGTGTTTTCAGTCCTGGATCATGATCGTTGGGATCACTGGCTCACCGCGCTGCAGCTTGCGGGCTATGCCGGGCAGTTCCTGGGTGGAAGCACGGTGGCGTTCGGTGGCCTTGTGGACTCCGGCAGCACCCGTGTACGACATGTCGATCTCCCCATTGACCACCAGCGGCACCACCAGGGCGCGCTCTGGGCCTCCGGTGGTGTGCTCGGTGGTGGAGACAATTTCGGCCACGGCGCGGTCGCGGTCATTGAGCTGTCGCACCGCGTGCTTGCGCCCGCCGACGCTGGCCTTGTTGGCGGCAGCCTTGGCCACCGGGATCCAGCTGCCGGCATCATCCTGGCGGGCCACCAGCTTGTAGACCATCGAAGCGGTGGGGTGCCCGGAACCGGTGACCAGCGCGGTGCCCACGCCGTAGGCATCAACCGGCGCACTGGCCAATGCGGCAATCGCATACTCATCCAGATCGGAGGTGACGGTGATCTTGGTGTTCCAGTTGCCCAGGTCATCGAGCAGCTGGCGCACCCAGCCGGCCTGCTGGACCAGGTCGCCGGAGTCCAGCCGGACACCGCCCAGTTCAGGGCCGGCGACCTCAACGGCGGTGCGCACCCCGTTCTCGACATCGTAGGTATCCACCAGCAAGATGGTGTCCTTGCCCAGCGACGCCACCTGGGCTTCGAAGGCTGCCCGCTCTGAATCATGCAGCAGCGTGAACGAGTGGGCGGAGGTGCCCACGGTCTTCAGCCCATAGCGCGCGCCGGCTTCCAGATTGGAGGTCGAGGTGAACCCGGCGATCATGGCAGCGCGAGCGGCGGCGACGGCCGACTCCTCATGGGTGCGGCGCGAACCCATTTCGATGCAGGGGCGGTCCCCGGCCGAAGCGATCATGCGCGAAGCCGCCGAGGCAATGGCCGAGTCATGGTTCATGACCGACAGCAGATAGGTTTCAATCACGCAGGCTTCGGCGAAGGTGGATTCCACGGTCAGCAGGGGCGAGTTGGGGAAGTAGAGCTCGCCTTCGGCATAGCCGGAGATGTTTCCGCTGAAACGGTAGTTTTCCAGGTACTTGATGGTCTGCGCATTCACCACCCGGTGATCCCAAAGGTAGCGGAGCTGCTCCTCGTCGAAGTGGAAGTCGACAAGGCCCTCCAGCAGGCGGCCGGTGCCGCCGACTACGCCGTAGCGTCGACCCTCGGGCAAGCGCCGTGCGAAAGCTTCAAACACGGATGGGCGGTGGGCCGCACCGGACTCGAGGGCCGCCTGAAGCATGGTCAACTCGTAGTGGTCGGTGAAGAGGCTGGTGCGCATGGGACGCTCCTGGGGATCGAAAAAAGTATCAGCGGTGGTGCTGCGCGTTCTGGCAGACCGGTTTTACTGTATAACGCCTCACGCTGAAGGTGATATTTACCGTGTCCTGCGTGGCGTTCAGGATCCGCGCGTAAAATAGGGATCATGACCGCAATGCCCGATGTACTTCCCGAAGTCGAAACAGCCTCCACCAGCGAAAAGCCCTGGCGCTTGATCGTGTGGAATGACCCGGTGAACTTGATGAGCTACGTGGCTTATGTGTTCCGTTCCTACTTCGGTTTCACAGCGGAAAAGGCCGAACAGCTCATGCTGCAGGTGCATCATGATGGTTTTTGCGCCGTGCGCAGCGGCAGCCGCGAGGCCATCGAATCCGATGTCCAGGCCATGCATGGATTCGGGCTCAATGCGACCATGACCCAGGAGGCCTGAGCGTGGCCAAGGCCTTTAAAAACGGTGCCCACGGAATTACCGGCACCCTGCACTCGGCTGAGCGCAAATTGCTTCGCGAGCTTTTCGGCGACGTGATCACCATGCTCGAAGAACGTGCCGAAGTGCATCGGCTGCCCGAGGACATCGACCCCTTGTACGCACTGACCGGGATGCGTCCCGAGTCAATGGATCTGCCTCCGGTCTCCGATCCGGCGCTGGCCAGGCTTCTGCCCGATGCCAGTGATGACCCGGTGGTGGCTGCAGAGCACCGGCGGCTGACCGAAGCGGACCTGATTGCGCAAAAAGCCGGCCGGCTGCGCGAGGCCCAGTTCCTCCTGGAAACCGACAAGATCGTGCTGGACAAGGACAAGGCGCAGCGCTTCGCCCAGGCGTTGAACGATGTCCGGCTGGTTCTGGCCGAGCGCCTGGAGATCCGCGATGAGCAAGATGCCGCACGGGTTTCCCAGATGCTGGATGCCGCCGACGTTGAAACTCCCGAAGAGTACCTGGCCTTGGTCTACAACCTGGTTTCGTGGGTACAAGATACGTTGATGGGTGCACTGATGGATGCGGAGTCCTGATCGATGAATTCCTATTTTGCCACCGGCCAGGTTTCAGTTCCCGACTCCGATACGCCAATCGGCATTTTCGATTCCGGGGTCGGGGGATTGACCGTCGCCCGGGCGATTATCGACCAGCTGCCCGGCGAGTCGCTGATCTATGTGGGGGACACCGCTAATTCCCCCTATGGCCCGTTGCCTATTGCCCAGGTGCGGGCCAACGCCTTGGGCGTCATGGACGAATTGGTGGATGCCGGGGTGAAGCTGCTGGTGATCGCGTGCAATTCAGCTTCGGCCGCTGTGCTGCGCGATGCCCGTGAACGGTACACCGCCCGATACGGAATCCCGGTGGTGGAAGTCATCCAGCCGGCCGTGCGGCGTGCGGTGGCCGGCTCCAAGAACGGCAAGATCGGGATCATCGGCACGCAAGCCACGGTGGGCTCGCGCGCCTACGAAGACGCGTTTGCCGCCGCCCCGAACTTGCAGGTGACCTCGGTGGCGTGCCCGCGATTCGTGGAGTTCGTGGAATCCGGCATTACCGCGGGAGCAGAACTTCTGCAGATCGCCCAGGAGTACCTGGCGCCGTTGCAGGAAGCAGGCGTGGACACCCTGATTCTGGGATGCACCCACTATCCGCTGCTGACCGGCGTGATTTCCTATGTCATGGGCGATGGCGTCACTTTGGTTTCCAGCGCGGAAGAAACAGCGAAGGATGTTTTCCGCGCCTTGACGCGGCATTCGCTGGTGCGCGAAGACGGCATCGCGGCGCGTCATGAGTTCCTTGCCACAGGCAACGCTGATAGTTTTGGTGTACTGGCTCGCCGTTTCCTCGGACCCGAGGTGTTGCAGGTGCGCCACGTGGACCATGTGGCCGCCCACTACCCGACCGGCGCTATTGCGCGGATTACTCCGCAAATGATCGCCGCGTCGAAAGCGAGAAACGAATGAAGCTGACCATCATTGGATGCACCGGGTCGTTCCCGGGACCGGGCTCACCCGCGTCCTGCTACCTGGTGTCGGCCTTTGATGGCACGCGCGACTGGAAGATCCTCCTGGATCTGGGCTCCGGCGCGCTGGGTGTTCTGCAGCGCTACACGGATCTCAAGGACATTGATGGGATCATGATTTCCCATTTGCACCCGGACCACTGCATGGATCTTTGCGGCTTGCACGTTGCGATCCGCTGGGACCCGAACGGCTGGGGCCGCGACCGGATGCTGGTGCACGGTCCCGAAGCGACCGCAGACCGCATCGAAACTGCCTATTCCTTGCCCGATGGCGACACCATGGCCAAGGATTACGACTTCCAGGTGTGGCAGCCGAATAAGCCAGTGAAAATCGGTCCATTCACCATCACCCCATATCCGGTGCGCCACCCGATCGAAGAAGCCTACGCCTTGCGCGTGGAGGCCAGTGAACCCGGCCCGGACGGTGAGCTGCTGACCAGCGTGCTGACGTACTCGGGCGATACCGACACCTGTGATGGCCTGGTGGAAGCGGCCAAGGACGCCGACATGTTCCTCTGCGAGGCTGCCTTTGAAGAAGGCCGCGATGACCACATCGACGGGGTGCACCTGACCGGCAAGCGAGCCGGCGAGATGGCCACGGCTGCTGGCGTTGAACGCATGCTTTTGACCCACATTCCCGTCTGGACCGATATCAACAAGGTCGTCGAGGAAGCCAAGGGAACCTATGCCGGCGGCATTGCCGTGGCGGTATCCGGCGTGACCTACGGCGTCTATTCGGGCAGCCTGAAGGAAGACAAGGACCCGGCCCTGTTCAAGGGGGAGCGCGGTACCGATTACCTCAAGACGCGTACCGGAACTTTGCCGACCATCTCCTATGAAAAGACGCGCAAGTTCCCGCTGCTCAAGCGCAAGAAGTAGAGATCCAGCAAAAGAACAGCGCCATTGAATCGGCAACTCGGATTCGAAGGCGCTGTTCTTGTGTTTCTGCACGACCCATCGCGCCAATTCCCGGAGGCTGGCGACGAAGCAGAGCGCCGGCGAGGTGCATTTCACCGTAATGCTGGGGCCATCTCGTGAAATTCTGGTCTCCAGCGTGGTTAGGATGGAACCATGACTTTACGCGCTGACGGCCGAGGAGCCGCGCAACTTCGAGACATCACCATCACCCGCGGCTGGTCCGCCCAGGCCGAAGGGTCTGCACTGATTGAATTCGGCAACACCCGGGTACTGTGCACCGCTTCCTTCACCGAAGGGGTGCCGCGCTGGCTCAAAGGCCAGGGCACCGGCTGGGTCACCGCCGAATACGCCATGCTGCCGCGTGCCACGAACACCCGCAACTCCCGCGAATCGGTCAAGGGCAAGCTGTCCGGACGCACCCACGAGATCTCGCGCCTTATCGGACGCTCGCTGCGCGCCGTGGTGGACACCAAGGCGCTGGGCGAAAACACCATTGTTCTTGACTGCGACGTGCTGCAGGCCGACGGCGGCACCCGTACCGCGGCAATCACCGGCGCCTATGTGGCATTGGCAGAAGCCATTTCCTGGGCCCGTTCGCAGGGCATCGTGAAGGAAAACGCCAAGGTGCTCACCGACTCGGTCGCCGCCATCTCCGTCGGCATCATCGACGGCACCCCAATGCTTGACCTGCCGTACGAGGAAGACGTCCGCGCCGAGACCGACATGAACGTCGTGGTCACCGGTTCCGGCGACTTCGTCGAAGTACAGGGCACCGCCGAAGGCGTTCCATTCAAGCGCTCCGAATTGGATTCGCTGCTTGACCTTGCCCTGGGCGGAACCAACGAGCTGGCACAGATCCAGCGCGACACCTTGAAAAACAGCAAATGAGCCAGCCAGTTCTAGTTCTCGCTTCGCATAACCAGGGCAAGCTGCGTGAGCTTCGCGAATTGCTGCGCGGACAGGTGCCAGGCCTGGATGTCGACTCCCAGGTCATTGACGCCGCCACCGCGGGGGCCACGGATCCGGTCGAAGACCAGGTGACCTTCCAGGGCAACGCGCTGAAAAAGGCCCGCGAAATTGCCGCGTCCACCGGACTGGTTGCGCTCGCCGACGATTCGGGCCTGAGCGTCGACGTGCTCGGTGGCGCGCCGGGCATTTTCTCGGCTCGCTGGTCCGGGGTCCACGGAAATGACGAGGCAAATATCGACTTGCTGCTCGCGCAGCTTGGCGATATCGCCGCTGAGCATCGCGGGGCGCAGTTTGTCTGTGCTGCCGCTTTGGCGACCCCGGACGGCGGCGAGCACGTTGAGCTGGGCCAGGTCGAGGGACTACTGCGTACCGAACGTGCCGGCGAGCATGGCTTCGGATATGACCCCATCTTTGAACCGGCCGGGGCGGGCAAGTCGATGGCAGAGCACACGCCGGAAGAGAAGAATGCGATCTCGCATCGCGCTCGGGCCTTCGCTGCCTTGCTGCCTGCGATCGTGGAGGCCGTGAGCAAGGCCTTGGAGAACAACTGATTTTCACCGCATAACGCCAGCTGGCACCTCCCCTCGTGGAAAGTGCCAGCTGGCGTTTGCCATGCCCGGCCAGGGTGGCGATCTGCCCGGTATCAGGAACTGGAAGTTGTTGAAGCGCCGGGCGTTGCTTCATCTTCTTCGGTCTTTGGAGCGGTAGAGGGCTGCTGGGAGCTCGGGATGGATGACTGCGCTGAATCCGAGGTGAAATGCGAACGGATGGCGTCCGCTTCGCTGCTCACTGTTTCTGAATCAATCAGGTCGCTGGCTTCGTTGTTCAACAACGTGGTCCACTTGTCGAGGATTTCCTCGGCGGTGCCGGATTCATAGAGCTTGTCTGCCAATTCGGTCTTGGCAGCTTCATACTGTGCCTTGAAGTCTTCATCCGCCAGGAACCGGGTCACCAGCGGGTTGGATTTCCCGCCCATCGATTTGCCGCCGTTTTGGCCGCCTGCAGGATTGTCCTTGGTGGCCTGCGTCGTATCGCCAGTGGCTTTGGTGCCGTCCGCTGGATTCTGCTCTGGGGGAGCCATGGTCCCATCGGGCGCGCCGCCTTGGCCATTCATCCCAGGCCGCTGCCCTCCGCCGAAGGACAGGCCTTCTGGCATCTCGCCCTTGGCCAGATCCTTCAGCACGTCGATGAATTCGGTTCCGTCTTCCAAAGTCATTTGCTCTGGGAGCTCGACGCCGTCCGGCACCGTACCTGCCTCGATTTGCTTCTTGGCATCGGCGAGCTTCAAGCCATCGGGCAACATGCTGGTGAGCAATGAATCGGCATCCATCTTGCCGGGCCCGCCTCCGTTGCCACCGCCCATTGGACCGCCGCCGCCCATCCCGCCTGGGCCAGAGCCGAAGGAAAGGTTTTGATCCCATGCGACGACTGTCATCTTCTTCGTGCTTGCGTCATATCGCAGGAAGGAGTTGTTGCCCGGCCCGTCAATGTCGTCGGTGTTAGACACCAGATCCTGCATGGCCAAGTACGTTGCGAACTGGCCGGTGTCCAGGTAGTCCGATAGCTTGCTGGAGAAATCTTCATCCGATGAGTTGTTCACAAAATCCAGGAACGTGGCCACCGGAGTGAGATCGTCCGCCCCGGATTCCACTTCAAAGGCAGTTTCATAGTCGCTGGCTGCGTCTCCGCGGTAGGAGTAATCGCCATCGGCGTCGGCCTTGTAGGTGATGCCCTCGCCGTCAAAAGTCTCCTCGCTGTAAAGCTCATCGGAGGGGTTGTCTATGACCAGGCGCAGTTCGGCATCCGAACCGTTCAGCGAGAAGCGAGTGGCCGCCGCATGCTCGGTGGCGAGGCCCGCTTCGCCAAGAAGTTCAAGTGCCACGGCCTCATTCAGCGAGGATTCGCTGGAATTGGTCCTGATGACAAACTCTGTTCGTCCCGAATAGCTTTGGTTGGCTTCGAACTTGTCCAGCCGCAGAATCCACGGCAGCGATGCGGGATCCGATGATTCGTCAGCGCCGCGAAGAGTGGAGTTCCCCTTCAGCTTCATGCCCACGTTTTTGAATGTTGTCCCGTCAATGGTGACCTCGGCGGAAATCCAATCTTTGGTTCCGTCAGCCGCATAGGCCTTCAGCGCGGCGGTGATGTCGTCGGGTTCAGCGTTCACACTGATCTCATGTACGGAATCTGCGTTGAAGAATGCCGCCGTTTCGGTGCTGAGACTAGTGTTCACGACACTCTGCGCCGATGCTGGATTGGTGCAACCGGCAAGAGCCAGTGCAGCGATGGACAAAGATGCGACGGCAGCCATGGCCCGTGGGGTTTTGAACCGGAATTGGCGCGGGGACTGCGCCCGGTGGCGGGGTGAGTCAATCATGATGCTCCTAAGGGTGCAGGGATACTGCGGTGGATAATTTGTGCTTGGTTGTCTTATGCCAGCGGTTGGCTGGAAGATGCTGGTGGATCAAGCTCATTCCGGTGGCAAATTTTGAGATCCGTGACGGCCGGATCTGGTGGCTCCAGAGCAGTTTGTCGGCTGGGCCAGCGTTCAAGGCCGACTTTGTTTCCACGATGATCTCGTTGCATTCGAGGCGGAACCCGGACTGCGGATCCGTCCAGATCAGGTTGTTGTCCACGGTGACGCGGCTATTCGATTGCGGCAGGTACAAGGTGGTGCGGGAGTAGGAGGAATCAATAACAGGGGTGAGTTCAGCCGGCGCTATGGGACAGCTCCCCAGCTCGTGCTCCAGAGTCTCGTGGATGTATTCCAGCGAATCTTTGCCCAGCGCACTACGGGCCGCAAAGGGGTGTTCGATTCGTTCCTTCACCGTCTGTTCGCGCGCCCCCTCGGTTTTCACCTCCAGGTAGCACTGCTCGGTATCCATGTAGCTTCGGGTGCGAATCTTGAAGCGGCGCCGGCGAGGATGCGCGGCCAGGTGAAAGCTGGCCAGATCAGGGGTATCGAAGTTGACCGAGGTGTAATCCGATGCGCGGCGCCCTTCGATGGACAGGACCAGTGCTTGCTTCGCCAAGAGCGGGAGGACTTCCCTGGCCTGCTGCGCGGTGAGAATGTATTTGCGGTCGGTGCGGGTCTGGAGCGCGGCGGCCGCATTGAGCTCGTCGAGGCTTATGGTTTCTAGCTGGTCGGTGAAATTCATCGTGTTTGCCCCGTAATGACTTCGTGGTTCTCGACGGTGCGTGATGATGGTTGTTCAATCAGGCCGATTCGTGGTGCGGAGAAACGGACCTTGACGATGGTCTTGTCATTGACAAGGTCCAGCTGCTGGACCACAGCCTGGTGAATCGTGGCTCCGTTGAGGAGCAAGCCGAGGTGGGCATGGAGTTCTTCATCGTTGGCGATGGCCCGGTCCAGGATGACTTCCTGATGGCGGTAGGTAGGCAGGACCCTTGAGTGGTCGGCAACGAGCATCGCGATCAGGATGAGGCCCACCAGTGCCAGGGGAAGCCAGATGGGCGTTGGACCCATGCCGGTGATCAAGCCGATGGCCAGGGCTGAGAAATAGTAGGCGATTTCGTGCTGTTCCAGCTCGGTCGAGCGCAGGCGGATGATGGAAAGAACTCCGAAAAGTCCCATGCCCAGTCCGGCGCTGACGGTGCTTCCGGCCAAGGCGGTCGCGACGGCGAACACCCCGATGTTGATTCCGATGTAGGACACAGCCAAATCCCGGCGTCGATGGCGGCGAAGGTAAAGACCAAAAGTAAGAATCAAAATGGCGGCGACGTCGGCGGCCGCAAAAAGCAAGATGTTCATGGAGTTCCTTGTAGTGCTTCGAAAAGGGGGCTGTCATAAGTCTTGAATTGATTGCTGTGCGGTTCGTAGGGCAACCTCATGTAGCAGCTAAGGGGCAGGTCAAACGCCACTCGTTGACAGGAAAAACTTTGCTTTCTGGGTGTTGAAAAGCGCGGAATAACGCGAATTTTCGACGTGATTTGGGAATTTGTATGCATTTATTATGAGAATGCCCAGAAAGCTAAGCCCTCAGCACTTGTGCTCTGCCGCCCTAGGTTCTATGGTTAGTTACATGAGTAACTAACCCACTAACTTGGATGGTGGGAGCAAGCACGGGGAGGAGCCGGTGTGATCGATGATTCGAAACCGATTTTCATGCAGATCGCTGAGCTGATTGAGAACGACATCATTTCTGGTGTTCTCGCCGAAGAGGCGCAAGTGCCATCCACCAACGAATTCGCCGTTTTCTATCGAATCAACCCAGCCACCGCGGCCAAGGGCATTAATCGATTGGTCGAGGATGGACTTCTCTACAAGAAGCGGGGGATCGGCATGTTCGTCACGCAGGGTGCGCCGACGCGGCTGCGTGAAAAGCGCCGGGAGAAATTCCAGCAGCAATTCATAGCTCCACTTACCGCCGAGGCTTCGAACCTCGGCATCGGCATCGACGAACTGGTCGCGATGATCAGAACCGGTTCGGAAGCCTGAAACTTCATCACTAGGCAGGGAGGAATGGCATGACACGATCAACAGCAATCGCCACCCGCGGGCTGACCAAGACCTACAAGGACGTCAGGGCGCTGGATAACATCAATCTGGATCTGGAACCCGACCGGATCTACGGCCTGCTCGGGCGCAACGGCGCCGGCAAGACCACCCTGATGTCCATCTTGACCGGGCAGAACTATCCGGACCACGGCTCCGCCCTGATCTTCGGGCATGAGCCATTCGAGCACGACCCAACGCTCTCGCGCATCTGCTTCATCCGCGAATCCCAAAAGTACCCGGAAGACTTCAAAGTCCATCAGGCTTTCACCGCCGCGGCAATGTTCTTCGAGAACTGGGACGAGCAATTGGCGCAAAATCTGGTTCAGGACTTCGGGCTGCCGATCAAGCGCCGGATCAAGAAACTCTCGCGGGGCCAGCTTTCCGCAGTGGGCGTCATCATCGGCATGGCCTCACGCGCCGAAATCACCTTTTTCGACGAACCATACCTCGGCTTGGATGCTGTGGCTCGGCAGGTTTTCTACGACCGCCTGGTTGAGGATTTTGCCGAATACCCGAGAACCATCGTGCTTTCCAGCCACCTGATCGACGAGGTCGCGAACCTGCTCGAACACGTCATCGTGATCGACAAGGGCCGGATCGTCATCGATTCCGACGCTGAAGACCTGCGCGGCGCGGCCGTGACGGTGACCGGCGAAGCGGCCAAGGTCCAAGAATTCATCGGCGCTGCCACGGTGCTGCATCGCGATGGGCTCGGTGCGCTATCCAGTGTCACCATCAGAGCCGATCTGGACGCAGGCCGCCGGGAGCAGGCGAAGCTCATGGGACTGGACTTGAGCCCGGTCTCGCTGCAGCAATACGTAGTCCGCAGCGCCTTGAACGATGCAACCGCAGCAACAAGCGACAAGACGGAGGCCCGGTCATGAACCGCACCATCAAAGTTGCCCGAATGCAGCTGATAAACAAGGCTACCTTCATCGGCATTCCACTGATGATCCTGGTCAGCGCCTTCCTCTTTACGCTCGCCATCTGGTGGTTGGTCCGCCGCAATGGCGGTGACGGCGTGCTGTATGGCGGTGGCGCCCAAGCACCGATGTGGTACTTTCTTGCACTCGGTATCCAGGCGCTGACCATGACCTTCCCCTTCTCCCTGGGGATGAGCATTTCTCGGCGGACTTTCTATGTCGGAACTGTGGCATTATTTTCCGCCTGTGCCTTGGTGCTCTCGGTGTTCTACTACCTCATGGGACTCATTGAAACCGCCACCGGAGGCTGGGGCATGGACGGACGATTCTTCGCCTTGCAGTGGATCGCCGACAATAGCTGGTTCGTTCAGATCATGTTCTATTTCGTGCTCATGGTCTTGCTGTTCATGATCGGTTTCCTGATTGCCACGATCTATATGCGTTGGCGGCAGGCGGGAATGGTGGTCTTCTTCACCGCCCTCGGACTTTTGATCTTGGGGGTCATCGCGATCTTCACGTTCACTGAATTCTGGGGTCCGTTCTGGGACTGGGCATTGACCTGGACCGCAGCCGGGGTCACCCTCTGGGGAGGCGCGGCCGCCGTGCTGCTGGCCACAGGTTCCTATGTCACGCTGCGCAAGGCCACAGCCTAGGCCAGGGGCAAGCACACGCCGCCCGGTTTCCGTTTCCCGAGGACAGGAATCGGGCGGTGTCTGACGCAGACCAAGGGGCTCGGCCGCCGGGGAGCGAACCTTGCTATTCTTTTTGCAACTCAGGACGATTGCCAGCTGGCCGGCCATGTCGTCCTCTTCCCGAGCACGAAGGAGCACTTGAATGAGTACCCGAGCCACTGGAACCCGGGCAGCCAACGGGGCTTTGGAACTTCGACGAAATTTTTCCCAGGCTCCTGGCGAATTATGGAAATATCTCGTCGACTCGGAACGCCTGGCACTCTGGTTCGGTCCGTGGAGCGGGGATCCGCACACCGGTGCAGTTGATATGGTGTTGCTGGCTGAAGAAGGCCACCCTAGTGCGCGCGTGGAAATCCTGGAGTGCGACAAGACTGGTTTTGTCCTGAAAGTGCGTACAGGAGAAGGAAGCCAAAGCTGGCAACTGGAACTCTTCATCGAAACCTCGGTCGATGGCAGCGAACTGATCTTCCAAATGCCGGGAATCGACCCTGCGATGGCCGGGTCCGTGGGCCCGGGCTGGGAGTTCTATCTCGATCGGCTGGCAACGGCGGCCGCAGGAGGCGACCCCGCAGCTGTTGTTTTCGAACCCGATTATTATCCGGCACTGAGCGGCTACTACGACCAGCTCTTTCGCCCATGAGCTGGCAGCGCTTGCGGATCGGTCCGAGCCGGTCCTTCACTGTGTGATCTTTCCTGCTTGTTGTGCACCTCCTTGGCCGCATTCCGACAAATTATTGCAGGTCAAGGGTCGAGAGAGGGCTCCAGGCCGGCGAATGAGCGGCCGCGGCTCGGATCGCTTGGGCGGGCACGGATGCCGGGAGCACCGTATAAGGGAGTAAGCTGTTGGGCGTGGCATTGGACTTCACAGCAGTAGATTTTGAGACAGCAAACGGTTTTATCGGCTCCGCCTGTTCGGTGGGCCTGGTCAAAGTACGTTCCGGAAAAATAGTTGAAACCGAGCAGTGGCTCATGCAGCCGCCGGCGGGTTTTGACCACTTCGACCCCCGCAATGTGTCGATCCACCACATCACCCCGGACATGGTCATCGACTCGCCACGAGTCACGCAGAAGCTTCCCGAGCTGCTGGATTTCATCGGCCCGGATGTGCTGGTGGCCCACAATTCTTCTTTTGACTCCGGCGTGATTCGTGCCGCCTCGGAGGCCGGCGAAATCCCGGTTCCGGAAATTGCCCATCTGTGCACCGTGAAGCTCTCCCGCAAGGCCTACGACCTGCCCAGCTACTCTCTGCCTTTTGTGGCCGAGGAAGCCGGGCATCCCATCGAGAATCACCACGAAGCGCTCGCCGACTCCACCGCCTGCGCTTGGGCCATGATCGACATGGCTGAACGCAGCGGCCTAGGATCCCTGCTGGAAACGGCAGACCACTATGGCGTGCGCCTGGGGCTCACCTCGGCATGGCAACCGGGCGACGAATACTCGCGCGCTACCCGCGACGCCCAGGGATGGCTCGCCTCCGGCCACCCGCTGCCGCCACAGGACGCGTTCAATAACTGGCCTCAGGAAGGGCCGAACCCGTCGCCAAATCTCCAGGCGGATCCGGGGCATCCGCTCTACGGGCAGATCATGGTCTTCACCGGCAATCTGGCCCTGCCGCGTCCGCAAGCCAAGGAACTTGCCGCCGAACACGGTGCGCAGACCGCGTCGCGGGTTACCCGCGCAACCACTGCCCTGGTTGTCGGCGACGGATTTGTACCGCAGGACCTGGCCAATGGCCGGTTGACCAACAAGGCCAAGCACGTTTTGCGCCTGCGCGAAAAGGGCCAGAAGGTCACGATCATTTCCGAAGGCGAATTCATGCAAATGGTTGGCGGCTTCGGGCTGACCGCATAGCTCCAGCATGAAAAACGGCGATGGCCGGCTCTTCAGAGCCGGCCATCGCCGTGATTCACAAGGTCTTGCGCTAGACGAGCAGGGCCATCCAGCGATCATGCAATTCCGAGATGATGTCATCCAGCGCGCTGGCTGGACGTTCGCCAACAGCTTCGGTGCCATAGACGGCCGCCAGCAGGGCCACCGCGTAGGCATCAACCTCGGGGTCCCGATCCTCCGGCTCCGAAACGACTGGCTCAGGAGCAGCCGAGACGTCGGACTCGGCCGGTTCTGCCTCGGCGTTCTCGCCAAAGTACGCGTTGTAGGCATCTTCTGGCGACAGCGAAATATTTTCGCGAATTTTGGATACCGCCGTGCGCAAGGCTTCGGCCGATGGGCCTTCAAGCTCAGCCAGCAGGCCATCCCACTCGCTGGCAGACTCCTCGGAGCGTTCCATGGCCGAGCGAATGATCTTCGCTGCGGCTATGGCAGTTTTGGCTGCCTGGGCATCGTGGGTCAGGAAAGCGGCCGAACGGGCCAAGGCTTCGGTGGTGCCCAGCGGAACACGGGCCAGCAGCGCGGTGATCGCAGCCCGGGGCAGGACACCAGTGGAGTCGGCATCGGCGCCTGTCGGACGGCCCGGCTGTCCCATGTCGGCGCTGTTCAATCCGGAGATATTCTGCGGATCGCCGTCAGCGATTTTCTCGAAGATCTCCACCTTGGGAAATTCCTTGTCGATCCAGCGGCCCAGCGGTTCGGGCGCGCCAGCGGGGAAAGTCCCGGTGAGCTTCTTGTAGCTGCGCAGCGCGGCAAGCCACATGCAAGCTGCCTCGTCGCTGGCAACGCCATCACGAGCCCACTCCAACGCTTCCAGCAGGCCGTCGGCCAGATAGAGGGGGAGGATTTCGGTGGCGCCGGGGTCGATGTCGTCACGGGCGTGGGTTGCGCCGTCGGCTAGGCCGAGGAGGATCGCAAACACCTTGTCTGAGTAGTTCTCTGGCAGGAGTGCAGATTCACCGGTTTCATTCACAGCTCCATTCTAATGTCCAAGTTGTCCCCGACATTGCATATGGTTGGAAATATGCGATTGCTACACACCTCCGATTGGCATTTGGGCCGGACCTTCCATGGGGCGTCCCTGATTGACGCGCAGCGTAGCGTGCTCCAGGAAATCATCGATGTCACGGCCAACCAGCAGGTTGATGTGGTGCTGATTGCCGGTGATATCTACGACCGCGCCCTGCCCCACGTTGATGCCGTCCAACTGTGCAACTGGGCGCTGTCCGAATTGCGGGCAACCGGCGCCACCGTAGTGATCACCAGTGGCAACCATGACTCGGCCTCCCGGTTGGGCTTTGGCTCTGGGCTGCTGGATAGTGCCGGGGTGCACATCATCGCGGATCTTGACCGCATGCTCTCTCCGGTGGTGTGCGATGCAGGGGATCACCAGGTGGCCATCTACGGCATTCCCTACCTGGAACCGCGCATGGTGATGGAGCGCCTGGGCGCGGCCAAAGCCAACCACGAATCGGTGGTGCATGCAGCAATCGGTGAAATCGACGAGCACCTCGCGACGCTGCACAATGGGCAGAAGCCCATTGTTCCCGTGGCCATGGCGCACCTGTTCGCGGCCGGCGGCATTGGCAGCGACTCCGAGCGCGAGCTGAGCACCGGAAACCTGGATGTGGTTCCGGTCGAGCTGTTCGAGCACTTTGGCTATGCCGCCTTGGGCCACTTGCATGGTCGCCAAAAAGTACGGGACCACGTGCGCTATTCAGGCTCGCCGTTGGCCTACTCCTTCTCCGAAGTGAACCAGACCAAGGGCATGTGGCTGATTGACACCACCGCGCAAGGCATCGGCTCAGTCCAGGAAATCCTGCTTTCGGTTCCGAAGAAATTGGCGGTGCTCAAGGGCCGGCTGGCTGATCTGCTCAACGACCCGGAACTGGAATATGCCACCGAAGCCTGGTGCCAGATCACGCTCACCGATCCCGAGCGCCCGGCCGAGGCGATGAACGCCCTGCGCACACGGTTCCCCGACACCGTGGTGCTGAATTTTGCTCCCGAAGGCGGCGAAAAAGCATCCCAGACCTCCAGCTATGCCCAGCGGATGGCCAAGGCGACCAGCACCGAAGAGGTGGTGGGCGACTTCCTGGAACACGTGCGTGAGCGGGCGGCGGATGAAGCCGAACGCGACGTTATCACCGAAGTGATCCGAGCCACCCGGGAAGCGCAGGTCAGCCAGTGAGAATTCATCATCTCCGGATCCAGGCATTTGGCCCCTTTGCCGGAAGCGAGCAGATCGATTTTGACGAGCTCGCCGACGGAGGCCTCTTTCTTCTGGACGGGCCCACCGGCGCAGGAAAATCCAGCATCCTCGATGCGATTTGCTATGCCCTGTACGGCACGCTGCCCGGAAGCCGCACCGGCAGCCGGCAAATTCGATCCGATCATGCGCCTGCGGACCTGGCTCCAGAAGTGCTCTGCGAGCTGACCATTGGCGATCGCCGCTTTGAAGTGACCCGCTCGCCTGCGTGGATGCGCCCGTCAATGCGGGGCAAGAACAAAACCACCGAGCAAAAGGCGTCCAGCTTGCTGCGGGAGTTCACCCCTGATGGGTGGAAGGAACTCTCGACCCGCAATGACGAGGTTGGACATGTGCTGGGCAGTCTCTTGGGGCTTGATCGCGAACAGTTCACCAAAGTGGTCATGCTGCCTCAAGGCGGGTTTGCGGATTTCCTGAGGTCGAAGGCCAAAGACCGCGAGGATCTTCTGGCCAATCTTTTCGATACGAGTGACTACGCGCGAATCGAAGAAGAATTTTCCTTGCGTCTTTCCGAAGAACGCAAGAAAACCGAGAGCCTCGAAGCCCGTCTGAGCGCATCCGAGGAGGCCATTCACGCCGAAGCGCGAACCTTCCTGGCCGGCCGCGAGCCTTTGCGCGAACCAGGAGAGCAAGAAGAAGCGGTCCTGGCTTCTCCCGACGATTATTTTGCGGATTATCGTGCCCGCATTGGCCAGATTCACCGGCTGGCCGAAGCTGAAGCCCAAAAGCTGCGGACACAGAGAACACGCACAGGCGATCATGCGCGTGCGCTGGAAGAACGCCGGCGCGTATTTGCCCGGCTTGGCGAACTGCAGGCGCTGCAAAACCGCTATGGACAGGGCCATGGCGCAGCAGTGAGTGCCAGCAGCAAGCTGGAGAAAGACGCCCAGGCTGCGGCAGTGCGCGCCTATCTTGCGCAGGCCAACAGTGCTCGGGCCGCCTTGCAGCAATCCACATTCGCCTGGGAACAGCAGCGGCAATGGCTAAGCCAGGCCGTCGGCACGGCCTGTGAACCTGATGCATCGGGCATGGACAGGCTGCGCCAGGCAAGCACTGATGTTGCCGAAGAATTGGCCATTGCCAAGTCTGCACTGGCAGAAGAGAAGCGTCGAGTCTCCCTTGCAAAGGATGTGTCCAAGGCTGAACAGGACGCGGCAACGCATGAGAAGGCCCGTGACCAGGCAGAGGCCAAGGTTGCACAATTGAAAACTGAACGCGAAAAATTGGAGAGCGAAGATCTGGACCAAGCCGGGGCTGGTGAAAACCTGCAGCGAGCCAAGGAACGCCAGCAACTGGCTGAAACGCAAATTGCCCATGCGCTGACCCGTGATGACCTGGAAAAGAAAGTCCTTGCGGCCCGCGAGCATTCAATCGCACAAGAGTTGAAGATTGTCGACGCTGAAAAAAGCTTGTTGGCTCTGCGCACCGAGCAGCTAGGACAAAGCGCGCTGCGCCTGGCAGCCGCGCTGGAGGAGGGGCAGCCTTGCCTGGTGTGCGGTTCAGCGGAGCATCCTGCCCCGGCGCAAGCAGACGCTGACGCCGCCTTGATCGACGACCGGCAGATCCAGATCTCCGAGGAACTGGTGGCCTCTGCCCGTGCGGAAGGACAAAAGGCCGCCCAGGCGCGGGACACGCTTGCTGCCAAACTGGAAACGGCGCAGGTCTCCGCGGGCGAACAAAGCGTGGCGCAATTGCGCGAGGAGCTGGGCGCGGCGCAAAGCCAGCTGGAACTGGCACGCAAGCAGCAAGCCGAGATCTCTGCCCGCGTGGCAAAGCTCGACCAGCTTCGCGCGCGGATCGAGCAGCGTACGGCTCGCGCAGCCCAAGCCACCCTCGAGCATGCCACGGCGCGGAACAACGCCCAGTCGCTGGCTGCCCAGCTGGAACAGCTAGACGCGAAGCTGGAAGAGCTGCGTGCTGGCAAGGAAAGCCTGTCCGACCAGGTCCGCGGGCTCCAGGGGAAATCCGAAGGGCTGGCCGCTTCCGTGCAGGCCTTGCGCCAGCTGCTCGAAGCCCGGCAAGCGTTGAACGAGGCCGAATCCGCGTGGGATAGGGAACGGAAGGAAGCCGGCTTTGAAACCATTGGCGACTTTGAAGCCGCAGTGCTGGAGGTCGAAGAACGCGAGAGGCTGAAGCAGCTGCAACGGGCCGATGCAGATCTTGCCAGCGCCATTGCAACCCTCGAAAAATCCGAAGACTGCCGTGCGGCCCGGGACCTGGAAGTCAAGGGCGTCCAGGCCCCGAACGATGATGAAATTCTCCAATCGCGTGCCCTGGCCGCGGATGCAGAGGAACAGTATGAAGCGGCCCGCGAACAGCTGGTTCTGGCGGCAACGTGCTTGGAACGCCACGAGGAATCGGTTGGACAGCTGCAGCGCCTTCGGGCAGATGCGGGTCCGGTGATCGAAGCCTACCGGCGCTTGCGCGGGCTTGCTGAAGTGATCCGTGGCGGGGGAGAGAACCTCTACAAGATGACGCTCAGCACCTATGTCTTGGCTGCCCGGCTGGAGGAAGTAGCCATTGCCGCCACCGAGAGGCTGGATGCGATGTCCGGTGGCCGCTATTCGCTGCATCATGATGATTCCAAGCAAGGGAATTCAAAGTCCGGATTGGGTCTGCGGGTTTTGGACTCGTGGACCGGAAAGTACCGGGAAACCCAAACGCTGTCCGGCGGCGAGACGTTCATGGCATCGTTGGCTTTGGCTCTGGGCTTGGCAGATGTGATTTCCCATCACTCGGGCGCGGTGGACATGCAAACCCTCTTTGTTGATGAGGGCTTTGGCTCCCTGGATGCCGAGACCCTGGAAGAAGTGATGCAAGCGCTGGAGAACTTGCGCGCGGGCGGACGAACGATCGGCCTGGTATCCCACGTTGCCGAGATGAAGCAACGCATCACCAACCGGGTGTCCGTGCTCAAGACCCAGCACGGCTCGACCATCCAGCGCGATAGCCTGCTGGGCACTGGCCAATAGGATTGGACTTGCCGCTTGCTGGTAGCTATCTTGAAGGTAGTGCCATCAGGCATGTCTGGGAATTTGTGCGTCGGGGGGTGTGGGACGGCGCACGCTTCGTTATGGAGTTTTGTTGACTCAGTATGCGTTGTCGAAAGAAAAACGCGAGGATTCGGCGATGAAATCCGGTTACTCTGCGCTTGTTCCCTTGGTCGGAGCCCCGTTCCTGCCACTGACTTTCCTGGCCCGCCTTCCTTTGGCGATGCTGACCATCGGGTCGATGACCCTGGTCACCGCCACCACCGGATCCTACGCCTTGGGCGGACTTGCCGCGGCCATGGTTGGCCTTGGTTCTGCCGTAGGCGGACCCAGCATTGGGTATCTTGCCGACCGCTTCGGGCAGCGCCCCATCCTGGTCGCCGTCGCCTTGATCCACAGCATCTTGCTGGTATTGCTGACCCTTTTGGGAAATAGCGGCCCGGACCTATCGGTGCCCCTGCTGGTCGCCATGTGCCTGGTCACCGGTGCTACCGGACCCCAGGTCGGACCGATGTCGCGTGTGCGCTGGATTGCCATGACCCGACAGCAGAAGAAGAATCCGAAGGTCCTGTCGGCTGCCCTGAGCCTGGAATCCATGTTTGATGAATTGGGATTCGTTTTTGGCCCAGTGGCGGTGGGTTTGCTGGCTTCGCTGGTGAACCCGGTGCTGCCGTTGTATCTGGCGGCAATCATGACCTTGGTATTGGTCCCGATTTTTGCCACCCACTCCACCGGTCGCGCGGTCAAGCCGGTCGCGGCCACGGCGACCACCGAGAAGTCGCGGATCACTGGTGCCCAGGTCGCTTCGATCAGCGCACTGGTGTTGGGCATGATCGCACTGGGCACGGTCTTTGGCTCGTCGGCCGCTGGAACTTTGGCCTTCGCCGGAGACCAGGGAAATTCGAATGAAGGCGGTTTGCTCTACGGTGCCATGGGCTTGTCCAGCGCCATCGCGGCCATCTCGGTAGCTGCATGGCCGCAGTACTTCCGGCAGATCAACCGCTGGATTCTCTGCGGGGCACTATTGACCATCTTGAGCTTCGGGCTTCACATGGCTACGACAACGCCTTGGATGATCGTGGCACTGTTTGTTGCTGGTTTTGCCGTGGGGCCGGTAATCGTCACCGTCATGACCTTGGGCGGAGAAGTCGCGCCGGCATCCCGTTTGTCCACGGTGATGACGATGCTCTCGGCTGGCATCGTTGTCGGCACGGCAATCGGCAACGGCTTGGCCGGAGTCTTTGCCGAGTCGCTGGGCTACCTGGGCGCGTTTTGGGTATCCACCGGTGGCGCGGCAGTCATCTTCCTCGCGGCGCTGGCGATGAAGGTGATCGTCGCCAAGTCGCCGACGCTCTCCAGGGTTCGCTAAGGCACCTGCAGGCAGCTAGCAGTTAAGGGAAACCCGCAGCGGATCCAACTCGGATCCGCTGCGGGTTTCTTTTTTAACAAGGCGTCGCTGCTAGTGGGCCAGCTTCTGGCTGATCCGTCCAGCTGACAGCTTCAGCGCTTCGATCACTGGCTGGTATGAGTCCACGGTGCTTGTCGCGAAGACGACCGCGAGGGCTGCTGGAGCTTGCCCAGGCTGCTCGATGGGCACGGCCAGCGAGGTGACGCCTTGGATGACTTCGTTCTCGCTCATGGCATAGCCGTCGAGCCGTGCTTGAGCTGCGGCATCGCGATAGGCAACCAAGGTGTCCATCGCTTCCCAGGCTTCCTTGCTGTAGCTCGATTGGATAGCGATGCCCGCGGCGCCCACGTCCATGCCGTGAACCGAACCAGGGCGATGAACGATGGCGCGCTGCGAGTTCAGTGGCGACACGGACTGCAATGTCGTGCACAGGTCGTATTCCCACACTGCGACGAATGCCGTCATCGAGAGCTGATTGGCCAGCGTGGTGAGTTCTGCGGTTGCTGTAGCCTGCAAGTCGTGCTGAACGGAGCGGGCCAGGGCTGCCAGGCCTGACGCTGGGCGAATGTGGCCTGCGGCATCGCGATTGAGCAGGTGGTGTTGTTCAAGCGTGCGGATGATTCGATACGCAATTGAACGATGGACCTCAAGCTTCTCGGCAATTTCGGCAATCGACAGGTGTACCGGGGAGTCGGCGACCATTTCGAGGACGCGGATTCCGCGGGAAAGGGTCTGGGAAGTAGGCATGGAACTTCAATCTGGCGCGTGGCATTTGATTAATGCTCGTCAGCGCCCTCGCGGTGAGCCTTGCGACTGCTGAATAGTTGCTTTAACCGCAATTTTAGTCGTTCTCTATTAGAACACCGAATTCTCTTCGGGTGCAGGTTGCGGTTTTCGGTTCTGGCATTGGCCAAGCAGCCCCCGATGTTGTGATCTGGTTCACTCTCAGATTATGATAGTGAGAACAATATACCGTCCGAACGGTCGGTAAAGTAACGGGCAAAGGGCAACTCATGTCATCTACAGTCACTCGCACCCAGGAAGAGCGCCGGGTACTTGCCGGAACTCTCGTGGGAACCACCATTGAGTGGTATGACTTCTTCATCTTCGCGCAGCTCACAGCCACCTTGCTGGCACCGCTGTTTCTCGCGCCGCTGGGGGAGTCGAATCCAGGACTAGCTCAGATCCTCTCCTTCGCGATGATCGGCATCTCCTTCTTCTTCCGTCCCCTGGGCGCCATCGTGGCAGGCCATCTCGGCGACCGGTATGGGCGCAAGAAGATCCTGGTCCTGACCCTGATCTTGATGGGTGCCGCCACGGCGCTCATCGGAGTTCTTCCCACCTACGCTTCGATCGGCATTGCGGCGCCTATCCTGCTGGTGCTGCTTCGAGTCATCCAGGGCTTCTCGGCTGGCGGCGAATGGGGCGGTGCGGCATTGATGGCAGTGGAGCACGCGCCAACGAGCCGTCGCGGCTACTTTGGCGCCTACCCGCAGATCGGTGTGCCCATCGGCATGATCCTGGCTACGGGACTGCTCTACATTCTTCGTGTATCCATGTCGCCAGAAGCATTTGGCACCTGGGGCTGGCGCATTCCGTTCTTGCTCTCGATTTTGCTGATCCTCGTGGGCTACATGATCCGTCGTGCAGTAGAGGAATCGCCGGTCTTCAAGCAGCTGGCCTTGCGCAAGGCCGCAGAGCACACTCCGCTGCGCGAACTGATGGCCAAGCACTCAAAGCAGGTATTGCAGGCGGCGCTGATCTTCATTTCCAACAATGCTGCCGGCTACCTGGTGATCGCGTTCTTCATTTCCTACACCACCGCAGTCCTGAAGATGCCGGTGGCACCCGTGCTGCTGGCGACCACCATCGGCTCGGTAGGCTGGCTGATCTTCACCCTCGTCGGTGGATGGCTCTCGGACCTGATTGGACGCCGTACAACCTTTGTTATCGGCTACGCGATTGTCTTCGTATGGATGATCCCGATGTTCATGCTGGTCGATACCGGAAATATCGTTCTCTACGCGGTGGCGATCTTCGTGCTGACAGTGGGCCTGGGATTGTCCTACGGTCCACAGTCGGCCATGTACGCAGAGATGTTCCCGGCCCACGTGCGCTACTCCGGCATTTCGATCGGCTATGCCATTGGCGCCATTCTCGGCGGCGCCTTCGCTGCGACGGTGGCGCAGATTCTGCTGGAATCCACTGGGGCATCAATTTCGATCGCCATCTATATCATGGTGTTGACGATTATTTCGGTGGCCGCGGTGTTCTGGGTGGGCGAGACCCGAGGACGGAATCTGCACGTTGAAGAAGTTGAAGGAAGCTCCGAAGACTTGAGGACTTCCCACTAAAAGGCAATCCAGAAGCATCCTGCCCGCGCCGTTGACCGGATTCGAATGATCCGGCCAACGGCGCGGGCAGTTTTGTATGCCCTGGAATTGGCGCTGAAGGCGAGGGCTCGCTGTGAAGCGGGCAGTCTAGGACGCGTCGAGGGGGCGCGTGGTGGACGAGCGGACCACCAGGCGGTGGTCAACCGTGTGCGCGTGCGCAGGCTCCTCGCCGCGGATGGCCCGCAGCAGCATGGCAACAGCCAACTCGCCTTGTTCATGAGGCCGTTGCTCTATGGTGGTCAAGCCGAACATTTCCGACAGGTCGTGGTTATCCACGCCAATGACCGAAAGGTCGCGGGGGACTTGCAGCCCAAGATCGCGGGCCGCGAGAATCGCGCCGATGGCCATCTCGTCGCTGGCGGCCATGAGAGCGGTGGGTCGCGCAATCGGGGCGCCCAATAATTGCTTGGCCGCCGCATAGGCCTGCGGCATGGTGAAGTCGGCGCCAACACAGAGCTTGTCATCAATTTCGATGCCGGCCTGATCCAGCGCGTGCTCGTATCCGGTGCGCCGACGGCTTGGAACGCGGAAATCCACGTCGGTTTCCTCGTTCCCGCCAATAAACCCGATGCGTCGGTGCCCCAGGGAAATCAGGTGCTGGGTCGCGAGCGCAGAGATTCCTTCATCGTCGACATGCAGCGTCGGCACGCCAGGCAGCGGGCCGCCGACTCCCACCAGGGGCTTATTCAGTGCATGCAATGCCTGGACTTCCTCGGAATTCAGCTCAACATTGACCGCGATGACAGCATCGACGCGCTGGCGCAGGAGGAAGTCGGAAAAGACTTTTTCGCGCTGGATGCGATCCTTCGTCAACTGGTAGAGCGTGGTGTCGTAGCCCTCGTCCATGAGCGTGCTGGAGATGCCTTCCAGGACGCTGGCATAGAACCAGTGGTTGATCACCGGAACCAGAACGCCGATATTCCGGGTGCGGCCCGAGGCCAGCCCGGAGGCCGAGGATGAAACGACGTATCCCAGCTCGGCAGCAGCGCGTTGCACCGCTTCCTGGGCAGTGGTTGACACCGATCCCCGCCCGGACAGGGCGCGGGAGACTGTTGCCACCGAGACTCCGGCGGCTTGCGCGACATCTTTGATCCCGGCCACAATACGTCCTTCCTTCAAGTTCGTGGCCGCGATATGCGTGAAAGTGCATTCAGCACAGCGCGGCCACTGTTCAACGATACCCGGTGTCCTTGACGCCGGGACTGATTGCCTTGGCTATGCCAGCAAGAACCACATGGTGGTTTCGGCGGGAATCATCCCCGGGGCGGTGCGGTCCCGGGGCTGGCTGCGAACCAGTTCCTGGGCGTCCTGCACGAGCGGCGGGAGCGCAAGCGGCGCGGCTCCAAAGTTGACAACGACCAGCACCTTTCCATTGCTGAAGGCCAGCAGGTCCGGCTGGTCTCCGGGCACCCACTCAAGGCCGCCGGTGCCCAGGCCGTGGTCCTTGCGCAGCTGGAGCAGCCGGCGGTAGAGGTTCAATGTGGAATCTGGATCATCTGCCTGCAGATCGCGGGCATAGGGAGCCCACGAGGTTGGCTGCGGAAGCCAGCTTTTGCCGCTGTCGCTGAAACCAAAGGACGGGGCATCGCCCTTCCATGGCAGTGGGACCCGGCACCCGTCGCGGCCGTAGCGCTCGCCATTGGTGCGGAACCATGTGGGGTCCTGGCGGGCGTCATCGGGCAGATCCACGGCCTCGGGCAATCCGAGCTCCTCGCCCTGGTAAAGGTACGCGCCGCCCGGAAGAGCGAGCATGAGCGCAGTCGAGGATCGGGCCCGGCGCAGCCCGGTGGCCGGATCGGGAAGGTTCGGGGTCTTGGGTCCGATCCCTTCGCCCTGGGGGTTCTCGTCGGTCAGCGCCAAACGGGTGGCATGGCGCACGACGTCGTGGTTGGACAAGACCCACGTGCTCGGTGCCCCTACCGCGCCAAACTCGTGCAGTGACTCATCGATGGTTTCCCGCAGCTGCTGCGCATCGTAGTCGCAAGAGAGGTATGGGAAGTTGAAGGCCTGGTGCATTTCGTCATTGCGAACCCATTTGGCCATCAACGACAGCGGGTTTACCCAGGCTTCTGCGCACAAGACGCGGTCGCCTTCGTATTCATCGATCACCTGGCGCCATTCGCGATAGATCTCGTGCACTCCGTCCTGGCCCCACCATGGGGCGAGTTCTTCGGTGCCGCCCATCGAGGCGCCTGCCGGATCCGGGGTGAAATCGGGAAGCCCCTCGGCCTTGATCAGCCCGTGGGCCACGTCTACGCGGAACCCGTCGGTGCCGCGGTCTAGCCAGAAGCGCAATACGTCGCGGAACATCGCGCGCACGTCCTCGTTTTTCCAGTTGAAGTCGGGCTGCGATGAATCGAAGATGTGCAGGTACGACTGGCCCGCGCTGCCGTCCGGGTTGGTGGTTGGCGTCCACATCGGCCCTCCGAAGACCGACTCCCAGTTATTGGGGTGGCCCTGTTGCGCAGGATCCTTGAAAATAAACCGCTCACGCTCCGGGGAACCGGGGGCCGCGGCAAGGGCAGCTTGGAACCAGGGATGCTGGTCCGAGCAGTGGTTGGGCACCAGGTCGATAATGACTTTCAGCCCTAATTCGTGGGCTCGGGCAACCATCTCATCAAAGTCCGCAAGCGTGCCGAAGAGCGGGTCGACATCGCAGTAGTCAGCGACGTCGTAGCCTGCATCCTTCTGCGGGGAAGTGAAAAACGGTGAAAGCCAAATAGCATCAACGGATAGCTGGGCGATGCTCTCCAGATGCTGGGTAATGCCACGCAGATCGCCCATGCCATCGGCATTGGAATCAGCAAATGAGCGCGGGTAGATCTGGTAGATCACCGACGAGCGCCACCATTGGGAATCTTCGGATTGCAAGGGGTTATCTGCTTCTGCGCGAGTTTGAGTCATGCCCGTAACGATAATCGAAGCGCGTCAGAATGTAAACGCTTGCAATATTAGTTTGGGAGTCGCAATGCGCACGGGAGCCCAGAACCGCAGTCCGTTGTCCATAAGACTGATTTTATCCGCCGCCTTGCCAACCCTGGTGATATGTGCCACTCTGGAAACGCTTACAAAACGACGAGCCACTCGCACTTCCTCTGCCTCACCGGCGGTCCCGCGGGATTCCCGCACCCCGAACTGGCCCCTCGGACAAAGTTGTCACGAAAGGACATCACATGAAGGTGAACACACGCCCCTGGCTTCTTGGCGGAGCACTCACGGCTATTGCAGCCCTGTCGCTCACCGCCTGCGGCGCATCCGGATCATCCGAAACCTCCTCCAGCCCTGCAGCCGAGCAGTCCTCGCCAGCTGCCGCTTCAGGTGGTTCCCTGACTGTTTGGGTTGACGCAAACCGCGAGCCAGTGCTGAAGGAAGCCGCGGCTGACTTCGAAAAGCAGTCCGGCGTCAAGGTCGACCTGGTCATCAAGGACTTCTCCAAGATCCAAGAAGATTTCCTGCGCCAGGTGCCCACCGGCAAGGGGCCAGATATCACCATTGGCGCGCACGACTGGCTGGGAAATCTTGTGAACAACGGCGTGGTCCAGCCAGTTGAGCTGGGGGACAAGGCCTCGGAATTCCAGGATGTCTCCATCAACGCAATGAGCTACGAGGGCAGCACCTACGGTGTCCCGTATGCCACCGAAAACCTGGCACTGCTGCGCAATGCGGATCTGGTGGATGAAGCACCCGAGACCTTTGACGACATGATTGAAGCCGGCAAGGAAGCCGGCACGGAATTCCCGTTCCTGGTCCAGGTCACCGATGTGGGCGACCCGTTCCACGCCTACCCATTCCAGACCTCATTCGGAGCACCGGTCTTCGGCACCGATGACACCGGGGCCTACGACCCGGCAGACCTGCAGATCGGCAATGAAGGCGGCGTGGAATTCGCAAAGTGGCTGGCCGAGCAGGGCAAAGCCGGAACGCTGAAAACCAGTATTGATGCGGACATCGCCAAAGAGAAGTTCGTCTCCGGCGATTCGCCATTCTTCCTGACCGGCCCGTGGAATGTGGAAGCAGCTGAAAAGGCCAAGATGAACCTGGCCATTGACCCGATTCCGACGGCCGGTGGCGAAGAAGCCCAGCCTTTTGTCGCAGTGCAGGGATTCTTCGTTTCTTCCAAGACCGAGAACCTTTTGGCAGCTACCGAATTCCTGACCAACTACATCGGCACCGAGGAAGTCCAGACCGACCTCTACGAGGTGGGCAACCGCCCGCCAGCGAACAACGCTGCCTTCGAAGCAGCCAAGTCCGACGAGATGATTGCTTCCTTCGGCGAGGTTGGCGCCGATGGCGTGCCAATGCCCAACATCCCGGAGATGGCAGCAGTCTGGGAATTCTGGGGTGTAGCCGAGGCAGAAATCATTACCGGCAAGGCCGACCCGGCCAAGCGCTGGAAGCAGATGACCGAGGATATCGAAAAGGCCATCAGCAAGTAGGCCTGCCTGCAAGCACCACTCAAGCTGGAGCCGGCGCAGAACCATGCCGGCTCCAGCCGCCTGACCAGGCCAGCACTAACAGAACTTTACTGACAGGGACATCTGGAAGATGACTAAGACTGCCCCAGAGGCACCGACACGTCGCAACGACGAATCGAAACGCAAGCTGTCTCCGGCTGCACAACGATTCGCCAACGCATCAGGCACGAGCCTCGGCTCCATCCTGGCCAAGATCATTCTCATCGCAATCGTGGACGCCACCGCGGTCTTTGCGCTCTTCACGGCGCTGGGACGCGAAGCATGGTTCATTGCCGCCGTCATTGCCGTGATCACCGTGCTGATCAACGTCGTCTACTTCAAGAAGGGATGGCTCCCGGCCAAATACTTGTTGCCCGGCACCATCTTCTTGCTGATCTTCCAAGTTTTTGTCATTGGATACACCGGCTACATCGCTTTCACCAACTACGGTTCGGGCCATAACTCCGACAAGGCCGATGCCATCTCGGCACTGTTGCAATCCAATCAGGAACGAGTTGAAGGCTCACCTGGCTATCCGGTCAAGGTCTACAGCGGCGATGATGGACTGGCCATGCTCATCGAGCGCGAAGGCCAGCAGCTCATCGGCGATGAAAACGATGCCCTGGCGCCAGCGGATCCAGCAACCCTGGGGGACTACACCGAACTGACCTTTGCGGACCTGCTCGGCCGGCAGCAAGAAGTCACCTCGTTGAAGGTGCCGGTCAGCGATAACCCGGCAGATGGCACGCTGCGCACCAGCGACGGCCGCACCGCCTACCAGTACACGTCATCGCTGAAATACGACGAAGCAGCAGATACCATGACCGATCAGGCTACCGGACTGGTCTACAAGGACACCGGCGTCGGCGCATTTACCGCTGAAGACGGAACACAGCTGATGCCCGGCTGGTCCATCAACGTAGGTTTTGACAACTTCACCCGCGCGTTCACGGATTCTTCCATCAGGGGCGCCTTGTTCTCGGTCTCCGTATGGACTTTCGCTTTCGCGTTCCTGTCCGTGGCTTCCACCTTCTTCCTCGGGCTTTTCCTGGCCATCGTCTTCAACGACATGCGCATGAAGGGCCGCAAGATCTATCGCGTCATTTCAATCCTTCCCTATGCCTTCCCCGCATTCCTCGGCGGCTTGGTCTGGGCCGGCATGCTCAACCGGGACTTCGGCTTCGTGAACCAAGTGCTCTTCGGGGGCGCCGGCATTCCATGGCTGACCGACCCATGGCTGGCCAAGTTCTCAGTACTCTGGGTCAACCTGTGGCTGGGCTTCCCGTACATGTTCCTGGTGTGCACCGGTGCATTGCAGTCGATCCCGCAGGAACTATCGGAAGCGGCGACCATCGATGGGGCGAAGCCGTTCCAGATCTTCCGCCTGATCAAGCTCCCCTTGCTGCTGGTTTCCGTGGCACCGTTGCTGATCAGCTCCTTCGCCTTCAATTTCAACAACTTCAATGTGATCTACATGCTCACCGAAGGCGGACCGCGCCTTGAGGATGCCGGACTGAACGTGGGTGCCACTGACATCCTGATTTCGATGGTCTACAAGGTAGCTTTCGTCGGTTCCCAGCGCGATTACGGCTTGGCCAGCGCGTTCTCCATCATCATCTTCGTAATCGTCGCGATCATCTCGATCATCAGCTTTAAGCAGACCAAGGCACTGGAGGAGTTGAACTAATGACTACCGAAACCTCAACGAGGCAAACCACTGCGGAGCTGCGCCAGGCCCCGGCCCCAGCGCGGCGTACTTTCGGGAAGTGGTTCGCCACTACCGGATGGCGCCACCTCATCGGAGTGGCGCTGTGCATCTACTCAGCCTTCCCGCTGCTCTACGTGCTCTCGGCTTCCCTGAACCCCAATGGCACCCTGCTTTCCTCCAATGGATTCTTCTCCACTACCGGCCTGCAAAGCTACATTGATCTTTTCCAGAATCAACAGCGTCCTTATGCCGCGTGGTTTGCCAACACCCTGTTCATCGGACTGACCACGGCTGCGGCCTCGGTCTTCCTCGGCGCCTTGGCAGCCTACAGTTTTTCGCGCATGAGATTCACCGGACGCCGCGTGGGACTGGTCAGCTTGCTTATTGTGCAGATCTTCCCCCAGCTGCTCGCCGTGGTCGCGATCTTCATCCTGCTCACCTCGCTTGGTGATGTTTTCCCTGCCTTGGGAATCGACAACCAGATCGCCTTGATCATGGTGTATCTTGGCGGCGCCCTGGGAGTGAACATCTACCTGATGTATGGCTTCTTCAACACGATTCCCGTGGAAATCGACGAAGCAGCCAAGATTGATGGCGCTGGCCACGCACGCATTTTCTTCACGATGATCCTCAGGCTGGTGGCGCCGATTCTTGCCGTGGTCGGCCTGCTGTCCTTCATCTCCAGCACCAGCGACTTTGTGCTGGCTTCTGTTGTGCTGGTTTCTCCTGAAAACCAGACGCTGGCCGTGGGATTGTATTCCTATGTGTCAGAGGAGTTCACCTCCAACTGGTCCGTTTTCGCCGCGGGTGCGGTACTGGCAGCACTGCCGGTGATGGCATTGTTCCTGTTCCTGCAGAAGTACATTGTCGGCGGGCTGACCGCCGGTGCGGGAAAGTAGCTGGCAGGAATCCACAGGGCGCAGCACCGCGGGGCACCTCACGACGGTGCACCGCAGTGCTGCGCCCTTTGCCAGCAAAGAACACGTAAAGTAAAAGGCATGAAGTCTTACCTGCCGCGGGCTGCCCGTAATTATTTGGAGCAGCTGCGCCGAGCCTTGGATTTCCTCTCGGAACAGGAACGAAAGCAAGTCCTCGAACAGACAAGGGAAGAGATCCACCGCCTGCCGGACAGGGGACGCCGCAAGCGCGAACTCATCAGCATGCTGGGCGAGCCGGCAGCCAGAGCACGCAAATTTGAACGCACCGAGCCTGAAGACCTGGAAGTTCGAAGCGGCAAGCACTTCCTGACCAGGATCCTGGCATGGCCCATTTTTGCACTAGCGCTGCTGACAGTCATCGTGGTGCTTTTTGCGCCCCCGCAGCAAGCACTCATTGGAACCCAGGGCCTGGACCAGTTCTTGTCACCGGGCCAAGGCTGGCTTGCGGATCTCGAAGAAGCCATAGGCAGCCAGCTGATCTGGCTTGCCTTCATCCCGGTGATTTTCAGCCTGCTGCCGTTGTGGCTCAACGGCGCGCTAGGACAGATCCTCCAAATCGTCGGGGCTGTTGCCATGAGCGCGGTGTGCCTCGGCGGCGGAATCCTGCCAATGTACTTCATCCCGGTCACACTGCTGTTGTGGGCCCAGGTTTTCACGCCGATGCTGATGATGCGCGGTTCGATGGCCCGTCCGGGACCGGGCTGGCTGGTGGCCGCGGCGGTCTTGCTCGTTGCCTGCATCGGCTTGGCCACGTACCAGGGGATGGCAAGCTTTGCCGGTCCGCAGTGGCTGGTGCTGGCGCCTGCCGCTGTGCTGGTGGTACTTGCTGGCTTGCTCCCTACCCGGTGGAAAGCAGCGCATATTGCCCTGGTCGCCGCAGGGCTGCTGGTGATGGCGGCAGGTTTTATCGCGGCGCTGCCAGGAACATATAACGCCGTGCTGCTGTGGCCGTGGCTGGCTGGCGGATTGTCCTTCGCGTTCGCCCATTTGGCTGTTGCCGCGGGCATGTGGCATGAGCGTGCGCGGAAGCTTCTCGCCTTGTTCTAACCGGATTGCGCGAACAAGGCTGAATTACTCTGGCCTTGCGTATAATCTCGTGACATGGCCGATAATAAGGAAATTTCCCCCGCGCCATCCGCGAAGCGCGGACGCGGGCGCCCCCGCAAGGACTCGGAGTTCATCAGCCTGAGCAAAGAGCTGCTCGGGCAAAAAGCCTTGGAGATCGTTGGCTCCGAGGGCTATGGCGCCCTGACCATGCACCGGTTGGCCACCGAATTCGGGGTAACCCCGCGCGCCCTGTACAACTACGTGTCAGACCGCGAAGAAGTCATCGGCCTTGCCCTGCAGCAGTTCCTGGCCATCAGCCCGACGCTCGAATTCGACTGCACCCACTGGAAAGACGGGGTGCGGGACGCCTATCTTGCCACTAGATCGGCTTACCGCGCATATCCGCGGGCTTCGCAGCTGAGCATGGACGAGAAAACACACGTAATCCCGGGTCCTCGACGGACCGAGCTGGTTGAACGCGTGTTGAAGTTCTACGTCGAAATGGGGCTGACGCTGAAGCAGGCAACGGGAATGGTCCGCGCGCTGGAACGGGACGTCCTTGGATTCGTGTTGCATATTGATTATTTCTACGATCGGCGCCAGCCGGATTGTCCCGACTTTTTCAGCCATCCGGTGCCCAGGCAATGGCTTGAATTCTATCCGGAAGTCCCTGCACCCTACGCGCAACAAGCTCTTGAACTTCCGGAACAAAATAGCGACGAGCTGTTCGAGGAGGTCATCGAGCTGCGGGTGCTCGCGATGGAGCGGCTGCTGCAGCTCAATAGCCAAAACAAGGACGGCCAAGACTGAAAAGTACCCCGTCAGGGAATAATTCGCGACCCGGCAGCGCTGAACCGGACAGTGCCGCAACTGACCTGCGGCCGAAACTATGCGGAGAGATGCCCCCATGCCAGTAAGCAAGTCCGAAGCAGCAAAAGAGCCTGGCGAATTATCTGCAGGTGCCCGCTGGCGACTGCTCGGCGTCTTGCTGGCCGCCATGTTCATGTCCCTGGTCTCGGTCAGCATCGTGAATGTAGTGCTGCCCTCCATTGGCTCAACACTGCATGCGAGCGAAGCCGACATGCAGTGGGTCTTGGCTGGCTATGCGCTGACCTTTGGCGTGGTCCTTGTAGCGGCAGGGCGTGCCGGAGACTTGCTGGGCCGCGGAGTCATGTTCGTCGCCGGCGTAGCCATATTCACGGTGGCCAGCATCCTGGCCGGCCTGGCGGCGGACCCGATGCTGCTGAACATCGCGCGCTTCATCATGGGCATCGGTTCCGGTTTCCTCAACCCCCAGGTCATGGGGATGATTCAGCAGCACTTCCGTGGCGCGGCTCGTGGCCGTGCCTATGGGCTGCTGGGCACCGTGGTCGGCTTCTCGGTTGCTGTGGGCCCGGTGCTCGGCGGGTTGCTGATCAATTGGCTTGGTGCCGATGCAGGCTGGCGTTCAACATTCCTGATCAACGTGCCCGTTGGCATTTTGGCCATCGTCCTGGCCGTGCTGTGGCTTCCAAAGCCCCTATTCACTAAGCCTGCAGGCAAGTTGGATCTGGACCCGGTCGGAGGAATTGTTCTGGCACTGAGCATTTTTGCCTTGCTGCTTCCCTTCGTCCAAGGCCGCGAGAACCCGGCACTATGGTGGCTTTTGGCAGCGGCGCTGATCCTGCTGGCGGTGTGGATCTGGTGGGAGAAGCGGTACAAGGAACGCGGCAGGGAGCCGATGGTTGAATTGGCGCTCTTCAGAATTCGCAGCTTCACCAACGGCACGCTGATCGCTGGCCTGTACTTCATGGGCGTCTCCAGCGTATGGGTGCTCGTGGCCATCTACGTTCAGGAATCCCAAGGCTTCAGCGCCCTCGAAGCGGGCTTGATTTGCCTCCCGGCAGCGCTGCTATCGGCTTTCAGCTCGCATGTCGCAGGCCGCTACGCCACGACCTTGGGACGCAAGCTGGTCATTGGCGGAACGCTCAGCGCGTTGTTCGGCCTGCTGGCCACCATTGCTGTCGTGTACTTTGAAGACCGGCTCAATCTCAACGTTTGGTGGATGCTGCTTTCCTTGGCCTTTATCGGCATTGCCCAGGGCTTCATCATCTCCCCGAACCAGGCATTGACCCTGATGGAAGTGCCGGTAGCCAATTCCGGCAGCGCCGGGGGACTGATGCAGACCTCGCAGCGCGTCGGCACGGCAGTGGGCATCGCAGTGATCACGGCGGTGTTCTACGGGCTCAACCATGTGGCAGGGTATTCGGTGGCGATGCAGATTTCCTTTGTGGCCATTGCACTCCTGGTTGTAGCCACGCTGCTGGTGGCAGTGGCGGACATGCGCCACGGACATGCAAAGGTGCCGGCCGCAACCCGCGAAGAGTATGTTCCCGTCGCCACCGGCACGCAGCACACCGTCACCGGAGCGATCGACGTAGTAGGCCCCAAGGAACCAAGCCAGCCGGTGGATTCCCAGCCCTGAAGTCCTGGCGAGCAGCTAGCAAGTTGCTGGAGAATGCCGGTTGGCCGCTTGTGGCTTAAGCGGAAAAGAGCTGGGAATCCTCGCCACGGGTGGCAAGAATTCCCAGCTCTTTTCTGTCTGGTTCCTGTGCGGGCTATGAGCTGACGCGGTAACCGGAAATCATCGGGCAATCGAAGGGATCTCGCGCCGAGAGGCCGACCTTGTTCAGGTAGGTGATGACCTGGGCGTAGGATTCGCGAATGCTAGCCACGGTGTAGGGGATCTGGTGTTCTGCGCAGTACTGGCGGACAATGGCCGATACCGCTGCCAGATTGGCGCGCGGCATCGACGGGAACAGGTGGTGCTCAACCTGGTAGTTCAGGCCGCCGAACAGGTGCGAGAGCACCCGGTTGCCCCAGGAAGAGCGTGCCATGATATTGCGGCTGGTGAGGACCTGGCGGGAGAAGAAGTCGATGCGTGCATCGCCCGGAACCATCGGCATGCCCTTGTGATTCGGCGCGAACGAAGCGCCCATGTAAATGCCGAAGACTGCCAGCTGCACTCCGATGAAGGCAAAAGCCATTCCGGTCGGCAGGAAAACGAATATCAAGGCAACATAGAGTCCCACACGCAAGGCGATGGCCAGCATTTCGCGCTTGCGCCGCTTGGTGCGGTTCGCGGTGAAGAGGTAGCGGATTGACTGGATATGCAGGTTCAAGCCCTCCAGCGTCAGCAGCGGGAAGAAGAGGTACCCCTGGCGCTCGGTGATCCATTTGAGCACTCCGCGCTGCCGCTGGGCATCAGCAGGCTGGAATGAGATGGTGTCCCATTCGATATCAGGATCCTTGCCGATGGTGTTGGGCGTTGCATGGTGCTTATTGTGCTTGTTCATCCACCACTGGTAGCTGATTCCAACCACGACATTGGCCAGGAAACGGCCCAGCTTGTCATTGGTCTTGCCCGAGGACAGGATCTGCCGGTGGGCGGCTTCATGGGCCAGGAAAGCGAACTGGGTGAGCAGGATGCCCAAAGCCGCGGCAATGAGCAATTGGTACCAGCTGTGGCCCAGCAAGATCGAGCCGGCAACAGCTGAGCCCAGAAGGATGATCAGCACAGATCCCAGCCCCAGGTAATGTGCCCGTCGACGTCCGGAAAGCCCGGCCTCTTGAACGAGCTTCTTTACGTGGAAAAAGCTTTGGGGATCCCCGGGCTTGGCTGAAGGTGCGGGGGGCTGAAGAACGGAACTGCTACTCAAGTCGTATCCTTGGCTGTTGTAGCGGGCGACATCTCAGTCGAAAGAACTGAAAGTCTCGGCTCCTATGCTTTAAGCGTACGGTATGCGACTGTGAACCAGCCCTAAAAATACACAGTTTTACCGGCGGATCAGTAGTGGACGGTGAGCTGCCCGTTGGAAATTTCCCAGCGGGTCGTCAAGCGGACATTCTGCAGCAGCCGGCGGTCGTGGGTCACCAGCAACAGCGCGCCTTCGTAGGCTTCCAGCGCTTCTTCCAGCTGCTCGATGGCCGGAACATCAAGGTGGTTGGTCGGTTCATCGAGAACCAGCAGGTTCACGCCGCGTGCCTGGAGCAAGGCCATGGACGCGCGGGTTCGCTCACCTGGCGACAAGGAGTCGACCAGTGCAGTTGATTGGTCGGCTTTCAGCCCGAACTTCGCCAAGAGGGTGCGCACCTCGGCCGAGGAATATTCAGGCACAGCATTCTCGAAAGCCTGGCCCAGGGGAAGGTCGCCGGGAAGCTGGGTGCGGGCCTGGTCGATTTCCCCGATGCTTACCGAGCTTCCCAGGGAGGCCGTGCCCTGATCGGGGGACTGCTTGCCGAGCAGGAGCTTGAGCAGCGTGGATTTTCCGGCGCCGTTAGGCCCGGTGATGCCGATCCGGTCAGCTGCATTAACCTGCACGGACACCGGGCCAAAGGCGAATTCTCCTTGTTGCAGCCCCGCCTCGTTCAAGGTGCACATCACCGATGAGCCGCGCGGCGCGGCGGCGATGGAAAACTGCAGGACCCATTCCTTGCGCGGCTCGGCCACTTCCTCCAGGCGCGCGATGCGGGATTCCATCTGCCGGACCTTGGCGGCCTGTTTTTCGGAGGACTCGCTGTTGGCTTGACGGCGGATCTTGTCATTGTCCGGTGACTTGCGCATCGCGTTGCGCACGCCTTGGGACGACCATTCGCGCTGGGTGCGGGCACGGGAGACCAGATCTGCCTTCTGGTTTTCAAACTGCTCGTAGGCTTCCCGGGCATGGGTGCGGTTGATGGCCCGCTCTGCCAGGTACGCGTCATAGCCGCCCTCGTAGACGGCGACGCTATTCTGGGCCAGATCGAGTTCGATAATGCCGGTGGTGCAGCGGGCCAGGAACTCGCGGTCATGGGATACCAGGATGACCGGGGCGCGCAAGGCGTTGATGAACTCTTCGAGCAGTTCCAGTCCTGCAAGATCAAGGTCATTGGTTGGCTCATCGAGCAGCACGATGTCGAAGCGCGAGAGCAGCAGCGCCGCCAGGGCGACGCGGGCGACTTGTCCACCCGACAGGGCGGTCATTGCTGTTTCGACCGGCAGGGTGAAGCCCAGTTTCGCGAGGACTTCAGGGATTCGATCGTCCAGGTCCATGGCACCCGAGGCCATCCAGTGGTCAAATGCCGTTGAATAGGCATCGTCGGCGCCCGGCTTCTCGCTGCCCAGATCCTGGGCGGTCTCTTCCATCCGGGCCGTGGCCTGCGCGCATCCGGTGCGGCGAGCCAAGTAGGCTGCGATCGTTTCTCCGGGGATGCGTTCATGCTCCTGCGGCAACCAGCCAATGAAGGCCGAGTCCGGGGCGGTGTCCACCGTGCCGGACTGCGCGGTGGCGGCCTTGGCAAGCAGCGACAGCAACGTGGATTTTCCTGCGCCGTTGGCTCCCACCACACCGTAAACATCCGAAGTTGTCGCGGTGAAGCTCAAGTTGGAAAACAGGGTTCGGTGGGCGTGGCCACCAGTGAGGTCTTTGGCCACGAGCGTTGCAGTCATGGGGTTAAGTCTAGTGCGCCAGCACGGGGCGATGCGCACGCTTGGGCGCGAGAGCAAAGGGCACCTGCCGATGGCTGCCGGGGTGCAGCGAAGCGAGCTGATTGAAATTTTCCCCAGACCTCTTGATGTGCCCCACGTCACTTGCTACAGTCTTACCGCCAAAAGGGAAGGTAATCCCATTGAGTGGGATATGGGATTCAAGGATAGACGAAAACGAGGGCGTTTCATGGTGAATCGGCTAAACGAAGACAAGCAGGACCTGCCACTAGCGGGCATCCGTGTGTTGGAGCTGGGGAACTTCATTGCCGCACCTTTTGCTGGCAGGGTTTTCGGCGATTTCGGTGCCGAGGTGATCAAGATTGAACGTCCCGATGGAGGCGATGAACTTCGGGATTGGCGCAAGGCCCGCGGGAAGACGTCCATGCTGTTTCGCACCATCGGGCGCAATAAGAAATCTGTGGAGCTGGACCTGAGAAGCGATTTTGGTGTTCAGGCCATCAAGAAGATCATTGAGAAGACTGACGTGCTTATCGAGAACTTCCGGCCTGGGACACTGGAAAAATGGGGAATCGGCCCGGAAGTGCTTACCTCGATCAATCCGGAGCTGGTCATCGTTCGAATATCCGGTTATGGGCAAACGGGTCCCTACAAGGACCGGGCCGGTTTCGGTAGCTCAGCGGAATCATTTGCCGGCCTGCGCTACGTGACCGGTGAACCCGACCGGCCGGCGGGTCGCTCCGCGGCCTCTCTGGGCGACACCGTTGCTGGCCTCTATGGGGTTATTGGCGCGCTGATGCTGATGTTCAACAAGGCCAAGGGCGGCGCCAACAGTGGAAGCAATGTTGTCGATGTGGCGCTCTACGAAGGCGTCTTTTCCCTGCTGGAATCCTTGGTTCCCGATTACGATGCCTACGGAATGATCCGCCAACGAACCGGTGGGAGGCTGCCCGGAGTGGTGCCTACCGGTTCCTATGCCTGTGGCGATGGGCTGGAAGTGGTGATCGGCGGCAATTCGAACTCGGTCTTCGTCCGGCTGATGCATGCAATCGGGCGGCCGGATCTGGCCGAGGACCAGACGCTGCTGGCCACCAAGGCGCGAGGGCTTCGTGAAGATGAACTCAACGGAGCAATTGAAGCATTCACCAAATCCCAGCCGCTGGAACAGGTGCTCAATGCCCTGGACGCGGCGGGCGTTCCCGCGGCCCCGGTCTTTGACGCACCTGCCATCGCCAAGGACGAGCACTACCTTGCCCGCGACATGATTCAAACCCATGAAGTCGTTGTTGACGGAGCACCGGAACTCGTTCGGTTCCCCGGGGTTGTCCCCAAGATTCCGGGCCATCAAGGAAAGGTGCGTTGGCTTGGGCCAGATCTGGGGGAGCACACCGAGCAGGTGCTTCGGGATCTAGCCGGTTTCGACGCGGAACAGATTGCAGCAACCAGCATGAAGTTGGCCCGCTGATGCAGATCGAAATCACCGATGTCTTTCTTCGCGACGGTTTGCAAGATGAACCTGTCATCGTCGAGACCGGGCAGAAGCTGGAAATTGCCGAGGCACTCGGAGCAGCCGGAGTGCGCCGGATGGAGGTTGCATCCTTCGTGAACCCTGCTCGTGTACCGCAGATGGCCGACGCTGCCGAGGTCATTCAACGGCTGCCGCAGGATCAGGCCATCCGCTATACGGCGCTGGCCCTGAATGGCAAGGGAATTGCCCGTGCTGCCACGGCCGGGGCTACCGAAATCCAGGTGGTCGCCTCGGCCAGCCAAGCACACAGCAGCGCAAATGCCGGGGCGGGCATTGACCAGGCACTGGAGTCATTGGCTGTTGATGTTGCCCGGCATCCGCAGCTGAGCTTTTTTGCCGGGATATCCACGGCGTTCATCTGTCCCTTTGAAGGGGAGATTGAACCAGTTCGATTGCTGGGGCTCGTTCAGGCATTCAAGCGCATGGGCATCAAGGACATCGGCCTGGCCGATACCTTGGGGACTACTGCGCCACAAAAATTGATGGACAGCGTGAAATTCGTCCAAGATGCAGAGCCAGAGCTCACTTATTACCTGCATTTACACAATGCGCATGGCCAAGCGCTGGAAACGGTCAATCTGGCCATTGGCGCGGGCATCACTCGCTTTGACGCTGCCCTGGGCGGATTCGGCGGCTGCCCGTTTGCACCAGGAGCTGCAGGGAACCTGTCCACTCTGGAGCTTGTCCAATTTGTCCATGCTCAAGGACATGGGACAGGAATTGACGAAAAATTGCTGAGCATTGCCGCAGACCAGGCGCGCTCCATTGTCGGCTCCGGCCGACCCGTTACGACCGAAAAACTTTCAGCCAACTAGGCAATGACGCCTCGACCATTGAGAGAATAAGATGTCAAAGATTGAACAAGAAGCCCAGCTTCCTCGAAACGCTGGAAATGAAGACAACGAAGTCTTGGAAAAACTCATTCGCAAAGCACAAGTGCCCAAAGGCACCCACCACTGGAATTCGAAGCATCGGGAAATCGCCGGAATGCCGATCTGGCTCTATGCGATCTTGGCTGCCGTCGTGCTGATTGCGGCGCTCACCGGCAAGCTTCCCGGAGGGATGCTGCCAGGTTTCGCAGTGTCGATGCTGCTCGGTGGTCTGCTGATTTGGTTCGGAAACCTGTTCCCGCTGGTTCGTGATTTTGGGCTGCCCACGATATTGTGCACATTTGTCCCCGCCGCGCTGATTTTCTTCGGAGTCATGCCTGAATCCATCAAGGCAGTAGTTACGGACTTTGTCACTACACATGGATTCTTGGATTTCTTTGTCGCCTCGGTCATCGCCGGATCGATTCTCGGTGCCCCTCGCGCCCTGCTAATCAAGGCAGGCCCGCGATTCCTGATTCCGATGCTGGCTTGTGTCCTTCTTTCCTTCACCCTGACCGGGGTGATTGGAGCGGCCACCGGGTTTGGATTCTGGACAGCAGTGCTCACCGTTGCAGCTCCGATCATGGCTGGTGGACTGGGACTCGGTGCCGTGCCGATGAGCGAGATGTTCGGTGCGCGCACGGGGGAAGACTCATCGGCATTCATGGGGGATCTGATGTCGGCGGTAGTTGTGGCCAACATTTTCTGCATCCTGTTTGCAGGTATCCTCAATGGCATCGGCAAGCGCAAGCAGCTGTTTGTCGGATTCAGCGGCAACGGCGAATTAATGAGAGTCAAGAGTTCCCGCCAGGACCTGACCACTCCGCCCAAGCGCACCGTTGCCAGCTTCTTGACGCTGGGCAAGGGACTGGCCCTTACCGCGGTGCTCTTTGTTCTGGGAGAACTGCTAGGCGGATTCTTCGAATTCCTCCACCCCTACGCGTGGATGATCATCGCTGTTGCGTCCTTGAAGATCTTTGGGCTCCTGCCTAAGGACTTGGAGGAGTCGACGACCGACTGGGGCGAAATGGTGACCGCGGTAATGGTGCCGGCGCTATTGGTAGGAGTGAGCATTTCCTATATCAGCATCAGCGAAGTACTGACCTCGCTGATCAATCCAATGTTCATTGTCCTGGTGATTTGCACGGTGCTGATCGCTTCTTTGAGCTCTGGTTTTGTCGGCTGGCTATTGAAGTTCAATTTTGTCGAAGCCGCGATTACCCCTGGATTGGTCATGGCTGACACCGGAGGATCTGGCGACGTGTCCGTGCTTAGTGCAGCCGAACGCATGCACCTGATGCCATTTGCCGCATTGACCAACCGAATCGGCGGGGCCTTGGTGCTGTTCCTGACGACACTGCTCGTTCCGTTCCTGCCCATTGGCTAGATAAGAAGATTAGCGACCGAACCTGATTGAGCCACCCATCTGTGGGTGGCTCAATCTATTTCAATGGCAGCTGTTGCTGCTGGGACTTCTGCGGCATCGAACCATTCCTGTCGTGCGATCACCGCTGGTTATTGAATGCCTCTGATATCTTCGCGGCGGTGCGGGACAAGGTATCGCCGTGGTCTTCGCCAGGAGAAACCTTGCAACGCGATAACGGCATGGCCAGGCAGATGGAGGCGATAGTGTGATTCTTTTGCATAATTGGTGCGCTGACGGAGCCGAGCCCCGGAGTGCGAAGTCCAACTGATTCGACCCAGCCGCGAGCCTCAACTGATGCGATCGCATCGGAGTCGAAGGAGAGGAGCCGGCCACTGGAACCGTGTGGCAACGCCAAGCTCGCTCCGACGGGCAACGTGGCTTTGAGCTCTTGGCGGGAGTCAACCGAGGCAATGCACACGCGAGTGTCACCACGTCGAATCCACAGTTGTGCCGTCTCGCCGGTCGTATCGCGAAGTTCCGTGAGATGGCTCAGGCCGATGATCTCCAGCCGGCTTCTTATGAAACGGCGACCGAGGCTGAAATGACCGGAGGACTCGCGCCGCAGGAACTCGAAGTCCGTCAGTGACAACGCTAGTCGATGGGCGGTTGACGTAGACAGTCCGGTGATTCGGGCCAGCTCGCTGGCCGTGGCTTCACCGAATTCCAGTGCATCGAGGATCAGGCTGATGCGTTCGAGCTGGCGATTCGCAGTACTTTCGGACAATTTCTGGCCTCTTGATCTAGTGGGACGAGATGATTCCTACTGTATGGGAATTGTTTACCAAATTACAATGCCAAAATCGCGGCAAGGTATGGAATTCCATCTCAACTACTGATAACGTATTCCCACCAAATAGCACTCAATTCCCAGTGCATGGGAATAATTGAAGAGGATGGTATGCAATGGCGCACTACGAAATTTCCGTGATCCCGGGTGACGGCATCGGTCCTGAAGTTGTTGACGCTGCCAGGTCAGTGCTCGACCAAGGAGCGGACGCTTTTGGGTACACCCTGAACTACACCGACTACGATTTCTCTGCGGATCTCTATCGTCGAACTGGACGCAAGATCACGGAAGAAGACATGGACGAAATCGGCAAAACCGATGCGGTGCTTTTCGGAGCCATGGGGCTCCCCGACGTGCGAGGCCCAGAGGGACTGGAGCTCGGTGCTCAAGTGGAGATGCGAGCTCACTACAAGCTCTTCGCCAGCCTTCGCCCGGCTCGTTTATTCACTGGCGTCAATTCAGCAGTCAAGGCCAAGAATGTTGACATGCTGGTGATTCGCGAAACTTCGGAAGGCATGTTCGCTGGCCTGCATGACAAACATGCACCGAGCAACGAAGAGGCAACGGACCGCATGACAATCACGCGGGCGACCAGTGAGAAGCTCTTCGACGTGGCTTTCGAACAAGCACGAGCCCGGAAGAAGCGTGGCACCCCGGGACGTGTGACTCTCTTGCATAAGTCGAACGCGCTGCGAAGCAACGTGTTGATGGAAAGGGTCTTCGACGAGGTCGCAGCCAGAAATGCCGACGTAGAGAGCAACAAGTTCTATATCGATGCCGGCGCCATGTACATGGTGACCGACCCAGGGCGTTTCGACGTGATCGTCAGTGAAAACATTTTTGGCGACATCACCTCGGAAATCGCGGCGGGCCTGGTCGGCGGCTTGGGCGTCGCTCCATCGGCTGACGTCAGCGAACAGCATGGAGTCTTCCAGCCCTCACACGGGAGCGCGCCAGATATTGCAGGTACCGGAGTCGCCAACCCCATCGCCATGATTCTTTCTGCGGCCATGATGCTTGATTGGCTGGGACAGAAAAACAACGATGCACAGTTGATTGCGGCGGCACGCGGAATCAATGAAGCGGTAGAGCACGTATTGGCCAACGGTCCGCAGCCCAAAGACCTCGGAGGCGAGGCAGGCACCGAAGACGTCACCGAGGCAGTGCTCAACGCCCTGCATTCCATCGCTCAAGTGCCCGCAACGGCCAAAGCCTAGGAGAACCAGAGATGACCTATAAAGTTCTGTTCATCAACCCGCTTGCTGACTATGTCGAGGGACTGCGCGCAGCCACACCCGAGGACTTCAGCCTCACGGTGATGGCACCCGACGCCAGCGTCAACGAACTGTGCATGGAAGCTGAAAACGCGGACTTCATCATTTCCGGAATTGAAGTTCCCGAGGAAGTTTTCCGGGCCGCCCGGCAAGCCAGGTTTATTCAATACATGAGTTCTGGCTATGGCCAGCTGCCTCTGGACGTGCTCAACGACTTGGCAATTCCAGTGGCCCAGATGAAGACCCACTCCATTTCCGTCGCGGAGCATGCTCTCACGCTCATCTTGTCGCTGCTTCGCAGGGTTCCCGCATCCTCGCAGCTCTTGCGTGAGGGCAAATGGCGCCAGGACCTGCAAGAGGCCTCCTACGCCGAGCTGTACAACAAAACTGTCGGAATTGTCGGACTGGGAAACATCGGCCGATGGATCGGCAAAATAGTGCACCACGGCTTTGGGGCCAACGTCATCTTTTACGACAATGCAGAAATACCGCTGACTGTCGCGGAGCTCATTTCGGCGAAGCAGGTTTCGCTCGAAACGCTCATGCGCGAATCGGATGCTGTAAGCGTGAGTCTTCCGCTGAACGACGGAACGTCCAAGCTGATCGGTGAAAAAGAGCTTGCCCTCATGAAGGAAAGCGCGGTGCTGGTCAATGTGGGGCGCGGCGAAGTCATTGACGAAGAAGCCTTGCTGAAGGCTCTGCAGGAGATGAAAATTGCCGGGGCCGGGTTGGATGTCTTCGATCGCGAACCGCTGAATCTGGACAGTGGACTGCTCAGCTTGCCGCAGGTGATTTGCACCCCGCATATGGCTGGCGTTGGCTGGGAAAACGTTCATCGGCGCATTGCCACGGCATGGGAGAACATCGACGCGGTCCTGCGTGGCGAAGTGCCGCGTGGAGTTGTTACCGATATCAAGCGAGCCCCGTCCATCCAGGCCATCAGCTAACAACAATTCAATGGCGCAAACGATTCAGAGGTTCGAACCCCGCGGGGTCCGAAGCTCTGAATCGCTGGTACATCCTAGTCGGCGGCTTCGCCCAGGCTCTGGAACTTCAGTTGCCGTCGAGCGAGACGGTGAGCATCCGGGATGGCCCGGGCCAGCGAGATTTCTGCCGCGATCGCAGCACCCAGTTCCTGGCAGAACTCTCGAGGGCGGCTGGCAGCATCGACTTGTTCCTCCACCACATGGTCAACCAGCCCAAAGCTGCACAGGTCCGGCACCCCGATCTTTTGCTGGCGGGCCATCTCGGCAGCCCGGTCGGTGCTGCGATGGATAATGGCGCTGGCCCCTTCCGGCGGCAAGGGAGAGAGCCAGGAATTTTCAGCCGCCAGCGTCCGATCCGCAGGAAGCAGCGCCAACGCGGCGCCTCCAGTGCCCTGTCCCAGCAGCACCGAGACCGAAGGGGAGCGCAAGCCGATCAGCTCACTGAGCGAGCGTGCAATTTCCCCGGCCAGTCCTCCTTCTTCCGACTGCACCGACAGCTCGGCGCCGGTGGTGTCGATGATGGTGACCAGGGGAAGCTTGAGCTCCTGGGCCAATTGCATGCCACGGCGGGCTTCACGCAATGATGCCGGCCCCAGGCTGGCCGTCTCCGGATGGCGCGGACGCTGTTGTCCCAGCACCACGCAGGCTTGATCGCCAAAGCGTGCCAAGGCCAGGATCAACCCCGGGTCCTTTTCGCCTTGTCCGGTGCCGTTCAGGGGCAATGCCTCATCGGCCGAGGCCAGCAGCATGCGGGTATCGGGACGGCGCGGGTTGCGGCTTAGCTGCACCGAATCCCAAACATCCTTGGCCTCGCGCACATAGGGCCGGCCGGCCGGAGCCGGGAATCGGCCAGCGGTTGATGTCGGCAGCAAGACGGAGAGTGCGCGGTCGATCAGGCTCGGCAGCTCCTGGGGCGGAACCACCGCGTCAATCAGTCCCTTGCGGAAGAGATTCTCTGAAATCTGCACCCCGTCCGGGAACTTCTGGCCATACAGCGCTTCATAGACGCGCGGGCCCAGGAAGCCCAGCAGCGCGCCGGGCTCCGCCACGGTGATATGGCCCAATGACCCCCAGGAGGCCATGACCCCGCCGGTCGTTGGGTGGCGCAGGTAGACGAGGTAGGGAAGTCCCGCCTCCTTATGCCGGCGCACCGCATCGGTAATGGACACCATGCCCAAAAACGCGAGAGTTCCCTCTTGCATGCGGGTGCCGCCAGAGGCAGGACCTGCCAGCAGCGGCAGCTTTTCGGCAGTGGCGCGCTGAATCGCCGCCACAATGCGCTGTGCCGCTGCCTGGCCAATGGAACCTGCCAGGAAATTGAACTCCGAAACGATGACCGCGACCTCGCGCCCATGGATCCGGCCTTTGCCGGTGATGACTGCTTCATCGGCACCGCTCTTGGTGGCGGCCGCTTCCAGGTCCGCGGCGTACTGGGCGTTGAGCTTTGGCTGCTGAGGAGCCTGGTCCCAGGATTCGTAGGAGCCCTGGTCCAAGACGATATCCAGCAGCGTGGCCGCATCGATGCGCAGGGCGGTGGTGCTCATGAGGCGTCGTCCTTTCGGGAGGCCAGCCACTGTTCGATTTCCTGGGCGTTGGCGTTGAGCACCGGCGGGGCACTGTGCGCGGTGCGCGTTGTTTCGCTGTTGGTGGCTGGATCGAAGAAGCGCAGCGGCGGGCCAGGCAGGTTGATCTTGCCCAATACCTCATGGTCCACCTCGACGATCAGGCCTTGGGATTTCACCTGGTCCCATTCGTAGACCTCTTCGATGGTGCGCACCTTGCCCGAAGGGATTCCCGCGGCATCAAGGGCGCCGAGCAGTTCCTCTGCATTGCGGCTGGAGAATGCCTGCTCGATCAGCTCATTGAGTGCCGGGCGGTTCTCCACGCGGACGGAGTTGCTGGCAAAGCGCGGGTCATCTGCGGGCAGGCCAAAGGCGCTGGCAAAATTCTGCCAGAGCTTTTCGCTGCCGATGCTGATCTGCACCTTGGAATCCTTGCAGCCGTACAGGCCGTAGGGGGCAATCGAGGGGTGGTGGTTGCCGATGGCCTTGGGGTTTTGCCCGGCCACGGTGGCGCGCGTTCCCTGGAAAGCGTGCACCCCAACGATCGATGCCAGTAGCGAGGTGCGCACGACCTGGCCGCGCCCGGTGCTCTCCCGCTCCAGCAGGGCGGCCAGCGCGCCATAGGCACCGTACATGCCGGAGAGCAGGTCTGCGATGGGCACTCCGACTTTCTGCGGATCCTCCGGGCCTGAACCGGTGATGGACATCAGGCCGGCTTCGCCCTGCAAGATCTGGTCGTAGCCGCTGCGATGGGCTTCGGGCCCGTCGTGCCCGAATCCGGTGATGGACAGGATGACCAGCCGGGGGTTGAGCTCGTGCAGAACCTGGACACTGAAGCCCAGCCGGTCTAGCACGCCGGTGCGGAAGTTCTCCATCAGGACGTCGCTGTTCTTGATGAGCTCCGCCAGCTTCTCCTTGTGTTCCTGATCTTTCAGATTCAGCGACAGGGAGAGCTTGTTGCGGTTGCAGGACAGGAAATAGGTGGCCTGGCGGTTGTCTTCCGGGCCGACAAAGGGCGGACCCCAGCCTCGGGTGTCATCTCCGGTGCCAACGGTTTCGATCTTGATGACCTTGGCACCGAGATCGCCCATCATCATCCCGGCATGGGGGCCGGCCAGTGCGCGGGTGAGGTCTAGTACCACGTAGCCGCTCAGCGGTCCGGTGGCGGTGCTGTGGATTGTCGTATTTTCGGTAGTCAGGGAACTCAATGGATTCCTCCTCGAATTATTCAGCTCAGTAGTGGGGATGATCGTCTACAGCCAGCCGGGCAGCACCAGCAGTGCCCATGCCGCAACCGGCCCGGCCAGCACGACGATGCCGCCGTAGCCCAGGACCTGCTTGTAGAAGCGCTCCTTGTCCGTGCCTTCGGGAGCATTGGCAAGAACCAGCGCGCCGTTGGTGGAGAAGGGCGAGACATCCACGACGGTGGAGGCGATGGCCAAGGCGCAGATCAGGCCGGTGGCGCTGATGGAGCCGGTGTTCAGGAACGGGATGGCCAGCGGGATCAGCGCGGCCAGGATGGCGGTGGATGAAGCGAAGGCGGAGACCACGGCGCCGATGTAGCAGATCAGCAGGCCTGCCAGCAGCGGTGCGCCAAGGTTGGCAACGCCGTTGGAAACATATTCGATCGTTCCTGCTTCTTCCAGTACCCCGACAAAGGTGAGCATGCCGCAGATCAGCAGCACGGTGGACCAGCTGATCTTGTTGACGGCGCCCTTTTGCCCAGCGGGGTTCACCAGTGCGAGGAACACGGCGATGGTGATTGATACGAATCCAACATCGACCTTGAAGCCCAGGGCGATGACGGCCAGTGCGATCAGGCCGATGATGGTCATGATCTGGCCAAAACGCTGTCCTGGTGCCTTCGGCGCGGCGCCGTCGCCGGCGGGATCGCGGGGACCGTAGGTGCCCGAGCCGCTGCCCTTGAAATCGACATCTGCGGCGTGGGCGCCGGCGGAAACCTTCAGCCGTGCTTCGGCAACTCGTTCGGCGATGGCTCCGGCACGCTGGCCAGCTAGCTGGCGTCCGCCCAGGACCAGGAACAAGACGATGGCGATGACCAGGTTGAAGATGAAGCTGGTGAGGAATAGCGCGGTGGGGCTGAAATCGAATCCGGCTTTTTCAATGAGCCCGTTGACGATGACGCCGTAGACCGCGATGGGGGAGAAGCCGCCGGCCTGGGCGCCGTGAACGATGAGCATGCCCATCATCAGCGGGTTGATCTTGTAGCGCTGTGCGAAGTTCAGGCCGATTGGCGCGATGATGGCGACCGCTGCCGGGCCCAGCGCGCCAATAGCGGTGATGGCTGCGGTGATGGCGAACATGACCCAGGGGATCAACGAGATCCGGCTATCGACCAATTTGACGGCCTTGTCGACGAGGATGTCGATGGTGCCGTTATTTTGCGCTATCGCAAAGAGGTAGGTGACACCCACGAGGGTGAGGAAGAGCCCGCCGGGGAAGCTGGCGAGGATGTCCTTGGTGTCCATCCCAAGGAAGACGGCGCCGAGCAGGAACGCTCCGACAAAGGCCAAGGCTCCCATATTGATGGGGAACATCGTGGCGATGATGAACATCACCGCCAAGATGATGATGGAGACTAGCGCGACAGACATGGGGAATATCCTTTTCGTGAAGGCCGCAAAGCGAGTGGATTTTTGTGTGACAGGAGTCACTGGCTCACTGGCCTAGGCTCCTAGACTCAGAGTGTCTTGTCAAGCAAAATTTCGGTGTAAGTTTGATCTAGGACACATCAGAAGGAGTGAACGTGGCTGAAATCAAGAAGCCCAGGGCTTTTGCCAAGGTGCAACGCCCCAGGCTCTATGAGCAGCTCATGCAGCAGATCTTGGCCTTCGTGGAAGAAGAGCGGCTGGGTCCCGGGGACCATCTGCCGGCCGAGCGGGAGCTAGCGGACCAGCTGGGCGTTTCCCGGGCTACCTTGGCGCAGGCGCTGGTCGCGCTGGAGGTTTTGGGCGTTATAGACGTCAAGCACGGAACCGGTGCCGTCTTGGTGTACCGTCCCACAGTCGCGACGGTCTTGCGGGAGCTGCATGAACACAAGAACCGGCTTCCGGATATTGTTGAAGCGCGCAGCACCCTGGAAGTGAAATTGGCGTCGCTCGCCGCAGAGCGGCGCACCGACGATGACCTCAAGCGCATAAATCACGCGCTGGAAGTGATGGCCCAGGAGATTGCGGCCGGAGACCGCGGGGAAAAGGGCGACGAGCTTTTCCACGAGGCCATTACCGGGGCGGCGAAATCGTCGGTCCTGCAGAAATTGATGACATTCATCGCTGAAATGGTGCTCGAAACGCGCCTGGAATCCCTCGGGCAGCCGGGGCGCCCGGAACGGTCCTTGGAATCGCACCGGAAAATCACGGAGGCCATTGCCGCCGGAGACCCGCAGGCGGCAGCCGCGGCGATGCAGGAGCACATCGAGCTTGTTTCCGACGTGGCCCTGCTGAAGGATACCCAGTAGGTTCCCGCCTGCTGCCCGTGCGGGCTAGTTGCTCTTCATGACATCGGTGATGTGCTGGATCAGAGCCGTGACCAAGGCGGGCTGGCGGCGGCGGGGCATGGTCAGAATCTGCGCCGTGCGTTCGGCGAAAGCTGGATGGTCAATGCGGATGAATTCCAATCCCTCGCTCAACGCGCTGTCCCGCGCGAATTGGCTCAAGAGCGTCACTCCCGCGCCCGAGCGCGCGAATTCCATCGCCGGGTTGATATGGTCCGTCGTCAACGCAATGTTCGGGGTCAACCCTGCCATGGACATCGCAATGTCGAACAGCTCGCGCTGGGTAATGCCCTTGGCGGTCATTGACAAGGGATAGCGGCATAGCTCCTCCAGCGAGATCTGGGATTTGCCCGCCAGCGGATGACCTGTGGCAAGGACCGCAAAGGCCGGAGCGGGGCGGGAGTACTCGACTTGCACATCTCGTTGCAAGCCCAGGGTGAAGACCGTCGCTATATCCGCGGTCCCCTCGACGATCTGGCGAGCCGCGTCAGCTGATGGAAGCACCGTCAGGTGCACCGACACTTGCGGATGGAGCTTGCAGAACGCGGCGATCGCCCTCGGTGTGACCGAGGCGGCCAGCCCTTCGGAGCTGACGACTTTGATGCTCCGTGAGATGCCGCTGGAGATTTGGCCGAGATCCTGGAGAAGCTGCTCGCCTTCTGCCTGGACTCTACGTGTATGGGTGAGCAAAAGTACTCCTGCATCAGTGAGTTCCATGCCGCGCGCATGCCGGCGAAACACCGGAGAGCCTATCTGCCGTTCTAGCTGGCTGATTTGCCGGCTAATCGCCGACGGGGAAACGTGCTGGGTTTCAGCTGCCTCGGAGATCGAACCGGTGGTTGCCACCTCGTGGAAATAGCGCAGGGCGGTGGGTAGCGTTTGCATAGTGCTGAACTCTCGTTCCCTGTAGGTTTGCCTTCAAGTCAAACCTAGTGCTCGAAACGGCACTGGTTCAAGCCCCTCCCGTTCTCGTAATGTGATCTCCAGTACAGAAAATCCTGGAGGAGAAACCGTGGCAACGAGACAAGATCTATTGGAAAAAGCGGAGCAGTTCGCCGACTCTGGGGAGTTGTTCAATGAACTTGCGCAGCTGGTAGCGCGGCCGACGGTGAGCAGCGACCCGGCGCAAAGCGTTGCTGTCAATGCATATCTCGACGATGTCCTCCGTGAACGATTCGAAGCCATGGGCTTCTCAGTGACTACGGATCTGAATTGGCAGGGATCAGGAAATTCCTTTCTGATCGCCACGCGCATCGAGGCGCAGCAGTACCCGACGGTGCTGTGCTACGGGCATGCGGATGTGGTCGACGGGCAAGCCGGACAGTGGGACGCGGGGCGGGATCCCTTTGCACTTCGTGCTGAGGGGGACCGCTGGTATGGGCGCGGCGCCGCCGATAACAAGGGCCAGCATCTGGTGAACCTCAAGGCCATCGAGCTGATCCTGGCAGAACAAGGATCCCTGGGATTCAACATCACCTTCCTCTTCGAGGCCGGGGAGGAAATCGGATCGCCCCAGCTGGATGAATACGCCGCAGCGCATCGGGAACCGCTGGAGGCGGATGTCTTCATTGCCTCGGATGGTCCGCGGCAGAGCGCGGATAGGCCCACCATCTTCCTCGGAGCACGCGGCGGGGCGACTTTTGAGCTGAACGTTCCGCTGCGCCAAGGCGGATACCATTCGGGAAACTGGGGCGGGCTATTGCGCAATCCCGCGACGACACTGGCCGGCGCGATTGGAACACTCGTAGATGGCCACGGACGCATCAGGGTCCCTGAACTGCTGCCGGACAGCTTGCCGGACTCCGTGCGCGAGGTATTGGCGCCGGTTCAAGTCGGGCAGGGAAAACAGGATCCAGAAGTGGCGGCAGGCTGGGCGGATACCAGCTTGAGCGCCGCCGAGCGGCTCTATGGGTGGAACACCCTGGAAGTCCTCGCGATGAACTCGGCCGATGTTAACGTGCCGGTGAATGCGATACCTGGACAAGCACGGGCAGTTCTGCAGCTGCGGTTTGTCGTCGGAACAAACACCGGCAAGATCGAATCGGCCATTCGCCAGGCCTTGGATGACGCCGGGTACTCGATGGTGCAATTGAGCATGGGCCAATGTTTTGCTGCAAGCCGCATTGAACCGGAGAATCCGTGGGTGCAATGGGCAAGCAATTCCCTGGAAGAAACCACCGGCCAGCCCACCACGATCCTGCCGAATATTGGCGGCTCGCTTCCCAACGCCGTTTTCGAATCCACGCTGGGGTTGCCGACCCTCTGGATTCCGCATTCCTACCCTGGGTGCCAGCAGCACGGCCCCAACGAACATGCGCTGGAATCGGTCCTGCGCGAAGGACTGCAAATGATGTGCGGCCTGTTCCACGATCTGGGAACGCGCCAAGACGTGCCCAGCGCAAGCGCGCTGGCCAGTGGAAAGATATAGGTACCAGCATGGACAAGCAACAACAAGATTTGGTCTCGGAAGTTTCCGCGCCGGCACGCCAGTCCGCGGCACGAGGCATTGCGGCGGCCACCATTGGCAATGCGCTGGAATGGTACGACATGTCCATCTATGCGCTGCTGGCCATCTACATCGGGCATAATTTCTTTCCCTCGGACAATGCGGCCGTGGAAGTAATCCAGGCGTTTGCCGTCTTCGGGATCTCGTACCTGATCCGGCCGCTGGGTGGCTTGGTGCTCGGCTCCTACGCAGACCGCAAGGGAATGAAAAAAGGCCTGATCCTCACCATCAGGCTGATGGTATTGGGCACCGCAATCATCGCTTTCATGCCTGGTTACGGAACTATCGGGCTGCTCGCTCCGTTGGGGCTGATCGTCGGCCGGCTGGTTCAGGGTTTCTCGGCCGGCGGCGAATTCGGAGCAGCAACCTCGTACCTGCTGGCCCAAAACAAGGGGCGCAAGGGCTTCTTGGGAAGTTTCCAATTTGCCAGCCAGGGGCTTGGCGCGCTGATGGCTGCAATCACGGTCGTCATCCTGACCAGCGTCTTCACTACAGAGCAAATGAACGACTGGGCATGGCGCATTCCGTTCTTGGTCGGACTGCTGGTAGGTCCCGCCGGATGGTGGATCCGCCGGCATGTTGACGAAGCACCGATTGAGAAGGCCGACGACCAGCAGGCCCAGGGCGGCACAAAGCACAACCATGCGCCGGTGCAGCAGCTATTCCGGTCGCATAAGGTTTCGGTGCTGATTGCCGGTGGTGCCCTGGCCATCTCGACTGCGTTGAACTTCGTCCTGCAATACATGCCGACTTTCGGTATCAAGCAACTGGGCATGAATCCGTCCGTATCATTTTCATCATTGATTATTTCTGGCGTGATCCTCACCTTCGCGACTCCAGTCGTCGGCCACCTGTCGGACCGGTACGGCCGCTTGAAAATCATGATCCCGGCAGTCATCGGGATTGTCCTGTTGACGATTCCGCTGTTCCTCTGGCTCATTGCAGGAAAGAGCTTCCTGGTCCTGGCCGTGGTGATGACGATTCTTGGACTGCTCAAGGCCCTGTATTTCGGGGCGCTGCCCTCGGTGATGGCTGACGTGTTTACCGGCCCGGTCCGGGCCACGGGCCTGTCATTCAGCTACAACGCGGCAGTGGCAGTCTTTGGCGGGTTCACCCCGATGATCTGCGCATTCCTGATTGAAACCACGGGACAGCCGGTGGCGCCGGGATACTATCTCGCCGTCCTGTCCATCGTCAGCATCACGGCCCTGGGAGCTGCATTCCGCTTCCGGTCAGTACGCTGAATCAGTTCTCCAGAAAAAAGGGTGCAAAGCACAACGGCCAGCAACGGCCAAAGTTGCTGGCCGTTTGCTGTATTGCTTTCAAGAACCGGCACCCAGCAGCTTGAGAACGTTGTCTTGATCGATCTGGCTGAAGTCCTTGTAGAACGCACCAACAGCTCCAAACCGGTGAGGCTTGAGCAGCTCAACCAGCCCGTCGGCCAGCGGAGCCAGTTCGGTGAGGCTTTCCGGGGCAATCACCGGGGACGCGACGATGATGGATTGGGGATGCAGCTGGGCGACGAGTTCCAGCGAGGCTTTCATCGTTGCCCCGGTGGCGATGCCGTCGTCGCAGAGAATCACGGATTGTCCCGCCAGGTCCGGTGCATAGGCCCTGAACGCGTGGGCTAGGGCCAGCAGATCGGCATGGGTTCCATTTTCCACCGAGGCCAGCTCCTCCGGCCCAAAATACTGCAAAGCCCGCCGGTGCACCTCGGCATTGAGGTAGCGGCCGCCGACGGCGGAGTACTGTGCGATGGCGCCGAAGGCCAGTTCCGGATTATTGGGCACTCCGAGCTTTCGCACCGCCAAGACACCCAAGCGAGCGCCCAATGCCTGGGCTACTTCGTACGCGATGGGAACGCCGCCGCGCAATAGCCCCAGCACCGTGTACTCGCCAGCGGGCAAGGTCGTGGCCAGCTTCATGCCCAACGCGGCTCCGGCGTGGCTACGGTCGTCAAACTTGGAACTGTTTTCACTGACCATGGTTCCAGTCTTGCCCAAAGTCAGCGAAATGAATAGCAACAGCCAGAAATTCAAGCGGTTCATTCATCGGCCAGGCGGGCAGCTAGGAGGAACGCCAGAGGGCTCCCGTGGCCCGGACGGAATAATCCGCCCGGAACACGAGAGCCCTTGATGGCTATTGGCGCTTAGAGCTGGTTGCCCAGCTTGAAGCCCTTGGAAGCCTGCCCGTGGTAGGAGCCGTCTTCGTCCCCGGCACGGGTGTAGGAGAAGCCGTCGGCGCCAATGGTGACTTCCAGCTCGGAGTCATCGGTGCGCTCGGTAACTTCCTGCACGTTGCCGTCCAGGTCCAGGACCTTGGAAGCTTCGGTGTACCAGGAAGGAACAACCGGGTTGCCCCACCAGTCGCGGCGCTGGTTGTCGTGCACGTTCCAGGTGATCGTCGGGTTATCCGGGTCGCCGGTGTAGTAGTCCTGGGTGTAGATCTCGATGCGGTGGTCATCTGGATCCAGGATGTACAGGTAGAACGCGTTGGACACGCCATGGCGGCCCGGGCCGCGCTCGATGCGATCCGAGATGCGCAGGGCGCCCATCTTGTCGCAGATCTGGATGATGTTGTGCTTCTCGTGGGTGGAGAAGGCCACATGGTGCAGGCGCGGGCCGTTGCCACCGGTCAGCGCGGTGTCGTGCACGGTGCCCTTGCGGTGCATCCAGGCTGCATAGGTGGTGCCTTCATCGTCCTGGATGTCCTCGGTGACGCGGAAGCCCAGGTCCTCGAGGTAGGCGCGGCCACGAGGCACATTCGGGGTGACCTGGTTGAAGTGGTCCAGGCGGACCAGTTCGCCGGCCGAGTACAGGTCGTAGCGCATGTGCAGGCGTTCAACGTGGGTGGTCTCGAAGAAGAACTCGTAGGGGAAGCCCAGCGGATCCTCGACGCGCACTGCATCGCCGATGCCCTTGACGAAGCCTTCGGTGCGGCGCTCGGTGCGGCAGCCCAATTCCTTGTAGTAGGCCTCGGCCTTGTCCACGTCCTCGTTGGAGCGGACACGGAAGGCCATGGCCTTCAGCGCGGCCACCGGGCCCTTGGTCAGCACCAGGTTGTGGTGGATGAACTCCTCGAAGGAACGCAGGTAGATCTGGTTCTCGTCCTCGTAGGAAACATGCAGGCCCAGAACGTCAACGTAGAAATTGCGCGAGCGCTCCAGATCGGTGACCACCAGTTCGGCGTAGGCGCAGCGCAGGATATCCGGTGCTGGAACCGAAGGGGTGGGAATCGGGTTTTCGATTTCTTTGCTCATGATTTGCTCCTTTGCAAGCAGGAAAGATTAGTGGAGGGAAGCGGGAGCTTCCTAAACGCCGAACTTGGGGGAGTGGGCCTCGTTCAGGGTGATCTGGATGGACTGCTGGGTGGTGTAGAAATCCACCGAGCGGTAGCCGCCCTCGCGGCCCAGGCCCGAAGCCTTCACGCCGCCGAAGGGAGTGCGCAGGTCGCGGACGTTATTGGAGTTCAGCCACACCATGCCGGATTCGATCTGGTGCGCGAAGTTGTGCGCGCGCTTCAGGTTGCTGGTCCATACGTAGGCGGCCAGGCCGTACTTGGTGTTGTTGGCCAGCTCGAGCGCTTCCTCGTCGGTGTCGAACGGGGTGATCGCCACGACCGGGCCGAAGATCTCGTCCTGGAAGATCTGCGCATCGGGGGCGACATCGGCGAACACGGTCGGTGCAACATAGTTGCCCTCGTCCTCGAAGCCTTCTGCACGCCCGCCGCCGGCCAGCAGCCGGCCCTCGGTCTTGCCGATTTCGATGTAGCTCATGACCTTCTCGAAGTGCTTCGGGTGCACCAGCGAACCCACCTCGGTCTTCGGGTCGCTCGGCAGGCCGACACGGATGTTCTTGGCGCGCTGCGCGAACTTGGCAACGAAGTCATCGTAGATATCGCGCTGGACCAGAACGCGGGAACCTGCGGTGCAGCGCTCGCCGTTCAGCGAGAACACGCCGAAGACGGTGGCATCCAGGGCTGCGTCCAGGTCGGCGTCGGCGAAGACCACGGCCGGGGACTTGCCGCCCAGCTCCAGGGACAGGCCCTTGAACTGCGGAGCAGCAGCGGTGGAGATGGTGGCGCCGGTGGAGGAGTCGCCGGTGAAGGACACCAGCGGCACATCCGGGTGCTTGACCAGGTAGTCGCCGGCTACGCCGCCGGAACCGAAAATCAGGTTGAAGACGCCTTCTGGCAGGCCTGCCTCGCGGAAGATGTCTGGCCATAGCCCTGCGGAGAGCGGGGTGTAGCTGGCGGGCTTGAGGACGACCGAGTTGCCGGTGGCGATGGCCGGGGCCAGCTTCCAGGATTCCTGCATGAACGGGACGTTCCAGGGGGTGATCAACGCGGCCACGCCGATGGGCTTGCGGTTCACGTAGTTCATCTGGCGCCCTGGCACGCGGAAGGAGTTATCCACCTGCGCCACGATCAGGTCGGCGAAGAAGCGGAAGTTCTCGGCGGCGCGGCGGGCCTGGCCCTTGGCCTGGGTGATTGGCAGGCCGGAGTCGTAGGACTCGAGCAATGCCAGCTCGTCGTCGCGGGATTCGACGATGTCAGCGATCTTGTGCAGCACCCGGGAACGCTCGCGGGGCAGCATCTTGGACCATGGGCCTTCCTTGAAGGCCTTGCTTGCTGCGGCCACGGCCAGATCCACGTCCGCTGGCTGCGCCGATGCAGCGGTGGCGTAGTTCGTGTTGGTGACCGGTTCCTGGACGTCGAAGGTTTCTCCGCCAATGGAGTCCACGAATTCGCCGTTGATGAAGTGCTGCAGGTGAGTTGGCAGGTTTTCTGGTACGAAGTGCTTGCTCATGGCAATTCCTCTCGTGCTCGCTAGTGTTGTTGATTCCGGCGTGGATGCCGGTGTGTCGTGAAAAATGCGGGTTGCCTAGATCGCGCTGGGTTCCATGCCAGCGGCTTTCAAATAGCTGTTCAGGGTGTGGGCGCGGTGCTCGCGGCAGGCGGCCTCGATCTGGGCCGGGGTGGCGTGGTCCGCGATCAAATCCAGCAGCGCGTCGTGCTCCTTGACGGATTCACGGGCGCGGTAGGGGATATGCGTGAAGCTGCTGGCCCGCATGGCAGCCAGCCGGCGCCAGCCGCGCTGCACCAGATCCAGGATGTGCGGGTTGGGGCACTGCCCGTAGAGCAGCTGGTGGAATTCGGTGTTCATCCGGGTGAATGCCACCGGATCGAAGTCCTCCAGGCATTGGCGCATCTTCTCGTTCAGCTCCCGGGCCTTGGCCAGCCACGCGGCATCCATGGAGCCGGCGGCCAGTGCGGTGGCTGCCGGTTCGATGATCATCAGCGTCTGCATGGTGTGCAGGTACAGGGTCGAATCCACATGGGCCACGGTCGCCCCGACGTTGCGGGTGAAGTGGACCAGGCCCTCGGCTTCGAGCCGGCGGATGGCTTCGCGAACCGGGACGACCGAGCAGCCCAGCTCATCGGCGATGGTCCCCAGCACCAGGCGGTAGCCCGGGGAGTAGGCGCCGTTGGTGATGCGCTCGGAGACCAGCTGGTAGGCGGCCTCGGACTTCGAGGCTGAGGTTACAGTGCCCATGAGTCCAGCTCCGGGCTGCCGGCGTCTTTCCACGCGTGGTATTTGGCTTTCCATTGCGCGTTCATCGGGAACAGGCCCTCGATGCCGTAGCCGCGCTTCACCATGGCGAAGATGAATTCGTCATTGGATTCGGTGATCACCGCTTCAGCGGCGACTTCCTCCACCAGTGCTGGCGGGATGACCACGATGCCATCCGAGTCGGCCACGATCACATCCCCGGGCTGGACCGAAACGCCGCCGCAGGCCACGGTGATGTCCTTGTCCCAGGCCACATGCTTGCGCCCGAGGACTGCCGGGTGGGCCCCGTTGTAGAAGACCGGAATCTCCAGGTTGGAGACCGCGTCGAGGTCGCGCACGCCGCCATCGGAGATGATGCCGGCCGCGCCGAGCTGCTGGGAGCGCAGTGCCAGGATGTCGCCCAGGGTGGCGGAGCCGGTTTCGCCGCGGGCTTCCATGACGAGGATTTCACCGTTCTCCAGCGAGTCGATGGACTGCTTCTGGGTGTTGTATCCGCCGCCGTGGGCCTTGAAGAGATCTTCTCGGTTGGGGATGTAGCGCAGGGTGCGGGCGGTGCCGATGACGCGCTGCATGCCCTTGGTCGCGCCGGGCACTTCGATGTTGACGTTGTTCAGCCCGCGCTTGCGCAAGGTGGCGGACAGGGTGGCGGTGGCTACCGAGGCCAGCTGCTCGCGGACCTTGTCGGTGAGCACCTCCTTGCCGGTGACCACCGGTGGCAGTCCGGCCGAGGCGCGATCGCCGTAGGCATCTTCCTTGTCCTTGTCGCTGGCCTTGGGCTGGTTTCCGAAGGAGCCGAAGGCGGCCGTTCCCTCGGTGGCCGTGGTTTTCAGCTTGCCGGTGGTGGTGCCGGTGATCAGGTCGGTGACTTCGACTTCCACGACGTCGCCGGGGAAGAAGACGGTGGAGCCGGCGGGGGTTCCGGTGAGGATGATGTCGCCGGGCTGCAGGGTCATCTGCTGGGAGAGGTCTGCAATGATCTGCGTGAAGGAGAACAGCAGCTCGGAAGTGGTGGCGTCCTGGGCGAGCTGGCCGTTGACCCAGGTCTGCACGCGCAGCTTGGCGGGGTCCAAGGCGGCGGCGTCCAGCGCGTTCGGGCCCAGCGGGGTGTAGCCGTCTCCGGACTTGGAGCGGATGTTCGATCCCTTGTCCGCGTACTTCATGTCATGCACGCCCAGGTCGTTGGAGGCGGTGACCGAGCCGACGTGGCTCCATGCCTCGTCTACCGTGACGCGGCGGGCGGCGGTGCCGATGATCAGCGCGATTTCGCCCTCGAAGGCCAGCAGCTCGGTGCCGGCTGGACGCTCAACGGTGCCATTGGTGGCAGCCAGGGAGCTGCTGGCCTTCATGAAGTAGCTCGGGAATTTGGGGGTACGGCCGCGCTGTGCCGCGCGGGAGGAGTAGCTCAGGTGCACGGCCAGAACTTTGCCTGCCTGGGCGAAGGTCTCTTCGGTTACTGGGACAGTAGTGGTCACCGTTGATCGTCCTGCTTTCGTCATACATCATCTCGTACATCAAATCGTATACGATCAGTGTGCTCCCAATCTCATCCGCTGTCAAGAAGGCCATGGAAAGTTCTTGCTCGATTGACCGCCGTGGACCGGCAATCCGCGGAACGCCGGGGTAAAACAAAGGCGCCGTCCAAAGTGGAATACTTTGAACGGCGCCTTCAGCCGGTGCGGCTGATTCGCTTCACATCACGTTCGGTCACACGCGAATCGCATCGACAATCCGCACCCTCGCGGCCACGAGCGCCGGGAGAACACCGGTCAGCGCGCCAACGGCGATCGAAACGGCGATGCCGGCCAGGGCGGCCCCGATGGGGAACGCGGGCATCTGATCGATGCCAGAGCCAACGATCATGTTGATCACCTTCGGGTTGGTCACCACGGCCACGGAAATCAGCACACCCAGGCCGCCGGCAACGGCGGTGGCGACTACGCTTTCCATCATCACGGAGAAGAAGACCCTGCCGGTCGTGGCGCCAAAGCTGCGACGGATGCCCACCTCTCGAATGCGCTGCTTCATGGTCACCATGGCCACGTTCAGCAGGCTCAAGGATCCAAGCAGGAGAATGATCCCGGCAATCCCGCCGGCCACCATGGCCAATTGTTGGAGGCTCTCATCCCCGCCCCAGGACAAATAGTCGGAGCGCATGGACTCGACAGAGTATCCGGGAAGCTCGGCCTGCATTTGCACGGCGAAATGCGCAGCCAACTCCTCGGATCCTTCAATGGGGACCCACATTTCATAGCTGGCATCAGCCAACGGCGAGGTGGCGGCAAACCAATGGTCATAGGTTTGCGGGAGCATCCACATCTGTCCGCCAAGTCCGCCATCCCTGGTTGACGTCGCCCCAATCACCGTGACCGATACCTTTTGCGCGCCTGCATTCATTTCAATGGAGGCGGGCAGCGGCCCCTGGTCCAATTCCAGCTCCTGGTACAGGGTCCGATCCACGACCACGGTCGGAGCCAGGTTCTGCGCATCTTCGGATTCCAGCCAACGGCCATGCTGCGCGAAGATCCGGTGAATCGGAGCGTAATCAGGATCCACGACCATGACATCGGAGTCTATGGTGGCACCTTGAGCGGAGGCTTTGAAGCCGTAAGTCCGGGAAACCACGGACGCGTAGTCAACGTCAAAGCGCTCAGCGGTTTTCGTGAAGGCGTTGGCTACCTGCGCGTTGGCCGAAGGGAGCTGCTCGCCCTGCTCGCTAAAGGCGTAGGTATTGATCAGTGCCGGCCGGCCATTGCGTTCCAGCTGTTCGGTCATCAGCTGCTGTGCCATGCCGGCTCCGGCAACTGCCGTGGTCAACGATGCCACGGCGATGGTGACGCCTACCAGTGACAACAAGACGCGCAGCTTGTGGATCCGCAGTTCCTGCCAAGCTTCCAGCAGTGCCGCCACGAATCCGGTGAAGAGTCTTGGCAAGGAATTCACTGTGCCACCTCCTGTGCCATGGACTTGAGTATTCCGTCTTCCAGGCGGAATTGCTCGCGGGCCAGTGCCGCGACATTGATGTCGTGGGTGATCGTGATCAGTGCGGCGCCAGATTCGACCGTAGCGGCGTCCAGCAATTCCATAACTGCCCGGCCGGTAGCTACATCCAAAGCGCCGGTCGGTTCATCGGCCAGGACAACTCGCGGCCGGCGCACCAGCGCCCTGGCAATGGCCACGCGCTGCTGCTCACCGCCCGAGAGGGTCTGCGGCATCGAGTCCAAGCGGGCACCGAGCCCCACCTTTTCCAGGGCCTCGGCCGCGAGGGTTCTCCGGCGCCAGAAATCACGGCCGGAGGCATACATCAATGGAGCCATGACATTCTCCAAGGCGGTGCGCCCGGGCAGCAGATTGAACTGCTGGAACACGAAACCGAGGTCGCGGCCACGCGCATGGGCTGCACGCCGGGCACTGAGCCTGGTGGCATCTTGCCCACGCCATGCCAGGCTGCCCGAGGTAGGCCGGTCCAATAGGCCCAGAATATTGAGCAAGGTGGATTTGCCGGTGCCCGAGCGTCCAACAATGGCGATGTGATCACCTTCGGAAACTGACAAGTTGATGCCGTTCAAAATGTGCAGCTCGCTGTCATCGGGCAGCAATACGCTGCGAGTGACATTTTCGAGCTTCAGCAGCTGGGCATCACTCATCAGGGAATGATCTCCATGCCCGGATCCATCTCAACGGCAGGGGCCGATCCCGGGACATATCGCAGAACTTCGGCATCTGCCTTGAGGCCGGAGCGGACCTCCACCACCTTGCCGTCGGTGATGCCGAGTTCTACCTCGGTGCGGATCTCCTTGCCTTCGCCGTTCAGGATCCAGACGGCGCCTTTGCCAACGAGCCCACGCACGCTGGTCACCGGCACGGTGAGCACATCGTCAGCGGAACCCGCATTGACATCCATGTTCATATCCAGGCCGTCGAATACGACAACATCCTCGGGGACATCGCAGGAAATTTCACTGCCCGAACTCGAATCGCTCTGCGCATCAACAGCAGGATCAGCCATTTCAGCGTCTTCCCCAGGTATTTCAGGTTCTACGTTCTTTGATGCAGAGTCCCCGATGCTGAGGTTTTTGCAGGTGAAGGGTTCAGGTCCGCCTTCAATGCTGACGGTGGCTTCAAGAGTTTCATCCATGATCCGGTATCGATCCAGGGCCTTGATCGTTCCCACGGCGTGGAAGCCTTGCGGCTGCACCGCCGCGAGGCTTGCGCCCTTTTCGACGTCATCGCCGATCTCGATTTCGAACTTTCCAATTTTTCCTGTGGCTGGGGCATAAACGTCGTGATAGGAGACGGTCGTTTCCGGCGAGCGGGCTTCCGAGTCTGCGTCTGCGTCTGCCTGCGGCTGGTCTTCGGCTGAGGATTCCTCTGTTGTTGCCGGCTCCGTCGAACTTTCGACGCGAATCTGGAAAATCTTGTCGCCTTGGCTGACGTTGTCGCCAACCTTCACAAAGGCCCAATTGACGACGCCAGTGGAGGGCGCGGTCAGGGGCTGGGATTCGACGAGCTCAATGGTTCCCGGAATTGAAAGAGAGTTCTTGATCGTCTCTTTTTCGACGACCACAGTCTCCGCCGGGATTTCACCAGAAGGATAAAGCTGGTCGTCGGCGGCTGGAGAGCTCCCGCTGAAGGCTAGTTTTACTAAGCTGACGGCAATCAGCGCGCCGATGATTAACCACGCGCTGGGCAGGATGATGCGTCTGAAGACGCGTCGTTGGCTCATGCTACATCTCTATTCATCCTATCTTTTTATCAAAACGCTCAGGTAATACCAAGCTGATACGCAGATAGTATCCATATTGTTATTTGTTTTTCTAGACTTTTACACATCAGGTCAAGTGCTAGTTTGTGGGTGTGCGATGTGAGTTATTGCGGCGCGGTGCTGACGCGTCCCAAGCTCCCAGGGTGAGCAGATCGTAGTTAGGGGGAACAGTCCCGCAAAATGCTGGCTCATAATCTTGAAGCCCGAATCAGCGGTGATCCGGGCTTCAAGATATTCAGTAATTCATTGTGGCGTGCCCATCATGATGCTGATGGCTCCTACTTGGACACGGACTTGCTGTTGGTGGAAGTCGCCCAGGAAGCGGTCGGAATGGACAACCGGTAGGCCTTCTTCTTTGACTGCTTTAGGGTCAACTTGGCAGTTCCTTTTTTGAGCGAGACCGTCTTCAAGGTCTTCCATGAGTTGCCGGATTTGACCTGGAACTTGGCCTTTTTGGCGTTGTACTGGCCATAGCGGTACTTTTCCGGTGAATACACTTGGGCCTTGGCTGTCAGCGTTACCTTGTTGCCGGTGCGCTTCACTGCCAGCGTGCTTTTGGTCTTGCCGCGAACGTGGAAGCTCTTGCTGGTTCGATCGGTGTAGTCGACATAATCCGTGTCCTGGTACCCGAAGTAGGAGTCCCAGTAGCTATAGCTAGCTGACACATCTGCGGGTCCCACCTTGTAGGCGCCCAGCCCGTCCCACGCGGGGCATATGAGAGCGCGATCGGATACCTTGCGGTTTTCAAACCACAGCGAATCAACGAGGCCGCCATTTCGGGTGACGTCGATGAGCGCGTACGCGTCTTCGTAGTCGCTCTTGACCTTCGAAGATGCCTTGACTGGGACATAATGGCAATTCGAATCGGCCACGGTGATGGACGAAACGGAGTAGCCGGTGATGTCGATCGGCCGTTCGCTTGCTTGCGCTGGCGACGTGCCCGCCAGTAGCAGGCCGCCGATTGCGAAGCCCGCGGTTGCGCTGCGAATCCGGCGAGTAGCGGATAGTGTCATGAAGTTCTCCCTGAAGTGAGTGCGAGTGGATATTCACGGAAGTTTCCTTGAATGCTTGAACTATAAATGATCTGTTGGACTATTTAGAAGAATGCCAAAGAGGCCCAAGGTATTTGCCTAGTGTGTCTGGATTGCGGGGCGGCTTCCCAGCGGCAGGGCGGGGAAATGAGCAGCACCCAGCGCAGGGGCCAATTCTGCAGTGTCGCTGATACCTGATGCTGATCTATAGCCAGAAATGCCCCTAGAGGATCTTATGGGGCATGCCTGGCATGAAAATGGAATATCGCGTCATTGGTTCTAGCTATGTGGCATCTGGCCCACTCGAAATTATCAGGCGCCGTCCACGGCATCGATCGCGCTGTTCTTGCCGCCTAGCCCGCATCGCTGGCATGCCCCTCGACGTCCAAAGAAGAAGTGGTTCCGCCAGGAACTCGGGCGGAACCACTTCGTGCTGCGCTGCTTGGCCAGTCGCCAGAGAAAGGTTCCCTAGCCTTCCCAGGCTCTCCAAAGTTTGGCGTACTTGCCATTGGCGGCTAGTAGCTGCCTATGAGTTCCATCTTCGATAATTTCCCCGTGGTCCATCACGATGATTCGATCGGCGTTTCTCGCCTGCGATAGGCGGTGAGCGATGATGAGCGTGGTTCGATCCTTTGTTAGCGCGTTCGCGGCCTTGTCTAATTCGCGCGAGTTACGAGAACCTGCCTCGGCGGTGGCCTCATCCATGACGACGATGCGCGGATTAAGCACAGCAATACGCACCAGAGCCAGGTGCTGCTGTTGATGGCTGGTGAGCTGGTGGCCATTGGAACCCAGCATGGAGTCCAATCCTTGTGGCAGATCGTTGATCCATTGGGCATGGCAAGTGCCTATCGCCTCTTGAAGCTGAACCTCGGAACATGGTGCAGGTGCTCCGAGAGTGAGGTTATCCCGCACTGTTCCGGAGAAGACGTGCGCATCTTGTGAGATGAGTGCTACGTTCTCTCGAAGGCTCGTCATCTCGTACGAGATGAGCTGCTTGCCATCTAACACGGCCACGCCACCTGTAGGTTCGATGATGCCGGACAAGATCCGTGCCACCGTGGATTTCCCCGCGCCGGTGGTGCCTACTAAAGCCACGCATTGCCCATCTGCCAAGAACAAGTCAAGCCCGCTGAGCACCGCGGCTCCCGACTCAAAATGGTGGCTGACTCCGCGAAGAACTAGCCCCGTGGAGGACGAGAGCTCGCTGGGAACCGACAAGGTTCTTCTGGGCTTGCGACGCTTGGCCAAGAGAACGCCTGTTACGCGACGAAGTGCGATGCCCGCCTCTTGAACCATGTCAAAGAGCGTTACTACCTCGGAAATCGGATCGAACAGCCGATGGTAGAGCAGGGCTGCAGTGGTGACCGCGCCCACCGAGGTTGCATCGGCCCGCACGAGGAAGAACCCAGCAGTCAGCAAAGCTGCCATCGTGATAAATTCTGCCCGGTTATTGCGCGCGAAGTATCGGGTGAGCATGCGGAATACTCGGTCTGCCACACTGCGCGAATCGAAGCTTGCCCTTTCCAGCACATCAACCTGTGCATGCGCCCAACCTTGAGAGTGCAGCATCACTCGTCCGTGGAATGCATTGAGGAAAGTGTTGGTGCGACGGGCCATGATTTCCCGTTCTTCTCGGTATAGCGGCGCGCTTCTCGGGAGGTACCAGCGCAAGGACAGCCAGTACATCGGAATGGCGATCATTCCGGAAAGCCCTAATACCCAATGAAGAGTGAAAAGCCCCGGCACCGAGAGCACCAGCAGGGTAATTGCAGACAAGAAGGCCGGTAAGAGCCACGCTACCGCTTGGGAAATCAACCGAGAATCATCTGACACGCGCGAGACAAGCTCGCCGTCACCGGCACGCTCCAGGATCCCTGATTCCAGATTCAGTGCATGGTCCACGGCGTCTTCGCGCAGGGTTGCTACCGCAGGCTCGGCGATCTTCGCGTAGAGCACTCGGGCATACCACGCCAGCGCCGCACCGCATGCCAATGAGGCTGCTATGGCGAGCAGGCATCTGGCCACCGTGGGGTAGGGATCGTTGGATCCCAGCGCATCAACAAGAATGCCGATGGCGAAGGACGGCAGCATGGCCGCTGCCGAGGAGGCCAAGGTGATCAGCGATGCCCATATGATCTGCCACTTCTGCGGGCGAAGAGTGCGGCCCAAAGTCCGCCAAGCGGTAGCAGTACTGGCGGTGGGCAGTGCCGGCTGTGACAGATCAGTGTTCTCAGGCCTTGGGCTCATCGGCTGACCACCTTGTCGTAGTTTGGTTTCGCACGGAGATCCAGGTGCGTGGAGCGGGTGATCGACCCGTCGCAGTCAAGGAAAACTACCTCATCGGCCGTGGCCAGCAAGGTCGGAGAGGTGCTCAGGATGAGCAGGGTTCCAGCACTTGTCCCGGTCGCTTGGGCATGTTCCCTCCAGCGGAGTATTCCTTGGGCGATGTTCGCTTCGGTCACCGAGTCCACTGCGCTGGTGGGTTCTTGCAGCACCCTGACCAGAGGACCACCCGCCAGAGCACGGGCAAGGGCAACCCGTTGTCGTTGCCCTCCGGAAAGGTTGAAGCCACGTCCCTCTACCAGATGCTCAATGCCCTCGGGATAGTTTTCCAGTAGTTCGTCAACGCCGCTGGCACTAAGCAGCAGCTGCAGCGTCCGCGGGTCCGGAAGCGGCGCTGCGCCAAGAATATTTTCCCTGATGCTGCCTTCAATCAAATGCGACTGATGCGGGGCGAGGCGCAACAGGAGTGGAAGGTAGGCCGGATCGATCAGTGAAATGTCGATCCCGTCGAGCAGTAGGCGAGGACCCGGTGCGGACGAGGATTGAGTCATTTTCGGCTCGCAGGAGCCGAGGCTGAAGATCGTGGCAAGCTGTGCGCGCAGGGAATCTTCTGCGCAAACCAGCACTGTGAAGCCACCCGGCATAAAGGTGAGTGGACTTTCCGCTATTGCGGGCCATTCGATGGACAGGGTGGAATCTGAACGAGGCACCGGGCGTTGTTTCCCCGATGGATTCGCACCGTCTGCCAGCAACGCTGCAACACGTTCGGCTGCGGCCAACGATCGGGTGCGGGCCTCGACTGTGGAGACCAAGGTGCCCAGGGGAGTGGACAGGAACTGTGCGACGCCCATGACGCCCAGCAATGCTCCGATGCTCATGGAGCCCGCGGCCACCTGCCAGGAACCCAGGCCTGCGGCGGCAAGCAAAACCGTCCCGGAAACCAGAACCTGAGCAGCATCGATGCGTCCGGACGCGGATGCTGAAACAATGCCAGCGGTGGCGGCGCGTTGGCTGGCATCACGGTAGCGAGCGGCAGCCTGGTCGTGCCCGCCGATTCCGCGCAGCACTTGCACCCCGGCCATGAGATCGGCGGCAGCGGCCCCCGACGCAGCGATATCGGATTGAAGACTATCGCTGGCCTTGCTCAGCCGTGGAGTGAGCCAGCGAAGTGCCGCCATGCCCAAGGGGGTGATGATCAGGACCGACAGGCCCACCCACAGGTTGGCCCAGATCAGGTACACGGCGCAGACCAGTAGGCCGCCCAGTGCGCTGAAGCCCAGTGAGGCTTGGCGAATGACCGAGGCGCAGACGTCGGTATCTACCGAGGTGATGGTGGCGATTTCTCCTGGCATGCGGGCGGTTTGTGGCCGATACCCCGGGGATAGGACATGTTCGGCAATCCGTGTGCGCAGGAGGTAGACCTGCCGGTTCATTCCTGAATTTCCTAGTCGGGCGCCAAATCGGTAGCCGAAGGAGAGCATGGCGAAACACAGTCCCAAGGCGATGAGCCAGAGGATTAGGTGGATCAGTGCGCCACCGGCTATCGCATGATCGATGGTTGCGCCGATCAATGCAGGGACGAGGGCTTCGCCAGCGGTCCAACAGGAAAGGAGGGCAACCGCAGCGATGATTCGGGTGCGTTCCGCGATCAGCAGGGAACGCAACAGCAGGGGCCCGTCTGGGCGAGATGAGGACATGCAATTCATAATATGTTATAAATATGATTCGTAACTAACATAGGTTAGCCTATGTTAAGTTCATCCAGCTGTGCGGCCTACTGGCCCCGCGCTCACTCACCCCTCCATTCCTAAGGATCACTCGCATGCCCCGGATTACCCCACGAGCCTTCATAGCGCCTGCTGCGCTATTGGCGCTCGCTTCCCTTTCACTCACCGGTTGCGGACAAACTTCGGGCCAAGCCGCCGAAGACGCCTCGCCATCAGCGGATCAAGCGCCACTGAAGACGGTGGACCCGCAGGGCCATGAGGTGAGCTTGGACAACCAGCCGGCCGCCGCGTTGGGCTTCTACACCACCGACGTTGATATCTTGGCCACTCTTGGGATACCGCTGGCCGCGGAGCAGCCAATCCGCGGCGATTCCGGGTTTACGACGTTCCCCGACTACTTTCCGCAGGAAGCACTCAGTGGGGTGACCCCCTTTGCCAACTACCCGGAATTCAACTACGAGCGGGTATTGGGTGCAGGGCCTGATTTCATCCTCAATGGGCTGGGCTACGACGCCGAAGTCCACGAAAAGCTCGCAGCCATCGCGCCGACCTATACGACTAACGCCTTTGATGGTGAAAGCTGGCAGTCGCACTTCGAGCAGACTGCCAAGGACTTGGGCCGCCAAGAACAGTACGACCAATGGTTGAAGGCCTATGAAGAACACGGCGCAGAAGCCAAGAAGTCCATAGACGCGGCGGGCAATGGGGATCTGACGGTCGCTACCTTGGGCTACTGGGACGGAAAGGTCAATGTCGACTGCTATTCCTACTTGGAGTGCGGTGTCTTCGACACGATCGGCTTGAAGACCGAAAAACTGAGCAAGCAGAAGGGGTTGAGCTTGTCCTTGGAGGAGCTGGACCAGCTCAAGAATGTTGACGCCGTATGGATGTCCATGGGTGTAGGCGACGATGCTAAAGCAGAGCTAGACAAGTCCATTGCCGCCATGGAGAAGTCGCCATATTGGAAGAATCTGCCATTTGTAAAAAATAACCGGATCTACACGTACAACATGGAGATGACCTATGGCTCGCCCTCTGGCGCCGTAGCGTTCATGGATCAAGTACGCAGCGATCTAGCCAAGTAGGCCAGGGGTGCCCGGTGGCCGGGCGCGGTACTGAAAATTTGCATTGCCCGCTCCGGCCATCCGGTCGCCAAGCCAAACTTCCCCAACACCCATCAGCCTCTGAATCACCAGTGACCCCAAATATCGCCGGTGCATCGCATCAACAGGATCAGCCAATGGAAATCTTTGAAGCTACAGTTCAATCCACTCATCATCTCTCGCCCACATTGAAGCGATTGCGCTTTGGCGTACAAGGTTTTACCAGCACCGGCATTGGCGATGAATACGTCAGGCTCTTCTTCCCCCACACCAAAGATCGCAACCTGCTCAGCTTGCCGGTCGCTGATGGCGATAGCTGGCGCACGGTCGAGGGACAGCCCGATGCGCCGATGCGCACCTACACCATCCGCGAAGCCGGCGACGGATGGATCGAAATTGACTTTGTAGTCCACGACGGCGGCATTGCAGCCGCCTGGGCGCTTGACGCGCAAGTAGGCGACCGGATAGGGCTTAATTCGCCCACGGGCCTCTATGAGTGCCCGCCAGATGCTACATCACAAGTGCTGATCTGTGACCTGACTGGTTTGCCTGCGGCCGTGCGCATTGCAGAACTGAGTGATGCCCGGATGCGCACCGAACTAGTAGTGGAAATTCCCGACGATTCGTCTCGTCTAGATCTCTCGCACGTGCCTCAGCTGGTGGTCCAGTGGATTGTGGCAGGCAATGGGGTAGCCCCAAGCGTACTTCCTCAGGTTGCCCGCAAAGCTGTGGAACAACTGGTCGATGGCGAGCCGCGTCCCTACGTGTGGGTGGCCGGTCAATCCGCAGCGTTGCGGGAAATTCGCAAGATGCTGCATCGGGAACTGCGCTGGCCCAACACCCAGTACAAGGTGATCGGCTACTGGGTGGAGCAGGCAGAAAAATGGCGTGAAAGGTGGGATGCCTTGGATGCTTCGACCAAATCCTCCCTGGACGCACTGTGGGACAGTTTTGAAGACAAGGACGAAGCACTTATTGCCTACGAATCTGAACTTGCGCGCTTGGGATTATGATCATGGCGGCCTCCACGCAAAGTGCCAATACCAAAGATGCACCGCCCATAGCCCCAGTACTGCAGGTGAAGCCGAGTGCGTCGCAGGGCACGGTTAAACATGCTGCCGCAGGCAGCCAGGTGGATTCCACCGGGGCTAAACTCGCCTGGCTAGTCGGCCTGTTGCTGCTCCTTGCCTTTATCATATTGTGTTCATTGGCTTTTGGCAGCCGGCATATAGATCTGTCGGTGGCCTGGCGCAGCATCGTGGAGCCATCGTTGAATTCAGAAGAAGTCCAGGTCATCAGGCAATTGAGAATCCCGCGAACCGTATTGGGCTTGTTGGCGGGAATCGCGTTGGGTGTAGCCGGAGCGCTGATTCAGGCCCTAACTCGAAATCCCCTGGCTGATCCAGGCATCCTCGGGGTGAACGCCGGAGCTCAATTTTCACTGGTTGCGGCCAGCTTCTTCCTCGGTTCCCTCTCCGTCATGGCTTCGATATGGTGGGCACTGGCCGGAGCCTTGGTGGCCACCCTCGCGGTGTATGGCCTATCCCTGTCGCGCCGCGGGCGCAGTGCAGAACCCGCCACGTTGGTGCTAGCCGGTGTCGCTTTTGGCGCAGTTCTTTCCGGCGTCACCACGGCCCTCGTCTTACTCAGGCCACAAATTTTTGACATGATGCGGGTGTACTCAGCCGGAAACCTCAATGGACATGAGCTTTCCACGGTCATGGTGATCGTGCCCTTCGTTGCGGCGGGGCTTCTAATTTCGCTGTGCAGTGCCGGTTCGCTGAATGCGATAGCTTTGGGTGATGCTCCGGCCAAGGCCTTGGGCGTGCGTATCGCCCCGGTGCGTATTGCTGTAATTGCCTCGGTGACGCTTTTGTGCGGAGCTGCCACTGCCTTGGCGGGCCCAATCGGATTTGTCGGTTTGATGATTCCGCATGTGGTGCGGTGGCTCTTTGGCGTCCAGCAGGGGTGGATTCTGATTTTCACCACGGTGCTCGCTCCGGTCCTCCTGCTTGGCTCGGACATCCTTGGCAGGATCATTCTTCCCCATGCAGAGGTTTCGGCCGGCATCGTCACGGCCTTCGTGGGGGCGCCGATGCTTTTGATCTTGGCTCGCCGAAAGAAGGTGAGCACACTGTGAATAGCAAAAGCATTATTAGCCTTCCATCGCCTGTAAAACAGGCTGCCGCCCAGGGGATAGTTGTCCCTACAGGGCGTCGGGAAATCCAAATCGGGTTGGGCCGGTGGACTTGGCATGTTGACCGCACCTCAGCGTTGGTTGCCTCCGTGTTGGCATTGGCAGCCTTGCTCACCGGGTTTATCTCGCTGGCTTTGGGCGACATCCGTGTGCCTTTTGACCAGCTCCTGCCTGCCCTGTTGGGAGACTCTGAACGTCGTTATGAGGTCGTCGTGCGTGATTGGCGATTGACCCGTGTGCTCCTGGCTCTGGTCTTCGGTTTTGCACTTGGCATTTCCGGTGCGATGTTCCAGTCTTTGACTCGCAATCCATTAGGCAGCCCGGACGTGATCGGATTCAGCTCCGGAGCGTACACGGTGGCCTTGGCTCTCATGTTATTCACTACCGCCGGTGCTGCACAGATTGCCATGGGATCTATCCTCGGAGGTTTGCTCGCTGCCGCCTTGGTGTTCATCATCGCAAGCAGAGATGGTGTCAACGGTTTCCGGCTCATCGTGGTTGGCATCGGTGTCGGGGCGATGCTGGCTTCGGCCAACACGTTTATGCTGTTAGCCGCTCAACGCCAGGTGGCCATGTCGGCCGCCGTCTGGGGATCTGGATCATTGAACTCGGTGAGCAATTCGGTCTTGGGGCCATCTTTAGTTGGCATCGCACTATTTGCCGTGGCAGCGGTATCCCTGCAACGGCAAGCCCGCATCTTGGAGTGCGGTGATGCCTTGGCGATTTCGCTAGGCGTCAATGCGCGGCGTTTGCGTGCCTCGATGGTCATCGTTGGCGTTGGTTTGGTGGCCGTGACTACTGCAGCAGCAGGACCCATTGCCTTTGTCGCTTTGGTTGCTCCGCAGATCGCCGCCCGGTTAACCGGAAGGTCAGAGTTGGATCTGCTCCCGGCCGGATGCTTGGGAGCGCTGCTCTTGGTGTCGGCAGACACCATTGCCCGTGTAGCATTCATGCCCGTCCAGCTGCCGGTCGGTATCGTGACGGTTTGCCTAGGCGGCGTGTATTTAATTTGGTTGTTGGTTAGGGAGAGCCGTTCATGAGTTCACTAGATACGGAACAAGCGGAGCACGTGCCAGGCCCGGCGTACTCGACTCGGGCCTCCGTCAAAAGCCATGAGCCTGTGGATGCGGGAAAGCTTGAGGTGCGAGCAGTTCGTTTGGGGTACGACCGCGTACCTGTAATTGAATCACTGGATTTGTCCTTTGAACCAGGCAAGTTCACAGCGATTATCGGCCCCAATGGTTGTGGAAAATCGACATTGCTCAGCGCGCTGGCGCGACTTCTAAAGCCTACTTCGGGACAGATCCTGCTGGGTGATCTGGCTATTGATTCCTTTAAACCCAAGGCGTATGCGCGTGAGGTATCGCTACTGAGTCAACAGGCGGTGGCACCGTCCGGAATCACGGTCGCCCAGCTGGTTTCGAGGGGGCGTTTTCCTCATCAGGGGCTGCTTGCGCAGCACAGTAAGGAAGATGAGGCGGCAGTTCACCAGGCGTTGCTGTCTACTGGGACTCTGGACCTGGCGACACGGAGACTTTCTGATCTATCCGGCGGTCAACGTCAACGCGTTTGGGTGGCCACCACTCTGGCCCAGCAAGCGCCAATCTTGCTATTGGATGAGCCGACCACGTATATGGACGTTGCGCACCAAGTAGATCTACTTGATCTCTTCGCCATGCAACGTGATACAGGAAAAACGGTGATTGCGGTGCTTCACGACATCAATCAGGCGATGCGCTACGCCGATACTGTGGTGCTGATGCATGAGGGGAAAGTGCTGGCCAGCGGTGCTCCGGATGAAGTCATCACCGTGGAGAGCCTAGGCGCTGCATTCGGCGTTAACTGCGAGATTCATCCAGATCCGGTGACGGGCGGTCCGATGATGGTCACGGTTCCAGCCCCGCGTCGGTCCATGTGAGTTGTTTCTTTCCCGTTTCGAAAATAGGGTGCGCGAAGTATTCTTTGATGTTGCACGTGCGGGCCCGTTGATACTGCCGAACTCGCACTGCTGTTAAGGATCCAGTTTCTGCAGGCACGTGGTGCCTAATGGACAACAATTGCGCAGCTAGGTGCGTGTGCGGATTGGTGCGATTCCGGCATGGCGTCGGCCACTGATCCGGCCCGAGCCAAACCCCAGGGCACTATAGGCAGGATAATGTTTGGCATACCCCAGAAGCATGTTAGCTTCGAGTCCCGAGGAGCGATGGCGCTCCCGGCGAAGCGCAGCTCATCAACGGATCTACGGAGTGCAGTGGTGCGGAGCAAGATCGAGGGCGTGGAGCGACTTGCAAGCAGTCCATCAGATGGGATTCGTAGCAGGCAATGCTCGTTCGACATGGGCACTTAATTCTTGTTGTGGGAAATCCAATGAATCCTTCAATTCTTTGCTGATGTTTTTCCCGAGATTTGCTGGCAAAAGCCACGGTGTGAGCGTAGTCTATCGCCATATCGTTGTCTCGAATTGGGGGATTTGAAGACGCTTTGAAACACTCGCATTCATTTCGCATCTTTAGATGTATTGGGGATTATTCCTGAGCCGTTGAGTCACTTGGGGTGACTGCACTGAGGTTTGGCCACTTAAAATGCAGGTCAGGGCCTCTACTTCGTACGCTCATTTGGTAGATCACTCCTGCGCCGGATGATTTGCCGCAGACATTCTTGTTGGGGGAAAGATGTCTAAGCATCAAAGGCGCGGCGCCTTTATGCCATTTTTGCGCTTTCGTTTAATATCCAAAAAACTATTAAAGCCACTTTTAGCGGTAATTTCGTCAACTGCGTTGTGTATTGCAGTGACAATTCCGGGTTTGGCCGTGGCTGCCGAACCAACCGCCGGGGTCGAATCCCAGGAAACAGAGACGGTCGCAACGCCGGAGGAGACGACTGCGGACGCGTCAAAACAGTCCGAAGAGAGCAAGGGGACATCCACGGAAACTCCCGCTCTCAAATCGGAACCAAGTTCAACGGCTGTGGAACCGGAAACCGAAGCAGCAGAGCCATCCGAGTCGCCGGCGCCCGTGAAGAAATCAGCGCCCGCCAAAGCAGATGAGCCAAAAACCATCCAGGCGCCGGCTGTTAAAGCTGAGCCATCAGCCGATGAATCAAAAGCAACGGTCACCAAGAAGGCTACAAAGGTGGCAGTGGCGCCAAGTCCTACTCCAAAGGAATCGGCTGCCGAATCCACGAAGGCTGAGGCCAAAGCCTTAGAAGTCGCTGCGGCCGCATTGGAACCAGGCGAGCCTGTCACTTGTGACTACAACCAGGACATGGGCTCGATCAACACGTTCATGCAAAAGAACGATGTGATGGCCGACTACGCCAACGGCAATATCAACAACGGCCTGTATGAAGGCGGAGTTGTCCATCAGCGAATTCAAATGACCCTGCCCGCAGGCGAGAACGAGCTCGTTCTCAAATACCAGGTCAAACAGGCGGGGAAGTGGGCCTATGACGAATTGCTGAACCAAACCGTCGATGGCGCAGAGATTACTGGCTGGACCGTAGTGCCCGGTTCCGGCGATGACCGTCAGGACACTGTCTATGTCACCCTTTGGGTTGATGGGGAAGAAGGCGACGAGGCAAACGTGACCCTGTACTTTGATGCCCACATTGCATCAGAGCTTGATCACGGCCCGGGAACAGGCGCCTCATCAATTAATGGTTCTCCCTACCATGTTTATATTGAGTCCTTGAATTGCAAATCGGCTGGTCAGCGCGATAATCAAATTCAAGCCAGCGCAGTCCAGGCTGGCAAGGTGACCATCGTCAAAGATGCAACACCGGCTGATGGCACCGATTTTGACTTCACGATTCACGAAAACCGTTTTGGCAATTCAACCGGATTCAGTCTTGACGACAGTGCTGATTCTGACACCGGGGCAAGCCTGCCGGACTCGGTGACCTATACAGTCACGCCATCCACGGTGACCGTCACTGAAGCAGATCTTCCGTCCGGGTGGAACCTGTCCGATATCTCTTGTACTGATAGCGGCGCCACTCGCTCTGGCCAAGCTATCAGCTTCGAGTTGAGCGATAACGAGGAAGTTACCTGTACCTTCGTCAACAGCAAGACGACCTACAAGGAATTGACCCTTGAGAAGGACGTCAAGGCATCGTTCGATCGGGACTATGACTGGCAGCTGGAAAAGTCGCTGGCCGACGGTCAAGAAGCCACAGTCAAGTCCTCTGAAACAGGAGTCGAGGTTGACTACAACGTTGTAGCCACCGCCAGCGACGCCCAGGACGACAACTTCGAGCTCTCCGGGAACATCACGGTCAATAACCCCAATGATGCAGCGATCAGCGGCGTGACGCTCACCGACCAGCTGGATGGGGCCAACTGTGTCATCTCCTTCGGAGGATCACCGATCAGCAATCCGGTGACTGTAGATCCGGGCGAGACTGTTTACGCGTACACATGCGATCTGCCAGAGGGGACCAGCGCATCGAGCTCTGGCACCAATACTGTCAGCGCGACATGGAACGCCGATGCCTATTACGGCACCGACGGCGAGGCGAGCGCATCAGCTGATTACGATTTCGCCACAGTCACCCCAACGGTGACCGATGACGAAGTCACGGTCACGGATAGCGAATTCGACCTCTCATCCGTTGAAGGCGGCAATGTTGTCACCGTCGCGGACAGCCCGAAAACCTTTGCCTACAGCATCACCTGGGACGGGGTTCTCGGACAATGCACCGATTACGTGAATACGGCAAGCTTGGCTGAGGACGACGGCCAGGTCTTGACGGATGACGCAACTGTGGAAGTTTGTTTGGGCCAGGACCTGAACATCACCAAGAACGTCGTATCCAGCTTTAACCGGAGCTATGACTGGAGCATCGTCAAGGACGCCATCGGCGAGCAGCCATATACCGCGGATCCGGAAACTGGCGAATTCACAGTTGAATACTCGGTGACCGTTACCCCAGAAAACTACTCGGATAGCGACTGGGCCATGAGCGGGCAAATCACCGTGGAAAATCCCAATGATTGGCAGTCGGTCTCAACCACCGTCAGCGATCAGGTGGATGTTGGCGGTGGAGCTGCATGCACCGTGGTCAGCGTCGTTGGCCATCCAGAGATCATGGATGCCGACCCAGGAACAGCCGGCTTCCAAATCGAGATTGCGGCCGGGCAGACGCTGGCCTTCGACTACAGCTGCACCTTTGAGTCCAAGCCGAATTACGAGGGCAGCAACACTGCCGAAGTGACTTGGTCTGCTGACGAAGCATTCACAGCTTCGGGCAGTGCGCAGGAAGTCGTTCCGGTGAATGCCGATGACTGGACGCAGACTCCACTCAACGACACGGTCGAAGTCACTGACCCGTTGCATGAGTTCGACCCGGCATGGGTTATCCACTATTCGGATGGAGTGCAGACAAAGACCTACACTTACACCTGGACGGTGGAGGACGCAGGAACTTGCCAGAACTTCATGAACACCGCAACGATCACCGGCAGCAACCAGCTGGTCAAAAGCGATGACGCCGAAGTCCAGGGCTGCTTCGAGGCTGGCCTCACGGTAACCAAGGACGTGCAGGCATCCTACGATCGAACCTACCTCTGGGACATCGACAAGAAATTGGCCGAAGGCCAATCACCTGACGTTGTCGTAGAAGAAGACGGCACAGCTACGGTGAAGTACACGGTTGACGTGGACAACACCGGCTACACCGATTCTGATCAGCAGATCTCAGGCAGCATCACGGTCAACAACCCCAATGACTTCGAAGATATCGAGGTCACGGTCAGCGATCAGAACACGCTGCTTGCCGAATGCACCATCAACGCCGAGGACAGCAATCCAGATCTGGCCGGGGTACAGCAACTTGTGCCACGCAACGACTCTGTTGTTGTTGCCTATACGTGCGACGCATCTGAGGTGGCCGAAGCTGACTACAGCGGCCATAGCAATACCGCGGTGGTTACCTGGGGCGATGGACAACAAGCTGAAAGCCAGCCGGTGCCCATTGAGTTCATGCTCGATGAGGCCATCGACGAATCTGTCGAAGTCTTCGATGACAATGCGGACCCTGAAAGCGAAGCCACGCTCTTGGGAACCGTGAACCAGGCAGAGGCACCGAAGTCATTCACCTACGAGACCACCTACGAAGTGCCGCGGGATCAATGCCTGGTCTTCACCAACACCGCATGGGTGGTGCTCACGGGAGATGACGTCAGCGATTCACAAGATGTCAGCATCTGTGATCAGAAGAATCTGACTATCACCAAAGATGTGACGGCCAGCTACGAAAGGGACTATGACTGGTCTGTTGAGAAGCAGGTAGACCAGAGCCAATTCACCGTGGCCGGAGATGGCTCGGTCACCGCGCACTACACGGTGCAAGCCACCGCTGGAGACGCGCAGGATTCGTCCAAGCAGGTTTCGGGAAGCATCACCATTTCCAACCCGAATACCCAGGTGGGCGAATTGACCGGTACGGTCACTGACTTGGTATCCATCCCGTCGGCCAGCTGCACCATACTCGGTGCTGACGCCGATGAATCCATGGACGGCTTCCAGGTAGTGCTCGCAGACGGGCAAAGCATCGTGCTTGATTACGAGTGCTCGATACCGGAAGGTACCGATATCAGCTCGGTCTACGACAACACGGCTACCGTGACCTGGGGCCAGGAACGCCAGGCCCAGGATGTTGTGGAGTTCGAATTCGAGCAGGTCAAGCTCACCGATGACAGCGTCGAGGTCATTGATGACAAGACAGTTCCCGGTGAAGAAGTTTCGCTGGGCACCGCCACCGTCCAGAATTCGCCGGTGACCTTCGAATATGATGTTCAGCTCCAGGGAGTGGCCGGCACTTGTACCGACTACACGAACACCGCCGTGGTCAACGAAGCAACGGAGCAAGGGGAAGAAAATACCGCAACCGCCACCACCACGGTGTGTGCCGGAGCGGATATGGACATCTCCAAGAACGTTGTCACCTCCTTCGACCGTTCCTACATCTGGGGACTTGAAAAGGAACTGCTTTCCGGCGAACCGCTGGCAGCAAATCCGCAAACTGGCGAGGTCACTGCCGAGTACCGGGTCACCGTTACTCCTGAAGGCCATGAAGATGGCAATTGGGCAATGAGCGGTGAGATCACGGTCAGCAACCCTAACGACTGGCAAGACGCGCCAGTCACGGTGCAGGATTTTGCTGATGTGGGCGGGGAAGTAGCCTGCACCATCACGTCGGTCCAGGGCGAAGCCGTAGCAGACATGTCTGCGGAAGAGCCAGGATTCCAAACCGTGATACCAGCCGGAACCCAGTGGGTCATGACCTATTCATGCACCTTCGAGTCCCAGCCGGCCTATGACGGCCACAACACCGCAACAGTGGACTGGGATGCCCAGGCACTGAATACCATCAACGGCGATGACTCGGCCACGGTTGAAATCACGGAAGACGACTGGTCCCAGACACCGCTGAACGACACAGTCACCATCACCGACAGCCGCCACGAATTTGATCCTGAGTGGACGGTCAATGTTGAAGACGGAGTCCAAAGCCGGGACTACTCGGTGACTTGGACCGTAGACGAGGCGGGAACCTGCCAAGTCTTTGAAAACGTCGCCACCCTCACCGGTGATGACGGATTCACCGCCACGGACAATGAACTTGCCCAGGCCTGCCGCGAGGCAGCCCTTCAAATCAGCAAGAGCGTTGAGGCCAGCTACGACCGCACCCATCAGTGGACGATTGAGAAGTCACTGGCTGAAGGCCAGGACGACAAGGTCACCGTTGATGGCGAGGGGGCCGCGCCGATTGATTACGTGATCAACGTGGAAAACACTGGACACGAGGATTCGGGATGGATGCTGGACGGAGTCATCACGATCACCAACCCGAACCAGTACACCAGCATCGATGCCACAGTCCAGGACACCGTGGATCTGGACGGCATCATCTGCACCACGTCGCAGCCGGCGGTCACCATACCGGCCAACGGCAGCATAGAAGTTGGATACAGCTGTGATGTCTCTGCCGGGGTGGATTCTTCCTCCTACAGCGGCGGCACCAACACCGCTACAGTCAGCTGGGGCGATGAAAGGGAGTCCAGCACGCAGGTGCCTATCGAGTTCGCGCTTGATGTCGAAACCGATCGGGAAGTGGGCATCTGGGACGACAAATCGAACCCTGACGAGCCGGTGCTATTGCGGAACGTCAGTGTGGATGACTCGCCAGTCACCATCGAGTACACCGTGGAGCATGACGCACCAGCCGGCCAATGCGCCAGCTACACCAATACTGCGTGGATCGATATCCAAGCAGGGGAGGATCCACTGGATCAAGTCACCGTAGAATTGTGCGGCTTGCTTGATTTGATGGTGACCAAGGATGCTGAAGCCAGCTTCGACAGGACCTACTTGTGGGACCTCGAGAAGAAGGTGGACCGCACGGAAGTCACGGTAGCTGAAGACGGAACTGCGGACTTCTCCTACACCGTGTCGGCGGTGCCAAAGGGCGTAGAAGATTCTGCGCATGAGGTGCACGGCATGATCACCCTGATAAACCCGAACCGGTTTGAATCAGCCTCCACGGTGGCAACCGTGGCTGATGAAATCAGTATCGAGGGAGTCACCTGTACCATCCAGGCCGAGGACAGCGACCCGCAAACCGAAGGATTACAGGTTCCGCTTCCGATAGGCCAGGATGGCGATGGCGCCACAGTTCAGCTTCCATATAGCTGCACCGGAGAACCGCAAGAACTCTCCGGCAGCAATACGGTCACTGCCACCTGGGGCGAAGATTCCACGGTTGCTGCAACGGTTCCCGTTGACTACCTGTTGGATGAAGAAACCAACAAGCAGGTCACCGTCATGGATGACAAGACCAACCCTGATGAGCCAGTGATCCTGGGCGAAGCAACCTGGAATGCCGAGGGCACTCCGATTGATTTCGACTACACCCTGCGTCATCAGGCACAGGCTGGCACCTGTACCGAGTTCACCAACACCGCGGTGATCGAGCAGACCGGTGCCGATGATTCCACAACGGTCACCCTCTGCGGACAGATGGCCCTGGGACTGGAAAAGACCGCCAAGGCATTGGTGGATCTGGACTACGAATGGGACGTCGTGAAGCAGCTGGATCAAAGCCGCCTCGAATACAACGAGGACGGAACGCTCAACGCCCACTACAGCGTGGAAGCACGCAACACTGGGGTAGCCGAAAAGAACTTGCGGCTATCTGGAACAGTCCTGGTTTCGAATCCAAATGATTTTGATTCCATCACTGCTACGTTGGCTGATCAGGCCAACACCGCCGGCGTCACCTGCAGGATTGACGCAATGGATGCCGATGAAGCCGCAGCTGGCCTGCAAGTTGTCATCAATGCCGGAGAAAACTTGGGGGCCCGGTATGAATGCGACCTGGCCAGCTGGCTGACCACCGAGGCCTTTGAAGGAGCCGTCAATACCGTGACGGCAACCTTTGAAGGACGAGAAGTCAGCGCTGAAGCATCGATTGATTTCGAAACTGATGAAATCACCGATGAGACAGTCACCGTCACCGACGACATGATGAACCCAGACGGAGAGCCGAAGGTTCTCGGCGAAGTTCATGTCCTGCAGTCGCCACAACAATTCGACTACGAACTCACGGTCGAACCGGAGGAAGGAACTTGCACGGTCTACACCAATACCGCAGCTGTCCACGAGGACACGGATGGCAACGGCAAAGACGAATCAAGTGTTGATTTGCAGGTGTGCATCGAGCAGGGCCTGATGGTGGCCAAGAGCGCCAATGCCCAGTATCTGCGAGACTACGATTGGTCAGTTCTCAAAGACGCCAAGCAGACGCAATTCAAGGTCGAAGCCGATGGACATGCCCAAGCCGACTACACGGTTGAGGCCAAGCTGGAGGGATATGAGGATCAAGAATTCACCGTTAGCGGCGAGATTACCGTAGCGAATCCGAACGACTTCAAGGACACCGAAGTCCTTGTGGAAGACAAGATCTCGCTGGAATCGTCCACCTGCACCGTTGAAGGTTTGAACGATGGCAAGCTGACCATCTCAGCTGGGGAAACTATCACCTTGAACTACAGCTGCTCGTTCGACGAACCTGTGGCTGAGGCCGACTACACCGGCCAAGAGAACATGGTGAATATCAGCTGGAGCGATGAGAATGGGGATGCTCAGTCGGTCAGCGCCACTGCACCGCTGGACTTCAAAGCCGCTGAAGTCCAGGACGAGAAGGTAACCGTTCTCGACGATTACGCCAACCCGGATCACGCAAGGGAACTGGGCACCGTAACCGCCGATGAGAAGAGCAAGAAGTTCACGTACACCATGGACCTGGCCGGTGTCGCCGGCAAGTGCCAGACGTGGACCAATACCGCCACCGTTGAAGAATCCGCATCGCAAGATGAGAACAACTCGGATTCCGTGGACGTGGAGGTTTGCTCCGAAGCACCACAGGCTGCACCTCCGGCTCCGCCGGCACCACCTGCAGCACCGCCAGCCCGGCCAGCGCCATTGGCCGCAACGGGCATGGATGAAGGACTATTGTGGCTGGTTGGTTCAGCTTCGATGGTCATCATCGCGGGGGCATTGATGTTGCTCCGCTACCGCCGCAGGACGCACTAGCCCTCGGTAAACACAGCGAATGCCGGGCCAGCCACAAGGCTGACCCGGCATTCGCTGTGTGCTGGGTATTCCAGCGGGCACTGAACTAGGCTTGAGCGCCAGCCCGTGCCGCGGCGGCTTCGTGCTCGTCGGCTTCGCGCAGTGCGCGTTCCACGCGGTCAACGTCGCGGACCGCGCCCTTGTCTGCGGACAAGGCCATGGCCGCATAGGCACGCAGCGCAGGGGAGACCACGCGCTCGCGGCTTGCAGGGCGGTAGCCGGTGGTCGCGATCAAGCGCTCGCGGCGTTCGGCCAAGACCTCTTCGGAGACGTTCAGGGTCAGCTCGCGGGTCGGGATGTCGATGGAGATGGTATCCCCGTCTTCCACCAACGCGATCATGCCGCCGGAGGCTGCCTCGGGCGAGACGTGTCCGATGGACAGGCCCGAGGTGCCGCCGGAGAATCGGCCGTCGGTGATCAGAGCGCACGACTTGCCCAGGCCGCGTCCCTTGAGGAACGACGTCGGGTAGAGCATTTCCTGCATGCCCGGACCGCCCTTGGGGCCCTCATAGCGGATGACAACAACGTCGCCTTCCTTGACCTGCTTGTTCAGGATCTTCTCCACTGCTTCATCCTGTGATTCGCAGACCACTGCCGGGCCAGTGAAAGTCCAGATCGATGGGTCCACGCCTGCGGTCTTCACCACGGCGCCATCCACGGCGATGTTGCCGCGCAGTACGGCCAGGCCGCCGTCCTTGGAGTACGCGTGCTCGACTGAACGGATGCAGCCGGCTTCCGAGTCGGTGTCCAGCGTTTCCCACTGGGCCGACTGCGAGAAGGCGGTGGAAGAACGCACTCCGCCTGGGCCTGCATGCCACAGGGCGCGGGATTCTTCGCTAGCGTTGCCGCCGCGGATATCCCACTCGTCGAGCCATTCGCCCATGGTGGCGGCGTGTACGGTGTGGACGGTTTCATCCAGCAGTCCGCCACGGCGCAATTCGCCGAGGATGGCAGGAATGCCACCGGCGCGGTGGACATCTTCCATGTAGTAGATCTTGCCGCCTCCGGCAGCGTTGGGAGCTACCTTGGCCAGGCATGGCACGCGGCGGGAGACCGCGTCGATTTCATCCAGGCCGAAGTCCACTTCGGCCTCGCGGGCTGCGGCTAGCAGGTGCAGGATGGTGTTGGTGGAACCGCCCATGGCGATATCCAGGGCCATGGCGTTGCCGAAGGCTTCGACGGTGGCGATGCTGCGTGGCAGCACCGAATTGTCGTTCTCGCCGTAGTAGCGGTTGGCGATGTCCACCACTACCTTGCCGGCGTTCTGGTACAGGTCCTTCCGGGCGGTGTGGGTGGCCAGCGTGGAACCGTTGCCTGGCAGCGACAAGCCCATGGCTTCGGTCAGGCAGTTCATCGAGTTCGCGGTGAACATGCCGGAGCAGGATCCGCAGGTCGGGCAGGCCGATTCCTCGATGCGCAGCAGGTCTGCGTCCGAGACGTTTTCGTTCACTGCTTCGGAGATTGCGTCCACCAGGTCCAAGGTGCGCACGGTGCCATCGACTAAGGTGGCGCGGCCGGCTTCCATCGGACCACCGGAGACGAAGACGGTAGGGATGTTCAGGCGCAGTGCGGCCATGAGCATGCCCGGAGTGATCTTGTCGCAGTTGGAGATGCAGATCAGCGCGTCGGCGCAGTGGGCGTTGACCATGTATTCCACGGAGTCCGCGATGAGATCGCGGGAGGGCAGAGAGTAGAGCATGCCGCCATGGCCCATGGCGATGCCATCATCGACGGCGATGGTGTTGAATTCGCGGGGGATGCCGCCGGCAGCCTCGATGGCTTCGGAAACAATGCGGCCTACCGGCTGCAGGTGGGTGTGCCCGGGAACGAACTCGGTGAAGCTGTTGGCCACGGCGATGATTGGCTTGCGGCCAAGATCTGCGCCATTAACGCCGGCTGCGCGGAAAAGTGCGCGGGCGCCGGCCATATTGCGGCCATGGGTAACGGTGTGTGAACGAAGTGTGGTCATTTTAAAATCTCACCACAATTTTGTTCCCAAACCCAGACGGTGACGATACTAGTAGTACTACTACCATGATAATGAGGTTTGGTTATGAACGCAGGTCAGCGCCGTCGCGAGGAATTGGCGGCATTCCTCAAGGACCGCCGTGCACGTGCCGACAGGGCATCGCACGGATTGCCGGAGGTTGGCCGAAGCCGGGTGCGCGGTTTGCGCCGCGAAGAAGTCGCCACCCTGGCCGGGGTTTCCGCCACCTGGTACACGTGGCTGGAACAGGCCCGGGACATCAACCCTTCGCGCCAGGTGATGCAGTCGCTTGCGCGCCTTTTCCGCCTGAGCGTCATAGAAACCAGCTATCTCTTGTCATTGGCCGGGCACGGCGAAGTGGCACCGGAAGAATCCAGTGCCATGACCCCTGCCTTGCAGCGTCTGCTGGACGTGATGGATTTCCCGGCTTTCCTCCTCTCAGCCGACTGGGCCATCATCGGCTGGAACGCCGAATACGCCCAGCTGTATCCGCGGATCAGCACCGTGGAAGCCGAGGACCGGAACTTGCTGTGGCTGGTCTTCACCGACGCGCAGCTGCGCGACATGCTGCCCGACTGGGAGAAGCAGAGCCGCGGATTTGTCGGCAGCTTCCGTGCCGAAACAAGAGGATGGCTCAGCCCTTCGGGAGAAACTGGAATTGTCGCAAGGATCTCCGCGGCATCGGAGGAATTTGCCGCGATCTGGAACGAGCGTGATGTCGCGGGCTTCCAAACCGGGGAGCGGCTCTTCCGCCACCCCGTTAAAGGGCTGACCAAATACGAGCAGCACAACCTGACCCCGGCAGAGGCTCCGGATCTGACCTTGCTGATGTATACGCCGCTGTAGCGGAACTCGCGCGCTCGCATAGCAGTTTCTCTTCAAATAGGAAATCCTAGATGATTTTCGGCGCGATACAGGGCACAACATGCAACGCCCAGGGATGCGAATTTCCTACCCTATTGCAAGGGCCTATCGAACTGGTAATTGCCGGAGCACTGCAATTACGGTCACAGCGCCGAATAACTCTGAAATTGAAGCGCCGGTACTACGTGGAAGAAGGGCTTGTAGACCGCGAGACGTTTATCGACACGCAGGATTTCATCGAGTTCGGTCCCAGAATGTCGTTCATTCAATTGACCGTGCATGGCAGGGGGCGTAGAAGCGCCAATGCCTACAGTAGGCATGGCGCCTGGATTACCTCGACGAATCAGTGGGCTAGTCGAGATCTAAGGTGAACTTCGTTCCGTCTTTGCGCGGGAAGCTGATGGATCCGAGCTCCTCGGCAGTGGCCGGCTCCATGGCGATGGAAACAATGCCAAAATCCGTGGCCTTGAATTCCACCGGAGGGCGCAAGTCCTCGTGGTTGCCTGGTATCTTCAGCAACTCGGTGCGTGCCACGGCCTCGGTGACATCGGGCGGGAGCATTGCTAGCACCACACCTGGGTTGTCCTTGGTGGCGTCGATGCTCAGCGTCAGTCCCTCATTCTTCACTTCCGATGGATCCTCGCACTCCACCTCGGGCCCATTCAACGTCGCAGTTCCATCGCCATCTCCGCTCTGTGCCCAGGCAACCAAGCACAGCTCATCTTCATCATTGACCGCCACGAATTCTTTGGCATAGGACAACGGAGCCAAAGCGCGCAGGTTTTCTTCCTTAATGGACGGTTCATTCAAATCTTCAGAGGGCACGTCCTCGTCGCGCTGAGGGTGCGTGAGGGCGGGGATGATGTCCTGTGCGCGGACGGTGCCAGCGCCGGAAGCTGCGGACGGCTTCGCGGATGCGCTTGAGCTGGGAGTCGACTGGCTGGTTTTCGATGTGGTTTCAGCAGAAGCGCCGAGTTTGTCGTTTGATTCGCTAGCCGTTGAGCAGGCGGTGGCCAACAAGACCGCGCCCAGGCCCAGGAGAAGCGGGATCTTGGATTTCATCGGGACCCTCTGTTTTCGTGTTTGACGTAGCAATGGTGGCGCAACGCCTGGAATCGATTAGGTTCGCAGCAAGCTGGGCTTCCGCCCGGAGCTTTTTGGCGGATACTGGCGCAAATCTAGGGTTGTAAACCCATCTTGGGTTCAAAGGCTAGCATCCGGTTCATCTGGCCTGCAAGCGTTTTATTCCAGATATTTGCTCAAATATAAGGTGCTGTGGATGTCTACGGCTTGTAGGTGAAATTCTGATGCATAATACCCATCGATCGTTGCCGTGAGGTTCGTGCCGCACCGTTGCGGGAACTCCAATTGACCGCGCTGTTCAGCGACAGTGGGCCTGCTGCGCGATGGCTTGGTGGAATTCTAACTGCGGATTAGCCCGCGAGGAATTCGAGCGCCTTCTCCTTGAATTCCCGGCTGGTCACCGCGTTGGCATGATTACGTCCTGCCAGCCACAGCACCTCGTTGGGGGTGCCCGCATCCTTGAGCAGGCGGCGCAAGCGCGGCATCGTCGTTGCCAGATCGTCCTGGTCGCCAGCTGCCAATAGCGTTGGCGCCGAAGGGACTTTCGCTGCCGGATCGTAGGGTTCAGTCTTGATCGCTTCAATCAGGTCAAACAGGGCCGCCAGTTCATTGCTCGGCTCCGCGGCTGCGATCTTCATGATGGTGGCGGTGTAGTCATCGTTGATCGGCTCGCCGGTGGCGACGTTGGCCTTGGCCTGGGCCAGGTCGAACGCGGCCAAGGGGTCTGCGGCGCCGGGGCCGCCCATTACAAGGTGCTCCACCAGGTCGGGGTTGAACGCCGCGAACTCCCAGGCGAGGCGGGATCCCAGCGAATAGCCGATGACGTCCACGGGTCCTTCATCCAATTCCATGACGATGGCGGCCAGTGCCTGGCGAATCTGGCTTGGCGCCCAGCTTCCGACATTGCGCCGGGGGTCGTTGCCATGTCCCGGGAGATCCACGAGCAGTACATTGCGTCCGGCATCAGTGAAATATTTCAGCCATCGAGAACGCTCCCAATTCAATTCGCCGGATGAGGCGAAGCCGTGGATGAACAGCGCGGATGGGCCACTCACCTCAGCGTTTGCGCGTATCACTCGAAGATTCAGATCCAGTGTCATGCCTTAGATCATAGGCCATCACGACTTGATTCCAGGACCGGGGTTAGTGCCGCCAACGACTTAATGTCACAATGACTCTAACGATATTCGGCGCAGTGGAAATGAGGCAGGAAGAACATGTCATCGGCACCGGGATGGGCGAACGTCAACGAACGCCGCAACCTTCCACCTGCCCTGGCCGTCTCGACGGTCATCCTGGGCATCAGGGAAGGGCAGGACGGCGGCCCGGACAAGCTCTGCCTGCCGCTGGTGCGCCGAATTCGCCAACCGCACGCAGGATTGTGGGCACTGCCCGGAGGGCCGGTCGATGCCCGCGAATCCCTGGGCCAGGCAGCCGGGCGGAACCTGGCCGAGACCACCGGCCTGCGGCCGAGCTACCTCGAGCAGCTCTACACCTTCGGGGATATCGACAGGTCGCCCACCCATCGACTGGTGACTATCGCCTACTTCGCATTGCTCAATGCGGACCAGGTCGGGGCGACGGTCCAGGATGAGAACGTGGCTTGGTTCGATATCGATGATCCGGGCATTGCCCAGCTGGCCTTCGATCACCGCAAGATTGTTGACTACGCGCTGTGGCGGTTGCGCAATAAAACTGAATACGGGCAAATCGCGCATCGACTCTTGGGGGAGCGATTTACCCTGGCCGCCCTGCGTGGCGTCTATGAAGCCATCCTGGGCAGGAGGCTGGACCCGGCAAATTTCCGGCGCACGCTGAAAAATACCGCCACCATCGAGGCCACCGACGAATACCTTGCCGGCGGGCAGCACCGCCCGCCTCGCCTCTATCGCTACGCAGGCCATGGCCCCGACCCGCTGGAAGTCGACCCGGCGCAAGCCTAGACCTTTTCACCCGCTTCACCCCTTATTCGCATGAAATGGACAACCCATGAGCACCCAACTCACCGGCAGCAACGAATCTGTCGCACAGAACATCACCCGGCTGAACCTCTTGGCCCCAGGCTCCACCTGCTCCACGGACCTCGCCGCCAACCCATGGGATACCCCGGCAGGATACGGCCCGGGCGCCTCCCAGGAAGACAAAGTTCCAGCAGGCTACCCGGTGCAAGGCTCCATCCCGGAAGAGTACTTGAAGGCCGGCGATGCCGAGCTTGACGCCCGCATCCTGGCAGCCAAGGAGACCCTGGGCGACAAGGCAGTGGTCCTCGGGCACTTCTACCAGCGCGATGAAGTGGTGAAGTACGCGGACTTCGTCGGCGATTCCTTCCAGCTGGCCAATGCCGCCTTGACCCGCGACAAAGCCGAAGCCATCGTCTTTTGCGGTGTGCACTTCATGGCTGAAACCGCCGATATCCTCAGCCGCGATGACCAGTCGGTGATCCTGCCCAACCTCGCCGCCGGCTGCTCCATGGCTGATATGGCCGACGGCCCCAGCGTCCAGGCTTGCTGGGATGAGCTCACCGCGCTGTACGCGGATGAAGAAGACGACGGCCGCATGCCGGTGATCCCGGTGACCTACATGAACTGCTCGGCAGAGCTCAAGGCCTTTGTCGGCCGCAACGGGGGATTGGTCTGCACCTCATCGAATGCAGCCACTGTCTTGGAGTGGGCTTTTGAGCGCGGGCGGCGGGTGCTGTTCTTCCCCGACCAGCACCTGGGGCGCAACACCGCCAAGGCCATGGGCGTGCCGCTGGAACAGATGCCGATGTGGACCCCGCGCAAGGAATTGGGCGGAAACGATCCGCAGACCATGCAGGATGCCAAGGTGATCTTGTGGCACGGATTCTGCTCTGTCCACAAGCGCTTCACCCAGGCGCAAATCACCAAGGCCCGCGAGGAATTCCCCGGCGTCAAGGTGATCGTGCACCCTGAATGCCCCATGGAGGTGGTTGATGCCGCGGACGCGGCCGGCTCCACCGACTACATCCAGAAGGCCATTGCCGCTGCCACCGAGCCCACGGTCTTCGCCATTGGCACCGAGATCAACATGGTCAACCGTCTGGCAGCCCAGTACCCGCAGCACACCATTTTCTGCCTGGACCCGGTGATCTGCCCCTGCTCCACCATGTACCGCATCCACCCCGGATACCTCGCCTGGGTGCTCGAGGAACTGGTCGCCGGGCGGGTGGTCAACCAGATCACCGTGCCTGCCGAACAGCAGGGCGACGCGAAAATTGCCCTGGAGCGCATGCTGGCAGCCAAGCCATGAGCCCAAGAACCCTGGCAATTATCGGCTCAGGCGTCGCTGGATTATGCGCAGCCTTGGAGGCGGCGCGCCTCGGCCTGCCGGCCATCCTGCTCACCAAGCAGCAGCTGGGCGACGGCAATAGCTCCTGCGCCCAAGGCGGCTTGTCCGCCGTGACCGCGCAAGGCGAAGCCGCGGGGGACGCCGTGGCCAGCCACGTCGCCGACACCCTGCGTGCCGGAGCCTGGCACGGCGGGGCAGAAGCAGTCCAGGAACTCTGCGCTTCGGCAGCAGGCCTGGTGCACACGCTTGAAGAGCACGCGGTGCAGTTCGACAAGGACGCCTCCGGGAACTACCAGCTGGGCCTCGAAGCGGCGCACAGTGCCCACCGCATCCTGCATGCCGGAGGGGATGCCACCGGTGCCGGGCTGGTGGCCGCCCTGACCGCGGCGGTGCGCTCGGCCGAGCGCCGCGGGCAGATCGACGTCGTCGAGAACGCGCTGGTGGTGGATCTGGACTTTGCCGGTGCCCACCGGCGAACCGTGCACTATCTACAGGGGGATCGTTGCCTGGAGCTGGATGCAGACGCGGTGCTCTTGGCGACCGGCGGACTGGGCGCGCTGTATGCCGCGAGCACCAACCCGCAGGGAGCCACCGCCGACGGCATCGGACTGGCTGCTCGCGCCGGCGCCGTGATCAGCGACCTGGAATTCATCCAGTTCCACCCGACCCTGGTTGACCCGCAGCTGCACCCGCAGGCCGGGATGATCAGCGAGGCTGTGCGCGGCGAGGGAGCGGTGCTGGTCAACGAGCTGGGCCAGCGGTTCATGCTCGAGCTCGACGAGCGGGCGGATCTTGCGCCCCGGGATGTTGTCGCACGGGCAATCCACGCCCAGTACCAGGCAGGCCATCAGGTCTTCATCGACGCCCGAGCGGTGGAAACCCTGAAGGGCGCCGGGTTCCTGGCTCGCCGCTTCCCGTCAATCACCGCGCGGTTGAAGGCCTCCGGGCTGGACATGGCCCTGGCCCCGATCCCGGTGGTGGCCGCCCAGCACTATGCCATGGGCGGGATCCACACCGATACCCGCGGGCGCACCAGCATCCCGGGGCTCTATGCCGCCGGCGAATGCGCGAACACCACGGTGCATGGTGCCAACAGGCTGGCCAGCAATTCGTTGCTGGAAGCCATGGTCTTCGCCCGCAATGCCGTGAACGCCATGGGGGCCGATGCTCCAGAACGCGCCTGCGGCATCGGCGAACTCGTGGTGGGCCAGCTGCCCGCGCGGCAGGCCCAGGCTCCCCTGGAATTGCCGCAGCTCCAATCCCTGGCCAGCGAGCACCTGGGTGTTTACCGCACCGGCGAAGGGGCGGAACAGCTGATCAGGGTGCTCGATGCCAGTGCGCCGGTCGCCCAGGACCAGCGCGCGCTCGTTGAACTGGACAACCTCTACACCTGCGCACGGATGATCGCCTATGCGGCGAAACAACGAACCCAGTCCCTGGGCGCCCACCATCGGGTGGACGCGGCCAGCCAGGACAATGCCGGGAACACCGTTCGCTACGGCTGGGTGCTCGATAGCGCGCAGCCGATGATCCGCCAGCTTGAAAACAAGGAAGTGCACGCGTGAACCAGCCAATCCATCCGGTGCCTGTGGCCGCCATCGACCGCATCCTGGCGATGGCCTTTGCCGAGGACCATCCCCGCGGGGACCTGACCGCAGACACCATCGTGCCGGTGGATGCCCGCGCCACGGCCGTGGTCAGCGCCCGGGAACCGGGAGTGCTCTCCGGCGGCCTGGTCTTTGCCCGGGCCATGGCAACGCTGAATCAGGACATTGAAGTCACCCAGCTGGTCGCGGACGGCGAAAAGTTCGCGGCGGGAGATGAGCTGCTCAAGGTCGAAGGCCCGGCAGCATCGGTGCTCAGCGCCGAGCGCGTGGCACTGAACCTGCTGCAGCGCATGAGCGCCATCGCCACCGCAACCCGCGAGCTGGTTGACCTCGTGTCGCATACCAAGGCCCGGATTGCCGATACCCGCAAGACCACTCCGGGGCTGCGGGTCCTGGAGCGCTATGCGGTGCGTTGCGGCGGAGGAGTGAACCACCGGGACAACCTCTCCGAAGCCTTCATGGCCAAGGACAACCACCTGGCCTTGCTCGGGGAAGGCGAAGAGCTCACCGCCGCCCTGGAGGCAGTGCGCGCCCGGCTGGGGCACACTACCGCAATGGAAGTTGAAGTTGACCGGATCGAGCAGATCCCCGCGGTCCTCGCGGCCAAGGTGGACATCATCATGCTGGACAACTTCGACCTGGCAGATATTCCGGACGCCATCGAGCTGATCGGCGGGCAGGCAATCATCGAGGCCAGCGGCACCGTCAGCGCCAGCACCGCCAGAGCCATTGCCGAAACCGGCGTGGACATCATTTCCAGTGGCGCCATCACCCACTCGGTGCGGGCCATCGACCTGGGCTTGGATATGGTTATTGCATGATCTACATGGACGCGGCCTCCACCGCCCCGCCCCGCCAGGAAGTGCTCGACCTGGTCACGCCGCTGCTCACCAGCAACTTCGGGAATCCCGCGTCGTTGCATGAGCTGGGCCATCAAGCCAAACGGGCCAATGACTGGGCCCGGGCCCAGGTGGCCGGCCAGCTGGGTGTTGGCGAAGGTGAAATCTACTTCACCTCTGGCGGAACCGAAGGGGATAACACCGCGGTGATCGGTGGTGCCCTGGCCAACCCCCGGGGCAAAGTGGTCCTCAGCAGCGCCATCGAGCATCCTGCGGTGATGGAAGCCTGCGCCTACCTGGCCGCAATCCATGGCTTCACGCACAAGCTGATCCCCGTCGATGAATATGGCATGGTCGATGTGCGCGCCGCCAAAGACCTGATTGACGACCAGGTCGCCCTGGTCTCGGTGATGTCGGTGAACAATGAAGTGGGCACCATCCAGCCGATCAGGGAACTGGCCCAACTGGCGCATGATGCCGGGGCGCTCATGCACACCGATGCGGTGCAGGCCGCCGGCTGGCTGGACCTGGCTGAGCTGGCCTCGCACGTGGATGTGCTGAGCCTGTCGGGGCACAAGATCGGTGCGCTGAAAGGCAGCGGCGCGCTGTACATCAGCCACCGGTGCGAGGTCCTTCCGCTGCTGCACGGCGGCGGGCAGCAAGGAGGCCAGCGTTCTGGCACCGAAAATCCGGCCGCGTCCGTTGGCATTGCCCGGGCGCTCCAGCTCTGCGCCGAACAGCGCCAGCAAGGGGCCGGAGACAACTACGGGAACTATCTGATCGACAGGATCACCAGGGAGCTGGAGGCGGTAGCCCCGGGATTGGTCCAGCTCACCGGCCATCGCGAGCAACGCATCGGCGGCATTGTTTCCTTTGTCTTCCCGCGCACCGCAGGGGAAACGGTGCTCATTGAACTGGAACGCCGCGGAGTGCTGTGCTCTTCAGGCTCGGCCTGCTCTGCGGGGAGCACCGACCCCTCGCCGGTGCTCACCGCCATGGGCTACGACGAGCAGCTCGCGCACACCGCGGTCCGCCTCTCCTTCACCCGGGGCACCAAGGAGAACGAAATCAGCCAGGTGGCCAGCGCCGTGGTGGCCACCGTGAAATCCTTGGTGGCCGGAGCCTAGCGCCCGGAGATGAAGCGCTTGGTGACCGAAATATCCCGGTCGCCCAGCCCGGCCTCAATGACCTCGTCGATCGCCTGGCGCAACACCGGAAGCAGGACGGCATGGGTGCCCGTGGATTCTGCGATCTCGAGAGCCCCCGCCAGATCCTTGCGCATGTACTTAATCGCCCCCGACGGCGAATCATCCCCGCTGACCAGCCGATCTTGCCGGCTTTCGAGCAAGCGCGAGGCGGCATAGCCGTGGCCCAGCAGGTTCCACATCGATTCAAGGTCCAGCCCGGACCGCTCGGCCAGCACCGAGGCTTCGCCCAGGGCAAAGATCGTGGCGCTCACCACCAGCTGGTTGCAGGCCTTCGCCACCTGCCCGGCGCCGAGCTCGCCCAGGCGTGCCGGAGTCCCGCAAGGCGCAAGGGCCTGCGCCGCCCGGGCACATAGTTCGCCAGTGCCACCGAGCATGATGGACAGGGTTCCCTGCGTAGCTCCGTCTTCTCCGCCGGAGACCGGGGAATCGACGACCGCTATGCGCTCGCCGTAGCCTGCCTCTAATTTATCTGCCAGGGCCCGCACGCCGGGCGCCGAACAGGTGGAGCCAATCAGCAGCAGCAAAGGCGGGGACGCGGGATCGCGGTGCTCGAGGCCAGCCAAAATGCCGTCGGGCGCTTCGAGCGCGTGGGCGATTTGCGGCAAGTCCGGGAGCATCAACAGGATTTCATTGCATTCGGCGGCCAGCTGGGCAGGATCATCTGCCCAGAGAATGCTGCCGGGGCCAGCGCCGGCAGGCAATGCGGAATTCAGATCTGCCAGGACAGATTCTTTGGGACGGCTCGATGCCACGCGGACCGTTCCGTGCGCTGCTGCCAGCAGGCGAGCCATGGGGCGTCCCATGGCACCCAATCCGATCACGCCGAGAATTGATGGGGGATTCGGGGATGCTGAATTCATCGACAACTCCTTTGTTGGGTGGTGGCAGTGCCATCACGACATCAATGGTCAATATAGCGAACTCTGTTCAATATACTGTCCATAGCGCTATGCTGTCACTCGACGGAAAGAAAAGGAAGCGATGATGCCAACAACACAACGCCTGCGCGTGGGAATTGCCGTAGATTTGCCAGCTGCAGACCTGGAGCTGATGCGGGAACTCGAGCCACGTTTGGATTTCATTTATGAACCCGAACTCTACCGGCCGCAGCGCTGGCACGGCGACTGGGAAGGCGAGCCCTCATTCAGCCGCACGCCGGAGCAAGCGGAACGCTACCACCAGATCCTGGCGTCCTCGCAAGCGCTTTTTGGCATCCCGGATGTGAATCCCGGGCTATTGCAGAGGACCGTCCGCGAGAATCCGGATCTCCTCTGGGTGCATACCACTGCCGCCGGTGGCGGCGCCCAAGTGAAGGCCGCAGGGTTGAATGCCGATGAGCTTGACCGCGTCACCTTCACGACAAGCGCCGGTGTCCACGGCTCGACCCTGGCGGAGTTTGCGCTTTTCGGCGTGCTGGCTGGCGCGAAGAATCTTCGAAAGCTGGAAGCCGACCAGGCGCGGAAAAACTGGCCTTCGGAACGCTGGCGCATGCGCCATCTTGATGAGATGACGATTCTCGTCGTTGGATTGGGTGGAATTGGAAAGGCGGTGGCTGAACGATTCAAGGCTTGCGGTTCCACTGTCTGGGGCACCTCGCGCAGCGGCAAACCGGTATCCGGCGTGGATCGGCTGATCGATCCCTCGCAGCTTGCTGCCGCAGCCGCCGAGGCAGATGCCATCGTCGCAACCCTTCCAGGTACGGGAAGCACCGAAGGGCTGCTTGGCTCCGAGGTCTTTGAAGCTGTTAGCGAAGGAACGATTTTTGTGAACGTCGGCCGCGGAACAGTAGTGGATGAATCGGCCCTGATCCCAGCACTGGAAGCCGGGCGCATCGGATTCGCTGCCTTGGATGTAGTGGCGCAGGAGCCCTTGGCGCCGAATAGTGTTTTGTGGGATCACCCGAACGTTTTGATTAGCCCGCATACCGCCGCATTGAGCAACCAGGAAACCACTCGAATTGCCCGGCTTTTTGCGCACAATGCCGCCTGTTTCCTTGACGGGCAGGTATTGCGCAACAAGGTGGATACCGTAGAATTCTACTGATGACAAGCGTAAACGAAGTAGCTGATGGTGCTGGGGAGCGGAGTGCGCGCGACCCCGCGCCCGCGGTGACGCGCGCAATCGGAATCCTTGGCTTGCTCGCCGAAGCCGATGGCCGCGCCCTTTCGCTCAGCGAGCTTGCGCGCACTCTGGGCATTGCCAAATCCTCCTGCGCCAACCTCTGCCAGGCATTGGAAGATGGCGAGATGATTCGGCGCACCGGCGACGGTTTTGGGCTGGGGCGCCGCAATGCAGAACTCGGCGGAGCTTATTCCCTCCAGTTCAACCAGGTGCGCGAATTCTTCGGACTGATCTCCTCATCGCCGACCTTGCGTGGAGAGCTGGTGCAGATTGCCATGCTAGACGGTGCTGATGCACTGTATTTGGCCCGCCATGAAGGGCGCACCCCTTATCGCTTTGGCGCACCTTTGGGTTCCCGCCTGCCTGCGGCTTTCAGCGCCACCGGCAATGCGCTGCTCCTGTCGTTGGGTGATGACCAGCTCGCTGAGCTGATGGATGGCGTTCTGCCGATGCGCAGCGGCATTGACGGCCTTGAAGTGACCGCCAAGGATCTGCGCCAGCGCCTGGCTGTTGCTCGCGAGCGTGGATTTGCGGTGGATGAAGGGCATTCAACCAGCGGCGTGACCGGCGTAGCGGTGCCCCTGGCCGCCTGGTCTCCTGGGGATCCTCCCTTGGCCCTGGGAACCGCCATGCCTTCGGACCAGGCTGATCCGGTGCGTGTGGCCGCGATTGGCACCGCCTTGCGCGAGGTGGCTGCCCGGCTAGAAAATCCCTGGAGGGCGCGCACGGCACGCGACTAAAACGCCGCGAGGAAGCCAGCCGGATAAGAAGTTCACGGCGCCGCCCCATCGCCCCGCTTACAGCGGGACGATGGGGCGGCGCTTTTTCGTGTTCCGGATTCTCCCTAAATTTAAGCGTCCACTATGTTGTACACTGTTCGCTATGCTGGTATCTTCAATGCAGGAAGTAGTGATGCGATTCACTCGTCGAAGGAGACCTCCATGAATACAACACCAGAACGGGCCGCTGGCTCCGGTGGGGCAGCGCTCGATGCGCACTACGCCAAGAACCTGCAGCGGGCGACCCTAGCCTCCAGCATCGGCAGCGCATTAGAGTATTTCGACTTTGCTCTTTATGGCCTCGCCACCGCACTGATTTTCAATGTGCTGTTCTTCCCCCAGGGGGACCCTGCCATGGCCACGGTCGCAGCATTCGCGACCTTCGGCGTCGGCTTTGTCGCTCGTCCTTTCGGCGGATTGTTCTTCGGAATGCTTGGCGACCGGCTGGGGCGAAAAATTGTCCTGATCATCACCATCATGCTCATGGGCGGAGCATCGACACTTATCGGCCTGCTTCCGACCTATGAAACGGCAGGCATCTGGGCGCCTATCCTGCTGGTGCTGCTGCGCCTGCTCCAGGGCTTTGGCGCTGGCGCGGAACAGGCAGGTGCCACGGTCCTGATGGCGGAATACGCGCCAGCTGCCCGCCGCGGATTCTTCTCGGCACTGCCATTTATCGGTATTCAGGCCGGAACCCTGCTGGCCGGTATTGTCTTCTCATTGCTGACCATGCTTCCCGAGGAAGCGCTGATGAGCTGGGGCTGGCGAGTTCCGTTCTTGGCATCCTTTGCGCTGATCATCCTGGCCGTGCTCATCCGTTCAAAGCTGGAAGAAACCCCAACCTTTGTTGAGATGGAAAAGCGGGAACAGGTTTCAGAGCACCCGTTGCGCGAGCTCTTCCGCACCGGCTTCCCGGGCGTGCTGGTGGGAATCGGTCTGCGCATGGCCGAAAACGGCGGTTCCTACATGTTCCAAGGGCTGGCCTTGAGCTTCTTCGTCACCGTTGTCGGTCCAGAAGCTGACAAGGGATTGCTGACCTGGGGTGTCACCATTGGTTCGCTGATCGGTGTGTTCACCGTTCCATTGGCTGGCGCACTTTCCGATCGTTTCGGACGACGCATCATCTACCGTGCCGGAGCAGTCTTCATGCTGGTGTACTCCTTGCCGGCATGGTGGGCACTGACCCTGGGCAACCACGTCCTGGCTATCGCGGTGATCGCGATTGGCATTGGCTTCGCCGTGGCTACGATGCTTGGCCCACAGTGCGCCATGCTTCCGGAACTGTTCGGCAGCCGCCACCGCTACCTTGGCGTGGCCATGGCTCGCGAACTTTCGGCCGTCCTGGCTGGCGGCCTGGCCGGCGTGCTAGGTGCGTACCTGATTGCCATCACTGATGGCAACTGGCTGGTGCTGGGACTATACATGACGGTATTGGCTTCCATTACGGTGGCTTCCACCTTCCTCGTTCCTGAAACCCTGCGCAGGGATCTGACCCGTACCGATGACGCCGTCAAGATTTCATCCGTCGAGGCCGGCGATGACGTGTGGCTCAACGGGAGCCAGGGAACAGGAGCTTCTGCCGTATCCGCGCGAACCTCTTTCACCGTGGACCGAGACTCGATTACCGCTGACGAGCACTAGTCCACAGCAACGATAAGCGTCAAAAATAACGCAGGAACTCCGGGCAACTCGGTTGCCCGGAGTTTTTGCATTGGCTCAACGCGTCGCTGCCCCAACCCAGGTATGCAGACTCCGTCTCCGCGAAGGCCAACCGGATCGTGGCCTCTGCCCAGTTGATTCAACGGGATTTTGACTACTGAAAAGTAGCAGGCGGAATGCAATCTTGTTCATCAACCTCAGAATCGGGCGCTGATTTGGCCCATTGCAGGTGCGCGGACGGGCAAGATGTGGCAAAGTTACAACAAGAACGTAGACCCATTTGGGGCACGATACCGGCGCAGTCTCGTGACTGAGGCCAAAACCAAGTCAACTCGCATCACTCTGGCCCGGGGAACGCTGCAACACGCGTGCAATGCGCAAATGAGTCCACCCCGATTCACGACAAGAAGGACCTAATGAGGATTCCTGGACGCACCGCCGCTGTGGCGCTGGCCCTAACCATGACCATTGGAACGGGTGCTCAAGCTACCGTGGCTACCGCTGCCAATGCTGAGGTTCCCAAGTCATTGCCTACGAGCAAACTGAACGTTGTCGCGGCGAAGTCCACTATTGCCAAGCGCTCTACAGCGAACCTCCGCATGCGTGCCAAGGCGACGACCGCTTCGGCCACCTTGGCTGTCATTCCCAAGGGCACCAAACTCGCGGTCTTGGCGACCAATGGCAAGTGGAGCAAGGTCAAATACGCTGGCAAGACCGGCTGGTCCTCCAATTCATACTTGGAAGCCGTCGCCACAACGTCAAATTCGAGCAGCGGCACCCTTCGCTACACCACCGCGAACCTGAACCTGCGTACCGGAGCTGGAACCGGGTATCGCACTGTGGGGATCATCCCCAAGGGCGAACGCGTTACCGTCCTGCAAACTTCAGGAGGGTGGGCCAAGGTCCGATCGTCAAAGGGGACCGGCTGGTCCAGCCTTGGCTACCTCAAGCCCGCAGCCAGCTCCTCTAACCCACCGAAGCCTAGCCCTGAATCGTCACCCACCACGGGATACACGACGGCCAGCCTGCACCTTCGAACCGGGGCGGGAACCAGCTACCGCTCCGTTGGCGTGATTCCCGCGGGCGAAAAGATCAAGATTTATCGCTACTCGGGCAACTGGGCCCAGGTATCCTCGTCCAAGGGAACCGGATGGGTCAGCAAGGCCTATCTTGGCAAGGCCCCAGTGAGCCAGAAGCCGCAGCCAGAAGGTCCGTCCTCCACGGTCGCCTACGCGTCCGTTGGCGTAAACCTGCGATCCGGTGCAGGCACCGGGTACCGGGTGCTTGGCGTCGTCCAGGCGGGCGAGAAGGTCACCGTGCGCTCTTCCTCGAACGGCTGGTCCAAGGTCTCCAGCCGGATCGGCAGTGGCTACATCAGCTCCAAATACCTCACTTCCTCTCAGCTGCAAGGCGTGCGCAGCGATACCCAGCTGGTCATGAATACGGTTCGCCGGCTTTTCGCCGGCGACTTCACCTCGCTGGGCACGATTCGTGCCGGCTCGACCGGACACAGTTCCGGAAGAGCCGTGGACGTGGTCATGGCGAACTACAAGAGTGCATCCGGCATTCAAGCTGGCGACCGCATTGCCCGGTTCCTCCTGGATAATCGCCAGCAGTTGGGGATCAGCTACCTGATTTGGCAGGACAAGATCTGGTTGTCTGCCAAAAAGGGCTGGGAGCCTTACTCCACCTCTGGCAAGTACGGCACTCAATTCACCAATAATTGGACAGACACCACCAAGCACATGGACCACATCCACGTGGAAACTCATGGTGAGTCGGCCACCGGCGGAACCTTGAATTACCGGGCGCTGAACTACTAGTACGAGTTCTGGCCGACAGGCCGTGACCGGAAAACAGTTGGCAACCCAACCGCGGCTGTGCCCCCCCCCTTGGCAATAATGCCCAGGGGGCACAGTCGTAGTCCCACAACTGGTTTAGCGCAGGTACTTGCCCGACACCCAGCCCGTCTTGGACGAGTACTTGACCTTGTACCAGCCAGACTTCTGGGTACCGGTCAAAGCCACCTTTTTGCCCTTGGGGATGGTGAGCACCAGGCGATGATTTGTTCCTGCACCGGTGCGCATATTCAAATTGGCGATGGTCTTCTTGGAGGCAGTTTTCGAGCTGGACTTCTGCTTCTGGCTCTTAGACTTGGGCGCCGAGTCGGAGAAGCCGCTCAAGTATTGGCCCGAAACCCATCCTGACTTGCCTGCGTACGCAACCGGATACCACCCGGATTTCTTGGATCCGGTGATGGCCACCTGCTTGCCGCGAGGAATCGTCAAGATGACCCGGTTCCCCGTGCCAACTCCGGTGCGCATGTTCAGATTCGCGGTGGTCTTGGCGGACTTGGTTTGAGTGCTTTTGGGCTTGTTGTCCTTGGAGCTTTCCTTTTTCTTCGTAGTGGACGGCATCGACACGTCGCGCAGGTAGGTTCCGGATACCCATCCGGTCTTGGAGCTGTACCGCACCTGGTACCAGCCCGATTTCTCGGAGCCGGTCAGCTGTACGCTTTTGCCTCGCGGGATCGTGAGCAGAATCCGATTGCTCGTGCCTGCACCGGAGCGCATGTTCAGGTTCGCGGTGGTTTTTGCGGTGCCCTTGGACTTCTTGCCAGAATTGTTCTTGGACCCGTTGCCGGCGACGCCATAGTAGGCCTCGAGAGTTTTTGCGCCTGAATTCTTGTAGCTCTTGGCTAGCGTGGTGCCAAGATAGCGGAAATGCCATGGCTCGTAGGAGTAGCCGGTGACTGATTCTTGTCCCTTGGGATAGCGGAGGATGAAGCCGTACTTGTGCCCATTCTTGGCGACCCATTTGCCCACAGGAGTATTGGCGAAGCAAGCCTGCAGGCCGCAGGCGCGGTTGTGGTTGCCAACGTCGATGGCCAGCCCGGTTTGGTGCTCGCTGGTTCCGGGAATTGCCGAGATTTTGGATGCATAGCTCTGGCCGTAGATGCGGGTGTAGTAGTTGTACAACTCAGCCTGGCGGGCGTAGGAACGAAAGCCGCTGACGGCTCGAATGCGCACGCCATCCCTGGCCGCCGCTTTGACCATCTTGGAGTACGCGGAGGCTGCCGAGGATTTCAGCCGAACATTGGTGCCCTTGACGGCCACGGTTTTCGGAGCATATTTTTTCGGGCTCAACGGGTAGTTCCTATTAACGAAGACATCCGTTTTGCCTGGATCGCGCTGGATCTTCTTCGAAGCAATCTGCACGATGGAATCCACCGCGACCATTGGCGCAGCAACCTGTGCAGTGCCAGGCGCCGGCGGAGCAGCTGTCGCAGGGGATAGTGGCAATAAAGCGGCCGTGAGCGCTGCTGACAAGATTGCGGACAGTGTGATCTTTGAGGCATGAGACTGTTTCATTGGTCCTCCACTGCAGGTGATGAGCGATGCGAAACTCATTCCACCACCATTTGCAAGCCGATACAAGGTTTCTGCAATTGGTTGATGATGAATGGACTAACCAAGATGCTCAAGTTTTGGGCTTGTTCATCATTTGGTTCGGTGGCTTGAGTTGGCTACGGCGATCGCCCCGTTGGCTAGTCGTAGCTGCCCCTGGAATCGCTCTTCACCTGAGGCAACTCGATCGAGGCAGTGGCGGGATCGATGCGGGCTTCAAAGTCGAATAAACGGGATCGACGCCTTGCCCCCGTTGCATTCACGGCGAATTTCATGGCCAAAAGTGAACCCCAGGTGAACAATCTTTCAGCGCTTTTAACCTGTTGGCATTGGTCGTAAAAACTTCAAGTTTCGTGCCAGTTAAGAATCGATCAAAACACCGGCTGAATTTTCCTCGGTCGGCGAGGTTTGGTAGGTTTGCGATCATGCATATCCGTCCTGAAGTCTTTGATGACCGTGCAGCGGTGTATGCAGTAACGCATGCTGCTTTTGCTGGAATCGACCCGATGGTTGAGCCCGAGGAAGTCGGATTGCTTCAGAATCTGTTCGACTGCGAAGAATATGACTCGCGCTTCTCCCTGGTTGCCCTTGACGATTCAGTGGTCATTGGCCACGTCATTGCCACCTGGGGCATCATCAACGGTGAACCCCTGCTGGGGCTTGGCCCGCTGGCTGTTGCCCCGGAGTACCAGCATCGTGGTGTGGGATCGATCTTGATGCAAAGCATTCATGACCGGGCCGAGGCGGAATCCCTGAGCGGTATCGTCCTGTTGGGCGCACCTGGGTATTATCGCCGTTTCGGGTACGAACCGGCTGAAGCCCGCGGGATTGCCCCGAGCGATAGCAGCTGGGGCGAGCACTTCATGGTGCGCGTATTCAATGAATCAAAACTGCCTCAAGGCGGCTTCCACTACGCCAAGCCTTTCGGTGTTTGACTAAGCAATCAGCTGGGAAAAGCTCTGCAGCTATTGTCTGGAAATGGCATCAGGCGTAAATATGGAACATGTCATCAGATGAAGAGCTAGAGCAACTGTCATTTACCGTTTCGGGATACATTTCCAGGGCGGTGACCCAGGTTTATGAGGCCGTCGCAGATCCCGCCCAACTGTCGAGCTATTTCACGACCGGCGGAGCGCAAGGCCGGTTGGAGGCCGGAACAACAGTCTCCTGGGACTTCCACGATTTCCCCGGCGCGTTCCCGGTGAAGGTGGTCGACACCGAATTTCCCCGCAGGATCGTCGTGCAGTGGGGCGCAGAGCATGCCACTGCTGAAGACCAGATGACCACGGTGACGTTCGAATTCACCTCGGTGGATGACAGCACCAGAACCAAAGTGGAGATCACCGAAAGCTCGTGGCAGGCCAACCCCGCCGGCGCCAAGGCGGCCTTTGGCAATTGCATGGGATGGACCGGCATGCTGGCCGCGATGAAAGCCTGGCTGGAGCACGGGATCAACCTCCGAGAGGGCTTCTACAAATAAATCCCAGCAGTTCCTAGCGCCGACGCCGGTAGTACACGTGAGTGGCCAGCGTTGTTTCGCGACGCGAGTACCGGTCCATGTGGGTTTCGATATTTTCAACGGTGATGGCTTCGCCTCGCCCCAACTTGATGGGCGCAATATGAAGCCGCAGCTCGTCGATGAGGCCCGCGTTCAGGAACTGCACGATGGTGTTGGCGCCACCGGCGATGGCCACTGGCTTTTCGCCAGCGGCTTCCTGCGCCTCGGAGAGCGCTTCGTGGATTCCCTCGGTGACGAACTGGAAGCTGGTCCCGCCGTCGAGGCGAATCAGCGGCCGGGGGTGGGTGCTGAGCACAAAAACCGGCGCATGGTATTGCGGGTTATCTCCCCACCAGCCGGTCCAGTCCGTTGCATGATGGCCTGGAGGCGGGCCGAACATGTGGCTGCCCATGATGAACGCGGCGGCTTCGGTGATTGCCGCGATTTCCTCGGCATTTTCTTCGGTGCGCTCGAATTGCCAGCGGTGCAGTTCTTCTGCGCCCTCGCCGAGAGGGAACTGCATGCTCTGATGGGGTCCTGCGCAAAATCCATCAGAAGATACTGTCACATCGCAAGTAACTGGCCCCATCGCCTACTCCTCAAATCATCAACCGCAGTACTGGTTCTGCAGATATTCCTACAGTGAACCGGTCACCGCGCAGATGCAAGCAGTATTGGGCGATGATTATTTTTCGGAGCTGTCCTGTTCATTGTCGCTGGAGCCATTCCACAGCGTTGAGGAGTGCTTCTTGATGAGTGCAGCCTCTAAGAGCACGGCCGCTTTGCGGTGGACGCACGGCACCCACCGCACTTCCAGGTTCAACCGGTCGATGGCTCGACGCGCCATGCGTTCTACGCTCTCGGGGCGACCGGCTTCGGCCTCGTGGACGAATTGGGCCAGCCATGCTGAATCGGCCAGCGCCAAATTCATGGCATACTTTCCAAGGCCCGAGGTGGCGCCTTTGCCGCTGGAGTAGACCTTCAAGCGTCCACGCAGGCCCTTGCCGTTTCGCTCGCCGGCTTGCCCGATGTACAGCGGGGGATTCTGCTCCTGGCCGCGTTCCCGGACGACATAGACTCCGGGCAGAACTGGCGCTTGTTCGGCGGACTGTTCGAAGGGGATCCACTCGGACCATTCCAGCGCATCGAGGGTGGCATCATCGATGGGGAGCAGCGGTGCGTCTATGCCGGGCGCCCCGGCAAATTGCAGTTGCTGCAACAGGCTTGGGTGCAGATGCCAATTGCCGCCGGGCTTATTGGGGATTTGCACCGCGCCCTTGGGGCGATGCTTTCTCAGGTAGCTTCGGAGATCCTTGGTTTCGACGCCGAGTTGGCTGGCTGCTACGTCGAGGCTCAGCAGCTGCTCGTCCTTCAACAATGATCTTCCTTCTGTTTTGAACTGAACTTTCAAGCAACGTGCGTGCCTGCTCCCATGGTGCAAGAATACCCGGCAGGAAGGGTGCTGTACCCAATCCTGCCGGGCGATCTCCCGGGGATTATTGAACTGCGCGACGCAATTTGCTGCTCAAGCGGTTCAACTCGAGGAATTCTTCTTCGGATAATGCCGTGCCCAGCAGCTCGTGCAGATGCTTCACATGCTCGCGGCCGATCTCTTGCTGCAGTTTCAGCCCCTTGTCTGTCAGCGAGAGCCGGGTGGCCCGATGGTCCACCGGGTCTGGTTCGCGCACGACCAGGCCTTGGTCTTCCAGCCGCACGACCATGCGGCTCAAGCTGGGCTGGGACATAAGCAGCTGCTTGTTCAGCTCAACCATGCGGCTCTTGCCACCCGGGCAGGTGCGCAAGCTGAACAGCACGTCGTATTCGCGCATGGACAGCTTGCCGAACTCCGGCATGGCGGTGATCTGGCGCATGACCGCCACCTGCGCCCGGAAGAGGGACTCCCAGGCATCGGTAGTGACCTTCAAGGAGGCTACAGCTTTATTGGTCCCGGTCACTTGCTACTGGCTCCTCGGTATCTGCTACGTCAGCTTCCAGTTTAGCCCGGCGCGCGGCGACCAGTCCTTCATGCGTCGGGGCCGGGGTCAGGTCGGCTGGTTCCCGCGACTCCATTTCCTTGCGCAGTTCAGGCAGAACGTATTCGCCAAACATGTCGAGCTGGTTCAGCACCGTCTTCAACGGCAGGCCGGCGTGGTCAACGAGGAAGAGCTGGCGCTGATAGCTGCCGAAGTATTCCTGGAAGGTCAGGGTCTTTTCCAGTACCTGCTGCGGCGACCCAACGGTCAGTGGCGTCTGGGCTGTGAAGTCCTCCAAGGAAGGACCGTGTCCGTAGACCGGGGCATTATCGAAGTACGGGCGGAATTCCTTGACCGCCTGCTGCGAGTCCTTGGCCATGTAGAACTGTCCGCCCAGTCCGACGACGGCCTGGTGGGCCTTGCCGTGGCCGTAGTGCTCGTAGCGTTCGCGGTAGAGGTTGATCAGCTGCTGGTAGTGCTCCTTTGGCCAGAAGATGTTGTTGGCAAAGAACCCGTCGCCGTAGTAGGCCGCGATCTCGGCTACTTGCGGGGTGCGGATGGAACCGTGCCACACGAAGGGAGCCACATCATCCAGGGGGCGAGGCGTCGAGGTGAAGTTCTGCAGGGGAGTGCGGAACTTGCCCTCCCAGTTCACGACATCTTCATCCCACAGGCGGCGCAGCAGGTTGTAGTTCTCAACGGTCAGGTTCACCGAGTCCTGCATGTTCTTGCCGAACCACGGGTAGACCGGGCCGGTGTTGCCGCGTCCGAGCACCAGGTCCACGCGCCCGCCAGACAGGTGCTGCAACATCGCGAAGTCTTCGGCAATTTTGACCGGATCATTGGTGGTGATCAGCGTGGTGGCCGTGGAGAGGATGATGCGCTCGGTTTGTGCGGCGATGTAGGCCAGCGTGGTGGTTGGGGAGGAGGAGAAGAACGGTCGGTTGTGATGCTCGCCGATGGCATAGACATCCATGCCGATTTCTTCGACCTTCTTGGCGATAGCCACCGATGCGTCGATGCGTTCTTTTTCGGTGGGGATGCGGCCGGTGGTGGGGTCGCGGGTGATATCGCTGACTGAAAATACTCCGAACTGCATGTCCACTCCTGCTTGTTGTTGAGATGTTGCGGTGTGCGCCTATGTTCAATTTATATGCGTATGCATGTAATAACAAGTTGATGCGTCAAATATTCCCGGGCGTGGGTAGTGCGATCGGACACAAGGCCGCCATGGCCACGGCATGGATAACAGAAGGCCAAGGTTGCTGCAGGGGAGAGTACATAGAGGCAGTGGTCAGCAGCGGCTAGTCTTGCTGGTTGACCATGCCGCTCTGATACGCGATCAAAGCCGCTTCAACGCGATTGCGCACACCGAGCTTGAGCATAATCGAGGTCATATGCCCCTTGACGGTGGCAGGAGTTAGCACCAGCTCTCCGGCGATTTCCGCATTTGAATCCCCGGCCCCGACAAGCGACAAGACATCACGTTCACGCGGCGTGAGCTGTGCAATCAGCGACGTGGCCACGGTGTGCCGCCCATGATCCAGGCTGCGAACCTTGTCGACCAGGCGCTTGGCGATGCGCGGGGAGAGCGCCGCGGCGCCATCGGCTACCGAATGGACCGCCCCGATCAACTCTTCGGGGCTGGAACTCTTGAGCATGAACCCGGCCGCACCGCCGGCCATGGCGCGATCGATATACTCTTCCTCGCCAAAAGTTGTCAGGATCAGCACCTTGGCCTCCGGGTCCTGGGCCAGGATGCGCTCCATCGCACCGAGCCCATCAAGCTGGGGCATGCGGATATCCATCATGGTCACCTGGGGGCGGAGCCGAGCAGCCAATTCGATAGCGCGGATCCCATTCTCTGCTTCGCCCAGGATCTTGATCCCCGGGTCGCTGGCGAGGATGGTCCTAAGCCCTGCGCGGATCAGCGGATCATCATCAACAAGCAGTAGCCCTACCGGATGTTCTGTGCTCATGTATTGATCCTATGACGCGGGATAGAGGTGGTCGGCGGATATCAGGACATCATCCGAGAAGCAGAGGCGGAACATCTCGCTGCCCAGGTCCAGCACCCCGGTGCGCGCAGCGTAGTACCGGCACTGGCCGCTGGCCGGAAGCCGGGATTCATCGATCACCGGAAGAGGCTGGTCCAGACCCTTGGCCTGGACATGCTCAGCGACTTCCTCCCGGGTCATCCCCGCCGTGAGCTGCTGGAAATCAGCCGGGCTCAACGCCGTGGCCCGGAAGGTCGCCAACTGCAAAAAGTACAGGCCCAGCACCATGGCCGCAACCGCAAGGACGGGCACAAGAACCAGCAGCCATCGTGAAGAGGCCTTGCCGGACCCTGGCTCCGGCGGCAACCCGGAATCCGGCTGGAACCGGCCGATCGTGGCCACCACTTCAAAGGAATCATCGGAACGGTTCACGCGCAAGGATCCGCCATGCAAGGCTAATGCCGCGCGCAGGGTGCGCAGGCCCGTGGCCCCGGACCGCGCCGGCGGCGGGGAACCGTCCAGCGGATTGCTGATCCGCAAGGTCATGGGATCCGCACTGCTATCAAGCTCCACGTCCACCAGATGATGCGGCGCGTATTTGGCAGCATTGGTCAGCGCCTCCTGCAGCACCTGATGCAGGACAGCGCTGGTAAGCGAGCCAGGCTGGGCTGCGGGGTCCGAACCTGTCACCTGGTAGTTAATCTGCATGCCCCGGCTGCGCGCCTGGGCTATCAGCCTTTCCAGGGAATGCTCCTGGGGGCTCAACGATGCATTCTGATTCGGATCATGAAGCACTTCAATAATCTCGTGCAGGTGCTCAACGGCCTGATCAGCCTGGGCACGGATGCGTACGGCGAACTGGTAAGCCTCCGACTCCCTGTCCAGGGCCATCTGCAACCCACCGGTAGACAGTGCCAACAGCGCCATGTCATGCCCCAATTGGTCATGCATCGCCTCGGCAATGCGCGCTCTTTCGCGAAGCCCGGCCTGGATCACTGCATGGTGGCGTTCCTGGGCCCGGAAGGACAATGCATTGCGCCTGGCCCGTCCCGCCCACCAGGGCAATAGGACGAACAAGACCACCCCGGTCGAGAGATTCAAGGCAAAGGTCAGCACGCTGACATCAGTGGAAAAAATAAGCGTAATCCCCGCAGCGAGCGCTCCGGCCGCCAAGGCAATGATGCCATGGACCACCGAGTCCACGCGGCGCCCCGCAAAAAAGCTGCCGACGGCGGCTAGCGGAGCCAAGAACAGCCACGCTCCGCTGGTAGACAGCGGAAGCAGGTACGCGCTCAGCGCGAGAACGATGAGCAGCAGGACCTGCTTCCACTGGATAGCCATGATGATCATGCTACGCAAGACTGTTGGAAGCTGACACCGACCAAAGTCGGGGGAGCCCGACCCGGAACTGCAGACCATCAGCCGGTGTGCCCGGCTTCGCGCGATGACAGAGTTGAGCCCAGGAAAAGGAGTTCACCATGATCAAGCTCGAAGCACTCACCAAGGACTACGGCAACACCCGCGCCGTCAACGAACTGAGCGTTGAGATTCAACCGGGAAGGGTCACCGGTTTTCTCGGACCCAATGGAGCCGGCAAATCCACCACCATGCGCATGATTCTCGGCCTGGACGCTCCTACCAGCGGCCAAGCCCTGGTCAACGGGCAACGCTACGGCCAATTGGCTTACCCCATGCATACGGTGGGAGCCCACATCAGCGGCACGGCCGGGCATCCGGGGCATACGCCCAGGACATTCCTGCAGGCGCTGGCCCAAAGCAACCGCATCTCCAAGAATCGAGTCGACCAGGTGCTCGAAGAATCCGGACTGGCAACCGTGGCCTCCAAGCGCATCGGGGGTTTCTCCCTGGGCATGCGCCAGCGCCTTGGCATCAGCGCCGCATTGCTCGGCGACCCGCAAATCCTCATCCTCGATGAGCCGATGAACGGGCTGGATGCACAAGGCATCGCATGGATCCGGCAAATGATGCGCACCCGGGCCGAAAACGGGGGAACAGTCTTTGTCTCCAGCCACTTGATGAGCGAAGTGCAGCAGGTAGCCGACCAGCTGATCCTCATCGGCCGCGGACAGCTCATCGCTAATGCCGCCACCGAGCAGCTCATCACCGAGTTCACGCAACAGGTTGTCACCGTGCGCTCGCCGCAAGTCCAGGCGCTCGCCGACCTGCTCGGGCAGCAAGGTGTCCAGGTGCTGCCCGCGGGAGCTCAAGCAGTGCGGGTCACGGGCCTGGCGGTGGAAGAAATCGGAGCGCTGGCTTTTGCCCAGCACATCGAATTGCACGAATTGAGCGCTGCCCGCGGTTCGCTGGAATCGGCTTATAACCGGCTGACCCACGACTCGATGGAATTCACCGCACCATCCCCAGCAAGGAGCTGAACCCATGAAAACACTTGATCTTGTTCCTGAGCGCCAGGTATCCAGCGTTGGCCCGTTGCTTGCTGCGACGCGAGCCGAAATCATGAAGTTCCGCGGCTCGCGTTCTCTCACCGGATTGTACGCAGCAGGCATCCTCGCCACGATTGCGCTGGGCTGGCTGCTGGGCGCCAGCGCCAAGGCCAGCGGCGACAACGGCTTCGACACCGCGATGCCCGCGCCATTGCTGGTCTTTGCCACGCTGCAGTTCGGGCAGCTGTTTTTTGCTGCGGCAGCGGCGCTGCACATGACCGGCGAGTACTCCAGCGGCACCATCACCAGCACCTTGCAGGCGGTGCCGCGCCGCGGAATCATGGTGGGCTCCAAGGCTGTGGTCCTGGGCGCACTCGGCATGGCCACCGGACTGGTGCTGATTCCGGTGGCCACGATTCCCAATGCCTTGGGCGCCGGGCAGTACGGACAATTTGCCTTCGCGGATCTGTTCTCGGCTTCCCTGGGGGCAGGAACCTACTTGGCCCTGCTGAATCTGATGGTGCTCGGGCTGGGACTGCTGTGCCGGAATTCGGCCGGAGCCCTTGTCTCGCTCATTGCCCTCGTGCTTGGCCTGCCGCAAATCCTCCAGCTGATACCCATGGACTGGGTGCAGACGCTGATCCAGTACCTGCCGACCAATGCTGCAACTTTCATGGCCACAGGTGCCACCGAACCTTATGGGCCAGCGATGGCGTTCGTGATTCTTGTAGCGTGGAGTGCTGCGCTGCTGGGTGCTGGCACGGTGGCCTTGAAAAAGCGCGACGCCTAGGCTCACACCGCTTGCACAGGAATTCTGGTCCACTACAGGGTTCGAATTTCGATATGGTTGTGGGTATGGGTAGCATGAGCAACGCGATGCAACAAGGACAGAGGCGGATTCCTCCTTTGGCCTTGTTGCAATTGGCGTTGCTCGTTGGCGCCGTATTTATCGGATTGCTCTCGATGCATGTCTTGATGTCTCCGACGACGCCATCGGCGGCACCGATGAGCTCGTCCGGGCAGGGCATGATCGCTCATTCTTTGGCCCATGATTCCGATATGGTGCCAGCTGGCGGCGACGAAGGCCACGGGTGTGAAGAGTGCCCGATGGATCATGAAATGTCGGCTGCCGGATGCGTCCTCGCGTTGCTGGCTTTGCTGCTGTTTCTGCGTCCGCCGGGAATTCTGTCACGTGGCAAGAAGCTGGCGATGAGCCCGGAGGCTTTGACGCTTTGCCGCCCGCGGTTCCTTACGTCCAGGCCGGACCTGATGGCTTTGGGGATCTGTCGAACGTGATGAGCTGGCAAGCGCCTTGTCGCTTGCCTGCACATTTTTTGTGCCCACTTCGAGCGGCACTTTAATCTTTCACGCAACACAGGAGAATTCCATGAAGCACAAGACCTTATGCGTTGGCGCCCTGGCGCTGAGCACCCTTATCGCGCTGACCTCATGCGCAGCAGATCAAGGCCAGGAAGCCCAGGCCACATCCGAATCCCACGGATCGGAACACCAGATGCCATCACCGTCGGCGTCGGCTGCCGGTGAGGCCAATGCGGCGGACATGAGCTTCGCCAGCGGCATGAAAGCGCACCATGAACAGGCCTTGGAGATGTCCACGGACCTGCTGGGCAAAGAGCAGATCCCGGGCGAGGTCAGGAAGCTGGCGGAACAGATCAAATCCGCGCAGGCCCCGGAAATCGAGCTGATGGAGCGCTGGCTGTCCGAATGGGATATGCCAGAAGGCATGGACCACGGGCAGATGGATCACGGCGAGGGAATGATTTCGCAAGAGGACATCACGTCGTTGAAGGAAGCCACCGGACCCAACGCGGCAAAACTGTTCCTTGAGCAGATGATCGCGCATCACGAGGGCGCGGTCGAGATGGCCGAGACGGAGATTGCCGATGGCTCGTACCCCGAGGCCATCGAGTTGTCCAAGAATATTGTTGAATCCCAGTCCCTGGAAATCCAGGAGATGAAGGACCTGTTGAGCACGCTCTAGCCAGAGCGCTGGATCATCGGGGAATGAACAGGGGTGTGGGGCGGGTTCCATCTGGAACCTGCCCCACACCCCTGAAATCTCCCGAGCGCCCCTAGCTCTTGGCCCGGAGCTGATCCCGGTCGCGCCATGCACCGGTGGCCCACAGAGCCAGGGCGATGAGCACCGGCTGGAAGAAGAGCCGGGCTAGCCGCTTGCCGTCGGTGTCGAGCCCAAAGGCATCCCGGTGCTCAAGCAGCTGGGCAATGTTGCCAGGGAACACGGCAACGAAGAACAAGGCAACGATCCAGCCGACGTGCACGCGCTTCTTGAGCAAAGCCAGCAAGGAGACGCCAAGCCCCACCTCGGCCATACCCGAGACGATGACCACCAGATCCGGATCCAGCGGAAGGCTCGCCGGAACCTGCGCTTGGAACTCTTCGCGGGCAAAGCTCAGGTGGCCAATGCCGGCGTAGGCCAGGAACGCGCCCAATGCCAGCCGGGCTGCGTGCCTCGGGTTGCTGAGCTGTCTAGTCATCGGAGACTGTGACGGTGACGTCGATGTTTCCGCGGGTGGCGTTGGAGTAGGGGCAGACGGCGTGGGCTGCGTCGGCAAGCTCCTGCGCTGCTTCGTGGTCCATGCCCGGGATGACCACTTCAAGCTCAACCGAGAGCTTGTAGCCTTCGCCTTCGCGGTGCAGGCTGACCCGTCCGCCGACACTGGAATCCTCAACCTTGATTTTGCGGGCGCGGGCCACGGTGTTCAGTGCCGAATGGAAGCAAGCCGAATAGCCTGCGGCAAAGAGCTGCTCCGGGTTGGTGCCGATGCCGCTGCCGCCCAATTCCTTCGGGGCAGTGAGGACCAGGTCAAGACGTCCATCCGGGGTCTGAGCGCGGCCCTCGCGTCCCTGGCCGGTGGATAGTGCTTCTGCGGTGTACAAGGTTTCCATTGTTCTGCCTTTCTTAGGGGTGGACGTTCTTCGGGGACCGCCGGGATTCAGCGGTCCGCCAGGGGGAGGGTTTGCATCGTTTGGGTGATTCGATGCAGCGAATTCACGAGCGCTGTGGCGCTTTGGACGTCGGGAAGCCCCGTGCCGCAGGCGATTTGTTCTGGGATATGTGCCAACTCCTGGCGCAGCTCTGTCCCCGATTGGGTCAGCGCCACGTTGACGACCCGGCTGTCGGCTTCGCTGCGCTGCCGCTGGATGTAGTCTTTGCTTTCCAGGCGCCGCAGCAGCGGAGAGAGCGTCCCGGAATCAAGCTGGAGCATATCGCCGATTTCCCGCACCGGCTTTGGTCCTTCATTCCACAACACGACCATCACCAGGTACTGGGTGTAGGTCAGCTGCCAGGGGGCTAAGAGCTCCGCGTACGCCCTGTTGGTTGCCCGGCTTGCCGAGTACAGGGAGAAGCACACCATCTCATCAACTATCGCCATGAGACAATGATTGCACACAATTGAATTGTGCACAACTTAAAATTGCAAGAAAGTGCACTGCCGCCGATTTTGCCTTGAATTCCGGCGGGGGAATGAGGGAAATTGCCTGTCGAAAATAGCCCAGGGCGAAAAACAGGCGAGGCGGAAACCTCCAAAAAGGTTTCCGCCTCGCCTGTTCCGGTCAGGAATCTTCTGCAGAATCCTTGGCCGACTTATTGATCATCTCTTCGATCGCCCGCCGTTCCTTGCGCGTCGTGGGAATCTGGCCGGTGAAAGGGTGGACCACCGAAGCGCCGGGCCCCGCATTTGGCTGTGGGTTGCGGACCGTGGTTTCCGGTTCCTTGGAAGCCGCGCGTGCCGCCGGGGCAGCCGCGGCGGGCGTAGCGATCTTGGCGCTGGCAGTATCCATGGCCACAGCTAGATCTGCAGCGTCGGTGCCCTGTTGTGCCGAATGCTTGCGGTTGGCACGGCGCATAGCGCGCTTTTCCTTGCCCGACTCGACCAGGCGGTAGAGCACCGGAACCAGAACCAGGGTCAGCAGGGTAGAGGAAACCAAGCCGCCGATCACCACGACAGCCAGCGGCTGCGAGATGAATCCGGATTGGCCGGTCAGTCCCAGGCCCATTGGAATCAGCGCGAAAATGGTGGCCAGCGCAGTCATCAAAATCGGGCGCAAACGCTGGCGGGCACCATGCATGATCGCGTCGTTCAAGCTCATCGCCGGACGCTCGGGTGTTGCCACGCGGTACTGGTTGATCAAGTCGATAAGCACGATGGCGTTGGTGACAACAATGCCCACCAGCATCAGCATGCCAATCAGCGACGGCAGGCCCAGCGGGATGCCCGAGATCAGCAGCAGCCCGATGGCGCCGGTGGCAGCAAACGGAATGGATACCAGCAGAACCAGCGGCTGGATCAGCGACTTGAACGTCGCCACCATGATCACGTAGACGATGGCAATCGCTGCAAGAAGTGCCAGATACAGCTGGTTGAAGGATTCCGCCTGCTCGGTGGCCGCGCCGCCAACCTCTGCGCTGGCCCCCTGGGGAAGCTCAACGGTGTCAAGGGTCTTGGCGACCGCCGTGGAAACCCTGCCCAGCATGTTCTCTTCGGGAGTCAGTGTCACCGTGGCAATGCGTTCGCCATTGGAGGTCGTGACCTGCTGGACCACGTTGGCGCGATCCACCTTGGCGAGATCCTGCAACTCTTGCACGCCGGTGGCAGTAGGGATCTTCAGCTCGCGCAGCTTCTGCAAGTTGTCCAGCTTCAGGCCCTCGCCGATCTGCACCGTCAGATCCGTGTAATCCAGGCGCAGCGTGCCAGCGGGGACAGGGGAGACCTGGCCTGCCACCATGGAAGCCAACTGCGACTCGGTCAGCCCGGCGGCAGCGGCCTGATCGGCATTGATGTCGATAGATACCTGTTCGCGTTCTGCCGAGAGGTTATCGGTGATGCCCGTGACGTGGGCGGTATCCTTCAACGCCTCGCGCATCTGCTGTGTAGCCTCGCGCAGCAGGGCCTCGTCCGGAGCTTTGATCTGCACGGTGACATCGCTGGAAGCCATGGCCGAGGAATTGGAGCCAAAGGTGACGTTCATGTCCTTCGAGAGATCGAGTCCCTCAACCTGCTGGCGCACCGTGTTGGCCAGCGCTTCCTGGTCAACGTCGGGGTCGGTGATGGCCGTGAAGCTGGCGGTATCCGAGCCCGAAGCGAACATGGCAGCCATGCCGCTGGCGGTGCCCACCGTCATCTGCACATCTTCAACGCCATCGATCTCGCGCAGCTTCGATTCGATCTTTCCCGCTTCTGCCACCGTGGTGTCCAGGGCCGTGCCGGAAGGCATCTTGGCGGTTACACTGATCGAGTTTTCGCCGGTGGAACCCAGCAGGTTGGTATTGAGCAGGGGCGTCATGGCGACGGTGCCGGCAAGAATGAGCACCGAGGCCAGCAGGGTGATCACCGGATGCTTCTGCGTGGACTTCAGCACCGGCAGGTACGCGCGCTGCATCCAGGACTTGTCCTCGGCGACGTGAACCGTGCGCGCCTTATCGGTTCCCGGGCGATGCGGAAGGAACCAGTAGGCAAGGACCGGGACGATCGTGAGCGACACCAGCAAGGAAGCGAGCAGCGCAATGGTCATGGTCAAGGCAAACGGGCTGAACAGCTCGCCGGCCATGCCGCCGACCAGGGCAATGGGGAGGAAGACCGCAACAGTGGTCAACGTAGCTGCGGTAATAGCCCCGGCAACTTCCCTGACGGCCAGCAAGATGGACTGCGCCTTGGATTCGCCGAAGGACAAATGCCGCTTGATGTTCTCGATGACCACAATCGAGTCGTCAACCACTCGGCCGATGGAGATGGTCAGCGCACCGAGGGTCAGCATGTTCAGCGTGTAGCCGAAGACGTTCATGCCGATGAAGGTGACCATCAGCGAGAGCGGAATCGAGATGGCGGTGACCAGCGTGGAACGTACCGAGAAGAGGAAGACCAGGATGATGATGACAGCAAAGCCCAAGCCGAGGGCGCCTTCGATCGCCAGGTGGCTGATCGAGTCCTCGATGAAGGGCGCCTGGTCGAAAATCGTGGTCATGGTGGCCTTGTGGCCCAATTCCGATTCAAGGTCGGCGACCATGGCCGCTACCGCGTGGGAGATCGCGACAGTATCGCCATCCGGGGTTTTGGTGACCGAGATGGACAGCGTTTCCTCGCCATTGGTGCGAGTGACGCTGGTGGCGTCATCGGCCTTCACCGAGACGTCGGCAACGTCCTTGAGCAGCACCGGTCCGTTGTCGGTGACCAGGGGAATGTCCTTGATGGCATCCAAGTTATCCGGGGTGGATCCGGCAATGACTGGAAGTTCCAATCCGTCCACGTCCATATTGCCCACCGGGATGGGCGAGCCGGCATTTTCAATGCCGTCCTTGAGATCTCCGACATTCAGCCCTGCGCGAGTCATCTCGCTGTCCTTGGGGATCACGGCGATGTGCTGGGAGGCGCCGCCGGATACGGAGGCTTCGCGCACCCCGTCGATTTTCTGGAGCTTGGGAAGCGCAATGCGCTCGACATCGTCATTGAGCGCGTCGAGGGACTCATCGGATGACACCGCGAGCATCAGAACCGGTAGATCGGCAATGGAGCCAGCCAAGGCGGTGGGCTCGACACCGTCTGGCAATTGCTGCTTGGCGTTGGAGATGGCGCGCTCCACCTGTGAGCGGGCGCGGTCCATGTCGGTCCCGTATTCGAAGGTCAATGCGATGCGGGTGAAGCCGGCCTGCGAGGTAGCGCTGGATGATTCAAGCCCTTCAACCGCCTGCAAGGCTGTTTCCAGCGGGGCAGCGACCTGTTCATCGATGACCTCGGGGCTGGCACCCATCTGGGTGGCCATGACCGAGATTTGGGGGAACTCCAGGGACGGGATCAGTTCCTGTTTCAGCGATCCCATGGAGATCACCCCGAATACAGCGGCGAAGATCGTGACCAGCGCAATGAGCGCCCGGTTCTTCAATGACAAGATGGCCAAGCGTTGCATGCGGGTGTAGTCCTAGCTAGGTCGCAGTACGGAAGAGGGCTTGGCATTAATTCTATGTGGTTGTTGAAGCGCAACTGTCCGTTCTGAGGCCAAATGGGCAAAGATCATCCGAGAGGAGTAGTACCACAGCAAAACCCCTTGAACGCGGTCGCGCTCGAGGGGGTCCAGCTGTGTCAGAAGTGCGCAGCCAAGCAGATTATGCCCGGACGTTTCCTCCTGGTTCTGCGGCGAACTGGTCGATGGCGGCCAATTCTTCAGCCGAGAACTCGAGATTATCGACTGCGGCCAGCGAATCTTCCAGCTGCTTCACGCTGGAAGCGCCCACCAGTGCGGAGGTGACCGGAGTGCCGACCGGCTGGTCGCGCAGAAGCCATGAGATCGCCATTTGAGCCAAGGTCTGCCCGCGCTGTTCCGCGATGCTGTTGAGCCCGCGGATGCGGTTCAGGATTGGCTCGGTAATGGCGGATTCGGAAAGGAAGCGCCCCTTGGTGGCGCGGGAGTTTTCTGGAATGCCGTTCAAGTACATGTTGGTGAGCAAGCCCTGGGCCAGCGGGGAGAACGCGATTGATCCGGCGCCAGCCTGTTCCAGGGCTTGGAACAGATTTGGTTCCCCGGCTTCGGTCCACCGGTTGAACATGGAGTAGCTCGGCTGGTGGATCAGCAGCGGGGTTCCCAGCTCCTTGAGGATTCGCGCAGCTTCAAGGGTCTGCTCGGGGGAGTAGGACGAAATGCCGGCGTAGAGGGCCTTGCCGGAACGCACCGCCTGATCAAGCGCCCCCATGGTTTCTTCCATTGGGGTTTCCGGGTCGGGCCGGTGGCTGTAGAAGATGTCCACATATTCCAGTCCCATGCGCTCCAACGACTGGTCAAGGCTGGAGAGCAAGTATTTGCGCGAGCCGCCATCCCCGTAAGGGCCGGGCCACATGCGGTGCCCGGCCTTGCTGGAGATGACCAGCTCATCGCGGTAGGGCTTGAAGTCCTGGGCAAGGTGACGCCCGAAATTGGTTTCGGCCGTGCCGTCCGGGGGGCCGTAGTTATTAGCAAGATCGAAGTGCGTGACGCCGAGGTCAAAGGCGCGGCGCAGGATTGCATTCTGCTCGTCGAAGCGCTTGTCATCACCGAAGTTGTGCCACAGGCCCAGTGAAATTGCGGGAAGTTTCAGGCCGCTTCGTCCAACGCGGCGGTACGGCATGGATTCATAGCGGTTTTCCGCTGCGGAGTATGACATTGATACCTTTCAGCAATGCGCCGGGCCTACTTTTGCGCCGGACAGCATTTCAGAGAATACCTGTAAAAGTGACGTGGGACTCTCTAAGGCGCAGTGAATTGAAAGAATTGCCGTGAAATTCATTCTCAAGCCGTTGTGCCTGCCTGCTTTAATGGCCAAGAGCCGCCCACCAGGCGGTGGGCGGCTCTTGGCCATGGGAGGCTAGTTCAATCCCAGAGTCTTGTCCGTAGCAGCCTTGACCTCGGCGTAAAGTGCCGGGTTTTCGTTCAGCTTCTGGCCGTAGGAAGGAATGACGTCCTTCAGCTTCGACTCCCAGCCCGCGAACTGCTTCGGGAAGCAGCGCGAGAGCAGGCCGATCATGATCGGGGTAGCAGTGGAAGCTCCCGGTGAAGCGCCGAGCAGGCCGGAGATGGTGCCGTCCGAAGAGGTGATGACCTCGGTGCCGAACTGCAGCACGCCGCCCTTCTTGGCATCCTTCTTGATGACCTGTACGCGCTGGCCCGCGGTGATCAGTTCCCACTGGGAACCATCGGCGGCCGGGAAGTACTCGGCCAGTGCCTCGTCCTTCTTGGCGCGGGACTTGAGAACTTCCTTGATCAGGTAAGTGGTCAGGTCCAAGTTGTCCTTGCCGACAGCCAGCATCGGGATGATGTTGTGCGCACGCAGCGACAGCGGCAGGTCCAGCTGGCCGGTGGACTTCAGGAAGTTCATGGAGAAGCCGGCATAAGGGCCGAACATCAAAGAGCGCTTGCCATCAACAAAGCGGGTGTCCAAATGAGGCACCGACATTGGAGGGGCGCCCACCGATGCCTGGCCGTAGACCTTGGCGTTGTGCTGGTCGATGACCGACTCGTCGGTGCAACGCAGGAACTGGCCGGAGACTGGGAAGCCGCCGAAGCCCTTGATCTCGTCAATGCCGGACTTCTGCAGCAGCGGCAAGGCGCCGCCACCGGCGCCAACGAAGACGAACTTGGCCTTGACGTTCTTGACTGCGCCTGAGGCCTTGTCCTTCACGGTCAGTTCCCAGCCGGCACCGGAGCGCTTGAGGTTCTGAACCTTGTGCCCGTAGTTCACCGAAGCGCCAGCGGCGCTCAGCGAGTTGGTCAGGTCGCTGGTCAGCCGGCCGAAGTCAACGTCGGTTCCTGCCACAACGCGCGAGGCCGCTACGGTCTGCGAAGCATCGCGTCCCTGGGCAACCAATGGAGCCCACTGGTTGATGGTGTCCAGCTCGGTGGTGAATTCCATGTCTTCGAAGAGCGCGTTAGGCTTCAAGGCCTCATAGCGGGCCTTCAGGTACTTGGAGTGGTCTTCGCCGATAACGAAGGACATGTGGGGCAGTGCGTTGATGAAGCTGTTGTCAGCTGCGCGCTTGTTCTCCACGGCCCAGGAGAAGAACTGGCGGGAGATCTGGAACTGCTCGTTGATGCCAATGGCCTTGGCCGGATCAACTGAACCGTCCGCCGCGGCCGGTGCGTAGTTCAACTCGCACAGGGCCGAGTGGCCGGTTCCAGCGTTGTTCCAAGGGGAGGAGGATTCCTGCCCTGCCTGGTCCAGGTTCTCAAAGAGACCAATGGACCAAGTTGGTTCCAGCTGGTTGATCAGAGTGCCAAGGGTGGCACTCATGATGCCGGCACCGATTAGTACTACGTCAAAAGATTCGGTTGACGTTTCAGAAGGCACGAGGATCTCCATCGACAGTGATACTTTGCTCTATCCCAGAGTAGACCTAACCCCCCTAGGGTCAGAAATCCATAACTGGGTTAACGGTCATTAACTTGAGATGGCTGGAGAATTCGTCATCTGGACGTCGGCGAAGCATTCGTTGAGCATCGGAGATGGCGGATAGAAGGTGACATTTCCGTTAAATGCCAGCGCAGAGATTGGAAATACCAGCGGCAGCAGGGGGAGGTCCTCGTCCAGCGTTTTCAAGATGCTCGCGTAGGCTGCGGTGCGTTCTTCGCCCGACGGGATCGATCGAGCGAGCATGATTTGTGAGTCAAGTAACGTGGACTTGTATCCGAACTCATTGCCCTTGTTGGCCAAGATGCCCGAAAGGAAGTCGTCGGCTGACCGGTAGCCGCCAGAAAAACCGAGCAGGTGCAGTCCGTTGAACTCGCTTGACAGGACAGTTTTGGCATAGCCGTCGGTCCAGGCGATGGGACGGGGCTTGATCCGGATGCCCGCCTGGGCGAGATCTTCAGCGATTTGCGCGAAGGTGCGTTCAGGCAGCGGCAAGTAGTTGCGCGAGACCCGCAGCGGGTAGGCGAACTCGATTTCCTCGCCCTTGTAGCCAATCCCGGCCAGCAGCTCCTTGGCCAAGGCCACATCATGAGTTGCGGTGTCCTCCGGGTTCGGAATGCTCAGTGATGGAGGCAGGATGGTTGCCGCATATTTGGAGCCCTGGATGAACAACTTGTCGGCCAGTGAGCTTCGGTTCACTGCGTGGGCTATTGCATGGCGGAATTCTGGCTTGGCCAGCCAATGGTTGCGCTGGTCCATCCCGAGATACAGCACGGAAAAAGGGTCACGCTGCACGACGACCTTGGCGCTTCGCACCAGGGTGCGCATGGTGTCCACCGAAACCATGTCAAAACCGTCAATCTCATCGGCCAGCAGGGCGCCTTCTCGATTATAGGGAGAGGGAATGGAAGAGACGAGAACGACTTCAGGATGCTGCTTGTTGTCGGTCAAGCGTGCCTGATTCCAGTAATCGTCAAAAATCTCCAGCCGGACAACGTCATTTTCGAGGGAAACGAATTTATACGGACCGGTGCCCATGGGCTTGGCAGTCAACGATTGCGCAGGGTTGTCCTTGGGGCCTCCGGTGAGCGCGCTCGGAGCGGCAATCGCCAAGCCCGGAAGCGTCAGGGCTTCAATCAGGCCCGGCAGCCGGCGCCGCAAGTTCAGGGTTACGACATAGGTATCAGTGGCCTTGATGGATCTGAAGTGGCTTGCAGAACCACCCTCGGATTTGCCTTTGAAAAGATCCGTGGTGAATTGCTTCTGCAGGTCGGCCAGTTCCTGGAGGCGCTGCTGCTCTGCTGCGAGTTCTTCAGGGGTGGCGTTCTCTTTTTCCTTGGCCGGGATTTCAAGATCCTTGGCCTTGGGCAGTGTGGGAATGTTGTTGTCGTAGTGGAATACGCCGAAGAAACCCTGCGTTGACTGTCTGCTCAGCGATGCCGGGAGCGATTCCCACCGCTTGAAGTTCGCAACTACCGCCTGGGCATTGAGTTCGGTGCCGTCATGAAAATGCACGCCTTGCCGCAAGGTGAAGGTGTAGGTCAGGCCGTCATTGCTTTCAGTCCAGGATTCGGCCAATCCAGCGACAGCTCCGCCGGTATCCGGATCAATATCGATCAGCGTTTCATAGACCTGGCGCGTGATGCGGAAGGACTCGTTGTCGGCCACAATGGCCGGATCGAGCTTGATGGGGGGAGCGGCGGCTGCCAATCTCAGGGTGCGAGGAGCCGGCTTGGCGGACGCGCTAGCTGCAGCGGTGCTTGAGGCCGTGCCCGCGGTGTTTCCAGTGCAAGCAGTTAATGCCAGCGCAGTTGTCGCTAATGTACCGGTCAGCACCGCGCGTCGAGATACGAAACCTAGTGGCAAATCGGGCACTGGGATGGCTCATCTTCCTCTTAGCAAGCAGTTGGCAATTCCACGCACCACCAGAACCGGTGGTGATGTATTGGTATTTATCAAAGATAGCGCACCAAAGCTTTGGCCCCGGGGGCTGAAACTCCCGGGGCCTGGAACTGTCGCCGAATCGTTAGCTACGATGCACTTGATTCTCGCCGGGCTGCCCGGCCGACCATGCGGCCAGCTGGCGGTGCAGCAGCTTGACCATGCGAGGGAAGAAAGCCGCCGTATTACCGCCATTGTGCGGAATAATCAGTGCGTTGGGGCATTTCCACAGCGGATGATCCTCGGGCAAAGGCTCCGGGTCGAAAACATCGGAGGCGACACAGAGGCGTCCGGACGCGACTTCGGCCACAAGGGCCTGGGTGTCGACCACCGGGCCACGCGCCACGTTGACAATAGTGGCGCCATCGGGGAGTTGTGCAAGCAGCTGTGCATCCACCAAGTGATGGGTGGAATTGTTCAATGGAACGATCAGGATCAGCACCTCGATCTTTGATGCATGAGTAGCAAGGTCGCTGACGGCGAGGATCTCGCCGTGGTCATCTGTGCGGGCCATGGAGCCAAAGCGCAGCAGATTGACCTCAAAAGGTTCCAGCCGCTTGCGGATCTCCTCGCCGATACCCCCAACGCCAACAAGGCCCACGGTCCGATCGGCCAGTCCTGGCCACTGCTGCGGATTCCAGCGCGCGTCGCGCTGATCTCGGACGGCCTGCGGGAATCCACGCAGCGAGGCGATTGCCAAGCCGATGGCCATCTCTGCTGTTGATGCCGCGTGGACACCTGCCGCGGTGTTGATATCTGCCCGATCGCCGATGAGTTCCACCATGCCGTCGTATCCGGTGGTCTGCGTCTGCACGATTTTCAGGTTCGGTGCTTTGCGGACATTGCGCAAGGCCGCGGGGGCTGCCATATATGGCATCACCGCGATCTCGATGTCTTCGAGGGGTACCTGCGGGTCGGTCTGTAGGTCCCAAAGCACGGGTTTGAGGTTTTCGGGCAAGGAACCGACGGCATCGATGAGTTCTTGGCTTGGGAAAGAAATGGTTCTTTGGGCGCTCATGGATTTACTCTACAAATGCCGCCAAGACTTGAGAAGTAACCCCTAGTCATATCCTGTAATGAAGGTCACCGCCCATCGGAGCCCATTGAATTTGCGCTGGGGAATAAAGCTGGTAAAGTTTTATCTCGTTGCGAAAGCGCGGAGCTCAAAAAGCTTCTAGAACATCGCAGCGGGCGCCTCTAGCTCAATTGGCAGAGCAAATGACTCTTAATCATTAGGTTCCGGGTTCAAGTCCCGGGGGGCGCACCAACATATTTCTTGGTTAAGCCGATAAGTGTGTTCAAAAAAATAAATAAGCGCCTCTAGCTCAATTGGCAGAGCAAATGACTCTTAATCATTAGGTTCCGGGTTCAAGTCCCGGGGGGCGCACCAAAATCAAGGTTCGAATAGTTGCCACCCATGGCAGCGGTTCGGGCCTTGTTTGCTTTCTTTTGAAGCGAACTTCTCCCACGCCCGCCGCCCTTGGCCTGGTGCTATTGCGCACAAGGGAATCCGCGGCATCCAATTCACTGCCGTGGCTGCGTCGAGGTGGCGGGACCTATCTGCTAATCGTTTACCGGGATACCGCTTGCGAATAATCCTGGTTGGCGCTCCCGTTTCCGGGCATTCCCCGCAAGCCGTTGGCCCGCGGAAAAATTATTTGTGTCTTGGATTACTAATATCCGCGACGTTGGTCCAAAAAAGGCTTTGACCTGTTGTTTTACGTTAATTGACCAGGCAGGTGCCGATTTTTGATTTTGAGCAGTTTCTGTCTATGATTATCTACGTTGCAAAGACGGGTTGTGAAAACGAACTAGTCAGAGCGATATGCGCCTCTAGCTCAATTGGCAGAGCAAATGACTCTTAATCATTAGGTTCCGGGTTCAAGTCCCGGGGGGCGCACAGTTGATCCGATCTGATTCTTCAGATCGGATTTTTTGCATACCGCGATGAGAAGAGGTTCAGCTATGAGTACTTCCGAAGCAACCGCACGCCTGGCTGTTGGCGACCAGGCTCCCGACTTCACCTTGAGTGATGCTGCCGGCAACGCGGTGGCACTGGCCGATTACCGCGGCCAGAAGACCATCATCTACTTCTACCCGGCCGCATCAACGCCTGGCTGCACCAAGCAGGCCTGCGATTTCCGCGATTCGCTGGAGTCGCTGAAGGCGTTGGGGTATCAAGTTCTGGGAATCTCGCCAGACAAGGTCTCCAAGCTCGAAAAGTTTGTCGCCAAGGAAGAGCTGAATTTCCCGCTGCTTTCCGACGAGGACCACGCAGTGGCTGAAGCCTATGGCGCTTGGGGTGAAAAGAAGAACTACGGCCGCGTTTACGAAGGGCTTATTCGTTCGACGATCGTCCTGGATGAACAGGGTGCGGTAACCCTGGCCCAGTACAACGTTCGTGCCACCGGACACGTTGCAAAGCTGCGCCGTGACTTGGGGATTGATCCAAAGTAGGTAGTGGTGGTGCCCGATTTCATATCGGGCAGAACTTCCGTTACACTAAATGAGGTCGCCTTCAAGGATCGTGGTTCTTGGCGTCGCGCCAGCGAGTATGGCGGAATTGGTAGACGCGCTGGATTTAGGTTCCAGTGTCTTCGGACGTGAGAGTTCAAGTCTCTCTACTCGCACCTGATAACCCTGCGGTCCAAGCAATTGGACCGCAGGGTTTTTGCATGCCTCATGGCGTGCCAGTCAGGCGTAGTATCAAAGGACACGGACAGCGAATGATGGTGTCTCTGGACCGGGCAATGGCATGGGGAGGACGATATGGCAGTAGAGCGGTTGCCTACAACCTACGGGCTTGCTGAATCGGATCCAGAACGGGTACTGATTGACCGGCGGGGCGTTGCCCCTGAGGATCTGGCCCAGATCGAGCGGATCATGGCCGAGATGGGCCGCATGCGGCAGGTTGAGCGCAAGATCATGCGCAGCTCGCAGCGCTACATGCAGTTGAACGAGACCGACATGCGCGCGCTTCGCCAATTGATTGCCGCAAAGAATGCCGGCAGGGTGACCACCCCCAGCGATTTGCGCGCTTATCTCGGGATCTCCAGCGCCTCCGTGACAAAAATGATCGACCGGCTTGAAGCCAATGGGCACGTTCGGCGCAGCCAGCATCCGACGGACCGGCGTTCCCAGTGCATCGAGGTCACCGAGCAGACGCATCTGGCCGCGCGCGAGCAAATGGGGCGGCACCATGCCAAGCGCTTCGATGTGGCCAATTCCCTGACCCCCGAAGAGCGCGAGGTAGTGATCCGCTTCCTGGCGCAGACTACTGATGCCCTGGAGTGGAGCCTGGAGAAGTCAAGCCCCCAGGAGTCCTAGCCGCCGCTAGGGCCGGGGATCGCTCCGTGCTTGTTCTGCGTCCTTCGCGATGTTGGCGATGGTCGCCGGGAAGATGACTCCGTGGAACGGGTAGACGGCCCACCAGTAGCAGCGTCCCCACAGGCCGCGCGGGAAGAACACCGCCCGCTGGATGAGCTCCGTCTTCCCGTTGGCTTGCCGGCCAATGGAGTATTCAAGCCAAGCTTGCCCCGGCACGCGCATTTCCGCCCGCAAGCGCAGCAACCGGTCCTTCTCCAGCGCCTCGACGCGCCACCAGTCCACCACATCGCCCAGGGCCAGGGTGCTGTTCGAGCGGCGGCCCCGGCGCGAGCCCACGCCGCCAGCCAGCTTGTCCATTACCCCGCGCAGCCTCCAAAGCGTCGGGAAGGCGAAGTATGGCGAATCGCCGCCGAGCCGCTGCACTACCTTGAATAGCGCCTGCTCGGTGGCCGTGGTGGTGATCCGGCGCGTATCGGTGTAGCTTTTGCGCCCGGCCCATTGCGGATCCGAAGGCAAGGGCTCGGCCGGGGCCGAGATCGGATGGGCTGTTGCCCAGGTGGTTTCCACCGCGTCCGCATTGATCTTCTCCAGGGCCAAGTGCACCGCTCTGGGGTAGTCGCAGAGGCCTTGCTCAGGCGGCGGGATCAGAACATCAATTTTTCGCGATTGCATCACGCAGTCGTGCTGCAAGGACGCGACCAGCGCCGAGGCCAGGGTGCGGGGCAGCGGCGTGACCAGATTAACCCAATGCGAGGCCAGCCGCGGGGTCAGCAGCGGAAGCGCCCAGACCGCAGGTTCGCGCAGCCCTGCCACGCGGGCATAGATCTGCATCAGCTGGGCATAGCTGTAGGCTTGCGGGCCGCCGATGTCATAGGCACCATGGACTGGCTGCTGAAGCTGCGCCGCGGCCACCAGGTAGTGCAGGGCATCGCGAATGGCTATGGGCTGGACCTGGTTGCGCACCCAGCGCGGTGCCGGCATCACTGGCAGCACATCGCTCAGGTGCCGGATCATCTCGAAGCTGGCGGATCCCGACCCGATCACCAGTCCCGCCTGCAGGATCAGCGTGTTCACCGAAGCGGACAGGATCTCGCCCACCGCAACGCGCGATTCCAGATGCTCGCTGAGCTTGCCCGAGGGGTGCAGCCCGGAGAGGTAGACCACCTGGCCAACACCCTGCTGCAGTGCGGCTCGTGCCATGACGGAGGCGCAGTTCTTCTCCTGCTCGGCGAAATTGCGGCTTCCGGACATGGAATGCACCAGGTAGTAGACGACCTCGGCTCCGTAGCAGAGCCGGGACACCGCCTCGAGGTCCGCCAGGTCTCCCTCGATGATTTCCACTTCGGCATGCCACGGAACGTCGCGCAAGCGCTGGGCATCGCGGGTGAAGACCTTGACCTGGTGCCCCTGGCTCAGCAGCCGCGGGACCAGCCGGCCCCCGATGTAGCCGGTGGCACCGGTGACAGCGATCCTGCTCATCGCGGGCCCCCGTTGCCACCCGATTTGCCGTGCCAGGCGATCGCGCCGGCTCCCGCCAAAACGGCTGCCGCGCAGCCAAGCGCCGCGAAGCCAACCAAGGCCGACTCGTTGGCGCCGCTCAGGCGGCCAACCCCGATCCACGCTAGGCCCCAGCAGATGGCCACAGGGGCAAAGAGATTGCGTGCGCAGAGGCTGATGGCCAGGGCGATGAGCGCCGCAACAACCAGGAGCGCGACGGCCAGCCCGGGGGCCCATGCGGCATCGCTGCCGAAGCCCAGCGACAAGAGCCACGCCGCGGTATTGGCGATGCTGGCCACGGCCACCCATCCCAGATAGAGGCCGAAGGTCAGCCACATGATCCAGTACTCAAGACGCGAGGACGGCGTTCCGGCAAGCATGATTGCCATCATCCACGCCAGCACGGCGACGAGGGCGAAAATAATGGCAACGCTGAATCCCAGCCAGCCAAGCTGCACCACGCTGATCCAGGCCGCATTGAGCAATGCCGAGAGCATCGCCGGACCGCGCAGGGACGCTGCCCAGGCCGAGCGCCGGCCCGAGGGCGTGAGCTGGAAAATGCCATAGACCGCCAGGCCGGCGTAGATCACGCTCCAAATCGAAAAGGCGGGCCCTGCCGGCGCCAGCAATGTCGCGTCAGCGCTGAGATAGCCCCCGGCCACCTCCTGCACCGGGGTGCCGCCCAGCGCGCCGCTGCCGATGAAGGATACGGCGATGGCCGTGATCAGCGAGATGGCCGTGATCACCGGCCAGGTCCAGCTCGGATTGGCAGCAGGGCCTGCGCCCTGCCGCAGTGCGGGTTCATGTGATCGGCTCATGGGGCTGCTCCTGGGGTCGTGGAAACTTTTTTGCGAATCCGGCTCGACAAAACTATATAGTTAAACCATGATGTATCTAGATAAGCTAAATATCAACCCAGCGAGATAAATGATCATGGCAAGTGCACCTCCCTTCCGGAGCTCGGATCTTTTCCGCGCTCTCTTGCGGCTTCAGCGGGCCCATGCGCTCTATGAAGTCCGATGGCGCGCCCGCCTCAATCTGAACGACACGGATCTGAGGACCCTGAACCTCATCCGCTGCTTGAGCGCACCCAGCCCTGGCGAGCTGGCCAAGGAGCTGGGCGTTTCCTCGGCCGGCATCACCGCGGTGCTGGATCGGCTCGAAGCGCGCCACGTGATCCAGCGCCAGCAGCACGCGACGGATCGGCGTCGCACCGTGGTCCATCCCGGCAGCGGCTTCCCCGAGACCACCGGCGAGGGGATCGCGGTGCTGCGCAGCCTGCACAGGTTCTGCGACCAGCTCGATGAACCCTCCCGCCTTGCGCTGCGCGCACTGCTGGGGGAAATCCTGCTCACGCTGCAGGCCGCCGGCACTGGGCCAGCCGATCATTCCACCCCACCAGATTCCCGGAGCAGTGAACAATGACAACGCACGCCAGCACCGATCAATCCCCGCCGGCCGGCCCGCGCATGATGGGCGGCGAGAACGGACTCATCGACGAGGCCACCCAGGCCGCCATCAGCCAGCGGCTTTCGCAGATCGGCTCGCAAGCGCAGCAGCGCACTGCAGCCTATTCCAGCCAGGGCGCTGTGCTGTGGTCGCAGATCACCGGCCGCCTGGCTACCGGCAAGCTGATGCGCCCGGCCTTGGCCATGCTCGGCTACCGCGCCTTCTCGGGCCGCAATGAGCCCCGCGCCATCGACTTGGCCTGCGCCTTCGAGCTGCTGCACAGCGCGCTGCTGATCCACGATGACGTGGTGGACAAGGACTTCGTGCGCCGCGGAGAAGCCACCATCTCGGCGCTCTACCGCGATCAGGCCCTGGCCAGCGGGCGCAGCCTCCCCGATGCCGAGCATGCCGGGAATTCGGTGGGGATTATCGCCGGAGACCTGCTGATCAGCGAGGCGATCAAGCTCGCCGCCCGCGCCGCAGCCGGCACCGACAGCGAGTCCGTCGTGGAGCAGGCGTTCTTCCAGGCAATCGAGCAGGCCGGGGCAGGAGAACTGGAAGACCTGCTCTACTCCCTGGGCTCGGCGCCGGCGACCACCAGCCAGGTGCTGCGCATGGAGCAGCTGAAAACCGCCTCCTACTCCTTCCAGCTACCGCTGCAAGCCGGGGCGCTGTTGGCAGGGGCTTCCATGGGCCAGGCCGAAAACATCGGCACCGTGGGCTGCCAGCTCGGGGTGGCGTACCAGGTCATCGACGATGTGCTCGGGACCTTCGGGGACCCGTCGCGCACCGGCAAATCCGTCGAGTCCGACCTGCGCGAATTCAAGAGCACAATCCTGCTGGCCCTGGCCGCCGAACAGCCCGAATTCGCCCAGATGCTCAAAGAATTCCGCTCCGGCAAGGTGCCAGCCGGGCAAATCCGCGAGGAGCTGGCCAGCCAGGGCACGGAGCAATTCGCCCGGCAGCTGGCCGAAGCGCTGTGCAGCCGCGCCACCGGATCGGCGGCCTTCCGCGACTTGCCCGAGGGCGCCCAGCAGCTGCTGCGCACCTGCAGCCACCTCATCCTGGAGCGAAGCCGATGAACGCCATGGACCCGCGCGAGCTCGACCCCCGCACCCCGGCACTGCACCTGTATTCGCGCACCGCGCAACGCAGCTCGAAGGTGCTGCTCCGCCAGTACTCCACCTCCTTCTCGCTGGCCTGCCGGTTGCTCGACGCTGCCAGCGCGACCCGTATCGCCAATATCTACGCCCTGGTGCGCCTCGCCGATGAAATCGTGGACGGGGTGGCCCTCCAAGCCGGACTCGAACCGCGTGCCATCGCCGCGTGCCTGGATGACCTGGAAGCGGAAACCGAACGCGCCATGGAACGCGGCTACAGCACCAATCTGGTGGTGCACGCCTTTGCGCTCACCGCGCGTTCCACCCGCATCGGGCCGGAGCTGACCGCCCCGTTCTTCGCCTCGATGCGGGCGGATCTGACCACCGGGGAACACGATGCGCGCAGCCTCGAAGACTATATCTATGGCTCCGCCGAGGTCATCGGGCTGATGTGCCTCCAGGTGTTCATGGCCATGCCCGGCGCCATGCCACTGGGCGCGGAGCAAGAAGCCCAGGCGAAACTGGCGGCCCGCAGCCTGGGCGCGGCCTTCCAGAAGGTCAATTTCCTGCGCGACTTGATGCAGGACAGCCAGGAACTGGGACGGGCCTATTTCCCCGGCATCGACCCCGAAGCCTTTGATGAGCAGGACAAGCAGCGCCTGGTGGAGCAGATCGATCAGGATCTGGACAAGGCGCGTGCCGGGCTTGCGCTGCTGGCGCCAGCCGCAGCGCGCGCGGTGCGCCTGGCCCACGACCTGTTCCAGGAATTGAACCGGCAGCTGGCCAAGGCTCCGGCCGAGGCGCTGCTGCGGACCAGGATCTCGGTTTCCCCCGGACGCAAGGCCATGATCGCGGTGCGGGTGCTGCTGGCCAGGCAGGGAAAGACGCAAACCAGCCACATCATGGAAGGACGGCACTAGATGGCCAGCGAAGCACGGGACGTTGTAGTCATCGGAGGGGGATTCTCGGGCTTGGCCAGTGCCGGCCTGCTAGCCGCGCGCGGGTGCAATGTCACCTTGCTGGAACAGCACCCAAGCGTGGGCGGCCGGTCCGGCCGCATTGAGCGCGCCGGCTTCCGCTTCGATACCGGGCCCTCCTGGTATCTGATGCCGGAGGTCTTCGAGCACTGGTTCGAGCTCATGGGAACCAGCGTCGGCGCGCAGCTGGAGCTGCGTGAGCTGGACACCGGATACCGCACGTTCTTCCAGGGCCGGCAGGCTCCGGTGGACGTGGGCACCGGGCCGCGCGTCCGCGAGCTCTTCGAATCCCTGGAACCGGGAAGCGCCCCGGCGCTTGAGGAGTATTTGCGCACCGCTGGCAATGGCTATGAACTGGCCTTGAAGCACTTCCTCTATGATGACTTCAGCTCGCCCCGGTCGCTGATGGATCCCCAGCTGCTGCGCCTGCTCCCGCGGCTGGCCGCCTTGCTCGGATCCAGCCTGGAGAGCTATCTCGCCCGGCGTTTCCAGAGCAACGAAATCCGCCAGCTGCTGGGCTATCCTGCCGTATTCCTGGGCTCCAGCCCGGAACGCACCCCTGCGCTCTATCAGCTGATGAGCCACCTGGACCTGGCAGACGGCGTCAAGTACCCGATGGGCGGCTTCGCGGCGGTCGCCGATGCCATGGCAAAGGTGGCAACCGGGCAGGGAGCCAGCATCAGGGTCGGAGCGACCGCCACCGCGATCGAGACCACCACGGGAAAGAAGCCGCGGGTGGCGGCGGTTCACTGGACCGATGCCTCGGGGCAGCGGCAACGCACCGCGGCGCAGGCGGTGATCGGTGCCGCCGATGCGCGCCATATCGACGGCAGCCTGCTGCCAGGGCACCTGCAGACGCATACGGCCAAGAGCTTTGCGCGCAGGGATCCGGGCCCGAGCGCCATCCTGGTCTGCCTGGGCATCACGGGGAAATTGCCGGAACTGGAACATCACAATCTGCTTTTCAGCAAGGACTGGAAGGATAATTTCGCGCGCATCCGCCAGGGCCGCGAACTGCAGCCGGAAACCAGCATCTACGTCTGCAAGCCCAGCGCCACCGACCCCTTTGTCGCTCCCGCGGATTGCGAGAATCTGTTCATTCTCGTGCCCGCGCCGGCTTTGCCCGAATGGGGGCAAGGCGGCCCGGACGGGCTCGGGGATGCCATGGTCGAGCAGGTTGCGGACGCTGCCATCGACCAGCTGGCCAGCTGGGCCGGAATCCCGGATCTGCGCCAGAGGATCGTGGTGCGCCAGAGCATCGGTCCGGCGGATTTCGAACAGCAATATGGCGCCTACCGGGGAGGGGCGCTGGGCCTGGCACATACCCTGGGCCAAAGCGCCATGCTCCGTCCCGGCAACCACAGCAAGAAGGTGCAGGGACTGCATTATGCCGGAAGCACGGTGCGCCCCGGGATTGGCGTTCCGATGTGCTTGATCAGCGGCGAACTGGCGGCCAAGGCAGTACTGGGCATCACTGGCCCCGGGCCCTTGCCCCACGAGCGCCGAAGCGCCAGCAGCAGGGAAGCGGGAGCATGATCTACCTGGGTATTCTTCTCGGACTGCTCGGCTGCATGGCGCTCCTGGATGCCAAGTGGAAGCTTTTTGTCTTCCGCCACCCGCTGCGCGGGCTGATGGTCCTGGTGTTGGGGACGGGATTTTTTGTGCTCTGGGATGTCCTGGCCATCGGGCAGGGAATCTTCCTGCATAAGCCATCGGAGCTGATGACCGGGATCATGGTCGGCGAGCAATTCCCCTTGGAAGAAGTCTTTTTCCTGGTCTTCCTGTGCTATTGCGCGATGATCGCGGTGACCGGGGCGCAGGCGCTGATCCAGTTCCGGGCACGGCGAACCCGTGGAAGCTCAAAGACAGGGGAGGGCGAAGGCCATGTTTCTTGAGATGAGCTTCTGGTTTCTCGCCGCAGCGGGCAGCGTGTTCCTCCTCGGCGCCCTGGCCGGCAGGAAAAAGCCTGCCGCCATTGCGCTGCCGGTCCTGGCAGCGATGGTGCTGATGCTGTTGCTCACGGCGATCTTCGACAACCTGATGATCTTTGCGGGGCTCTTCGACTATGGGACGCACACCCTTTCCGGCCTGCGCATCGGGCTGGCTCCCATTGAGGACTTCGCCTACGCTGCCTGTGCCGTGCTCCTGGGGCCCGGCCTCTGGTGGCTCTTCGAGGCTCTGGCCTCACGGCGCAAGGGCAGCGGCCATTCCATTCCTCCCAACGACAAGGCCTGACTATGCTCCATGGAATCATCACAACCTCGCGGCCGGTGTCGTGGGTGAACACCGCCTACCCCTTTGCCGCCGCCTACCTCCTGGCTGGAGGATCGGTGGATTGGAAATTCGTCGTTGGCACCATCTTCTTCCTGTTTCCCTACAACCTGGTGATGTACGGGGTCAACGACGTCTTCGACTATGAATCGGATCTGCGCAACCCGAGAAAGGGCGGCATTGAAGGCGCGCTGCTGGCCCGCCGCAGCCATCGGATGATCTTGCTGGCGAGCGCGGTCACGGCCGTGCCGTTCCTGGTTGTCTTGGCTTTTGCCGGAAGCGGCATCTCCACTGCGGTGCTGGCAGGGTCGGTTGCGGCGTTGCTTGCCTACAGCGTTCCGGTCCTGCGTTTCAAGGAACGCGCTGGACTGGATTCCGTCACCAGCGCCGTCCATTTTGTGTCGCCCGCGATCTTCGGCTGGGTGCTGGCGGGCGCGCCGGTGCACCCCACCCAATGGCTGGTGTTCACGGCCTTCCTTCTCTGGGGCATGGCCAGCCATGCACTGGGCGCCATCCAGGACATCCTTCCCGACCGCGAAGCGTCGCTCGGCTCGATCGCGGTAGCGTTCGGCGCGCGGAGAACGATCTTCTTGGTGGCAGGCGCGTATCTGCTCGCTGGGCTGCTGCTCCTGTTCGGAGTACGCGGAATCGGCTCGTTGGCCGGCTTGCTCGCCATTGCCTACATTCTTAATGTGCTTCCGCATCTTGGGGTGCAGGATTCGACGTCCGGTACGGTTAACCGGGCGTGGAAGAGATTTCTGTGGATCAACTACCTTTGCGGATTCCTGCTGACGATGTTGTTGATCTACGCAGCTGTATTCACCCGCTAACCACCAAAGAGAAGTCGAGGATTTGATGGATGTCATCCTGCTTTCCGAGGACGGCCAGCCAGTTGGCGCCATGCCCAAGGAAACAGTGCATAACAGGGATACGCCTTTGCACCAGGCGTTCTCCTGCCACGTCAGGAATTCCTTGGGGCAGGTGCTGATGACGCGCAGGGCGCTGTCAAAGGCGACGTGGCCCGGGGTATGGACGAATTCCTTTTGCGGCCACCCCCAGCCGGGGGAGCAGATGGAAACCGCGATCTGGCGGCATGCTGCCGGGGAACTGGGCATGGAAATCCGGGATATTCAGGTAGCGCTGCCGGACTTCCGCTATCGCGCGGTCGATGCCTCCGGCGTCGTTGAAAATGAGATCTGTCCGGTCTTCACCGCCGTGATCGATGGGGACATTGCGGCTAATCCGGCCGAAGTCATGGATTACCGCTGGGTTGATCCCGCGGAATTTGCTGTAGCAGTCCAGTCAGCTCCTTGGGCCTTCAGCCCATGGCTGGTCATGCAAGCCGGCGAAATGACCCAGTATCGGACCCGGTAGCGAACACCTGCCAGACCGGCTGCGCATATAGCGCGGAGGAATAGGAAAACGGTGGATGCCACGCGGCATCCACCGTTTTGCATGAAGGGCCGGTGCGAAACACCGGTTTTGCGGCTATACGAAGTTCTCGGTGCCTTCGATGGTGTTCATGAAGTGGTCCATGAAGTCGGCAAAGTCGTGGGCATCGGATTCCTGGTCAACTTGTGCGCCAACGGTGACGGCATCATCGATGTGGTAATCGATGCTCAGCTTTTCTGGAATGCTGAACCGGAAAACCCTGCCAGTTGAGGTGGCAACTTCGTAGCCGCCATCGCTGAGCTCGGCGAGCTGGTTCACGTTGGTGTTGTTGATGTTGATGGCGTTTTCCGACGCGCGCAAATCGTTCGCGTTGACCGGGGCAATGATGAGTTCTGCTGGTTGGCGACGATATCCAATGACCTTGAGCCCTCCAGAACCGGCAGTTCCGGTTCCAGCCACGAGGTTGTAGCTGGCGAAATTAGGGATCTGCGAGTCGAAGGCCTCGTGGAGACGGGCCTTGACCTGCTCGGCTGGATTTTCGTCTGGGCGGTTGTCCATGACTCCTACTCTACCGATAAGTTTGGACAATTTGATCAGTCACATCATTTATCGAAATGTGTCACGGTTGCGTCATAGGTTATCCGATTGGTCATATTGACAACTAGAATGAAATTTATGAGCCAGGATGCTACGCCAGATATCAAACCACGTTCCCGTGTGGTCACCGATGGTATCCACGCCGCTCCAGCGCGAGGCATGTTGCGCGCTGTCGGCATGGGCGATGATGACTTCGTAAAACCGCAAATTGGCATTGCCAGCTCGTGGAACGAAATCACCCCTTGCAATCTTTCGTTGAACCGCCTTGCGCAGGGAGCCAAAGAAGGCGTCCACGCTGGCGGAGGTTTCCCGATGCAATTCGGAACCATTTCGGTATCCGATGGCATTTCCATGGGGCATGAGGGCATGCACTTCTCGCTTGTTTCCAGGGAAGTCATCGCTGATTCGGTTGAAACGGTCATGATGGCTGAACGCCTGGACGGCTCGGTGCTCTTGGCGGGCTGCGACAAGTCGCTGCCGGGCATGCTCATGGCCGCCGCGCGGCTCAACCTTTCGTCGGTCTTCCTCTATGCCGGATCCATCATGCCAGGATGGGTGAAGCTGGAGGACGGCACGGAAAAAGACGTCACGCTGATCGACGCCTTCGAAGCGGTCGGCGCCTGCGCCGCAGGACGCATGAGCGAAAAAGACCTCGATGCCATTGAGCGAGCCATCTGCCCGGGCGAAGGCGCCTGCGGCGGCATGTACACCGCAAACACCATGGCATCCATCGGCGAGGCGCTGGGCATGAGCCTTCCAGGTTCTGCCGCGCCACCATCAGCTGACCGGCGCCGCGACATGTTCGCGCACCGCTCGGGCGAAGCCGTGGTGGAGATGCTGCGCAAGGGAATTCGCGCCCGCGACATCATGACCAAAGAGGCCTTTGAAAACGCCATCGCCGTGACCATGGCTTTTGGCGGCTCAACCAACGCCGTGCTGCACCTCTTGGCCATTGCCCGGGAAGCCGAGGTCGACCTATCGTTGAGCGACTTCAATCGCATCGGCGACAAGGTGCCGCACCTGGCTGACCTTAAGCCATTCGGCCGCTATGTCATGAACGACCTGGATCGCGTCGGCGGCGTGCCGGTAGTGATGAAGGCGTTGCTCGATGCAGGGCTGCTTCACGGCGACTGCTTGACGGTCACCGGAAAAACAGTCGCTGAAAATCTGGTCAGCATTGCGCCACCGGATCCTGATGGCAAGATTCTTCGAGCCATGGATAACCCCATCCACAAAACCGGTGGTGTCACGGTGCTGCATGGTTCCTTGGCTCCGGAAGGCGCCGTGGTGAAATCCGCGGGCTTCGATGCGGATGTCTTCGAAGGAACAGCGCGGGTCTTCGAACGGGAGCAAGGCGCCCTCGAAGCGCTGGATGCAGGGCAGATCCAGGCCGGCGATGTGGTGGTCATCCGCTATGAGGGTCCCAAGGGCGGACCTGGCATGCGTGAAATGCTGGCCATTACCGGCGCCATCAAGGGTGCCGGCCTTGGCAAGGACGTCCTGCTGCTCACCGATGGCCGCTTCTCTGGCGGTACTACCGGGCTGTGCATTGGGCACGTGGCCCCTGAAGCCGTTGACGGCGGGCCCATTGCCTTTGTGCACGACGGGGACCGGATTCGCGTGGACATTTCCGCCCGCAGCTTCGACCTGCTGGTTGATCCTGCAGAACTGGAAGCCCGAAAGGCTGGCTGGAAGCCGCTTCCCGCCAAGTTCTCCTCGGGCGTCTTGGCCAAATATGCAAAATTGGTAAATTCGGCTTCGACAGGCGCATATTGCGGCTAAAGAAGCCGTGATCCAGATGGGTGGGCGCCAAATGCGTCCACTCATTGGACATCCATCTCATATAATGAGATGAACGGGGTGTCTAGTTGAACTTTATCCTTGGGTAGAGAAAACTAGAGACATGCAAACAAACTTCGATGTTCTACTAGTTATCAGGCGCGGAGCCTGAGACGCTGTCGCACTAAGCGGACAGAACATCGGTAACGCGCAAGCCCCCTTTCGTCAGTAGTGACGGCCGCGGGGCGTTTTTTATGCGCAAACGAAGAGATAGAAATGGAAAGGATCCCGATGAGCAACTCAACACCAGCCAATCCGGCGTCGGTTGCGAAGTCAATCAATCGATCTAAGGATGCCGCCGCCGCTGTCTCTTCCGTCGTGGAAGCTTCGAACCCGGTACAGGGTCCGAATAATATCGTTGCTCCCACACAGATGACGGGCTCACAAGCCATCGTCCGCTCGCTGGAAGAACTGGGCGTCAAAGACGTCTTCGGATTACCAGGTGGGGCCATCCTTCCCACCTATGATCCACTGATGGATTCGACCAAGATCAACCACGTCTTGGTCCGCCACGAACAGGGTGCAGGCCACGCCGCACAGGGTTTCGCCATGGTGAGCGGGGAAGTTGGCGTATGCATCGCCACTTCCGGACCAGGCGCAACCAACCTCGTCACCGCACTGGCCGATGCCAATATGGACTCGGTGCCAATGGTGGCAATCACCGGTCAGGTCAATAGCGCCTTTATCGGCTCTGACGCATTCCAGGAAGCAGACATTGTCGGCATCACGATGCCGATCACCAAGCACGCCTTCCTGGTCACCAACGCGGAAGATATTCCCAAGACCCTGGCCAGCGCCTTCTACCTGGCACAGACCGGACGCCCCGGTCCGGTGCTGGTGGATATCACCAAGGATGCGCAGCAGTCGGAGATGTCCTTCTCCTGGCCGCCCAAGGTGGATCTGCCCGGCTACCGCGTGGTGACCCGCGGCCACAACAAGCAGCTTCGAGAAGCAGCCAAGCTGATCGCCGCGGCAACCCGCCCGGTGCTGTATGTCGGCGGTGGCGTGATCAAGGCCAACGCCCACGAGCAGCTCAAGGAATTCGCGGAATACATCAACGCGCCAGTGGTCACCACCCTGACCGCCCGCGGTGCCTTCCCGGATTCGCACGAACAGCATGTGGGCATGCCGGGCATGCACGGTGCGGTGTCCGCAGTGACCGCCTTGCAGCAGTCGGACCTGCTGATCACCCTCGGGGCCCGCTTCGATGACCGGGTCACCGGCGTGCTTTCCTCCTTCGCCCCGAACGCGAAGGTGATCCACGCCGATATCGACCCTGCGGAAATCTCCAAGAACCGCGTGGCGGACGTGCCGATTGTGGGCTCGCTGGATGAAATCATCCCGCAGCTGCAAGAAGCCTGCGCAACGCGCTTCGAGAATGAGCCGCAGCAGGATCTCTCCAGCTGGTGGGGCTTGCTCAATCGCCTGCGCGAGACCTACCCGATCGGCTACACCGAGACCCAAGACGGGCTCTCGGCGCCACAGCACGTCATCCAGCGCATTGGCGAGCTCACCGGGCCAGAAGGCGTGTACGTTGCCGGCGTGGGACAGCACCAGATGTGGGCCGCGCAGTTCGTCAAGTACGAGCGCCCGCGCTCGTGGCTGAACTCGGCCGGGCTGGGCACCATGGGCTACTCGGTTCCTGCGGCCATGGGTGCCAAGGTTGCACAGCCGGATCGCGCGGTCTGGGCCATTGACGGAGACGGCTGCTTCCAGATGACCAACCAGGAACTGGCCACCTGCGTGATCAACAATATTCCCATCAAGGTCGCGGTGATCAACAACTCGTCCCTTGGCATGGTTCGCCAGTGGCAGACGCTGTTCTACGATTCCCGGTACTCGAACACCGATTTGAATACCGGACACGGGACCGCGCGCGTTCCCGACTTCGTGAAGCTGGCCGATGCCTACGGTTGTGTGGGCCTGCGCTGCGAACGCGACGAGGATATCGACGCCACCATTGCCAAGGCATTGGAAATCAATGACCGTCCCGTGGTGATCGACTTTGTCGTCTCGGCCGACTCGATGGTGTGGCCGATGGTTCCATCGGGCGTGAGCAACGACCAGATCCAGATCGCCAGGGGCATGACCCCGGAATGGGAAGAGGAGGACTAGAACATGGCAAAGCACACTCTGTCGGTACTGGTTGAAGACGTTCCCGGTGTACTCACCCGAGTAGCCAGCCTCTTCGCCCGCCGTGCCTTCAACATCCATTCGCTGGCTGTGGGCCCCACGGAAATTGACGGCATCAGCCGCATGACCGTGGTGGTCGACGCCGAGGGGGATTCCCTGGAGCAGGTGACCAAGCAGCTGAACAAGCTGATCAACGTCATCAAGATTGTCGAGCTGCTTCCGGAAACCTCGGTGCAGCGCGACCACATCATGATCAAGGTGCGCGCCGACGCGGCGACCCGCCTGCAGGTGACCCAGGCTGCGGAACTCTTCCGTGCCTCCGTCATCGATGTGTCCACGGACTCGCTGGTGGTCGAGGCCACCGGCAACGCAGCGAAGATCGAGGCGCTCTTGGCGGTGCTGGAGCCCTTCGGCATTCGCGAAATCGTCCAGTCGGGCACCCTTGCGGTAGGCCGCGGCGCCAAGTCCATGAGCGACCGCGCATTGAAGACCCTGAGCGCCTAGGGCGCACAGAAGACTTCTACGGACACGAACTACAAATTTTAGATACTTGGCACCTAGCTTAGAAATTGAGCTAAAAAGCCAGAGCACAAATAAGGAGAACTACAGTGGCTGATCTGTATTACGAAGACGACGCAGACCTCTCGATCATCCAGGGCAAGAAGGTAGCCGTCATTGGCTACGGTTCCCAGGGCCACGCGCACGCACTGAGCCTGCGCGACTCGGGTGTCGAGGTTGTTGTCGGCCTGGCCGAGGGCTCCAAGTCCCGCGCCAAGGCCGAAGCCGAGGGCCTGAAGGTCGCCACCGTTGCCGAGGCTGCTGCCTGGGCCGACGTCATCATGATCCTGACCCCGGACCAGGTCCAGGCCCAGGTATACACCGAGTCGATCGCCGAGCACCTGGAAGAGGGCAACGCCCTGTTCTTCGGCCACGGCTTCAACATCCGCTTCGGCTTCATCCAGCCACCAGCCAACGTTGACGTTGCCCTGGTTGCCCCTAAGGCTCCAGGCCACACCGTGCGCCGCGAATTCGAAGCCGGCCGTGGCATCCCTGACCTGATCGCCGTGGAGCAGAACTTCACCGGCGGCGCCAAGGAACTGGCCCTGTCCTACGCAGCAGGCATCGGCGGCACCCGTGCCGGCGTGATCGAGACCACCTTCACCGAAGAGACCGAAACCGACCTGTTCGGCGAGCAGGCTGTGCTCTGCGGCGGTACCTCGCAGCTGGTCCAGTACGGCTTCGAAGTCCTGACCGAAGCTGGCTACAAGCCAGAAATCGCCTACTTCGAGGTGCTGCACGAGCTGAAGCTGATCGTCGACCTGATGTGGGAAGGCGGCATCGCCAAGCAGCGCTGGTCCATCTCGGACACCGCTGAGTACGGCGACTACGTTTCCGGCCCACGCGTGATCACCCCTGAGGTGAAGGAAAACATGAAGGCTGTCCTGGCTGACATCCAGTCCGGCGCCTTCGCCAACCGCTTCATGGAAGACCAGAAGGCTGGCGCCCCGGAGTTCAAGGCACTGCGTGCCAAGGGTGAATCCCACCCAATCGAGACCACCGGCCGCGAACTGCGTTCGCTGTTCTCCTGGATCTCGGACTCATCCGCAGATGACTACGTGGACGGCTCCGTCGCCCGCTAATCCCCGGCGCTCGCGCTACTTTGCGATAGCTGACAAAAGGTCCGGTTTACTATCCCCATATGGGGTAGTGAACCGGACCTTTTCGTCGCGACCGTGTAATGCGAAAAGCATTCCGGTTTGCCTCCGAAGCTTGGGGACAAATCGGCATGCTTTCTTGCGGGGTGCTGGTATTAGCGGACTTTGTTTATATGGCTAGCGCTTCGAAGCCCGGTAGCCTGCCTTGCGCGCATCGGCAGTAGTCTTGAAGCACTCTTCAGGCTTTGTCCGTTCGTAGTACGCTCCGCCGCGTACGTGGTACTTCCACTCATTCTTGCTACCTGTCCGGTTTCCCTTGACCGGGAATCCTGAGGGGCAGCTGTAGGACTTTCCGCTCATCTTGACCGAGCGCTTGGCAGCTGCCTTTTTCACAGTCAAGGTTTGCGTTTTGGATACCGTTGAGGTCTTGCCCTTGAGCTGGTACTTTACGGTGGTCTTGACCTTGTAAGTCCCCGCAGCTACCTTGGCTGACTTCTTATTCTTGGCAACGGTTTTCTTGCCCTTGGTGACTGTCAGGACAGCTGATTTGATCTTGACGTTCTTGGCCTTGGCGTAGCTTGGCTTGATAGTTGCCTTGGCATTGCCCTTGACGGTCTTGTTGCCGATTTTTTTGATGGTGACCGGTGCAGACTTTTTTGCTGCCACGATACCGATGCTCGGCGCTGACGCCGGTAGCGGTGTTGCCGATGCTACTGCGACACCTGAGAAAGCGAGCGCGCAGGCTGCGATGACAGCAAGCGAGCGCCTAACAATGTTTGTCATTTTTCCTCATGATTCAGAGTACGAGTGAAGAACTTGAATGTTCCAGTATTGATTCTAATACGGAAGGATCAATTCTTCACTCGTGAATATCCACGCCACCGGATAAATGGAAAAAGCGGGCCTTGCCAAGATTGATTCTCATCATGAATGCTCATGGACGCTTCACACTGGGATTGCGTCCGGCGAAATAGACCCAGGCTGCGGCTGCCAGCACGGCGGCCCCGGCAAACACGGACCACCAGGGGAAACCTGGGATGTCGGGCGCCTTGCCCAGGGCGTTGAGATCTTCAATTGGCGTGGGCAGAATGCGTTCGGCCGTGACGAGCATTCGATGTGAATTGATGCCTAGCGGAGTGCAAGTTACCAGCGTGGTGAGGTCTTTCCCGTATTGGGGAACCAAGGATTTGGTTTCATCCGGGAGCACAGTTTGGGTTTCGATTACTTGATAGGAGAGGACTTCTCCGAGCACTTCAATGGTGAAGGTATCCCCGATTTTCAGCTTTGGAAGGTCATTGAACAGCGTTGCATCTGGAAGGCCCCGGTGTGCTGTGAGCACCGAATGCTGGGAGAAGCCGCCCACGGGCAGAGCTGTTCCTTCGAGATGCCCGACTCCGCGCTCCAAGGTTGCGGCATCGGTGCCGTGGTAGATGGGCAGGTCCACGTTGATCGCTGGAATTCTCAAGCGTCCCATCAGGCCATCGTCAGATACCTTGAGCAGCTCATCGTAGGACTGGCTATCGCCTTGGCGTCCGTCGCTGGTCGGCACATTGCTGGCGGGGGAGAGCAGCGCGCCTCCGACAAGTTGCTGGTTGTACTCGTGTGCCTTGTCCAGCTCTGCCTGCAACCAATCCGGTTCATCTTCTGATATTTCGGAGGAGATCATGCCAATGGTCTTGGACTGGTTGTACTGGGCAAACCAACTGGCAGTGGATGGATAAAGCAGTGTCAGCGCGCCAAGAAGAAATACGTTCGCAATAGCCAAGGTCGCGACTGGCACTTTCCAGCCCCGGGGAGCCTTCGCGGTGTTCGTGTCCTTCTGGTCCACTGCGGACATGGAATGCTCCTCTTCTCAGGTGCGGACTATGATCATGGCGAACTTGGCAAGCTATTGCCGGGAGTTAAACCGCAGAAGCGGGAGAACGATTAATCCTCGTCCTCCCACTTCTGCGGCCTGCCAGCATGAATTTGCTGGTCGTGGTTTACTCAGCGCGGCGCTGGCGTGCTCGCCGCTGTACCAATACACCACCACCGGCTACAGCCATGAGGCCGATACCTGCCAGGGTGAATAGCAAGGTGCCTTGTGCACCGGTCAGTGGAAGATCCGGTCCGTCGGCTTTGTGGTTGGTTACTGTGAGCTCGGCGGTGGCACCTGCATCCACTGCGGGGACCTCGGACCACGGATTGGCAGGAAGCACAAATCCTGCCGGAGCAACGGTCTCCCGCACCCAATAGGTTTCGGTGAGATCATCATCGATACCCACGTGGACCTGCCAGACGATTTCGCCGCTGTCATTGGTCGTGGCAGTGGCGATCGGATCACCAGTCGCTTCACCATCTACTGGTGCTTCGGCGTAGAGCTCGAACTTTGCGCCGGCCAGAATCTGGTCGCCTTCATCCGTCTTGATGAGCTTGATGGTGCCCAAGTTGGTGTTGGCTGGATCCTTGACGGTAGTCCCGTTGATGGTCAGGCTTGCCTCGTTGACGACCTTCCCGTCCTCGGGGATGGCGTTGACCGTGGTAACCAAGTCGATACTGAAGGTGGCTTCCCCGGCGCTATCAAGCTTTGCCAGCCCGGAAGCGGTCAACGAAATCTCGGTATTGTCGGCTGAGATTACGTAATCGGCCGCATCCAGAGGTGCGCCATTGAGCGAAAGCGCGCCCCAGGAGACGAAGGTCAATTGCGCAGGAAGCACGTCAGCGAGGGTGAATGACTCGTAGGGAAGATCAGAAGCGGGAACAGTCGTTTCCAGCGTCCACGTGACGTTGTCGCCCAGCAGCTGTGCGGTGTCGTCCACCGTCTTGCTCAGGTTGATTTCATTGAGCAGGTTCTTCGGATACACGTGAACGTTGTAGTTCCATGACCCATCCTCATTGGGATATGGAACAGTTACCCAGAACGGATCATGTTTCTGGCTGATCAGGTTATCGCCGGACTTGGTTTCGGTGACCAGGTACAGTCCCAAATTCAAGCCGGAGAATGTGGCCACCCCCGAGGCATCCGTTGTCGTCGCTGTGCTTGCGCCCAGCGTGTATTCAGCGGAGGGAAGCGATGGCGCGCTTCCGGCAGATGTCACTGCCTCCGAGAGTTCCCAGCCTTCGGCGGTGCTCAAATCAATGGGTGATCCATCATGCAGCACCTGCTGCAAGGTGAACTCAACCCCGGCTAGTTCCTTGTCCAAGCCTGGATCAGGAGTGATTTCATTACCATCGCCCGCCTCGCCCGGCGTAGCCGAGGACTTGTGGATGCTAATGGAACCGGTCATGCCCGAATCAATGCCCGGTGCATCGTCGGCAGCAGCGGCGGTGGCCCCCAATAACCCCGCCCCAGCCAGCGCTAGCGCGCTTGCTCCGGCAATCAACTTGCCGAGTCGTTGTTCGCTGAACACAATTACTCCTCATAACGAATTGCGAATGATTGCGGTACCGGCCCCCAAGTAATACCGGTACCGCGGCTTATGCGGCGGTTCTTTCAACTAGCGGATCATGCGATCGCGCCGAGTTTTCCAGAACCTGCCTCCTAGTACGCTCAACCCCAAGATCAGGATCGCCGCGCCTAGAAGATAAACGTGGTCACGTCCGAAACCGCCGGTAAGCGGTAGAACCGGACCAACCTGCTGCTCATTGACTACGGCAGCAAGTTCAACCTGCAATGCCGTGCCTTGAACAGTGAATTCATGGATGGTGTCATCTCGCTGATAACCAGGAGGTGCCAGCAACTCGACCAGGGTGTAATCGCCCCAGGCCAACTTCTCGATGGAGAACTTGCCTGCAGCTGAGTCCCGGTCCGCTCCCGTGCAGGGATCCTCGGTGCAGTCAGCGACTTCCACTGACTGAGAGTCGTCGCCAGCCGGGCCGGTGAGCGTCCACGTGGCGCCGGCCAGAAGGCGATCCTGCGCGTCGGTCTTGGTCCACGTCACTGAGCCTGGCTTGGCGGTGTTGACGATGGTGCAGGTGGCTTGCTGGCCCAGTTCCAATGAGATGGTTTCTCCGGTTTGCTCACCGGTTCCGGTGCAATTCCATGCGCCTGCCTCGTACCCGGCGGGCCCGGACTCGGCCAGTGCATAGCTTCCCGCAGGCACCTGCGCCCCGGTGATGGCCGGTTGGCCGGTCACGCCTGAAGCCGAGATGGCAGGATCTGCGGTATTGGTTGCAGCCAGCGTCCAATCAGAGACCTTCGAGGTGCCGGAGAAGTCGTCATTATCCAGCTCCTTGACCAGTGTCAGCTGTTGCACGCAGTCCACCGTATTGACAACCTCAACGACGTTTGGATCTGGCGAAACCGTCATCGTGTGCGTTGCCTGGTCGGCCTCGACACCGTCGATGGATGTCAGGACGGAACACAAGTCCGGAAGATCTGAGACGGTTTCCTCGACAACCACGTCGTCGCCGACGAGGTAGCCGTTGATCTCCGTGCCGAATTCCTTCTCGGCCCCATCAACGCTGAGCTGCGCTGTGCCAACGGGCTGCTCCCCGTTTGCGTATTCCTCGCCATTGACTATCCAGGTCTTTGTTACGGTCAATGCGACTTCGGCGGTATTCGTGAAGGTGCACGTGACCTTGTCTCCCGCAGCGATGCTCACACCGTGGGCCACCGAAACAGGATGCGAACTTCCGCAGTCGATATTGGTGAGCTGGTAGCCGGGTGTTCCACCTGACTCCGACAAGGTGTAGTCGCCGGGTGAAACCGGTGCTTCTGTTACCGAGTCGCTTCCGGAACTGCCTGCCAGGGCAGTGGGGCCTGTGGCCTTCAGCGTCCAGCTTTCAGCCGCGGCCTCGCCAATGACTTTCTTGACCAATGTCAGTTGCGTGCAGGTCACCGTATTTGTCACCAAGTAGCTGTTTTTGCCAACGGCAAGAGCATGTTGCCCGAGATCCCCGGATGCCTGGTAATCGCATCCTTGGGGGAGCTGAACATCAGACTCGGCCACCGTAATGGACTCTCCCGCCTGATAGCGCGTGTTGTCGCTTTTCTTGGAATACTCAGTGCCAAATTGTGCCGAGTTCTGCCCGGTAAGTCCCAGTGTTGCGTTGAATCCCTCCGGTTGCTCGCCATTGTCGTAGCTTTGTCCGTCAATGACCCAGGTCTTGTCAACAACAACGCTTGAGCAGGTGCTCGGGATGGCCAGGGAGATCGGCTTGACCCAATCCTTGAGGGCCGAGGTGTCGCCAGAAGCACTGGAGCGAATGTTCAGTGTCCCGTAGTTTCCACTGCAATCCGCCTGGCCGAACAGCGCGGTCAGATTCAGCGCAAATTCCGCAAAGAGCCCTTTTTCAAGATTGGCTGTTCCGGCGAAATTCTTGATGATGCCGTTGTTTGCCTTGCCGGTGAATCCGGCCAGGTTTGGCAAGGCGTTCCATGTACCGCTGGTTGTCCCGGTGGATGCCCAGACATCGGCACGGGTCAGAACCAGATCGTTCTGCCCATTCTGGTTAACCAGAAGCCGCAGGTCGCCGGTGCTTCGTTGCGGGGACGGAGACGTGCTCGGCGAATTGCCCAGGGCATTGAGTTCCACAACGAGCTGCGCGGTTCCATTGCCTGTGGCTCGTTCGAAGCCGAGGTATGCATAGACTTGATTGCCAACGGTGCGCTGCAAGGCGTAGACATTGTGCACGTCGGACTTGTCACCTGCGGTGTTGACGCCACTGGTTTGGCTCGTGCTCCAGGGCCAGTCTCCTTCGCTGACACCGTTGGTGAATTGCGTAGAGTCAGAAACCCCGTCGTTGGCCGTCGGACCCGTAAGGGTTGTGGTCCAGTCATCTACAAGGTTCGAGCAGAGATTCCCATCGATTTCAAAATTTCCGATGACTGAATTGCCGAATTGGGCGTCGTTGCATGTGGCTGCAGCCGCACCGACGCTTAATTGCTTCTCTTTGGCCGCCGAGGACGGGCTGGGTTCAGCCGTAGCCGAGGCGCTCGGCGAAGCTGCAGCGGTCGCGGTGGGGGATTGAGTCGAGGATTCCTTCGTGATCTCGACCCGGGTCACCGATTTTTGGCTTTTGGCAGTTGCCGATGGTGTTGCCGATGGCGTCAGCGATGGCGTCGCCGACGGCTCGACCGGTGCGGTCGTGGCCAACGTCGGGTCAGGATTTTCAGAAGGGACGGTAGCAGAATCAGGCGTGCCCGATGCACTGGCCGTTGGTTCAGCCAGCCGCAAGGTTTCCTCCGCGGTTGGCATCGGCATTTCTGGCTCGTCGGAGCTGGATGTGCTTTGAACCGTGGCCGGATCGGACGGCTTGGCTTCCGTTGAGGAAGTCGTTTCGCTCGAAACCTGTGCCGCAGTTGATTGCTCTGCAGGTACTGGTGAAGCGGCCGCGCCTGAAGCAGCGATCAGAGTGAATGCGAGAATCGCGACGGATGATGTCCTGTACGTTTTTGAACGCAGAACGGTCCTCATTAATTGGTCACGGCGACGTCTACGTCGGCGCGCAATTCTGTCCCCAACAGGATTGCCAAACACTAGATTTCCCCAAATTTTAGTGTGAAGCTGGGAAGACTAGTTCTTGAGAGCGCGTTTAAGCGTGACCTGCCGCCGAACTGTTCATCATTAATGAAACGTCCGGTAATACTTGTCGTTCAATCCCCAAGAGAGAACGACGTGCCCCAAGTTTTTGCTGTTCTACCCAGCTTCTATGCGAGTGTTGTAACCGTCAGCGTATACACACGAATAGGTTTCGTCAACAAAGTTTTAAATCCTATATATTGCGTCCTGAATTGCTCAACATCGAGCCGTTTGGCAGTTATGAACTGCACCGTATTCAATGGGCCGGTCGATTACCAGTTCTTACTTTTGAGTAACTAGAGAATTCTTTTTGGTGGAAGTACCGGTTTTTTGAATCCAGCCCTTGATCGACTTGTGCCACTTGCTGAGCGGAAGGCGTCCGGGTGCTCCATGTCAGATTTGACACCGGTTTCATCGGCATGTTCAGGACATGGTGCCAAGTCTCTGGTCGAGGTTTGCACGTTCTTCCAAGTTGGCGGACCAGTGGATGGAATGCGTTGTCGCGACGGCGGTACTCGTTCTGAGGCAATCATCATCGTTTTCAATTCACTACAATATTTTCCGGTGGATATATTCGTAATGAATCGTGGTATCAGGTGATTATCCGATTCGCGAAGTGGATAATTTTTCGCGATATTATTGGGTGGAATTTTATGCGCAAAGGTTACCGTAGGTGGAATTGTGAAACGGGTAATTCAATTTTCTTAGGCTGTGAATCTATGGCCTTCCAGGCCCGCTGGCGGCGGGTCATTTCTAGGGAGCAATTCCTTCGTTGGGTAAAAGGAAACGACGTGAATTGCTGAACGGGAGTTCTGCTATGGCTGCGCTCACCGGTGGGGTGCTGAGGTGAACCTTTCTGAATCAGCTTCAAATCTCTCTAACCAGCAGCGTGAGCACTGGGCAGGAGGCGGTTAGGAAAAGTCCAAAGTAGCGAGTCGTCGGCTACAGCCTCGATGGGTCATTCAGCGCAGCATCTGGGGCTGGGCACGTCGTCGAGAAGCGGTATTCAATGGTGTCCTTTGCGCCTCGATTGTTGTTACACTCGGCGAAAAGTAATCCAAACAAGGGATATAAAGATGGCAGCCAGCAATTATGATTCGTTCGCCAAGGAATACGCCATGGAAAATGAATCCAGTTTGCTTAATGCCTACTATGAACGACCAGCCATGCTGGAATTGGCCGCTGATGTCGCAGGCCGCGAGATCCTGGACATTGGGTGTGGTGCTGGCCCATTGGCCGGGGAATTGATATCCCGCGGGGCATCGGTGACAGGATTTGATGCCAGTGTTGAAATGCTGGAATTGGCACGGGAACGGCTCGGCGCATCAGTCGATTTGCGGGTGGCCCGGCTGGGGGAGCCGCTTCCCTATGAAGAAGATTCTTTTGACGATGCCGTCTCTTCCTTGGTGTTTCACTATCTGCCTGACTGGTCATTCGCCCTTCAAGAGGTTCGACGCGTTCTGAAACCCAAGGGCCGATTGATCTTGTCGGTCAATCATCCAATTCTCTATCCGTGGAACCATAAGGGCTCCGACTACTTCAGGGTCACCGAATACTGTGACGAAGTGACTTTGAATGGGCATGCGGCTGAACTGACGTATTGGCATCATCCCTTGCACGTCATGGTTTCATCGATGATCGATGCGGGGTACTCCATCGAGCGCATCTGGGAACCGCCCTATTCCAAGGACGCGCCGCAGGAGATTGTCCCGGATGCGCTGCGTGAAAGGGAGGCGTTCCTGAGCTTCATATTTTTCGTCCTCAGGGCCAATTGAGAGCCCACTGGGTTTGAGGAATTCGCGGGCTTGAGGGCATTCAGAAGCAGGATAGGAGTGCGGGGAAACTGGTGAGCTGAAGCTAGGCTCGTCACATTCTATGTAATAAGTGAAAGTTTTCACAAAGTAGGGTTTTCACTGCGTAACATGCGTGATTTCGCACCAAAACGAAGGATACATAGGGTTACGCTTGATTCGACGGCAGGCTATTGAAGCTGCTGTCTTGCAAGCATCAGCCCAATGAAATCGCAAAGGTGCCACACCCGTGTCTGACATTAAGCCCATCGTACTTTTGGCCGAGCAACTTTCCCCTGCAACCGTTGCTGCACTCGGTCCCGACTTTGAAATTCGTCAGACTGACGGTGCGGACCGCTCTCAGCTCCTCGAAGCCATTGCCGATGTAGATGCAATCCTGGTTCGCTCTGCAACCCAGGTGGATGCAGAAGCCATTGATGCAGCGAAGAACTTGAAGGTCATCGCACGCGCAGGTGTTGGCTTGGACAACGTCGACATCAAGGCTGCCACCCAGGCAGGTGTCATGGTGGTGAACGCTCCTACCTCGAATATCATCTCGGCAGCCGAGCTGACCGTCGGGCATATTGTTTCACTGGCTCGCCGAATTCCAGCAGCCAACGCTTCGCTGAAGAACGGCGAATGGAAGCGCAGCTCCTTTACCGGTGTTGAACTCTTCGAGAAGAAGGCCGGCATCATCGGCTTGGGCCGCATTGGCGCTCTCGTCGCAGCTCGCCTGCAGGGCTTCGGCATGGAAATCGTCGCTTATGACCCATACGTCACCCCAGCACGCGCTGCACAGCTTGGTGTCACCCTGCTGCCGCTTGACGAGCTCTTGGCTGAAGCAGATTTCATCACCATCCACATGCCAAGAACCCCGGAAACCGTGGGCATGCTGGGCAAGGATGCTTTCGCAAAGATGAAGGACACCGCTTACGTGGTCAACGTTGCCCGCGGTGGACTGGTTGATGAAGCGGCACTTTACGAAGCATTGAAGAACAAGGAAATTGCTGGCGCCGGCATTGACGTATTCGTCAAGGAACCGAGCACCGATCTTCCATTCTTCGAGTTCGACAACGTCACCGTTACTCCTCACTTGGGTGCATCGACCGATGAAGCCCAGGAAAAGGCCGGAGTATCCGTCGCCAAGTCAGTTCGCCTGGCGCTGTCCGGCGAATTGGTGCCAGACGCAGTCAACGTTGCCGGCGGCATCATCGATGAAAATGTACGCCCGGGCATCCCGCTGATTGAAAAGCTGGGCCGTATCTTCAACGCATTGGCCATTGGATCCCTGACCAGCATTGACGTCGAGGTAGCTGGCGAGATCGCCGAACTTGATGTCAAGGCCCTGGAGCTCTCGGCACTCAAGGGTGTCTTCATGGATGTCGTGTCGGAGCAGGTCTCCTACGTGAACGCTCCGGTGCTCGCAGAACAGCGTGGAGTGGCTACCCGCCTGATCACCACCCCGGATTCGCCTGAGTACCGCAACCAGCTGACCATCAAGGGCTCCACCAATGAGGGAACCCAGCTTGCCGTGGCCGGCACCCTGACCGGCCCTAAGCAGATTGAGAAGCTTGTCGGAATCAACGGTCACGAGATCGAAATCCCAATTTCGGACCACATGATCGTTGTTCGCTATGCGGATCGTCCAGGTGTTGTCGGCTCGCTGGGCAACGTACTGGGCGAGCAGGGCGTGAACATCGCCGGTATGCAGGTTTCGCGCGACGAGAAGAAGTCCGAGGCCTTGGCTGTCATCAGCATCGACTCGGCACTGCCAGCCGGCGTTCTCGATGTTGTCGGCGCTGCCATTGGCGCGAGCGTAGCCCGCGAGATCAACCTCGAAGACTAGAGTTGCGCTATAGGCCAAGTTGTTCATGGACCGCCTCAACCGATTGGTGATGCGGTGTCCAACATGAGCGATTGATTATCTGGCCCCTCTCAACCCGTCTGCTGACTGCCAGGTCAAGCAGGCGGGTTGTCTCGTTTAACATCTGCACCAGAGCTTCCGGGTATTGCGCCGAAAAGGTGTACAGATGACGAACCGAAGAGGACTCCCAGTCTTCCTCCCGCACCATGTGCACTCCGTTGCACAATCAACCATGGGTTTTGCAGGTGATCCGGCCTATGGATAGGCATGCCAGCGCTAGAGCGTTATGGGGCGCCGCGACGTCAAGCGCCGTGCGAGTTGCCGGCGCTTCCTCCGGTACCCTGCCATATCTCGTCGTGGCTACTTTCATTATTCTCCTTGCTAGGAGTGCAGCCGTTGGCCTTGAAAGGCGAAAGAGCCCATGCCGGGGTACTTGATCATCGCTTGGCGCAAATGGAGGAAGCAAGACTCGATCCGCGCCTGATGCCTGACTCCGGCGATCGCGGATCCCAGGGCACTGTTCCGGTCGATGACCGAGATCGGCGGGGGAATCATGCGCTGGACTCGTCGGATCCATGAGGCGTACTTTCCGCGGTCGCAGACTTGCTGCTCGATTTTGGTCTCAGACTTACTCGAGGCGTGGTTGTACTTGCCAGCACCAGAAGAGGGAGGGCTGGCGAGTAGCTCGTTCAAGGATGCTGTGTCTTCCGGTGGATCAACGAGCGAAGCGGGGGACTCGGTTTTCGCGGTGATACCGGGGCGGGAATCCACGCTGGAATCTCCGAAGCTCTTGCCACGCCATTGGTTGCGTCTAGAGCAGTTTCCTGTGTATCACTGCTGGGCTGGTGTGCCATTATTGCCACGGTACAACCTGTCATGGACAGCACCTGTGGTGTAGCAGCCAGCGGCTAGGTGTGATGAGCAGGCGTTGTCCACCCCTATGGCGCTAGTTCGAACCCTGCTGTCATGCAGCGCTGTAGTCGGCCGCCAACCCGAAGGGTGCTGGTGAGGGTCTGGATGGAGTGGCGGTACTGCAAAGCTAAAAGCGGTGCCTCAGTGGTGCGCTGCGCAGTGCGCGCCTGTCCGCTGGTAGGGGCGATGATCGCAAGCGAGCTTTCATTCACGCTTGAGACCTGCTCGAAGCTGTTCCGCTTTTGCACGTGCTATCCGCTGGAATCATTGGTGGTGTACATTCGGCTAATCTCAAGCTTGCGATGGTAAGCTCCGCTACTGTTTGAAAATTCACAGGCAAATTTCATGAAACGTTCAAGTGAACGCAAGGTTAATATTTGGTTGATTCTACGTTATTACTAATCGCAAGTAGTTCATGAAGTCGCTGGGATCTACTAATTGGGATAATCTTGGTTTGCTATGAAGGATGATTCGAGAGACCAGGCGATGACCGAAAAGACGAGTTTCGCCCCGTCTGACACTGCTATCGTGATCGTTACGTACAACCGATCGCATCTACTCGACCGCCTTCTGACAAGCATTCAGACAATGGATCCTGCTCCCGGCCATCTCGTCATTATCGACAATGCATCTGCCGATGATACGCACGAGATCGTGCAGAAGCATGCAGATAATCTTGATGCCGAAGTCGTCTACGAGAAGCTTCCGACGAATACAGGCGGCGCTGGCGGATTCCACACCGGTGTGAAGAAAGCCTATGAACTAGGCGCCTCATGGATCTGGATGATGGATGACGATGTTGAAGTCATTTCAGATGGACTCGGAAAAATGGGAAAGTGGGCAGAGCGTTTCCAGGTTATCCAGGGTCGACGCTACGACTACGACGGCAGCGAGTTCTATTGGCAGTACAGAATCTCTGATCGGCTGGCCATCCCGATTCCTTTTGCGCCAAGCGACTTTGATGCCACCGGGTATCGAGAGATGAATTCCGGATGTTTCGAAGGGATGTTCATCCACCGTGACGTGGTCCGTCGTATTGGACTGCCTGACCCACGGTTCTTCATCTACTGGGATGACCAGCTCTACGGCTGGTTGGCATCGCGGGTCACCACCGCCGTTATCGTCAATGAATTCGTGCTGCGGCGTACGCGCGACATCAGGCAACTTGATCTGGGCATTCGCCATTTCAACGCTTCAAGCGATCCGTACCGCTATTACATCATGCGAAATCGAGCAATACTCAAGAAATACTATCGATTCCACGGGATGTGGTATCCGGGTGCCTTTGCGCTCGGTACGGCGCTCACGTTCGCCAAAGAAATACTGCGCCTGATCTTGGTTGAAAAAACTATCCGAGGGACGTCGAACCTCTTTAAAGGCCTTCGCGACGGTCAACGAATTGCTAATGATAATTCGTGGAAACCGATGGCTCCACTCAAGACGAAGCCGCGTAGGCACTAGGCCAAGGACACATACCCGCCTTGTAGCAGTATCAATTGCCTGACCTATTATGCAGTGATTCGATGCCTTCTTAAGCGTTGGAATACCGATGCTGATTTGCGTGCGCAGTCTTCCGTTTTCTTGTGGACGAACAATGCGTTTATGGTTTCGGCCGCCCTGCAATTTTCGTCAATTTCATAAGCATTTCCAATGTTTCGGCCTCCGGCTTGAAATCCTTAATCTGGGCGTACCCCTTGTCGCGGGAACGCAGGACTCAACCCGTTGCAACCCGAGGTCAAGGCGTCGGGTGGGGCGTCTTTGAATTCCGGGAGTGAGCGCCGGAGAACGACTTTAAACAGCAAATGTGGGTGTGCCCGCAGCTGACATGCAATACATTGCTAGCTGCGGGCACACCCACATTTAGTTGTACTTTACTGCGAAACCTTCAAGGTCTCTGCTATCTTCGAAATCTGGTTGTCCCACATCGAAAGGGCAGAGCCGATGGCCATATGCATGTCCAGGTACTGATAGGTGCCCAGCCGGCCGCCGAAGAAGACGTTCTCTTCCTTCTTTGCCAGTTCGCGGTATGCGAGAAGCCCAGTCCTATCTTCTGGCGTGTTCACCGGGTAGTAAGGCTCGTCGTCGTGGCTTGCAAAACGAGAGAACTCCCGCATAATGACGGTCTTGTCATCCGGGTAGCTGTCCTTGCGTTCCGGGTGGAAGTGCTTGAACTCGTGAATACGGGTGAATTCGACATCGGCGTCCGGGTAATTCATCACCGGAGTTCCCTGATAGTCACCGACATCTAATACTTCTTCTTCAAAGTCCAACGTCCTCCAGGACAATGAGCCTTCGCTGTAGTCGAAATAGCGATCAATTGGACCGGTGTAAACAATCGGAACCTGCCCCACCATGTCGTTCTTGTTGAATGGCTGGCTCGAATCAAAGAAATCAGTATTCAGCTGAACAGTAATGTTCGGGTGATCCGCCATTCTTTCAATCCAGGCTGTGTAGCCGTCGACTGGCAGGCCTTCGTACTTGTCATTGAAGTAGCGGTTGTCATAGTTATAGCGAACTGGAAGTCGGCTGACAATATCCCCTGAAAGCTTCTCAGGGGATGTTTGCCATTGCTTGGCCGTGTAGTGTGCAAAGAAGGCCTCGAACAATGGTCGGCCTACGAGGGCGATTCCCTTTTCGTAAAAGTTTTTAGCATTTTCTACATTAAATTCTCCAGCTTGCTCCTTTACTAAAGCACGTGCTTCGTCAGGAGTGTATGCGGCGTTGAAGAACTGATTGATCGTGTGCAGATTAACAGGAAGCGCGAAGGTTTGTTTGTTATGCGTCGAGTAAACGCGGTGAACGTAGTTGGTGAAGCTAGTGAAGCGATTCACGTACTCCCATACTCGTTCATTGGACGTGTGGAAGAGGTGGGCTCCGTATCGGTGCACCTCAATGCCGGTTTTTGGCTCTGGTTCGCTGTAGGCGTTTCCGCCAATATGTGAGCGCCGGTCGATGACAGTGACCTTGAGGCCTGCGTCTGCTGCACGCTCTGCGATGGTTAGCCCGAAGAAACCGGACCCGACAACTAATAGATCTGTATCCATGTAAAGCAGTCTAACCACACCCCTGCAACGGGCCATAAAAGCCAGGTTAACGAGAGGTGTACTTAACGTAAACAAATTGTCATACAGATATTGTCTAAAGGATTGAGAATAGTTTTGTTGATAACGTGGTTCCCCGAGACCAAAATTTCACCTGCAATCGGCTCGTCAAAATGGGCCGATCGGCAGGCGAGCCCGCGGAGCCGCAAGGCGGTTACGCACTAGTTCATGCATGATGCGTAAGACAAGGAATGAGGAAATTCCCCTTGGTGGATCCGAAGAAAAAGTATGATGTGGCTGTCCTCGGATGGTGGTACGGCAAAAATTACGGATCGATTCTGACTTATTACGGTTTGAACCGTGCCATCGAAAACTTAGGCCGCTCGGTACTCATGGTTCATGAGCCTGTGGGCTACAACGGGTACCGAGTTCAATGGCCTGACGCTATCCTCTCCATGGATTTTGCGCGCCGAACCGGATACGAGTACACCAAGCAGTTGCATTACTCGGAGCTCAACACGCTCAACGAACTGGCTGACACGTTTGTTGTCGGAAGCGATCAGTTGTGGAATCCGCTCATCGGACGAGTGAACGATGATCTTTTCCTCGACTTCGTTGCGCCTGATCGCAATCGCGTTGCATACGGCACCTCTTTTGGAAACCGCGGAACCGAGAAGTTCAAGCCGAGCTTCATCGCCAAGCACTCGCAGAACCTCCAGAAGTTCAAAGCCATCTCCGTCCGCGAAAACTACGCGGTAGACACGGCTCGCGACATCTTTGGCACCAAGGCGGACCTTGTAGTTGATCCAGTATTCCTGCTGGACCAGGACCACTACAAGGAACTGGCAGCCAAGGCATCAATCTCTCCTGAGGGCGAATACTTGGCAGTCTTCTTCCTCGACCCGACACCGGACAAGAAGTCCACGGCGATGGCCATCGCCGACAAGGTAGGGCTGGATAAGATCCTGGTGATCTGCAACCCGGATGAAGGCCGCAAGGCGGCACAGGAAATCTGGGCTGACGAACCTCGGGCAGAACTCATTGCCAGCGACGCACCGGAGAACTTCCTGCGCGGCTACCAGGACGCAAGCTACGTTGTTACCGATAGCTTCCACGGCACCGCATTCTCCGTAATCTTCGAGAAGCCATTCTCGTCTATCTACAACAACAAGCGCGGAGCAGACCGCTTCAAGAACTTGCTCTCCTCCTTGGGATTCGGCGACACCCGCCGGGTCTACGAGAGCGACACGGTTGAGACGATTACCAAAAATAAAAACGTCACCCGTTCAATCAGCTTCGCCAAAGCGCGCAAGTACATCACTGAGGGCCGTAAGTACTCATTGGAATGGCTCGAATCGGCACTTGACCCCTCAGTGAAGTCTTCAGCCGCCCTTGATAACGGCAAGGCTGTCACCGCCGCGGCGAACATCCCGTCGCAAAGCCACACGCTGGATCTGGATTTCTCGGCCAACAGCGACATCTGGTCAATTGCCAAGGGAACCAAGGGCGTATCGCTGAGTGTCGGCGCGGACAAGGACTTGCGCGGGAAGCACGTGTGGACGGACCTTCCAGAACCGCTGACTCCAGGCACGAGAAAACGACTCAAGATCCAGTGGGCACCCACCACCAAGACCAAGAGCATCAACGTCCACCTGAGGAATCCTGAGTCCGGGGCATTCAAGGTCATCGGCAAGGCAAGCGTCGCTGAGAGCTCGGGAAACCTGCGCACCGATGAATTCGAATTCTCAGTGGCCGAAGCCGGCCTCAGCCAAGTCATGCTTGGTGCACTGCACTTCACCGGCCCGAAGGCCGGCGCCCAGGTCCACGAGATCTCCATTACGGAAGTGAAATCGAAGGCACCTGCAGCCCCTGCTCCGGTTGTGAAGTCTGATGACGAAATCGTTGAGGGCTTCTCGAAGCAGGCACGCCGATTGGCGCTGCACGACTTTGAATCCCAGGTCCGCTCCTTTAGCCGCGGCCGCTCTGCAGATTCGGTGACCGGAATCCGCGCACGGATGTTCTTCCATGCGCACGCCATTGAAAAGGGCCTGACCCACAGCAACTTCCGTCCAGGGTTCGGCCGCATCGCAATTCCAGGCCTTGCCAAGGAAATGAATGCCTGGCTGACTCGCGGTCTTGGGACCGACGACACCATCGTGCAGAGCTCTGCCTCGGTCATGAAGGCGTACTTCGCTCGCAACGAAGAGACCAATACGGATGTCTCGCACTTCCGCAAGCTGTTCTCGGACGAGGCGCTGGAAGTCATTGCCAATGGCCGGGTAGGGGAGGGCGGCGCATTCCCTGCGTCGAACCACCGCGAAGACCCAGTGGAAACCCCTAACGATGACCGCGCATTCATGGACGTCATGTACGGGCGCCGAAGCGTTCGCGAATTCATTGACACTCCAGTGGACGATGGAGCCATTTCGGCGGCAGTGCAGATTGCCATGCAATCCCCATCGGTGTGCAGCCGCCAGGGTGCCCGCGTGCACCAGTTCGATGATCCGGAGACCATCAAGCAGCTCCTGGACGTCCAGGGTGGATTCTACGGATTCAATGCCCCACCGCGCTTGCTGTTGGTGACTGCAGATCTGGACGCATTCCTTTTTGCTCCAGAACGGAATCAGCCGTTCGTTGACGGCGGACTGTTTATGATGTCCCTGCTCCTGGGCCTAACCCAGATGGAGCTCGGCTCGTGCCTGCTGAACACCGCTATGGGTGTCGAGAAGGAACAGAAGATCCGCAACATCGTGGATATTCCAGAGAATGAAGTCTTCATCGCATTCGTAGCCGTCGGCAATTTCGACAAGAATGTTTTGGTTCCTCGCTCAAAGCGAGTCGAATCGGACAGCATTCTCAAGCGACACGCATAGAACTTAGTTAAACCGGTAAGGAACGCAACAAGAGTATGACGACGCCAACAGCAATTGCGCAGGAACAGATCGAAGGACCAGACATGACCGAGTCAAGCACCGCTTATCCCGTGCAGCCAGGCATCTGGCTGCAAGCAGGGATTTCCACGGAACAAGAAGCGCACTTCCATGTTTACGGTCCCGTTGGCATTTCATTGAGCAGGGGAGTGGCGGAGTTCGCACCGGGCGGGCTGCTCTCCACGAGCACCTACTACAACGTGTTCAACTACGGTAAGTGGAGAAGGATCTGCGGCGATCTCCCCTTGGAGCTGCAGCTCAAGGGCCGCGGGCGCTACCAGCTGAATGTCTTCCAGGCTGACCGTCACAAGTCATGGCACAAGATTGTCAGCGAGGTTGTCACCATCGATGGCCTGTACAGCCATCCAGTTGCCGTTGACGAATCGACTTCCGATGAATCCCTGCTGTTCTTCGACCTGATGGCCCTGCAGGACGGTGAACTGGAAGACTTTGCGTGGGCTACCACCGCCAAGCCAGTGCGGACACCTGAGCTGATGCTCTCGGTTACCACCTTCCGCCGAGAAGCCGAAGTTGAAAGCACTGTCTCGCGTTTCCGCGAATTCCGTGCGGGTTCGGAACTCAAGGACCACATCAGCATGACCGTGGTTGATAACGGTAATTCGCTGAAGGTCGAAGACGGCGACGGCGTCGAAATCATTGCCAACGAAAACCTCGGCGGAGCCGGCGGCTTCACCCGCGGCTTGCTGCGGGCCCGTGAAATCGGAGCAACCCACTGCCTCTTCATGGATGACGACGCGTCGATCCAGATGGAAGCACTCTCACGCACCTGGTGGCTGCTGGCCTTCGCGAAGGATCCACGCACCGCTGTTGCAGGATCGATGATCAATGCCTCCCACCGGTGGCAGATCTGGGAGAACGGCGCGGAATTCGAGCTTGGCTGCAAGCCTCGCTACCATGGCCTGGATCTTCGTTCCCGCGATGCAGTGTTCAATATGGAATACGAGACCACTGCACCCGCACCAGATGACCTTTATGCCGGCTGGTGGTTCTTCGCTTTCCCGGTTGACCAGGTTGAGCACCTGCCATTCCCGTTCTTCGTGCGTGGCGATGACGTGAGCTTCTCGCTAGTCAATGACTTTGACATCGTTTCGCTGCCAGGCGTCGCTTCGGTTCAGGAGAACTTCACTGACAAGGCTTCGCCAACGACTTGGTACCTGGACTTCCGAAGCCATCTGGTTCACCACTTGTCGCTTCCTGAGAAGCGCCGTTCTTGGGCAGAGCTGCAGCAAATGGTGGCCAGCTTCTACATGCGCAATGTCATGCGCTTCCATTACGACACGCTTGCTGCCATCAACCTGGCATTCGAAGATGTGCTTCGGGGCCCGAAGTTCTTCGACAAGCATGCAGACATGTCGAGAAGGCGTGCCGACCTGAAGGCACTGACCAAGGATGAAGCGTGGAAGCCCGTCCAGGAACGGCCAGATGAACTGCATGGGGAGAAGCCACGCTATTCACGCGCGCTAATGTTGGCCACCTTGAACGGCCACTTGCTTCCGCTGGGCAAGGAAGCTGATGCAAATCTGACGTTGTCTTCGCCATTCCGTGATGACTACCGCAAGGTTTATGGGGCTAAGGAAATCACCTATCTCAACGGTGACCAGTCCTCGGCCTACGTCGTTCGTCGCAACCAGAAAAAGTTCTGGCGCGAATCGCTGCGCTTGGTACGAAACACCATGCGCCTGCGTTCGGCCTACGAGGAGAATATCCAACTTTGGCGCGACGGCTACGATCAGCTGACTTCGGACTCGTACTGGACGGACAAGCTGAATCTTGGCGACACTGGTTCGTCGGTCAATCGATAATAGGAACCTAATTCCTGACAGGAACTTACTGCGATCCATTTGTTCGCCCCTGACATGGTTGCTATTGAGACCATACCCCGAACTCAATCCAAATGACTATGGAACTCGTGGTATCTGAGGAATTTGGCATCCGAAACCAAATTTTGAACGAAAGTTTTTAGCGACCGTGCAGGTCAGGAGGCTGGAGTTCATGATCATGGGGTTGACCTCTTCGCCATTTCAAAGAAAGACTTAGCGATTGAAAGAGCGCTATTTCCACGCAAAGTGGACGTAGCGCTCTTTCTTTGCGCCAAGCACCAGGGCGCGACTCGGTGCACGAATGTACGTTTGTTGACAGTTATCGTACTCGGCGGATTCGTAACGAAACCACTGCTGCAACCGTGCGGTGATGAAATCGATGCGAAGCGAACTATCTTTCAAAAGAGGATATGAAGGGAATCGGACAAACCACAAGGACAGAGGACGACGCTCTTTTAGATTTTAACCAGTGCTGTAGGATGAATCTATGCCGAGCAAACCCATGTCTGGTGTTAGGCGAAGATCATTCCACGCACCTTCATTTAATTTGCGTGCTTTGTCGCGCGGGGGCACCAACCTTGTCGACTCATGGAATCCTAGGGAAGCGGCCGAAGCGCCGCCGTTCGTTTATGCGATCCATGATTCAAGAAGGAATGCCACAGAGACCGAGCATTCAATGCTTACGTTGGTCGTTTCGTTGAGAGTAGTCTGTGAGCTTATAGCCCGGGCCGTGTTTTCAAGAAACCAGGATAAAAAGTTACAGAAATTTATAGAAAACCGTATTTATGTGAATGCGAATAGAACCAGATTCGCTTTTTGGTTGGGTTATAGACATAACCCAACAGGCGGTACGCAGATATAACTCATGTTTCTAATGGAGCAATCGACGTCACGCTTTAATTGTGGGATCACGAGGATGGTTTTGAGTTCAGTACCCTATAGCCTTAAAGGCGTAGAAGTATTAATTTATTATTGTGGCGAACTGATCACCGAATCGGGCAAAATAAATTTTCATTTAAGGACAAATTAATTGATATCAGAAGTAATTTCATTGAACTCCGTTTCCCTTGATGAAGGTAATGGGATTTTAAGATCAAAACCCCGACCTGTTGAACTGCGGCAAAAGGATTACGATTCAAAGTTTGATTCGAGTACTTTATTTTACGACATTTACGCGGATGGTGAACTAGTCAGATTGGCTGGACCGCCTCTCTTAAATTTGAAGCCTTCCGTGGAGAATCTGCAATTTACGGTAAATGGCAAAAAACAGCTTGAAAGTAAATTCACAGATTTGGATCGCACTCAGCATTCATGGCTGCGATTTGATGGTCTAGCCGAAACGATGGAATTTGGCGGTGACCTCGCGACTGCTTCCGTTAGGGTAGGTAAATCTTACACGGGCATATTCAACGGGAAAAAGGCCCTGGTCACAAAGTCGAAAAATAACGATTTGCGCTGGATTCGCGACTGGGTTGCGTTTCATGTCGAAACTCAAGGAGTTGACGCTGTTCTTATTTACGACAATGACTCTACTGAGTATAGCACTTCAGACTTAATTGACACTTTGAATACCATTGATGGTTTAGAGGTTGCAATTGTAGTTGAGTGGCCATTCAAGTTCGGACCGCAAGGTGGTAATTGGGGCGGTGTCGTAAATGCTCCTTGGGACTCTGACTTCACCGAGTACAGTATCTTAGAACACGCGAGATACAGGTTCTTAAAGACTGCAGATCTTGTTATTAGCGCCGATATTGACGAGCTTGTAATGTCTGAGAACGGCCGTAGCTTGGGCGAATTGATGCGTGAATCTAGTGCACCTGGTCTCGTCTATGAAGGCCGGTGGATCACAACTGTGAATGACGAAAACAACTCGAATGAAACGCAGGTTTCATTCAAGGATTTCATTTACTATGATAAAAATTCCAAGCCGACGACGCAAAAGTGGTCGATAAGACCTGATGCATGTGAGTCTGCCACGCAGTGGAAAACCCATAGTATCGCAGGCGTAAAGCTATTCCGTACGAAGGATGTGTGTCACAGACACTTCCTTGGAATAAGTTCGAATTGGAAAACGAAGCGAACAAACGTTGCCGCGTTTGACCCAGATAAACACGTTGTAGACATTGAGCTGGTTTCCGCCCTAATTAATAGCGGAATTAAGCAAGGAAATATGCTGGTGAGTTCACTCGCGGATCCAAACCGGATGAATTTAGAGGTTGGTTTCAAACACAAGAATCGGTTTATGGTTTCATTGGCCAACCGGATTTTTTCGATGGAACGAACTTTTCCGCTAGAGCAAGTTCATAGCGGATCCAACGAAATTCTGAAGCTGGGGTCTGTACTCTACGGACGTGGCTTAGCATTTGAGTTCAAATTCTATGGCCTTGATATAGCTATTGAAATAAAGGCAGCCGACGAAGCTGCCGAAAATTGGTTGAAATCCCTGTATCGTCCACGCCCGCAATCTTCATATCTCGGCCCGGGGCGACTCTTGATGTCTATTGCTGATTCGCGTTCTGGCGTTGACCATGTGGCTAGTGCTTTCTTTGACCAAATCATGTGGTTGCTCACAAGAGCACAGGCCTTCAACTACGACAATCCAGCCGTTGAGAGTGTATCGTCCTCCTGGTCAATCCCGACTTATTGGTGGCAGGGCAGGACGAATTTCGGTGATTTGATCGGACCACTACTAGTCAAGGGTTTGACTGGACGTGAGCCGAAAAACATGAAGGATACGGACGAAACGGGTCCTTGCCTCGTAACTGTTGGCTCAGTTCTAAACCTCCTCGAACGTGGTGGAACGGAGATTTGGGGAAGTGGCCTCATTGCGCCGCTACATGCAAAGAGCATTCAGCACCTAAGTGCTCGGAAACCTTTGAAGATTCATGCTGTTAGAGGCTGGCGGACGTACAAGGAGTTGACTCAAAAACTAGGATGGAATGTTCCCCGCGTATTTGGCGATCCTGCGTTGCTGTTGCCAAGAACTTTTGAACCAGCACCACAAGCCAGTCACCATCCGGTAATCATTCCGCATTATCAACACACGAAGCATTTTCAGAGTGTTAGCGAGAAGTTTAGCGTTCTCGATGTAGAGCGTTCGGCGGAAGAAGTTGTTTCTGATATTGCAAACGCAACTGCTGTTGTTTCGACATCGTTGCACGGCATCATCGTGGCCCAAGCTTACGGTGTCCCATGGATTTGGCTCCGGATAAAAGATGTTACTTTAGCGGGAGATCAGTTCAAATTCGAAGATTTTTTCTCCGTTTTGAACCGAGAACAAGTTGCGGAAATTTCTGTTGAATCAAATCAAATCTCTGATCATTTGATCAGATCGTTGATATCGCGAGCCTCTCTTCCAAAAAATAAGTTTGATTTCAACAATTTATTGGACGCTTTCCCTAGAGGTTTTGCTCTATAAGTTTTATTTCTCATCATTTTCCGGACGGCCGTCGAGAATATTTTTAGTGTTTGTCGATGGCCGTTCGGCAGCTTTCGAAAGAAGTGGAAAGCAACGAATGAGTCGGACAAAAATGATCCTAGAATTCGGTTTACTAAATACGATTATGTGTTGCATCCATCCCAGAGCCATTTTGGTTTATGAAAGTATTTGAGTCTCAAGCCGGGTTGGCCATTCAGTATTAATGCTCTCTAATTTGCGAGAACGACGGAGCGTCGCGGTAGCACGAAAATTCCGGATATTCGAGCGAGATCAATGGATCGTCTCAAACAAACGGGCCATTGTCCTGAAAGCTCGGAACGAAGAATGCTGCGCAATAATGACTGCAACTAAGAGCAATCTTGTTGCTTGAAGGCCTACTGCACTAATAACAACTAGGGAGGCTATGTTAGTCAGCGTATGAGAGCTCTCAAATTTTAGAGAAACATTTATCAGTTAGTCGTTGGCTAGAGTTCCTGGACAGCTGATCTTGAGTACTTATAAGTTTCTTGGGATGCCTTACTTCTTCGTTCATGGAGTTGTCGGACGAGCAATGCGCTTCTCCCTTTATCTCTGCATTTATGATTGTTGGCGATGTGCGATGTGACGTCGTTCCTGTTGCATAAGCTATTAGTCGATTCTGAGCAGTGCCTGGAGGTATGTCCGACCTGGCGACCTGGTGTGAGATCTCGCTTGGCCCTGGATACTTCTGACGTAGTTGAGAGCCGATGCCGTGACAGCGTGCGCGCCGTATCTCAAAACTTCGCGGATTTTATGTAAGCACATGACTGGTCAGGTTTTTGAGAGCGATCTTTGATTTCTCTTACTCGCATACAGGTTGCTAGAAGTATTGGCTCCCTTGCTTTTACACGAAGCCATGCCTCTTCACGGGTAACCCCGATATCGACCGTAAAACGGGAAGCGTCGATTGTGCCAAAAAGTTAAGAACTTCATCGCCGTTATAGGCGCCGCCACCTTGCCGGTGAACATCCTGTGATAAGGCATCTGGCTTCGCAATGCACCGTGAAGTTCAGGGAATGTCGCACTCCACAGAATTGTGACAGATTCTGGACGGCGTACTGGGCGAATGTCTGCCCCTTTGGAGATTCCTAGTTCTCTCGAGTGCGTAATTTATGCAACACCTCTACCGGTTCCCGGTAAGCGATTACAGCTCAATAGCGCATAGAGAAGATCCACGGCGTTCTGTGCTTCATTGCGTTGGTACAGGCTGCATCCCGTAGGTAGCGTGCAATAACGTGTTTGTATCTGGAAGGAAAGGATCCTCAACCACGAAGAGACTCGTTCTATGGGCATCACGCCATGCGGGTGGTTTTCTGACATGGCGTCAACGGCAAGACACCCATCATAGACAAAAGGGACCGATATGCGGCAGCGAAACTTTCGTTACTAGTTTAGCGACAGACGCAATGTCGACGGCGAGCTGATCACAGGCGCGGAAATATCGCGGTTACCATCGGCTACAAAACTTAGGTAGGGAACCTAAAAAGTAGCCTGTAGAAAGCTAGCTCAGGAAATTTCCTAAGCCAGCTTCCCTGGAACAACGGCTAGACCCAATACGCTTTCCTGGCGACCTCGAGGAGAGCATTCCAATGAATCGTACGGACTTCGAGCGAGTCAATAATGTGATGATCAAAACCGGCCGGTATGAATCGTGGGTTGATAATCCCCGTGGCCTGGTCAGCGAGTTCGCCGTTTATATCGAAGTATCCGTATCCATGTTCTTGGCAGGCTGATTGAAGCTGCTCGTTGAATCGACGGGCAAGATCAGAACGGACGACGTCTGATGCGTACGTTTGGGTAAGTTTCTTTATTGTTTCCTCACGACGGGATTCGTCTTCCGCGCTGTCTGTGAAGCGTTCGGTAACGATTCGCGTGATGTACTTGATAGCCTTGCTTCGGTCGTAGCAGAGCACCGGTAAATTGATTCCTTTGACGATGATTCGTGATGCAGGAATGTTAAGGGAGTCAATGTATTTGAGATATGACTCGATGAAGTAATCGAGTCTCGCATCCATCGCTTCGTCTACATTTTGCACGTATTTCCGGAATGGTATGCCAAGTTCAACGTCTACCTGGCCGAGATTTAGCACCAGAAAATCTGGCTGTGCTGAATCGATCCATTTCGGAATGTCCGACCCGACATTGAGAGTCGAAGTCAACTTTCCAACGCCGGTGACCGTCGCGCCATGGATTACTTTCGGGATGCAGTTAATCCCGCGTAATTGATCGTTTAGGACTCGAAGTTGGTTTGATATCCCGAAATAACGCGTGTGTGAGTCCCCAACGATCAAAAATTTCATTGTAGATGTATCCCTATCAGACTTGTAATTAACAGCTTTGGTACAGAGAATAACGCTACCTCGAATTTCTGTCTCCGGCCGACATATACCTTGGTGAGCCGACAAGAAAGTCCAGTAAACCGCATCGAGGATTGGAATGAAAACAACTTCCTAAAACTAAGAAAAATTTCTGCCGGCACATCGATGCTGTTGCATGACTGGCTGAAAGTTTAGGAACTATCGCTGAGTAGATCTAGAGAAGGACCGTAAGATTTGCGATTTCTTAGGATCTGGGAGCTTCCGCGCGGTGCCCGCAGAATAGTGTTTTGAAAGTACTTTTGTTCCTAATCCGGGTCTGCAATGTCGCCTCGTAGTAGACATTGAATCTCAAAGGACCGTGGAGAAGCGGTCTCAAAGCATTATGCACAGGTAGTACAAGTTCACCAGCACAAGACTGACGAACTGCGTCGTGGCTTCCTGAATTACGCAATGAAGGACTTGGAAATAAACCGAGCCCCAGTTTTTATCAGTGTTCGTACTCCGAGAGGTGGCACTAGTCTGACATACGCCACTGTGTTAGAACATTGCCAGCATTAACAGTAACGAGGTGAACAGCCCTACTCTGTCCGTATCTGTTAGGAAGACTCATATGTGGTTCATGTCCGGCAGCACTGATGGTCAGCGATTTTCGAATGGACTGAGATTTGCGTCCTTATGTAAGTACTTATTATTGCCCCTTTTAGACATCGAAGAGCACATTGTTTGCTACCAACCAGGTACCTGGATCCTCAAATGGGTTTGAGCATACGATGTGTCCTGTCTTAGATCCTCCTAAGCTCGTTTTACCTTATTAAATGAAGTTGGACTTGCGATAACGTCGGTAATTGGCGGTTCAGTCATCGAACACAGACAAGCGTAGTGAATAGACAGTAGGAGTATGCTCCAAGCTCCGTCATACGATCTCACAAGTGACGCGTTCAACGATTGATGCGGTCGGTCGGCGCCCTTTGTAGTGCCCACAGCATAGAGTGGTTCAAATGGCGTCTGCGCTGGATTTACAGGCTTATTCGGCTTCAAGGACAACTTTTCGGTGGAGGGGAAGGGTCAATCTTTTCTCGCAACTTGGGCCTTCTAAGCAGGCCGCTAATCGAAATCGTTTTTGTATGCCAAAAACGGTTCAACAGAGTTGTCCGTGTCGTCGCGTAGTTGATCGAATGCTGAAAGCTCCTTGCGGGCGCCGTAGGATTGATGAGATGAGCGAGTATGTCGGGACATCGCGGTTATTGTTCTGCCGATAAGTATCGTCAGGGGCCAAAATCAACATGTGTTAGGTCATCAAGCAACTTATAGATGGTGACGCCTTGTCATCACTAGAGGGGAATCCGAACGCACCCAATTACCGCAACTCTAGCTCGGTGGATCCGAGACATATCAGATATGAGAATTTCAAGCGTTTATAAGCGGTTCCCAGCAGCCCAGAGCCAGAACTCTGGTGATCGTCGCAGTTGGAGGGCGTTACCAAGCCGGACTATTGCTACTTGGACAGTTGCCGCATAGCAGATGGTATTTGGGCCGTAGTCACATCGGACGTTTTTCAGTCGCTTCCGGCTTAGGAATAGATCGTTGGCGAAGTCGAGCCCGTATCGCCGTGCAGGATGATGCGTAGCTCAGAATCGTAGATGCAACTCTTAGGCTGATCAGACCGCGGCGCAAGACCGAAGCCGGCACAAGATGCCGCTCTAGAACTTCTGGGATCCGAAGAAATCGCTGACGGATCGGCGTCAGTTAGTACCGGGTGGAGCTTATGATCATGGCCTGGAGACAGTGAATTGCTTATTCGTAGAATGTGCCATTAATCAGGTAGATGTGAATGTCCGCGATGAGCTGATCGAGGGCATTCAACCCCACGAGAATAACTGTTCGCGAAGGCGCGAAATTACACGCCAATTAGCTCGGACAGAAGTATCGCTTCGCCTTCTTCAGCGCTCATTGTGATATTTGATGCGCGCAGCACCATTGAGGAGACAGATTCCTCCCGAACAATGTCCGGGAGGAATCAATATTTACCAATCTGGTGTACTTCGAATCAGAAGTTCACGACTACTTATGGTATTTCCAGATTAGGAGATTGAATAGCTAGCCCCAGATAATATCAGCCACGCGCGAACTAGCCTGGCCATCATCCTTGGGAGCAAATTGGTTTGCGTAATTCCGAACTCGGTATAGATAAGCTACCGGATCCTTTTTGAGGAGCTTAATCAGTTCGCCAGTGTTCTTCAAAAGTGGCCCTGGAAGATTCTGCTCGAATTCATAGTAGAAACCGCGAGTCGAGGACGCATAGTCTTCAATGTCGGGAGCTAGAACGTAAATAGGGCGCTTCAGCTTTGCGTAGTCGAACATGATTGACGAATAGTCCGTCACCAGCGAATCAGAGGCTAGCATGACTTCATTGATGTCAGGATGCCGGCTCACGTCAATTACGTTGGTGTTGCTGAATTGGCGATTTGCGGCAACTGTATTTGAGTGGCCGCGAAGTAGGACGACTACGGAATCCCCGAATGCCTTTGCGAGAGCATTAAAATCCAGATAGCTTACTAGATCGTAGTGATTTGAAGCAGTCCGAATATTATCTCGCCAAGTAGGCGCATATAGTACGACGTGCTGATCGGGGGAGATGCCTAGACGCGATCGAAGATCGCCACTGGATTCGGCAACTTGACCGGTTACGAGCGAGTCATTCCTCGGATATCCAAGTTCCAATACGCGGCCGTCGTATCCAAATGCATTTGCCAATCGCTCACTGGCATACTCATTCTGCGCGATTAAGAAGTCCCACTGTAGAGCTTCTCGTTTCATTAGCTCTCGGTACGAGATTGACAAATTACCTGATGGAACGTCGTTGCCAATTTTTTTCAGGGGCGTACCGTGCCACGTTTGCACATAAAGCTGACCAGGTTGCTTACTGAAGTAGTACGGGAAGTTGTTGTTGTTAACTAACCATTTCGCAGTGGATAGAATTTCATGATATTCGGCGGAGTGCAGTACTACAGGTGTGGCGCCAGCTGGAACCGGAACGCCATGATCCTTGACAGTCCAGTAGAGCTTACCTCCTACGCCTCTCTTGATCGCTTCCCTGAACAGAGCTAGAGGCGAATCGGCGATTGCGGAACCAGCGAAGGATTCAAATAGCGTTGCGTCGACGAGCTGTCGTTTTTCTGAGGACGACAGTATTAGCTGCTTCTGTCCATTTTTGGTCGCGTCAGAGTGAGCGATCCGCGGATAAATGTTTAGCCACAATGCACCCGCCTTGACTGTACGCGACAATCTAATACGCGACTTCTCGACGAGGCTATGGATTGGAAGTTGCTGATGCAGCGACAAATCCACCGGCACCCAAAGATTCTTGTCTCCAATTTGCGTGCCTGCACGGCTAGCAATGAGTGCGTAACCGCCCTCTGCAAAGGCAATCTTCTGTCCGTTTGATCCGGTCTGTTCAAGACTGAAACGAATTTCGAACTCTCCTGAAGCCTCGTCAAATCGGTATGTGTGAGGCAGGATTCGTGCTTTAGCCGAATTTTCGAAGAATAGACGGGTTTCAGATCCATGTGGGGATCTGTACCGGCCCTCAATAACGAGATCGTGGTTGCCCTCATCAACGTAGGCACCATTTACGGAAATTCCGAAATCTCGTTCCTCTAAGCGGAGGAAGCCGTTCGGCGAGAGTGATACACGGAGTCTCCTACCGAAGGAAAGCAATTCTTGAAGGGACGCCGAGCTCTGCCCGGATTGGATTAGTGCAGAGGAATGCCTGTTTGCTAGACGCAGCTCCCACAGAGCAGAGCCAACGAGCGTTTCTTCAAAGAGCGGAAGGCTTACACGGAAAACTAATTCATCATCGGTGATCTCACTTGCCAAGAAGGAAAGGTCCTTCTTGTGCTTGGACCTCAGTACTAGATGATTGAAATCGCCGGACGAACGCTTGTCGACTCGTAAAACGAAACTCCGACCATCCAAGGAAATCGATGTTGCAACGGGTTTTGGCGTTGGGACGTTGACTACCAGGCCGAGCTTATCGTCGTAGTGGATTGCGTAACGTACGCCATCAACGGGGGTTCCATGAGAAAAAGCGACAGCTGATCCGAGCGGAGTCCTAGCCGTGATTTGTCCATCGCGGGAAATGTCACCAGCACGTACATGTAATTGCAGAGCCCACTTTAGGTCTTCGCTTTGGACACCTTCTGGCACGGCAAGCTTGCGAGTATCTATTCGAACGGAATATGTCGACTTTTCGTATGTGTTGTATGCGTCACCTGAAGGGACTAACTCAGGCTTGATTCGTATGCTCTTGACTTCCGCCGGCAGAGCGATGAGATTGTCGTTTATTCCGATCAATTCGGCCGAAACTTCATAGTCGAAATTATTAGGAGATAAGCCGGAAATCCAGGTAGCTACGGTTGCGTTGGCTACAAATGACTGATCATCCCAATTGAAACTAATCAACTCAGCACGAAGACGCAAAGAAGAATCGGCTGGTGTGAGCAGACTCTTTTCCGGGACATACGAAAGCGATTCTAAGAAATCTGTTGCACAGGTCAGCCCAAGCTCAGGGTGAGCGGTAATTTGATAACCGGCCCCGTCTTCTTGCTTCTTCTGCAGGATGAGCGTGACATCTTCTTGTGTGCCGTTGAGTAACGACAAAGCAATGGTGCGCTCCCAGAATGGAATTTCGTTCCAGTGGCCTTGATCCATGAATTCATTTAGGAATCGAATACCAGCTGCGAGTTCGGCCCAATAATCGTGATCAGTGCGTGGTATTTGTTCGTAATACGGCTTAAGGTCAAAACCTACGGATTTTAAGAGCCACTGATCAAAGATTTCTTCAGTTGAGTTGTCTTGGAGAACCCGAGCAACGGACCTCATGACTTTGAGGCGATCCTGAAGGTCTTCAATTCTCGCTTTTTGCTGCGTGATCGAGGTTCCATCGTCACGAATAACCCACGTATACACAACGCGTTTTAGAACATCAAACTTGGTGGATGTGGTGTAGGCGATCGCCGTAGGGGTCTGATCCTCATATCGAATATCTACCGGGAATTCTCGAATATTTTCGTCCCAGAATGTCCTGCGGAAAACCTTGTTCCATGCGAAGACATCCTTCAGGAGTTCAGGATCGTCACCTAGACTTCCACCGATACGATCAACAGCATGGACATTTTGCGCCCACTCCGGGATCCAGGTTTTCATGCCACGCTTGCGTTCGACCGAACCCACAACGAAATCAGAACCGGATTGCTCAAGTTGGGAGACCATGGCTTTGTAAGCACCGCGTGGAATATAGTCGTCAGAGTCGGCAAAAGTAAGATACTTTGCGGTTGCTGCTTGTATTCCGGTATTTCGCGCAGCACCTAAGCCAGAATTGGGCTGAGTAATTACGATAATTCTGGGATCGTTCGCTGCATATTCTCTAGCTATGTCGCCAGAACGGTCTGGAGAACCATCATCGACCACGATTACTTCGATAGGTATTTCATTCTGGGCCAGTATGGTGTCTAAGGTTCCGCGAAGGTAGGATTCGACCTTGTAGCACGGTACGACGACACTCAATATAGGCACATTATTAGTTTTCTCTATTGGTGAAACGAGGGTGTCAGTGTTTTGCGCAATATCTGTGTCCAACGATGACGGTTCTTGTTTGGCGTTGAACTTACTTATGAAGGTTCTAATCATTATTGTTCCCTTTGTCGAATGATCAGCTAATGAGATCTCGGAGTTCGAGTAATGCTGCCTGATTGTGTAACTCAGCGCTAAATTTAGGGCCCGGATGCTGGGAATCAATCATTCTCAGCATGCCTTGAGCCAGAGCATCATCAGAATTTTCCGTAATAATTCCATCGTCATTGCCAACAACGCTTTCGACGACGTTATACCGCGTGGTGACGATGGGTTTTCCTAGAACCATAGCCTCAATCACGGCCAGCCCTTGTCCTTCGTAGATGCTTGAAAAAAGGAAATAATCACACTTAGCTACTAGAGCGTGAGGGTTTCGATGGTATCCGAGAAGGTGAATATTGGACTTTAGATTCAGGTTAGAAATGAGTGCATCTAAACTATTGAAAAGTGGTCCATCACCAACAATATACAGGTGAACATTTTCAAACTTAGATACCACTTGCTTCATTGCGCGAATCATTCGTGCCTGGTTTTTCTCAGGTGACAACCGGCCAACCGTAACGAAGTTAATATTTGATGAATCCGGTTTGAAATCTCGATATTCACGAGATTCACGCAACACTTCTTCAAAATTAATAAAATTCTGCACCGTGGTGAATTTTGATTCGTCAGCGTATTGTGACATTTTGTGTTTATTTATTTCAGTCAGCTTAGGTGAAACTGAAACGACCTTATCGAAATCATCGTAGAGCGAAAATAAGGAGCTTAGGTTTTTGTAATGCGGCATAACCCCGTTAATCGTTCGACGGGAGTCAAGCATTAGGTCGTTGTGCATCCAAATAAATTTCTTGGAGGACTTCGCGGCTAGTAACAATTCGGCCCAAAATACCGAATATCCGTCAAAGGCGAGGATGGTGTCAAACTCAGCATTACCGAAACAACGGGTCCACTCGCGCGAGAAAATTGCTTGGATCCGCTGCAGATTAACCTTTTTTGCCTTGCGCCCCCCCTCGCTTAGGTATCTCCTGTACGATCGACGCGACGACAAGGGCAAAGCGATCGTCCCAACGCGAGGGAAATGTCGAACTGATGGATCGAAACCATAAACCTTCGCCACCTGGTTTTCATTCTTTGAGTATGGGTACAAAATACTAACGTCATGACCATCTGCAGCTAATTGATTAGCTACATTGATAGCAGCAGTTGTGATTCCGTTGGCAATTAGGGATCCAACGTGTATGAGAATTTTCTTCTTATCCGAATCCAGGCAACTTTCGATTTTCTGGACAGAGTCAAAGTTATTCTTGAATACTGCGTCAACTACTTGTCGAGTAGCGGTGCCGCTTTCGTGCGGTAAGAATTTGTCTCGCCAACTGCGTCGTATGTCGACGAATTGGTCACTATGCTCACTTAAGCGAATGGCATCAGCTACCGACTTTACGTCTGAGTTGATAGTTCCCGGAAGCGAATCCTTCTGGAAATAAAGGCCGCGCTCATCATTCAATGCGTCCTCATTGAAGAAAAAGTGGATTGGTCGATCATGTACCAATTGGTCGAAGACGATGCTGGATTCGTCTGTTACTAAGTGGGCTACGATGGGCAGCAGGCGGTTTGTGGGGATGGAGTTGTCGACGAGTCTTATTTGCGACAGTTTTTCTCGTTTGATTCCTCGCAGTGCAAGTTGGTGAATCTTGAGCAGAACAACGTACTTATGGGGATCTAAGAGTTCTACGAAAGACTGATAATTTGTGACGAGTGATTGACTGGAATCAAGTATATTAGTGGGCGAAGTTCCGCGCCACGTTGGCGCGTAAAGAACGACCTTGCGATCATCGCCTGCTTCGATGCCATGTATCGATCGAAGCTGCTCAAGATCGTTTACCTCCAAAATTTGTGCATCAAGACGTGGCGAACCTGTTTCCAGAATTTTTCCGCGAAAGAGCCCCTCAAGCTTAAATGCGCGTTTCCATATTTCTTGAGTCATAAAATTACTGGACGAAAGGACGAAATCGGCAGACATCAAATTACGGATAACGTTTCGTGTACTCGGCACCCCGAGTGGGATGTCATATCCCATTCTTTTGATCGGTGTTCCATGCCAAGTGTTTAGGTAAACTTGGTTTGCACTCTTTGTGAATTGGTGTGGAAAGGTGGAATTACTCACCAAGTACTTGGAGGATGCAAGTTTCTTGTAGTAAGCGTGAGTACCGTGTTTAACCCATTGAACGTTTTTATTATGTGAATATTTTTCCCACGTATATCCAGTCGGTGCTTCTCCGCGAAATGCCCAGACGAATCTAAAATTCTTGTAGTCTGTATGATTAACCAGGTATTCGAAAATGGCTAGAGGGTGGCAGGTCTGGCTCGTACCGTCAAAAGATTCGAAGAAAACTGTTTTAGAATGAATCCGAGAATCATTTGACCTGTAGTTAAAATCGTCCTTGAGGTACCGCTTGGCGCGTTTTTTAATCCTTGCGATTCGTTTTTGCACGTTTTCCTCTAGGTATGCGATTAATGCGGCAGGTCAAGTACGGCATGTAGCCTAGACAATTATTGCGTGAAGTTTACCTGCCTGACCGTAGGACTTAAGGGCAAATTCACTCAATATTCACTTTAGTTGCCAAACTAGTCTAGCAAATGATTGTGTCGCTCAGTAGCGCGCGCATAGGTTGGATACCCTACGATTCAAGGCAGCGCACCGTGAAACAGGGCCATCAAAATGCATCGGTTCGTTAACAACATATGCAACGGCTGTGCCGTTTGGCATGAAGTTATCGAGGGATACGCCGCTCACTTCTTCAACCATTAAGCCTTTGTCTGCGTAAGGCGTCTATGAATATTATGAGGTTACGCTCAGCAAGCGAGATGTCGCAGGAAACACAGCCTAGATTTGAGTACCTCTGGAATCCAGATCATTTGACTACAACTGGTTGTAGAGCGTGTGCTTCCTTGGCGAGTCTCATTTATAGTGTGTGCAACGTCAGATTTCACGGTCAAGCCGATGCTGAGTCGTTTGAATTGGAACGGAATGTGCGTAGTCAGCGAAGGACTGCGCACTGATTCTATTTCCGTTGTGAGCATATCCGCCCCATGATTTGCCCTCATCTAGTTCATTAGGACAACCTCAAAGATTTCAAGATTTGTTGTAGCAAGGGCGATCCGTCGTCTCACTTCTAAACAAAACTGGCCGGCTAATGAACGGCTTCACCTTTCTTTCCTTGCCTGGTGATTCCGAATTCATTTTTCTCGTTGGCATATAGGAGAAGCGTGAACAAGCTACTACCTATCTACCATTTTAGGAGAGACCTCCCAATTGGTCCTGGTTCGCAAAGGCTCTTTCAATAGGTTGGCGTGAATTGGCTTAGGGGGTTGATCCACTCCTGAAGTTCCAGGCCAGTCTGTAATTCGTTGTCAATATCTAAGCTGAGCCTGGCGTCCGTGTTCTATTTAGTATTGCTCATGAGCTCACTATAAAAATTTACGGTTAGGCTGTAGTCATGATGAACCATACTGCTATATTTATCGATGCCGGATTCTTACTTTCACTAGGTGGTCATCGTGCTGCTGGTACAACATTGCGGTCAGCCTTCACGACTCACTATGAGTCCTTGGTTCGGGGCATAGTTCAAACGGTCAAGAAGAATACCGGTCTTAATAACTTACGCGTTTACTGGTACGACGCATCTAAAGACGGCCTGTTTACCGAGCAGCATAAGCGTATTGGACTGATACCAGGCGTAAAGGTGCGTTTAGGCCGAATTTCTTACAACGGTGAGCAAAAAGGCGTTGATCTTCGTCTTGCATTAGATCTTGTCGGAGTGGCTAGGAACCGTTCCGCGTCAATTGCTTATCTTGTCTCCGGCGACGACGATCTTGCGGAAGCAGTAGAAGAAGCGCAAGACCTTGGCATGAAAGTTGTACTTCTGGGTGTCGCTAAAGCTGACAGCAGGCTTGGTGTTGCCTCGGTTGCGGAACATTTGGCTTTGACCGCGGACTACATTGAAACCATACCTAATCAACTGTTGGACAGCGCCTTTACCAAGGTCTTGGAGTGGGATCAGTACCACTCGGAGAAAACGTCGACTATTGCCAATGCGCCCGCGGAAGCGCCAGCCCCAACTGCAGCGAAGACCTTTGCCCCAACACCAGCGGTGATGGCTCAAAAGACGACTGCCAAGGCGATGACAGTGACCGAGTCAAATGCTGAAGTTGTATATTCCAGTGGTGGCGAGCGCCCAGGATTCAAAGGCAACGCCGCCTACGAACAGCAAGAACTCAAGGTGGCTGAAGAAATCGGCGCCAAGGTTGCAGAATCATGGCTCGCGTTCACCACTCAATCAGAAGTTGTCGAGCTCATGGCAGACAAGCCCCAACTCCCACCAGAAATCGATAGGACGCTGCTCAAGGACTGCGCTCAAGTCTTGGGGGAGTGGAAAACTGATCAGCAGACAATCCGCAGAACCTTGCGAAGCGCCTTTTGGGAGTATCTAGCAAAGATCATGTGACGAGCTAGCAACGACTTGAAGAACTCCAACGGGCGCGAGCTAAGGTAAATTTGTAACGTGACTTCTCAGCAGAAACCTTTTTACATCACCACTGCCATTTCATACCCGAACGGCATTCCGCACATCGGCCACGCATATGAAGTCGTGGCCACGGACGTCATGGCGCGGTTCAAGCGGCTTGACGGACATGACGTCTTCTTCATGACCGGCACCGACGAGCATGGTCAGAAGATGATGCAGACGGCTGAAAAGCTGGAAATCACGCCAGCTCAACTAGCTCAGCGCAACTCGGATGCATTCCAGGCGATGAATGATGAGCTGGGCACGAGCTATGACCGTTTCATCCGCACTACTGACGCGGATCACCATGCGGCTGCCCAAGAATTGTGGCGCCGCATGGAAGCCAACGACGATATTTACCTTGATAAGTACGCCGGTTGGTATTCAGTGCGCGATGAAGCGTTCTACACCGAGGAGCAGACTGAAGTTCGCGAAGACGGCATCCGCTACGCGACGGAAACTGACACCGAAGTGACCTGGACTGAAGAAGAATCGTATTTCTTCCGCCTGTCCAAGTACCAAGACAAGCTGCTTGCGTACTATCAGGACAATCCTGAATTTGGCGCGCCACGTTCCCGTTTCAATGAAGTCGTGCGATTCGTTGAAGGCGGACTCACCGACTTATCGATTTCCCGCACAACCTTTGACTGGGGAATCCCGGTACCAGGCAACGAAAAGCACGTTATGTATGTGTGGGTGGATGCCTTGACTAACTACCTCACTGGAGTCGGGTTCCCAGACGTAGAGTCCGAATCTTTCCAGAAGTACTGGCCAGCAGACGTTCACGTTATCGGCAAGGACATTTCGCGCTTCCACGCCATCTACTGGCCGGCATTCCTGATGTCTGCCAAGCTTCCGCTGCCAAAGCGCGTCATGATCCATGGATTCCTGCACAACAACGGCGTAAAGATGTCCAAGTCCTTGGGGAATACTGTTTCGCCTGATGACTTTGTGAATCGATACGGCCTGGACCAGGTCCGATACTTCTTCCTGCGGGAGGTACCTTTCGGAGCTGACGGTAGCTACAACCACGAGACCATCGTCGCTCGCATTAATGGTGACCTCGCCAACAACTTCGGCAACCTTGCTCAGCGATCGTTGTCGATGGTCGCAAAGAACTGCGGCGGTGTAGTGCCAACGCCGGGTGAATTGCTAGAAGCAGACCAGCAGATTCTCAATGCCGCTGGACAACTTCTTGAGATTAATCGGGATGCCTACTCGCGTCAGGAATTTAGCAAGGCTCTCGAAGCTGTGTGGCATGTATTGGGCGATACCAATGCTTACTTCGCGGAACAAGAGCCATGGAAACTGAAGAAGACTGATCCGGAACGCATGGCTACAGTGTTGTATGTGACCATTGAAATCGTCCGCAAGGTCGCTCTGCTTCTGCAGCCAGTTCTGCCTCAGGCCATGACCGCCATGCTCAACTCGCTGGCAATCGGCGAAGGATCAGCACGGACCTTCGAATACTTTGATACGGCATTAGTACCTGGCACCGAGTTGCCGGCACCGTCGCCAGTATTCCCTCGGTACGAGGATGAAAAATAGCAGTGGCTGCTTAAGCCAAATTTGCCTGTCGCGCCGAGAACCTGAGTTCTCAGTGCGGCAGGCAAATTTGTACCTTACCGTTGATTCACCTAAGAGAGTCTTACGGGCTGACGACTCCGGTCTGGTAGGCAATGACCACTGCCTGAACTCGGTCCCGCGCTTCCAGCTTCGCCAGGATGTGGCCAACATGGGTTTTTACCGTTGCTTCTGAGAGGAATAAATCCTCTGCAATTTCTGGATTGGATCGTCCCAGCGCAATCAGTCCGAAAACTTCCCTTTCGCGTCGCGTGAGGGAATCCACGAGCTCTGATAGTTGCTTGTTTCCCTGGGTGCTCTCTTTCTTCAGCAAAGGAGCCATATGATCCAAAAGGCGGCGAGTGGTCGAGGGGGCAATGACCGCATCGCCCTTGTTTACAGTGCGAATGGACTCCAGCAATTCCTCGGGTGGTGCGTCTTTCAGCAAGAAACCACTGGCGCCAGCTTGAATCGCGCTCAAAGCGTATTCATCCATGTCAAAAGTCGTCAGAACGATGACTTTAGGCCCTTCGGCTGCTGACTTTGAGGGATCCAGCAAACGCTCTGTTGCCTCGATGCCATCCATTTCCGGCATGCGCACGTCCATGAGGATGACATCGGCTTGGCTCATCAGGGGAGTGGCAACAGCTTCACGGCCGTTGCCGGCCTCAGCAATCACTTCCATGTCTTCTTGTGAATTAATCAGCATTCGGAAGCCACTTCGTACCAGCAGTTGATCATCCACCAGGGCGACATTGATGACATTGTTATTTTCCATGTGAATTTAGTCCTCGGAGTATGGAATGAAAACTGCGACGGCGAATCCGCCGGAAGATTGGGGGCCGGCGGTGCATGTTCCTTCATATAACGCTACGCGTTCTTTCATGCCTTGCAGCCCTTGGCCGGCGCCCTCAAGCTTGATTGCGCCCGCTCCGCGTCCGTCATCTTTGATCCGCAGTTCCAGTCCCCGGTAAGTCCAATTGAGGAGAACTTCTGCCACCGCGTTGGAGCCAGCGTGCTTGAGCACATTAGTCAGCGATTCTTGAACGCACCGGTAAGCCGTCAGTTCCGCGCCAGCAGGTAGTTCCTTGCGTGGCGTTCCTAGGGTTTGAAGTTGTACATCCAACCCTGAGTTCGTGGCGATCTCTACCAAATTGGGGATATCTCCCAGAGCAGGCAGGGGCCTGTTTTGCAGTTCTTCGTCCTTCCGAAGGACTCCGAGAAGGCGGCGCATCTCCTTGAGCGAAGCACGTCCGGTATCAGAAACCGTCTTGAGCGTATCGATGGCAATTTGTGGATCATTGACTGCTGCATAGCGGGCACCATTTGCCTGCGTAATGATCACGGATAATGAGTGGGCAACAATGTCATGCATTTCGCGGGCAATATGGTTTCGTTCATCGGACGCGGCCAGTGCCCTTTCCATAATGCGTTCTTTTTCAAGGCGTTCAGCATGTTCCTTCAACGACTTCATGGCCAGCCGGCGTGTGCGCGCCAAGTCGCCGAAAGTCCACGCGACAGTGACCACGAGTGCCAGGCCGACAAACGAGACCAACATGTTGAACGACATGGACGGACTCGGGTCTGTGGCATAGCGGAACGGGTTGAACATGCTGAATGTCGCAAGCACCGCTCCTGCCAAGCCGAGTGAGAGCGTGCCGAAGGACTGCCACCGTTTCCCATAAACCGCCATGGTGTAAACCATGATGGGAACCGAGAACTGCGAAGGTAGCAAAAGGCCGTCGAATCCAAGCTGCATGAGATGCCCAAAAGCGACAACCAAGGTGACGGCCCACGGGTATCGCCGACGAACCATCAGCGGAGCCGATTGCAGCGTGGCGATCGCCATAATAGACAACATGGCGGGAGCGGACATGGCGCCAGCCAGACCGATGGTTCCCGGGACACAGAATAAGGTGTAAATCAGACCGGTAATGAAGTCTATTCGTCGCGGATTCGCTCGGATCCAACCGTCAATTCGACGGTGGGGGTTGGCAAAAATCAATGCTTCCTTCAATTCAGTGGTGTGTGCTGCAGGCTAGTGAAGCAGAGTTAGCTTCGGCCGGTAAGTCTAGAATATCGACTCCAACAGCACGTTTACCTCATGCCTGAGATTGAGATCTGAGAGACGCTTAATTTCACGTCCAATATATGAGACGAACTCTCACATGTTGGACTAAGATCGCTAAAGTTGAAGCATGGCAAATGAAATTGATATTGCGGTCATTCCAGGCGACGGTATTGGCCCTGAAGTTGTAACTGAAGCGGTCAAGGTACTGAAGTTCGTCACCAATGGTGGCAAGCAAGAACTCAAGCTCACTTACTACAAGCTTGGCGCTGAGCACTGGTTGGAAACTGGCGAGACGTTGCCGGAGGAGACCCTCTCGGCTATCAAGCAGCACGACGCGATTCTTTTTGGCGCAGTGGGAGCAGCGCCAGGGGATGCCCGAATCCCGTCAGGGATCATTGAGCGCGAAATGCTTTTGAAGTTGCGTTTCTCCTTGGACCATTTCGTGAATCTGCGCCCGTCCAAGCTCTACGCCGGCATTGAAAGCCCTCTGTCCAACCCCGGGGCTATTGATTTCATTGTGGTGCGCGAAGGCACTGAAGGCCCATACGTTGGCAACGGCGGTTCGGTCCGAACCGGGACCGCGCATGAAATCGCGACCGAGGTATCAGTCAACACGGCCTATGGAGTAGAACGCGTGGTGCGAGATGCTTTCCGCCGGGCCTCCGAGCGCGAACGCAAGCACGTGACATTGGTTCACAAGCACAACGTCCTGGTGCATGCCGGACACCTGTGGAAGCGCACTGTCGAAGCTGTCGCAGTCGAGTTCCCAGAAGTGACCCACGATTACCTGCACGTAGACGCGGCCACGATCTTCCTGACTACCGATCCATCCCGCTTTGATGTCATCGTTACGGACAACCTCTTCGGCGACATCCTGACCGACCAGGCTGGAGCAATTACCGGTGGCATCGGCTTGGCAGCGAGTGGCAACATCAACATGGACCGCACCTACCCATCGATGTTTGAGCCGGTACATGGTTCTGCCCCCGATATTGCCGGGCAGCAGAAGGCCGACCCAACGGCGGCCATCCTCTCGGTAGCGCTGATGCTGGATCATCTCGGAATGTCAGAAGAAGCACGCGCTGTTGAGCAAGCTGTTGAAAAAGAGATCACTTCACGTCAAGAATTGACCGATAATCGCACCACCAGTGAAATCGGCGATGCAATTGTCGCTTTACTGGCATAAGCTGAAAGTGACGTTTCCGATTAGCTTCTAATCGGCAGCAATTCCACGAACGGGTGTTCCGCTTTGGCGTGGAGCACCCGTTCTTTGTTTATTGAGCTAGGAAGTCCAAGGTAGATGGAATTCACCGAAAATCTTTCAACGAGTCGCAAGAGCGATCAAGAGCGCGCCAGCGTTTTGGCCAACCCTGGTTTCGGGGACTTCTTTACTGACCACACCTCCGTCGTTGACTGGAGCGCCAATGAGGGCGGCCATGGCGGGGAATGGCATGATGCCCGCATTGAGCCTTATGGTCCCATCGCGATGGATCCAGCTGCCTCGGTGCTGCACTATGGCCAGGAAATCTTTGAAGGCCTCAAGGCCTACCGCCATGAGGACGGCTCGGTGTGGACCTTCCGTCCGCGCGCAAACGCAGCCCGCTTGAACAAGTCCGCCCAGCGTCTGGCCCTGCCCCAGCTGGACGAAGATGTTTTTGTCGAGTCACTGAAGAAGCTGGTAGCCACCGACATCGATTGGGTTCCAAGCGGCGAAGGTGAAGCGCTGTACCTGCGGCCATTCATGATTGCCACCGAAGCTTTCCTCGGAGTGCGTGCGGCGCGCGAAGTTTCCTACCGCGTCATCGCCTCGCCAGCGGGCAACTACTTCGGTGGAGAGCTCAAGCCGGTAGCCATTTGGGTATCGAAGAACTATGCCCGCGCCGGCCGCGGCGGCACCGGTTCTGCCAAGTGCGGTGGCAACTACGCAGCGTCACTGGTAGCGCAGCTGGAAGCCGAGGAGAATGGCTGCAAGCAGGTACTCTTCCTCGACGCCTTCAATGACAATGCTGTTGAAGAACTGGGCGGCATGAATGTTTTCTTTGTCACCAAGGACAACAAGCTGGTTACACCTGCACTGACCGGAACCATCCTTGAAGGTGTTACCCGTTCATCGGTGATCCAGCTGGCCAAGGACCGTGGAATCACAGTTGAAGAACGGAAGATCACCCTCGACGAATGGCGTGATGGCGTTGCTTCCGGTGATATCACGGAAGTATTTGCCTGCGGTACCGCCGCGGTAATCACTCCAATCGGCCTGCTCAAGAATGGCGATGAACTCATCGGAGACGAGAACGCTCCTGCCGGTGAAGTGACGATGTCCATTCGCGAGGAACTGCTGGGCATCCAGCTGGGCACCGTCGAAGATCGACACGGCTGGCTGGAGCGTTTGGCCTAGAGGGCAATCCAAACGACTACGATGGTCTCGGGGCATAAGCCCCGGGGCCATTGTTGTATGCGAAAAGGAATGAAATGCACGTACTGGTAACTGGCGGTGCAGGCTACATAGGATCACACGCCGTGCTCTTGCTGCTCGAAGCGGGCCACAAGGTTTCAGTCTTCGACAATCTGAGCAATTCATCGCCTGAATCCCTGAGGCGCGTACGCGACATGTCCAATTCGGCTCCCGAGCTTTTCATTGGCGACTTGCTGGATAGCGACCGGCTGGATGCCGTCTTGAGCCAGACCAAGCCGGACGCAGTCATCCACTTTGGCGGTTTGAAGGCCGTAGGAGAGTCCGTTGAAAAGCCGATTTCCTACTACCAGAACAATGTTGTTGGCACCTTGAATCTGGTGTCAGCGATGGAAAAAGCTGGCGTTAAGCGACTGGTTTTCAGCTCATCCGCAACGGTCTACGCCGAGTCCACTCAGTTGCCACTGGTTGAAGATGCACAGCGTGCCGCATCAAACCCCTACGGGCGGACCAAACTGCATATCGAGCAAATCCTCGAGGACCTTGCGGTCTCCGACTCCTCCTGGTCCATCGCCACCTTGCGCTACTTCAATCCAGTTGGCGCTCATCCTTCGGGAAACATCGGCGAAGATCCGCAGGGTATCCCGAACAACCTCATGCCATTTATTGCACAGGTAGCGGTCGGCCGCCGCAGCGAAGTCCAGGTCTTCGGCAATGATTACCCAACCTACGATGGAACTGGCGTGCGGGACTACATTCACGTCATGGACCTTGCCCAGGGCCACCTGGATGCATTGGACTTCTTGAACACCCACACCGGCCAGTACGTCTGGAATCTCGGAACCGGAAGCGGAACGAGCGTCCTGGATGTCATTGGCGCGTTCTCGCGGGCCTGTGGCCGGCAGCTTCCATACAAGTTGGTAGAGCGTCGCCCGGGCGATATCGCCGAGTACTACGGTGATCCGACAACAGCCCGCTTGGAGCTCGGCTGGAAGGCCGAACGAGGAGTCGAGGAAATGGCTCGGGATATGTGGGAATGGCAGTCGAAGAACCCCGCTGGATATCCGGATTATGATCTTGACGGAATTTCTGAAGAAGAAATCAACGAGTTTATCCGTGGAAGCCGCGCCACGATCGCTAAACAAGACTAGACAAGAGAAAACCGAATGAAAATTGCAAGATTTGTAGTAGACGGTGATCCGCTGTACGGAGTCGTTGATGGCAACGACATCCACGTCCTGGCAGGAGACCCGTTCTTCCAGGGAATCAAAACCACAGGGGCAACCCACAGCCTGGATGATGTTCGCCTGGTGGCGCCAATCATTCCACGTTCAAAGGTGGTCGGGTTCGGGCGCACCTACCGTGAACACGCCAAGGAACTGGGCAATGAAGTTCCGCAGGAACCCATCATGTTCTTGAAGCCCAATACCTCGGTGGTTGGCCATGGGGATCCTGTCACTCTGCCAGCGTTCTCTGATGAGGTTTCCTTCGAGGGTGAACTAGCTGTCGTCATTGGGCGTATTTGCAAGGACGTCCCTGCCGACAAGGCCCAAGACGTCATCTTCGGCTACACCGTAGCCAATGACCTCACCGCGCGCGATGCGCAACGCAGCGATCTGCAGTGGGCCCGCGCCAAGGGGTTCGACGGTTCTTGCCCGCTGGGCCCCTGGATTGAAACTGAATTGCCGGATCCAGACGACGTCGGCATTGTTACCCGAGTCAACGGTGAAGTTAAGCAAGATGGCTCCACCAACGAAATGATTTGGCCGGTCAATGAACTGGTGGCGCGAGCTTCGGAAGCCTTTACGCTCTTGCCAGGCGATGTGATTATGACTGGAACACCTGCAGGCGTTGGACTGGTCAATGCGGGGGATGTCGTTGAAATCGACGTTGAAGGAATCGGTTCATTGCGAAGCGTATTCCGGCGCTGAGTTAGTTTAACTAATCTTTATCTGGGTACAATAGTTATTAACACCAACTTGCCATCATCATTTTGGTGGAACCGCACTGGCTCTCGATCATTTATGTGATCGGGAGCCTTGCGGTTTAAATGCGACTTTCGGCGCGAAAGGCATAGAATGAAGTCATCATGACTGATCTATCGCTGATTCCCGAAGTAACCGAAGATACCCCGGTACGCGTTCGCTTTTGCCCATCACCCACTGGAACTCCACACGTTGGATTGATCCGTACGGCCCTGTTCAACTGGGCTTACGCTCGTCACACGGGCGGCAAGATGATTTTCCGCATCGAAGATACGGATGCGAAGCGCGACTCGGAGGAAAGCTACAACCAGGTGCTGGACGCCTTGAACTGGTTGGGCATCGACTGGGATGAAGGCGTTAATGTCGGTGGGCCGCACGAGCCTTACCGCCAGTCTCAGCGAGGCGAGATCTACCAAGATGTCATTGCCAAGCTCCGCGCGGCCGGGCACCTCTACGAGTCATATTCCACCCCCGAGGAAATCGAAGCGCGCCACAAGGCTGCCGGCCGGGATCCAAAACTTGGCTATGACAACTTTGACCGCGAGCTCACCGACGAGCAGAAGGCAGCATTCAAGGCAGAGGGCCGCGAGCCTGTGCTGCGTGTTCGCATGCCGGATCACGACGTCACGTTCAATGACCTGGTCCGTGGCGAGATCACGTTCAAGGCAGGCAGCGTGCCGGACTATGTTGTAGTTCGCGCCAACGGACAGCCCCTGTACACGCTGGTCAACCCCGTTGACGACGCTTTGATGGGCATCACCCATGTGCTTCGCGGTGAAGACCTGCTGTCTTCCACGCCACGCCAAGTTGTCTTGTATGCGCTCCTGCACGATATCGGCGTTGCAAAGTACATGCCGCGCTTCGGCCACTTGCCATACGTGATGGGCCAGGGAAACAAGAAGCTTTCCAAGCGCGATCCAGAATCAAGCTTGTTCCTGCACCGCGACAACGGGTTCATCCCAGAGGGCCTGCTCAACTATCTGGCATTGCTCGGCTGGTCATTGAGCGCCGATGAAGACATCTTCTCCAGCGAGCAACTCGTTGAAGCCTTTGACGTTACCGATGTCCTGTCCAACCCGGCACGATTCGATGTCAAAAAGGCAGAAGCCATCAACGGTACGCATGTGCGCATGCTGGAACCTAAGGACTTCCGGGATCGCTTGGTTCCATATCTCCAGGCCGCTGAACTTGTTGGTGCCGAGCTGACCGCTCGCGAAAACGAAATCCTAGATCAGGCTGCTCCACTGGTTCAGGAGCGTATCGCGCTCTTGGGTGAAGCTACCGACATGCTGGAGTTCCTCTTCAAGTCGGACGATGAGATTGTCGTTGCTGACAACGCCCTCAAGGGCATGCCAGCGAACCTCGCAGATGTGGTTGATGCGTCGGTTCAGGCGCTGGAAGGCTTGTCGGACTGGAACGCAGAGACCATCCAGGCAGCGCTTCGCGCCAAGCTGGTTGACGAGTTGGAGCTCAAGCCGCGCCAGGCTTTCGGCCCTGCCCGTGTAGCAATTTCGGGTAAGCGCGTATCGCCACCGCTCTTCGAGTCCATGGAAATCCTGGGCCGCGAGTCGAGCTTGAACCGTCTTCGTGCTTTTGGCGAATCCCGGTAGGGTCATTCCCTAGCACTAGCGGTACATGCAGAGCACCTTGGATGTTTGCAACATTGAATGATGTTGGCATCCAAGGTGCTCTTGCTTTTGCCGGCTAGTGAGCGTTTGTGCGGGGGAGTCCAAGTGAAGCTACCGCGATTCAGGCTGAATGCTGGGGTGCGTCAATTCACAGTGGCAATTTGCGGCGGAAGCGGAACCCCGGCAAGGCCAAAAAGCTATTTTTCAGCGATTCTGCGCGGAAATTGGGAGTAGCCATGTGCCGACTCCTCGATTTGTGTAGTTCTTGGCTGGACGGTATAGTTTTATCTCGTGCTACGGAAGTGGCCTGGAATAATGCTTGACAGGATTCCTAAACTCCCAAGTCACAATGGGATATGGTGTAATTGGCAACACAACGGTTTCTGGTTCCGTCATTCTAGGTTCGAGTCCTGGTATCCCAGCGCTTCATCGGATTCGTCCGGTGAGCCAAGGTAAAACTTGGCGTACGGCCCCATCGTATAGCGGCCTAGTACTCCGCCCTCTCACGGCGGCAACACGGGTTCGAATCCCGTTGGGGTCACCATATGAAAAACCACGGAGAGATCCGTGGTTTTTTCTTTTGCATGGAAAATGTGCCTCCATCTCTCAGCAATCACAGTCGCCATAAGGCAAGATGGTGCACATGGAGTCGAACTCAGATCAGATCAGGCCTGCATTGAGCGAGGCTGCTGGTGACGGGCAAATCAGCAACACCACCATCAAGAGCCTCATCGAATTGCGTGGCATTCTCAGTGATCTAGTTTTTGTCGGCAACTCGTCTTCCGCAACCTCTGAAAGTGATCAGTTGCGTGAGAAGACAGTGCATCAAATATCAGACTATCTGATACCAAGAGTCTCCAACCTCGGCGCACCGCTGCTAGCGGTGATAGGCGGATCAACTGGATCCGGCAAGTCCACTCTCGTTAACTCGTTGGTGGGTGAGCAAATCAGCATTTCGGGTGCTGTCAGGCCGACAACCAGAACGCCGGTTCTCGCCTTTAATCCCGTGGACCAACCATTCTTTGAATCCGACCGCGTTCTGCCCGAACTCACTCGCGTTTCCGGCGGCGGGTTTGCAGTAGCCGGAGATTCTTCCCGTCACGATGCTCTGGTCATGAAGCCACACGGGAACGTTCCCCAAGGGCTGGCAATTCTTGATGCGCCCGATATCGATTCTGTTTCAGACGATAACAGGGCTTTAGCAGGACAACTGCTCAACGCCGCCGATTTATGGATTTTCGTGACAACAGCCAATCGCTACGCAGATGCTCTGCCATGGGAGCTGCTCACGGACGCGGGCGTTCGGGACATTACGGTATGCGTAGTCCTCAATCGGGTTCCGCCAGGTGCCGAGCGCGACATAGTCCCAGATCTGCGCCGCCTACTCATTGAAAAGAACTTGGATCCCGCTTTATTGCATGTCGTCAATGAGACACAGCTCAATGAACAAGACTTATTGCCGGGGGAGCACCTCGAGCCGCTCATGGCCTGGCTTAATGCCTTGGCCGCGGATTCATCCAAGCGCCGGCAGGTGGCAGCTCAAACTCTTGCAGGAGCATTGAAGCGCACTACTGCCGACGTAGGCGAGCTACTGGCTGAATTGCAAGATCAAGAAGCACAACTCGACGACTTGCGACGGCTGACCAATGAGAGGTTTGCACAAGCCCAGGAACGGATTAATGCCGCACTCAATGATGGCTCGTTGCTCCGTGGGGAAATCTTGTCGCGTTGGCAGGATTTTGTTGGCGCTGGAGAACTCCTTCGGGGCATTGAGGGCGCAATCGGCCGGGTGAGAGATCGAGTCGGAGCGTTCTTCTCAGGGCGGCCGCCAGCCACGCATCGCGTGGAACAGGCAATCGAGTCAGGATTGCATACAGTCTTTATCGCAGAGATCACCAAGGCTTGCCATGACGTGGACAGGTCGTGGAAGAATACTCCGCTCGGGCAGGTGCTCCGAGACGGGCTAGAGGCACCGCGGCCTTCCAATGATCTCAGCGAGCAAGCTGCAGAGAGTATCCGTCTGTGGCAGAAAGACATTCTTGAGATGATCCGCGAAGAAGGCGCTGGCAAACGCAAAACCGCCCGCATGGCTGCCTTCGGAATCAACGGAGTCGCGGTCATCTTGATGGTTGTCGTCTTCGCCTCTACCGCAGGGCTAACTGGTCTGGAAATTGGCATCGCTGGTGGATCCGCGGTCGTTGGGCAGAAGCTTTTGGAAGCGATATTCGGCGAGGACGCAGTGCGCAGAATGGCGATGAGAGCCCGGAAAATGCTGGATACGCGTGCCCAGGGGTTGATTGCGAAGAGCTCCGAGCCCTATGCCAACGGAATTGGCCGTGCGGCCCAACCCGAGATTGCTCAGGCATTGAGCCGCGTCACCGAAGGACTGAATAGCAAAGGGGCCAAGAAGTGACAGAACGAAAAGTCGTCCGTGCTGTTAATGGCCTGAACCAACAGATTGACAGTGTTGTTGAAGCCATGCAGCTTGCTGAGCCATATTTGGATTCAGAAAGCATCGACTTGGCAGCATCGGTCATCAGAAAATCCGAATCTCGGCGAAAACTGTCTTCGGAACACGTGGTTGTCGGGCTTTTTGGCGCCACGGGAAGCGGAAAGTCGACGCTATTCAACGCCTTGGTTGGGCGTGAACTGGCATCCACAGGGGTGATACGCCCAACGACCACGAACACTGTGGCCGCGATCTGGGATACGGCGGGCGCCAATGAACTTCTGGATTGGCTCGAAGTCAACGACCGCCATGTCATCGAGGCGTCAGCGGAACCGAAGCGGGGGTCCTCGAAAAAGGACTTTGATTCTGGTTTGCTGCTCTTGGATTTGCCGGACATGGATTCGACGAGGGTGGAACACCACCAGATTGCTACCCGGCTTGTTGGACAAGTAGATTTCCTCGTCTGGGTTCTCGATCCTCAAAAGTATGCTGACGCGTCTATTCATCATGGATATTTGAACTCCTTGCGCAGCCAGCAGGGGAACATATTGATTGTTCTGAATCAGATAGATCGAGTGGCCGCGTCCGATAGGAATAGCATCGTTAGTTCCTTGCGCGAGATCCTGGCTTCCTCGGGGCTGGAACGACTCCCGGTGGTGTGCGCATCGGCTTCCACGGGAGAAGGGCTGGAGGAAGTCCAACGGCAAATTGCTGCGGCCGCGAAAAACAAGGCGATCTCTACCCGCAGGTTGCGAGCAGACGTGGATCAAGTGGTTAACCATCTCAAAGCCGAGCTGAATGCTGAAAAAGTGCGTCTGCCGGATCAGATGCAGCAGTCCGAGCTGGAGCGGGCTATAGCCAATGCCCATGGGGCGCAATATATTGCAGATGCCGTAGAGACTTCCTACAAGCTCCGCGCCGCGCGACGCACGGGCTGGCCCGTGACTACCTGGCTGATTCGATTGCGCAACGATCCGCTTCAGCGAATGAACTTGGGAAGAAAGCGGGAGGCTGCCGAACTGTCCATCACCTCGCGTCCTGAACTTTCCGTTGCCGAAGCCGCGGCCATCGACCATGCCATCGACAACTACGTCCAGGAAGCCACGCAGGAACTGCCCGACAGCTGGATAGAACCGGTCCGGGAAGAAGTTGGCAGCAACGTTCAGCACCTGGACGGTGCCGTGGATGCCGCCATCGCTGGCACGGCCTTGGGCGTGGAAAAGTCGTCCTGGTGGTGGCCGGCAGTCAAATTTGTCCAGTGGGTCTCTTTGCTGGCAGCGCTGGCCGGGGCACTGTGGCTGGCTGCCTACCCTGTGGCCGGCTACTTCCAATTCGACCTTCCCGCAGCCCCTCGTGTCGAAGGCATAGCTGCTCCCACGCTTGTTTTTGCCATCGGCGTGTTGCTGGGTATCGTGCTGGGAATTGCTTGTTCATTCGTCAATCGAATAGTGGCTAAAGTTAAGCGTAGGAAGGCATTAAGAAATATAGAACGTTCAGTATCTGGGCAGGTTCGCGCTGCGGTGGTTGAACCCGTCGACCACTATCTGAATACCTACAACAGCTATGCCGCCATTATTACCTCAGCAGCAAAGAAAGCCGAATAGAACTCTGTGACTATTAATCAGCCTGAAGCAACCGTCGGAGACCTTGGCGAACAAGGAATACTTGATACTATTCTTCCGCTCCTTGACTCGCGCACGGCAAACCTCGGTCCAGGCGATGATGCTGGCGCACTGAATGTCCAAGGAACAGAGATCCTGGTTTCAGTCGATACTCTTGTCGAAAACCAGGACTTCAAGTTGATCTGGCCAAGCGGTCTTGAACACCGTGCCTACGACATTGGCTGGAAATCCATTGCGCAGAACGTTTCGGACATCAACGCGATGGGTGGCCGTTCCACCGGTGCGGTGATTTCCTTGTCGCTGCCTCCAACAACGTCTCTTGAATGGGTCAAGGATTTCGCCCAGGGGATTGCCGACGCAATCAATGCGCTGGGGGCCAAGGAGCTGACTATTCTCGGCGGAGATCTCGGAAAATCAACGGAAATCTCGGTGACGACTACCGTACTGGGAGAAACCGCGCATGGAAAGATTCTGCGCAGCGGTGCCAAGCCAGGCGACGTGATCGCGGTGGCGGGGCGTCTGGGTGATGCCGGAGCTGGCCTGTCGGTTTTGGAGCATGGCAGCAGTGCAAGCACGTGGAGCAGGGCGGTGCGCCGTATAGCTGAAGCGCAATGCAAGCCGGTCCCGCCTCTTGGCTCCGGCCCTCGTGCCGCAGAAGCAGGTGCCAACGCCATGATGGACATCTCTGATGGCCTCGTGCGCGATACAGCGCGACTGGCCAAGAGCAGCGGTGTCAGCATCGATTTCGAGCGCCAGGTATTGCAGAAATTTGCAGCGCGGCTAGCCCCCGCCGCACAGCTGACCAAGACCGATCCGATGGATTGGGTGCTCCATGGTGGTGAAGACTTCGGACTTCTTGCTGCTTTCCCGGCAGATGCCGAGGTACCTGAAGAATTCACCGTTCTCGGTGTCGCCAAGGCACGCAGCGGCCGACGCTCCCTGGTCACCGTTGATGGGAAAACCGTGACGGCAAACGCCGGCTTTGACCACTTCAGCTAGCCTATTGCTGAGGTTGCAGCGCGCTTTCTAGGCGTGATCGTTCTGGACCCGAAGCAGCTCGGATAGTTCATGGGCTGCGCTGGTGACCGCTTCATGATGGATCTTTCCGGGCTGCCGGGTGAGGCGTTCTATGGGTCCGGATAATGAGAGCGCTGCGATGACGCGGCCAGACTGACCACGTACTGGAGCGGAGACAGAAGCGACGCCAGGTTCACGTTCTCCCAGGGACTGGGCCCATCCACGACGGCGCACGCCGGCCAAGATCGTTGGCGTGAAGCGTGCGTGGTGCAGCCCTTCGACCATCCGCTCATTGTCTTCCCATGCCAGAAGGACCTGAGCAGCGGAACCTGCCTTCATTGACAGCTGGGTCCCAACAGGAATGGTGTCGCGCAAGCCAATGGGGCGCTCGGCGCTGGCAATGCAGACGCGGAAGTCGCCCTGCTTGCGGAAAATCTGGGTGCTCTCGCCGGTGAGGTCGCGCAGCTTGATGAGGATCGGTCCAGCCGCGCTGACCAACCGGTCTTCGCCGGCAGCGCTTGCCAATTCCACGAGACGGTTTCCGAGTTCAAAGCGGCCATGCATATCCCTGCCTACCAGCCCGTGGTGAACAAGGGACTGCGCGATGCGGTGCACCGTAGGGCGCGAAATATCGGTCAACTCCACCAGCTGTGACAGGGATGTTGGACCGTTTTCCAGTGCATTGAGAATGGCTGCCGCTTTATCGAGAACACCTACACCGCTACCTATTGTCATGGTTCCAGTATCACGTCTCATTATTTGAGATTCAAGTCCGCATACTGGAAATGACTATCTGTGAAGTGTCAAAGTTGAACTACCACAATTTACGTAGCTTGAGGAGTGTGTCGCATGTCCGCCATGCAGTCGCCCCAGACATTGGCAGAAAAAGTTTGGAGCGCACATGTTGTGCGCCAAGGTGAAGGAAATGGAGAGTCCCGCCAGCCGGACTTGATTTACATTGACCTTCACCTCCTACACGAGGTGACCTCCCCGCAGGCCTTCGAAGGCCTGCGCCTGGCCGGTCGACAGTTGCGCCGACCAGACCTGACCATCGCGACGGAAGACCACAACACTCCCACGCTCGAAATCGACAAGCCCATTGCCGACTTGACCAGCCGCACCCAGATTAATACCCTGCGTGAGAACTGCAAGGAATTCGGTGTTCGCCTGCACTCCCTGGGCGACAAGGAACAGGGCATCGTCCACGTGGTCGGTCCGCAGCTGGGCCTGACCCAGCCGGGCATGACCGTGGTCTGCGGCGACTCCCACACCTCAACGCACGGAGCCTTCGGCGCCTTGGCCTTCGGCATCGGCACCTCAGAGGTTGAGCACGTCATGGCCACCCAGTCCTTGAGCCTGAAGCCATTCAAGACCATGGCCATCAATGTCGAAGGCACGCTGAAGCCGGGGGTGACGTCCAAGGACATCATCCTGGCCGTCATCGCCAAGATCGGCACCGGCGGCGGCCAGGGCTATGTGCTGGAATACCGGGGCTCGGCAATCCGCTCGCTGTCCATGGACGCGCGCATGACCATCTGCAACATGTCCATTGAGGCAGGCGCCCGCGCCGGAATGATCGCCCCGGATGAGACGACCTTCGAGTATGTCAAGGGCCGCCCGCACGCGCCAAAGGGCGAGGATTGGGACGCAGCAGTCGAAGACTGGAAAAAGCTGCACTCCGATGAAGGTGCCCAGTTTGACGCAGAAGTGTTCTTGAACGCTGATGAACTCGAGCCATTCGTCACCTGGGGGACCAACCCGGGCCAGGGAGTCTCGCTGTCCCAGAGCGTTCCTTCGCCCGAAGACTTCGAAGACGAGAATGACCGCAAGGCCTGTGAGCGTGCGCTGAACTACATGGGGCTGACCGGCGGCACCCCGATGAAGGATATCCGCGTGGATACGGTCTTCTTGGGTTCTTGCACCAACTCCCGAATGGAAGACCTGCGCGCCGCAGCGGAAGTCATCAAGGGCAAGGTCAAGGATCCGGCGATCCGGATGATTGTTGTGCCGGGATCCGCGCGGGTCCGCCTGGAAGCGGAAGCTGAAGGGCTGGACCAGGTGTTCAAGGACTTCGGGGCGGAATGGCGATTCGCCGGTTGCTCCATGTGCCTGGGAATGAATCCCGACCAGCTGGACGAGGGGGAGCGCTGCGCATCGACCTCCAACCGCAACTTTGAAGGCCGACAGGGCAAGGGCGGGCGCACCCACCTGGTTTCACCACTGGTCGCGGCAGCAACCGCAGTGCGTGGAACCCTGTCCTCGCCAAGCGACCTGGCCAACACTCCGGCCGCAGTCTAGAAAGGATTACCACGATGGAAAAGATTATTACCCACACCGGCATTGGTGTTCCGCTGCGGCAGAGCAACGTGGACACGGATCAGATCATTCCTGCCGTGTACCTCAAGCGCATCACCCGCACCGGCTTCGAGGACGCCTTGTTTGCCGGCTGGCGCCGCGACGAGAACTTCATCCTCAACAAGGAGCCGTTCAATGCCGGATCCGTGCTGGTCGCCGGACCTGACTTCGGCACTGGCTCATCTCGCGAACACGCTGTCTGGGCATTGAAGGATTACGGCTTCAAAGCAGTGATTTCAGCCCGATTTGCCGACATCTTCCGTGGCAACTCCGGCAAGCAGGGATTGGTGGCAGCCGAGGTTGCGCAAAGCGACATCGAATTGATCTGGAAAGAGCTGGAAAACAATCCAGGCACTACCGTGACCGTGGATCTTGAATCCCGCACCGTTGCCTGCGGTTCGATTTCGGCACCCTTCCAGATCGACGACTACACCCGCTGGCGCTTGATGGAAGGCCTTGATGATATTGGCCTGACCCTGCAGCAGGAAGAGGCCATCACGGCCTACGAAGCCCGGCGTCCGGCACACAAGCCCCAGACACTGCCCGCGCTGACTGCTGATTAAGAGATTCTTCTCCAAGCTGGAATAATAGGCCCGCTCTTCTCCGTTCTTATAGCGGGAGAGCGGGCCTTCTGCTCTTCCTGGGACGCACGCGCCGCTCAGTGTCGTGACGTGGCTGAAAGCATGCTCACAATGTGTGCGCCACGGGATGAACTGAACATACCAGCGGGTATATAAGCGGTATGCTTGCTTAGTCCTGCCAGTTCGAAAGCTCAGAAGCTTCGGCGGGCGATAACGACTACGCGATGAGGTAATTCATACATGGGTAAGATCTTGACGATCCATGGTGGTGTTCCACTTGAGGGCACCGTACGAGTCGGCGGAGCAAAGAACCTAGTGCCAAAAGCCATGGTCGCAGCTCTGCTTGGTGGCACTCCTTCGGTTCTGCGCAATGTGCCGGAAATCAAAGACGTCGTCGTAGTGCGAAGCTTGCTTGAAATACATGGTGTCAAGGTTGAGCAGGATCCAACCACCGGTGATCTCACCATGGATCCAACCGAAGTCAAGACAGCCTCCAACCAGGCCATTGATGCCCATGCAGGCGACTCTCGCATTCCCATTCTTTTCTGCGGGCCGCTGATCCACTCGTTGGGCGAAGCATTCATCCCTGATCTTGGCGGTTGCCGCATTGGCGACCGTCCAATCGACTTCCACCTGGAGGTCCTGCGCGAATTCGGCGCAGTGGTGGACAAGGCTCCAGACGGCATCCGCATCTCGGCTCCCAACGGATTGACCGGCGCCAAGCTTTCCTTGCAGTACCCAAGCGTCGGCACCACCGAACAGGTACTGCTCTCGGCCGTTCGCGCCAAGGGCGTCACGGAAGTCAGCAACGCAGCCATTGAGCCGGAAATCCTGGATCTCATCTCGCTGCTGCAGAAGATGGGCGCCATCATCTCCGTGCACCGTGACCGCGTCATCCGCATTCAGGGCGTTGACCAGCTCACCGGTTTTGACCACACCGCCCTGCCAGACCGCAATGAGGCCGCGTCGTGGGCTTCAGCGGCACTGGTCACCAAGGGAGATATCTTCGTGCAGGATGCGCAGCAGCGCGACCTGACCGCGTTCCTTCACGTCTACCGCCAGATCGGTGGCGAATTCGAGGTCAAGTCCAACGGCATTCGCTTCTACCACCCAGGTGGAGACCTCAACCCGCTGATCCTGGAAACCGACGTTCACCCGGGCTTCATGACTGACTGGCAGCAGCCGCTGGTTGTCGCGCTGACCCAGGCCAAGGGCGTATCCGTGATCCACGAAACCGTCTACGAGAACCGTTTCGGATTCACTGACGCACTGGTGCGCATGGGCTCCACGGTCCAGGTGCACACCGACTGCCTCGGTTCCACTCCTTGCCGTTTTGGCCAGCGCAACTTCAAGCACTCCGCTGTTGTCGTAGGCCCTGCCAAGCTCACCGGCGCTGACATTGACGTTCCAGACCTCCGTGGCGGATTCTCCCACCTGATTGCAGCACTAGCTGCCGAGGGAACCAGCCGTGTCACCGGTATTGAAATCATCAACCGCGGATACGAGCACTTCATGGACAAGCTGCAGAGCTTGGGCGCCAATGTTGAGTTGAGCAACTAAAAAAGGGGATCTTGTCCGTGGTTAAGATCCTGGCTCCGGGGGAGTCTGCAAAAACCAAGCGAGTCTTTTCAGTCCTGGCAGGAATTGTCCGGCCAGTGATGAACGGGCTGATTGGCAGGTCATGGAAGGGTTTTGAAAACCTTCCGCAAGGTGGCTACATCGTCTGCCCCAATCACCTGACTGAAATTGATCCGCTGGTAGTTGGACACGCGATTTACAGCAATGGCAGGCTTCCCCGTTGGCTTGCCAAGGAGTCGCTCTTCAAGCCGCCGGTACTCGGCTGGTTCTTACGCACCACCGGGCAGGTTCCGGTTTCCCGGAGCTCAGCTAGCGCTGCTGAATCCCTGAAGCAGGCCCAGAAGGTCCTGGATGCCGGTGGAGTAATCGTGATCTATCCCGAAGGCACGCTCACCAGGGATCCAAACCTTTGGCCAATGATTGGCCGCACCGGTGCCGCACGTCTTGCCTTGCAGACTGGCGCACCGGTTGTGCCCATGGCCCATTGGGGCGATCAGGAGCTATTGCCGAGATATTCCAAGAAGATGTATCTCTTCCCGCGCAAGCACGTGACCGTATCTGTTGGGACGCCGGTAAACTTGGATGACTTGCGGGAAGGACCTCGAACTCGCACCGTGCTCCAGGAGGCCACCAACCGCATCATGGATGCGATCACTGGTTTGCAGGCTGAATTGCGCGAAGAAGAACCGCCAGCCAAGCGCTGGGACCCCAGCGAACACGGCCAGGCGCAAACTGGCCGCAGCTTCGAAAAACCGGATAATTAATCATTACTCCACATCATCACTTTCTAGAGGACTGATAATGACAAAGCCGCTTCCACGTAAGATCGCCGTGATGGGTGCCGGCAGCTGGGGTACCACCTTTGCCAAGGTATTGGCAGACTCCGTTGCCGACCAAGGCATCCCAGTGCAGATCTGGGCGCGCCGGGATGACGCAGCCCACGAGATCAATGAACGCCACACCAATTCCCGGTACCTTCGCGAGACCAAGCTTCCGGCCAACATTTCGGCTTCCTCAAACCAGCGCGAAGTCCTGGAGGGCGCGGACCTGGTCGTGCTGGCTATCCCATCTCAGTCGCTGCGCCGCGAACTGGCCGTTTTCAAGAAATACTTTGAGCCAGAAGCCGTGCTGCTCTCGCTGATGAAGGGCCTTGAACGCGGTACCGATCAGCGCATGAGTGAAGTGATTGCCGAAGTTACCCAGTTCCCTGATGAACGCGTAGCGGTGCTGTCCGGACCGAACCTCGCCATGGAAATCGCCCGCGAGCAGCCAACGGCTTCGGTGGTTGCCTGCACCGATCCGGAAACTGCACAGTGGATCGCAGAGCTTTGCTCTGCACCATATTTCCGCCCCTACACCAACGACGACGTGCTGGGCGTGGAGCTTGGCGGCATCGTCAAGAACATCATCGCCCTTGCTGTTGGCATGTGCGATGGCATGGGCATGGGAGACAACACGAAGTCCACGGTGATCACCCGTGGCTTGGCCGAGACCACCAGGCTTGTGCTCTCGCTTGGCGGGCGTTTGGATACCCTGGCTGGCCTGTCGGGCCTCGGCGACCTGGTGGCAACTTGCTCTTCTTCGCTCTCGCGCAACAACACCGCTGGACGGTTGCTGGGGCAGGGACTGTTCCTCGATGAAGTCAACGACCGCATGTCCCAAACTGCCGAAGGCATCAAGTCTGCCCGTGCAGTCTTCGATCTGGCTCGTGCCCATGAAGTCGAAATGCCAATTACCGAAGCAGTTGTCATGGTGCTTGAAGGCTCATTGAGCGTTGAAAACATGGCAGCGCGCCTGCTGTCACGTGAACTGAAATCCGAAGGGGAACTGAACTGATGACCGATCGCAAGCTTCGTGTCCTGCTCCTCTTTGGAGGACGCTCTTCTGAGCACTCGGTATCCTGCGTCACCGCGGCCGGCGTTATGCACGCCATTGACCGTGAACGCTTTGACGTCATTCCCGTGGGCATCACCCGCGATGGAGGATGGACCCTGTTGGACAAGGATCCGGAAGGATGGGCTCTGGACTCCGGACAGCTGCCCGAGATCTCTTCCATCGACCACCCTGTACAGCTGTCTCCGGAACCGAATAAGACATCGCTCCAGGCCTTCGGCAACGCAAAGATTTCTGAGATTTCAGAAGTGGATGTTGTCTTCCCGCTGCTTCATGGTCCCTTCGGCGAGGATGGCTCGATCCAGGGCATGTTGGAAACCGCCGGAGTGCCTTATGTCGGCTCGGGCATCGCCGCCAGCGCCATGGGCATGGACAAGCACTTCATGAAGGTGATTTTCGAACAAGCCGGATTCAACGTCGGTCCGTATGAAGTCATCACCAACAAGCAGTGGCTACGGGACAGCGAGGCGGCCCTGGCCCGTTGCCAGCATTTGGAATACCCGCTGTTCGTGAAGCCAGCCCGTGCCGGTTCGTCTGTCGGCATCACCAAGGTCGACGTTCCTTCTGGGCTTCGAGCTGCCGTGGAGCTTGCACGCGCCGAAGATCCCAAGGTGATTGTCGAGCAGGGAATTGCTGGTCGTGAAATCGAATGCGGAGTGCTGGAAGGCCGTGGTAGTTCTGCTGCGCGAGCGTCTTTGCCAGGCGAGATTGTCGTAGCGGATAACGGCCACACATTCTATGATTTTGAAGCCAAATATGTAGATGGCGCCGCAGCGCAATTGAGCTGTCCTGCAGAACTCAGCGAAGAGGCCACTACGGAAATCCGCGAGCTTGCGGTCAAGGCTTTTGACTCCTTGGATGCCGAGGGCCTTTCGCGTGTTGATTTCTTCTATACGCCGGATGGCCAATGGATCATCAACGAAATCAACACCATGCCAGGCTTTACGCCCTCAAGCATGTACCCGCAGATGTGGGGCAAGACCGGCATTGACTACCGAGAGCTGATCAATGAGCTCATTGCCCTGGCAACTGAACGAAACGTCGGGCTGCGGTAAGTCTTCGATAGCCAACGAATAATGGTGTGGTGCTCCATTCGGAGCACCACACCATTATTCGTTGCATATACAGCCTGCGGACTACAGCTGCTCTGATTTATCCACGCTGACACAGGCCTTCTGCGCCGGAATTTTTGCTGCGGCATCAGCGAGTGACGCGAGCACAGTGCTTGAAGGAATGACATTCGGATCAAGAACCACTTCGGTCGCCGGGGTACGGCCGTACGTCGTCAGCGTCCATATTCCGGTCTTGTCGTCTTCGTGGGCAACCCAATCAACATCATTGACCGAAACACATGGGTCAGAGGTGGGTGTCGGCACTTGAACACCACAACGCAAAACCACTTTGGATGGATCGCCCCACGCGGAGGTCGACTGCGATGTAGTGGTGCGGCGATCAGCATCACCGATAACGTCTGGAAGAACTACCATCATGTCTGCGCAGAGTGGATTGGAAGCATCCGGAGCCGCGTCCACAGCTGCCACTGATGAGCATGCGGTGAGAAGAGGCAAAAATAGCGCTCCAACTATGGCGCTGCGGACTAATTGGCCTGCTTTTGGATTAAGTTTTGGTGACAGTCGGGCTGTGACACTGATTATAGACACGTTATAAGCGTACATCGGCTATCTGAAAGATAAGATGTATTGAGTTGAAACTGTGAAAGGTAGCATATGTCCTTCGAAGAGCAGCCAGCAAGGCAGCATGCAAAGAAGAAGCGCACTGGGCGTGTAGTACTTTTAAGTGTTCTATCCGTAATGGTGATCGCAGCGCTGGTTGCCGGGCTATACGCCTGGAACCTGGCACGCACCTTTGATGAAAACAGCAACAAGCTTGCTGATGCTTTCCCGGCTGAGGAAACTCGTCCCGAGGTCAAGGACGAATCCAAAGACGCTATCAATATTCTTTTGCTCGGAACGGACACTCGTGAAGAGCGCTCCGAAGATGAGCAAGGCGAAGATTTTGCAACGCTTCCCAACGGCGGCCGCTCCGACACGATGATGCTGGTTCACATCCCGTCAGATCGAAAGAACGTTTTTGTCACTTCGATCATGCGTGACACCTGGCTGGACATTCCGGGCGTTGGAACGGCCAAGATCAACCGTGCATTTGCCAGTGGTGGCGTGCCCAAGGCCGTAGAGACCCTCGAAGGGCTTTTTGGCATCCGCATCAACCATGTGGCTTCGATTGACTTCGAAGGATTCAAGGGACTGACAGACGCCGTTGGCGGCGTGACGATCGATAATCCGATCGCCTTCACTCCGGTACACGCCAAGGGATATTACTTCCCAGAGGGCGTTCAAAAGCTCGATGGCGATAACGCCCTGGCCTTTGTTCGCGAGCGCAAGGCCTTCACCGGCGCCGGCGGCAGCGATTACCGCCGCGTGAAAAACCAGCAGCTGTTCGTCAAGGCCCTGATCGGTCAAATCCTGTCGAAGGAAACTTTGACGAGCCCATCAAAGATCCAGAATGTTGTTAGCGAGATCGCGCCGTATGTCGCCGTTGATGACACCTTGGATTCGGCAAAGATTGCGGGAATCGCCTCGTCAATGCTTAAAATCCGCTCTGACGACATGACGTTCTTCACCCTTCCGAACAATGGCCCGGGGCGTTCCGCTGATGGCCAGTCGATTGTAATTCCAGATATGGAAACCATCAACAAGTTCGGCGAAGCACTTCAGAATGACACTGTGGACGAGTTCGTAGCGTCAACAGACCTGTCACAGTAATACCACCTAAGGACCAACTTTCCATGACCCCCCAGAAGCTCGATACTTCCGTGCGTGCCATCAACGAATGGCTTGCGCGGAGCGTCAAGAGTCTCGGGAACCATTCTGACCGGCTCAATGCCATCAATGTTTTCCCGGTGGCCGACGGCGATACAGGGAGCAATCTCTACCTCACCGCGCGGGCTGGCCATGATGCTGTCAGCGAATTGGAAAGTGACGATATCGGTGGTTTTCTCGAAGTTGCCGCGCGAGCCTCAATGGAATCAGCGCGCGGCAACTCCGGCACCCTTTTCGCCGTATTCCTCAGCGGCCTGAGCGAACCGTGGATTGGGCACGAGCGCTTGACGGCTCCATTGCTTGCCCTCGGCCTGGAGCGGGCAAAAGTCCGTTCCTGGTCCGCGCTGAGTGAACCGGTGGAGGGCACCATGCTTTCGGTGATCAATGCGATCGCCTTGGCCGCTGGGTCTACGCTGGCCCATATCAAAACCGACCATGAAAGCCGTGCCGCGCTGGACACGCTATTGGTTCAGATGAAGCAGGCCGCGCAGCTTGCCGTCAAAGGTACCGAAACTGAGCTTGCGCCGTTGCTTGAAGCAGGCGTTGTAGACGCCGGTGCCGTGGGCATGCTGATCATCATTGATGAATTATGCGCTGCAATCCGCAACGCGGACACCGACTTTACCTCTTATGAGGATTTCCACGGCTATAAGATCCAAGACCCCCATGTGCATCTGAATCGCGAGGCAGAATCGGGCGTAGAAGTAATGTGCACCGTTTCGCTGGACGCGCTGGGCGCAGCGACCTTGCGCGGCCAGCTGGATGCCATAGGCAACTCGGTGATCATGTCTCCGGTGAATCAGTTGGAAGAAGATACATATCGATGGCGCGTGCACGTGCATGTCGATGAAGCCCAGCCCGCGCTTGAACTCATTGGCAAGTATGGTGAACCGGTAAATGTCAGCGTAACCGACCTCTGCACTCACGATGACTAATCAGTCTTCTGTGCAATTCGAGGATTCAGAGCTTGCCAGCTACTTGGGCAGCAAGAATTCCCAAGCCTTGGAAAAGGCTTTTGGCTACACAACGGTGGGGGATTTCCTCTGGCACTTTCCGCGTCGCTACGTTGAGGTGGGCGAACTTACCCCCATAGCGGAGCTGCCTTTCGATGAACATGTCACCGTCGTCGCGCAAGTAGTCGACGTCAGCCAACGACAGATGCACTCCCGCCGCGGATTCATTTTCGAGGTGACGGTCAGCGATGAGCTCAGCTCAGGCGGGCAAGAACTGAAAATGACGTTCTTCAACGGCTACCAGGCACGCACGGACTTGACCGTTGGAACGATCGCCATGTTCAGCGGAAAGGTGGGCTGGTACCAGGACCACCTCCAGTTGAGCCAGCCGGACTATGCTGTTCTTGACGAAGCCTCGCAAGCTGATCCTCGTCCAATCCCGATTTATCCGGCTTCAGCGAAGATGCCGAATAAGCGGATCCGCGATTTGATGGGTCTGCTGCTCCCACACCTTTCAGAAGACAACCTGCCTGAGTTCCTTCCCGAGGAAGTCCTGGGCTCCCATCGTTATCCCGAACGCCACAGGGCCTTTTTAGAACGCCATGCACCTCGTGAGATCAATCACGCCTACATCGCGAGGCAGCGATTTGCTTTTGAAGAAGCATTCATTCTCCAGCTTTCACTGGCTGAGCGCAGCCGCCAGCTGGGCACACAGCCAGCGATTGCCCGTCCCCGGGTTGCCGGGAGGCTGGCCGAGAGATTCGAAAGCCAGCTGCCCTTCGACCTGACCGTGGATCAGCTCCAAGTCGGGGATCAAATCGCTGCTGATTTGTCACAGGCCCACCCGATGCATCGCCTGCTGCAAGGCGAAGTGGGTTCGGGAAAGACCATCGTTGCGTTGCGAGCCATACTCCAGGTCATTGATGCCGGCGGCCAGGCAGCCCTCTTGGCCCCCACCGAAGTGCTCGCCGCACAGCACTTTGCATCCATCAAGAAAATGCTCGGTGCGCTGGCGGAGCCAGGCCTATTCGGCGAAGGCGAAGGCACCGGAGTTGCTCTGCTGACGGGTTCGGCAAAAACAGCTCAACGACGCGAGGCACTGCTGGGCATAGCCAGTGGGGAAACCGGCCTCATTATCGGTACGCATGCCCTATTGGGCGACCAAGTCCAATTTGCCGAACTTGGGCTGGTCGTTGTTGACGAACAGCACCGATTCGGGGTGGAACAGCGCGATGCCTTGCGGGCTAAATCAGGCGATGCCCTCCCTCATACGCTGGTGATGACTGCGACCCCGATCCCTCGAACGGTCGCCATGACGGTCTTCGGCGATTTGGATACATCAACTATCAAGCGCCTGCCCGCTGGTCGTGCCCCGATTCAAACGCATATTGTTCCCATGCAGCTTTCCGGGTATCGCCAGCGGTTATATTCAAGGATGACCGAAGAAGTCTCCAAGGGACATCAGGTCTATGTGGTGTGCCCGCGGATTACGGATACTGCTGCAGAGCAAGGCGTGCTTCTTTCAACCTATGATGAGCCATCTGGCCAAACCATGAGCGTCGAGGCGATGACAGAGCAGTTGGCTGGCATGCCTGAGTTTGACGGTCTCCGCATAGAGGCCTTGCATTCGCAACTTGATTCCGTGCAGAAACAACAAGTCATGGATTCCTTTGCCCGGGGCGAAATTGACGTACTTGTTTCGACAACGGTAATTGAGGTTGGCGTTGACGTGCACAACGCGACACTGATGGTCATCATGGATGCAGAGCGATTCGGGATTTCGCAGCTCCATCAGCTGCGCGGGCGTGTAGGACGAGGCGGGTTGCCGGGGACCTGTCTGATGACGACCTGGCTTGATGCTGACCATGCTTCCGTCTCGCGGTTGAAAACGATTGAGTCCACGATGGATGGTTTTGAACTGGCCGAGGCAGACTTGGCCGAACGGCGTGAAGGGAACATCCTGGGTGTCCAGCAGTCAGGCAGCCAATCGTCCCTGAAGGAGCTGAGCATCATCAAGGACCGTACGGTTATCGAGCAGGCGCGCAACCATGTCGATGCGTTGATGAAGATGCCGTTGTGGGAAGAAAAGTATCCGCGTCTTGTGGAAATAGGCGGCGCTTGGGCCGACGAGTCAACCAAAGAATTCTTGAACAAGAATTAGCAGGAGAGAGTGGAATGAGCCGAATTATTGCTGGTGCAGCTGGAGGTCAGCCGCTGAAATCGGTTCCCGGGGACGCGACTCGACCAACAACTGATCGGGTCAAGGAGGCGCTTTTTTCCCGCCTTGAAAGCTGGGACCTTCTTGCCGGGGCACGGGTCCTGGACCTCTTCGCGGGTTCGGGAGCATTGGGAATTGAATCCGCTAGCCGGGGAGCACGACAGGTAGTTCTCGTTGAGAAGGCGCCCAAAGCGGCCAGCGTCTGCCAGCAAAACGCGGCACTAGTCAATAAGGTGCTGAAAACGACAACGGTTTCTGTTCAACGAGGCTCGGTTGATGCCGTATTGGACAGCTATGTGAATGCGGCTTCTGGTCTGCCCAGCCGAACCTTCGACTTGGTCCTGCTGGATCCGCCGTATCCGCTGACCGAATCTGAGCTCGCGGTAACTTTGCAGAAAATCTCAAGAATCCTGGCCGAAGACGCGACCATCGTCATTGAACGTTCGAGCCGTTCCCCAGAACCGCAATGGCCAAGCCAGTTGGTGAATTTCTCCGACAAGAAGTACGGAGAAACTCACCTATGGTTTGCTGAACCTGTCGAGGTCTAGGCCAGAGCGAACTTCTGCAGGATAGGGTCCGGCGTCTTGGCAACGCTGGACCAGATCCTCGGAAATCTCTTGCCTTGAAGCGGTGAGGATGAGATTGCCCGGGTATCTTTGCGTAAACATCTCCGGGGTTGAACTGAGCATCACAAAGTTAAATGCAGAGCGTGCCGCTGCAACTTGTGATTTTGTGAATCGCAAGGGGGGATCGTCGCCGACGTTGACGAAGAGCAACCCGTCGGAAGCCAGTGATTCCCTGAGCTCGGTGTAGTACTCGGGGACTGTCAGATGCTCGGGCGCCTCCGGACCGGAAAAGATGTCGAGGACGATTACATCGAATTTTTCTCCGGCAAGTTCCTCAGCCAAAACCGATCGGGCATCGGCCACGAGGGGTGTGAGCTTGCAGTTGGCAGGCAGGGGCAATTGCGTGAGGACAAAATCGAGAAGTTCTCGTTCAATATCGACCGCCACGTGGCTGCTCGATGGGTAGGCAATGCTGGCCCAGCGCGCCAAAGTTAATGCTCCTGCACCAAGATGCAGCATCCTCAATGGCTTATCGGGACTGCGCAAAACCTGCAGGTGATTGGCAATGCGTGCCAAATATTCGTAGAATACATCCTCAGGGTGCGCCAAATTGACGTGTGATTGCGGGGCATCGCCAATGGCCAGGATTTTTGAGCCAGGGATCAGGTCGTCATCGTAGATCGTGGCATGTTCCTGCACGAATCCCAGCCAGCGTTTTGGTGTCTTATTGCTCATCGGTTCAGGACTTCGGGGAGCAGCTGCAGTTTCTCAACCGCAGCGGAGAGGACCTCGGGTTTCTTGCAGAATGCGAAGCGCAGCAACCCCTGGTAGCTGGATACGTTTTCCGGATGCACGAAAACTGACAAGGGAATAGCAGCAACTCCCACTGATGCCGGCATTTTGCGAGCGACCTCAATGGCGTCGCTTTGCCTGAAGCTATTGATATCTGCCACAAGAAAGTACGTGCCTTTGGGCCTGATCACCGGAATACCCGCGTTTTCAAGTCCTTCGGCAAGAAGTTGCGCGCCATCTGCCAGTGCAGAGGCGAAACCATCGAAGAAAGCCACCGGCAGATCCAGGGCCTTGGCGACAGCAGGTTGAAAAGCCGGGCCTGAAGAATACGTGAGGAATTGCTTTACGGTGCGAACCGCGGTGATCAAGTTCTTTGGACCGGTTGCCCAACCGACTTTCCAGCCGGTAAATGAAAACGACTTGCCGGCGGAAGATATTGTAATTGTGCGTTCGAAGCCGCCGGGCAAGCTGGCGATTGGCACATGTTTGGTACCGAACGTCAGATGTTCATAGACTTCGTCGGCAACAATGATGCAGTCATGTCTGTGCGCCAGGGCAATGACTTCATTGAGGACCTGTGTTGAGAACACCGTTCCTGTTGGGTTATGCGGATTGTTGATGAGTATGACCCGCGTTTTGACTGTGACGGCTTGACGCAGTTCCTCTATGCTCGGCTCAAAAGCCGGAGCTTTCAACTGAACGACTTTGTGTTGCGCATTGGCCAAGCTGATCATTGCTGCATAAGAGTCATAGTACGGTTCGAAGGTCACCACTTCATCGCCGGGTTCCAAGAAGGCCAGCAACGCCGCCGCGATGGCTTCGGTTGCGCCGGTGGAGACGAGTACTTCGGTCTCGGGATCAATATCCAATGAGTAGAAACGGTTCTGGTGCTCCGAAATGGCTTGGCGCAGTTGGAGGATTCCGGAACCGGGCGCATATTGATTTGCGCCGGAAAGTATTGCGTCAACGGCGATTTGCCGAATCTCGGCTGGGCCCTCCGTATCCGGAAATCCTTGACCCAGGTTGATGGCTTCATGCTGATTGGCAAGAGCGGTAATCTCTTCAAAGATGGTCACCCCGGGCTGGCCGGATGCGTCTAGCAAATTCGCGCCGTGTGCTGTTCTCTGCCAAGGAGTCATGGAAATGCTCATAGGTTCATTATGGACGTGCCACAGTTAAATGTTATTCATTGAGTCGACGAATCGTTACGGGACATTCACCGAAGTTCCAACAATCGGCGCCAATCCTTGATAAGTTCAATTCATGCGAAGAGCAGTATGTCCCGGTTCCTTTGACCCGATTCACAATGGTCATGTCGAAATCATCGCGCGCGCGGCCAGCCTTTTTGACGAGGTGATCGTAGCGGTATCCACCAACTACTCGAAGAAATACCGCTTTAGCGAAGATGAGAGAGTGGCCATGGTCGAGGAAACCGTGGGCGGACTGCGCGGCGTCAGCGCAATTCCGATGGACCAAGGACTATTGGCCGAGTTTTGCAAAGAGCACGGAGCCGAGGCAATCGTGAAGGGGCTTCGAAGCACGGTCGACTATGCCTACGAAATCCCAATGGCCACGATGAACCGGCACTTGACCGGTGTCGAAACCGTATTTCTGCAGGCTGATTCCCGGTATACGCACTTGTCGTCGTCGCTTCTCAAGGAAGTGCAATCGCTGGGCGGTGACGTCGCGGAATACTTTCCGCGCGCCGTCATGAAAAGGCTGATGCGCTGACCGCATCTCAATATAATTTGTAATTACACAGGGTAGATATAAGATGAGACCCTTGAAAGTTCCCTCAAACCAACTCGGACGGTTTTCCTAATATGAATCAACGGGCCATCACCAAGGCAGTCATTCCAGCCGCAGGACTCGGAACTCGATTCCTGCCAGCAACCAAGGCAATGCCGAAGGAAATGCTGCCGGTAGTCGATAAACCTGCAATTCAGTACGTCGTGTCCGAGGCAGTAAAGGCAGGATTCACTGACTTGCTGATGGTTACGGGTCGTAGCAAGCGAGCATTGGAAGACCACTTTGACCGTGTTCCTTCGCTGGAGTACTCGCTGGAAGCCAAGGGTGACAAGAAGAAACTGGACGCAATCCACGAAGCTACCCACCTCGGCGATATTCACTACGTTCGCCAGGGAGATCCCAAGGGGCTCGGTCACGCAGTCCTTTGCGCCAAGCAGCACGTCGGAAACGAGCCATTTGCAGTGTTGCTCGGTGACGACCTGATAGACGAGCGCGATGAGCTTCTTTCAATCATGGCCGACGTGCAGCGGAAGACGGGTGGCTCGGTCATCGCATTGATGGAGGTGGAGCCGCAGCAGATCAGCGCCTATGGTTGCGCTGATGTTTCAGCTGTCGAAGGCGAAGAATTCGTCAAGGTTAATGGTCTGGTAGAAAAGCCTGCCGTAGACGAGGCGCCTAGCAATTTGGCAATTATCGGCCGCTACTTGCTTCACCCGCGCGTCTTTGAAGTTCTGGAGCACACCGCCCCAGGTCGTGGCAACGAAATTCAGCTCACTGACGCTTTGCAAGTATTGGCTTCCGCTGAAGGCGAAGGCTCCGGCGTTCACGCAGTTGTATTTCGCGGTCGCCGCTACGACACGGGCGACAAGCTCAGCTACCTGCAGGCCAACATCACCCTCGCAGTAGATCATGAGGATCTTGGCGCCGGCCTGAAGGCTTGGCTGAAAGATTTCGTTGCTAAGATCGACGATTAATTAGGCACGGACTGCTTCGCCGGACGTTCTGGCAGCCTTTGTCCCCAAGCTGTTTTTGCGGTTTTTATTAAGTGATGGCGACCTAGTTCCAGGACTAGGTCGCCATTGTTTTCTCAATTAGAGAGGTCCTGGTCTGGACTGATCTCATCTCTAGGACTCTAATTGGGGTCCTCAACGGGCGGACTTCTTTCTGACGAAATCGGAATTGTTTTCGCACCCAATCTAAGATGCGGGCTGGGATAACTCCTTGATGAGTTTATTGGCTATTTCCAGATGCCCTTGGGTGTTGGGGTGAAACAAGTCGGACTTACCCTTCCACGTCTTCGTTCCTCGTGGCCCGCGATTCTGGGTATTTGCGTAAAGTTCTGACAGCGGAATGAAGATTCCGCCGTTTTGTCCACAGGTTTCTTTGACGACGGCATCCAGATTCTGCGTGATTTTAGTTTCTGGACTGTACCAGACGCCTAAGCAAACGAATTCTACTGAAGGGGAGTGGGTCTTGATCCTCTTCAGATAATTCTGGTACTCCTTGCGAAAGGTATCGGTCGGTGTCTTGCCACCGGCGTCATTGGTGCCCAGCTCGATGATTGCGAGATCAAGGTCCTTGGGCATGGTTTTGCTATGGGCGATGTAATTCAACTTCGCTCCAGATTTGGCAACGGTTGTGATGGACTGAGTTCCCGTCGCCTTGAGCCTCCGCGACGTGATGGCGCGGAAGCTCTGAGGTAGTAGCCGTGCATCGCGGCCGACAGTGATCGAGTCGCCTGCAAACAGCACCCGGTCAAAATTACTTGTCTTGGAAGAATGTGTGGGTGTTGAGCTCGGAGTTGAATCGACAGCGTGGCTATTAGCCGAGACGATGCCTTGGATAGCGGGAATAAGGGCGACAGCCAATACAACGAACAGCACTAGTGCAAATGCTGCTTTATGTCGGAATGACATTCTTCTATCCTTATTTACGTCAGGCACGCTCGGATCTCGCTTCAAGATGTATGGGTGTTTGTCGATTGCTCAAAGTTTAACGGGTGGACCTGTTAATCCGTGGTCGGCTGTGAAGCCCTAAGCATGAGTCCTATCGCTGAAGAGTCAGTCCGCATATTCTTGAATCCAACTCATCGAAGTTTGAAAATGGCGACTGACCAAGCAGACCAAGAATCTGCGACGTGGATCTCTGAAGGCGTGCTCCGGTTTCTAGGCTCGCCACTGTCGGCCGCAGTAGATGCTCCTTTTAGCGGACCGCGCGAAGTGGAAGCTGCGGATCCGGGTTAGCAAGCCGGATGGTTGCCCCACGAACGGCTCCGGAGAAAATGTGCTCCCACTTATCGATTCTGATTCAATTGCGGATTTTACTCGGGAAAAGATTTCTGAATATATTCATCGAATTTAGCGGCACCATCTAACCTAATTTTCCATGCCCCTAATCGCGTGGCGTTTATCACTCTGGTTTCTGGTCATTGCACTCAGCATAATCACAAGTAGCTTATGTATGCTTGCTCTTTGCGTGAAGTCTCCCGGATAGTCCGTTGGCTTCAGTTTGGTAGCCCGGGTGGAGATGATTTGAAACACGAAGAACCTGAAGAATTCTTATTTGCGTCTCGAAGCGCGCGTAATGAAGTTGAGCGAAAGAGGAAGAAGCGAACGAGAAACATAGTTGTCGCCGTGGTGGCGGCAATGCTGGTTTGCGTACTTGGCGCTGGTTATTTCGTCTTTGACCTCCAGCGGCAGTTCAATTCTAAATCCAACTCGCTGGCCCTTGGATTCTCTGATGCTGATCAGGAAGCGCGCCCAGTGAAAGACCCCGACGATAAGTCGATGAACATTCTGATGCTCGGTGTTGACCATGCAGCGGATGACAGTGACGGATCTGCCGCACTGAGCGGAGCCGTGGAACAGCGCAGCGATTCGATGATGCTGGTGCATATCCCAGAAGACCGCTCACAGGTCTACGTCATGTCCATGGTTCGAGACATGTACGTAGATATTCCTGGATACGGGAGCAACAAGTTAAACGCTGCCGTATCGCTGGGTGGGGTTCCGCTGTTAATGCGAACGGTTGAGGGCCTCTTTGACACCAAAATCGACCATGTCGCCATGGTTGATTTTGAGGGATTCAAGGAACTATCAACTGCACTCGGGGGAGTTACCGTCGAGAACGACATTCCGTTCACTGCCCACGACACCGACTATTTTTATCCGGCAGGAAAAATTGATCTTGAAGGCGACCGCGCACTGCGCTTCGTTCGCGAGCGCAAGTCGTTTACCAATGGCGATTATCAGCGAGTGGCAAACCAGCGTAAGTTCATCGCCGCCGCTGCAAATAAACTTCTTTCTTCTGACACCCTCACCAACCCGGTGAAGCTTTACGACATTGTCGACACCGTGTCGCCGTATCTGACATTCGACGAAGACTTCGATGCGGCCACCCTCGTCGGGCTCGGATTGCAGCTCAAAAATGTCGATACTCAGAACATGGCAATGTTCACCATGCCCACCGCCGGAACATCGATGACCGCTGACGGCCAGTCCATTGAATTGGCTAGCGAATTGGCGATTGCCCAAATTGGTGAAGCGCTGCGGACAGACACGATGCAAAAGTATCTGGAAGAGAATCCTCCCGAAACAGAGTAAACCCTGTGATCGGTGTGACAAATGCGTGGATGCACCTGTCGAATCACGTGGATGACGGATCCTATCTACTAGACTTTGAACATCTGTGCTTACTAACCAAGCGACAGTTGGCATTCGAGAATGAGGACTTTTGAGCATGACAGTTGCAGAGGAGGCCGACAAGTTCGGCTTGCACCGTGTAGGTGCGCGTCCTTCGTTGGGCGACTATCTGAGGCAGACTTGGGAGCGTCGTGAGTTCATTTATGAATTAGCGAAGGCTCGAGTTCAGAAGCAGAATCAACAAAACCGTTTGGGAATGCTCTGGGTAGTTCTGAAGCCAACCATGAACGCAATCATGTACGGCGTGATTTTTGGTGTCTTGCAAGGCGACAAGAAAGCCGCAGATTTCCCGGTATTCGTGGTTATCGGCGTCTTCCTTTTTGAGTTCTTCACCAGCTCGATGAACGGCGGGGCAAAGTCGATCACCGGCAACTCTGCCTTGGTCCAATCCCTTTCCTTTCCGCGCCTCAGCTTGCCGGTTGCACAGATTACGCAGAACTTGCTGACGCTGATGCCAATGGTGGCCATCATGTTCATTTATTCGATGATCTTGGGCACGTCACCGAAGTGGTCATGGTTCGGGATCATTCCGCTCATCGCAATTTTCAGTGTCTTCAACATGGGTGTTGCGCTCATTTGCGCCAGGATCACCGTCCACGTGCGGGACTTCACGCAGATTCTTCCGCTGGTCACACGCATGCTCTTCTACACCTCCGGTGTCCTCTTCAGCGTCGATCGCATCCTCAGCCATTGGCCATGGCTGGTAACCGTCTTTGATTTCCACCCGTTGTATCAGACGCTGCAGCTAGCGCGAGCGATGATAATGGACACGGCCGACTATGATCCGATGGGCTGGGTCGTCGTGGGTGTCTGGTCTCTCGTGATGCTCATCGTGGGACTTATTTTCTTCTGGAAGGCTGAGGAGCGTTACGGCCGTGCCAATTAGTTTTGATGATCTGATCAACCCGGAGCTGCACCCGGAGTATGAACCCGCACCGATTTTTTCTGACGATACGTCTTTCATCGATGTCGTTAAGCCGGAAGACATCACGTCTTCCACGCTGACCGTTGATGAATCCCGTACGCCGGTAGTCATGGTGGACAACCTGCATGTCAAATACCAGGTGTTCTCCAGTGGCAAAGCGTTGGGCAATGCAGGTGCGCGGAGGCTATTGCAGCCAAAGATGCGTGGCGTGCGCACGGTACATGCGCTCAAGGGTATTTCCTTCGTTGCCTACGAAAATGAATCCATTGGCATCATCGGTTCCAACGGCTCGGGTAAGTCGACACTTTTGCGTGCAATCACCGGACTGACGCCGCCAGCGGCTGGATCGGTCTATGCGCGTTCGCGCCCGAGCCTTCTGGGTGTCGGCGCTGCACTGATTCCTGACCTCTCTGGCGACAAGAACATCACCTTGGGCGGTCTGGCTTTGGGATACAACCGTGAGCAGGTCGAACATATGCGTGAGGAAATCACCAAGTTTGCCGAGCTGGAAGAATTTATCGACCTGCCCATGCGGACTTACTCCTCAGGAATGGCTGCACGTCTGAAATTCGCCATCGCAGCTTCCAAGGAACACGACATCCTTATTGTCGATGAAGCCTTGGCAGTGGGCGACGCGAAGTTCCGCAAGCGCAGTGAAGCCAAGATCCGTGAAATTCGCGAGAATGCCGGCACCGTGTTCCTGGTTTCGCACTCAATGAATTCAATCAAGGAAACTTGCAATCGGTGCATCTGGATTGAAAAGGGTGTCCAGAAAATGGACGGTGACCCGGACACCGTGATCAAGGCCTACCAGAAGCACAAGAAGTAAGAGACGAATGACTGAATTCCCCGGCGTATCCTACGTCATGCCAGTGCTGAACGAGGCCGACTACCTGGAAGAGGCTGTCAACTCGATTCTCACCCAGGACTATGACGGAGAAAAGGAGCTGGTTATTGCGCTCGGTCCGAGTACCGACGACACCGATGTTGTTGCGCGCCGCCTGGCTGAAGCGGACTCCCGCATCACCCTGGTTGACAACCCCAAAGGCCGTACGCCGATTGCGCTGAATTTGGCAATCAAGGCGTCAATACATCCGATCATCATGCGCGTAGATGCGCACAGTGAGCTTCCATCCAACTACACCCGTCGTGGGGTAGAGACGCTGTATCGCGTCGGAGCCCACGATGTTGGCGGGCTGATGGACGCTCGGGGCCGTACAACAGTACAACGGGCCATCGCAGCGGCCTACCACTCCAAATTCGGTTTTGGTGGCCCCGCGTATCATTCTGGTGCTCCCGAGGGCGAAGCTGAGTCCGCTTATCTAGGAATCTTTCGCCGCGAAGTGTTTGACGAGGTCGGCTTTTACGACGAGAACATGTGGCGTGCCCAGGACTGGGAACTCTGCCTTCGTATTCGCCAGGCTGGCCACAAGGTGTGGTTCGACCCTGAACTGAAGGTCGGTTACTACCCGCGCGAGAACTTCAAGGCCTTGGCACGGCAGTCCTATGCTTCTGGCACGTGGCGCGGTGAAATCGCACGTCGATTCCCGGAGGGCAAATCGCTGCGACATGATATTCCACCCCTGCTTCTTGCCGGAGTGGGTCTCGGATCGGTTGCCTTGATCGTTGCGCCCTTGACCAAGGATCGCGCACCCCGTGCCCTTCAGTCCCTGATCAATGTTGCCGCTTCGGCGCCGCTCGTCTATGTGGCGGCAACGATGGCTGCTGGCTTTGCTTCCAAGGGCGAAGGGCTCAAGGAGAAACTCCTTACCGCTGGCGCGTTCCAATCAATTCATCTTCCGTGGGCCGCCGGGTACCTCAAGGGGCGCATCTTTGGCGCCGGCGGAACTTTGGATAAAGGCCGGGTCAAGTGACTGTCGACCGCCCAAAGAATCCGACGCTGGACCAGCTCCGAGCTGTCTGCCAGCCACCTGAGGTGAAAGCTCGGAAGAACGCTGAACACTGGACCGCCGAACTCTATCTTCGGCATATCTCCATTTACCTGACGGCCGTTTTGGTCAGAACACGCATCACGGCTAATGGAGTCACCGGTTTGATGATCCTTGCCGGCTGGTGCATGTCGCTTGCGCTGCTCATACCCGGTATTTGGGGTCCTGTTCTCGCGGTTGTCTTGTCTCAAGTACAGCTGTATTTAGATTGCTCTGATGGCGAGGTGGCGCGGTGGCGCGCCTCCCAGTCGCCACGTGGAATCTTCATCGATATGGTGGGGCACCATACGACGGAAGCCTTGATTCCCATTGCGCTGGGTTACCGGGTGTTCAAAGAACTCTCAGTCGACGGCGCGATGAGCGCACAGGCATGGCCTGTCCTCTTCATGGGTGCTTGCTTGTCTGTCCTGCTGGTGCTCAATCGTTCGCAGTCCCTGATGGTCCACGCTGCTCGGGGCATGGCTGGTTTGCCGAAGCTTCCGGATACTGCTGCCGCGCGAGCTGTCTCTACCGCGACTGCTATTGGACGTTTACGCGCGATGGCGCGATTCCTTCCATTCCACCGTTTGCTGCATGCTGTGGAGCTGAGCTTGCTCATTCTCCTGTGCTCCATCATTTCGGCCATTGCAGGGACGCCAGGGCTGGCGGAAAAGTGGATGATATGGATTCTGCTTCCCGCCTGCGTATTGGTGAATATCGGGCACTTCTTATCAAATATGGTGTCTTCGCGGTTGAAGGCGTAAAGCTTCTCTACCGCAACTAAACAAACGGAAAGGGCAGAGCATGGATAATCGACTCGCTCCAACAATCGGCGTTGTCGTATTGACCATGGGCAATCGCCCGGTAGAACTGCGTCGTGCATTGGATTCGCTGCTCGCGCAACGGGACGTCGTCATCAATGCGGTAGTTGTTGGCAACGGTTGGGATCCAACCGACATCCCTGAAGGAATCAAGACCCATTTCCTGCCAGAAAACCTCGGCATTCCTGCCGGAAGAAATGCCGGCGTAGCTCAAGTCGAGGGGGAGTACCTTTGCTTCCTCGATGACGATTCGTGGTTCCTGGACGACGATTTCTTAATTACTGCCGTAAACCGTTTTAAGAAGTACCCAAGGATGGGGCTGCTCCAGCCTCGCATCACCGATCCTGAACACAGCGATCAGAATCCGACTCGCTGGATTCCCCGGTTGAAGAAGCGCACCGCGGAAGAACCAAGCCGCGTCTTCCACGTCGGAGAGACCTGCCTCGTGACAACCCGCGAACTCTTTGACCTCACCGGCGGTTGGGCCGGTGGGTTCTGGTACGCGCACGAAGGCATCGAACTGGCCTGGCGTATTTGGGACACTGGAACGTACGTCTGGTATGCCGGCGACATGCGTATCGGACACCCTGTAGTGGACCCGCGTCGGCATGAAGAGTTCTATCGCCTTAACGCCCGCAATCGTGTTTGGCTTGCTCGCAGGAATTTGCCTGCACCGTTCACCTGGATCTACCCGACGACGTGGATGCTCATTGAATGCCTGCGAATGCGCAAGAAACCCAACGCAGTCAACCAGTACTTGGCTGGTTGGAAGGCGGGCTGGAAGGGAAGCCCGTGGTACCGGGAACCACGCTCGAAGCTGCGTTGGATAACGCTGCTTCGAATGACACTTTCGGGACGTCCACCGATTATTTGACCGCTGCTGTTCAAGCGGAAAGGATGATCGCCGGAATATCGGTCGGTCAGAATCGGTTTAGCCGATCGAGTGGACTACCGCTAGGCTAGCTGGTAGGTAAACAGAAGATTAACGCTTATCGGACTACTGGCGCGATAATTAGTGTGTACCCACAAAGAACAGCGATTGCATTGTTCTTCCAGTACACCAGCTAGAGCGGCCATTCAATTGCCAGAAATAGACTTTGCAGAAGGAAATTCAAATGACTAAGACCGTGTTGACCTATGGAACCTTCGACTTGTTCCACATTGGGCACCTGAACATCTTGAAGCGTTTGAAGGCTAAGGGCGACCGTTTGATCGTTGGTGTCTCCACCGACGAATTCAACGCGATCAAGGGTAAAAAGCCGGTAGTGCCATTCGAACAGCGTCTTGAAATCGTCCAGGCCATCGAGTACGTTGACCTTGCTATCCCGGAAGAGAACTGGGAGCAGAAGCGCCTTGATATCAAGAAGTACGACGCCAAGGTCTTCGGAATTGGTGAAGACTGGAAGGGCAAATTCGATGACCTCGGTGACGAAGTAGAGGTCGTCTACCTTCCGCGTACTTCGGGAATCTCAACCACTGAGATGAAGCGCGTGCTGAGCGAATTTGATGAACGCCATGTCCAGTCCTTGAAGAGTACTCTGGATACGCTGAGCCAGATTGTCAAGGAACTGAGCTAAGCGAAGTTTCTGACTGCAAGCATTTGTAATACCTTATTGAAAGATCTCATGTCCAACGAGTACTTCAGCAGTTCAATCAAAGGCAGCATTAAGTCCCTATTGCGCATGGTTGGGCGTCAGCCCGGAGCTAAGCGACTTAATCGGGCCATGGGCTTTGTCAACCGACCCGTTGGAGCAAACGTTGGCGTGTCCAATATCCAGCTTCCTGGATCTGTTGCCGTGTACTTTGGAGACGGTGCCGACAAGATTTATCAGGTTGCCCAGTGGCTGCCCGTTCTTGAAGAGCTGCATCAAAAAGAAGAAGTTCTACTGGTGTTCCGCACGCTCGGCGCCTTTAAGGCTGCCGGAAAGCTGACTGCCCTTCCCAAGGTTTTCGTTCGACGATTCTCGGACCTCATGGACGTTTATGATGACAATGAATTAAAACTTGTTATTTACGTTAACAACTCTCGCAGTAATTTCCAGTCCTTGGATCACCCGCGACTGGTGCATGTACACGTGAACCATGGCGAGAGCGACAAGCTTTCGATGGTCTCCAATAAGGCCAAGGCTTATGACAAAGTATTTGTCGCTGGCCCGGCAGCTATCAAACGGCATCAGACCATGCTGATTGATTTTGATTACAACAAGTTGCTTGTGACAGGGCGCCCCCAACTTGATATTGACTTCAAGTTGGAGCTATCGCCAAGCGATAAATTGGATGTAATGTATGCGCCGACGTGGGAAGGCGAAAACGAAGATAATAACTATACTTCGTTGGATAAATATGGCGTCGCTATAGTCGAGGCGCTGCTTGAAAACCCACTGTGGCGGGTCATTTACAAACCGCACCCTCGCATTCAGTCCAGTACTACTCCAGGTATTGCTCAAGCGCATGCACGCGTTCTGGAGCTGCTCAAGACTGCGAATGATGCCGGGGCGAAACACGTAATTTCTGAGCAGGGCAATATCTTGGCCATGTTCGACTCGACTGATGCTCTGATTACTGATGTTTCAAGCGTTGGCCTGGATTATCTTTATCTTCACCCGGACAACCCCTTGGTCATTTCCGATCGTCGTACCAACCGGGAAATTCTTCACCGCGATGCTCCTGTCGCGCAGTCGTGCCATGTTGTAGACGCGGATAGTGTAAAAAATATTCAGGACTTGCTAACCAGTGCGCTGACGCATGACGTGCATAAGGAGCAGCGCCTTGAGATGCGGCAGTTCTATTTTGGAGATCTTAATCGAGGCGATTCAACGACGCGCTTCCAAAACGTGATTCAAGAATTAATCAGTGAACGCCAGGGCAAGCTGCAGAGCTTCCGGGGCTGGCATAGCTAGTTCGCCCCTTGTGCTACCGCCCAGGCTGCTGATGATTTCACTTCCGCAGCTATTGGATCGCTACTCCGTTTAATCAAGTATCCCTGGAGTCGACTCCAAGACTATTTTCAGGTTAGCAGTGGCATTTCAACGCTGTTTGAGTGATGACGAGGGGTAACCTTGTTCAGTGGATCACATGGCCGGTAGCCAACGCACTAGGTTGTTGGTGACTTTCCCATGCTATTCGGGCAAGAACGGCTAAAATAATGAAGGATTTATTCGTGCCAGTTGAGATTCGATCTGTGCAAGATCTAGCGCAGTCTGCAATGCAAAGTTTGCGTACCCGCCGGTTGAAGCGCAAGAAGTACCGCTATTACCCGGGATACCAACAACTGGATCTCTCTGTTCGTGGGGAAACACTTCATATCGACGCGCGCGTGGAGCATCGAGTGCGATCGGTATCCGTACTCCACGGCAACCACATTGTCTCTTCTGTTGAGCCACTTTCATCGGCTTTAGCCAACAAAGCGGACGGTGAATTGCGCCAGATCCACGCAGAAATGGATCTGACCTCGCTTCTTGAGCAATGGCATGAGTATCGCGAGCGTTCATCTGCGGACGAAGAGCCTGAATTCACTGAAACTGAAACTGATGCCGACGAAGCCGAAGACAACTCGGTCACATTAGAAGGTGACCGGTATTCCGGTACGGTTCGCCTTGCTCTTACTTTCAGTGCGGATTTTGATGCTTTGCCATCTGGCATTGCGTGGTTGCAGCTGTCTGAAGGCGGAGAACTAGTTCGCCGAAGAGAAGTTCGGAGGCAAATTGAAGCCGGCGAGGTCACTCTCAGCGGCCCGGTAATTGCTCATCGAATATTGGGGCGATTCGCATCAACCACGCTTGGTGACGACCCGGTATACATTTCGGGTGAACGCAGCGTAGGGCTATATATCAACAAGAAGGCCGAAGTGGCTTTGGGCCTGAACCGTCCACTAAGGTTTAATCACCGCATTCGCACTGACATCACCCAGGTTCGAGATGGCAAGTTGTCATTGGGCGGCGTTTTGGAAACCCAGAGCGATCGCCTTACTGAGGTGACTCTGCACCTTGTGGGGCGTAAGTCGGACTTCTCCGTTGAGTCGCCAGTTATGCTGTCTTTTGACGAAAAGCTTGCAGCAAAACGCTTTGGACGTGCTATCTATAATTGGTCTGCATCTGTGGATTTCAAGTCAGTCGACTGGAGCAAGATCGACCGCGGAGATAACTACGATCTCTATCTTTTGGCGTCATCCAATTCAAGCAGTGAAGTCTCGCGAATACGCGTGACACGAACTCCCTTTGGCGTTCGGTCTACAACGCGTGCCGATACTTTGACGGTAGGCGACAAGACACTAGCCATATCTCCATATTTCACCTTCAAGGCCAAATCGACATCACTCATTCTGGAAGTTTTCGACAAGGATGCGTTCGCAGTGCTTGCCGAGTCCAAGCAACGCAGTTTCCCAGATGACCAGAGCCTAGGTTCCAAGCCAATATGGATCGTTGGCGAACTGTCCTATAAAGCGCAGGATAACGGGCTGCACTTATTTAAGTATCTGCGAAGCGAGCGTAAAGACATTGATGCTTATTACGTGATCGATGAAAATGCTCCGGATCTGCGGAATTTTGACTCCTTGGACCACGTCGTATTCCATGGCAGCAAGGAGCATTTTGAACTAGCTATTCGTTGCCAGCGTTTTATTGGGACGCATCACGCGGATTACCTGTTCCCAACCAGGCACCATAGCTTCTCCTCGCGTTGCAGGGCCACACGAGTATTTTTGCAGCATGGCGTCATGGGGACTAAATGGATGGTTCCCAACTACGGAAAGAACTCTCCTGGTTTTGCCACGGACCTCTTCATGGTCTCGTCAGAACGCGAAAAGCAATACATTGTCAATGATTTCCTGTACTCGCCGGACGAAGTCAAAGTTACGGGGCTGTCCCGATTTGACGCGTTGCTTGCCAACGACCTTGCGATCAACGAAAACATGCTGCTGATAATTCCGACGTGGCGAGACTGGTTGCAGAATGAAGAAGTTTTTCTTGAATCAGAGTATCTAGATCAATGGAAAAACTTGCTGAATTCGCCGGAGCTTCAGGCACTTGTTGAAAAGCACGGATTAGAAGTCGTCTTTTGCTTGCACCCTAATATGATGCAATTCAGGGAACACTTCGATGGCGCCCCTGCTCGATTGATAGTCCAGGGTGAGATTGACGTTCAGGAGCTTATTAAGACTTCTGCGATTATGATTACCGATTATTCATCGGTGAATTTTGACTTTAGTTTCCTGCATAGGCCGGTTCACTACTTCCAATTTGATCGCGCGCGCTTCCTCGGTCCAAAAGGTTCCCACTTGAATCTTGATGAAGAATTGCCGGGGCGTATTGCCTTTGACGCTGAGACGTTGTTGGAGGATCTTGCGCAAACCTTGGAACGCGGCAAGAGCATGGAGGAAAAATACCGCAATCGTGCAGACGTCTTTATGACGTATCGGGATCAAAATAATTCGCAACGGGTAACAGAGGAAATTGAGAAAGCAGAGTTGCGGAAAAACTCTGGCATCGGCTGGCGCGCCGAATTACCGGTGAAGTTGAAAAACAGGTTCCGTCGAAACAAGCGCTATTTCGACGTCATGCGCAAGCTATTCAAGCTCTACAAGCTGGCTCCCATGGACGACGACCTGATCGTATTTGAGTCAGGACTTGGGCGACAATATGGGGATTCACCGCGATACATTTACGAGGAATTGATTCGACAAGGCGATACTCGTCGTAAGGTCTGGGTTTATTCAGGAAGACACCGATTCACGGATCCCTTGACCACCACAGTCAAGCGACTGTCTCCCGAATACTTCTGGTACCTAGCCAGGGCAAAGTACTGGGTGAATAACCAGAGCTTCCCGCATTACGTGCAGCGTCGTTCCAAGGGAGTGTTCTTGCAAACTTGGCATGGAACTCCACTCAAGCAGATGGCCCTCGACATTCGAGAAGTTCATGGTCGCGACGAGGGGTACCTGGAGCGAGTTACAAGGGCAACGCGCCAATGGACGCATCTCATTTCGCCCTCAATGTACACCAGCGACATCATGCGATCTGCATATGCTTTCTCAGGTGAAGCTGTGGAGGTTGGGTATCCTCGAAACGATATCCTGACAAGCCAAGACGTTGTGGACCGTGAGAAAAATATTCGCGATGAGCTCGCTATACCGCCCGGGGTCAAAACCGTCCTATACGCTCCGACGTTCCGCGACGACGCTGCCTCAGGCCGTGGCAAATTCAGGTTTGATTTGCCAATGGACTTGGATGAGTTTGATATGCGCTTCGGCGAAGACACGGTCCTCTTGCTGCGTATGCATGTGTTGGTATCGAACGCAGTTAGTATTCCGGAACACCTGAGGCATCGCATTATCGATGTTTCGCGGCATCCAGATATCCAGGAACTGTACTTGGCATCCGATGTGCTCATAACGGATTATTCATCGGTGTTTTTTGACTATTCGTTGTTGCGTCGACCAATAATCTTCTACGCATACGATTTGGAGAACTACCGAGACAACCTTCGCGGTTTCTATTTGGATTACGAAAGTGCTCTGCCGGGGCCAATCGTTGAAAACCAAAGTGACCTTTGGACGACACTAGCCTCGGCCTTGGCCGGTGAACCCCTAGCCGGTGTGGACCGTGAGGAGTTCATTAAGAAATTTGCTCCTCATGATGACGGGTTTGCGTCAAAGCGTGTCGTGGAGCGATTCTTTAAGTAGGAGGGCTTGGCCAACTGCCAAAACGACGTGGTGCCGGACCTCTCAAAGGTCCGGCACCACGTCGTGTTAAAGCCGACTAGCGGCCAGCTTCGCTATGCTTTTCGACTAATGCAAGAGATTCGGAAATGAATCTTTGCATGCTGGCACCTGGAGTAATGTCGCCAAAGTAGTAATTGACCAACTCCTGTTGCCGCAAGCTTTGGTCGGCTAAGGCATCGCGTGCCGAGCTGGCGAAATCTTTTATTTCATTCGCCTTCAACGTTGGGACTTGTGCGAGCGCCGGAGAGTCAACGAGGCTGGCATATTCCGACACGGGTTTCGTTACGTACAGTAGTTTTCCGGTGGCCAAAAAGTCATAAGCAATGGCCGAAATATCGGTGACGCAGGCATCGGCAACCGACCATTGCCAACCCCAGTGGGCCGAATCGTCGAAAATGAACTGAGCTTGCGAGTCTTCGTTAGTTGTGCTCAGTTGCATTTTTATTCGTTCTAGAGCTTGTCGGTAAGCTTTTGAGTTTTGGCCCGAACGTGGGTGCGGACGAAAAATAATGTTGAATCCGCCGTCTCTGGTCAGCTCGTCAATCAGCTGTTCACCATGAGAAAGCACCGATCCGTAATTCATAGACGGCCTGTCGCCTTCCCACGTTGGAGCGTAGAGTATCGTCGGCAGTTCGTTGTTTAAATCTATTGGTGACGCATAGTGAACATCTATTTGTGGACGGCCAACTAAGCGGCAGCGCGTTGACGCGTCGAAATTTCGCAAGTGCTTTTGCAGGCGGTCGTGGGCAGCCTGGCCAGCTGAAAATACGTAATCGTAGGCCTTGAGCTGGTTGGACCACATGTACGCTTTTTCGCTTTCACCATGGCAAATGAATACATGGTCAGGAGAATTGAAACGCATGATCTGGAAGTTGCGGATATTTTGATTCACATAGAACACCACACGCAGATCCTGGGACTGTACTAGTCGCTCTACATCCTCAATTTTTGGCGCATAGTGAATCGGCAGAGGGCATTCTTTGTATAAATGCATGGCGGCGTCAGGATTTCGCACGATGATTACTACAGGTACAAACTCGGCTAAAGCGAGAAGCGGCTCGTACCATTGCCTGATCTGATATGCATTGACCATCGCATCGGGAAAGTGCAACGCAACTTTGTACCTGTCCGCACCGCCAGGAAGTTTGCGCAGCTCTGCAGCGTGATCGCGAATGAACTCCAGATGTTTTCGGGTAGCAAGGCTCGTATGGATTTTATTGATGACCCTATTGACGGTTCGATTTACGTTCATAAAAGTTCCTTCACCACGAAATTCGACGCAAGACTATGAATAATTTGCCGGAACTTATTTCTCGGGGCCCATGTTCTCAGTACTTGCGTAGGGTGCAGTCTTGTCAATATTTCTAATCGCCAATGAGGTCTTGGGATCAAGCAGCTTTTTTCAGCGGTAGCTGTTCTGCCTGTACATCCCCTACAACTAGCTTGAGGGACTCGGTGATGAATCGGCGCATGCTGGCGCCTGCAGTCACATCCCCAAAATAGTATTCAACGACTTCGCGCGAGTCCATATTACTTTCCGTGATAGCGGAACGAATGAGCGATGGCGCATTTTCAGAGGCGTCTGCGCTCAGAGAGGGTACTCTGGCCAAGGCCGGTGAATCCTGAACCGTGGCTTCGCTAGAAGCTGGTCGGGTGACAAACATTGGCTTGCCCGTTGCCAAGAAGTCGTAAGCGACTGCCGAGATGTCGGTGACGCAAAAATCCGATGTGCTCCACTGCCAACCCCAATCAGTGGTGTCGTCAAAGAACAGCTGTGCGCTCGAAGTAGCATTGGCCTCTGCCAGCTTCCGGCGAATTCTTTCTACAGCCTTTCCATAGGCTGCAGAGTTCTTGCCAGACCGAGGGTGCGGGCGGAAGATCAAATTGAACCCGCCGTCACTGATGAGTGCATCGACCAGTTGCTCGCCATGCGAAACTACAGACCCGTACTGCATTGACGGGCGGTCGCCCTCCCACGTTGGCGCATAAAGCACCGTGGGTAAGGCTGGGTTTGGGGAAAAAGGAGCCACGTATGAAACGTCAATCTGCGGGCGTCCAATGAGGCGAGTTCGTTCATGGACATCGAAATTGTGCAATTGCGAGGTGAGGCGGTCACGTGCAGCCTGACCAGCGGAAAATACGAAGTCGTACGCCTTCAACTGGTTGGACCACATGTAGGACTTTTCACTCTCACCGTGGCAGATAAAGACATGCTTAGGTTCATTGAAACGCAACATCTGGAAATTTTGAATGTTCTGGTTTACATAGAACATCAGGCGCAAGTCTTGAGAATCAACGAGGCGCTCAAGGTCTTCAACCGTTGGGGCGTAGTACACAGGCAACGGGCATTCATCGCGCAAAGCCAAAGCGGTATCCGGGCGACGAGTGATGACAGCTATTGGCATGAAATCGGACAGCTGCTTCATCGGTTCGTACCACTGGCGGATTTGATACGCGTTGACCATCTCGTCTGCGAAATACAAGGCGGCCTTATAGCGGTCTTCGCCAACTGGAGCGTGGATTAGATCTGTGGCATGACGCTCGATGAATTGACGCTGCTGCTTATCAGCAAGACTTTGACGGGCACGCTTTGCCACCCTTTGCAGGGTATTCAATAGCTTCATCTCAGATCCTTTGCCGATAGTAACTGCACCGTTCTCACAAGCATAAGATCAAGATCTAGTTAAGGGCTGTTTACATGCCTTGAAACGCCCATGAACCTAGGTAATTTTAAGGTTATGACCTAAATTCGCACAGGTAAGCCCACTGGCAGGCGGTCAAAAACAGCTTTTCGGCCCTTCGAGCCAGATGTGCATGGACTTCATTTTGAATCGCGCTACGATATGTTGTGGTGAGTGCAACACCAACGGGAGGGTTCTATAACTGGTTTCAGTTTGGGATCTTGGGTTGTGGCAAGCTAAGATGAAATGTCGGACTATGTTTTAGTAGGAGTCATCATTAGCGAAAAGCGTTCTGATCGATCGTCACATGGCGCACTCGATCGCAACTCGCCTCTGGTTTTTTCAACCAGGGATCTCGGCCGTTCGCCGGGCTCAATGGAGATTCTCAACGAGCAGGTTCCGGCACCCGCAGATGTGGGAAATGCACTCATCGGCATTCGTGGAGGATCTGAGCTTGACTTAGATCTTCGCCTTGAAGCCGTGCATGAAGGAATTTTGGTATCGGGTACCGCTACAGCGCAAATTGCTGGGGAATGTGGACGATGCCTGGATTCCATCGAGTACGACTACGAGGCTGATATTCAGGAGCTCTTCTACTATGAAGAGAGCGAAGAATTCGAAGACGATGATGATGTGGATCAGTATTGGGTAATCGGTGACTTGATTGACATCGATCCGGTATTACGGAGCGCAGTGGTTACCGCCCTGCCGTTCCAGCCGGTTTGCCGGGAAGATTGCTTGGGGCTCTGCAATGAATGCGGAATCAACCTCAACGAAGACCCTGAGCATCACCATGAGATTCTGGATCCACGTTGGGCAGCGCTAGCGCAGCTGTCCGACAATGTCGCAGAGGATGCGGCAACAAATAAAACGTCAGACAAGAGAGAAGAGAAGTAGTCGTGGCTGTTCCAAAGCGGAAGATGTCCCGTGCGAATACTCGTGCCCGCCGTTCTCAGTGGAAGGCTACCGCACCGAGCTTGGTGAAGACCGTTGAAAACGGTCGCGTAACCTACAGCCTGCCTCACCAGGCTAAGGTTGTCACCGACTCGGCTGGTACCGAATTGTTCCTTGAGTACAAGGGTCGCAAGGTCGCAGACGTCTAAGACATGTCTTCTAAAGAAGAACTTATGAAACGTCTCGGAATCGATATTGATTCCGAGACGTTTCGTCTTGCATTCACCCATCGCTCGTATTCATACGAGAACGGTGGCATTCCAACGAACGAACGCCTTGAATTCCTCGGCGACTCGATCCTTGGCTTCTGCGTTGCGGAATACCTCTACGCAAAATTCCCGGATCTGCCCGAAGGCGATCTCGCAAAGCGCCGTGCTGCCATTGTCAGCACCCGTGCCCTGGCGATGATCGCTCGCGATCTGGAAGTCGGAGAGCACTTGCTGCTTGGACGCGGGGAAGCCCAATCCAACGGTGCCAACAAGTCCTCCATTTTGGCTGACACCATGGAGTCGATTCTTGGTGCCACCTACCTGGTACAGGGGATGGACGCCGCACGAGCCTTTGTGCTGCGCTTTGTCACCCCGCTGCTAGAGGATCCCCGGCTGATTGGAGCCACAACCGACTGGAAGACTGTTATCCAGGAAGTCGTTGCCTCCCGCAAACTTGGCGAGCTTCGTTACCAGGTCACCGGATCCGGCCCGGACCACGCCCGCACCTACATTGCTGTACTGCAAATTGGCGACGAGGGATACGGGCAGGGACATGGTCCCTCGAAAAAAGAAGCTGAGCAGGAAGCTGCCCACCAAACGTGGTTGCAGTTCAATCCTGGCGAGCAAGTACCCAAAAGCTAAGCGCCACCCAGATGCCTGAACTGCCAGAAGTGGAAGTAGTCCGTCGAGGGCTGGAAAAATGGGTGCGCACGCGACGGATCGAAGCCGTACAGGTGCTGGATCCGCGTTCGGTCAGGCGCCACCTGGATGGCCCGCTCGATTTCGAGCAAACTTTGACAGGCTGCACCATCTCCTCGGTAGTGCGCCGAGGAAAATTTCTCTGGCTAGGACTCGATGGGCTGGATGTGCCGGCGGTCCTCGTCGCGCACCTGGGGATGAGCGGCCAACTACTAGTTGAGCAGCCAGAAGCGGCGGACGAAAAACACCTTAAAGTCAGGTTGTCTCTGGAAGAGCAGCTGGACTATCCAGATGAACTCAGATTTGTTGATCAGCGGATATTCGGCGGGATGTTCCTCTCGCCGCTGGTAGCAACCTCCGACGGGCTGCCGGCCGGGCTGGGGTCCCCAGAACCTGCCATACCCCAGGCTGCCGCGCACATTGCCCGCGATGTCCTTGACCCGAATCGCAGTGCCGAGGACCTCTATCTTGCCCTGCGCCGCCGTACTACCGACCTCAAGCGCGCCATCCTGGACCAGGCAGTCATTTCCGGGGTGGGCAACATCTACGCTGATGAGGCGCTATGGCAGGCCAAGCTGTCGGGATCCCGGAAAACTGCCACGATCAGGCGTCCTGAAGTACAACGGCTCAACGATGCACTGATCGATGTCATGACCCGCGCGCTGGCGGCCGGCGGCACCAGCTTTGATTCCTTGTACGTGAATGTCAACGGAGCCAGCGGCTATTTTGCCCGCTCGCTCAACGCGTACGGGCGCGAGGGCAAACCCTGCCTGCGCTGCGCCGAAAACGGGGTGGCATCGGTGATCCGCCGGGACGCGTTCATGGGGCGTTCGTCCTATACCTGCCCGGTGTGCCAGCCACGTCCGCGGCGCTGATCAGGATCCGATTTAGATGTGGCGGCGTATGCGGAGCGGCAATCAGAGCGCGTAGAAGTGGACCTTTTCGTGGTCTCTCGTCGCGCCGATATCGATAACTCGTATCGCATGCTTGAGAACATCAGAGCGGTGCCATCCGTGATGAGAAGCAGGGTTGGCACCGCGAGCATTTTATGTCGGTGGCGGCGTGGACTGCGGCGGCCCGAGGCGGATTCCCCGATCGCCGAAGAACGCGTCGATTTCGCGCTGGGGCCTGCCTGTCACGTCTTCTGAGAGCAGTCGCATCACCCGCGGGGTGAACTATCCGATGCCGGGCTACTTTGTCTCGTGGGGATGAGCAGTATGGACCTGTTCCAGGAAGACAGTGCCAGCGTCAACGTAGAACCATACCCGAGCTGTGCCCTTGAGTGTGGGTTTATGCTGCCAGCGCTCGCATGTTCGGTCGCCCCGAGTGATCACGCCCAGCGATCCTTCGAGCGGGTAGTTGCTTAGGGTTCTCATCAAGGGGGTGCGAGTCAGGAAATCCCAGGTCTCGCTCATGGGGTTCCTGATCGTAGCTACGAGGTCTCGCCAGCCCTTTTCCGACTGATTCGTGGCGAACTTCAATACGTATTCCGACTTCTTCGCAGGACGTGGGACAAGGGGCTGCTTAGCCATGGTCAGGGGCGCTCGACTACAGTGTCGTCGTCTTCGTCAAGCCATTCGACCGGTTCAGAGCCCAGGCCCGCGGCGATTGCCGTGGCGGTCTCGCGCCAGCTGGTGAGTTTCGTGATCGCCAGGTGAGGCTGCTGCGTCGAGAAGGACGCCCGAGCGGCGTCGATGAGGTCCCGGGCGCACTGCTCGCGATCCTGGGCGCTCAGTGCGTACATCCACGGGTACTGGTTGGCCATGCGCTCGCTCAGGAGGCCCTCCTCGAGCGTCACCGTGATGAGCGTGCCGGCGATGTTCAGGAGCTCGGCGCGGGCGTCGGCCTCGCGTTGAGACATGAGCACGAGGGACTCGCCGTCGCGGCGGGTCACTGTGACGGGGTGCTCCTCGGCCTCGGCGAAGACCTCGGCCGAGTGCTTGCTTAAATCCGATGAGCGTCGGGTGGTCGTGGAAGAATCAGCTGCGATCGTCATGATTCCATGATATTCGGAACGTGTTCGGAAGTATGGTGCACGGTGTGCGCAATGATTGCAATAGTGCGCGTCCATGGCGATTCCACCGATCGGCAAGCGACGTGTACTTCACCGCATGGACGCCGTCAGATGTCGATGCTGGCGAGCGCAGAACGGAACAGCTCGGTCTTGTCCTTGCCGTTCTTGAACGCTTTGCCGGTCCGCAAGCGAGGACCCGTTTCGTGATCGGTGCTCAGATCTTCTATCTCTGCACGATTGAACTCGCGAGCCCACTCAAGTTCGAAGGTCTCACGGTTGAAGCACAGGCAGACCGCGAGCTTGAATTCGAGCTGGTCTTCATTGAACTGAAAATGACGCTGGGCACCGGTAGGAAGCATGCGGGTCTTCACCTGAATTGTCCGGCCCTGCCGATCGATGAGATCGTGCGATGCGGTGCCCTGGACTGCCAGAGTGCCGCCATAGACCAGCTTCGTGAGGTGTTCGCCCAGTTCGCCGGCCGGGCTGCCTGCTGTGCGGGAGATTCCGCGTCGGGTGAAATCCGCCCGAACCATTGTTTCCAACCGCAGGAGTTGGCCGGTGGGCAGCTGCTGGAGTTCTTCCGGGGTCATGAGCCTGATTCTACGAGGTCCAAGAACTGCATGAGAAAACGTCGATCGAAGGCGGCTATTTCCTCTACATGCCGAGGATCCTACCTGCCGTGACTGCTTCGCCAGTCATCAAAAGGACCTTGGGCCTCAGGCCGCGGGCGATCTACGAGGCGAGCGAATTCGCCTTGCTGGAAAGCTTCGCCGAGCATGGCACTGGCCAAGGCATAGGTGGTGTGGGCGAGCGCGGGCCGGGCTGGGGCTGTTCTTCGCGATCAATTCCCATACCGGGATTGATGACCTGGCCCGCGTGCACCGTGGCAGCAGGGGAGCACCTGCCTTCAGCGCGTCCAACCGTGCTCGACCGCGATGGCCTCGACGTCGTGCTCGAAGGAGTCGATGTCGAAGTCTGCAATCTTCTTCTTCCGCATGATGTCGAACGAGCGGCGAGCGACATCGTAGAGCAGCCGGCGCAATTCCTGCTCGTCGCCGTTCTTGCGCGCTCTGCGCCACGATTCGTGATCGGCAAAAAGCCGCAGGTCGAGTTCGTTCTTGGCGCGTTTATAGAGCATGCGCTCCGTGCCGCGAGGATAGTCCTTTTCATCGCGCTGGAAGACGAAGAGCAGGAACCAGTTGTCCAGCCCGCTGCCGTAGTCGCGTTCAGCGAGCCGGTCGGTGAGAACGCTGGACATGGGCACGTAGTACTTCGGGGCGTCTTTTCCCTCGCCGAATGCCTGTATTCCGGTAAAGAACACTCTCATGCGCTGCTTCCAATCTAGTGAGTGGGGCGGCCTTCATTTTCTCATGGCAAACCAGGCCGTAGTAAATAGCGGCCCTTCAATGATTTCGTCCGCGTCCGGTAGGTGCAGGCCGCGGTATTGAAACGAGAGTTGCCCCAGGTCTAAGAGCTCTGTGAGCGCCCGGAGCGGCACACGGTCGTCGTATTGCTCGCGGAAATGCTCGACGAACTGCTCGTCAGAGCTGGCTTTCCTTTCGCTGGCGGGCTGGAGCCACTGCATAGGCCTGCTCGGCGCAGGCCGCCTGGCATCAATATTGTCGGTGGCGAAGGCCTCTGTGAAGCTGCGAGCGTCGCTAAAGGAAAAGGGAGACTGCCTGCCGAGCACGTATCCGATCCTCATGCGTACCGCGATCTCGAAACGCTCGACTCAGCCCATGACCAGCATGCGCAATGGCCGGTCGAAGTCGACAATATCCTCTGCATTCCGTAGTGCTGTGCCCGGCCAGCCGATCGATCTGTTCGTCGATAGTCAGCCACGGCTTGGCCTATTCCGGCATGGTCAAGCTGGGAAAGAAAATCAGCCCGCGCCTGACGGCAACATCAGCTGGGCAGGGTGATATTCAGTTGCACTCTCCTCAAGCTCAACCGAACAGCGGCTGCTGACGTTGCAGGTGTTGCGTCTCAAGGAGTTGCGAATCCAAGTAATTTGCCGCTCGGCCCGCGAAGTCCACGGCGAGGTGCATGAGCACGCTATTGGCGCTCAGCCCGAATAAGCCGAGCAAGATCACAAGGGCCACGATGGACCATGCTGAACCGGTCACCAAGGCCAACGTGAGCAAAATGTTCGTGGTGGCCGCCGTAGTCGCGATCGCCACCAGGTTCCGTTGGGCGTGGACAAACCTGCCGCCGATGAGGAGTCCGGCACAGGAGCCGAGCTTGAATCCGTTGGGCACCTCAGACATCGGGACCGGCTTCCGCGCTCCGCAGGCGCGCCAGCTGGCGCACCTGCGGAGCCTGTCTGATGCGGGGCGCGAATCTACCGGTGCCCGATTGCTGACGGAAGCTCGGGGTTCCGGCTCCAGGCGCTCCAGCTTCCTGGATAGAGACTGCCCTGTCCAAGCCCGGCGTATTCCATTGCCAGCAGGTTGTGGCAGGCGGTCACCCCGGCCCCGCAGTAGCTGACCACGCCGGAGGCGTCGATAATGCCCTCGGCCGCGAACCTGTCGCGAATTTCCTGGGGCGGCTTGATCATTCCGTCGGCCTCGAGGTGTTCCCTGCATGGAATATTGATCGCCTCGGGGATATGCCCTCGGCGAGGGTCGGCTTCGGGAACCTTGCCCAGCCGCGGATCGGTTTCGGGTTCCTCGCCGCGGTACCGGTTATTCGGCCGGGCATCGATCAGCACGGCTTCCGAAAGAGCTGCCACGTCCCGGGTGGACAGCAGGGATCCTGCAGGCCACGGCCGGGGAGGGAAAACAGCTGGCCTCGGATGAACCGGTGAGGAGTCCAGAGAGCCTGGATAGGCTTGGATGCCGCCGGATACCACGGCCGCAGGAACCTTGAGCAGCCGCAGCATCCATGCCAAGCGCGCGGCGATGACCCCGCCCGCGTCATCGTAGGCGGCCACCGGCCTGGAGCCGTCGATCCCGGCTCGGGACATGGCCCGGGCGAAATCCTCGGGCGCCGGGAAGGGGCCTCTGCCGGAGTCCTCGGTGATTTCTCCGGTGAGGTCGGCATCGAGATCGACAAATACCGCACCGGGCACATGACCCGTGCGGTAGGCATCAAAACCCGGGCGGTCCCAGTACCAGCGGGCATCAACAATGACGATTTCTTGGAGATGATTTTTGCACCATTGCCAGCTGACAAACGGTTCCATGCGGCCTCACAAATGGCGATAGGACTACGGAAGGTACTGCTGTTGTCCATATTCGACCCAATTCATGTATCCTGCCAAGTCATGTCCACCATGTGGTGACTGAAGGCCTTTCGAATTCAATAGGGGAAAGGCCTTCCTTGAATCGCGTCAGGACAACTGCGAAGCCAGGACCTGCTCATTGAAGGGCTCCCAGGCGTCCACCGCCCACTGGCCGAAATTCTTATCCGTCAGCGTCACGCACGCCAGGCGATGCTCCGGGTCGACCCACAGGAACGTGCCGGATTGGCCAAAGTGCCCGAAGGTGCTGGCCGGATGGTCTTTGCCGGTCCAGTGCGGATTCTTGGTGGAACGAATTTCAAAGCCCAGGCCCCAATCGTTGGGATTCTGCCGCCCGTAACCGGGCAGGATGCCGGCCAGGTTTTCAAAATGAACTCGCGTGGCATCGTCCAGTGTTTCCCGGGCCACGATGGTGGGGTTGAGCAACTCGGCGGCGAACTTGGCCAGATCCGCGGCCGTGGACCGGCCATCCTTGGCGCAGCTGCCCGCGATCTTGGTGCTGGCCATGCCCAGCGGCGCAAAAACCGCCTCTTGGGCGTAGTCGGCCATGCTGATCGAGGTCTGCGCCTCAAGGTGCGCGGCAAGCTTCTCGAAACCGGTATTGGAGTAGCCGCGCTTGGCACCCGGTGCAAAGCGGATGGTCTCGGAATCAAAGTCGTAGCCGGCGGTATGGGCCAGCAGATGGTGAACCGTGGACCCTTCAGGACCGGCGGGATCGTCAAGGCTGATCGCTTCTTCTTCCAGGGCTACCAGGAAGGTATAGGCACTGAGCAGCTTGGTGACCGATGCCAGAGAATACACGCGGTCCACGTCACCGTGCTGGTCGACCACGCCACCGCGGCCATCAATGACAACGGAAACTGCGTTCGCGGAAGGCCACTGGTCAATCTGGCTCAGAATGCTCATGGAATGATCTATCCCTCGATATTTCTTGATGGTATGTGCGAGCAGAATCAGAAAAACCCGAGCGCGCTTCGCTAGAATTGCGTGAAGGATTGAGTGCTACTGCCCAAACCAACCTTAGCGATACGACCCAAACTTAGGAACTTCACGCCGTGCATCTAAAGACTCTTACCGTTCGCGGATTCAAGTCTTTCGCGTCGGCAACAACGTTCGAGTTCGAACCCGGCGTCACCGCGGTGGTTGGCCCCAACGGCTCCGGCAAATCCAATGTCGTTGATGCGCTCGCCTGGGTGATGGGGGAGCAGGGGGCCAAGACGCTTCGTGGCGGGAAGATGGAAGACGTCATCTTCGCCGGCACGTCCGGACGCCCGCCTTTGGGCCGCGCCCACGTTTCGCTGACCATCGACAACGCCGATGGACAGCTTCCCATTGACTATGCGGAAGTGACCATCTCCCGCACGCTGTTCCGCGCCGGCGGTTCGGAATACGCCATCAACGGGAACTCCTGCCGCCTGCTTGATATCCAAGAACTGCTCTCGGATTCAGGGCTTGGCCGGGAAATGCACGTCATCGTCGGCCAGGGGCAGCTGGACCGCATCCTGCACGCTACCGCCGAAGACCGCCGGGGATTCATCGAAGAGGCCGCCGGGGTGCTCAAGCACCGTCGCAGGAAAGAAAAAACCCTGCGCAAGCTGCAGGCCATGCAGGGCAACCTCGACCGCCTTGAAGACCTCAATGCCGAGGTCCGCCGCCAGCTGGCCCCCTTGGGACGGCAAGCAAAGATCGCGCGCCGCGCCCAGAGCGTGCAGCACGATGTGCGTGATGCCAAGTCGCGTTTGCTCGCTGACGACCTGGTGACCCTCAACAACCGGCTTGCCCAGGACATCGATGACGAGTCCAAGGTCCAGGCGCAGCAGCAAGAAGCCTCGGATCGGCTTGAACGGGTCAAAAGGCATATCGCAGAACTTGGCGCCCAGGTGGAACATGTCACCCCGCGCTTGGGGCAAATGCAAGATACCTGGGTGGCACTGAGCACCCAGGCCGAACGGTTCCGCTCCTTGGCCGCCTTGGCCCGCGAACGCAGCAAACTGCTCGAAAGCAATGAAACCCACTTTGATTCCAGCCGTGATCCTGAACGGCTCGAATCCCAGGCCGAGCGCCTGGGCGAAGAACTCGAAGAGCTTGAACTGGCGCTGGAAGACCGCCACGAAATCCTCGCCGAAGCCGTGGAGGCCAAGGAAGAGGCTGAAGAACAGTCCCGGGCAGAGCAGCAGCGCATGGCGGCCATGCTCCGTGCCGCGGCAGACCGCCGCGAAGGGATCTCCCGGCTGGCCTCGCAAGTCGCCTCGGCGCGCAGCCGGGTGGATGTCACCCGGGCAGAGATCATCCGGCTGCAGGAAAGCGTTCAATCCTTTGACTCGGACCTGCAACTCGATCAGCGTTCCCATGATGAAGTCTCTGCCGAGCTGGAAACCCAGCTTGCCGGCGAAACGGATCTGAACGAGGAATTTGAGCTGGCGGACAAGGAATACTCCGCACTGGCCCAAGCCCAGCAGGCCGACACCCAACGGGAACGCGAACTATCGGTGCGCGTCTCCGGCCTGCGCTCAAGGCTTGAAGCGCTGAAGCTCAACACCAAGCCCGATGACCAGTCCTCGCACCTGCTGCAGTCGGCCTCGACTGCGCTGTTCGGGCGCCTTGGCGAGCTGATGACCGTGAACCCCGGCTACGAGCAAGCCGTCGCAGCGATCCTTCGGGACAACGCGGAATCGCTCGTGGCAGTTGATGCCCAGTCGGCAGCCGGCCTGCTTGAGCAGCTCCAGTCCGAGGAGTCCAGCGCCGTCTTCCTGCACGCGGATATCGGCCAAACCGCCACGCCATCGCCAAAGCTGGACAACGCTATTAGCGCCCGCGAAGTCGTCAGTTCCGAGAACAAGGTCTCCACTCTGCTGGACCAGCTGTTCGAAGGCCACTACGTCGTTGAAGAACTCGGCCAAGCACGCAGCGTGCTGGCTGAATATCCACAGGCGAAGGTAACCACCTTGGACGGGACCACGTTCTCGTCCCTGCGCAGCTCAGTGGGTGACGCAGCCGGAGCGTCGCTGATTGCCCAACAGGCCATGGTGGAGCAAACCGAGGCCGAATTGAACGAATGCCAGGGCGAACTCGGGGTGGTCGAGGAGCGCATTGCCGCACGCGCACCGCAGCTTTCCGTCGCCGGGCAGCAACGGGAAGACGCGCTCTCGGCGCTGACCGAATCGGATGCCACCATCGATGAGCTCAGTTCATATCTGGCGCGACTGGGACAAAAGCTGCGCAGCGCGCAGGCTGACAAGCTCCAGCTCATCGAGCGCCTGGAAACCTCGAACGAGAAGCTTGAAATCGAGCAGGAATCCCTTGAAGAGATCACCGAGCGCATGGAGCTTGCCTCCACGGACCAGGAAGAAGAAACCATCGATGACGCAGCGCGTGCCGCGCTCGCCGATGCCGCCGCTGCCGCGCGCCAGCAGGAACTAGAAGCCCGCCTGGCGTTGCGCAGCAGCGAGGAGCGGGTATCGGCGCTGCGCTCGCGGATCGAGGGTCTTCGCCGCACCGCAGCTGCCGAACGCAACCACCGCGAAGTCGCAGCCCGCCGGGCCGAACAGCGCAAGGCGCAGGCTGCCAATGCGAGCCGAGTCGAACAGGCCGCCGAACGGGTTTTGCGCTTCATTGAAGTCTCGGTGTCCATGGCCGGGCAGGAACGCGAAGAACTCGCTTCCAAAAAAGCCGAACTCGACCAGATGCTCGGCAACCAGCGCACCGAGGCCGAGCAGCTCAGCGCCGAACTGGCCAAGCTGGCCGACGCGGTGCACCGTGATGAGATGGCCCGCGCAGAATTGCGCCTGCGCATCGAAAACCTGGAAACCAAGGCCCTGGAAGAACTGGGATTCACTCCCGATCACCTGATTGCCAACTATGGCCCGGATCAACTGATCCCTGAAGCCATCGATGAAGATGATAAATGGGGGAGCCTGCGCCAAAATGTCGACGAAGACGGCAACCCCATTGGAACCAAGCCCTTTGACCGCGTTGAACAGGAAAAGCGCCTGAAGAAAGCGGAGCGGGACCTATCGGCCTTGGGCAAGGTCAATCCGCTCGCGCTCGAGGAATTTGCGGCTCTCGAAGAACGGCACAAGTTCCTCTCGGGCCAGCTTGAAGACCTGAAGAAGTCCCGGGGAGACCTGGAACAGATCATTGCCGATGTGGATGCCCACGTGGAGCGGGTCTTCACCGAGGCTTATAACGACACCGCGGTTCAGTTCAAGCGGATCTTTGACCGGCTGTTCCCCGGCGGCGAGGGCCAACTCGTGCTCACCGATCCAGAACACATGCTGACCACGGGCATCGAAGTGGAAGCGCGTCCCGCCGGGAAGAAGATCAAGCGCCTGTCGCTGCTCTCCGGTGGCGAGCGCTCATTGACGGCAGTGGCTCTGCTCGTTGCCATCTTCAAGGCGCGCCCTTCGCCCTTCTATGTCATGGACGAGGTCGAGGCGGCACTTGATGACATGAACCTGGGCCGCCTGATCACGATTTTCGAGGAGCTTCGCGAGTCCTCCCAGCTGATCGTCATTACCCACCAGAAGAAGACCATGGAGGTGGCCGATGCGCTTTATGGCGTTACCATGCGCGGCGACGGCGTCACCACGGTCATCAGCCAGAAGATGGAACGAACCCTGACATAGCGGGGACACCGCTCCTCGCGCCCAGCCATCACATGGCCAAGGGGGAGGAGAGCTCCTGCAGGGAATAGAGCATTACGGATACAGGCGAACTGCCCCGCGCCTACTGGCTGGCGCTGGCCATATGGCGCCGTGCGATGGCCGACTGCACAGCTGCCAAGCGTTCCTGGGCTCCCAGCCATTGCGGGTCCAGCCGAACGGCTTCACCCATGGCGGCTTCCGCTCCGGAGAGGTCACCGGCCTTGATCAGGCATTCCCCCAAGCGCAGGTGCGAGGCTGGCTTGTCCGGTGAAATGCGGCAGGCCTGTTCCATGGCGCTGGCCGCTTGCTGGTAGTCCTTTTGCCCGGCAAAGGCGTAGCTGATGCGAACGTAGTAGTGCCAATTCCCGGGGGCCAGATCGATGGCCCGTTGCATCGAGACTTGAGCAGTGCGATAGTCCTGTGCTTTCAGCTGCCATTCACCCAGGCGAAGATGGTATTCCGGTTTCTCGGGTGCCAGCGCGACGGCGTGCTGCATTGCATCAATGGCATCGGACCAGCGGTTCTGGTCAGCGTACGCATAGCTCAGGCGGACGTGCCCCGCCGGCTGGTTGGCATTGATCTGCAGGGATCGGCTAATGGAGGCTTCTGCCTCCTTTGATCTGCCTGCTTTCAGCAGCAGCTCGCCTAGGCGCAAGCGGGCATCTGCTTTTGACGGCGCCGCTTTGACTGCCTGGCGAATGGCCCGGATGGCATCGGACAGGTTCCCGTGTTTTTCGTGAATCCGGCTGAGGCGCGCATGTGCACGGGCCAATGACGGATCAATGGCTATGGCCCTTTGAAATGCCAATTTGGCTTCGTCGAATTCGCCGGCGGCGAGCAGCATTTCGCCCAGCCGATAGGGCAGCCGCGCGATTTTTGGATTCATGGACTCAGCGGTGCGCATGGCCTTAATAGCAGCGGCACTATCTCCATGCCGGGAAAACTCAGCAGCCTGCTTTTCGTGCGGATAGTGCGTGAGCTCCGTATTGGTTCTCACCACGTTATAGAAGTTGTCCAGATCGAATTCGCCGTGGGCAATCTCGCTGACGAGGCGCTTGAGCTTGTAGGTGTCATTCAAGAAGAACGAAACCGGATGCCCTCCATATTCCAATGGAACCAGTGTTCCCTTGGTCATGCGCTCGATGGCTTGGGCGTGTTCCACGTCTACCGTATCCGGGCAATAGAACACGTAGCCTTGGGCGTCCTTGCAGTCTCCTGAGCGGATGTAATTGTGCTTGAAGTCAAAAAGATGTCCTTCGTCGCCCCATCGATCGTCCTTGACCTCGCCGTCAGCGGCGATATCGTACAGCGGTGATAGGGCAATGAACGTTTTCGCGCCAAGTTTCGTCGCGAGGCTGATGGCGGCCATGCCACCCATGCTCCCGCCGTAGGTGATCAAAGTGGTCCCCTTGGCACGTTCCTTGATGATGTCGACGACTTGTTCGATTTCATCTGTTTGGTACCAGTGGTTTCTGCTGCGCTTAACCAGGAATTCATTCAATCCGAGTTGTGCAAAGATGCCACGTCCGTAGCCGCCCTCGAAGGGGCTGGGCTCAACGGCGTCAATGTACTTGTTCCTCGCCTCGAAAGTGACGATTGATATGGGAAAACCGCCGTCGTGATAGTCGAGGGCAAGGTCGCGGCCGACAAACAGCTCTTCGTGGATAACGGAATTCTTTAGCACGGGTAAACCCTAGCTTCGCGAGGATGGCGGGTTCAATACATTACCGAGGTGCCGTGTCGCTTACCATCGAGGTGAAGTGGTCCATGGTGGCCGGCACGCGAGAGTTCGCGATCTTCAATCGACATGATTAGAGTGGTCAAAGCCCAATCGGAACTATCGTTATGAATTTGTAACATTACTAATCAGGTGGCAAATAGCACCTTCCCAATGGTCGCTTCTAGTGTCGCTTCTCTGTATATAATTAGGGTAGACATACATCGAACCCGGAAGGGTTCTGGAATTTGGGAAATTGATGGCTCTGTTTAGAAGGCGCAGTAAAGCTTCAAGTGGCAACGTTTCGCATGCGGTGTCCCCGCCAGATCAGGGCGAGCCCGCAGCGCCAGTGATCCCCGCGGCGCGCGCCAAGGCCACGGCTCCGCAAATTTCCGGTGATCCCGAAACGGTGGCAGAGGCCGCTGAGCCGCAACCGGCCGGAGTTTTTGTCAGCGTCATCATTCCTGTTTACAACTCAATGCCCTACTTGACTGAATTGCTCAACTCCCTGGAACTGCAGGACTTGGACAAGAGCCTTTACGAGGTCATTGCAGTCAACGACGGATCCACTGATTTTGGCGGGGAGATCCTGGATGTCTATGCCAAGCGCAACGACAACTTCACCGTCGTGCATCAGGAAAACAGCGGGTGGCCGGGCAAACCGCGCAATGTCGGAACTGCACTGGCCAAGGGCGAGTATGTTTTCTATGCGGATTCTGATGACACCTTGGGAACCGAAGCGCTGCGCCGCATGCGCGACTTCGCCTTGGAGCATGATGTAGATGTCCTCGCCCCAAAACTCGTGCCCGTTGGCGGTCGAGTGATCCGCACTTCACTGTTCTCTTCAACCCAGATCGATGTGCCACTCGAACAGATCTTTGCGACTTTGATGCCGCAGAAGCTCATTCGCCGCCAGATGATCCTCGATCACGACCTGCGCTTTGCGGAGGAAAAAGTCCGTCTCGAAGATGGAATGGTGCTGGCAGGATGCTACCTGCATGCCAAGCGCGTGAGCGTCCTTGGCGATTACGACTACTATTACATTCGTGAACGCGGGGACGGGAACAACATCAGTGCCCAGCCTTTTGAGCCAATGGGCTACGTCGAATCCATGACGCACATCAGCAATACGATCCGCGCCAACACCCTTGACGATCCAGAGCTGGGCCGCCGCCTGATTGCAGGCCTATTCAAGCGCAAGGGCTTGAAGTTCTTCGCCGGGGAGCGGTTCTTGAAATACCGTGAAGCCCGCGCCAAGCTGTGGACGGCGGCATTCGGCCCATACGTCCAGGAGTTCCTGGCCGAGCGCACCGGCGAAGTGCTCAGCGAGCACGATGCTGCCAAGGCCGCGGCAATTATTGCCGGGGACTACGAGGAACTGAAGCGGCTGGCGGCGAAGGATGATGACGTTGCTGGGCGCCCGGAGCTGATCAAGGCCACCAGCAAGAGCGATCATTTTGAATTGCGCTTCTCCAGCCCTGCCATCGGGCCGGCTCCTCGTGGAGTATATGTTGACGAACGCGAAACCGATCGTCGTCTTCAGTTCCCCATCGTTGAGCAAGACTCCGGGCAGTACATTGCCAAGATTTCCTACGCAACGTTGGGCGCCAGCTTCAAGGGCAAAGCAGACATACACGTCAATTACGACCATGCAGAAACCCGGCGTATTCGCATGCCGGCCAACGTCAAGGAAACAACACATGCCGGTGCCATTGTGTTCCGGACAGTCACCGGTGCGTTGAGCATCGATCTGCGCAAGGCGAAGCTCGCCTGAACGCGCACAAGAAAATGATGGAGTGGATGCCATAGTTGGCATCCACTCCATCATTTTACAACCAGGTTCCGGCGCCGAGCGGTGCTGCGGGCCGCCGGTGACTAGCGCGGGTTCTTGGGAGCCGGGGATTCCTCGTCCAACGCCACAGGGCGGATCGTGCGGGGAACCAGGGACCAGCCAATCAAGCCCACCAGGGCAACCAGGGCCGAGATTCCAAAGGCAATTTCATAGTTCAGCGTGTCAGCCAGGAAGCCTGCAAGCAGCGGGCCGATAATCGCTCCGAAATCCTGGCACATCTGGAAACCGGCCAAAGCCTTGCCGCCGTTGCGTCCGGTGCCGATGACATCGGAAACCGACGCCTGCTGCGCCGGCCCGAGGATGCCGCCGCCGAAACCGGCGAAAATCGAGCAAATGACAAACCCGGCCCCCGAGGTGAAAATCCCCATGGATCCGATGGACAGCAGCAAGAGGGCCAAGCCAATCATGACTGGCATCTTGCGGCCCACCTTATCGGTCAGCTTCCCGGAGAATAGCAGTGCGCAGCCATTGCCAATGGCAAACAACGCCATCGACAATCCGGCAATCGTGGTGCCCAAGCCCTGACCGAAAACGGATAAGGCAAAGAGCGGAATCATGCTGTTGCGGATGCCGAAGGCCAGCCATCCGTAGCTGAAACCGGAGAACAGCGCCGCGCGATAGGCGGGGGAGCTCAGCGCCTCCCGGGTCGTGACCACTTCGATGGCTTGGCGGGTCGTGGCAGAATCCTCGGCATCCCGATCCAGGTCGCGGCGGCGGCCCAGCGCGAAGTAGACCACGGCTGCAGCGATCACCAGGGCGGTGCCGTAAATGAAGAACGGCAGGCGCATGCCCAGCGGCGCCAAGAAGCTTCCGAGCACCGGACCGGCCACGTTGCCCAGCAAGAAGGCGCCGGCGTACAGCCCGGAAATGCGGCCGCGGGACTCTTCGGGTGAAAGCCGCGCAATCAAGGCCATCGCGGAAATGGTGAACATGGTGGATCCGAAGCCGCCGAGTCCGCGAGCGATCAGCAACTGGGTGTAATCCTGGACAATTCCGCACAACAGCGTCGAGACGGCCACCAGCAAGACCCCTGTGACGTAGATGCGCGGTTCCCCGAGCTTGCCCACCAATGCACCGGCCACCGGAGCGAAAATCAAACGGGTAAAGGCAAAGATGCTCACGATAACACTGGCCGCGGCCGCGCCGACATCAAAACTCACTGCATACTGCGGCAGGATCGGGGCGATGAGCCCAAATCCCAGAGCGATAATGAAGGCCGCCACCAGAAGGACGCCAATTTCGCGGGGGATCGGCGCGCGTGAAGCCGCTGTGCGGTTGAAAAACTTGATCATTGCCGATGGCCTGGGGCTAAACAGGCCTTCCAGCCTTTCTACGGGACAGATAAGGGCGATAGGGCCAAACTAAGTCTATGTCTTCCTGGTCTTTCATATTTTGGCTACATGATGATGGCTCGGTATGGATACCCCTAGGCTGGACCAGTCCATTCACCTGTCAGTTCACAATGGGCCGGGATATTGAGCAAAGTCGGCACGCGTATGATTGGCTAGAGTGGAATTCGGGCATGCATCCCTCAGGCGAGACGATGCCCTGTCTTATGCCGCGTGATGAAGCTACGACCAATTCGCTGGTATTCGAAGTCGAACTACATGGAGGAAGAACTTGGCAGAGCTGGCCAACGCCCATCATTGTGCTATTGCCGAATTGGCTAATGACCCCATCGGCAGCGCAATTTTTACGAAGTTGTCCAGTGACGACACCGAGATTCGTGCCGCGGTACCTGTCCTGGGGTCGACCGTTGCAGTCCGATGCGTGCCTTCGAGCGAGGGATATATTGTCGGATGCGTCGGAACTAATGCCGCTGCCCTCCAATGGCTTAACGACGTGCTGATTACGCAGGCATCGGTGGAATTCGATGTGCATGGCAATCCAATGCATGCGCTAGCCACCCGCGTGCCAACCGGAAATGTCCCGGCAGAGATGATCCGCGCGGGACAAAAATTATTGGCATTGCGCAGGCAAGAGGAAGTTGGGGCTTTCGACCCGGGAACCCACATTCCCATGCATTGGTACTCGGCCAAACTCAACTTTGGCGACTGGGTGGGTCCACAAATGGTCCAGGCATACTCGGGTCGCCAACCAATTCAGTTCAACCGCCCCGGAACCAATGCCCGCGCCTTGTTCAGCGTTGGTTCGATTGCAGGCAAGATCAACCGGCACAATGTTGATGTCTGGGGCAGTGGCTTGATGCGTCCATTGACGATCAAGGAAGTTGAAGCGCGCAAGCGGCTCAAAGGGATTAAGGTCCACGCAGTGCGCGGCAAGCTGACCCGTCGCGAACTGCAAGATTCACTCGGTTGGGAAGTTCCCGAGGTCTATGGCGACCCAGCGCTACTTTTGCCAGATGTAATCCCGCCCCAGGACCAAGGTCATGGCCAAGTCGCAGTCGTTCCGCACTACGTTCATTTGCCAAGAATTGACCACAATGCTGTGAGCGGACGAGTGGTAGATGTGCGCAATGATGTCAAGACGGTCGTCGAGGAGATCGCCGGGGCCCAAGCTGTGGTGTCCAGCTCCTTGCATGGTTTGATTGTTGCCCAGGCATATGGCGTGCCCTGGGTATGGCTTGACGTCATTGACCACCAGCTGGGGGGCAAGGACTTCAAGTTCGAGGACTTCTTCAGCTGTCTGGACCGCGAGGCCGTAAGCCGGATACAGGTCAGCGCAAGCGAGCTCGCAAGTATCGATCTAGCGGCACTGGGAGCCAAAGCGACGCTGCCGGCGCTTCAGATTGACTTGTCCCTGCTACGCGACGCGTTTCCGATCGATCCTGTGTCTGGCCCGCTACACGAAGATTTTCGTGCCCGTGTAGAAGTACTCCGATAGCCCGGAATTGCCCATCAACAAAGCCCACCTGGCCAGATGCGGAAGTGTCTGGCAGGTGCTTTGTCTATTGCCGCAAGGCTTGCCGCCTGACGCTACGAATTTTTCTCGCCATCAGTAGTCACTGCGGTGGCTTCGGGGCGCGGTGCGCCCTTGAAGACATTCTCATAGCTGTTTGAGAGATGGCCGATATCCAGCGCTCGTTTTCCGGCCCCAGCAAGGCGATGGGCAAGGATCCCTCCGGCGGGCCCTAAGGCGATGAGCACGAGTTCACAGTCGCTGTCGGCAACGAGAGCTTGAACGCGATCCAAATCGTCGTACGCTCCCACTGGTTTCGAATAAATGAACTCGTGGCTCGCAAGGTTGTCGAACAGCTCAGGAATCAGATCAAATCGTGACCCTTCACCGGTCACGATAGCCACCTTTTTGCCATCCCATACTTGACGCCACAGATCAACGGCACGCTGTCCCAAGGTCGAGAAGGCTTGGGGGCGAGTAACGTGGGCGCAGGCGTAGGCGCGGTCAGAAGCTGTAAGCTGCACTAAGCGCGGCCATAGTTCCTGATACACGCCGGACCAATGTGCATCACGGAACAGCTGGGGAAAACCAACTGCCAAATTGGCATCATTACTGGTGAAAACATTCCGAAGGTCTTCTTGGAGTTCGGGGGAGTTCTTCTGAAATCGAAGATTGAAATCATTGAGCAGCATGAGCCGGAACTCGCCGTCACCGAAACGGGACATGGACACATCCGTTGTGGCTAGCAGTTCCAGAGTTTCCAGCAGCGTTTTGACTTGATTGCGGTGGAACTTTGATACGTCCTGCATGACTTCAGAGGTTGCCGCAAGCCGGATAGTTTCGAGCTCCCGTCGATGTGTCTTCAGCTCATTGTGAATCTGGCGCAGCAGGGTCTTCTGATCCGGGTCGGCAGTAATCGGCGGGTCCAGCGTTACTGCGATTGGCTTGCTATTGACTACTTTGACGCTGAAAATTCTGTTGGCGACTTTTCGAATGCGATCTAACATGCGGAAATCCTCTTTCACTTCAGCTCTTGTTGAGCTTATCATTCTCCTCTTGCGTCATTTCCACTTCAATTGGCGCTGCAGACACATATACAGCAGGTTCTGACTAGGAAAATCATCAACGGGGTCAATCAGTGATCCCGGATCAACCCGCAGGCTTTGAAAGGATAATCGTCGAACAGTGGGCCGTATTTGAAGCCGCTGATCCAGCGTGGCGCGCTCGTCCTTCATATCGTCCAATGGCGACATCATTTCGATGATAATCTGCGGGCCTGCCGGGCAGGACCAGCTTGTCGGGCCCGTGCTCCAAGGAGGGGCTCCTTGCTTGACGATTTGCAGCCGAGATTCAGCAGCAGCGGCACTGCCAGTGGGCCTCGCCGGTCGAGCTCCAAGAAATATCGAGAAACAAGGCTCTTCTTACATGGTGCAGTACGGGGCATCGTCCCCAAAGGCGAGGAGGTGTGAGACGATTTAACGCGTGTCTGATTCGCTTACATTAACCATCATCATTGTCGCGGTTGTTGCCGTGGTGGGCATTGGCGTCATTGCCTTTGTCACCAAGGGCCGCAAGCCCAAGACTCCATATACTTCCGAGCGCGATGCTGACGACCTGCCAGCCGGTCAAACCGCGGAAGGCACGACCGAGGCCGTTGCTGACGCCGCCGGTGCAACCGATGCGGCCGTCGCCGTTGAAGAGCCCGTCGTACCGGCAACGCCGCAGCTCGATGTTCCCGAACCGGTCCAGGGCCGATTGGCGCGACTGCGTGCCCGCCTGACCAAGTCCAACAACATGTTCTCCAAGGGACTGCTGGCACTGCTCAGCCAGGACACCATTGACGAGGATGTCTGGGAAGAAATCGAAGAGAATCTGCTGATGGCAGACCTCGGCACCGAACCAGCCATGGAGCTCGTCGATGCCCTGCGCGAACGCGTGAAGATCGAAGGCAGCAAGGATCCTGCCCGCGTGAAGGCCATGCTCCGCGAGGAACTGCTCAAGCTCGTGGATCCAAGCCTGGACCGCAGCTACCTGCCTGAGCCGCACCCGGATCGTCCAAGCATCATCATGGTCGTGGGCGTCAACGGCGTTGGCAAAACCACCACCATCGGAAAAATGGCCCGTGTCCTCGTCGCCGAGGACAAGGACGTGCTGTTGGGCGCCGCGGACACCTTCCGCGCTGCAGCCGCGGAGCAGCTGGCCACCTGGGGCGACCGCGTGGGTGTCCCAACAGTACGTTCCGACATCGACGGTGCCGACCCTGCCTCGGTGGCATTCGAAGCAGTTTCTGCCGGCATCGACCAGGAAGTCGACATCGTCATGATCGACACCGCTGGCCGTTTGCAGAACAAGGTCGGTTTGATGGACGAGCTGGGAAAGATCAAGCGCGTCGTCGAAAAGAAGGCCACCATTGACGAGGTGCTGCTCGTCTTGGATGCCACCACCGGCCAGAATGGCCTGCAGCAGGCCAAGGTCTTCTCGGAGGTGGTCAACGTGACCGGCATCGTGCTGACCAAGCTCGACGGCACCGCCAAGGGCGGCATTGTTGTCGCGATCCAGCGGCAGCTGGGCGTACCGGTGAAGCTGGTTGGCCTGGGCGAGGGCCCGGATGATCTGGCGCCGTTCAGCCCAGAGGATTTCGTGGACGCTTTGCTCGAAGGCTAGTAGGCAACGACAGGCCGGGTGGGCCCCGCTATGGCGGTCCCACCCGGCCTGTTTATGCGCCAAATTCGATGCGCCACGCCGATGCCGATCAGTTGATGAAAATCTGGACCGGCAGGGACATTGCCGGCCTGAACGCTCCGTTGCGCCTTGTCAATGCCAAAAATGATGCGTATAGCCGCAGCCAGGGCATCCAAGCAGCCGCTTGTGGATGCCCAGGATTCCCAGAAACATGCCAGTTACCTTCGGTAGAAATGAAGGCTGGAAGTTTAACGTGAAATTACTACACCTGAACACCAGATGACGTTCGCACGACCAATTGTCTGGATCGTTCGGTCTCCACCCGCAAAGGATCTCTTAGGACGTGTTGTCGAACCAAGACCTGCCCTTGCCCATTCAACGCGACCCGAGGCCCAGGGCCTTCCGCGCTGACATCCAGGGACTTCGCGCCATTGCCGTTGGCATTGTGGTGCTCTATCATTTCTGGGGACATTACCTTCCAGGTGGATTCGTCGGCGTCGACGTCTTCTTTGTCATCTCGGGATTCCTGATCACCTCGCACCTCATTTCCAAACCGCCAAAGAATGTGGCAGATGTCGGGCGTTTCTGGATGCGCCGAGTCAAGCGGCTTATCCCGGCGTCCTTCGTCGTGATTCTTTGCAGCGTCGTGGGAATTTGGCTCATAGCCCCCACTACGGTGTGGCAAGACTGGGGCTTGCAGGCCATAGCTGCGACCTTTTATTTCCAGAATTGGTTCCTCGCCCTCACCAAGGTCGATTATCTGGCCGAAGGCGATGCCGTAAGCCCGTTCCAGCATTTCTGGTCGCTGTCCGCAGAAGAGCAGTTCTACTTCGTGTGGCCAATCCTGATTGGCGCTCTGGTCATTGTGGCGCTGCGGTTCCAGCGGAAGCCTGGGACCATGGCGCTAGCTGGAGTAGGCACAGTCTTTGCTGTGTCCCTGGGGTATTCCATCTACGCCACGGCCACGGATCCGGGCAGCGCTTATTTCTCCACCTTCACTCGTGCGTGGGAGTTCTCCGCCGGGGCGCTGGTGGCTGCCTTGGGAACCAAGATCCACGCAGCGAAGAAGGACTGGGTCAGCCTGGTAGGCGCATGGGGAGGCGTATTGGCCCTCGCCTTCAGCGCGCTGGCCTTCAGCGGCGAGATGCCGTTCCCCGGCTATATTGCCGCCGTCCCGGTATTGGGCACGGCCCTGCTGCTGCTTTCGCATTCCACGCACAAGTATTCGCCCAACATCTTCCTGAACACCAGGATTTTCCAATTCTTCGGTGACAACTCTTATGCGATCTACCTTTGGCACTGGCCGCTACTGATCCTCATGCCGTACCTGGTCGATGACTTTGGATGGCCGCAGAAGATCATCGCCTTGGCCCTGACCTTGGTTCTTGCTGTCCTGACGCAGAAGCTGGTGGAAGTCCGTTTCCGGAAATTCATCGATACTTCCGCCCTCCTCTCCGCCCCGCGCTTCTTGGCAGCTGGAAGCCTGGTCCTCGCCCTTGTGGCAGGCAGCTTCTATCTGACCAGCACACGCATCATCCGGAATGCAGAAAATGTCGACGCCGCCCTTGCGTCGGTGCAAAAAGAACTGGGCGAGGACTGCTTCGGGCCAGAAGGCTTGTCGGATAGTTGTGATGATCCGCAGACGCTTCAAACCTCCTACGAGAGCGCTGCGCCTGCGCCTGTCGTTGCGAAAGAAGACAAGCCGCGGGTTTATGCGGACGACTGCTTCTCGGGCGCGGGGACAGATTTCGCGACTCGCCCCGTATGCAACTACGGACATGGGAAAATCAAGGTGGCACTGGTGGGCAATTCCCATGCGGGACAGTGGTTCCCTGCCATTGACAAGGTCGCCAAGGCACATGGCTGGAGCCTGGATACCTATCTGGCCAGCCGGTGTGCAGTACTCGATGCCCCGCAGGAGTTCGAGTCGGAAGAAGACGTTCAAGGCTGTAATGACTATGCCCGCTGGGCTACGAAGCAGTTTGAAAAAGAGGACTACGACCTGATCATCAGCTCCAACAGATTCGCCCAGCCTCTTGCGGGACGTACCTTGGCGGAGAGCGAGGCTCCGGGGCGCGATGCCTATGAAGAAATGCTCCAGGACTGGAGCGATACCGGGGCAGAGGTCGCGGTGATCCGAGACACTCCGTGGCCCGGGTCAACAGTAGGGAATATTCCGGACTGCGTGGCAGCGAATTCCTCGGACTACAAGGATTGCTCCGCAGCTGCTGACGAATGGATTCCCATGGACCCGCAGGCCGAAGCGGTCAAGGCGCTGGATGATCCGGACGTCGTGAACATCGACATGAATGATCAGCTGTGCGATGACACCACGTGCTATCCAGTTGTCGGAGGCGTCATGGCCTATTGGGACCACTCTCATTTGAGCGAGACCTATGTGCAAATGCTGGCCAAGACCGTCGACTCCCGCCTGCAGAAAGCCATTGATTCGAAAGAACTCTTTCCTGGATCCTCCAGCTGATACTGCAAGTTAATAGCAAAACAGAGCTGGCGCTGAACCATTCCTGGTTCAGCGCCAGCTCTGTTTATCCACGTGGCTTTGCTGGGGGTACCGGAGCGTCCCTCCCTGGACGGAAGGCAGAAACCGTCGGGTCGCCTTTCAGCCAGAATCGCCAAGGATAAGCAGGCCCACCGGCGACTCCTGCCACCCCGACACGTGGTCCTCTGGCAATATCACTCTCTGCCACTCCGCTTTGGACAATATGAAATGGCTCAGCCAGCAAATCCAAGCCGTCATGAGATTCACGAGTAATACCCATAGCCGCCGCGAGATTGCCAGGGCCGCGGGCCAACTGAGCATCCTTGACGTAATTCGATGCAGAGCGCGTACTCTGCTTGGCATGTCTTCGTTCCCGCGCCAGGTCGAGCCCCTGGACAATCTGTCCTGAACGTATCAAAACACCTGAAGCCACGTGTTCCTGTGAGCACACCAGATTCAACGCGAAGTGCATCCCATAGGTGAAATACACATAGGCGTGGCCCGGTGGCAGGAACATCGAGGCGTTGCGAGCGGTCTTCCGATCCTTGGAATGGCTACCCGGATCGTAGGGGCCGGTGGACCCGACCCCCAGATAGGCTTCGGTCTCCGTGATCCGCAGGCCTACCAGTCCCTGCGGAGAATCGACGCTGAGGATCGAGCCCAGCAGGCGAGGGGCCACGCTGAGCGCATCAGGCATGAAGAAGGATCGGTCCACGACCCCAGTATGCCAGCGCGTCCCCTTCCAGGCTTTTTCGCCCTGCATTCACACGGACACCGGCCATTCGTGAAGGCTTTGAAACATGCCGGAAACCGGTACGAGAACCAAACGTTACCCCCAAGCGCTCTTGGATACATTCTTGAAATGCGGCAGCGAGGGAACCGAAACATCGTTAGCGAAGAATAGTTTCAACACCGGGCCAATAACACCGCAAACTGCAGCAGGGCCCGACTCGCCACCGATACACCAAACACCTTGAGGGGAAGTGATCCAGATGGAGTTGGACGTAGCCAGCTTATGGATCCTGATAGCAGCCGCACTCGTACTGATGATGACGCCGGCACTGGGACTTTTCTACGGCGGCATGACGCGCGCTACCGGCGTCGTGAACATGATGCTGATGAGCTTCTCCGCCGCAGCAATCACCGCCGTTGTCTGGGTGCTGTGGGGGTACTCGTTCTCCGCCGGTGAGCCAACCATCGCCGGAATCATCGGAAATCCAATCAGCGATTTCGCCATGCACAACACCGAACAGGCTGACCTGCTTTCGGCAGGATTCGCTGGCACCTTCGCCATGATTTCGGTGGCCATCATCTCCGGGGCCATCGCCGACCGCGCACGCTTCGCCCCATGGCTGTTCTTCATCCCGCTGTGGGTCACCCTGGTCTACGCGCCGGTCGCCTTCTGGGTATGGGGCGGCGGCCTGCTGTCCGCAGACGGCTTCCTCGGCAAGCTCTTCGGCGAAGCCATCGACTTCGCCGGTGGCGCTGTGGTCCACACCAACGCCGGTATCGCGGCCCTGGTGCTCGCGCTCAAGCTCGGCCAGCGCCACAACTTCCACGACCGCCCGCAGCCGCACAACACCCCGCTGGTCATGCTTGGTGCAGGACTCCTGTGGTTCGGCTGGTTCGGCTTCAACGCCGGCGCAGCGACCACCGTGGAACAGGCCGGCTTGATCTGGGTCAACACTCTGGCCGCGCCAGGCGCCGCAGTGCTTGGCTGGATCCTTGTTGAGAAGCTGCGCGGCGAGCGTGCAAGCTCGGTAGGCGTAGCATCCGGTCTCGTCGCCGGCCTGGTAGCCATCACCCCTTCTTGTGCAGACGTAGCGCCATGGGCAGCACTGCTGCTGGGTGTCCTGGCCGGTGCCGGTGCAGCCTGGGCAGTGAACCTGAAGTGGAAGCTCGGCTACGACGACTCGCTTGACGTAGTGGGCGTCCACCTGGTCGCCGGCATCATCGGCACCCTCTTCCTCGGATTCTTTGCACTGCCAAACGAGGAAAGCGCAGGCGGCCTGTTCTACGGCGGCGGTCTCGCACAGCTCTTCGCACAGTTCATGACGCTTCTCGTGGTCATCGTCTTCTCCGCCGGCATGACGTGGATTATCGCCACGGTCATCGGCAAGTTCAGCCCATGGCGTGTATCGGCCGATATTGAAATCGCCGGTATCGACGAAGCTGAGCACAACGAGGCCGGATACCAGCTGGCATCCAAGTAAAGGGGTGGGAGCTGAAAAATAACAAGTACATCATCAAGGGGTAGGACACGATTTCGGTGTCCAGGAAACCGCCGGTGGGCCATGCAGCCACCGGCGGTTTCCGCTTTTAAGCGGCGTATCCAGGGGCAGATGTGTAAACCATGGGAATCGCTGGAACGGCTGGAGACCGCGAGCCGATGGCCTCTAGCGTGGAGAGCATCCAGCCAGATTTCCCGAGAAGCCAGGAGAACGCCATGGCCAATGAGCCGAAGCATCCAACTGATCAAGGGCAGCAGCCGGAATCGGTGCCGGGCCAGGACAGCGACATCCTGACCACATCGCAAGGCGCGCCGGTCAGCGATACCGACCATTCCCTGAAGACCGGCGAACGCGGTCCGACCTTGCTGCAAGACCACCACCTGCGCGAAAAGATCATGCACTTCGACCATGAACGCATTCCAGAACGCGTGGTCCATGCCCGCGGTGCCGGTGCCCATGGCTTCTTCACCAGCTATGGCAACGCCGAGGAGCTGACCCGTGCCGACTTCCTGAAACCCGGACGCACCACCCGCGTTTTCGTGCGGTTCTCCACCGTGGTCGGCTCCCGCGGTTCCATGGATACCGCCCGCGATACCCGCGGCTTCGCCACGAAGTTCTATACGGACGAGGGGATCTTCGACCTGGTGGGGAACAACATGCCGGTGTTCTTCATCCAGGACGGAATCAAATTCCCCGACCTGGTGCACGCTGCCAAGCCGCATCCCGATCGGGAAATCCCGCAGGCGCAATCGGCCCACGATACCTTCTGGGATTTCGTCTCGCTGCACACCCCGGCCCAGGCGCATGTGATGTGGCAAATGAGCGACCGGGCCATCCCGCGCTCCTACCGGATGATGGAAGGCTTTGGCGTGCACACCTTCCGCATGGTCAACGCGCTGGGCAAGTCTTCCCTGGTGAAGTTCCATTGGAAGCCGAAGCTCGGCGTCCATTCGCTGGTTTGGGAGGAATCGCAGTTGGCCGGCGGCGCAGATCCGGATTTCCACCGCCGCGATCTGGCCGAGGCGATTGATGCCGGCGCTTTGCCCGAATGGGAACTGGGTGTGCAGATCTTCGAGGATGACGGCACCTCGAGCTTCGAGGGGATCGACCTGCTGGATCCCACGAAGTTCGTCCCCGAGGAACTGGCTCCGGTCCAGCCGCTGGGCAAGATGGTGCTCGACCGCAATCCGGAGAACTACTTCGCGCAGACCGAGCAGGTCGCCTTCCATCCCGGGCACCTGGTGCCGGGCATCGACATCACCGATGATCCGCTGCTGCAGGCGCGGCTCTTCTCCTACCTAGACACCCAGCTCACGCGCCTGGGCGGCCCGAACTTCGCGCAGATCCCTGTCAACCAGCCGCAGGCACCGGTCAACGACATGTTCCGCGATGGGCTGCACCAGCACCGGGTGCCCGAGGGAATAGCTCCCTATAAGCCGAACTCGCTGGACGGCGGCTGTCCCTACATGGCGCAGCTCGGATCCGGGCAGCTGCCGCCCCTGGAGTTCCCGCAGCCAATCGATGCCGGCAGGAAAGAACGCTCCGAACCGGCCAGCTTCTCGGATCACTACAGCCAGGCCCGCTTGTTCTACCTCAGCCTTTCGGGCGTTGAGCGGGCGCACGTCCAACAGTCCTACACCTTTGAGCTGGGCAAATGCACCGATGTCCAGGTGCGCCAGCGGCAGGTGGATTGCCTGGCCAACATCGACACAGGGCTGGCTGCCGGCGTGGCCAGGGCTCTGGGCCTGCCGGCACCGGCGGCACAGGAGCTTGGCGAACCTGAGCGAAGCCCCGCGCTATCCCAGATCGGCAAGAGCTGGCCGGTGGATGGGCGCAAGATCGGGGTCGTGTTCGACCGGGAAAACCACGATGATGTGCTGGCCATTCGTTCGGCGCTGCGCGAGCGCGGCATGGCCCCACTGCTGGTTTCGGCCAGGGGCGGAGAAATCGCTGGAGGAGTGGCAATCGACCGGACCTACCTGACGGCGCGGTCCATTGAATTCGACGCGCTGGTGCTGGTCGGGCCGCTGCCTCCGGCCCCGGATGCCGAGGCTCCGCTGGATGCCAAGGCCGGGGATGCTGGCAGCGCTGGGGATCTTGTCGATCCGCGGGCGGGTTTGCTGATCAACGAGGCCTACCGCCATGGCAAGGCCATCATCTGCCTGCCGGGAGAGTCCTCCGGCCTGCTCCGTGCCGTGGGCCTGCCGGATGAGGCTCCGGGAGTCAGCGTGGTCGAGGTCTCCGCGGTGGCCGACAGCGCCGCGCGGCTGCTATCCACGCATCGTGCGTGGGAACGGTTCCCGGCTGCGCGCTAGGCTCCGATAGCCGGGAACCGGGTTGCTGCAGCTTGCCTGCCCCCATCGAGGAATCCTGGATGTTCCGGCTAGGCTATTCAACCGCTGAATATCCGCGCATCGGTCGTGCTGTCTTGCAGGAGGGGAACAGTCGATAGCGCCCGTGAAAACTCGCTGAACACAAAGTTGCGTCCCATGGAAATCATTCCATGGGACGCAACTGGGTCAGCGAATCTTAGGAGAGATCATCCTTGATGTCCTTGGCAGCATCCTTGACATGTTCCCCAGCCTGCTTTGCCTTGGCTGCGGCTTGGTCCTTGGCGCCTTCGGCCTGCAGACGCTCGTTGTCGGTGGCATCTCCCAAGGCTTCCTTGGCCTTTCCAGATGCTTCCTGGGCCTTGTTCTTGATCTTGTCTCCAATACCCATGGTTCCTGCTTTCTGAATTGATCTGATACTGACAATTTGAACTATAGAACGGATCTCGCCACGGGTTATTTTGGCTGAACGATTGCTGAGTGGTTGCATGGCGCAGCATATGAATCTCTTCCCGGATTTGGCGGGGTGACCCTTCAACTCAGTGGAAACTGCCGGCGGAGCATCTGTGTCGCCGCGAGGATCCCGGATGGCGCGCACACCGCTGGATCTGGCCAATGCACTCTGCCTTGCCTCGGAGCAGGCCGCCGTGGCCTGGCCCAGCTCCGGGCGGGCAATCCTGCGAAATCTTCGCCGCCTAGCAGTAATGCAACCAGGAAGCAACCGCGGTTGCGACCAGGGGCAGAAAATTTGATTACAACCACCGATGGCGGCTGCTTATGCTGGTCCAGTTCCTGATCCCAGCAGGGGAACAGGCTGGTGGCAGAGCCAGCGCAGGACAGGGCAAACAGGCCGAGACGAATCCCCACGCGCCGGTTTCCCTTCCTGCCAGGCAGCGGGATCTGCGCAGGCCGCAGTTCAACGGTCCCTCAGCGGCTGTGCCCATCGCCATCATGATGTTCTTGCGGGGCAAAGCGATCGGCCCAGGTCTCGTCGCTCAATGCCACGAGCTGCTTGATCTGCGAATCGGCCCGGCGTGAAAGGTCCTGCAGCAGTGCCCGATCCAGGCGCTGCTCGTGGGGGAGCATGAGCAGCAGCGTCTGCCACATGCGCAGCTTGGCATTGAGCAATCCGGTGAGAACATCCAGTTGGACCTGTGCAGCGGCTTGCGTGTGCTGCCGCAACGGGTTGAACGGGTTGGCCTTCCCGGCAAGCCGGGCCACAGGAGCCAGGAGCTTTCCGATTGGGCGCGGGCTGCAGCCGAGCGTGGCCATGATCTTCTTCAGGTCCTCTTGGTCCGCTTTCACTTGCTGGTGCAGGGATTCAAAGCGTTCTTCGAAGGCAGTTCCGGCCCAAGTGCCGTGTGCAGCCTTGAAATGATCAAGCCCGGATTCGGAGCCCAGCAGATGCCGGTCGAGGTAGCGATGCAAAGTGTCCTGGTCGATCGTCGATGGCGCCATGGCTTTGATTCTCCATTTGGTACGGGGGAATTTCTTGTTCGCTTCGAAACCCTAGGGCACCGCCGCGACGCAACCAATCCGCGTCTAGGGATCTGCAGGTGACGTCCAGCTAGCAACGGTGGCCTTGCCTGGGCCTGTTGTTCTTCGGATCTAAGCAGTTAAATGGGCCAGCTTGCCCAGGCTGCCGAATTTATCCGTCGTGCTCAGCGAATGCCCGCAAAGCTTGGAAACCAAGAGTTGGCATCGCGGAGGTTTTTATGAGTCAAGACGAACTATGGTCATTGCATGCTTCTGGGACTATCCTGAGAGCCTGTTGTTGATTTGCGGTTTTGGGGGACTGGCAAGTTATGAAGCGACGTCATCACGATTTGGATATTTCTGTGCCTTCACAGGCACCGGCAACCACTCATGGATTTGCATATTTTGCTTTGGGGATCGCAGCGGTTGTGGGACTGAGCAGCGCGACGGCATGGCCAGTTCCGCCGCCAGTTCGCGTGGCCTCCAGCGACTTGGCCATTGAACAATTGGCTATCGCACCGCCGGGCCTCGTGCTGGTGATGGCACCCGAGTCGCAGGAGCCACTGCTCGGCGTGGTCGGCACGCTCAGCTCGGTTCCCAAGAGCGCTGCGATCGGGCAGGCCAACTCCCGATCAGCCCGCGGTGCCATCCACCCGCAAGCTATAGCCAACCAGCCCGCTGCGGCAGCGCAGGCGCAGCCGGCGTATCGGGCAGCCGCAAGCAACGCGCTGATCAGGCCAAACCTGTTGTCTTTCCAGCTCATGCGTCCTGTGGCTACAAGCATGATTTCCAGCCCCTTCGGATGGCGCGGAAATCCGACAGGTCCTGGCCGGCAAATCCACATCGGCCAGGACTATCCCATAGCTTGCGGCTCGCCGGTGAGAGCTAGCGAGGACGGTATTGTTGTGGTCGCCTCATGGGCCGGCCATTCGGGAAATCGCGTCACTATTGACCACGGCAATCGGATCCAGACCGGATACAGCCACAATTCCCTGATCCTCGTTGGTGTAGGGCAAAGGGTAAGCCAAGGCCAAGTCATTGCCTTGGCGGGCACCACCGGCAATTCCACTGGCTGCCACGTCCACTTCGAGGTCATCGTCGATGGCCGGTGGCAGAACCCGAGCAAATATCTGGCCATGGGCCCAGGGCAGTTCGCTTCGATGTTTCTCCCGGATGCTCCAGCGGTGGCGGCCAGACGATTCCTCGACGGCCAAAGTCCCCAGCGTCCACCAGCTCGCAGCCTGCAGGCTGCAGCGCAGCACCCCGCAAAAGCACCGCTGCACGAAGCGAAGCACGCAGCAAAGAAGCCGGTTCGCGCCCAGGGATCATCAAGCTCGAAGCCCGCGGCATCGCCGGCCGCAAAACACCGGACGGACACGGCGAAAACCACGGCCCCAAAGGTTCTTCAGCCACAGCGCACGGCGCCAACCAAGCAGGCCGAGAAGCCACGCCCGATAAGCACGCCGCCAGCAACGCCAACAAGGCCTGCATTACCGAGCGCTTCGCCGTCGCCGACGGAGCGCGCACAGACAATTACACCGGTGCCCACGCCAAAACCGAGCACGGCCAAGCCCACCGCATCTCCGAGCCTCGACGCGACATCCAGCCCGACTGCCACGCCCACCGCTTCGGCAAGTGCAAAGCCTTCGCTGGCTCCAAAGCCGACGCAAGAATCCAAGCCGAGCATCGCGCCTTCGCCATCGCCGTCGGTACAGCCATCATCATCGCCTGAATCGCCGAAGCCCACACCGAGCACATCGCCCAGCGTGCCACCCACCGATGCCAGCCAGGCACCCATCGCTGATTCCCAGCCAACCGAAGGACCAGCAGGGGAGCCATCGCCTGAGCCGACAACCGCTTTGGAAGTGAACCTCAAAGTTCCGGAGAAGGCGCCAACAGCGAACGTGACCAAGGCCGAGTTGTCATCCAAGGCCCCAGCCAAGAAAACTCCTCCGGCAACCAAAGTGACCGCCGCGAAGGCCATGGAATCCGAGGCGCCGGCCCGCCCTGCTGTGCAGGAAGCCAAGCCTGCTACGAAGCCCGTGAAGAAGAAGCCTGCTCAAGCGGCCACGGCCGCGCCGGCAAAGAAGCCAATTGCTAAGGCTTCAGTCGCCAAGTCCACGGTGCAGATCGCTAAGGCCAAAGCACCAATTGCCAAGGCCAAAGCCCCGGTGGCTAAGCCCAAAGCCCCGGTGGCTAAGCCCAAGGCTTCCGTTGCCAAGCCCATAGCGACAGTAGCCAAGCCCAAGGCTCCTATTGCCAAGGCCAAGGTGGCGGTAGCGAAGGCCGCCCCGGCTCCGATCACGCCCAAGAAGCCTGTGGCAGCTGTGCCGCCGGCCAGGCAGGCCGCCAGCAAGGCCCCGCCGAAGCCAGCTTCCGCAGAACCACGCAGTGCAGCCGTGGCCGCCAAGCCGGAAGCGAGCGCTCCGTAGCAACTGCCAGCTGCGCGCCCGCAGCCCAGGACACCCCTTGGCTGCCGGCGCGCACCGCGAAGTGATATGGAACTGGTTAGATCGTGCCGTGATTCTTGATATTCTTATAAGTCGAGTCCTGTGCGTTTTTGACGCGCACCACAAGACCTATCGAAAGAAGTGCCCGGCACGTGTTTAATTCACTTTCCGATCGCCTGACAGCAACCTTCAAGAACCTGCGCGGCAAGGGCCGCCTGACTGAAGCAGACATCGACGGTACCGTCCGCGAAATCCGCCGTGCCCTGCTCGACGCTGACGTTGCCGTCTCGGTGGTCCGCGCCTTCGTGGCCCAGGTGAAAGAACGCGCACTGGGTGCCGAGGTTTCCGAGTCCCTGAACCCGGGCCAGCAGGTCGTCAAGATCGTCAATGAGGAGCTTGTTGGCATCCTCGGTGGCGAAACCCGCCGCCTTAACCTGGCCAAGAACCCTCCAACGGTGATCATGCTCGCCGGTTTGCAGGGTGCCGGCAAGACCACCCTGGCCGGAAAGCTGGCCAAGCACCTGAAGTCCGAGGGCCACACCCCGATGCTGGTGGCCTGCGACCTGCAGCGCCCCAATGCAGTCAAGCAGCTGCAGATCAACGGTGAGCGTGCCGGCGTTCCGGTCTACGCGCCGCACCCGGGCGTCTCCTCGGAGTTCGACACCCCAACCGGCGACCCGGTCGCCGTTGCCCGCGACGGCATCGCCGAAGCCAAGTCCAAGCTGCACGATGTGGTGATCGTCGATACCGCCGGCCGCCTGGGCGTGGACACCGAGATGATGGCCCAAGCCGCGAACATCCGCGCCGCCATCAACCCGGACGAAGTGCTCTTTGTCATCGATGCCATGATCGGCCAGGACGCGGTCAACACCGCCCAGGCCTTCCACGAGGGCGTCGACTTCACCGGCGTGGTGCTTTCCAAGCTCGATGGCGATGCCCGCGGTGGCGCCGCCCTGTCGGTAGCCTCGGTGACCGGCAAGCCGGTCATGTTCGCCTCCACCGGCGAAAACCTGGACGACTTCGAGATCTTCCACCCGGACCGTATGGCTTCGCGCATCCTGGACATGGGCGACGTCATGACGCTCATCGAGCAGGCCGAGAAGAACTGGGACAAGGGCGAAGCCGAGCGGATGGCGAAAAAGTTCGCCGACCAGGAAGACTTCACCCTGGACGACTTCCTCGCCCAGATGGCTCAGATCAAGAAGATGGGCTCGATGAAGAAGCTGCTGGGCATGATGCCCGGCGCGCAGATTTCCCGACAGCAGCTGGAGCAGTTCGACGAGCGCCAGATCGACCGCGTGGAAGCCATCGTCCGCTCGATGACCCCGCATGAGCGTGTCGCGCCGAAGATCATCAACGGCTCGCGCCGCGCGCGTATCGCCAAGGGTTCGGGCGTCTCGGTCTCCGAGGTCAACCAGATGCTTGAGCGCTTCACCGAAGCGCAGAAGATGATGAAGAAGATGGCCGCTGGCGGCGGCATCCCGGGCATGCCAGGCGCTGGCAAGGGCGCTGCCCGCAAGGCGAAGGCCAAGGGCAAGGGCAAGAAGCAGCAGAAGTTCGGCAACCCGGCCAAGGCCGCGCAGGCCGAGCTGGAGGCCAAGAACAAGAAGTCTTCGGCACCAGCCGGGGCCTCCTTCGGACAGGGCGCCAACCAGGACTTCGATCCATCGAGCCTGAACTTGCCAGCCGGCTTCGAAAAGTACCTTGGCAACAAGTAGTCACGAGTCCTTGCAGGGCGGCGACCAGGCGCAAACGCTGGTCGCCGCCCTGACTCTTATCTTCGAAGAACCGAACGCCGGGCAGGCCGAAGCCAAGGTCCGCGAACTGCTGGCCGCTCGTGAGGTCATCTCTGTGGTCTCCATCCCGGTGCCCTGGAATGGACTGTCCATTATCGAGATCAGCATCGCGGTAAATCCCGAAGGCCTGTTGTTTTTGGCCAACGCGGGAGGCAGCCTGAGGCTGGGCCAGCAGGTCGAGGATTTCGCGCTGGCGTTGAAGCTGGGCACCGGTGCGCTATATGTCGACCAGGACGACATCGAGGTGCAAAGCGGGGAACCCATCGACGATCCGCGGCTGGAGGCCATGCCTTCGGGGCGTTCCCTGGTCATCGGCGCGCTGAACGAGCCGGACATGGGGATGTGGGCGTCCGCGAGCAAAACCAGCTGGCAGCTTTTGCCGCCGGAGCCCGGGGCCGCAGCCGTGGCCGTGCACGAGGGCTTTTTGGTGGGCGGGGTTATTTCGTCGAGCCAGCATCCGGCGATTATGCTCAGCCGCACCGGAGCGCGATTCACCGCGAGCTTCTGGTTCCGCAAGCAAGCGGTTAAGCTCGGCGGGCTTCCAGCCTGGGTTCATATCTGGCCAGTCGCGGCCAGCCCCGCTTTCTGGCCGGCGGAACAAAGTCCCGCCAGAAGGGAATTGGACTGGTTGATAGCCAACCAGGACAGCATCGATGAGCAGGAGCTTGATGAGCTCGCTGGGCTATCGGTGGGCGCCCAAGAGATCGAAAGGCTCAAGCAGGTACTGGTCGGCACCGGCAGCCTGGAATCGGTGGAGCGGGTGCTGGAAGCCTTTGGGCACGAACCGGCGCTGGCCCGCTACCTGGAGGATGCAGTTCTTCCCGAGGGCGCGCGGCAGATCGAGCCGGTGGGCATGGCAAAGGCCGTGGGCCGAGCCATGATTGCCGAATCCCGAAAGATCAATGCCCGGCCGCGGTGGTACAACGCGTCGTCGTGGAAGCCTGTGGCGCAGCTGGTGCTAGGCCTTGCGGAGGCATTGGTGTTCTCGCTGATGCTGGCAGGAACCAATTGGCAAGAGCCTTGGATGCCGCTCTGGGCCATCGTGCTGCTACTGGTGCTTGGCTATGCGGATGCTGCCGGGAACACGGCCTTCGGCGCGCTGCGCTGGTGGCGTTCCCGGGGCCGACGCTACCGCTAGCGTTGGCCCGTACGTTCTCTTCCAAGTGGGTACCGGTTAGCGCCTATGATTGACATATTGCCATCTTCAATTGACCAAAGGGGCTACTCTTCGTGGATTCAACCGAGTTCAACTACCTCAACCTAGAGTTCATTTTCATGGGCGACAAGCCAGACGCTGCCGAAGTCGTGCGCACCGCATTGGCCGACCGCCGATTGCTGGGATTCGTTGGGGGAGCCGTCGAGCGAGAGAACTCCACCGAGGTACTCGCCGAGGTTGCAACTGTCAGCGAAGCCCGGGATGCGGTGCTCTACCGCATCGATGCCAAGGGCAAATTGCGCGAAGGTTCCCGGGTCACCAAGCTGGTGCACGAATTGAAGAACTCGACCGAGGCCGACTACGTGCTGGTTGACGGAGATGAGATCGACGGGCCAACCCCCGATGATGACATTCTCGGGGATCTCGGGACCACCAATGAGCTGCTTCACGGGGCAACGCTGAAGGCCTCGGAACTGGTGCTCGCCGCCGGCTTTGACGATAACCAGATCACCGTATGGAACACTGATTCTGGACTCATGGCAATGCCGACCCAGTCAATTTTCCCGCCTGGAATCGCTCGTTCCAACCGCCCATTCCTGTCCCTGTCCCGCACCGGCAATGTCATCATGGCCACCGTTGAGGCCAAGCGCCCGCGGCGCGAGCTCTATGGCCCTTCGTTGACGATGGTTCTGGATCTTGAACGCCAGGTCATTCTTGAGCCCGAGGCGGATTCTCCAGCCGAGCAGCGCCTCAAGGAACTTGATGCGCTGATCTTGGGCATCGATGAGCAGACCGTGCAGCTGCTGGATGAACTGGTCTCCGACCCATTGGCACGAGACGAGGCTATGGGTCTGTTGCAGCGTCCGGTTGATTTGGCGGGCATGAAGCGCTTTGTCGCCTTGCTGGGCTTCGATCCGCGAAGCGTAGACTACCTGACCGGCCGCCCGATTCCGGAGGACCGCCGTGTCATTTCCACCGGCGGGCCTTTCCGGAGCTTGCGCGCCGCCTTGAGCGAGCAGGAACGCGAAGCCACCGGCCTCAAGCGGGTGCTCTTCCGTGCAGGGTGGAACCCGCAGGCCTTGATCGGCTCCGGTGCTTTCGTCTTGGCCTCTGGGCTGGGCGTTCATGCGGTATTGGCCAAGAGCGAGAAGTTCGCATGGCTTCCCAAGCCAGCCCGCCAGCTGCTGATGCTCGCTTGGTACGCTGACGGAGCGTTCTATCTGGGCAAGGGAATTGCTGATGCCGCCAAGGCCAAAAGAGATTTCTGAGCCATAACCGGCAGATCTTCATGGGGCACCGGCGGGGAGCAGCTCGATTGAGCTGCTCCCCGCCGGTGCCCTACTGCGTTGAATGCACCCAAGCATCCTAAGCTGCGATAGTTCAGTCCTGGAAGTCGGTATCGCGGAATTCATGGGGCGGGACTTTGCCGGCCGCATGCTGCTCTTCTTCGGCCAGGCGCAATTCAACCCGGCGGATCTTCCCGGATATGGTCTTGGGCAGATCCGAGAATTCCAAGCGGCGAATCCGCTTGTACGGGGCCAAATGCTCACGGCAGAACCCGAGGATATCTTTCGCGGTACCAGCGCTGGGCTCGTAGCCGGAAGCCAGGATGACAAAGGCCTTGGGCACCGAGAGCTTCAGCGGATCCGGTGAAGGGACGACAGCAACTTCGGCCACGGCGGGATGCTGCAGAGCCACGGACTCCAGTTCAAATGGGCTGAGCTTGTAATCGCTGGATTTGAAGACATCGTCAGCCCGCCCGATGTAGGTCAGGATCCCTTCTTCATCGCGTTCGGCAATATCCCCGGTGTGGTAGAGCCCGTCGCGCATGACTTCGCCGGTCTTCTCCTGATCATCAAAATAGCCCTTCATCAGGCCCACCGGACGTGGATCCAGGCGCAGGCAGATTTCGCCAACCTCGGCCAGCTGGCCGGTGGTTGGATTGCGCAGTTCGACATCATATCCAGGCATCGGGCGCCCCATGGCACCCACCTTGAGCGGCTCCCCGGGTGAATTGGCGATTTGCACGGTGGTTTCGGTCTGCCCATAGCCGTCGCGGATCACCTGGCCCCACGCGTTGCGCACCTGGTCGATGACTTCGGAGTTCAGCGGTTCGCCGGCCGAAACCAGTTTGCGCGGAGGATTTTCCAGTATGGCAAGTTCCGCCTGGATCAAATAGCGCCAGACGGTCGGCGGCGCGCAGAAGCTCGTGACGTTTTCCTTCTCCATCTGGCCCATCAGCGCCACCGGGTCGAAGCGGTCATAGTTGAAGACAAAGACGGTGGCCTCGGCGATCCACGGGCCAAAGAAATTCGACCAGGCGTGCTTGCCCCAGCCGGGGGAGGCGACGTTCAAATGAACGTCGCCGGGTTCCAGCCCAATCCAGAACATGGTTGCCAGATGGCCCACCGGATACGAGGTATGGGTGTGCTGCACGAGCTTGGGCTGGGAGGTGGTTCCGGAGGTGAAATACAGCAGCAAGTTCTCGTCGGCACGAGTTGGGGCATCCAGCGAGAACTCGATGGGTGCGCGATGCGAATCCTCGAAATGCAAGGTTCCAGCCTCGGGGACTCCGCCCACCTGCACGATGGTGCGGGACCCGGGAACTGCGTGGAGCTTTTCCAGCTGGCCGTGACCGGCGATGACCCATGAAGCGTTGCCGCGTTCGAACCGGTCAGCCAGATCCTCGCTGGTGGCCTGGGTGGTCGTGGGGATGATCACGGCGCCCAGCTTCATGCCGGCCAGCATCGTTTCCCACAGCGCCACCTCGTTGCCGAGCATCACAATGATCGCCTCGCCGCGCCGCAGCCCGTGATCGCTCAGCCAGCGGGCCACCTGGGTGGAGCGCGCGGAGAGCTCGGACCAGCTATATCGGGCGGTGCTGCCATCTGGTTCAGCCAGGATCAGCGCGGGTTCGCTGGCGCGCTGCGGATCCTGCGCGATGGCGTCGAACCAGTCATAGGCGAAGTTGAAGTCGGTGAATTCCGGCCAGGCGAACTCGGCCCGGGCCCTGTGGTAGTCATCGCGGGCGTCCAAAAGCAGGTCGCGTGCGGCTCGGAACTTCTCGGTATTGCTCATCGCAGTCCTTTGCGTCGGGGCGACATCGCCAGCGCCGTCATTGTTCATTGCCACCCAATATACGGTAGCGATCAGCGGGACAAAGCGCCGCCTGACCGTGTGCATGAGGCGGGATCCAGAGGCCCGGTTTTCCCTTGAAGCCTCCCTGATCAATCCAGCAGTGCGGCCCCGGAGGCGCGGTGGGAGAAAGAATTGGACGGTAATGGCTGTGATGGTCTAGCGTCTGAAATATGCCAAAGGAACAAGGTCCCGCCAAGAAACAGAATCCGCTTCTTGTGCTGGGAAAAATCAGCGCCATCCTTGATTCCTTTTCCTTGCGCCAGCCGGTTCTGACCCTCTCTGATTTGCGCGAGGCCACCTCCATGCCAGCCTCCACGGTCCAGCGGCTGGTGGCCAACCTGGTGGAGCAGGGCTTCTTGGACCGCGAGGGCGATGGCTATCGCATTGGCATGAAGATGGCCTACTGGGCTGCCCCTGCCACACGCGGCAAGGAAGTGCTCGACGTGATCAGCCCGCTGCTCGCAGAACTCCGGGACGGCACCGGGGAAACGGCCTGCCTTTTCCGTGCCGAAGCGGTGTACCGGGTCTGCGTTGGCATCGCCGAAACCCGCCACGTCCTGCGCCGGGAAATGCACTTGGGAGAGCTGGCGCCGCTGCATGCCGGCTCTGCCGGCCGTGTGCTGCTGGCCTGGAAGCCGGAGCTGATGCAGCGGCTGGTTGAGGGCTCGCTGGAGTCCCTGACCTCCTCGACGATAACCGGCCTTGATGACTTGCAGGCGGCTGTGGAGGCGACCCGCGCTGATGGTTTTGCCATCACCATCGGAGAGCGCGAAAGCGGCGCCTCCGGCTTGTCGGCACCGGTTTTCGACTCGGCGGCCCGATTGGTGGCTGCCGTGACCATTAGCGGACCGACCCTGCGCATGCCGCAAGCGGTCTGCGAGAGCTGGGTTGAGCCTTTGCTGGAAACGGCTGAGCGGATGACCCGCTTGATAGGCGGGCGTTTCCCCGGGGAAACCCACCGCCCCGCATAGCGGCGAGGCGATGGGCTGATCGTTCGCGGTTCCTAGGACCGGGCGCTGCCCATGGCGCGGGGACCCGAGGGGATCACCCATTCGAAGGCCTTGGCCTTGGACCGGGCTCCCTGGGCCGACTTCGACCGGTTCGGCTCGCCCAGCTGGGCCAGCAGCGATTCGGAAAGCTGCACCAGTTCGCCAAAGCGTTCCGGGGTCAGCCACTGGGGACGGGTAGCGAAGAGGATATCCTCGCTCGACGTATTGCCGCTGGCCCCTGGAGCGAAGGGGCAGCCGCCCAGTCCGCCCAACGCGCCGTCCACCACATCGGCCCCGGCGGCGATGGCAGCCAAGGTATTGGCCACTCCCAGCCCCCAGGTGTCGTGGCCGTGGAAGACGATGCGCCGCTGCGGCGAATTGGCGCGCACATTGCTGATCAGTGAGGCCACCTGGGCGGGGACCGCCTGGCCCAAGGTGTCGCAGATGACGATGTCGCAGGTTCCTTCGGCCCGGGGGTCATTGGCGATCTCCAGCACCCGAGACTCGGGAACCTGGCCGTCAAAGGGGCAGGTGAATGAGGTGGCCAGGCACAGCTGGATTCTGCCGTTGACCGCGTGCGCGTACCCGATGGCCTCGGGCAGGGCCTCCAGGCTCGCTTCGGTGCTGCGCGAGATGTTGGCCTGGTTATGCGCGTCGGACACCGAGAGGCAGTACTGGAAGTTGGTGATGCCGGCCTTGGCCGCCTTGGCGACATGTCCGGGCGTGGCCACCCAGATCCAGCAGTGGGCCAGTTCCTCCGCGGTCAGCGCCTCGGCCACCGCCAGGGTATTGGCCATCGGAGGGACCAGGTCGGCGCGGGCCATCGAGCCCAGCTCGATTTCCTGGACACCCAGGCGCAGCAGTTCCCGGACGGTCGCGATTTTCTGCTCGGTGTCCAGCAGCTTTCCGGTCAGCTGCAGGCCGTCGCGCAGGGTGACGTCGCGCAGGGTCGCTGCCGGGGTGAAGGAGTAGCTCATGCTTGGCTCGTTTCGCTGTTGGTGGCTTTGATGATTTCTTCTGGGCTGTAGCCCAGCAGGGTGCCCAGGATTTCTCCGGTATGCTCGCCCAGGTCCGGGCCGAGGCTGCGGATGGGCAGGGAGGCGGATCCCATCACCGGCACTATTCCGGGGAATCCAACCTCGGGCAGGATTTCCTCGCCGGTGGATACGCTGAAGTTCTGGATCATGTTGCGGGCCTGGTATTGCGGCTCGTTCACGATGTCCTCGGCGGTGTAGATGGGACCGGCCGGCACTCCGGCGGCGTCGAGGATCTCCAACGCCGCCGTGGAGTCCACAGTGCTGCTCCATGCGCCGATGGCCTCATCGAGCATTTCGCGTTGTTCCCACCGTTGGGCGTTGGATTTCAAGGATTCATCGCCGGCCAGGTCGGGGCGCCCGATGGCTTCCATGTACCGGCGGTAGATTCCATCGCCATTTCCGGCCACGACGATGCTCGCTCCGTCGGCACAGAGATAGGCGTTGGAGGGAGCGATGCCTTCCATGCGCCCGCCGGTGCGGGTGCGCGATTCACCATAGGCGCCCTGGTCTGGGATGAGCGATTCCATCATGGAGAACATGGCCTCGTGCAATGCCACGTCGATGATTCGATGATCGAGCGGCAGGGGCTTGCCAGAGGCGCTCTTGCGGTCGCGTTCAAAGAGCGCCATGACTGCCCCGAAGGCGGCATAGAGCCCGGCAATGGAGTCTCCGATGGATACGCCCACGCGCACCGGCGCCCGGTCCGGGTCGCCGACCAGGTTGCGGAATCCGCTGAAGGCTTCGGCCACCGCGGCAAAGCCGGGGCGTTCGGCCAGCGGGCCGGTTTGGCCGAAGGCGGAGATCCGGGTGATCACCAGGTCGGGGTTGGCGGCGCTGAGCTGCTCGGGGCCCAGGCCCCATTTTTCCAGGGTGCCGGGCCGGAAATTCTCCAGCAATACATCGCATTCGCGCACCAGGTCGAGCACGGCGGCCCGTCCGGCATCGCTGCGCAGATCAAGCACCACCGATTTCTTGTTCCGGTTGATGGTGCGGTAGAGCATCGACACGCTGCCCTTTTTCAACCTCCAGTTGCGCAGTTCGTCGCCGGTTTCGGGGCGTTCGACCTTGATGACTTCGGCACCGAAGTCCGCCAGCAGGCGCCCTGCGGTGGGTGCGGCAATGTAGTTGCCCAGTTCCAGAACGCGGATGCCTTCTAGCGGGGCGATAGCCGGGGTGTTGGCCTCTAAGCGGCTCATGGATAGCTCCTTGGGTCAGCTGGCTGGAATTAGATAAAGATGCTCATGACCAGGACAAGTCCCAGTGCGATCACCGATGCGACGGAGACGCCGACGGTCACGGACTTCAGGGCGCCCCGGACGGTTTGGCCCAAAAGGGATTGCAGGAGCCAGAAGGTGTTGGAGGTGACGTGGATCATGAACAGCGAGCCTGCCCCGGCGGCAAGCGCGATGAGCACCGGATCCAGTCCCAGGGCCGGCGCGATCGGGGCGAGCATGCCGGCGGCGGTGATGGCCGAGAGGGTGACCGAGCCTACCGCGATGTGCAGGACCGCGGCGATGACCCAGACGACAACCAGGGGAGCGACGGCGCTGGCGCTGAAGAATCCGCCGAGGATATCGCCCAGGCCGGCGGCAGCCACGGTGGCAGCCAGCGAACCGCCGGCACCGGTGAGCAGCAGGATCTGGCCGCTTTCCTTGAAGCCGGTGGTGATGGCTTCCTCGACGCCCTGCTGGCCGATGGCGCCGCGTCCCACAATGGTGGTGCCGATCAGTCCGATGAGCAGCGCGACCACCGGGTTGCCGACCAGCTCAAGCACGCCATTGTGGATCTTCGCAATTTCGGTCACCGCGCCGATGGCGATCAGCAGCAGCGACAGCAGCAGTGGCGCAAAAAGCAGCAGCAGCGAGGTTTCCCTCTTGCGCTCCTGATCCACCGCGAGCTTCACGGCGCTGGCCTGTTCGTCCTCGCTGGCGAGGGGAGTCCGGGACATCTGCCCGGGGCCAGATGGGTTGGCCTGCGGGAAGTCGTCTTCTTCGAAGACATGCTGTTCGTCGCGTTCGGGCTTCCAGAACCCGCGGCGGAAGACGAAGGACATCACCATGGTGGCCAGCAGGACCGTGGGCACGACCAGCAGCAGGCCGCAGATCAGCATGGTGCCCAGTGGCACGCCGAGCACGCCGGCCACGGCCAGCGAGCCGACGCCGGGAACCATGAAGATGATGCCGCACTCCAGCGAGATGGCCATGGCGGTGGCCAGGCGCGCGGTGCCCATGGGGCCGATCTTTGGGGCCATGCGCCGTGCCAGCGGGGCGGAAATCACCAGCAGCACGTCGACAAAGATCGACTGCAGCACGGTGCCCATGGCTAATGCCATGGAGTAGGGCAGGTATTTAGGGCCAAAGACGCTGAGCAGTTTTTCCACCAGGCGCCGGATCGCTCCGGCCTGGTTCAGGATCGACCCCATGAGCACGCCGAAGGCGATGAGCAGGCCGACTTCCACCATGATGTCGCCGAAGCCCTGGGTGATGGTTTCGATGGTTTTGGTGATTCCCAGCTGGGTGCTCAGCCCCAGATATAGGGAGCCGAGAATCAGGCCGATGACGGGATTGACCTTGAATTTCACGATCAGCAGCACCGTGGCAAGCACGGCCACGGCGGTGTTTATCAGAATTGCTGTATCTGACATGGGGTTCCGATCTTCATTGAATACGGGACAAAGTGAGCTGGGTCACGAATCTCTGATTCATAGTATGGGTTACAACTCACAATGTAAACTTCGTGTCGTGCCCGAGTCACACGTCCATTGGCTCCTGTTTGTTAAACGAAAACGGGTCCCGCAGCCTATGGCTGCGGGACCCTCCGGGGCGCGGAATTTCCGGGGCTAGGACTTCAGCGAAGGGAAATCGGTGTCCTTGTATTCGGTGCCGGCCGAATCGCCGCCCTGGAAGCGGCGCTCCTCGGCCTGGCGCAATTCCACGCGGCGAATCTTGCCCGAGATGGTCTTGGGCAGCTGGGCGAACTCGATGCGCCGCACCCGCTTGAAGGCCGACAGGTGCTCGCGGCAGTGCGCCAGGATCGACTCGGCAAGCTCTGGACCGGGCTGCGCGCTGCTGGTTGGAACAATGTAGGCCTTCGGCACGCTCAAGCGCAGTTCATCCGGCGCCGGGACAACTGCCGCCTCGGCGACCCCGGGGTGCTCGATCAGCACCGACTCCAGCTCGAACGGGCTGATCTTGTAGTCGCTGGACTTGAAGACGTCGTCCGCGCGCCCGACATAGGTCAGCACCCCGCGCTCATCGCGTTCGGCGATATCCCCGGTGTGGTAGACGCCGTCGCTGAAGACCTCGGCAGTCTTCTCCGGATTTTCGAAGTACCCCTTCATCAGCCCCAGCGGGCGCGGCTCGGTCACCAGGCAGATTTCGCCCACGTCGCCAACTTCGCCCGTGGCCGGGTCGCGCAGGACGATGCTGTAGCCGGGCATTGCGCGGCCCATGGCGCCGATGGTGATCCGCTCACCCGGAGGGTTGGCGATCTGCACCGTGGTTTCGGTCTGGCCAAAGCCGTCGCGGATGACCTGTCCCCAGGACTTGTGCACCTGGTCGATGACTTCCGCATTCAGCGGTTCGCCGGCCGAGACCAGTTTTTGCGGCGCCGTCTTCAAGGTGCCCAGATCCGCCTGGATCAGCAGGCGCCATACGGTGGGCGGCGCGCAGAAGCTGGTGACCTTTTCGGTATCCATCTGGTTCATCAGCGCGATCGGGTCAAAGCGGTCGTAGTTATAGAGGAAAACGGTCGCTTCGGCGATCCAAGGCGCAAACAGGTTGGACCACGCATGTTTTGCCCAGCCCGGCGAGGCGACATTCAGGTGCACATCCCCGGGTTCCAGCCCGATCCAGAACATGGTGCTCAAATGGCCCACCGGGTAGGACGTATGGGTGTGCTCAACCAGCTTGGCCTTGGAGGTGGTGCCAGAGGTGAAGTAGCGCAAGAGCGTTTCATCTGCGCGCGTGGGGGAGTCGAGCTGGAAACTGGCCTCGGCCTGGTGGGACTGGGCGAAGTCGAGAATTCCCTCTGGGACGCTGCCGCCGATCTGGATCAGCGTGTAGTCCCCGGGCACGGTGTCGAACTTCTGGATCTCGGCCTCATTGGTGATCACCCATTGGATGTGCCCGCGATCGATCCGGTCGGCCAGATCCGTGGGTGTCAGCTGCGTGGTGCACGGGACCAGGATGGCGCCGAGCTTGATCCCGGCGAGCATCGACTCCCAGAGCTCAACCTGGTTGCCGAGCATGATGGCAATGGAATCCGAGCGGTTCACGCCCTGGTCGGAGAGCCAGCGGGCCAATTGGGTGGAGCGCTCGGAGAGCTCGGCCCAGGTGCGCCTGATTGAGCTGCCGTCTCGTTCGGTGATGATCAGCGCCGGGGTATCCGCCCGCTGCGGATCCTTGGCCACCTGGTCGAACCAGTCGAAGCCGAAATTGAACTCGCTGAACTGGGGCCAGCGGAACTCGGCCCGCGCCTGTTCGTAATCGTTGCGCAATTCCAGGAGTCGATCGCGGGCAGCTCTGAATTCATCGGTAACGCTCACAACTAGCCTTCCCTCGCGTGGACAATGGCGCCCTGTCGATAAAGTGAGGCGGATCACTTACCAATATACTTGGAAGTCCTAGCGTTTGGAAGCGTTATTACCCGCCGAAGTCTTGAATCACCTGAGGCTGGGGGATTGAATAAGTGCATGAGCCAGAAGCCCAAGGTGCTTGTCTGTGGTCCATCCAGCTGGAATCAGCTGATTGAGCTCGACCGCCTGCCCGAACCCCGTCCCCAGCAACTCTTCGCGCACGGCGCGTGGCACACCGTCGGCGGCATGTCTGCGGGCAAGGCACTGCACTTGAGTTCGCTGGATATTGCCACCAAGCTCTTTACCCAGGTGGCCGGCGATGAATCCGGGAAGGCGCTGCGGCGTGCGCTCATGGACGCTGGCATCAACCTGCAGGTGGTGCCCAGCGCGAGCACCGAGCAGCATATTAACCTCATGGCTGGCGGCCAGCGGGTCTCGGTCTACCTTGCCACCCCATCCGCTCCCGCGGAGGCGGATGTCGATGCCGTTTGCGCCGCGGTGCGCGAATCCGATCTGGCGGTCATTGACCTGAGCGAGCTGGGGCTGCGGGTCATTGAGCGACTGCGGGAGCCGGCCGTGCCGCTATGGGTCGACCTGCATGACTTCGATGGTTTTTCCTCGTTCCATCAGCCCTTCCTGGGTGCGGCTTCTGTGGTTTTCATGAACGATGATGCCACCAGTGACCCGTGGGACCTGCTGGCCGGTTGCCTGCGCCGTGGCCCCAGCCTGGCTGTTTGCACGCTGGGGGAGCGGGGTGCGGTGGCCATGGATCACCAGGGCCGGCGTTGGGAAGTAGCCGCGCCAAAGGTCGAGGTGGTCGACACCAATGGCGCCGGAGATGCCTTCATGGCGGGATTCTTGGCTGCCCGCCTGCGCGGCGCGCCAGTGCAGGCGTCGATGGAGGCGGCCGCCAGCAGTGCGGCGGTAGCGCTCTCGAGCAGGCATCTGCACCCGAAGCTCGCCCAGTTGCCAGCCTAGTGCCGGGGTGCTCCCGATGTGTTCAAAGGCGTGACCGCCGGAACACGGGAATTTACTTGAAGCATCAAGTAAATCGGAGTAGGGTTATAGCCAACAGGAAGTCCTGATTGGAAAGAAGGCGCTGGAGATGACCATGCTCAAAGAAGACAAGCTCGCCGCAACCACCCACATGAACGCCGTGCAGCTGAAGGTCGGCGACATGAAGGTCATGAGCGCGTACTACCAGCAGGCCCTGGGGCTGGCAGTTTTGGAGGAAACCGCAGAAGGCACCCGGCTGGGTCGTGGCACACGGGAATTAGTCAACCTGCGCAACGCCCCCGGGCTCAAGCTTCCGGCACGCAGCGAAGCGGGCCTGTTCCACACGGCATTGCTCTTCAACAGCCAAGCCGACCTGGCCGCTACCGTGCTTTCGGCAGCGCAGTTCGATCAGGGAAAATTTGTCGGAAGCTCGGATCATCTGGTCTCCGAGGCCTTCTACTTCACCGACCCCGAGGGCAATGGCATCGAGTTGTACTTCGACCGGCCCCGCGACACGTGGACCTGGAACAACGGCGAGGTGCGCATGGACACCATCTATCTTGATCCGAACAACTACCTCGAAACGCACCTGAGCGAGCAGGCCGTGTCTTCCCTGCAATCTGCTGGCGCCGAGGTTGGCCATGTCCACCTGCAGGTTGGCGATGTGGGCACCGCACGGCAGTTCTACGTCAACACCCTCGGCTTTGATCAGACCACCGCATTGGGCAACCAGGCACTCTTCGTTTCCGCTGGCGGCTACCACCACCATATGGCGATGAATGTCTGGAATTCCCGCGGCGCAGGCCCGCGCAAGGACACCCTGGGCCTGGGCGAAGTGCTGATCAACGTGCCCACCACCGAGGAAATCGGCAAGCTGGCACAGCGCTTGGGCTTCGCCAACATCGCCCACCACCACACCGGAGCCGAACTGCGCTTCAAGGATCCGTGGAACAACCAGCTGCGCGTCGCCGTCGCCTAGCCGGGCATCGCGCCGAAGGGAATCAGCCCGCGGCTGCCGTGGTGTCCGGATGTGCTGAAATTACCTCGGCGGTCAACGGCTGTGTCTCCAGCGGCTGGAACTGGCCATGCTCGCGGCCGCGCAGCACCTGCGCCGGAAACAGGTCCGGGGATCTGGCATCGCATCGCGTCAGGTCCTCGGGAGTCTACTCGCACCACGCCGAGGCCTGCAGCGCTTGCACCGTTTCGGGCTCAAAGCGATGGCGGATCACCCGTGCCGGGACGCCGCCCACCATCGTATAGGGCGCCAGATCCTTGGCCACCACCTGCGGCTGATCCGGCGCGCGGTTGAACGTCACCACGAACGCCCGGCCATAGTGCTGGGCGAACGCCCGGCACGCTGGGTGCACACGGTGGCCATGCCGCCGAATTCGCGTTCGAGCTTTCAGGTCACCATCCAGGCGTCTAGATGTTCGCTAGGCGATGCCACGGGCCGATCCTTAGGCTGGACTCAATGGGTGGTGCCGGGCCAGGGCCGCGCACGCATTGTCCCGCGAGCTGCCAGCGGCTTCGGTGCCCCGGCATAGCTCGCGCACCGCCGCAAAAGCCCCTTGGCGCGGCTCGCGGACGCACCGGGGCCAAGGGGCGCACGCCCGGAGGGCTAGGGCAGCTGCGGATCCACGTCGAAGTGCTCGGCGACCTGGGTGATCACTTCATTTGCGCCCTGGATCGAGACCGAGGACAGGAAGATGGAGTCGTCGACCGGAACCACTTCGCCCTTCAGCTTCTTCCACAGCGGGTTGGAAGTGAACTTCTTCTCCTGGTCGCGCGAAGCATCGCCTTCAGCGCCTTCGGGGGACCAGGTGGACTGGAAAATGACACCCGCGTCGGCCTTGAGGATTTCCTCGGGCGAGAGCGGCACGAAGATGGATTCGGTGGTATCCGGCGAGCCTTCCGGGCGCGGGATGGCCATATCGGACATGATCTCGCCGATGAAGGAATCGCTGGAGTACAAGCGGGCGGTGTCTTCCCCGGCAAATCGCACCAGGGAGTAGGTGGCAGCGGCATCCTTGGCGAGGATTTCCTTGCCGACCGCGGCGGCGCGTTCCTCGTAGCCGGCCACGGCCTCCTGAGCTTCCTGCTTCTTGCCCAGGGCTTCGCCGAGCAGCACCACGTTCTCCTTCCAGGTGGGCCCGGTGGATTCGGAGAAGATGGTCGGTGCGATCTTGTTCAGCTGGTCGTACATCGCGCCCTGGCGGACATCGGCGGAAATGATGACATCCGGTTCTGCGGCCAGCAGCTTTTCCAGGTCCGGCTCGGTGGTGGTTCCGATGTTGACCGCCTCGTCGGTCAGCTCGGAGACATCGCCGAGGTATTCCGGGAAGGGGCTGCCCGAGGAGCGGTATTCGGTGTAGGCGACCAATTCGGCGCCCAGCAGCATCGTGGCATCAACATAGGAGGGATCCAGCGCGGCCACGCGCAGCGGGCGCTGTGGCAGTTCGGTCGTGCCGCGGAAGTGCTTGATGGTTGCCGGGAACTGCCCGTCGGCGGCCGAGGAGGCGGCGGTGGCCGAGGGCTCGCTCGTGCTGGCGCCGCCGCAAGAACTCAGGGCCAGGGCGGCAGCGGCCAGGGCGGCGGTGAGGGGCAGAATTCGTCGAATGTGCATGCGAGTGCTTTCCGTGATGAAGATTTATTGATTATGGCATTGTGTAATTTTGCACCCGGAGGTTAGGCAAGGGTAAGCTCAATGCGCAGGTTGAACAGTAGCATGGCCCAGGCCACTGCGGTCAACCCCGCACGACATCAACCCGCATCCCTGCCATATGACAAAGAGCGCCGAGCCATTCCACGAACCACATTGCGCACCGCCAGCCTGCTGGCCCTGGCCCTGGGGCTATTCGCCGCCGTCGCCCTGAGCCTCTGGGTCGGAAGCAGCACGTCCACCCCGGCCGAACTGGGCCACGCCCTGTTTGCGCCCGACGGCTCGGCCAGCGACATCGCCATCCGAGAGATCCGCTGGCCGCGCACCGTCACCGCGCTGGCCGCCGGCGCCGCGCTGGGCATGGCCGGAACGCTCATCCAGGGGCACACCCGGAACCCGATCGCCGAGCCTGGCCTGCTGGGCATCAACCAGGGCGCGGCGCTGGCCATCGTGGCCGTTGCGGTCTTCACCGGCCCGCTGGCCCCGTGGGCCCAAGCGGTGCTCGCCCTGGGCGGTGCGCTGCTGGCGGCGCTGGTCGTGTTCGGCATCGGGCGGGTGGACGGGCGGGGCAGCTCGCCGATCACCCTGGTGCTGGTCGGGGCCGCGGTCACCGCCCTGTGCGCGGCGGTGGTCTCGGCGATCGTGCTGCTCAGCGAGGCGGCGCTGGAAACCCTGCGCTTCTGGCAGGTCGGCTCCGTGGTCCAGGGCTACGATTCCTTCCTGGCGCTGTGGCCGCTGCTGGTTCTGGGCAGCGTGCTGGCCCTGGCCAACGCCCGCGGGCTGAACGCGCTGACCCTGGGCGAGGATTCGGCGCGAAGCCTCGGGGTCACCGCCGCGCGCGCCCGCACCCTGGGCCTGGCCGCCATCGTGGCGCTCTCGGGTCTGGCAGTCACCCTGGCCGGGCCGATCGCGTTCCTCGGCCTGCTCGTCCCGCACGTGGCCCGCCGGATTTTCGGCGCCGACTACCGCTGGGTGATACCGGGCTCCGCGGCCTGCGGCGCGCTGCTGCTGTGCCTGGCCGACGTGATCGGACGGGTGCTGGCCCGCCCCGGCGAACTGCCGGTCGGCGTGGTGGTCGCGCTGATCGGCGCCCCCTTCTTCATCTATGTGGCCCGGCGCCGCAAGGCGGTGTCCGTATGAGCACCCGCCAATCCATCCACCACGCTGCGCCGGCGGCCCGGCGCCGATCGCGGCGCGCCATGTCCACTGCGCTGGGCCTGCTGGCCGTGGCGCTCGGAGCGCTGTGCCTGCACCTGGCCATCGGCGGCACCCCGATCCCGATCCGCGATGTCATCGCCAGCCTGCTGGGTGCGGCCCCCGATCCGCGCACCGAACTGGCGGTGCTCGAATTCCGCCTGCCGCGCACGGCGGCCGCGGTGCTTGCCGGGGTGGCCTTCGGGGTTGCCGGGGCGCTGACCCAAACCGTGGCGCGCAATCCGCTGGCCAGCCCCGACATCCTCGGGGTCACCAACGGGGCCGCCCTGGGCGCGGTCAGCGTGCTGGCGCTGACCAGCCAGGTCGCCGGCCTGCCCGAATTCTTCCTGCGCCACGGGCTGGTGCTCGCGGCCACCGCCGGGGGACTGCTCGTCTCCGCCCTGGTGTTCGCCCTGGTCTGGCACAGCGCCCTGGAGAGCAACCGGCTGGTTCTGGTCGGGCTGGGATTCAGCGGCTTGTGCGCCGCGGCCACCTCCTGGATGCTGACCCTGGGCGAGGTCTACAACGCGCAGCAGGCGCTGACCTGGCTGGCCGGAACGGTGAACGCCATCTCCTGGTCGGATCTGCTGCTCGCGCCGGTGGCCATCGCGCTTTGCGTGGCGCTGGCCGGGATGCTGCACCAGCAGCGCCAGGTGCTGGCCCTGGATTCCGACACCGCCCGGGCGCTGGGCATGAACCTGGGGCGCGAGAGGGTGCTGATGCTGGGACTGGCGACGCTGCTGGCGATTGCGGGCACCGTCATCGCCGGCCCGCTGGCCTTCGTCGCGCTGGCCAGCGGCCATGCCTCCCGGCTCATCGCGCGCAGCACCATTCCCACGGTGCTGCACAGCGCGCTGATCGGCGCGATCTTCGTGCTGCTGGCCGATCTGGCCGCCGCCCGCAGCTTCCCGGTGGTCCTGCCGGCCGGCGTGGCCACCGCGGTCATCGGCGCGCCCTATCTGATCTTCCTGGTCCTTCGCCAATCCCGGGTGCGCACCGCCAGCTAGCGCGGCGCCGGATCGGCACTTTCCCACAGCCGGAATTATTCTGTGCCCGATCTGTGCTCCGGCGCCCATCATGGGTCCATGGGAATCCACCAGCTGGCCGGCACGCTCACCGCGTTGCGCCACACGATCACCGGGGGCCTGCCGCGCGGGGCGTGCGCGGTGCTCCTGGAAATCATGGCCGCCTGCTGCGCCTTGCTGGGGCAGCTCTCCGAAGCCCTGCGCTCCAGCGAAGACCCGCGCGCCGCAGCCGCCCACGCCCGGCTCATCGAAACCCTCTTCCGCTACACCGTGCGCGAGCAGCTGCAGTGCGCCATCCACCTGGAATCCACCGCCGCCCACCTGCTGGCGGACGACGATCTGGCCGCCGCCTGCGAGGGCGCCACGGACTTCAGCCGTCCGGCCACTGTGCATTCGCAGCGCGCGCACTATCGCGGCACCGCGGATTTCCTTGCCAGCTGGCTGGGGCTGAACTTCCATGAAGCCGATCACCGCGTGTCCGACGCGCATCTGCTCATCGCCCGCCGGGCCATCGACGGCTCCACGATCGCCCCGCGCCTGGCCAAGCTGGCCCAGCTCTACACCGGCTCGCCGGTGCTCGACCCGCGCACCGTGGCCCGCGCCGCCCGCGCCCTGGATAAATTCGAACCGGCCGACACCGCCTTCGAAGGCCTGCCGCTGGATCCCACCGCCACCCACGCCGACGGCCGCACCTTGGAGGAGCACATTGTCGAGCTGTTCCAGGAGCCGGACTTGGCCACCGCCCAGTCGTGCGTTTCCGAGCTGATCGCCGCCGAGCGCCTGGCCCGCAAAACCATCAAGTCCCCGCAGCCCGGCTTCTACCCGCGTGGCACCATCGGGGAATGCGACCGCTACGAGCTCATCGTCGCTGGCGCCCAGCGCGAGGAAATACGGTCGGTGATAGGGCAAAGCGATAACCCGCGCACCGACGCCGGCAAATCGGCTCGCGGCGCCCAGGACGCGTCAGCGGCGCCGGAGGATCACACCGGAGACCACCCAGCCGACCGCCCTGCCGACCGCCCGAACGACCGCCCAGGCGAGCACCCAACCGCCCGGGACGACCTGTTCAGCAGCGATGAGCCCATGCCACCCTGGGCCCAGGAACCTGCGGGGCAACCCCCGGAAGACCAGCAAACCTCCTTGCCGCAGCGCGGGGAGCAAGAGCAAAACTTCGCTGATCCGGGCACCGCCGATACCGGGCAGCAGCAGCCTGGCGATGCCGGTCCGCTCGCGGATTTGGAGGTGCCGGTGCCCCAGCGCCGATTGAACGCGTTGATCGCCGCGCTGAAGAACCGTGGATCATCGCGCACCGGAAAAACAGTGGCCCCCAGAATTGCCATTCATATCAAGCTTGGCTCCCTGGCCGACCTGAAAAACCCGGACAACCTCACCTCCATTTCGGAGCACGGCGTCAAGCTGGGGCCGGCGGGCACCGGCCAGCTGATCTGCCAAGGTGAAATCTTCCGGGTGATTTTCGGACCCGACGGGCAACCGCTGGATCTGGGCCGATCCGAGCGCTTCTTCACCGAAGCGATGAAGCGCGCCATTTTTGCCCGCGATCGAGGCTGCATTGTCCCGGGCTGCACTGCAGGTCCGGAAATGCTCGAGTACCATCACGACACCTGGTGGGAGCATGGCGGTGGCACTTGCACGCGCAACGGGAGCTGTTTGTGCCGCGCGCACCACCACGCCATTCACGCCAAGCTGCTGACCCTTGTATCGATGGGCGGATTAGCGCACATCATCCTGCCCAAGCACCTTGATCCGCTGCAGCGACCGCAGCGAAACCGGATCCATCTGGCCGCCTAGCTTGCTGGCTCCAGGCACGCTGCTGTGCCGGTCGGCGGGTGCACCAGATTCACCCGGCGCTGGAAAACCTCTTCAAGGGACCGTACTGGCCGAAGGCGATCGACAAGGATCTGCTGAATAGGTCCCGCGACGGCCGGGCAGGTCGATTCCGGGTGGCTTTTCGTCGCGAACGGGTGTCACCCGGTTGAATAACGTGTTGTTCCCCTGGACGTGGGTGGTGTCCTGCCACGGTTCATTGCCAAAGGCGCACTTCGACAGAATGCGGGCCGAAACCGTGGCTCCAACCCTTGTTCATCGGTGAAGTACAAGTCCAAGTCATTGTTGAACCGAAGGCATCGCCAATGACCCGGACACTCGTCGAGTCGAGGCTCGGTAACGCGGGGAGGCGCCGCTCAGCCAGCAAAGCTAAGCGAACGCGGGCGGCCAACGAAACCGCCAGCCTCAGGAATCGAACAGCTGCTGGCCAAGGTACTGCCCTTGGCTGATGCCGGGCAGGATCGCGTAGAGCCCCGAGGAAGTATGCCGCAGATACTCGCTCATGGCATCCTTGGAGCTCATGGCCTCTTGCAAGGGCACATAATGCGTGCGCGCATCGATGACAAAGGCGATGAAAAACAGCCCGGCATCCAGGCGCCCCAAACCATCCGAGCCATCCACATAGTTGAACCCGCGGCGCAGCATCTGCACGCCGTCGTGTTGGGATGGATGCACAACCGCTACATGCGAATCCGCCGGAATCACCGGCCCGGCAGAACCGGCCATGGCAAAGTCGGGTTCGCTGAATTCATCGCCGCCGGATAACGGGGCACCGGTGGACTTCACGCGTCCGACCACGTTTTCCTGCTCGCGCAACGCCGAGCGATCCCAGGTCTCCACATGCATGCGGATCCGCCGGGTCACCATATAGCTTCCGCCCGCCATCCACGGCTGATCGGTGGAATCTTTTCCCACCCACACGTGCTGATCGAGCAGCTCCTTGTTATCCGCCAAAAGGTTGGCAGTGCCGTCCTTGAAACCAAAGAGGTTGCGCGGAGTCTGCTGGGCTCTGGTGGTTTTCGAGGTGCGCCCGAAGCCGGTCTGGCTCCAGCGCACCCGGACCGTGCCAAATCCCAACCGTGAAAGATTGCGGATGGCATGCACCGCAACCTGCGGATCATCGGCGCAGGCCTGCACGACTATATCCCCGTCGCTGCGCCCTTCCTCGATCTGGTCCCCGGAAAAGTGGGGGAGTTCGATCAGCGCGTCGGGCAGTTTTCCGTCCAGGCCGAAGCGGGCCTTGCCGTGGTTTCCGATAAACAGGCTGCGCCCGAATCCGATGGTCACGCTCAAGTTGGCGGCGCTCAGATCTGCTGCCTCGCCGGTATCTGACGGCGGTGCGTCGTAGGAGCCGGCCGCCGGATCATCGGCACCCACCTGCTGGCCCTGCGTCATGGCGGCGATGGCATCGGTCCACGAGCGCAGCATGGAGATCAGCGCCTCGCGATCATCGCTGGTCACGTCAAATGCCGCGGTATGCATCCGGTCTTGGGCGGCGGTGGTGATTCCGGCCTGGTGGGCACCGTAAAATTCCACCGTGTCCACCACCGTGGTAGCGTGGCTTCGTCCGGCCAGCCCGGCATGGGCCAGCGCGCCGACGGCCAGGCCGGCAGTTCCTGCCCCGGCGCTGGTGAGCAACAGCCGCCGGGAGAGCCCGCGGCGCGATTCTTTCGCGCCGGTCTGAGCAACAGCTGAAGGCTCGGACGTGGACGTGGAAGGATTTTTGGGCACGATGCGGATCCTTGGGCTAGATGGTGCTGATGCAGGGGCTACTTGATGACAGCGGCGGTCAGCTTTGACAGCGGCTCGGAGAGCGCGTCAACACCGGCCGCCAGTTCCTGCACCTGCTTGGTGCTCAGCTCGTCGTAGTACTTGAAACCGTCGCCGTCGCGGTACTGATCCAGCTGCCCCTGCAACGAGGTGAAGTTCTTCTCAAGCTGGGCATCCAGCTTGTCGTCGGTTCCTTCCAGCAGCGGCTTCAAGTCCTGGTAGGCGATCTTGGCCCCTTCCATATTCGCCTGGAAGTCCCAGAGGTCGGTGTGCGAGAACGTCTCTTCCTCGCCGGTGACCTTGCCGGTGGCCACTTCGTCCAACAATGACTTTGCGCCGTTAGCCAGCTGGTCTGGGGTGAAGCTGAGCTTGAGCGTGCGATCGTAGAGCTTCTTGGTGTTTTCCACCATGCCGTCGGCAATTTCCTGGCGCTGCTTTTCGGTCATCTTGGTGTAATTCTCCGGTGCCCACAAATCCTTCTCGGCGCGGTGCCAGCCTGTGAACTGGTCGCCTTCGGCCAGATCTGCCTCGCGGGCATCCAGGATCGGATCAAGGTCGCCGAAGGACTCTGCGACTGGTTCAATTCGTTCCCAATGCATGCGGGTTGAGGCGTAGAGCTGCTTTGCGGTTTTCTCGTCGCCGGCGGCAAAAGCCTCAGCGAAGTCCATGGTGCCGCGCAGCAGCTGTTCTGCCTGGTCCTTGACGTAGGCGGTGTACTGGTCTGTTGCGGTTTTTTGCAATGTGGCGCGGTCTGCGGAGACCTGCTGCCCGTCGGCCGCCGCGGTCACGGTGAAGGCCGAGCGGATGCCGTCGCCGACCATTCCCGGCTTGCAGGCGGCAAAGTAGCTGCCTTCCGGTGCCAGCACGACGAGATCCCGGCTGACCCCTGGCCCAACGTTTTCGACTTCTCCCACGATGCGCAGCCCGTCATCGGCCAGCAGGTAGAACTCGTTGATCTTGCTTCCGTCGTTCTTCACGTTGAACTTCAGTGTCCCGCCGGGCGCGTTGTCGGTGGACACGGTGCACGAATCGTCGGTGGCCACCACGTTGATGGAGCCGTCGGAGGCGGCTGAGACGTTGTTGTCGGTGCAACCGGAAAGAACCAGGGCGCCGAGCGAGAACAGAGCGGCGGGGGCAAGAAGTTTCTTCATGTGGGTGATTCCTTGGTCGGTGATGAAGCGTGAAGGCGAGTTCACGAGCTTGGGTGTGAAAAATTGCGCTGCCGCGGCTTAGCTGGCCGCAGCTGCTCTGGTTTTGGCCGCACGCGGCGGGGAGTCGGTCTTGCGAAGGTAGAAGAACATCACGGGCACCAGGTAGGCCCACCAGGCGATGGCCGCCAGCCATGGGGTGGCGGGGATGAAGTTGAAAACGCCCTGCAACACCGTGCCCAACCAGCCCGACGGCGGGATTGCGGCGCTGAAATCGTAGGCCAGTGCGTGGATCCCGGGCAGCACTGCGGCTTCCTGCAGATCATGCACCCCGTAGGAGAAGACCCCGGCGGCCACAACCACCAGCAAGGCACCGGTCCAGGTGAAGAACTTGGAGAGCTGAATTTTCACGATGCCACGGTGGAGCAGCAACCCGATGGCGATGGCGCCAATCAGCCCCAGTACCGCTCCGAGCAGCGGCTGCCAGGTTTCTCCGGTGCTTCGCGCTGCGGCCCAGATGAACAGTGTTGTTTCCAGTCCTTCGCGGCCGACCGACAGCGCGCCGACCATGACCAGTCCCCATGCTGAACCGGTCGCCGCCTTGTCGACCCGGTTTTTCAGATCTTGATTGAGCGTTTTAGAGGCGCCGGCCATCCAGAAGATCATCCAGGTCACCAGGCCGGCGGCGATAATCGACAAACCGCCGCCAATGATTTCCTGCGCCTGGAAGGTCAGTCCGCGAGGCCCGAACGTCAGCAATGCACCAAAGCCCAATGACACGATGACCGCAAACGCCACGCCAGCCCAAATACGCGGAAGCAGATTGCGCCGATCCGTTTTGGTCAGGTAGGCGATGAGCAGGACGACGATGAGGACGGCTTCAAGTCCCTCGCGCAGGCCGATCAGGAAGTTTCCGAGCATGGTGTGGTGCTTTCTCGAAAGTGTGGAGACCGCGAAGAGGCGTTCCCTTCATGGCAGTTCTTGCACTGCGCGCGCATCCCTTGATGATGCAGCGGGCACGCACTCGAACCTCAATAAGGTTAGCCTAAACCAACGCGTGCCAATACCGGCCTGTCGGTATTGGCTTAAGTATTTCGGGCTTGGTTAGCCTCGTCATACAGAGACTCCCTGCGGAGGACTAAAAAACAGCTAGACAAGTGCGATCTTCTCCCTCAAGCAGCTTGTGAAGAAGAAACACGGTTACGCGAAATTTCCTGCCTCCGTGTTGCGGTGAACCCAAGTGGGGAGGCAAGGGCATTAGGTACCCAGTCGCCGGAGCCCTTTGTGCCGGACAGCCGGCACGCGGGGGCGGCAAGTAGAATTGATTCACCACGGACTCGTGCGCGATCCAGCTCATCACGCGCCACGTGATCAAGCTCATGGGCGCAGGCCGACTCGCCAGCAGAATAGAGTTGGCCAGCAACCAAGCTCTCTGGCATAATTGCAGGGTACTCGATTTGTTGTGGCCCCTCTCTCCGCTTCGAATCCTGTCCTTTTTAGAGCGCGAGAAGTAAGGCCTGCCCCACAGGTGCCAAAAATCGTGCTCGACCATGTTGAGAAACAGGAGTGACCACTACAGTGGCCGTTAAAATTCGTCTGAAGCGCTTCGGTAAGATGCGCGCACCTTTCTACCGCGTTGTTGTCATGGACTCCCGCGCCAAGCGCGATGGCCGTGCCATCGAGGAGATCGGTAAGTACCACCCAACCGAGAACCCTTCGATCATCGAGATCGATTCGGACCGTGCACAGTACTGGCTGTCCGTTGGCGCTCAGCCAACTGAGCAGGTACACGCACTGCTGAAGATCACCGGTGACTGGCAGAAGTTCAAGGGCATTGATGGCCAGGAAGGCACCTACAAGGTTGCCGAGCCTAAGCCAGCATTCGTTGCTCCTGAAAAGGGTTCGGTGATCCTTCCTGAGGCCATCACCAAGAAGGCTGAGAAGCCAGCTGCTGAAGAGGCAGAGGCCGAAGCAACCGAGGCTGAGTAACAGTGCTCGTTGATGCGCTGGATCATATGGTGCGCGGAATCGTCGAGGAGCCGGAAGACGTCAAGGTTGCCTTGAAGTCCACCCGCCGCGGCGATCTGCTCGAAGTTCGGGTCAACCCTGAGGATCTCGGTCGCGTGATCGGACGCCAGGGACGCACCGCACGAGCATTGCGTATCGTCATGGCAGCGCTGGCCAAGGAATCGGTTCGTGTTGATGTTATCGACACCGACCGTCGCCGCGGCTAAGCAACTGCAGCCCAACACTTCGTTGGCTTCATCTCGAAAGGAGTTTCCGTCCCACTGGTGACGGAAACTCCTTTCGTGTTTCATCCCCACACAATGCAGAAAGAGCAGCAGACTATGCGATTGCAGGTTGCCCGCATCGGCAAGCCCCACGGTATCCGTGGCGAAGTTACCGTTCAGGTCCAGACCGACTCTCCCGAGGAGCGCTTCAGCGCAGGCCAGGAACTGATCGTGATCGACGGTCCGGTCAAGAGCCTCACGGTGAAGAACGCCCGCTGGAACAAGAGCATCCTGCTGCTTTCCTTCCAGGAGATCAACGACCGCAACCAGGCCGAAACCCTCCGCGGGGCCCGCCTTGAAATCGAGGTTTCCGACGAGCCGGAGGATGATTCGGATGAATGGTACGAGCACGAGCTGCTCGACCTGAAGGTCATGCTCGAGGGCAAGCAGGTCGGCGTCATCACCGCACTGCGCACCAACCCCGCACAGGATCTGCTGGTCTTCGAGGACGCCGAAGGCAACGAGGTGTACCTGCCTTTCGTCGACGAATTCGTGCCGGAGGTCGATCCGGAAGCTGGCATCGTGGTCATCACCCCGCCAGCCGGACTGCTGACCCTGAACCGCGACGACTCCACCGAGGAAGAGCACTAAACCATGCGCCTAGATGTCATCTCGATTTTCCCCGAGTATCTGCAGCCGCTCTCGCTCTCGCTGATCGGCCGGGCCGCCGAAGACGGCATCCTGGATTTGAAGGTCACCAACCTGCGCGACTTCACCGAGGACAAGCACCGCAAGGTGGACGACACCCCGTACGGCGGCGGCGCCGGCATGGTGATGATGCCCGAGCCGTGGGGCCGGGCCTTGGACTCCGTGCGCCCTGCCGGTGCCCAGGGTCCCAAGCCGACCCTGATCGTCCCGTCGCCGGCCGGTGCGGTGTTCAACCAGCAGATGGCCTATGAGCTCGCGGAAGAAGAGCACCTGGTCTTCGCCTGCGGACGCTATGAAGGCATCGACGAACGCGTTGTCGACTACGCGCACGAGAACTTCAACGTCATTCCCGTTTCCATCGGCGACTACGTGCTCAATGGGGGAGAAGTAGCGGTCATGGTGATGGTCGAGGCCATTGCCCGGCTGATTCCCGGCGTCATTGGCAACCCGGAATCCCTGGTGGAGGAATCCCACTCGGATCTCCTGCTGGAATACCCGGTTTACACCAAGCCTGCCGCGTGGCGCGGCCGCGAAGTTCCCGAGGTCCTGCTTGGCGGAAACCACCAGCGCGTGGCCCGGTTCCGCCGCGACGAGCAGATCAAGCGCACGGCCGCCCGCCGCCCGGATCTGATCACCCAGATGGATGTCCAGAGCTTGAATCGCCGTGACCGCGATGCCCTGTGGCACAACGGTTTTGCTGTGGTCGACGGGGCCATCACCCCGAAATCCGAACTGGATTGGGCCACCGGCGCAGGCACCGGGGAGAGCGGCGGCAGCTGAAGGATGCCTGGCCAAAGCCGGGCAAGAGGCCAACATCACGGCAGCAGGAATTTGGCTGGACTCGCGCGAACCCCGGTGATACGGCATAATTGTTTCTTGGCGTGTTTTTGTCTGGCTCCTGCCGCAGGGGGAAGACCGGATCTAAAAGAACCGCCGCATCGACTGCTAGAGCCAGTCGGTGGTAAACGTTCCGGGGAGTTCGCCAGGCCTGAGGCCGGCGATGGGCCCCGCTACGAGGATTCGGTGACCTGCGGCATTGATCCTAGGAGATGCAACATGCATATTCTTGACTCCGTCGATGCAGCTTCGCTGCGTTCAGACATCCCAGCTTTCGGTCCTGGCGACACCCTGAAGGTGCACGTCAACATCATCGAAGGCAAGAACTCGCGCGTCCAGGTTTTCCAGGGCTACGTTTTGGGCCGCCAGGGCCAGGGCGTTGGCGAAACCTTCACCGTCCGCAAGGTTTCCTTCGGCACCGGTGTTGAGCGTACCTTCCCGGTTCACTCCCCAATCATCGAAAAGATCGAGGTTGTGACCAAGGGCGACGTTCGTCGTGCAAAGCTGTACTACATGCGCGATCGTCACGGCAAGGCTGCTCGCATCCGCGAGAAGCGTGACTTCAACACAAAGAAGTAATCTGCGTTCTTCGATGAACCAGATTGCCCGCAGCGAGCGAGCAATGGTGAAGCGCCGGGCCTTTTCATGGGTCTGGCGCTTCGCTGTACTCGCCATCATTCTTGGCCTTTTGAGCACCATCATCTTCCGCGCGACGGTGATCGACCTCTACCATATCGACTCCAACTCCATGCAGCCTACCCTGAATCCGGGCCAGAGCATCGCCGTTGACCGCCGCGCCTACCGGGACGCGCCGCCGCAGCGCGGGGACGTGATCGTCTTCGACGGGCGCGGTTCCTTCCTGCCCTACGCCAGGGACGGTTTCGCCGACGATCTGCTCGGCGCCTTCAGCCTGGCAGGAACCGGAAGCAAGTACGTCAAACGCGTCATCGGCATTGGGGGAGACACCGTCGAATGCAAGGGGTCCAACTGCCAGATCACCGTTAATGGCCAGCCCATCAGCGAGCCCTATATCTTTGCCGGCAACGCACCGAGCGACCAGGAATTCTCGGTGAAGGTCCCCGAAGGACGCTTGTGGGTCATGGGCGATCACCGCTCCACGTCCAAGGACTCGCGGTCATTGCTCGGGGCCAGTGGCGGGGGAATGATCAGCGTCGACCGCGTCACCGGCAAGGCAACGAGCATTGCCTGGCCGCTAAGCCAGAAGGCGGCCATCAATTGATTTGCTGGATATGTACCTTTGATTAACTGTGCCGGATGGGGAGAACTCCCCATCCGGCACAGTTGTTTTTTAATTATGCAGATATTCATGTCGGTCGTTGGCATCAAGCTGATTCTGTGAGTTTCGTATGCAACTTTTGCGCGTATTCACAGAATTGGCGACTCTGACTAGGGCGTAGAAAGATAATTCCAATATTAAACCAATGGGCCCTTCCGTTGGAATGTGATCTGGTCGAAGTTCGACCACGCCTATTGACTAGGTGATTTGGCTGGCGAGGTTTGTATTTTCGTTTGATTCGGCACTTGAAAACCATAGTGTCAAGCGGCTAGTGTTTCATTTTGGTAACAACACCTGTGCCTAGATGCGCGCCCAGAGGTAGGGGCCGCGAGGGCACTCGCACCATAAATGTGGGAGAAGCATTAATGCCAAATCCAAATAACAAGACTGCGCAACGTGGCCTCGTTGCTGCAGCCGCTACCGCTTTGGTAGTTGGCAGCAGCTTCATGCCGGCCGTTGCCGCGCAGGAGACGAAGGGTTCGCCTTCTCCGTCGGCCTCCTCAAGCGAGGCCAACAGCGCAAGTTCGTCCGCCACGGAAAATTCGGTGGATACCACCGGACTGCCGGAGGCCATCGAGCGCGACCTGGACAAGTCGGTTGACGAGTACCTGGAAGACTCGAAGTCCAGCGAGACCGCTGCAGCAGTTGACAAGAATCTTGAAGACGAAGGTATCGAAGCTCGTTCGTCTGTCGAGGGCGGCAAAGTTGAGATCGAGGTCAGCAAGAAGGACGCTGCCAAGGCCAAGGCAATCGTCGAAGCCTCCAAGGCTTCTGTTTCCCTGGAAATCAACAAGAACAACCTGTCTACTGCTGAGGGCGTCTACAAGGAGCTCGTCGACAATGTTGACAGCACCGAGTTGAGCCGCCTGACCGCGATCGTGGAAACCACGGTCAAGGGGCAGAAGGTCGTCAAGATCATCGCCTCGGGTCCTGGCTCGATCGAGGGACAGAAGCGCGAGATCACCAAGAAGGTAGTCGCTGAAGGCGAATTGTCCTTGGAGCAGTTCGCAGAGCATGTGGCAGCCTCTGACGTCGTCTTTGCCCCATCGGAAAAGGACGGCAACGGTGCTGCCAAGCCCGGAGCCAATGAAGACATCTATGGCGGCATGGGCTACGCGATCGGCCAGAACGGCCAAGCTCCCGCTTCACGCTGCTCGATCGGCTTCAACGCCTGGGATGCCAGCGGCAAGAACGCCATCCTGAGCGCCGGTCACTGCACCGAAGACGGCTCCATGACCGACACCTATGTCCTGGAAGCAAACGCTCCGAACGACTTCCTCGGCTACACCGACGCACTGGGCACATTCGGTTTCGCCCAGTTCGGCGGCCCTGGCAACTCGGGCTACCCGGTTGACGCGACCTGGGAAGACGTAGATACCGAGAACCCTGGCACCGACATTTCGGTGGTTGAATCGATCAACCCTGCGCTGAACCTTCACGCAGCCGTTTCGCAGTGGCCTGCAGGAGGCGACGAGCGCGACCAGGTTATCAAGGTTACCGATGTAGCTGCCGGCGCTGTTGGCGCTGAAGCCTGCTCTTCGGGTGCAACCACCGGGTGGAGCTGCTCGACCATCACCGGCGAGGGCATCTTCTTCGTCCAGGGCATGGACGGCACCTTGCGTGACGTCTGGGGATACACTGCAGATAACCCGGGCCAGGATGTCCTGGACCAGGGTGACTCGGGCGGTGCCGTATTGATCGGCAACAAGGCCATCGGCATTAACTCCGCTAACGGTCCTGGCGAAGACGGCGCGGAAGATACCGCTGATGACATCGCCATGTACACCGGCCTGAAGGACGCGCTGACTCGTATTGATGGAGTCAAGGACTACCAGGTCAAGCTCTTCATCAATGCTCCTGCCATCACCACTGAAAACGGTTCAGAGGTGGAAGCTGGAAGCGACATCTCCGGCAACGTCAAGGACGCGTCAGAAGGCACCCAGGTTGACGTAATCGTCAACGGCGAAGTCGTGGACACCGTGACGGTTGACTCCAACGGAGACTTCACGTTCTCTGCACCAGAACAGACTGGCGCATACGAGTTCACCTTGCAGGCGCACAAGGGCTTCGACAAGTCGGCAACCACGAACGGCAACGTCATCGTTGTAGCCGTTCCAACTCCGACCCCGACTCCAACGCCGACCCCGACTCCTACGCCAACCCCGACTCCAACTCCTACTGAGGAGCCTTCGGAGTCGGCAACGCCTACCGAGACTGCTACTGAGGAGCCTTCGGAGTCGGCAACGCCAACTGAGACTGCTACTGAGGAGCCTTCGGAGTCGGCATCGCCAACTGAGACTGCTACTGAGAAGCCTTCCGAGTCGGCATCGCCAACTGAGACTGCTACTGAGAAGCCTTCCGAGTCGGCATCGCCAACTGAGACCGCTTCTGAGGAGCCTTCCGAGTCCGAGACCGAAGAGTCTTCGGAAGCTCCACAGGACGACGAGTCCAACGAGCCAACCAAGTCGGCAACGCCAAAGGAAACTCCTAAGAAGGACGATCCACTGGCCGACACCGGTTCGAGCAGCGCTCCTTTGATCGCTGCAGGTGGCGCCTTGGCTCTGGTCGGTGCAACCTTCCTCCTGTTCCGCCGCGGCAACCGCCGCCACGGCTAAGGAACGAATTACCCATAGGTTCTAGGAACCTCTGAAAGTGTCCCGCTACTTCACCACAGGTAGCGGGACACTTTTTAGTTAGTGCACATGTGGCTCACTGACTGTTTTACGAAAAGGCCTATAGCCTCGAAGTCAAGAAGGCTATGGGTACGCAAAAACCGAGGTGCAATTATGAATTTCAACTCCAGAACATCCCGCACTCCATTGGCGCTGGCCTCCACGGCCCTCATGGCGAGCTTGCTGCTGACCGGTTGCGGGCAAGGAACGGACCCAGGAACCAAAGAGTCCTCGGGCGCCGCGACTTCTGCTCCCACCGCGCCCTCCGAGAACCAAAGCGAGAATTCCGTGGACCAAAACGCGCTGCTGAAGATCAACGACAAGCTTTCCGCAGACCTCGGCGAAAACTATGTCCAGGGCTGGATCAAGAACGGCAAGCTGCACGTGTCGACAACTGATGAAGGCCAGCTCGCTGCGATCGAAGAAGCCGGCGCCGTCGGGCATATCGTGAAGCACAGCAGCCAGGAACTGCGCCAGGCCATCGAAAAGATCATGACGTGGCAGGGCAAGCAGGAGAACCCGATCCGCAATTCGATCCACGCCTATTCGTTGAATCCTGAAACCGGCGGCATTACGCTCTCCGTGGACAAGAGCCAGATCGAAGCGATCAGCAAGCTGATCGAAGCTGATCAGCCAGTCGGCGATATCCCCGTGGATTTCAAGTCCAGCGGCGGTATAGGCTCGCCCGCCAACTCGTAGCTGGTTTCCTCTCCGATGACCCGCCCGCGCGGGAGCAGAACACTATTTCGCAACGGCCAGCCCGCAAAGGGCTGGCCGTTGTTGCGTCCCACACCGTTCAGGCGAAGCCGATAATGAACGATTCGCCACCGGCTGGCACGTAAGATGGGGTGTGTTACGCGATATTGGAAGGTACTAATCGAACTGTGAGCGCCGCACCAGCTGAAAATCCCCAGGACAAGGGACCGCTATACAAGATATGGCGCTTCATCCGTGAAATCGCCATCATCGTGGTTATAGCCTTGGCGCTCTCCTTCGTGATCAAGACCTTCTTCTTCCGCGCTTATTACATTCCTTCGGGCTCCATGGAGCACACCTTGGAAGTCAACGACCGCATCTTCGCGAACCTGATGGTCCCCGGCCCCTTTGAACTGAACCGCGGCGATGTGGTGGTTTTCCGCGACGACCTGGGCTGGCTGCCGCCATTGGCGCAGTCGCCCACGGCGTTTGAAAACGTGCTCTCCTTCGTGGGAATCCTTCCTGCCGCCGACGAGCAGTACCTGGTCAAGCGCATCATCGGCATGCCAGGAGACACTGTCGAATACGATGCGGCCGTCGGCAAGCTCATGATCAATGGCGAAGCGATCGACGAACCCTATATCTACACCGGGAACCAGCCATCGGATATGGAATTCTCGGTCACCGTGCCAGAAGGCAAGATCTGGGTCATGGGCGATCATCGTGCAGCCAGCGCCGACTCGCGCTTCCACACCGATATCGAAGGCGGATTTGTGGACATGGACTCCGTACAGGGCCGGGCCTCCATCATTTCGTGGCCAACCTCGCGCTGGGGCACCATCGACTCCCACGATGAAGTCTTCGCCAACGTTCCGGCCCCGGCCAGCAACTAGCCTGCCAGCGATCATGACAGCCACCAAGAACCAGCCCACCACCCTCGACCACGAACGCGCGCTGGCGGCGCGCCACGGCGTGCGCTTTATTGGCGCGGTCGACGAGGTAGGCCGCGGAGCTTTGGCCGGGCCAATTACCGTGGGCATTACCGTGATCGACATCGAGAGCGTGCGTGAATTCCCGGAACTGCGCGACTCGAAGCTCTTGCGCCCGGAAACGCGCGAAGAGCTGGTGCCCAAGGTGCGTGACTGGGCCGTGGGCCACGGCGTCGGCCATGCCTCCGCCCAGGAGATCGATGCCCTGGGCGTCACCGCCGCCTTGCGCCTGGCCGGAACCCGCGCCGTGGAGCAATGCGCCGTCGCACCCCAAGCCATCCTGCTGGACGGAAGCTACGACTGGCTGACCGCCCCGGAACCGGACCTTTTTGATGTGCTCGCCGACGAGCGCGAACCGGTGGGCCTGCACTTGCCGCTGGCCACCATCATCAAGGGCGATATGACCTGCCAGGCGATTGCTGGGGCCTCTATCCTGGCCAAGGTGGAACGCGATGGCATCATGACCGATCTGGCCGTGTCCCACCCCGACTTCGGCTGGGAAATCAACAAGGGCTACGCAACCGCCGCGCATCGTGCGGCAATCAGTGCACAGGGCCCCTGCGATTACCACCGCAAAAGCTGGAACTTGACTTCGCAGGCCGACTCGGCCCATGGTGAAGCCACAACAAAGAAAGCAAAGTGATGGCTGGCGACGATCTGGAAAACTACGAGTCCGACATGGAACTGCAGCTGTACCGCGAGTACAAAACTGTGGTGGGGCTTTTCAATTACGTGGTCGAGACCGAACGGCGGTTCTACCTGGCCAACCAGGTAGACGTCAAAACGCTGAGCAACGCCGGCGAAGTCTACTTCGAGCTGAATCTCACCGACGCGTGGGTGTGGGACATCTACCGGCAAGGGCGTTTTGTGAAGTCCGTGAAGGTGCTGACGTTCAAGGACGTCAACGTCGAGGAACTGAATCGTGACGAGCTGCAGATCCCCAAAGAGGGGCTGGACTCCTAGCGCCGGTTTTCCACACTCCGCTTGCCTGCGGCGCACGCGCGGGGATGAAGCTCCGAAAATGTTGAGGACCAATAGTCCAAACATTCAGGAGCCATTATGCGCACCGCGGCACAACGATTGGGCGCGGCCGGGGAACTGGCCGCCGCCAATTACCTCAGCGACCACCAGTATGAAATCCTCGACCGGAACTGGCGCTGCTCCGCTGGGGAGCTGGATGCCGTGGCTCGCGCCGGCAACGGCCAGATTGTGGCCGTCGAGGTTAAAACGCGGTCCTCAACCCGCTTTGGCACCGGCTTTGATGCCATCACCGCGCAGAAGTACCGCAGGCTTCACAGGCTACTGATACTTTGGGCCCAAGCCCACCGGACATTCATCGCCGAACCCCGCGTTGATATTCTCGAGGTCTATCCCCAAGGCCCGGGGTACACCTTCCTTCTGCATCAATCGGTGCAAGCATGAGCACTGCACGAACCAGCGCTGCGGCCATCCACGGGGTCAGCGTGTCGCTGATAGAAGTGGAAGCCGATCTCGGAAACGGCATCCCTGGCTTCATCATCCTGGGATTGCCGGATGCCTCGCTGAATGAAGCACGGGAACGTATCAAGGCGGCGGCGCGGAACACCGGCATTCCGCTGGCCAACCGCAAACTGACGGTTAATCTGTCCCCGGCGACCCTGCCCAAATACGGTTCCGCCTTTGATCTGGCCATTCTTGTCGCCGCGCTGGCTGCCGATCACCAATTGCTCGCCAGTCCCTCCACGCTGTACCTGGCCGAGCTTGGCCTGGATGGCACCTTGCGTGCCGTTCCCGGTGTTCTGCCCGCAGTTCAACTGGCCAACGAACATGGATTAGATCGTGTCATTGTGGCTGAAGCCAATGGCAATGAGGCACGGCTGGTTGAGGGAATCGAGGTGAAGTCCGCCCGGCATCTGGGGCAAGTGCTGGAATTCTGTGGCGCGCAGAAGGAACTGATCACTATGCATTTGCACCACCCGGGCCCTGCCGTCGCCCCGGCGCAATCCACTCTGGCCAGCGCCAGACATGACGAGGCAGACCTGCAGCTGGTCAACGGCCAGCAGGAAGCGCGCCTGGCGCTGGAACTCGCAGCTGCCGGGGGACACCACCTGATCATGGTTGGTCCGGCAGGCGCCGGGAAAACCATGCTGGCCAAATGCCTGCCCACGATCATTCCCCCGCTGGATGACAGCCAGGCCCTGGAGGCCACAGCAGTGCATTCCATTACCAGCGGTGCAATGCACGAGGTCAACGAGCTGCAGCGCACCCCGCCCTTCGTCGCACCACACCACACCTCTTCGCTGTCGGCGCTGATTGGCGGTGGAACTGCGCAGCTGATTCCCGGGGCGATAACGCGGGCCCATCACGGGATCCTGTTTTTGGACGAAGCCGCCCAGTTTAATACCGGCGTTCTTGACGCGCTTCGCCAACCCATCGAGGAAGGCTATATAAACCTGGCCCGGGCCAGAAGCCATCAGCGATTGCCCGCCCGATTCCAGCTCATCCTCGCATCCAATCCCTGCCCTTGCGGGAGGAACTTCGGGACGGGAACCGGCTGCACGTGCACGCCCATGGCCCGCCGGCGCTACTTCGCCAGGCTATCCGGGCCCATTCTGGATCGCGTTGACCTGCAAGTTCGAGTGAATCCGGTACACCAATCGCAGCTGTTGAGTACCACGCAGAATGAATCCAGCGCCGTAGTTCGAGAACGAGTCCGCACAACAAGGGAGCGCAGCCAGGAGCGGCTTCGCCCCTTCGCCATTAGCTGCAATGCCCAAATTCCAACGCAAATACTGCGCCATGAGCTGAGATACCCGGCAAAAACCAAGGCCGCTTTGGAACAACTTGCTGCTCGCCACGGGCTTTCGGCCCGAGGAATCCACCGTCTGCTGCGGGTGGCCTGGACAGTCGCCGACCAACAACAGCACGCAGCTCCCACCGAAGACGACTTGGCCGTTGCAGCGCATCTGCGCCAAAGTCTTGAGAATAGTTAGGCCATCGAATGTCCATCAATTCACATCCTGTTCCAGTGGACGATCGCACGAATCAGGAACGGCTGACATATGCGCACTTGAACCAGCTGATTGAGCCCAACGACTACACCGCGAGTGCCCTGCTGGAACTCATGAGCCCCCAGGAACTGCTTGCACTGATTCGAAGAGCAGACTTCGTGCCATGGGGGCTCAAGCCCCAGGTTGACGACATCCTCGGGGTGAAGACCACCTCGAATATGGCGCAGGACCTGAAAGCCGCGCTGACCCGTTGGCGCAAGAGGCTGCCGCTGAGCAACCCCGTGGCCGCACTGGATACCGCGGCCCGGCATAATGGAGGGCTGCTGATCCCAACGGACCCAATGTGGCCAACTCAGCTTGACGACCTCAACCTGGGACGACCCCTGTGCCTATGGTGGCGGGCCAGTGAACCGCAACTTCTTGCCGGAGCACAGGTAGCGAAGAATGTAGCGATCGTCGGCTCTCGAGATGCCAGTGACTATGGCGACCAGGTGACCTTCGACCTTGGCAGGACCCTTGCCACGCATGGGTACACCATCGTCTCCGGGGGAGCCTACGGCATCGATGCCAGCGCCCACCGGGCAGCGCTGACAGTTGAAGACTGGGCCTACCCGAACCCGCCGACCATTACCGTGATGGCCGGCGGTATCGATCGGCTCTATCCATCAGGCAATAGCAACTTGCTCAACCAAATTGTCGCGCGGGGCGTCCTGCTGTCGGAAGTCCCGCCGGGGACCACATCAGCTCGTTTTCGATTCTTGAACCGCAACCGGATCATTGCCGCCTTGAGCAGGCTGGTTATCGTCGCGGAGGCACGACACCGCTCTGGAGCACTGAATACAGCCAGCCATGCGGTTGAGCTAGGCCGCGATGTCGCAGCCGTCCCCGGAAGCGTGTTCGCTCCGAATTCCGCCGGCTGCCACCGGCTGATCGCCGAGGGAAGCGCCGCGCTGCTTGCTTCACCGCAAGATGCCCTCGCGCTCGTCGGCGCCGACCGCAGCACCCAGGCTTCACGCGTGGATCAGGTGCCCCAGAGACCAACAGATCAGCTGGGCCGCGATGAAGGCATGGTCTACGACGTCATGTCGTTTTCCAAGTCGCTGCTGGTTGATGAAATTTCAGCGCGCAGTGGTGTGCCGATGATTCAAACGCTGCAGGCGGTAGCCCGCCTGGAGGCACTCGGGCTGGCCAGCACCGATGGCCTATCGTGGAAACTGGTCTACCAGGGCAACTAGCTGCCTTCGGGTAAGCTCGGTGGTGATGAAGCACGATCCTGCCTCGAAGCGCTCCACCGGCCCGTCGGCAAAATTCTCCGAACCCGTGGCCGACTATTTGGAGTACCTGCAGCGCGAACGCGGCCGCAGCGAAAATACCCTGCGCGCCTACGACGTAGATCTCCGAAATCTCGGACAGTTCCTCAACGAACACGCCGGTGATCCGGCACTGAAGCAGATTTCTGTCCAAATGCTTCGAGACTGGCTGGCTTACCTGCATGAGTCCGCAGTTTCTCGGACAACATTGGCCCGCCGCATCTCCGCGGTGAAAAACTTCTTCGCTTGGGCATTGAAGAACCACCTGGTTGAGAATGATCCGGCCTTGCGATTGGCAGCACCGAAAAAAGAGCGGCGGCTGCCGCACATACTTCAGCCCAGCCAGATCGACAGGCTCCTGTCGGAACATGCTGGTCCTACAGAAGAAAACGAGGCAGCCAGGCAGAAAGGAGATGGAACCGACCAGGATCCCAAAGCCAGGGCGATCCAGTGTCGAGACAGGGTCATTGCAGAATTGCTCTACGCTTCGGGACTGCGCATCAGTGAGCTGGTTGCCTTGGATATCGCGGATATCGATTTTGAGCGAAGGACGTTGAGAGTCCTTGGTAAAGGCAATAAGGAGCGGATGGTGCCCTTCGGCAAACCTGCCGAGCGGGTGATTATTGAATGGATACGCTCCTACCGACGTGTCGTGGCCGCAGAGCAGGCGGGGGACGCCTTGCTGGTCGGAGTTCGCGGTTCCAGGCTGAATGTTCGACAGGCGCGTGAAGTCATTGCCAGCGCCCTGCGCTCACTTGGCGACACCTCCGCCAGCGGGCCCCACGCCTTACGCCATACAGTCGCCACCCATTTGCTCGATGGAGGCGCTGACCTGCGTGCGGTGCAAGAGTTCCTCGGGCACGCATCGCTTGCCACTACCCAGCTCTATACGCATGTTTCCGTGGATCGATTGCGGCAAAGTTACCGCCAAGCACACCCTCGGGCCTGAAGATTTTCGTCCAATCTGTGAATTTAGCCCGCCTGGGTGGCGAAAAGTGCTGTTCATCGGGCAAAATAGAACTATCGGCGGCGATAGCACCAGTTCGATGTTGACGTAGGGGAAGACGATCAACACCGCAACGGAGGATGGCATGTCTGCACCGATGACCAGAGGCGTGATATTTGTACATTCCGCCCCTGCTGCACTATGCCCGCACCTGGAATGGGCAATTGGGTCCGTGCTCGGAACTCCAGTCAAGATGGACTGGACCGAACAGCACGTAGCACCCGGATTTTGTCGCGCCGAAATTGAGTGGGTAGGCCCTCAGGGAACTGGCGCACTGCTCACCAGTGAAATGCATGGATGGCAGCATTTGCGTTTCGAAATCACAGAGGATCCAAGCCCCGGCGCCGACGGCAGCCGTTGGTCCGTAACTCCAGACTTGGGGATCTTCCACGCGACCGTTGATGTTGCTGGCAACATCATGGTCGGCGAGGAAAGAATCCGCTGGGCCTATGAAAAGGGCGATGGAAACCCGTCAATTTTCTATCAAGAAATGTCCATCGCACTGGGCGAAGCCTGGGACGAGGAACTCGAGCCATTCCGCCATTCAGGCGATGAAGCACCTGTACGATGGCTCAACCAGGTGGTTTAGCAACTGGTTTTAATGTCTCTGGGTGAGTTTACAACTGCACTCATTTAGACCCCGGTGGTGCGGGGTTGTTACCACGAGAAGTGGGATTCCATATTGGGATCCCACTTCTTGGTTTTACCCTGAAGACATAGTCAGGCGCGCGTCCAGGATGCTAGACTCATTGGCGATGAAGACCAGTCAGGCTCCAGGCAGCCACTCCCGGAACGGCTATCTGGTCGTTCCCTGATCCGCGGACCACCCTTTCACCGGAAGATTCAAGCTACAGAATTTTCGGACATATTTTGAAAGGGACAGATGACCGCGCAATTCAACCACACAATTATCGCTTCAACGGATCCACAGCGCATGGCAGAGTTTACACTGACTTGCTCGAAGCGAAGCCCGCCCCCAGTTGGGGACCATTCTGCAACATCAGCCTTGACGGTGGGGTGTTGCTGCAGTTTGCGACGCCACCGATTGATTTTCCGCCTCAGCACTATGCGTTCCTGCTCAACGAAGCGCATTTTGACCGCGCTTACCAAAAAATTTGCGCAACGGAGCACGAGCATTGGGCCGACCCGCAACGCCTGCACCCCGGAGCAATCAATCATGAGCACGGTGGCAGGGGAGTCTATTTGCTAGACCCATCGGGACATTATCTGGAACTGATCACGAACGAATACATCCCGCGATGAGGTCACCGGACGACGTCGAAAACATTCTTCTGGATACCATTCGAATATGTTTGTGAATCCACGAGCTTGAGCTTTTGCGCGTCCATGCTTTCCTGGCTGAACAGGCGCTTGCCTGCACCGAGCAGAACCGGGAAAACCAGGAGGTTGTACCGGTCAATAAGCTGATGTTCTTGGAGGGAACGAACCAAGGTTGCCGAACCATGGATGCTGATGGGTCCACCCTCGCCCGCGCGGAGGCGTGCGACGTCGGAGATCGAACGCAGGATGGTTGTCTCGCCCCAGTTGTCTACGAGATCCTTCTCGGCCAGCGTTGTGGAAAGCACGTATTTCGGCATGGCGTTATAGTGCGGAAATTCCTCGGTCATCGATGGCCAGATGGGGGAGAAGGCCTGGTAGCTGATTCTGCCCAGCAACATGGCTGAAGCTTCAGCCTGTTCGGTGCCCTTCAGTTCGTATGCGGCTGGATCGAACTCGACACTATTCATGGTCCAGCCGGAATTGCGGTATTCGGGTTCGCCGCCTGGAGCTTCAACGACTCCGTCGAGCGAGACAAATGCGGTTGCGATGAGTGTGCGCACGAGGGTGGCTCCTGAGCTGATCGAAGTAACAAGTTCCCACGCCAGGTGGGCGGATCTTGAGCGTAACAAGCACAGGTGCGATCAGACAACGCTTTGCCGAAGAAGCCAGAGAATTAAAGCAGGATGGGCTGGTCCAAGGAATCCCTTGGACCAGCCCATCGGCTATTCGGTTGCACGCAACCGGGATATTGCTAGACGCTGCGGATAGCGACAACTGCGTTGTGGCCACCGAAACCGAATGAGTTGTTCAGTGCCACGATGGTGCCCTCGGCTGGAAGTGCTTCCGGCTGGCCGGTGACTACCTTCAGCGGGATCGCTGGATCCTGGTTATCCAAGTTGATCGTCACAGGGGTGGTGCGGTGGTAGACAGCCAGCGCGCACAGGACCGATTCAACGGCACCTGAGGCGCCAAGCAGGTGGCCCATCTGCGACTTGGTCGCCGAGACCCAGACATTGTCCAGCTGATCGCCCAGGGCGTTCTTCAAGGCGGTGTATTCCGGAGCGTCGCCCACCGGGGTGGAGGTTGCGTGCGCGTTGACGTGCACGACGTCCTCTGGCTGGATGCGGCCGTCGAACATGGCGGCCTTCAGCGCGCGGGTAGCACCCGAGCCATCTGGATCCGGAGCGGTGATGTGGTGTGCATCAGAGGTGACCGACGATCCGGCCAACTCGGCGTAGATGCGGGCGCCACGAGCCAATGCGTGCTCTTCGGCTTCCAGCACCAAGGCGCCAGCGCCTTCACCCATCACGAAGCCATCTCGATCGATGTCGTACGGGCGGGAGGCCTTGGCAGGATCGTCATTGCGGCGCGAGAGGGCATGCATCGAGGAGAAAGCAGCCATTGGCATGGGGTGGATGGCTGCTTCAGCGCCACCAACCATCACGACATCCGCCTTGCCCGAGCGGATCAGTTCCAGGCCAACGTGCATGGCCTCGGTGCCCGAAGCGCATGCGGAGACCGGGGTGTGGGCGCCACCGGCGGCACCCAGGTCCAGGGACACCGCAGCGGCTGGGCCGTTGGGCATCAGCATCGGGACAGTCATTGGCAAAACGCGGCGGGGGCCCTTTTCGCGCAGGGTGTCCCAGGCGTTCAGCAGGGTCCAGACACCGCCGATGCCGGTAGCGAAGGCCACGGCAAGCTTGTTCTGGTCGATGTCTTCCTTGCTCAGGCCGGAGTCGGCCCATGCTTCGCGCGAGGCAACGACAGCGAACTGCGTGGAAGGATCCATGCGCTTGGTTTCCGGGCGGGTGAGAACCTCGGTTGGTTGAACGGAAGCGCGCGCAGCGAAGGTGACCGGAAGGTCGTATTCCTTCACCCAGGCATCATCCAGGGTTGCGGCGCCGGAGACGCCCTTCAAAGCGTTGGCCCAGAGGGTGGGGACGTCCCCGCCGATTGGGGTGGTGGCTCCGAGACCGGTGATCACTACTTTGCGCGCCATCATCAAACTCTCTACTGTGCGATTAAGAAATTTAGGGGGCCGGCTTGACGTACCGGCCGATGCGCACGGCTTGCCCGCGCAACGGTGTGGCGATTAACGCCGAAAGCTTAGGCCTGAACCGAAGCGATGAAGCTGACAGCGTCGCCCACGGTCTTCAGGTTCTTGACTTCCTCGTCCGGAATCTTAACGTCGAACTTCTCTTCTGCCTCTACGACGATGGTCATCATCGAGATCGAGTCGATGTCCAGGTCCTCGGTGAAGGACTTGTCCAGCTGCACGTCTGCTTCGTCCAGGCCGGTCTCGGAGTTGACGATTTCGGCGAGGCCCGCCAGGATTTCTTCGTTGCTAGCCATGGATGGCTCCTTTTCTTCAGTTGCCGGAGGACTCCGGTGTTCTTTGTGGCTGAAACAGATCCCTGCGGACAGGTTCCCGTCGCGAGCCGATGTGCTGAAACGAAGGTGCATGAATCACGCACCGCAGTTTCGTCGGTTTAAAGCTTAGGCCAGAGATGAGCCCGCCGGTGGCATCATGGCTGGTTCGGCGCGCAAATCTTTGAGTTCTGCCGGTTAGCTGGCAGTGTGCTCGGCGATGAAGGCCTGGGCGGCTTCAAGGTCGGCAGGCGACTTGACCGCGAGGGTCTTCACGCCCTTCAGCCCGCGGCGGGCCAAGCCCACCAGGGTGCCAGCTGGTGCCAGTTCCAAGACTCCGGTGACGCCGGCTTCGGCCAGGGTCTCCATGCACAGATCCCAGCGCACCGGGCGGGAGACCTGGGCTACCAGGGAGTCGAGGTTGGCCTGGCCGTCAGCGACCGGCTGGCCATCGAAGTTCGAGAGCAGGCGCACGCTCGGGTCAGCGGGCGTGAGGGTATCGGCCAATTCCTTCAAGGTGCCCACCGCTGGCTGCATGTGCGAGGTGTGGAATGCGCCGGCGACCTTTAAGGGGATCACACGGGCCTTGGCCGGTGGATTCTCGACCAGTTCGGCCAGCTGTTCGGTGGTTCCCGCGGCAACGATCTGCCCGCCGCCATTGGCGTTGGCCGGGGTGAGCCCGAAACCGTCCAAAGTCGCGAGGACCTCTTCAGGATCGCCACCGAGCACGGCGGCCATGCCGGTCGGGGTGGCTGCGGCCGCTTCGGCCATGGCATTGGCGCGGACCTTGACGAAGTTCATTGCATCGGATTCAGCCAAGGCTCCAGCCAGTGCCGAAGCAGTGATTTCGCCAACCGAGTGGCCGGCAACGATGCTGCCTGCTGGCAAGTGATCGCCGAACAGCGCACGGGCGGTCACCAGGCCTGCGGCGACAATCAGCGGCTGCGCGACGGCGGTGTCCTTGATGGTCTCTTCGTCGGAGACGGTTCCGTGGGCGGTGAGGTCGCGCTCGGTAATGGCGCTCAGGGCTGCCAGATGATCGGCAACACCCTCAACTTCGAGCCATTCGGCGAGGAAACCTGGGGTCTGGGAGCCCTGTCCGGGGCAAACGATTGCTAACACTCTTACAGCTTTCCAAATTCTAGGAGCTTTTCGCGCTTCATTTCGGTACCAAGCTCAAGGTGGCTATTTGTAGGAACTCTACAAAACAGTATCCCATGCCCCACCGGAATTCCCATGTAATGCGCTATGAGCGAGCAAAATGGTGTTGTGCGCCATGCCCATTCTTTGGGTGAAGCCTACAAGTTGAACTCGTGGAGACGGCCGTAGAGCAATGCGGACTGGAGCACAAAAGCGTCACGCGGCACCAGGGGGTCCCAGCCGCTGACCTCGCTGACCCGCTTGAGCCGATAACGCACGGTATTGGCATGGACAAAGAGCTCGCGCGCGGTGCCTTCCAGCGAATGCCCCAGCGCCAGATAGCTGGAGAGGGTTTCAAGCAGCCCGTTGGAGGCTTGCTGCAGCGGCTGATACACCTGTTCGATCAGCGCCGTGCGTGCCAGCTGATCGCCATTGCACGCGCGTTCGGGCCACAGGTCATCGGTGCTGACCGGATTGGGCGCCTGCGGCCAGGCGCGTGCCGCGCTGTAGCCGGCGACCGCGGCCACCGCGGCATGGTGCATGTCCTTGACGGTGGCGGCCAGCGGCGAGTACACCACCGGACCCGGGCCGAAGAACCGGGTGAAGCGGGTGAGGTCGACGTCGTCGAATTTGGTATCCGAGAGCATTAGCACCGAGCGGTCGCCGAGCACCCCCACCAGCGAATCGCGTGAATAGCGGGTGGCGACCCGGCGCAAGGTCGTGACGAAGGTGGCCGAATTGGCCGCCGGCGTGGTGCCCACCAAGATGCGGATGTCCTTTTGCGACTTCCAGCCGATGGCGGCAATCCGCGAAGCCAGCGAGTCATGGGGCTCGCCGTGGAGCACCGCATCCACCACGTGGGCCTCCAGCCGGGAGTCCCAAGCGCCACGGGTTTCGGCAGCACGCGCGTAGACATCTGCGGCGGCAAAGGCCACCTCGCGGGAGTAGCGCAGCACCGCCTCGCGCAGGGCGGCCTGCTCGGACTCCGTGGCGATATCCGGAACCTGGGATTCGACCACTTCCACGATGGTGCGCAGCAGCCCCAAGGCCTTTTGCAGCGAGATCGAACGGGTCAATTCGGTGGGAGCTGCACCAAAGACGTCGGTGACCACCCATGATGGGGTGGAGGACGGATCCTCGTACCAGGTGACAAAAGTGGAGATGCCCTTTTGGGCGATCAGGCCCAGGGCCGCGCGCTCGTTCGGATCCAGCGAGCGGTACCAGGGCAGCTGCTGGTCAAGATACTTCAGGGCCGTGGTGGACAGGACCCCGATATGGCTTTGGAGCCGCTTGAGCGTTTGCGGGCTCGGCGGCTGTGACTGGCTGGATCGGTTTTTCGGCGTGGCGGCTTCGAGTTCGGGACTCATGCTCTCAAGCTTAGTGATTTTTCCTCCGCCATGCCCATGCCAAGGAGGGTGATTAAAAAGCTCCTGCCCCGCAGCGGAAAATCCGTTGCGGGGCAGGAGCCGATCTGGCACAAGTGCCGACCCGTGGGTGCTTAGGCGTCGCCGCCAGCGTTGCCGGACTTGCCGGCGTTCGGGTTGTTCAGATCGTACTTGGCGTGGGCCTTCACTGCGGTGTCCGCAGGGATCTCGCCGCGCTCAACCAGCGACTGCAAGGTCTGGACCACCAGCGAGTGGGCATCGATCTTGAAGAAGCGGCGGGCCGCTGCACGGGTGTCCGAGAAGCCGAAGCCGTCCGCGCCCAGGGTGTGGAATTCACCTGGCACGTAGGGGCGGATCTGCTCGGGCACGGCGCGCATGTAGTCGGTGGTCGCGATGACCGGGCCCGGTGTGGACTCCAGCTTGCTGGTCACGTACGGGGTGCGGCGAGCCTTGGAAGGATCGATGAGCACCTCGGCGTCGGCGTTCTGGCCGTCGCGGGCCAGTTCGTTCCACGAAGTCACCGACCAGACATCGGCGGAAACACCCCACTCTTCGGCGAGGATTTCCTGTGCTTCCAGTGCCCATGGCACGGCCACGCCGGAGGCCAGCAGCTGTGCGCGCGGGCCGTCGGTGGTGGCTTCCTTGAGCAGGTGGATGCCCTTGATGATGCCCTCGACGTCGACGTTTTCCGGCTCAGCTGGCTGGCTGATCGGCTCGTTGTACACGGTCAGGTAGTACATGACGTTTGGATCCTGGTGGGTCCCGCCGTACATGCGGTCCAGGCCGGAGCGCATGATGTGGCCGATTTCGTAACCATAGGCAGGATCGTAGGTGATCACGGCCGGGTTGGTCGAAGCCAGGATCGGCGAGTGGCCGTCGGCGTGCTGCAGGCCTTCACCGGTCAGGGTGGTGCGGCCGGCGGTAGCGCCGATGATGAAGCCACGGGTCATCTGGTCGCCGGCGGCCCAGAACTGGTCGCCGGTGCGCTGGAAGCCGAACATCGAGTAGAACACGTAGATCGGGATCAGCGGTTCGTCGTGGGTCGAGTAGCTGGTGCCGGCAGCGGTGAATGCTGCGACGGCGCCGGCCTCGTTGATGCCCGGGTGGATCAGCTGGCCCTGAGGGGATTCCTTGTAGGCCAGAACCAGGTCGCGGTCCACGGACAGGTAGTTCTGGCCACCTGGGTTGTAGATCTTCGCGGTCGGGAAGAACGAGTCCATGCCGAAGGTGCGGGACTCATCAGGAACGATCGGCACGATGCGGTGGCCGAATTCCTTGTCGCGCATCAGGTCCTTGAGCAGGCGGACGAAGGCCATGGTGGTGGCTGCCTGCTGCTTGCCCGAGCCGCGCTTGGCGATGGCGTATGCCTTGTCGCCTGGCAGCGGGAGCTTGACCGAGGTTTCCTTGCGGCGGGTTGGCACCGAGCCGCCCAGGGCCGCGCGGCGTTCCATCATGTACTTGAACTCCGGCGAATCCTCGGATGGGCGGAAGTACGGTGGCGAGTACAGATCGGCTTCGAGCTGCTCGTCGGTGATCGGGATGCGCAGGTGATCGCGGAAGCCCTTGAGGTCTTCCATGGTCAGCTTCTTCATCTGGTGGGTCGCGTTGCGAGCCTCGAAGTGCGAACCCAGGCCGTAGCCCTTGACGGTCTTGGCCAGGATGACAGTTGGCTTGCCCTTGAACTCGACGGCAGCCTTGTAGGCGGCGTAGACCTTGTGGTAGTCGTGGCCACCGCGCTTGAGGTTCCAGATCTCGTCGTCGGTCATGTCGGCAACCAATTCCTTGGTTTCCGGACGCTGGCCGAAGAAGTGCTCGCGCACGAAGGCGCCGGACTCCGCCTTGTAGGTCTGGTAGTCGCCATCCGGGGTCTGGTTCATGATGTCGACCAGGGCATTGGTCTTGTCGGCTTCGAGCAGGGCATCCCACTCGCGGCCCCAGGTGACCTTGATGACGTTCCAGCCAGCACCGCGGAAGAAGGCTTCCAGTTCCTGCATGATCTTGCCGTTACCGCGAACCGGGCCGTCCAGGCGCTGCAGGTTGCAGTTGATGACGAAGTTCAGGTTGTCCAGCTTTTCGTTGGCAGCCAGCTGCAGGAAGCCGCGCGACTCCGGCTCGTCCATTTCGCCGTCGCCAAGGAAGGCCCAGACCTGCTGGTCGGAGGTGTCCTTGATGCCGCGGTTTTGCAGGTAGCGGTTCAGCTGTGCCTGGTAGATGGCGTTAGCTGGGCCGATGCCCATCGACACGGTCGGGAATTCCCAGAAGTCGGGAAGCGAACGCGGGTGCGGGTAGGAAGGAAGCGCGTGGCCTTCCTTGGAGTGCTCCTGGCGGAAGCCGTCCATGTCCTCTTCGGACAAGCGGCCTTCGAGGAAGGCGCGGGCGTACATGCCCGGCGAGGCGTGGCCCTGGAAGAAGACCTGGTCGCCGCCGCCTGGGTGGTTCTTGCCACGGAAGAAGTGGTTGAAGCCCACTTCGTAGAGGGTGGCTGCACCAGCGTAGGTGGAGATGTGGCCGCCGACGCCGATGGCCGGGTTCTGGGCGCGGTGCACCATGATGGCTGCGTTCCAGCGCATGAAGGCGCGGTAGCGGCGTTCGATGGCTTCATCGCCTGGGAAGTCTGGTTCCTGGTCCACAGGAATAGTGTTCACGTAGTCGGTGGTGGTCACATGGGGGACACCCACGGACTTTGCACCTGCACGCTGCAATAGCGAGCGGATAATGAACTGAGCACGCTCGGTGCCCTGGGATTCTACGAGAGAATCAAACGAGTCCATCCATTCCTGAGTCTCCTCAGGATCCCGATCTGAAAGCTGGTAAGTCAACCCGCTACGGATCTGGGAGATGTGTTCCTCTACAGCCACGGAAGCTCCTTGATTGAATTGCGGCTCCGCTGCGTTGCAGTTTTCCACTGCGATGCGACGGTTTTGGGACAACGGGTGCAGTAACACTGGAGTGATGTGCACTGTCGGTTCATATGCAACTCTAATGTCCTTTTTGCGGGCTTGGGAGCACAAATCTGAGCCAAATAGTGCTTAAATAAGACTTTTCATGTGACTTGGGCAACACGGTATAGGAGCTATCGGCCTGATGCTCCTGTCGATATGATGTGGACCACTGTATCGTGGGTTATATTTGTTCGGCGTGTTATTACTGCAGCGCTTGAATGGAACAGGAAAACCGTGTTTCGTTGGTAGTAACGCTTTGCACCAGCAGGAGGAATGAAGTGAGCGACGCCGTATCGGCAAATCTGGAGCCCGCCAAAAAAATGGGGTTCCAAAATGAAGACCTTATTCAGGAACTGGGTTACGACGATGACGTGGATTACGATCTGCGCGACTCGATCGAGGATCTGATTGGTTCAGAGCTGCTCACCGAAGAGGATCATGACGTTGTCGACGCAGTTATCTTCTGGTGGCGCGATGGCGATGGAGACCTTGTTGATTCGTTGATGGACGCGTTGAACTGCCTGGAGGAAAGCGGCATTGTTTGGCTGCTAACCCCGAAGCAGGGCCGCGAAGGTCATGTATCCCCAGCACTAATCCAGCAGGAGGCACCGAGTGCCGGCCTGCACGTGACTACAAGTGAAGGTGTTTCGGAGGACTGGTCTGCAGTCCGCCTGGCCCCACGTAAGAAGAACTAATGATTCAAGCAGGTTCGCGCCTGTTCGATTTCTCGCTGCAAAATCAATACGGTGAGTCGATAACCAGCACCGGGCTTTCCCAAGGCCGGGTGCTGGTTGTCTTTTTCCCCTGGGCATTTTCCAGGGTTTGCGGTTCGGAGTTGGCGGCGCTTAATAAAGAGCATGAGTACTTTGCCGAACGAGGGGTGCGCATCGTGGGCGTATCAGTCGACCATAAATTCACTCTGCGCAGCTATGCGGAATCGCTAGATCTAGAATTCGAGCTTCTTGCCGACTTCTGGCCCCACGGGGAAGTTGCACGGCAAGCCGGTGCGTTTGATGAGCTTCAAGGTGTCGCTACGCGCGTCTCCCTGCTCGTCGTTGACGGCCAGGTGCAGAAGATTTTCCGCAGCGGTATGGCAGAAGCTCGCGCGATTCAAGACTATATGGATGCTAGTGAAGGCTTGTAGTACCGGGGGAACAGGCACTGTGCTCCAGTTCACGCGAAAAGCCTCCGCCTCGATTTGCGCGTTGGGAAATATCTCGGTAAAGTTATTCCTCGTTGGCTTCCAAAGCGAACATGGTTAGGGCCTTTAGCTCAGCTGGTAGAGCGTCACGTTTACACCGTGAATGTCATCGGTTCGATCCCGGTAGGGCCCACCAATTGTAATCCCGCTCCGACTAGCACAAACAGGCTGGTTAGGGCGGGATTTCTTGTGTTTCAGGCCTGTTATCAAGGTCATGTGCTTACACGTATTTGAGACTCTTTCGCATCCTTTCCCCGAACTAAACACGTAAGCGAAACGTAAGAAACACGTAAGGCTATGCGGCATCAGCAACAGGCACAGGCCGGATTATCAATTCCAATCGCGAACTAAGATCATCCAAATTCCGGTCGAACAGGCCGGCGTAAGTGTCCAGGGTGATCGACGCTGTAGCGTGACCTAACTGCCGTTGCACCGCCTTCACCGAGGCACCAGACTGAACGAGCCAACTCGACGCCGTATGGCGGAGATCATGAACCTACAGCCCGTCTGGACTAGTCGCAGGGTTACGAACGCCCCGCGCCCGGGCATCCGCAGCCGAAGCATTCACTTTCGTCACCGCAATATCGAATTGACGGCGCTTGAAATTGTTGGGCCGGATCTGGAAACCGCGAGCAGTAGTGAACACCAGATCGGTGCCCCGTCGATGCTGCACTAGTTCTTGAAGCATCTTTACCATGAACTGTGCAACCGACACGGTGCGAGCCTTACCGCTCTTAGGCGGGCCAACTATCAGAGGTCCACCTTTCACGAACACTACTGATCGTTAGATTCAGATACCCCCTCGATCCAACTGCAGATCCTTCACCCATAGTTCTACGGCCTCGCCAATTCGCAAACCACACGTTGCCAGTAACCAAATGAATGGCCTGAAATGTTCATCAATCGCATCCGCCAATGCCGTAACTTGTTGCACTGAAAGGAAAAGGTGCTCGCGTGCGCGCCCTTTTGGGAGTCGAACTTTTGCGGCAGGATTTTTGCCGATCAGCCGTTCTTCCACGCACCAGAGCATGAAAGTTAGTAACCGTCCGTGGATCGTTCCGACCGTACGTGGCGCCAAGTCGATTCTTTCAACCCAGTCTTGAACGTCTCGCTTGCGAACAGCGCCGACAGTCCAGTCTTTCCATTGCGGTTTCAGGTGCGCACGTATGTCGGACTCGGCTGCATTGCGTGTCGATGCTTTCCAGTGGACTGATGCGGAAAACCACTGGTCTAGGAGGTCGCTTATGAATTTTTCGCCGGCGCGTGCGTCTACGTAGGTTCCGGTCTTCTCGTCGGCTGATAGGTCGGCGAGGAAGGCTTGTGCCTGTTCTTGGGTGGGGAACTTCTTTGTTCTCGCGATTCCGTCTAGGTCATCCCAGATTGCCATTCAGCGGTTTCCGACACCATAGGTGCTTTTGCGTTTGTGTTTTCCTTCGCTGTCTTTCTTTTTGAGATCCAGCGGTCTTCTACTCTGACGACCATGATTGTGTCTCCTGTTTTTGGGTGCGCTGAAGTAGGCGCATGTATGCGTGGATGTCTCTTGGTAGTACTTCTAGCTCGTTGGCTAGTGCTGTTGCGGTTCCGTATATTTTGGATGCCGCGGTGAACTGGGCTTGGTTGATGAGCCAGGATGCTGAGAGTACTTCGGCGGCTCGTCCTTGGCGGGGTGAATAACCAACTGTGCCGAACTGAAACCGGAAACAACTGGATGTAGGCCAATTGGCAGGCCGCCTGATTTGGGATCAGGAGAATGTAGGTTCGAGTCCTATCATCCGGACGATGCGCTGGTACTAACCATGAACACCCTGCCAGCGCACACAAACCATGGTGAGAGTCAACGCCACCCCTCCCGGATCATGTGACGGCGCAGGCGGACGAAGGCTTAGCAAGATCCGAAACTGTACAAGTTCGAACGGGTATTAAGACCTGCTCCCACCAATTCTTGACGGCGGCCAACAAGCCGACACAACACACAAGCGACCCGCTATGCGAGGCGCACACCGCGGACAAAAAGGCCGCCGTCAATATGGAAGTATTTCAAGTTAGCAATTATATGCAGACCGGATCTGGTGACTATTTTTTAGGCGGGGGAGGAAGCTTCTTTGTCTGCTTGAGCTTGACAATAGGTTGCATTTTTACCGGCTTTGCGGCGAGGGTGAGGCGTCGCGGTGGCGTTGACTGCTTAGATGGTTCGTTGCTAGTCATGTTGCTCTCTTGGTCTATAAGATGAATACAGCTTGAGAGAAAGTATGCCATGCCTACGGAGCCATTAGGTCTTATATTTTACGTTGTACTGCTATTGCCGGGCCTGTCATATGTGACGATGCGCGAGCGGTTTCGACCTTCCTCATCAAAATCTGCGTTTCTTGAGGCGGGCGCGGTTTTAGGAATCTCAATTATTAGTTTGCTTGTCATTCTATTAGGCACTCTGTTGTGGGGAATCTGGGATGGCTCCATTCATCCGCGACTCTTTAGGTTCTTACTCGATCCGGCCGCAACGATGAATGCTGATCCGTTGAGGACGCTTTTAACTATCGTAGTTTCGATTGTGATCGCAACAATTATTGCTGCTATTGCGGGCGCAGTTGTAGGTGCAGGCGTTTTTCCTAAAGGTGAAAAACTGCGCAGAATTTTGAACTCGGATGCGGCTATTCGCCATCATGAGTCTGGTTGGTCGAACATTTTCACGGGCTATCAAGGTAAAAATACTGAAGCCGATCTCATTGTGAGTGTCCAGCTAAAGAGCGGTAATTGGTTGCAAGGGTTGCTAGCAAGTTATAGTCCCAGTCCCGATGATGACCCGAATAGAGCTATCGTGTTACGACAACCCCTGATGTACAGGACTGGGACAATGAAAAAAGCTGAGAAGCTTGACGATGTCGATCTTGTAACCGTCCTTGCCGTTGACATCGAATATGTCGGAGTGACACTTTACGAATCCGGAGTATTTGACGTTTAGCGAGGTGTATTGTGTCTCCCGCTTTTGATTGGGCGGAGTACGCAGCCCGTGCGTTCGAAGTCCCAGAACACGACTGGGAGACTCCCGGCCAGCTGGCCAAGGCCATCGAGCCGACCACTTTGCAGACTCCGGTGCTGGATCTTATTGATGAGTACTTGGTCAAGGTTGAGGCGGGGGAGATTGATCGTCTGATCATCAACCTGCCACCCTAGGAAGGCAAGAGCACCTGTGCCACAACGATTGGGCCGCTCTGGTTCCTTACCCGTAACGCTGACCGGCGGATCGCCATCGTCTCCTACGCCCAAGACCTCGCTGACGAGTTCGGGCGCAACATCCGAAACCACATCGCCTCCAACGGATGAAAGCCTAGACCTCGGCCTACGCGTCGCCAAAGACAACGGAGCAGCACGACGCTGGAAACTCTACGGGAAAAAGGGCGGCGTCCGCTCAGTCGGTATTCGCGGTGGCCTAACCGGTCGCGCCGTTGATGCACTGTTCATCGACGACCCCATCTCAAACTTGGAACAGGCGTACTCCGCAACCTACCGTGAGCAAGCATGGGGCTTCTGGCAGTTAGTCGGCATCACCCGCCTTGCTCCTGGCGCACCAGTCATCCTCGTACTGACTCGCTGGCACGCCGACGACCTAGCTGGCCGCCTCCTGGCTGGTGAAGACGCTGACCTTTGGACAGTGCTCAACATCCCTGGTGAAGCCGTGGAGAACGACCCGCTCGGGCGCAAGCCCGGTGAATGGTTAGAATCCGCCCGCCAGCTTACACCGCAGCAGTGGGAATAGATCAAAGTCTCCGTTGGTCCCAAAGTTTGGCAGTCCCTCTACCAAGGCAACCCAACCATGGACGACGGCGGCGTACTCCCGACCTGATGGGCACGCTACGACCAACCAATTTGGATCGCACACGCGGACGGCCGGAATACTGTGCCCGGTATCGTCCGTAACGACCACGAGCTCATACAGTCCTGGGACCTCGCGTTCAAGGCTGAGAACACCAGCGACTACGTCGTCAGGCAAGTCTGGTTACATGCGGGCAATACGGCGTACCTGCTTGACCAGGTGCGCCGGCGAACGAAGTTCTCAGAGACCTGCGAAGCAATCAAAACCATGACCGCTAAATGGCCGGAAGCAACAGCGAAACTCGTTGAAGATAAAACCAACGGCCCGGCAGTTATGAACGCACTACAGCAAACAGTCATCGGACTAATACCCATTGAACCTGTCGGCTCAAAGTACGCTCGCGTGTCTGCGGTGTCGCCGCTTGCGTTCTCCAAGAACATCGTTCTCCCGTCGACCACGCGCTGCCCTTGGGCGCAACACTTCATCCAAGAAGCCCTGTCATTCCCTGCAGGCGCTAATGACGACCAGCTAGACACATGTCCCAAGCGATCAATCAGCTGCTCCTAAACCGTATCGACGGAAACACGGATGAAGTCGTTCAGCCAAACGAATACGACGTGATTGAAGAACAGGGCTACTACCTGTCCCAGTACTAACGAAATGAGGTGCCGCCCGTGAGTGTTGTTTATGGTCTTGGCACCGTTACCGAGGTAGCGACAGAGAAAGTCCCTGCCAGCACCGTCGCCACCTTGGAGCACAAGCTTGAAACTCTGACCGAGTCCAAGGCCCAGCTTTCATTGGCACGGGAAGACGCTGGCTGGGAACGCATCCTCCAGGACGGGCAACGCGAACTAACCCAAGAAGCTCGCAAGCGTAACGCTGAACTGTGCCGTGTGTTTGCGATTGCCAACCCGCTAATCAAGCGGGGGCTGGAACTTCGTGCAGCACACGTGTTCGGGCAAGGCGTAGGCACCACAGCAACTGGCGAACAGGTCAATAGCGTCGTTCAAACTTGGTTGGACGATGCCGAAGTGCGTGAAGTGTTCGCAGGCCCACAAGCCCAAGCACGCAACGAACTCGCCTTAGGCACTGACGGAAACGTGTTCTTCGCACTCTTCACCAACCCTCTGACCGGGCGCGTGAAACCCCGCGTGATTCCGTTCGAAGAAATCCAAGAACAGATCACCGACCCCGAAGACTCATTGAGCGTCCGCTACTACAAGCGGGTGTGGAACCGTCGTGACGCGTCAGGCAAAGAGCACGAGGTCACGACCTAGCATCCGCGGTACGACTACCGTCCCCAGATGCGCCAACGCTTCTACGGCACCACGGAAACCAGCCGGGAATACGAGATCGCCTGGGACGCACCGATCTATCATGTGAAGGTCAACGCCCTCACAGGGTGGCAATACGGCATCTGCGACGCATACGCGGCCATCCCGTGGGCACGCGGTTACATGGAATTCCTCGAATCGTGGGCCGTCATGATAAACGCCCTGTCAAAGATCGTTTGGCAACGCGTCGCCAAGTCCGGCAAACGAACCGCAACGAACTCACTTCGTGAACTGGAAAAGATACCAGGCATAGCCCCGGGTGGATCAGTCTACGCTACCGATGATTCCAAGCTCGGAGCCGTACCTAAGACCGGTGCGACTATCGACAGTGACTCTGCGAAGCGGTTGGCCGCCATGGTTGCCACCGCGCTGGGCATCCCAGTGACAATGCTGTTAGCTGACCCCGGGCAGACCGGCACACGTGCTGTCGCCGAAACACTGGACAAGCCAACAGAGCTGACCATGCAGGGCCGACAGGACGTATGGCGTGAAGCGCGCAGGCAGATCCTTGGCTACGTCATCGACCAGGCAGTCATTGCCCCACGCGGCCTGCTTCGTGGACAAGGTTAGACGGTTCGTGACGGTGACCGGTTAGAGACCATCCTCAATAACGAGGAAGACCGCACTCTGACGATCACGTTCCCGAACATCTCCAAGATCGACGCTAAAACGAGGATGGAAGCTTTGGAGAAGGCAGACGGGCATATCCCGCAGCTGCTACTCGCCGAGTTGAATATGCGTGCGTTGAACGTGCGTGACGTCGATGAATGGTTGGCAGAACTGCAGGACGCTGACGGCAACTTTGTTGACCCGCTAGCGGCAGCAGGACAAGCTGCCGCGGACGCATTCCGACGTGGTGAAGACCCAGCAGAAGTGTAAGGGGCAAGGGTGGGGCAGTTTTGCGTTAATGCTAACTTCTCACGAACCATCGGAAAAGCTAGCCAGCAATTTTTGTTTCGAACAATCTGCCGTTCCCGGTTGAAAACGGTGAGCAGACAGTTCCGCCGGGTAGAGCCTTATAGCTCAAAAGGTAACATAGTGTCGTCGTGCATATTGTGCAGTTTTTTCTCTGTAGCTCGATACTTGACGTTCCGGCTTTGCGGGCTTTCTGTGCCGGAAAACCTTATGAACCCCTCCTTGCGAAGAGTTTTGAGCCAGTGTCTAACGACCTGGTTTCCTAGACCAGTTTTTTCCACCAGCATTAGTCTTGACATTTCATCGTCACCAAGGGCATTCAATATTTCCTCACGCCTGTCTGCGGGTGCCAATTTCCCAGATTTCAGCCTGCCATCATGAACATGATTGAGTCTCTCTGCTAACTGGTACGAAGCCCACCTTGATTTTCCAGATTGATCTGCGAGCTCACGCGCTACTAAATCTTGGAGCTCGTGAGTTGCAACACGCGAATCAACACCAGTTAGAACTCTGTAACTGGGATTATCTAACGTGCCGCCTTCTCTCAATCGGGCTAGCGCTAAGACTTGCGACTCAGTCAGTTCCAATTCATTCAACGACCCAATCCAAGTGAGCATCTGGGGGTCAAGGAGTGAATGGTTCGGAAACGTTACAGTAAATGCAGAAATTGAGTCCTTGAATTTAGGGACAGCCATGCCATATTCGCGCAACGACGCAATCATCGCCCGGATACCCGAGCCTCGATTTTCGCACACTGTGCGATCGTCGTCAGGCATCGAGACGTCTTCAAGAATGCGGAGCAGAGTCGCGTTACGTGCCGATGAGAGATTATCCCGACCCAGATTCTCAACCTGTACCGGACCATGAAGACCGCCGGGGTTTCGTATTACGAGTCTATCCGGATACATTTCAATCTGGACCTGGGCGCCATGACTGGCCGACGATAGGTCACGGTGCACGAGGGCATTCACCACGGCCTCACGCAAAGCAGTCTCGGGATAGTCCCATAGATCCTTTCGTCCGGCCCCTGAAACGATCGCCCGACGGCTCATATTACGGCGCAACACAGCCATGACATCCCTGACCATGGTAGGTATCGGCCCTTCTACTGCTACGTTGTCAAGGAATCTAATGCCGTCGCTTTCAGCTCCATCGGCAGTCGGATAGCTAACAAACGACAACATCAGCTGAGGATAGAACTGCTGGGGGTACTTCCCTAACGCCAACATGCCTGCCACTGTGGGCACCAAGCGATGCTCTTCCATGCGCACTACGTTAGTCCGGGAGAGAATTTCTTCGTCTGATGCTTCTGCAAATACTGAGGGGCGCACGACACGCAGTCGCTTAGCATATCTATCTACAGCAGCGCCGTCCAAGTCATTCATCGTGGCAAAAGGAGTGAGTTCCATATCGTCCCGCGGCTGTCCGGTGGACGTCTGCATCAGATGGATTTCGTAGCTAGTGAGCGCTTGATCCGCATCATTGACTCGTGTGTATGAGCCCTTGTTCATTCCGACAGCTTTGACATAGCAAGGTTTGCGGCGATTCTCGATTTCTGAAACTTCCGCGACAATGACATTCCTTCCGTCAATTTCGATCACTTCGATCAACGGTCTGAGTGGCGGTTCCAATTGCATTGCACACATTGACGCAAGATCTGCAGAAATTTTCGCGGCGTCATCGACGCCGGTGGGCATGAAGTCCTGACGTTCGTCTACGCCTAGCAGAATCACTCCACCGCGTGTGTTGGCGAACGCTGAAAGTGACTCTTTGACACTTTTTGGGAGATCAGTACGAGCGGTCTTAACTTCCACTTCGCCGCTTTCATTGCCGGTTCGTCGCAACGAAAGCAGCAGTTCTTGAAGTTCGCCGACGTTCATAGGAAGATTTTCCAATCAATAGAGGACCGACGCGAATTACTAAGTAAGCGCTCCCAGATGTGGATCGTTTATACAACTGGAAGCCAGATTAATCTTCGCTGCACTGGTCAAGTAGGTATTCTGGCAGTAAGGACGTCTTGTTGACCAAGCACGTCATCATGATAACCAACGTGATTATCATGATGACGGCGGTCATTATCATGATAACCAACATGATGATCATCATGATAACCAACATGATGATCATGATAATGGAGGTGGTCGATCAGAACCGGAGGACGCTGAGCGTCTGAGCGTCATGGTTGACCGGGAAGTCTGAAACTGAATGATTCGGTTTGCTCGGCGGAACGAGAAACCGACCAGAAACTGAACGGACCCCCAATCTACCCTGAATCTACGCGGAATAAATGAACGTTTACACCGTGAATGTCATCGGTTCGATCCCGGTAGGGCCCACCAAGCAAAAAATCCTCGATCCATCCGGACCGAGGATTTTTTCGTGCATGCCCGGCTTATCCGACACGCTGCAAGCTCGATAGTGGACGCCCAGCGCTCAATTCGACTGTTTGCGCAGCCGTACTGTTGTTGTGGTGCCCATGATTCCTGCTTCGTAGGAAATCTCGCCATCTTTGAACGTGAATTTCTTGGTGTCGTCACCCGAGGCCATGATCGCGCGATCTGTGGCTTTGCGATCGCGTTTCGAGGTCCACGAGTAGGAACCTGTTGATGTCCCCAATGTTTTAAAAGTTTCTACCTAATAGAGCGACGAGGTATCCCCATTATCCGTGACCCAATTAATGGTGATGGAATCTTCGTCGATCGCCGCGGCCTGGTACGCGTCGGGGTCCAGTGAATTCGTCTGCTTCCAATTTCCAGCCAAATCTGCAGCTTCGGTAGCGTGCCTCTGTGCGGCAGTGGACGATGCTGCCGATTCCAGCGGAGTCTGGGACCGAGCCTGCGCACCGCAAGCGGGTAGCGCAATGCGTAGCGCCAGTGAAATGAATGCGAGTGATATCTTCATGGGCCCGGTTTGGCTCACGGGTCGGACAATTGAGCGATCGCTGAAGCGTTGCGTCATTCAGCCCCCAGCCTTGATCGCAGCACGGCGGAAATCCACATGGTGCGATAGTGACGCTCGGCACTCTTTAGTGAAATTACCTTGTTCAATTTGCCAAGTCAGTCCCGGGTGTACTAAATTATTTCTTGTTGCAGAGGACGGACAAAGGGACAAAAATTCCTAGTTTGAAACTGCAGGAGGGCCTTTAGCTCAGCTGGTAGAGCGTCACGTTTACACCGTGAATGTCATCGGTTCGATCCCGGTAGGGCCCACCAAAAAAGATAACCGCTTCGAACTCCCGACCGGAGTACTTGAAGCGGTTTTTCTGTATCCAGGGTTCGCCGAATCGGCATCGGCGAGTGCCAGCAAACGGACAAAAGTGTTGCCTGTACTTGGCAAGCCGCTCGGGCCAATCATCATCTCAACATGCGACACGTGCTGCATGCGTGTCCACGTCTTCCAATCCGCCAGATAGAACGCCGCTTCAAGCGCGTCAGGGATGCATCTGGCGATGATTGCACAAAATGGCCCGATAAACGCGGAATTTCTTTGCCACGGCAGCTCTAGGCTCTCCTTTCGGCAAGTGATCGTTTTACCCTTCTCCAAATACGCTGACATTGATGAGCACAAGCCCGCATTCTTGTTACCATGGGCCCACTTGCTGCAGGAGGCGCCATGGAGGGTTCAGCATCAGCCATTGACCTTGGCCAGTCGTTGCGCGCTAGCCGATGCGAATCCCAGGGGATTCATGAAGATCATCCATACGGCCGAGCACCCCATGCTCTCCACTGCCGAGCCCATTAAACTTTCCCAGCCAACGACTTCTCATCAGTTAGGGGCGCTAGGTAAAACAGGACTCGCCATCAATACCCCAGAAAGCCTTCAGCATGTATTTGCAGCGAACAGCGAAGGGTTTGCGGCCGTTCGTTCATATTTGGACGGTGTTTGGCCGGGGCAGCATGCCGCGGTCAACGTGGCAGAAGCGAGGACCAGCCCGCTTGAGCATCGAAAGCCGAGTTCCTGTTCTCGCACCCGGATATTGGCACACGCATTGAGCTTCGCTTTGGGATTCGCCCGAAGCTCTACTGTTTGGCTGTGCTCACATCTGGGCGCAGTGCCAGCCGGTCTGGCCATGGCAGGGACAGGCGGCGAATTAGGTGCGGTCCTTGACACCCCTTGCCAAAATAGAAAGGACACAAGCAGCTTGCGCAGAAGGAAGAACGGGAGAATCCGATGAATCGGGGCACCGCGCACGGGATCGTGAAGAAATATCACCAAGCATGGACCACCGGAGACATCGATACGGCCATGAGCTGCGTTTCCAAGGACATCATCTGCCGTGCCCCCGGAATTGATCTGAAAGGCATCAACGCCTACCGGGACTTCATCGGCGGCTTCGCGTCAATGCTGACCGGCATTGGTGAGATCGCGGAATTCTCCGAGGGCGATGGTGTGGCGCTGTTCTACTACCCGCAGACCGCCGTCACGGCCACGACCCCGGCTGCGGAGTATTTCACCGTCGAAGACGGCTTGATCGTGCACAGCGTGCTGATTTTTGACCGCATGTCCTACCGGCCGACCGGGCAGGCCTGAACAAGTGAAAGCCATGACTCCCCAGCAATCCCAGGTCGTTGCGCGCCTGAGGTCGATGCTTGCAGCCGAGCCCGCGGTGCGGGAGGTTTCGATGTTCGGCGGCAGGTCCCTGATGGTCAACGAGAAAATGCTCGTCAGCGTCCACAAAGACGGGGGACTGCTCGTACGAGTCGACGGCGGGCAGCATGAGGAGGTGCTGGGCTGGCCAGGGGCCGCCCAAGCAGAAATGGGGCGCGGCCGCAGCATGGGCCAGGGCTGGATCCAGGTTGCCGCTGAAGCCATCGTCACTGATGACCAGCTCGCTATTTGGGTTCGTGCCGCCATGGACTACAACCGCAAGGCCACCGCTGCAGACCAATAAGTGGAAGGCGGCGTGTTTGGGCAGAGCCCTGGCTCAACATCTGCGGCGGACCATCCGCAACAGGGCGAAATCCTGGAAGAAGGCCGAAGCGAGGCGCCAGCCAACGGCTGGTTTACGGGTGTGCCGTGGGAAAATGGAAGCATGAGTGCACCTGACGAAAACCTCTGGCTCGCCAATCTGCGGGCCAACCCCGACCATTCCCAGAACTTCGCGCAGCGCTGGCGGAATCTGGCCGCCGAAGGCAAGGACATCTTCGGTGAAGCGCGCACCATCGATGCGATGGCCGAACGCGGCAGCAGGATCCTGGATGCCGGCTGCGGCACCGGACGCATCGGCGGATGGCTCTCCGAGCAGGGGCACCAGGTGGTCGGGATCGACCTCGACGCGCACTTGATCGACGTCGCCCGCGAAGACTATCCGCTGGCGCAGTGGCAGGTCGGGAATCTCGCCTCATTCACCGTGGACGATGGTGCGGGGCATCTTCGTGAATTCGACCTGATCGTCTCGGCCGGCAATGTCGTGACGTTCTTGTCCGAGGCTGAACGCCTGCCGGCCCTGCAGAAAATGCGGGAGCATCTGGCTGCCGATGGCCGCCTGGTCATCGGATTCGGTGCCGGGCGCGGCTACACATTCGAGGATTTCACCGCCGATGCGGTACGCGCAGGGCTGGCGGTTCAGCAGCGCTACTCGACCTGGACACTGCGCGAACCAGGCGAGGACTTCCTGGTGGCAGTCCTGGGCCGGGCCTAGGGGCGCGGGACCCAACGGATCGGCGAGCGCATGGCCTATCCGCCGGCCGAGGCCGGCGCCGGTTCGGCGAATAAGTTCCAGCCAATGCGCAGGCGCTGGCCAGCTGGCTCGAGTACTCAACCGGTAGTGTCGAGATTGTACGACGTTGGACCAACCGCGTGAGGAGTACATCTGATGGGTTTGCTAGACAAGTTCAAGAACAAGTCCCAGGAAGCTGCGGGCAAGGCCAAGGAAGCCGCGGGCGATGCCGCCGGCAACGAGGAGCTGCAAGCCGAGGGTATTAAGGACCAAGCGGCAGCGGAGGCCAAGCAGGCTGGTGAAGCAGTCAAGGACGCCGCCAAGGATGCCCGCGATAACCTGGGCAGGTAGAAGCAGTGACCTGATGGCACCCGCGAGAGCGGGTGCCATTGGCGTCTTCGGTGTCTTATGCGGCCATCGCTGTAACCGGGTGCTGCGCCGGCGATCCGCGAGCCGCACGGGTGGGCGGCCAGGACCCCAAAGCCTTTGTTGGACATCTACTATGCGCTAGTGACTAGGTGTGACAGCATGAAAACTGTGTAACGAAGCCGAGTACCCAGGAGTTGTAATGGCTGCACCCACCGAAGCAAGCATGAAAGAAATCCGCGAGCTGATCGCGGTGGACACCACGAGCCGCGACACCAATTTGCCGCTGATCGAAAGTGTTGCCGGAAAACTTCGAGCGCATGGTGTGGAGTCCACGCTGATTCACAATGAAGAGCGCACCAAGGCCAACCTGCTGGCGACCATTCCTGCGAGCGATGGCGGCCGCACTGGCGGCATTGTGCTCTCGGGGCACACCGACGTGGTCCCGGTCGACGGGCAGGACTGGAGCAGCGAGCCATTTGATGCCCAGGTACGAGGCGACAAGCTGTACGGCCGTGGAACCTGCGATATGAAGGGCTATCTGGGCGTGATCCTGGCCAAGCTCGATCAGCTGACCAGCGCCCAGCTCTCCGAACCAATCCACCTGGCGCTGTCCTACGACGAGGAGGTCGGTTGTGTCGGTGCGGTGAGTTTGGTGGACAAGATCGTGGACGATGGATTGGCGCCCCGCGGATGCTTTGTCGGGGAGCCGTCGAGCATGCGGGCGATTCGCGGACACAAGTCGATGAATGTGTTCCGAGTGCAGTTCAACGGAGTCGCCGCGCACTCGTCGCTGCCCTCCGAGGGCGTGAACGCGATTTCCTATGCGCTGCGCTTTGCCGGCTTTGTCGAGGAAGTGTCCCAGGAGCTGCGTACCAGCGGGCCACAGGATGCAGCGTTCATCGAGCCGTCCACCACCATGAATGTGAATAAGTTTGATGCCGGCATCGCAGTGAACACCATTCCTTCGCAAGCGGTGGTGTTCTTCGAGTACCGTTCATTGGCTGTGGTGGATCGCGAGCAGCTCACGGCCCGCTTCCGTGATGAGGCAGCCAAGCTCGAAGCCCAGATGCGCGTCAAGAATCCGTCGTGCTCGGTCAGCTTCGAGCAGCAGGCTGGTGCTCCCGGCCTGGATACCGAGCCGGGCGAGGAAATTGTCGCGCTAGCGGCAGCCTGCGGGGCGATCGCCACCGATGAGAAGGTAACCTATGGTACCGAAGCGGGCTTGTTCTCGGCCGCGGGCATTCCGACCGTCGTGTGCGGACCTGGAGACATCGCCCAGGCACACGCGCCGGATGAATACATCTTGCTCGACCAGATCGCCGAATGCGAGAACTTCATTGACTCGCTGATCGCGCAGCTGAGCCGATGAGCGCGGCAAGTCAGGCCACCGCGCGACAGATCGCGATGGCCCGCAAGGCGGTCATTTCCAGCTCCATTGGAGCGGCCCTGGAATGGTTCGACATCATTGTTTATGCCACCTTTGCCACCACCATTGCCAAGGTTTTCTATCCCGAGTCGGATCCGACCTTCGCACTGATCCTCACCTTCGCAACCTTTGCGATTTCCTACGTGATCCGTCCGCTGGGCGGGATGGTGCTGGGAAACTATGCTGATCGCAAGGGACGGAAGAAGGCGCTTACCCTCACACTCGGGCTGATGATGGTGGGTACCTTGATCATGGCCGTGGCTCCTCCCTACGCGTCGGTCGGCGTGGCAGGAGCGTTGATCATCCTGCTTTCCCGCCTGATTCAGGGATTCTCTGCCGGTGGCGAATTCGGAACCTCGACCGCATTCCTGATCGAAACGGCTCCGCATAAAAAGGCCTACTACTCTTCGTGGCAGGTGGCCAGCCAAGGCGCTTCGATGATGCTCGCCTCCGGGTTCGGATACTTCCTCACTACTGGCCTGAGTCCACAGGATCTGGAAGCGTGGGGCTGGCGTGTGCCATTTTTCGTGGGCCTGCTGATTGGTCCGGTGGGGCTGTACAACAGAGCCCGGCTGGAGGAGACCGAGGAGTTCACGTCCGTGGTGAAAGAAAAGTTCCCGCTGGGTACCCTCTTCAAAGTGCACTACGGGCGGCTGCTGGCCGGATCTGCGGTCATTGGTGTCGCCACGATCTCGGTCTATTTGATCCTGTTCATGCCAACTTTCGCCGTGAATAACCTGGGCATTCCGGGCGACGCGGCTTTCTTGGGTGGCATCGCAGCTGGCGTCATCACGCTGTGTGGGGTGCCGCTTGTCGGTCATCTGGCAGACCGCGTTGGGCCTGCAAAGGTGATGACCTATGCGGCAGCAGCCGCTTTTGTGCTTGCCTATCCTTTGTTCAAGCTGATGACCTCCACGCCCACAGTCGGGGTCATGGTGGTGGTGATTGCGCTGCTTGGCGTCATCATGTCCTTCTACTTCGGACCGCTTCCTGCGCTGCTCTCGGGACTGTTCCCAGCGGCTATCCGTGGTTCCGGATTGTCAGTTGCCTACAACGTGGGCGTGACCTTGCTCGGGGGCATTGCTCCGCTGGTGCTGACCTGGTTGCTCGACGTGACAGGTTCGCTGGATGCGCCAAGTATCTACTACATGGCCATCGCCGTGATTTCGCTGGTCGGCTTGTACTTCGTCCGTCGGCGCTACGCTCAGCCCTAGCGTTCCCTGAACGCGCACCTGGCCGCCAGCTCTTGTGAGTTGGCGGCCACGTGTCTATGCAATGTGCTGGTCTAAAGCGCGACGAGCAGTACGGCAGTCCAATGGCAGAGGAACGCGATGATTGTGCAGGCATGGAACAGTTCGTGGAATCCGAAGACTGTCGGCAAGGGGTTGGGGCGTTTGGTGGCATAAAAAACAGCTCCAACCGTATATGCGAGCCCGCCGGCAAGGATCAGGATCATGGTTGCCGGATTTGCCGCCCAAAATGCTGGCAGCTGCATAAGCGCGCCCCACCCGAGCAGGATGTAGAGACCCACGCCGACCCAGCGCGGTGCCGTGGGCCAGATAGTTTTGATGGCAATCCCGGCTATTGCTCCAGCCCAGATGATGGATAGGACGATTATTGCCTGTTTGCCCGGGAGTGTCAGCGCAGCAACCGGTGTGTAGGTGCCGGCGATGAGCAGGAAAATGTTGGCGTGATCCGCTCGGCGGAAAAGACCCATGACCTTGTCGGTCCAATTTCCGCGGTGGTAGAGCGCGGAGGTGCCAAAGAGCAGGATGGAGCATATCGCGAAGATTGCGCTGGTCCATTCGGCAAGGCGCCCATCGGCCAGGACGATGAGCACCAGATTCATGATGATTATTCCCGGAGTTGACCATGCATGAATCAATCCGCGCCAGCGCGTTCGTTGGGTGCCGATGGACAAGAATTTTTTCGGAGCTCGAATGTCTGCGGTGGGGATCATGGGATCAATGGCCACGGGAGTCCTTAACGTAGTGCTCGGGGAGTGATCCCCAGTCTTCGAAGTCTACGGCAGAATGCTAGGTTCCCACTGTGCCTGACGCAGGATGCCAAGCAAGAAGAAACCCGCCCAGTTCACTGGGCGGGTTTCTTGAATGGCGAAAGGGACAAGTATAAAAATGGCCGACTAGGCGCGCTTCTTGGTGATGAATCCCCAAACGACCAAGACAATCAATGCGCCGCCGATGGCCAGGATCCAGCTCCAAAGTGAGAAGAACCCGCTCATTCCCTTGTCAAAGATGAGGCTGCCAATCCAGCCGCCGAGCAACGCGCCGACGACCCCTAGCAACAAGGTCGCGATCCATCCGCCACCTTGCTTGCCTGGCAGGATTGCTTTTGCGATAGCGCCAGCAATCAGGCCCAAAACTATCCATCCAATGAATCCCATGATTCGCTCCAATGGTCAGAATCTCTAGTGATCGGGTTTGACCACTTAATCCAGACATTACATTGCTTTGAGCTGGGGTTCTATAGAGGGCCTGTTGATTCTCGGGCTTTTCTCAACATAGATTCAAGTTTAACTTGAAGGTTCGTGATGTTTCCGCTTGTAAATGGTGTTTGATCTGCGGTTTTCAAGAAGCCAAGGTTCGAGTCTTGTGAAATGGTTGACATGGGTCACCGTCGCTCATACGCTTGTTAAATCAGATTTTATCCAATCAAACAATCCTTAAGTCTGATATTAGGTTTGCGCACGACGGAGTGAATACATGAGTGAACTGGTCCCAGCCATCATCGTTATGGGTGTTTCGGGCAGCGGCAAGACGACTATCGGCCAGATGCTGGCAGACGAGCTGAATCGTCAGTTCGTCGACGGCGATAGCCTGCACCCCGAATCCAATAAGCAGAAAATGGCCGCAGGCGAAGCATTAGACGATCAGGACCGCGAACCATGGTTGCGTGTCATTGGCCAGAAGCTTGCTGAAGGAACCAACCAGGGAGAACCGTTGGTGATTGCGTGCTCCGCCCTGAAGCGCAGCTACCGCGATCTGATTCGCTCCTTGGAACCGTCAACCATTTTTGTGCACCTGGCAGGTGTGCCCACAGTTATTCGCGATCGAATGAACGCACGCTCCCACGAGTACATGCCTTCCTCGCTGCTGGACAGCCAATTGGCAACCCTGGAGCTGCCCACCGCTGATGAAGCGGTACTCACCGCTGACATTTCCAATTCCCCTGAGGACATCGTGCGTCAACTTGTAATTGACCTCGGAGTAGCGCACCTCGCATAAGCCACCTGCCAGCAACTGGCATGAATAACCATTGATCAAGGACGACAATGACAACTGAGCTCGAAATGAACTGGACGCTGGGTACGCCCGGTCTCCTCGGACTCGCGGTAGCGGCGGTCGCCGTGCTGCTGGTCCTAATTATCCGCTTCCGGGTCCACGCTTTTGTGGCTCTGGTACTCACCAGCTTGCTGACGGCAATTGCCGCAGGCATTCCTGCGGCATCGGTGATCACCACTTTGACCAGCGGCTTCGGCTCAACGCTTGCGAGCGTCGCCTTGCTCGTGGGTCTTGGTGCGATGCTCGGCCGAATGCTGGAAACCAGCGGTGGCGCCGAGGTGATGACCAACTGGCTGATCTCCAAGTTCGGCGAAAAGCGTGCTCCGCTGGCGCTGTCCGTGGCATCGCTGCTCTTCGGTTTCCCGATCTTCTTCGACGCTGGCCTCGTGGTCATGCTTCCAATCATCTTCACCGTGGCACGCCGCCTTGGTGGATCTGTTCTGTACTACGCGATTCCAGCGGCAACTGCATTCTCTGTGATGCACGTCTTCGTTCCGCCTCATCCGGGCCCAGTGGCGGCTTCGGGTCTGCTTGAAGCGAATGTTGGCCTGGTCCTCGTTCTGGGCCTGGTTGTCGCCATCCCGACATGGTTCTTCTCCGGCCACCTGTTCGGAAAGTTCGTTGGCAAGAAGTTCGACATCCCGGTACCAGACATCCTGGATGCAGCACTGGGCAACGGCACTGGCAAGGATGACTTCAAGTCCTCCCCATCGGTAGGAACCGTCTTCAGCCTGCTGCTTCTGCCGCTGATCTTGATCTTCATGAACACCGGGCTGAACATGCTCGGCAGCGCCGGCGTCGTTGATCCAGAAGCGTCATGGGTTACCTGGTTGCGCCTGTTGGGCGAGACCCCGGTAGCGCTGCTGATCACTGTCTTGCTCGGAATGTTCCTGCTCGGTTTCCGCAAGGGCAAGGACAAGACCTTGGTTGAGACCGTCGTTGACTCGGCTCTCGGCCCGGTATGCTCGATCATCTTGATCACCGGAGCCGGCGGCATGTTCGGTGGAGTGCTTCGAGCCAGCGGCATTGGCAATGCTATTGCGGATTCGCTGCAGTCGGTGGGCATGCCACTGATCATCGCGGGCTTCCTGATCGCAGCCATCGTGCGTTTGGCACAGGGCTCGGCCACCGTGGCATTGACCACCGCGGCTGCCATCGTTCAGCCGGCAATTTTGGCTGATAGCTCCTTGACTGCTTTCCAGGTGGCCACCATGGTTCTGGCGTTGGCCGCCGGTTCGGTGTTCGCTGGCCATGTGAACGACTCCGGCTTCTGGCTGGTGTCCCGCTTCCTGCAGATGGACGTATCGACGACTTTGCGGGTGTGGACCGTCGGGCAGGCTTTGGTTTCGGTTGTCGGCTTCGCCTTCGTGATGGTGCTCTACGGCATTGCGACTGCGCTTGCCTAGCAAGCTGCCTCTGTAGCGAAAAAATCCGCCGGACCAACGAATATTCGTTGGTCCGGCGGATTTTTCCGTTGCCCTGAAAGCGTGAATCAGTGCGCTGATCTAACGTGCATCCTTGGCTGGGTCGACAAACAGGCGCGGCTGGCCTTCCCAGAGGCTGCAAATCTCGTTGTGGGTGCGGCGCATGATGCTTTCCATGTTCTTGCGGGCACCGGCCGAATCGGAGTTGGAGATGGCATCGGCTACCGATTGGTGCCAGAGCAGCGCCTCTTCGTGCGGGCGCTCCGGCATCAGGCCAAGTTCGGTTCGACCGCGCAGGATCGCGCCAATGGGCGTGGAGAGATTCGCGAACATCTCGTTGCCTGAAGCGGCAAGCACCAGGGCATGGAAGCGAATGTCCAGTTCCAGGAATCGGCGAAGGTCGCCTTGGCGTCCATAGTGATTCATTTGAGCGGAGATCATCATCAGCTCCTTGCGCATGGCTTCCGGTGCGACCTCGGCGGCCAGTTCAGCGGCCATGGGCTCGACGGAAATGCGAAGCTCGGTCAGGGAGCGCAGCTGCGTCCCTTTTTGATCGCCGGCCAGGCGCCAGCGAATGACGTGATCGTCGTAGGGGTTCCAGCTTTCCGCCCCCAGAACTCGAATGCCCACGCGCTTGGTGCTGGTCACCAGGCCGCACTGCGCGAGCACGCGAACCGCTTCGCGAATCACCGAACGGGAGACCTGGAGCTTCTGCTCAAGATCCGCAGCAAGAATAATCGAGCCGCGGGGGATTTGTCCGCTGACGATGCGGGAGCCGAGATGCTCAACCACATGAGCGTGCAGACTAGTTGCCATAGGGATAGTTTAGCTAACGGCTAGGGACAAATAGGGTTGCGCCCACCGAATACCCAGAATAAATATGTTTTAACTTTGGTAGTCCTCTGGGAAACAGGGTGCTGTGCCTAGTAGGATGGGAAGGTCACGTGGTCGTGATTCAGGGGCCATGGTTTATGGTCTCTGTTAACGGCACACCTCCCCGTAATTGATGGAGACTTATTTTTATGCCTGCACAGATTGGTGTCACAGGTCTGGCCGTGATGGGCGCAAACCTCGCCCGCAACTTCGCCCGCAACGGATACACTGTCGCCCTGCACAACCGCTCGGTCGGAAAGACCGACGCACTGCTTGAGGCGCATGGCGATGAAGGCGACTTCATCCGCACCGAAAGCCTCGAAGAGCTGGTCGCGAATCTTGAAACCCCGCGCCGCGTCCTGATTATGGTCAAGGCTGGCGGTCCGGTGGATTCCGTCATCGACCAGCTGGTTCCGCTGCTTGATGAAGGTGACATCGTCATTGACGCAGGCAACTCGCACTACACCGACACCCGTCGCCGTGAAGCAGCCCTGAACGAAAAGGGCCTCCACTTCGTTGGCGTTGGCGTTTCCGGTGGCGAAGAGGGCGCACTGCTGGGCCCATCGATCATGCCAGGCGGCTCGGCCGAGTCCTACAAGGCGCTGGGCCCGATGCTGGAAAAGATTTCCGCCAAGGCCGACGACGGTGCTCCTTGCTGCGCATGGATTTCCACCGATGGTGCGGGCCACTTCGTGAAGATGGTCCACAACGGCATTGAATACGCCGACATGCAGGTTATCGGCGAGGCCTACGACCTGCTGCGCAGCGCTGCAGGCATCGAGCCAGCCGCACAGGCCGAAATCTTCAGCGAGTGGAACAAGGGGGAGCTTTCCAGCTTCCTGATTGAAATCACCGCTGAGGTCCTGGGCCACACCGACGCTGCCACCGGCAAGCCGCTGATCGACGTAATCCAGGACTCCGCGGGCCAGAAGGGCACCGGACGCTGGACCGTGCAGTCCGGCCTGGACATGGGCTCGCCGGTTTCGGCCATCGCCGAATCGGTATTCGCTCGCTCGCTGTCCTCCCAGCGTGACATCCGCGCTGTGGGCCAGAAGGTGCTCGCCGCGGACACCACCGAGGTCACCCTGCCAGAGAACTTCGTCGAAGACGTGCGCCAGGCACTGTTCGCATCGAAGCTGGTTTCCTACGCCCAGGGCCTCGACATGCTCACCTCAGCTGCCGGTGAATACAACTGGGAGCTGAAGCTGGACGAGATCGCTGGCTTGTGGCGTGAAGGCTGCATCATCCGCGCGGCCCTGCTCAAGGACATCACTGCTGCTTACTCGGCGGACGAAAAGCCAGTCAACCTGCTGTTCGCTCCTGCCTTTGCAGAGGCAATCGCCAAGGCAGTTCCTGCATGGCGCCGTGTAGTCTCCGTGGCAGTTCAGCTCGGCATTCCGGCACCAGTCTTCTCCTCGTCGCTGGCTTACTACGATGGCCTGCGTCGCGACCGCCTGCCAGCAGCATTGACCCAGGGTCTGCGTGACTTCTTCGGTGCGCACACCTACCGCCGCACTGACAAGGAAGGCACCTTCCACACTCTGTGGAGCGGTGACCGTTCCGAGATTGCTGCAGAGGACACTCACTAGAGTTTTCACAGCCTAAACCGGCCTTCTTTCTAAGGAATTACTTAGAAAGGGGGCCGGTTTTTCTTAATAGGATCAGCGTCACAAAGGCAAGCTTTCCCCCGGAAACATCCAACAAAATCTTGCTTGAATTCCCGTTCATGGAAAACACCTATGTATATCGATAACTGCTGACAGGTAGCGTCTATATAAATTTTTCCATGACGAATTCTCCTCAATCACAAAATACGCGAACCGAGCAATTAGCCCACGAAAAAGCGGCCAAGAGTAAAAAGCCATCACGCCGAACGGTACTCATCGGGTCGCTGGCGGTACTCGCCTCAGCAGGTGGCGGTGCAGGATGGGCGCTGGATCGATTTGTTATCGAGCATGTTGAGCAAACCGGTGTCACCAGTGCCGCCGCAACATCTGCGACGACCGCTTCCGAGACTGCTGCAAGTGTCACTGATACCAGCTACACCTCGAATCTTGCCAAGATCAATATCACCAAAACCGTCACGGGCAGTGGCAGTAATCAAGTGACCTACTTTGCAGCCGACCTCAAGCTTCAACAAGGAACCGTGCTGGCTTCTGCCTTTGCCAAGGACAGCTTTGGCGAGAACATCACTGAGACCACCAGTGCCATCGCAGAGAACAACTCAGCAGTATTTGCCATCAACGGCGACTACTACGGATTCCGGGACACGGGCATTGTCATTCGCAACGGCGTAGCCTACAGGGATAAAGGCGCCCGTGAAGGACTGGCATTCTACAAGGATGGCAGCGCCAAGGTTTACGACGAAACCACTACCAACGCAGACACGCTGGTCTCCGAGGGCGTCTGGCAAACTCTGTCTTTCGGCCCTGCCGTCGTCAAGAACTCGAAACAAGTTGACGGCATTGACCAGGTCGAGGTTGATACCAACTTCGGCAACCACTCGATCCAAGGTCAACAACCACGAACCGCCGTTGGCATCATTGATGAGAAGCATTTCGTTTTCGTCGTTGTCGATGGTCGCTCGGAAGGCTATAGCGTCGGGGTGACGATGCCGGAACTGGCCCAAATCATGCTGGATCTGGGGTGCGAAACTGCTTACAACATTGACGGCGGCGGATCTTCGACCATGTTCTTCAACGGGCAGCTGGTTAACAATCCTCTGGGCCGTAATCAAGAGCGAGGCACCTCTGACATTCTCTTTATCGCGGGGCAGGGGGAGACGCAATGATTCTCCTGATCCCAGCATATGAACCCGACGAAAAGCTCAACCAGCTCATTGAGTCGCTAAAACTGCAGAGCAACGAAACGATCCTGGTCCTTGTTGACGATGGCAGCGGAGCAGAATCGGAGGAAATTTTCACCTACGCCCAGCGCCAAGGAGCGGTCCTCATCCAGCATCCGGTCAACATGGGAAAAGGGGCCGCGCTAAAGACCGGTTTCAGCTTCATCGCCGAAAACTTCCCTGGGCATGATGTTGTGACGGCTGACTGCGACGGCCAGCATGCTGCCGAGGATATTTACGCTGTGGCAAGGCAGGTGGGCAGCAAAAAGGGCATCGTTCTTGGCGAACGTGAATTCTCCGGGAAAATACCCCTGCGCAGCCGATTGGGGAACAAGGTCACCACATTTTTCTTCGCGCTATCCACCGGTACGTGGCTTAACGACACCCAAACTGGACTGCGTGGATTCCCAGCAGAAGTACTTGAATGGCTGGGAAGCGTGGACGGCGAGCGCTATGAATACGAATTGAACATGCTCCTTGAAGCGCGCAGGAAGAATATCGCTCTTGAATCGGTCAAGATACAGACCATCTACCTCAACGACAATGAGAGTTCACACTTCCGGCCCATCAGGGATTCGATACGGATTTATGCGCCACTGCTGAAGTTCTCTGCATCTTCGCTTGCAGGGTTCGTGGTGGACACTCTTCTGCTAATGGTGTTCACGGCGATATTCAATAACTTGTTGCCGGCAGTGGTCCTGGCGCGACTCGGAAGCGCAGCGGTGAACTATTGGATCAATCGACAATTGGTGTTCGCCGAAGGCCGTTCGTTGCCGATGCGGTCAACTGTGGCTCGGTACGCGCTGCTGGCACTGGTGCTGCTGGCATTGAATTATGAGTTGCTGACACTGCTCTCAACTGCTGGAATCCCTCTGCTGTTCGCAAAGATTGTCACGGAGATTGTCTTGTTCCTGGCGAGCTTCTCAATCCAAAAGCGGTTTTTGTTTCGACAGCGACGTCAGCGGGAGGTGCCAATTCAAAATTCACAAGCGGGGCATTTGGTGAATACAGAATCGCCACAGACAGGTATTGAAAGATAGTCATATACCCTCCATCGAACAGTAATAAATTACTGCCAATCCTTTTTTGAATTAAGAAAGAATGCTCATGAAACGCTCATTTAAAGCCAAGGCACTAAGTTCAGTAGCCGCTTTATCGCTTGCACTGGCAATGACCGGCTGTGCGAGTAGCGGCAGTGGAACCACGGTCTCAGATGTCATCAATGCAACCAGCAGCGCCAGTAGCGCAGCCACAGTCGCCGAAAGCACTAGCTCGGCGAGTGGTGATTCTTCGGTTTCGGCAACGGACGTTTCGGAAGACACCCACTTTGACGAGGACGATCTGCAGTGGGATGCCGATACGGAAACAACAGTAGCCCTCGCCGATGGAAGCACGAAGGCCTCGGGGACCGGCTCAGACGGTGTTTCCGTGGACGGGGATACCGTCACCATTAGCGCTGCGGGCACCTACCGGCTATCTGGTTCGCTCAGCGACGGCAAGGTGGTGGTTGCGGCAGGCAAGGAAGACGTGGTCCGAATTATTCTGGACAATGCCTCGATCAGCAGCTCGACCGGTTCGGCAATCCAGGTTGATGAGTCCAATGAGACCCTCCTCTACCTTGAAGATGGCACGAGCAACTCCGTATCGGATGCCAGTACCTATGCAGATACCGCCGAGGATGCTGCGAACGCAGCGATCTACTCGATGGCGGACCTGACCATTGCCGGTGAGGGCTCCTTGGATGTCAAGGGAAATTACCAAGATGGCATTGTGAGCAAAGACGGGCTGGTAATCGCTTCGGGCCAACTGACGGTTACATCGGCAGATGATGGAATCAAGGGCAAGGACTACGTCGCGCTGCTTGGCGGACACGTCGAGATTACCGCCACTGGGGATGGCATCAAATCAACAAATGACACAGATGCTGACCGGGGCTGGCTCCATCAGTATGGCGGCCAGCTGAACGTTTCGGCCGGTGACGACGGCATCAAGGCCGAGCAGCTTTTGACGCTCAGCGGGGGAGCTGCCACGGTCGCCAATTCAAATGAGGGGCTGGAAGCGCCAACTATCAACCTGAGCGGCGCAACGGTGAACGTGACTGCCAGTGACGACGGCGTCAACGCAACTGCCGGCAGCTCCGAGAATGCTGCTCAGGGTGGTGGCGGGGCAATGGATGCCGCACAGGATGCCCACCTGAATATTTCTGGCGGCAAGGTCACCATCTCTGCCGAAGGCGACGGGTTGGATTCCAATGGGGACATCTCAATCACCGGCGGCACTACTGTTGTCAACGGCCCAACCAATGGCGGCAACGGGGCACTGGACTCGAATGGCGATATCTCGGTCGACGGCGGTGTGCTGTTTGCCGCGGGTAGCGATGGCATGGCAGAAGGCCTAGGCGAGACCTCAAAGCAGTCCGGTGTCCAGGCATCCTTGGGAACGACCGTCGATGCAGGCGTCGCCATTCACATTGTTGATTCCAGTGGCAGCGTGGTTGCCAGTTTTGTGACTTCAAAGGCAACAGCCAACGTGGTGTATTCCAGCTCTGAGATCGTAGACGAGGACACCTACAGCATCTACACCGGAGGAACGGCCGATGTCGATGCGGGTCTGGGGACCGGCAGCATCACGGATGCGACGGAGGTGGCAACTGCGACCGCTGGAGAATTCGAGTCCGGAATGGGCGGCGGCATGGGCGGCCAGGGTGGCGGTCCTGGCGGCCAGTAAAAAAACCATAACTTGCAGGGTTGGCATGGAAGCTGAACCCCGTTGCCCCAATCATGAGCTGGGGCAGCGGGGTTCAGGGCCGTTAATGGCAATGCGCCGGGTCTATCGTTCGCAGGCGACGAGGGTCTTGGCGTCTTGCAGCAATGTGCGGGCCTGTGCCGGGGCAATGCGAACAAGCGCAAAGGCTGCAATGACGAGGCCTGTGACCGTTGAGGCGAGGCGCTGTTGGACGAGTGGATCGAGTCCGCTCCGGCTCGCATGAATGCCACGGTTAAATGCGGCTTCCAGTTCCTCGCGATAAGCCTGGATGACCTTGGACACGTGCGAGTCGGTTGACAGCGGGGAATTAGCCGTATTAATCAGCAAGCATCCATTGCTTGTTGGCAGCGCATCTGGTTGGCTGAAAACGGAATTGAGCCCGTCCAGGTATTCGATGAGTGCATTGGACTCGACATGGTCGGCGGTCAGCGGCTGCAGGCGCGGACGGACGATTTCGTCCAGATAGCTTTGGACCGCAGCGTCAAAGAGGCCTCGTTTTGAGCCAAAGGTGTTGTAGATGCTCGAGCGGCTCAGGCCTGTGGCTGCTTCGAGTTCCGGGATGGAAGCTGCTTCGAATCCCTTGGCCCAAAACAGCGATCGCGCATTCTTGACGACGGCGGAACTGTCGAACGCTAGTGTTCTTGCCATCACACACCTCTCTACTTTCGGAAACGACCATTACAGTATATATTGAAATGGACGTTACAGAATGCTTGTTCCTCTCAGACTTCCAGGAGCTCTGCCTCATGATTATCACCGCACTCGTGTTGGCCGCCGTGGCCGCATTGATCCACGTGTACATTTTCTTCATGGAATCCTTGTGGTGGACCACCGCCAAGGTTCGCGCCACATTTGGTTCCACCGAGGCCGAGGCCGAGGCGACCAAGGAGATGGCGTTCAACCAGGGCTTCTACAACCTGTTCCTCGCGATCGCCACATTCGCCGGCATCATCTTCCACATCGCAGGGCAGCCGGCTATCGGCTCCACTCTGGTCTTCACGGGAACCGGCTCAATGCTGCTTGCAGCCTTGGTTTTGATCATCTCCAGCCCGTCAAAGGCTTCGGCAGCAATCAAGCAAGGCGTATTCCCGCTGCTCGCTGTCATCGCACTAGTCGCCGGCCTGGCACTCTAAGTTTTCAAACCCGAAAAAATTCGATTACGGAAAGGTACTCATCACCATGAGCGAAACCACCAGCACCCAGATCCATCTCGCAAGCCGCCCTACCGGATGGCCAACCAATGAAAACTTCACCGTTGAGCATGTCGAACTCGCAGAGCTGAAGGCCGGAGAAGTCCGGGTGAGCAATGAATTCATTTCCGTTGATCCATACATGCGTGGACGCATGAACGACACCCGCTCCTACGTGAAGCCATTCCAGATCGGCGAACAGATCTCCGGCGGCGCGGTAGGACGGGTCATCGCTTCGGAAGACAGCTCCCTTCCAGTGGGCACCCTGGTTCTTCACCAGCTCGGCTGGTCGGATCTGGTCCAAGCTCCAGCAGCCAGCTTCAAGGAAATCCCCGACCTGCCAGGCGTGCCCAGCTCGCTGCGCCTGCATATTCTGGGCATGACCGGTTTGACCGCCTACGTTGGCCTGAAAGCCATCGCAGGACTTGTTGAAGGCGAAACCGTATTCATCTCCGGTGCAGCCGGTGCTGTGGGCACCGCAGCCGGCCAGATCGCAAAGCTCATGGGAGCCAAGCGCGTCATCGGTTCCGCGGGCAGCGCTGAAAAGGTCGAGCTGCTGACCAGCAAGTACGGCTACGACGCGGCCTTCAACTACAAGGACGGCGACGTTCGTGGGCAGCTGGCAGCAGCCGCTCCTGAAGGAATTGACGTTTTCTTCGACAACGTGGGCGGCGACCACCTCGAAGCAGCACTGGCAGCCTTCAACGATGGCGGCCGCGCGGCCCTGTGCGGTGCCATCGCCAGCTACAACACCACCGAACCAACCCCAGGCCCAGAGAACATGGCCAACCTGATCACTCGCGGCCTGAAGCTGCAGGGCTTCACCTTGTCGAGCTACTTGAACTACGGCGAAGAATTCTCCGCGCTGATGGGACAGTGGTTCGCTGAAGGCAAGATCGCATACGACGAAACCATTGTCGACGGCATTGAAAACACCGTTCAGGCTTTCCTGGACATGATGGGCGGCGCCAACACCGGCAAGATGCTGGTTCGCATCTAGCAGATCGAGCGCCAAATATCAGCGAAACGCGGGGCCAGCCAGAAGCATCTGGTTGGCCCCGCGCCTCGTTAACCCATGTCCTGGCAGCCGTGGCTTCTGGTTCAGGCCAGTTCGGGAAGGCGCACCATGCGCACGTCGGTGATCAGCGGGGCCGTCGGATCCTGAACCGCCTGGCCATCAAACTCGAAACCATTGCGCTTGTAGAAAGCGATGGCCCTGGGGTTTTGCTCCGCCACCCACAGCATGGCGGGCTGATCGCCGAGTGCGGCATCGATCAATTGTTGGCCCGCGCCGGACCCGTGATGATCATTGAGCAGATACAGATTGTAGAGTTGACGCTCGATACCTTCGGGAACGTCGATAGCGTCTTGCGAGCACGGTGCAGCAAAGGAAAAGCCAATCAGCTCACCGTCCTCGTTGCAGGCCAGGGCAAGATGGAAGCCGGGATTCGGATCGCCGAGAATCCTTCGCCACAGGCCGATTCGTTGTTGAAGATGGGCGGCATCGAAAAAGCCTTCCGGCAACAATCCGCTATAGGCCTGTTTCCAGCACGCAACATGCAGGGCAGCAAGCTCCATGGCATCCTCGAGCTCCGGTTTCCTCAGCGTGTAGCTCATTTGGCGCCGTCCGCATACTGCTTCAAGTGGATTCCGGTGAGCGTGCCGGATGCGGCCAGTGCTTCGGCGGTGCCTTCAAAAACGATCTGCCCGCCTTCGTGGCCCGCGCCAGGGCCAAGGTCGATGACCCAGTCGGCATGGGCAACAACGGCGAGGTGATGCTCGATGACGATGACTGTGTTGCCTTCGTCGACCATTTCATCGAGCAAGCCCAGCAAATTCTGGACATCGGCCATATGAAGACCGGTGGTTGGTTCATCGAGCACATAGGTGCCAGATCCCTTGCCCAGGTTGATTGCCAGCTTGATCCGTTGGCGCTCTCCACCAGAGAGCGTATTCAACCGCTGTCCAAGCTTGAGATAGCCAAGTCCAACTTGGTTCAGCCTGGTCAGCATCGGTTTGGCCTTGGGGATCTTCAGCTGTTCCAGCGCCTGCTCCATGCTCAGATCCAGAACCTCGCTGATGTTGAGGCCATCCAGAGTGTAGTTCAAGACCTCAGCGGTAAAACGGGTGCCTTCGCACACCTCGCAGGGCAGGGCCACTCCAGCCATGGATACCAGATCGGTATAGGTGAAGCCGACACCCTTGCAATTCGGGCAGGCCCCTTCGGAATTTGCGCTGAATAATGCCGGCTTGACCGAGTTGGCTTTGGCAAAAGCCGCGCGAATAGGATCCATGATCCCGGTATAGGTTGCCGGGTTCGAACGCCGCGAACCACGAATGGCGCTCTGATCCACGACCGCTACGTCTTCACGCTTGGAAATTGTGGAGTGGATCAACGTGGACTTGCCTGAGCCGGCGACTCCGGTCACGGCGCACAGCACACCGGTGGGGACGTCAACATCCACATTCTTGAGGTTATGTGTCGAAGCGCCCCGGATTTCCATGGCGCCAGTCGAGGTACGGGGTTGGGAGTTGAGCGGAACCCGCGTGGAGAAGTGCTGGCCGGTCAGTGATTCACTGGCCAGTAGGCCGGGCACGTCACCGCTATAGCACAAGGTGCCACCATGCGTACCCGCACCTGGACCCAGGTCCACGACATGGTCGGCAATCCTGATGACCTCAGGCTTGTGTTCAACGACGAGGACGGTATTTCCCTTGTTCCGCAAGTTGGCCAAGAGGACGTTCATTCGCTGGATGTCATGGGGGTGCAATCCCACGGTAGGTTCGTCAAAGACATAGGTAACATCCGACAGCGCACTGCCAAGGTGCCGGATCATCTTGACGCGTTGGGCTTCGCCGCCGGATAACGTGCCTGCAGGCCGATCCAGTGAAAGATAGCCCAGCCCAAGATCGACCATCGAGCTCAGGACCGCGCCCAGATTCGTGAGGAGCGGAGCAGCATCGGCAATCTGGATCCTCGCCAGTTCACCGGCTAACTCCGAAACCTGCATGGCCGCCATGTCGGCAATGCCCAAGCCGTTGATTTTCGAAGCACGGGCCTTTTCGCCCAGCCGGGAGCCATTGCAGGCAGCGCACGGTGCAGTTGTGGAAATGCGATCAATCCACTCGCGGATATGAGCCTGCTTGATTTCACGGCCGGAAAGAATGTAGTTGGACTTGATGCGCGTGATCAGCCCGGAATAGCTCATGTTCGCCCCGTTGAGCTTGACCTTGCCGTCCTCGGCATAGAGCAACCGATCGAGCATCTGCTTGGACAGGTCCTTGAGCTTCACATCAAGATCGACTTGCGTGCCCGCGGTCAGGGTTTGCCACAGCCAAGCGCCGGGGGTGAAGTTCGGAGCCTTGATAGCCCCTTCATTCAGGGTCTTATCCCAATCAAGGAGCTCATCCAGATCAATGCTGGCTTCCGTGCCGAACCCCTCGCACACTGGGCAGGCGCCCTGGCCAAGGTTGAACGAATAGGCTCCTGCTCCGCCGGCGCTCGGTGACGAGTAGCGCGAGAACAACACGCGCAAGAGCGAGTAGGCATCGGTCGCGGTACCTACCGTGGAGCGAGAATTAGAACCCATTCGCTCCTGGTCCACCACAATGGCCGCCGACAAGTTTTCCAGGACCTCGACATCGGGGCGCGGCATCGACGGCATGAAGTTCTGGATGAAGGAAGTGTACGTTTCGTTGATCAGCCGCTGCGACTCGGCGGCAATCGTCCCGAAGACCAGCGAGGACTTTCCGGATCCCGAAACACCGGTAAATGCGGTAATCCGGCGCTTGGGAATATCAACGTCGATGCCTTTGAGGTTATTTTCCCTCGCTTGACGGACTCGGATCATGTCATGGGCGTCGGCAGGATGCAGGTTCATAACGCCAACTTTACTAACTGGCAAGCCCGGCGGATACCCGGCTTAACCGGCGCCATGCTGGCCGCTGCCGCTCGGGAAGATGCTTGGCCTCCCGCTGTTTGCGCTCGCCGTCAGGGTGCGAGGATCGAAGCCTTGTGCAGATTTTGGATTTTTCCTTAATTCTGCGCCGGCAACCGGGTGGATCCTTTGCTTCATTTGTTCTGCGGCGCACACGCAATGAGCATGAAGTTCGAACATTGCGAATGAATTGCAAAGATCTTGTGGCGAATCTTCGAAAATAGGCGGTACCCTTGGAATTCCCTAGTGATTCACAAGATTTCCGGGTTGCTCTTCGCCGCATTATCATTATCGAGGCGTGTGCTACGACACATTAGTGGCATCTCGACCTGACGCATGATCCCGAACCATCAAAAGGACCTTCATGAAGCTGCTGAAATCTATTCCCTTGCTTGGCTGGGTGCTTGTCGCCATCGTCCTGGGCATCCTGCTGGGCCCGGTAATGCCGGTATGGCTGGGAAGCTTGTTCCTGACCTACAATTCGATTTTCTCGGGTTTCCTGAGCTTCGTGGTTCCGCTGATCATTTTCGGCCTCGTTGCGCCGGCCATCGCTGAACTCGGCAAAGGGGCGGGGAAGTGGCTTGGCATCACTGCGGCGATCGCCTATGGATCCACGCTGTGCGCCGGACTCCTTGCCTATTTCGTGAGCCGTTGGCTATTTACCCAGTCTCTGTCCGGCGGCGGGCTCGAAGCCATCGGCGAGGGATCGGGCTCAGGTTTCGAGCCCTTTGTCTCCGTTGCCACGAGCGCGGGGGACTCGGCGACCGAAATCGTCTTGCCACCTGCCTTGGATGTCATGACCGCACTGGTCTTGGCTTTCATCCTTGGCCTGGGCATGACCGCCTTCCGCTCGAAGGTGCTCTTCCGTGGCGTGGTTGAATTCCGCACCATCATCGAAATGGTGATTCGCCGCGTCGTTGTTCCAGCTCTGCCATTGTTCATTTTCGGCATCTTCCTGGACCTTTCAGCCAGCGGCAGCGCGATCACCGTCGTCTCGAAGTTCTTGCTCGTCGCAGTGGTGTCTTTTGCTCTGACGCTCGTCGTACTGCTGATCCAGTACTCGATTGCCGGCGCGATGAACAAGCGCAACCCACTGGCAGCTTTGTGGGGCATGCGCGATGCCTACTTCACCGCTCTGGGCACCTCGTCGTCGGCAGCGACCATTCCGGTCACGCTGGCCTCGGCGAAAAAGAACGGCGTATCAGATGCCGTAGCCGGGTTCGTCATTCCGCTGTGCGCCACCATCCACCTTTCGGGTTCGATGGTGAAGATTACCTGCTTCTCCATCGCGGTTCTCCTGCTCACCGGCGGCGACGTCAACTTCGGTGCCTACTTCCCGTTCATCTTGATGCTCGGCGTCATGATGATTGCCGCCCCTGGCGTTCCTGGCGGCGCGATTGCCGCCGCCGCGGGCCTGCTGGGGCAGATGCTCGGCTTCGGCGAAGTGGAAGTCGGCCTGATGTTTGCCGCCTACATTGCCCTCGATAGCTTCGGCACCGCAACCAACGTGACCGGTGATGGCGCCGTAGCGATGATCATGCAGAAACTGACCAAGGGCAAGCTCGGGTCACAGCCGCAAAGCGACGAAGATGAAATCGTTGAACTGGCTGATGGCAGCCAGAGCAAAGCTCACCAGCTAGGCGAGTAGCGCTGGCAAAGCAATGGCCGATGTTCGCACCATTAAGTGCGAACATCGGCCATTGCTTGTTTGCCTGCTGTGGGGCTAGATCCACATCGCTGGATCGATGTACTCTGCCGGGTCGACCGCGGGCTTGCGCTCCTCGGGAGTGCGCGGGCGGTTCCGCGCAGGGATTCCGGTGACGATCGAGCCTTCTGGGGCATCCTTGACCACTACGGCATTGGCGCCGATTGCAGAATCGGCTCCGATCACGATGGGGCCGAGCACCTTGGCGCCAGCGCCGATGACAACGCGGTCGCCAATGGTCGGGTGGCGCTTGACCTTGGCCAGGGATCGGCCGCCGAGGGTGACGCCGTGGTAAATCATGACATCCTCGCCAATTTCAGCGGTCTCGCCGATGACGATGCCCATGCCGTGGTCGATGAAGAAGCGGCGGCCAATGGTGGCACCTGGGTGGATCTCGATTCCGGTGAGCGCGCGGGTCGCCTGGGACAGCAAGCGTGCCGGCCACCGCAGGGACGGGTTTTGCCACATCTTGTGGGCTAGCCGATGCATCCAGATGGCGTGCAACCCTGAATACACGAAAAAGTTTTCGGTATCACTGCGCGCCGCAGGATCATGCTGTCGAGCTGTGGCCAGGTCTTCACGCAGCCGGGAGAAAAAACTCATGGAAACTACCTTAGGGGTTGCGGTTCGCTGCGCAGGAATCCGAAGACGTCACACAGCAAATCGGCACGAGCCGCACCGATTTAGGTCTCTCATTAGACCCAACGGTGGCTCGCGCCGATTTATTCTAGTTTGCCGAAACTTATTTAGCCGCGGATGTCATCAAACAGCAGGGTGGAAATGTAGCGCTCACCGAAGTCGGGAATGATGGCAACAATCTGCTTGCCTGCGTATTCTTCGCGAGCAGCAATCTGCAGTGCGCCCCATACGGCGGCACCAGCGGAGATGCCGCCGAGGATGCCTTCCTTGACGCCCAGCGCGCGGGCGGTGGCAACCGAGTCCTCGATGCTGGCATCAAGAACTTCGTCGTACAGTTCGGTGTCCAGGACCTCTGGGATGAAGTTCGCGCCCAGGCCCTGGATCTTGTGCGGGCCTGGCTTGCCGCCGTTGAGGATTGGGGAATCCTTGGGCTCCACAGCAACAATCTTCAAATCCGGGTTCTTTTCCTTCAGGAAGCGTCCGGCACCGGTGATGGTGCCACCGGTACCGATGCCTGCGACGAGGACGTCGATCTTGCCTTCGGTATCGTCCCAGATTTCTGGGCCGGTGGTGTCCGAGTGGATCTGCGGGTTGGCGGTGTTGGCGAACTGCTGTGCCCAAACGGCGTTGTCAGAAGTTGCAACGATTTCCTTGGCCTTCTCCACTGCTCCGCGCATGCCGTCGGCACCCGGGGTGAGCACGATCTCTGCGCCGAAGGCACGCAGCATGACCCGGCGCTCGGTGGACATGGTCTCTGGCATGGTCAGGATGACCTTGTAGCCACGGGCGGCGCCGACCATGGCAAGGGCGATACCGGTGTTGCCGGAAGTGCCTTCAACGATGGTGCCGCCTGGCTTCAGTGCCCCGGACTTCTCGGCGGCGTCAACGATGGCTACACCGATGCGGTCCTTGACGGAGTTGGCTGGATTGTAGAATTCCAGCTTCACGGCGATGTTGCCGGCCAGGCCCTCATCAAGTCGGTTCAGCTTCACCAGCGGGGTGCGGCCGATAACTTCGGTGACGTTGTTGTAGATTTTGCCCATCTTCTATGCAGTCCTTACGTGACTCATTGCGGCCGCGATTGCTGGCGGCGAGTTACTTGCAGATGCCGGCTCAATAGCGCGGACACCTTGGAGGTTCATATCCAACCCTAGTAGTCGATTCGTCAAGCTAGGCTTCATTTAGCCATTGAGCGTAATATTTCCTGACCTTTGCGAGTTTCGGGTCAATAATCACGCGGCAATATCCGACATCTTGGTTCGCAGAGTAATAATCCTGGTGTATTTGCTCTGCCGGGTAGAAATCTTTGGACTCTTCTATGGTAGTGACGATCGGATTAGTGTAAAAGGACGCAAACTTGTCCTTCGCCGCAATGAATTGCTTGCGCTGCTGATCATCGAGCGGGAACATCGCCGAACGATATTGGGTGCCCACGTCGTAGCCCTGGCGATTGAGCGTAGTTGGGTCGTGAACGGTGAAGAACATGTCCAAGATGACTTCAGCGGGCACGATCTGTGGATCAAAGATGACGGCAACGCCCTCGGCGTGGCCGGTGGTTCCGGAGCAGACCTGTCGATAGTCCGGATTGCTGGTGTGCCCGCCGATGTATCCGGAGATGACGGCATGGACGCCACGCGTGCGCTGGTAAACCGCATCCAGGCACCAGAAGCAACCGCCGGCCAGGACGAAGGTCGTCAGCTTGGTGTCTTCGAGCTGCAGTGACGGACTGAAATGATGGGGTGATTGAAGGCTGAGAATACTCACATAGTTCATAACGATGCGGCGTTGCATTCTGTTCCAACCCTGTTGGCAACGCGTAGGGTTGTTGATATGCAGAGCAAGGCAAATAACTCGCAAGAACCGGGGAAGAAGAATCAAAACCCGGACGCTGCTGCGCTTAAGCCCGTTACCGATGAAGAAGTGATGCAGTCCGAGGAATCCGCTCCCTCGGCGCCAACTACTTTGGGTAATGTCCTTGAAGCAGTGGAAGAGCTTTGGCCACATTCCCTGGCCGAGGACTGGGACGCCGTAGGACTGGTAACCGGTCGTACCGGCCAGCCGGTCTCGAAGGTCGTCATGGCAGTGGACCCAACGCTGGAAGTGATTGAAGATGCGATCGAGCGTGGGGCCGATCTGCTGATTACTCACCACCCGCTGCTCCTGCGTGGTGTGACCCAGGTGGCAGGCACGAGCTTCAAGGGTGAAGCTATACATCGGCTCATCGAAACTGGGACCGCATTGCTGACGGCGCACACAAATGCCGATAGCGCCATTGGGGGAGTAAACGACGCGCTGGCCGATGCCTTTGGGCTTAAGGATTGCGTGCCGCTGGTCGATTCGAAGGACGGCCTGCCTGAAGAAGGCCTGGGCCGTGTCGGCTTCTTGGAGAAGCCGATGAAGCTCGAGGATTTCGCGGAACGTGTTTACACGGTGCTGCCGGCTGTGGCCGGGGGTGTGCGGGTTGCCGGAGACCGTACCGGGATTATTCGAAAAGTCGCGCTCTGCGGCGGCGCCGGCGATTCGCTCTTTGATGCAGTGCGTTCACACCAGGCCGACGTATACGTCACTGCAGATTTGCGCCACCACCCGGCGAGCGAAGCACGCGAAGCAGCCAATGGCGGGTTCCCGTACCTCATCGATGTATCGCACTTTGCCTCCGAGTGGGTGTGGCTCTCGGCGGGAGCCCGCGCCCTGGGGAACGTGCTCAATGATCTGGGGCATGCCGTCGAGATTGAAATTTCGCAGGTCAATAGCGATCCATGGGACTTTGTCCTGACTCCATAGCTGGGCATAAAAGCGGACAACTTGATTCTCTGGCTGCTCCTCATGAGCAATGGCTTGAGATCGCCGCGAGCAATGCTTTTGGATACCCTCCTGGATTCACTTCCGGGAGGGTTTCGTTGCGCTCGACGAGTTCGCGGTTTAAGGGATCCCAGTTCATTACTTGAAAGTCATAGCTTCTATAACCTTTCTGCAACGATTTGATGATTGATGCCTAAACTGTCGAAACCTTGTGGTTAGCTGGGAATCTACGATTAAATTTCTATGGGGGAAAATTGAACGAGGCAGGTTCCGATTTTGGTCGTGCTGCTATGGGAGGATTTCAGGGCTTCTGCCCGGAATGCGGAGCGGTAAGTCCCATTTTTGATAGTGAATCACAGGCGGAAGACTGCGAATACTCGCATCGTGCAAAGCATGAGAACGATTAGCCTGGTTTGACTGACCGGCATTGCGAGCTAAACGCCAAGGCGTCGGCGGATCAACCCCTGGTTGACTGCCCGGCGATAGCGATCGATTGGTTGTACCGGTCGCAGCACTAATGCCGTGGCATCATTAGCCACTAGACGGACTACTTGGTTGGGCAGGGACATGCTGCATCATTTGGAAATCTGGGTCGACGATTTAGCAACTAGTACGGCATCGCTGGGCTGGCTGCTGACGCGACTTGGCTATCGCATCCAATCCCAATGGGACAACGGCATAAGCTATCAGCACGGCAGCCATTACATCGTTTTGGAATCCGGGCCGGATGTCCGGCATGAACTTCATGATCGGCGCTTGCCGGGGTTGAACCACTTGGCTTTTAGCCTGCCGAGCGCACAGCTCGTTGAAACTGTTGCAGCTGATGCCCTGACCCATGGATTCACCATGATGTTTGCGGATAAGCATCCGCATGCCGGAGGGCCCGATCACTATGCGGCCTATTTAGAGGATCAAGCCGGCTTCGAAGTGGAACTAGTCGCAGCACCGGCCCCAGGGGAAAACTAGAAGGCCTAGCGGAATCTCCCGGAAGCGGCCAGAGTTTGCTGGGCTATTTGGCGGTGGTGAACTGGTGGTCCTCGGGCAGCAAGATGTTCAGCGCTCGTCCCTTCTTGTCCTCAACGAGGGACGCCTCCCACCTGGATCTAATCAGCTGGACCAGCTCATCGGCAGTCGCTGGCTCGGTCTCTTGCTGAACCAGGAACCGGGCAACTTCGCCGCGGGTGTGCTTGGCAAAATGGGAAACGACTTTCGGCACGCCGTTGCGCAACTGGAAAACATTGATCGCAACGCTGTTTCCGTTACTTGGCTTGTAGGCTGCGGCATAAGTGCTGGAGCGGGCATCAATGACCAGCTGGTCTGCAGCGGCTTCATCTAGAATCGCGGCGAGCCGCTTTTTCCACCAGCTGGCGAGCTTGCCCAGGGGCTCCAATTTCACGGACATGGACAGCCGATATGGGGGAATGCGGTCGGCAAAGCGCACCGCACCCCATAGCGCGGAAATCACGACGATGCTCTGATCAGCGCGCCGTTGCGCTTCAGGGCTGAGCGTCGAATAGCCCAGCGCTTCGAAGAGCACGCCGGAATAGATGTCGTGGGCCTTGGCGGCAGGTTCTATGTGCAAATTGATATTGCGGGCGACTTCGTTCGCCAAGGAAGCGCCAACACCCAAGACGTCCATGGCATCCGCCCGGCCAGAGACCTCTGCCAAGGCTCCGAGCACTTGATGGCGATCATCGCTCAGTTCAGGAAACGAGAGGTCGGCAAGGTCGAACGGGGAACCTTCAGCATGAGCGGTTTTACCTTCTGAAGGTGGCAACAAAATAAGCACGCCTTCCAGCTTATCCGAGGACAGCGAGGATTCCCGGTTGATGAATAAGGGCACGACCTGACCCTTTGGCCAGGCGGCATTTGGCTTCACCTGTGTCGAAGGGCTCGCAGCTGCTGTTAGCTGGGGCGAACTGCCGGGGCTAGAATGGTTAACGAATGGGATGGCCAGACGGTCGCGTGGCAAGCTATTGCCCCGAGGAACGTCCGGGCTCCACAGAACAGGGTGGTGGGTAACGCCCACTCGGGGCAACCCGCAGGCTAGTGCCACAGAAAATAGACCGCCAGGCTTCCTGGTAAGGGTGAAACGGTGGTGTAAGAGACCACCAGCGTTCCGGGTGACCGGAATGGCTCGGTAAACCCCACTCGGAGCAAGGTCAGACAGACTGCGTTATGAGGGCTGTTCGCCCCATGCAGTCGGGTGGACCGCTAGAGGCTGCCGGCAACGGCAGTCGTAGATAGATGACCGTCCCGCTTCGGCGCGACAAAACCCGGCGTATCGGCCATCCCATTCATTCCCTCCAGCCTTTCTGGTGAGAAGTTTCACAGTGACTCGTGCCCTGAATTTTTCTGCGCCGTTTAGAATGGAAGGCGTACTTAGTACTTGCGAGGATGATCCTGTAGACCTCGTACCACCGCAAAAGCAATGGTGCTTCCCACGGTGCCAACCGACTTTATGGATCTGCGAGTCGGCTGAATTGGAAGGATTTTCTGTGACCCAGCAGTCTGTCGTTGCCCAGCAAGAATGGAGCGGGCGCGAAGAGCTCGCCGAGGCCATGATTCCACTGATCGGACGCCTGTACCGCAAGAACAATGTGGTGCCCTCCGTATATGGCCGCAAGCTGATCAACCAGTCCGCCATCGACATCATCAAGGCGCACCGCGTAGTACGCCGCATTGATGGCGAAGAGCTAAGCCTGAAGGCAACCAAAGCAATCCTCGACGAGATCGAGACGCTGAATGTTGGATCGGTATCCGTTGACCTTGGCCGTTTGAACAAGAAGTTCAAGGAATCCGGCTCTGTTGACCTGAACGCATTCCTGAGCAACGAACTTGGCGACAAAGTTGGCCAGTCGGGTGCTACTGATGCAGAACCAAAGGACGTCGTCCTCTACGGCTTTGGCCGCATTGGCCGCCTGCTCGCCCGCATCCTCATCGAACGCGGCGGCTACGGCCTGCGCCTTCGCGCCATCGTGGTCCGCAAGGGCTCGGACGATGACATCGTCAAGCGCGCTTCGCTGCTGCGCCGCGACTCGGTCCACGGCCGCTTCGAAGGATCGATCACCGTCGACGAGGAGAACAACACCATCCTTGCCAACGGCACCTTGATCAAGGTCATCTACTCGAATGATCCGACCACCGTCGACTACACCGCGCACGGCATCGACAACGCCATCGTCGTCGACAACACCGGCCGCTGGCGCGATGAGGCCGGCCTGTCCCAGCACCTGCAGGCCAAGGGCGTTGCCCGCGTTCTGCTGACCGCACCGGGCAAGGGCGACTTGAAGAACATCGTTCACGGCATCAACGATTCCTGGATCACCGCCGAGGACAAGATCGTTACCGCTGCCTCGTGCACCACCAACGCGATCACCCCAGTGCTCAAGGCGCTGAACGACAAGTTCGGCGTGAGCCATGGACACGTCGAGACCGTTCACTCGTTCACCAACGACCAGAACCTGATCGACAACTTCCACAAGGGCGAACGCCGCGGCCGCGCCGCTGCGCTGAACATGGTGATCACCGAAACCGGTGCTGCCAAGGCCGTGGCCAAGGCCCTGCCAGAGTTCGAAGGCAAGCTGACCGGCAACGCCATCCGCGTACCAACCCCGGATGTCTCCATGGCGATCTTGAACCTGAACCTGGAGAGCGAAACCACCAAGGAAGAGCTGAACGCCTACCTTCGCGAGACTTCGCTGACTTCGAACCTGCACAAGCAGATCGACTACATCGACTCTCCCGAGGTGGTTTCCACCGACTTCGTCGGCTCGCGCCGTGCTGGCATCGTCGACGGCCTGGCTACCATCGTCTCGGGCAAGAACGCTGTTGTCTACGTTTGGTACGACAACGAGTTCGGCTACTCCTGCCAGGTGGTCCGCGTGATCGAAACGATCGCCGGCACCCACCCGGTAGCAGTTCCAGCCCTGAAGGCTGAAGCAGTCATCGCCTAAGGCCGTATCGCCAAAACTTCGGGACCATGCCCGCGCACAGTGCGCAGGTGCATGGTCCCGAAGCCTTTTAACCAGCCATGGCATCCTCGCGTCAAGATCCCGCCGGCACTGCCAAGCGCCCCTGGCTGTTACGCTCTGTACCAGGGACCATGGCGGAAGGCAGGCAGATGGAACGCGAAAGGCTCTTATCGGCCCGGATGGCCAGCCAATTGCTATCCGCGCCTGCCAGATCCACGCTAGAAGCCGCCGGGCACCTGATGGCTGCCCAGTCGCAAGACTTTATTGCTGGCCGCTATGCACTGGCCCAGCGCGTTGATCCGATGCCAAGCAGGGCACAGGTCGACAAGCTTTTTAATGACGGCCTGATTGTGCGCTCATGGACCATGCGTGGAACCCTGCATTGCTGCCTGCCCCAAGACGCGCAATGGCTGGTGCAACTGGCCAAGGAACGCACCTTGCGTTCAGCTGCTGCCAGGCATCGAGAATTGCAGATTGATCCTGCGGCCATTGAACAGGCAGCCCGGATCATCCACTCCTATCTGGCGGAAGCCGGAGCGGCCAGCAGGACCGCGATTTTTGAGCAGCTGGAGCAACAAGGAATCGGCACGCGCAATCAGCGTGGCACGCACTTGCTGCTCGCATTGGTGCTGCACGGCTTGATTTGCCTCGGCCCGATTCCCGAAGGCGCCAAGCTGGCAGCCCAGGACTTCGTGCTCGCAGAGCAATGGATCAGCAAGCATCATGTTCCCGATAGCCCGATGCAGGAATTGCTGTTGCGCTACCTGGGTTCCCATGCTCCTGCGATCTTGCGTGATGCCGCCTGGTATGCCGGGCAAACGCTGACAACCATTCGCGCGGCGGCCGCGGAACTGGGTCGGGAACTGGTCAGCGTGGGAAAGAACGAGCGCGGCGAGGACTTTTTCGTGGTCCAGGGCTCAGCAGCCCATCAAGCCTGCGAATCATCAGGCGCCCCGCAACTTCCCACTCGCTTGCTCGGACCCTTTGACGAGTACTATCTCTCCTGGGCCGATCGCGGCCTGGTGGCCGATGAATCGATGCAGAAGCAGATCACGCCAGGGAAGAATGGAATGTTCAACGCCTTCTGGCTTGAACAAGGCAGGGCCCGTGGCCTATGGAATGCAAATATAGCGCCGACCGATGCTCTCGGTGCGGCGCTACATCAGCGGTATATCGACTTCAGGACTACTGCATAGGCAGCAGGAAGGCTAATGGCCGAAAGGATCCTCATCGGTCCCGGGCAGCCAGGTGTTCCCTGGTACGCCCCAGCCCAGTGCCTTTTTGGCTTTCTTCCAACGCTTATCCCAGCGCGGCTGCAGCTTGTCTACATACAGAAAGCCATCAAGGTGGTCGTATTCGTGCTGCATGATGCGGGCGAACCAGTCATGGGCTTCAAAAGCGATCGGCTGGCCAAATTCATCAAAGCCCTCCACCTTGGCGTATTCGGCACGCTTGAGCGGGTAGTTCAGCCCAGGTACGGACAGGCAGCCTTCGGACTCGTCATCAACATCAGCTGGCGCCTGTGAAACCTTGGAGAGGGTCAGCTTGGGGTTGATGATCACACCGCGTTCAGGAGCGGAGTCCTGGTCGGCATAGACGTAGGTGAAAAGGCGTAGACCGATGCCAATCTGCGGAGCGGCCAGTCCCACGCCGTGTGCTTCGTCCATGGTCACATGCATATCTGCAACGAGCTGGCGAAGTTCGTCGTCGAACTCGGTGACTTCCACCGCGCGACGATGTAGAACAGGTTCTCCGTAAACTGTGATCTGCCGGATAGGCACGTGATCAGGTCCTTTCAAAAGTGCTTAAAGTGCTCGTCCAATAGTTTCACGCATGATCTCGCTTGTGCCACCAAAAATGGTCAGCAGGCGGGCCGCGGTGAATGACTGGGCAATGGGGTACTCCATGATGTAGCCGTAGCCACCATGGATCTGCAGGGCCTTATCGGATAGCTTTTTTGCGCTCTCACTAGCCCAAAGCTTTACTTCGGCGGCTTCATGCGCGTCCAATTCGCCGTCGTTGAACGCCAGTACTGCTTGATCAACAAAAGCCTGAGTGACATGGGACTCAGTTTTCAGATTAGCCAATTCGAACCTGGTGTTCTGGTACTGGGTCAACGCCTGTCCAAAGGTCGAGCGGTTCTTCGCATGCTCCAGGGCCTGCTCGAAGGACGCAGTGCAGATGGCGGCTGCTGCCACGGCGATAGCCAGGCGAGCCTGTGGCAACTGCTCCTTGACGTAGCGAAGCCCCTGGCCGATCTCGCCAATGCGGTCAGCATCAGATACCCGGACCTCATCAAAGAACAACTCGGCAGTATCCGAAGCGCGCAGACCCATCTTGTCGAATGGATTGCCATTGGTGTAGCCCTCAGAGCGCTCGACCATGAACAGGGAGAAGGAATCCTCGGACGCGCGACTGCTCTGGCCGTCGGTGCGGGCAAGGACCAGGGCGGCATGGCCGAAGGCTCCGTTGCCGATGAAAGTCTTCTGGCCGCTCAGCAGCCAATCTTCGCCATCACGCACCGCCTTGGTGCGCACCGCGCGCAGATCCGACCCAGCCCCTGGCTCCGTGAAGGCGCAGGAAGTAATTGTGGAGCCATCAACCATGCGAGGCAGCCACTTGGCCTTGAGCTCCGCAGAGCCGTAGGCCAGCAGGTATGGAAGCACGAGATCGTCGTGCAAGTGGAAGGCCAACGCGACAGCCAGGTGGCCAGCACGCACAAACTCCTCGTCCATGACCACGCGGAAGCGGTAGTCATCAATGCCCATGCCGCCGAATTCCTCGGGAACCGCCAAGCCCAGCAAGCCATTCTCGCCGGCAGATTGCCATACCTCGCGAGGAATCTGGTGGTCCTTCTCCCACTGGGCGTATTTGCCAGAGACTTCACGGGTGTTGAACTCCGTAGCCAGCTCACGGAACTGTTCGTGGTCCTCTTCAAAAAGCGCGCGTTTCACAGGGGAGTACCTTTCAGTGGATAGGACGCAGGCAATCAACTAAGAGACTTGCCAAAGTACAAGTTCCATTATGGTTGTTTGCACGAATCCATGGCTAATAGAATCGCTAACCCACGTGCGCAAGTCGCCAAATAACGCCAGATGTCTCGAAAAATACGGGGTTAGACCCAAAAGCACCACGCATTCGAATACAGTTTCGAATACGGTCTGTAGGATTCTGAAATATGACTTAACCCGCGGGAAGGAGCCAACGTGCCAGCTGTGAAATCGACTCAAGCCCGCGCTCGCCGAACAGCGGAGTGATGTCAACCTGCCCAGGTGGCGGACTTGAATCACGGCGTGGCCTAAAGCCCGAACGCCGGAGGAGCTAAGAGCCTGGACAATTTCTTTCATGTCCAGCGCGGCTAAGCGCTCACGAGTAATGACAGCGGGCATCTGGCCACTGGTACTGGCTGTAGACCTCGGGGCAACCAGAGTGATCCGGGCAGATAGCCACAACAGCATTCGCGACGTCATTTATGCCAATGACGCAATGCACCCAACATGCGCTGTTGGGACGGCTTGGCGCTCGCCGAAGGTTGCCATGACAGTGCGCCAGCTGTATCTGTTGGTGGCGAAGCGACGGGAGCTGTTCATTCAGCGGGCCATGGGATTGCGTTGCAAAGTGTGCGCGTCGAACCGATCGGAATTACATTAGGGCCATGGAGAACATCATTATTGCTGTTCATGCGATTTCAGCCAGTCTCGTCATTCTGCTGGCGCCGGTCAATATTCTTCGTAGGCGCAAGGACATCCGCCACCGGGTGATCGGCCGCACATGGGTTATATCCATGTATTTTTTGTGCGTGAGCGGGATGTTCATCTATACCATTAGCGGGGGATTCACGATTTTCCATGCACTGGCAATTTTTACTTTTGGAACAACAACTCTCGGAGTGGTGAATATTCGGCGGGGCAATATTCCTGGGCATGTCGGAAACATGATTGGCTCGTGGATCGGTGCCATGGTCGCCGGCGCTTTTGCTGTTTTCGCGCCCGGTCGGGTGATTCCGACTCTTTATGTCGATGAGCCGTCGTTGCTCTGGGGCGCAATCGGAATTGTCGTTGCCCTTGCAATCATGTGGGTGCTTTACGTCTTGCTGATGCTTTGGAAGGGGGAGCGGGGCCGAACCTCTGGCGGGTGCACGACGACAGGGCGGGTTTGACCTGCGATTTTTGGGTGCGGTGCGATAGGCAGGGCAAGCAAAAGGCTCGATTCAAAACCGGAGTTCTGAATCGAGCCTTTTGATCTGGGGTGAGTAACGGGGTTTGAACCCGCGACCTTCTGGACCACAACCAGACGCTCTACCGACTGAGCTATACCCACCATGTTTACTTCGATACTAGTCAGAAGCCTTAGGGCTAAAAGTCGTGTATCTGGCAACGAGAAATACTATACACGCAATTGTGTGCTGAATACCAATCAGGAATGGCGGATCGGGGTGCATGTGACCAGCGGCTCAATTAATGAATTGTCCAATGGGGATTTCCCCAGGGCGCATCGAATTTTTGGTTATCCGACATCGATGCAAAGTTTTTTGAATGAAAGCGTTTGGACCCGGCTGCATCGTCTGGATTTTGTTGATCCGCTTCCCGCAAGGTGCCTCCGAGGCGGTAACTGCGCGTGTGTCGCCTAGGTCTATTCTCGGACGGAATCTGTTGGCGAAGGCTCGGGGAAAGCAAAGAAGGCCTGACTCGAAACCGGAGTTTCGAATCAAGCCTTCTGACCTGGGGTGAGTAACGGGGTTTGAACCCGCGACCTTCTGGACCACAACCAGACGCTCTACCGACTGAGCTATACCCACCATGTTTGCTTCGATACTAGTCAGAACGCTTTTGAGTCCTAGATCAGTATCTGGCAACGAGAAATACTATACACATAATTCTCGGCTGTATGCCAATTGGAAGCTCCTGAAGGTGCTGTGCAGTGCGTCACCTGCACCCCAGGAGCCCAATCGCGGCTGCTGCTAGCTGTTCGAGGCAATCCTGGAAGCGATCAACCGTGCTTCTTCCACGGTGGGGCCAGGTGTTGGAACCATGATGGATTCGCGGTAGTAGCGAAGTTCGTCAATGGAATCCTGGATGTCGCCCAGCGCCCTGTGGTTGCCGGTTTTCACCGGGGCTTCGAAGTGGGCAGCCGGGTACCAGCGTCGGCTGAGCTCTTTCAGTGTGGAGACGTCGATGATTCGGTAGTGCAGGTGCTCGATGACCTCTGGCATGTCCCGTGCCAGGAAGTTCTTATCGGTGCCCACCGAGTTGCCGCCGAGCAAGGCCTTCTTGGCCTCGGGCACATGCTGCTTGATGTAGTCGAGGACGATGCGCTGGGCTTCGTCCATGTTGATGCCCTGCTCAAGCTCGGGGAGCAGGCCGCTGACTGTATGCATGTTGCGCACAAAGTCGTCCATCTGGGCCAACGCCGCGGGTTCGGGCTTGATGACTACCTGGATTCCTTCATCAACGACCACCAGCTCTGAATCGGTGATCAGCACTGCTACCTCGATCAATGCGTCGTTGACCAGATCCAGGCCGGTCATCTCGCAGTCGATCCATACAATTTTTTCTGAATTACTAGCCACATGACCAATCTACACGCGCTGGCAGGCTGTGGGGCAGCGCACGGCGTGATTGCGCGCTTGGAAACAGTGTCCTGCCCGCTTTGAGAGGCGGTGCGATGCTAAAATCGTCTGAGATTCCCGGCCGTTGAATCACCTGTTCGCATGGCGAATCCCGATGCGTGGTTGGCCAAGTTTTACCAGATTTTTTGTCCGCTACAGCACGAGGTGTCAGTGTGTCAGCCAGCAACGTAGAAGCAGTGCGCTCCCAGCCCGAGGCTGGCATTAACAGGACGCTGCTCAGCGGCGTCATTGGTGCATCGCTGCTACTTTTTGGCTCATTCGGAACCGGGTGGCTCGCCAGCGTATCACCGCTTAACCGCGATCCATTTTTCATCATGCTGCGCACCGAAGCCGCCGGTGTCATAACTTGCGTCATCCTGCTGGCCATTGGGTGCTGGCTGCTTTTCCGCTCGTGGTGGCGGCTTGGCCAAAAACTGCGCGACTGGGGTGAAGGATCCCTGAAGATCATTCGCCGGGCGGTCTGGCTGTGGAGCATACCGATGTTTGTCGCGCTGCCGATCATGAGCCGCGACGTCTTCGCCTATATCGGACAAGGGCGTTTGGTCGACGCAGGGCAGGATCCTTACGTCGACGGGATTTCCAGCCTGAACAACTGGTTCCAGCTGGGCACCGACACCATGTGGGCCCAGGATGGCACCCCCTACGGGCCCTTGTACTTGTCCATCGAATACCTGGTGGTCAACATTGTTGGCGGTTCGACCGATGCTGCGATTCTCGCCTTCAGGGCGATCGCGTTCATCGGGGTATTGCTCTGCCTGCACTTTGTGCCGAAGCTGGCCGAACTGCATTCTGTTCCGGGAGCAAAGGCTGCGTGGATGACCGTTGCGAATCCGCTGTTCCTGGTGAATTTTGTTGCCAGCGCCCACAACGACGCGCTGATGACCGGCCTGTCCGTGTGGGCGGTTTATCTTGCGTGCAAGCGGCACGGATTCTGGGCGATTGTTGTCCTGGCTGCTTCCATTGGCGTCAAGCCCATCACCCTGGTCCTGCTGCCGTTCATCGGCCTGCTCTGGGCCGGGCCGAATGCCACGTGGCCCCGCCGCATCCTGTATTGGTTCTACTCGGGCATGATCTTCCTGGCCCTCATGACCGCTGTCGGGTGGCTCAACGGATACTGGTTCGGCTGGCTGGATGTCATGCTCAACTACACCGGGGCCGGCTTCTCGATCTTTGCCCCGCTGGGCCTGATGACCGTCGCCATTTCAAGCATCTTCCAATCCTTCGGATGGGAATCGGACGGCGTGCTATCGGTCATCAAGACCGCGGGACGGCTTATCGGCGTACTGATGGCGATCGTGCTGATGTTCCGAGGCAAATATTCCCATCTGGTGCAGCGCATGGCCATCGCGTTCTCCGCGATCGTTGTCCTCTCGCCGGTGATCCAGCCCTGGTACTTGCTGTGGCTCCTGCCGTTCTTCGCCGCCACGGGCCTGCGCGATGACTGGCAAATGCTATGGCTCCACCTGACCACGATCTTCTTCCTGGCCTATCAGGCAGCCGACCAGATCTTCGTTTGGCAGTTCCTCCAAGATTCCCTGGTGCCGCGTGTCCAGATGATTTCGTGGGGCATTTCGATTGCCTGCGCCGTCTACCTGGTCTTCTTCGATCCAAAAACCAAGACCATCTGCCCTGACCTTCTGAGCTCCACCAACTGGTTGAAGAAGCCGAAGAAGGCCTAGTGGCGGTGTTGGCAATTAACCGGATGCTCTTGGGGGAGAGCCTGCGCTCACTGGGATGGCAGGGATTTGCCGCCTCGGCGATGATCACCGTGGCTTCCTGGGGGATTGGCTGGTTCCCGCGCAACCAGCTTTCCCCGCTGGCCCGCAGCGGGTTCTTCATCGAGTTCCGGACCGATGCCAGCGGCGTCATCACGTGCATTATCCTGATGGCGTTGGGCATGGTGTGGTTGACCCGAACGTGGATTGTCACCAGGCCACGCGTGCAAGGTGCCACGGGTGTCACCCATAAGGAACTGGGACGGCTGTTGGGCATGTGGGCAGCTCCGTTGATGTTCAGCTTTCCGATTCTCAGCCGCGATGTGTATTCCTATCTTGCCCAAGGGCGGATGCTGCACGCAGGCAAATCACCGTATGCCGAGGGCATCTCGGCCCTGCCGGGCTGGTTTGATGGAGGCTCCGACGGCCTCTGGGCGCAATCGCCTTCGCCATATGGCCCGTTCTTCCTGGTGCTGGCCCGCATCATCTTTTTCGCCTCCAATGGCATTCCAGAAATCGGCGTGGGGCTGTTGCGCATTGTCGCAATGCTCGGCGTGATCGGCTGCTTTCACTTCACGGCAAAACTGGCCAATAAAATGGGCCAGAACCCGACCTGGGCCAACTGGGCCATCGTGGGCAACCCGCTGTTCCTGCTGACCATGATCGGTGGCGTTCACAATGACGCGCTGATGATTGCCGGAGTTTTCTGCGCCATGGCCTACGCCTACGATCGCCGGCCCGTGGCCTCGACTTTGGCCTTGTCGATTGCCATTTCGGTCAAGCCGATCGTATTGCTTGTTCTGCCATTCCTTGGCTTGATTATTCTCGGCAAGAACCCGTCAAAGCGTGCCCGCTGGTCCATGTGGGCCAAAGTACTTGTACTCACTCTGATTTGGCTGAGCATCGTTGGAGCACTGACCAACCTGTGGTTTGGCTGGCTGCCTGCGATGTTCAGCGCTGGAAGCGCTGCGTTTCCATATGCTCCGGTGGGGTTGATCGGGTGGAGCGTGAGCAACCTGGCGGGAATTCTCGGGGGAGACATCGGAACCGTCAATGGCTTGGTGGTGGCGGCGTTCCAGGCGCTGGCGCTGATCATTGTTGCGCGGCTGGCGTTGTCCAAAGACATCTCGAATCCGGTGCGATTGGCCGCCTGGTCGCTGTCGGCCGTGGTTCTTCTCGCGCCGATAATTCAGCCGTGGTACATCTTGTGGCTGATGGCATTATTCGTGATTTCCCATCGGGTGTCCTGGTCTTCGGAGAAATTGATGATCTACGTCTCCAGCCTCATTCTGGTGGCGGTATTTGTCGACCAGCTCTCCATCGAGCAATGGCACTCGGCGTGGATGATGCGCTCCTTCGCTGGCGTATTGGCGGTCCTGCTGTTTGCCGGCCTGTTCCGCTTTGATGCCAAAACCCGGCGCATTCTTGCAGGTCCGGCCGGGCCAGCCGGATCTTCGCATCAAGGCAAAATGCCATAGCCAAGATCACATGGCCCAGCACAGGTTCTTCCTCGAACCGTCGGCTTAGATAGAACTATGCAAACGATGATTTGGCCTGCGGCCATAGCAATTCTCGGTGCCGCCCTGTTTCTCGGTGCTGCGGGAGTCTTCCTGCTGGCCGTGCAATACCGGCGCCACGGCCGGCTGTCTTGGCGCCGCACCATCACCACAGCTATGGCGGCAATCTACGGGTTTGGCCTGTTCAGCTACACCATGCTGCCGTTGCCCGCGACCCGCCAAGCGGCTTGCTACAGCGGGATGGGGATCACCCAAACGGATCCCGGACATTTCCTGTATGAATTCAGGGCAGCGATCGCTGAATTGGGGCTTCGCGGATTCGCTACGAGCTTCGTGCTGTGGCAAATTTTGTTCAATATCATCTTGTTCATGCCGCTGGGCATCCTGGCCGTGCGCTGGTTGCGCGGGAACGTCTTCACCGGCATGGTGCTGGGCTTTGCCGCTTCGCTGGCGATCGAGCTTACCCAGTACACCGGAATTTGGGGCCTGTACAACTGCGCCTACCGGGTAGCCGATGTCGACGACCTGATCATGAATACCGCGGGGGCGCTTCTTGGTGCCATCCTTGCGTACCTGCCCATCTTCAGTTTCCTCACCGGTCCCAAGGAAGGCGATGCACGCTACGCGGCTCCTCGCAGGGTTACCCGTGCCCGGCGGGCATTGGCCAACGTCTTTGACGCGGCCATCACCACTGGGGCCGTCTTTGCGATCACCGGTGCCCTGTCGCTGGTCGAAAGACTGGGCGGGCCAGCCACCAATGAACGCTTGATGAATTTCTGGATTCCGCTGGTGGTCGTGTTCTTCGTCTTCCTGCTTCCCAGCATGAGCCCAGGCCGGGCCTCGCTGGGACAGCGCTGCGCGTGGTTGATGGTTGCTGGCCCCGGCTCTGTCCCCGCCTCGGCGCCCCGGGCGCTGATCCGCAGCATCCTTGGATTTGGCGGAATCACTTTCCTGTTCCAAATTTCCACCAGCCTCACGGATGTCAGCCCATACCCGATTTTGAACATGCTGGTCACCGCCTATATCGCGGTGAGCGTGGTCTTCTTCCTCGCTGATTCCCATCACCGCGGGCTGGCCGGGAAGGCTACCAGAACTGGTTTTATTGATCGCCGGGCCATGTCAAACAGAGAGCATTAGCACTAATCATTAGGGGCTAAAATAGAATCTGGTGGCTTTGGACCTATGCGCTGGGGTCATCACACTCGCCTTCGACGACACATCCGAATACTGAGAAGTTAGGTCTGCCCAGCAGCATGGAAGAAAATAAGCTTGAGGTCCCGAACGAACCGCACAAGGCAGTCCTAGGCACGGCCGTCGGCGCGACGGTTCTGATCGCCATCGGCGCATTCGTGCTATCTTTCGCCGCACTTACCGACTTGGCCGAGCGCTCGGGCATCAGCCCGCGGCTGGCCTGGATCTGGCCAATCATCATCGACGGCATGATCGTCGCCGCCACGGTGGCCATCGTCGCCTTGAACGGATTCAACCGCAAGGCCATGATCTACCCTTGGTCGCTGTTGTTCTTCGGCGCCATTGTTTCCACCGCAGCGAACTCCACGCACGCCATCTTGACCGTTGACTCGATTGAGAACGGTGTGCCCGCCCTGGTTTCGGCCCTGGTCGCCGCGATGCCGCCAATTGTCCTTTTGGCCATTACCCACTTGACCGTGCACATGTACCAGAAGAAGTCTGAAGCCGCCAAGCTCCGTGCCGAACTTGAGTACGACGAAGAGCAGGAAAATGCCCAGAAGTACGGCGTGGCCTACGACGATGGCTATAGCGCCGCGTTGAACGACGCCAAAACCGCCGAAGATGAGCGCATGGCCGAGATCGAGCAGGAACACCAAGATGCCTTGGCCCGTGCTCGCGCCGAAGGCATCGCCAGCGCACGCGCGGATGCCAAGGTCACCCCGATCAAGCAGAATGCCCAGAAGGCCAAGACCGCTGCCGAGCCGGTGGCCGAGCAGAAGAAGGCCACTGACGACAAGGCTCCGCTGTTTGACGACATGGCCAAGCGCCTGAGCCGTCCGTAGTTTCTTCCAGGATCAACCCGGCCGGCGCAACACGGAGCATGAGGACTGCAAAGCAACAAGCAATTCAGTAACGAGGAGGCAGTTATGACGGAACCCCAGCGTGAGCCAAGGGACGATGAGTTCTCCGAGCACATCGAGAACTCCGTTGAACAGTACAAGTCTGTCACCGGCGAGCTGAATACCGTCATGTCTGCCATGAAAGCGAAGATCCGCAGGCTCTTTGCGCAGAGCGAAGTCCAGCCCTTGTTCATCACCGGCCGGGTCAAATCTGCGCAGTCCTTCCGTGCAAAGGCTTCGCGCCGGCTGCAGGAAACCAGCGAGAGCGCTCCGGTGCTCGAATTCCCCAACCCGCTGCGCGAAATCCACGACATGGTCGGCATCCGCATCATCGTGATGCTGCCTCATGAAATCCAGCAGGTTGCAAGCCTGATCAAATCCCACCGGGACTCCTTCGACTGCCGCAGCGATCGCGAGAAGGATATCGGTTCAGTCGAGTCGGGGACCTACGGGTACTCTTCGCGGCACCTGCTGCTCAAAACCCGCAGCGAACCAACCGTGCGGAAATTCCAGGAAGCCCTGGGAAAGCCGGTGGTTGCCAGCGGAAACTTCGTCTTTGAAGTCCAGATCCGCACGGTGCTCCAGCACGCTTGGAGCGAGATGGAACACGACATCCGCTTCAAGCATCCCGGCGAAGCCGCCTGGAACCCGCAGATTGACCGGCACTTCACCGCCACCGCGGCCATGCTTGAAACGGTTGAAGACTACTTCACCGATATCAATGAGCTGTACCACCGGCTCAACGGCTACCACGACCAGCAGGGTGCCGGAGCCGAGCCGTTATCAGGCGAAAAGATTGGTGAAATCTGGCAGACCCTGTTGCCGCACGTTGACCGCAAACGCGACGACGATTGGTCTTGGGCCTCCGAACTGCTCGATGCGCACGAAATCAACCAGACGTGGCAATTGGCGCAGTTGCTGGACGCCAACGTGGTCACCGACGTTCGCGCGGCATTGGACCACCGCTATTCGCCGGGCCCAGACCGCCTGCTGGACGACGTCCTGCTGTGGCGTTTTGGCAAGGAGCACATCGACAAGACCAGCGGAGGGGACCTTCGCCGAGAAGGTTCGCTGCGCCGCCGGTTGATTCAAATGAAGGATTACCGCTCCCAACCGGGGCAGTAGCCGGTCAAAAATGCGCGCTGGACTGTTAGTTTATGCACTTTCCGCCAGTGCCTGGGCCTTTGGCCGGTAGACTAGTTAAGTTGCCCAATTAATGGGCATAGATTTGTGCCACCGCGTGAAAGGTCCACACCATATGATTTCCGTAGCCAACCTTGAGCTACGCGTCGGCGCCCGCTTGCTGATGGACGAAGTGAACTTCCGCATCGACAAGGGCGACAAGATCGGACTGGTGGGACGCAACGGTGCCGGCAAGACGACGATGACCAAGGTCCTCGCCGGCGAGACCCAGCCAACCAGCGGAGACGTGACCCACAAGGGCTCCATTGGCTACCTGCCCCAGGATCCGAAGACCCCGGATATGGAGCAGCTGGCCCGCGACCGCATTCTCGGCGCCCGCGGCCTGGACGTTGTCCTGGGCAAGCTGGCCCAGAACCGCGATGAAATGGCCAGCGACGACCCTGCCGTGTCGGCCAAGGCCATGCGCCGCTATGACCGGCTGGAAGCAGAATTCATTGCTGCCGGCGGCTACGCCGCGGAATCTGAAGCCGCGGCGATCTGCGCCAACCTGGACTTGCCGGACCGCATTCTGGATCAACCGCTGCGCACCCTTTCCGGTGGCCAGCGCCGCCGTGTGGAATTGGCCCGGATTCTCTACTCGGACGCTGAAACCCTGCTGCTCGACGAGCCGACCAACCACTTGGACGTCGACTCGATCAACTGGCTGCGTGACTTCATCAAGAACTACCCGGGCGGTGTGCTGATGATCAGCCACGACACCGGCTTGATGGAAGAAACCGTCAACAAGGTCCTGAACCTTGATGCCAACCGCGGTGTTGTTGATGTCTACAACATGAACTGGAAGCGCTACAAGATCCAGCGTGAAACCGATGAGCGTGCCCGCAAGCGCGAGCGTGCCAACATCGAAAAGAAGGCCTCCGTGCTGCTGACCCAGGCAACCCGCATGAAGGCTCGTGCCTCGGGTGCCTCGGCGGCGCAGTCCATGCTCAAGCGTGTTGACCGCATGCTCTCGGGCCTGCAGGAAGAGCGCGCTTCGGACAAGGTCGCCGCCCTGCGCTTCCCGGATCCGGCTCCCTGCGGCAAGACTCCATTGATGGCCGAAGGATTGTCCAAGGCCTATGGCTCGCTGGAGATCTTCAACGACGTGTCGCTGGCTATCGACCGCGGTTCCAAGGTCGTCATCCTGGGCCTGAACGGTGCCGGCAAGACCACCTTGCTGCGCATGCTCGCGGGCGTGGCTGAGCCCGATACCGGAAAGATCGTTCCCGGCCATGGCTTGAAGATCGGCTACTTCGCCCAGGAGCACGACACCCTGGATCCCGAGGCCACGGTGCTGGAAAATATGCGTCGCAATGCCCCGGATCACCTCAACGATGCCGATGTGCGCTCGATCCTCGGTTCGTTCCTGTTTGTTGGCGATGACGTCTCCAAGCCCGCCGGGGTGCTCTCCGGTGGCGAGAAGACCCGCCTGGCACTGGCAACTATCGTGGCATCCAGCGCCAACGTGCTGCTGCTCGATGAGCCTACCAACAACCTGGACCCGGCCTCGCGCGCGGAAGTGCTTGGCGCTTTGTCGACCTTCCCGGGCGCCGTGGTAATGGTCAGCCACGATGAAGGCGCTGTGATGTCCTTGAAGCCAGAGCGCGTCGTGATCCTGCCCGATGGCGATGAGGACTTGTTCAGCGAAGACTACCTTGAGCTCGTGTCGCTGACCTAGGCCTAGCAGCCCAACAAGAAAACTCATAGGCTTGGCATGACACCGCTAGAAGGGGTTGTGCCAAGCCATGAGTTTATCTGGACGCCGAATGGATGTTCTCGCCGCTGGCCTTTTGCTGGCCACGCTTGCGGCCACTGGTTGCGTGCAGAAAACATCCGATGCGGTGAACGCGCAATGGAGCCTGTTGGATTCCTCGGCGGTGACCTCCAAGAGCACACGCCTTGATCTCGGGGTGATGCGCATTGCCTGCGGTTCAGGGGTGACTGGCGGGATTACCGGTGCCCAAGTTGATTACGGCGAGGAAAATATCACCATCGGCATGGTGGTGGAACCGCTGAATGGAGAACCTCAAACCTGCCAGTCCAATGAAACAGTTCCCTACACGCTGGAGCTCGAAGAGCCGGTAGGGCAGCGCACGCTGATTGATGCTTCCTGCGCTGCGGCGGATGCTCCCCAGGATGAAACTGGGGGTTGCGGCCAGGAGGGCATTCGCTGGGCGCCATGAGCCCGGACTCATAGAGCCGATTAGCGAAGATCGCTGGGTGCTTCTGGCGCCTCATCAAGCATTGCATCTTCGATGGCTTCATCGGTCAAGGAACCGTCGCGCCGGAACTTCTTTTCCGCTTTGGCCCGCACCTTGCGCACCTTGTGCACCGGTTCGTCAAAGCCCAACGCACGTGCTTCAGCCAGCTCGGCGGCGTCCTCGGCGTTCAACTTCTTCTGCTGCCTGGCGGCATACCAGAAACCGACAAAAGCGAGCACTCCGAAGGCGTACCACTGGAATTCGTAGGAGAGGTGGGGGCCCTCGTCCATATCCGGCGCATCCAGCGGCTGAGGCGTGACGGACGGGGCAGGATCTTCCTGGTACATGATGCCGTAAGCGCCCTGGGCGATGCCATAGTCGACCTGCTGCGCATAATCCTCTAGCTGGATTGATGCGATCTGCCCTCCTGGGGCGCCTCGGTCCAAGCGCACTTCACCAGGCTTCAGCCGAGCGAGCACCGTCACTTCTCCCGAAGGCGGGGCCGGGATGGAGTCGGGGTGTCCGCTCTGCTCATCGCCAATCGGCAGGTAGCCGCGGTCAATGATGACAACTTCGCCCTGCGTGGTCTTGAAGGGCACCAGCACTTCGTAGCCCGGGCGTCCAGCCTTGATGCGATTCCTCACGATCAGGGTATCGCCGGGCAGGTAGCTTCCGGTGAGCTTGGCCGTCATCCAGGTTTTCTCTTCGGGAAGCTGGTTGAATTTCTCGAGAGCCTGTCTGCCTGAGACCGGGTCGGCGAAATAATTGCGGTTAACCCGTTCAATGCCCGTGAGGACCTGTTCCCTGCGATTGGCCTGCCAGTTGCCCAGGCTTACGCAGGCTGTGGCGAAAATGGCTACCAAAATCAACCAGCCCACCCAGCGGGTGCTTGCTAGAAACCGGTACATTTACTCGGTGCCTCCAGTAGTTCCTGGCAATGGCAGGGTTTGCCGGTAGAGCAGGCGCTCTTTCAGGTACGTCTCCAGCCAGTCCAGATGCTCAGGGCAAGCCAGCCAGATTTTGCGGCGTTCGGGGGTGTGGATTTTTGGATTGTTCCAAAGCAGCTGGTGTTCGGCACGGTTGCGGCAGCCCTTGCGCGAGCACTGGACCTCGGTGCTGGCTTGCGGCTGTCCCAGTGAACCTAATAAATCCACTAGTCCTCCTTGGGTGGGTTGCTTGGCTGATCAGCAAAGGTGCCGTCAATGACTTCAGCTTCCGTTTCTGATGGTTCTGCGGATGCTGGTGGAGCTGGCAGCTGTCCGGGTTCAGGGTCCGTGTAAAACTCGGCTGGCGGCTCGCGCTTGGTCAAATCCGCGCCGCCGTTGGCAACAACCACAGCGATATACGGCAGGATGACGGCGCCAGCGATAAATACCCAGCGAAGCCAACCGTCAAAGAAGAACGCGAGAATGAAGCAGATCATTCGGACAGTCATCGAAATCGTGTATTTGCGCACACGGCTATCGCGCTCGGAAGTATGCGATTCCCGGGCTTCAGTGATGCGGTGAACTTCAGGTTCACGCGAATCGTGATTCGTGGGTTGAGATGACATGTAGAAGACTTCGCTTTGCTGTACAGAAACTGCTTCCATTGTCTCACTTGTGGCACCGAGAGTGTAATTTCTACGCGCTGTCGAAGCGGTAAAACTGGGCAGTAACTAATAGGATTGATCACGGAGAAGCTACTTAACTAGGCAAAGTGCGTTAGTCGAGGCCTCAGTCACACGATTTGTCGTGCTCGCGCCAACGCATGAATGGAGAAATACATTGACTACGGAACCAACCACTGGCCGCAGCGTCCTCGTTACCGGCGGCAACCGCGGCATCGGCCTTGCCATTGCCCGTGCTTTCGAGGCCAACGGCGACAAGGTAGCCATCACCTACCGCAGCGGCGAGGTTCCCGCCGGCCTGCTGGGCGTCAAGGCAGATGTCACCGACAGCGCCTCCATCGATGAGGCTTTCAAAGAGGTCGAAGCGGCCCACGGCCCGGTTGAAGTACTGGTCGCTAACGCAGGTGTCACCAAGGACACCTTGCTGCTGCGCATGAGCGAAGACGACTTCACCTCGGTGATCGATACCAACCTCACCGGCGCCTTCCGCGTCATCAAGCGAGCCACCAAGGGCATGATGCGCCTGAAGCGGGGCCGCGTTGTCCTGATCTCTTCGGTGGTTGGCCTCTACGGCTCCCCGGGGCAGATCAACTATGCCGCATCCAAGGCCGGCCTGGTGGGCATCGCCCGTTCGCTGACCCGCGAGCTTGGCTCGCGTGGCATTACGGCCAACGTGGTGGCGCCAGGCTTCATCAACACGGAGATGACCGCCGTGCTGCCTGAAGAAACCCAGAAGGACTACCTGTCTAATATCCCGGCCAACCGCTTCGCCGAGCCTGAAGAGGTTGCCAACGTGGTTCGCTGGATCGCCAGCGATGAGGCAGCCTACATTTCGGGCGCAGTGATTCCTGTCGATGGCGGCCTGGGAATGGGCCACTAACGAGCTTTCCTGCAGCAAGGAATGCTGCACGAGATTCAATTTTCCCTAAGATCCAAGGAGAACATTCAAGATGAGCGAATTTAAAGGTGCCGTAGTTACCGGTTCCTCCCGTGGCATTGGCGCGGTTACCGCGCAGCTGCTGGCTGAACAGGGCATCGGTGTTGTGGTGAATTACCGTGCCAAGGCACCGCGTGCTAACAAGATCGTTGCCGCTATCGAGGAAAAGGGTGGCAAGGCAGTAGCCGTTGGCGCCGATTTGACCACCCCGGAAGGTCCGGCGGCCTTGGTTGATGCAGCCGTGGAGAACTTCGGATCCCTGGACGTAGTTGTTCTGAATGCTTCCGGCGGCATGGAAACCTCGATGGGGGAGAACTACGCCCTGCGCCTGAATCGGGACGCCCAGGTGGCCATGCTGGAAGCAGCATTGCCAAAAATGTCTGATGGCGGACGCGTGGTCTTCGTGACCAGCCACCAGGCACACTTCATCAACGAAGTTTCCACCATGGATGCCTATGACGCGGTGGCGAAGTCCAAGCGTGCCGGTGAAGATGCACTGCGCGAAATGATCCCCCAGCTGGCCGAAAAGAACATCAGCTTTGTTGTTGTCTCCGGCGACATGATCGAGGGAACCATTACCGCTACGTTGTTGAATCGCATGGAGCCAGGTGCCATTGATGCCCGCCGCGAGGCCGCTGGCAAGCTCTACTCCGTTGAGGAATTCGGCGCCGAAGTAGCCAAGATGGTATTTGCCGACGTCGAGACCGGCTACACCGAGCTGGTCGGTGGCGCAGGAGACTTCCTGAAGCAGTCCGGCAAGTAGTCCAGGCCTGATTCGTCAGCAACACCAAACAGCTGGTGCCTGCCTCCCGTTCAGGGAGCTGGGCACCAGCTGTTTTGGGCACCAGCAGTTTTTGCGCGGTGATTAAAGTTCAATGCCGGGCACCTTCCATGGAAGATGCCCGGCATTGGCCAATCTGAACTGCTATGGCTTTTCGCCGCACACGATCTTGTGCCAAGGGCTGTAGGTCCAGCTCTTGGTCTCGGCGGGGAGCTTCTTTGAACCGTCGAAGGTTTCGCGGTAGCGAGTGATATCGATGGTGAATCCCTTCTTGCCACCGGATTCGGGCACGCACTTCTCGGCAGTATTGTATTTGGTCTCGGGATCCGTCTGGTTGTACTTTCCAGAGCTCTTCTGCGACACATCCCAGTACTTGGTCGACCACAGTCGAGTGTGTACGGCATCGTCTGATACCCATGCCTGCACCAACACGCCGTATGGGGTGTTGTTCTCCCAGATCATATCGATCTGCCCTTCCCACAGGGTGGCTTCGCGACCGGCTGGATAGCGGTCGAACCAGCGGGAGTGCGGCTTATGGGTAATGTCGTCGTAGCCGGCCAGGAACCCGACGTTGTACATCATCGTGGAAATCTGCGAGAGCCCTCCGCCGACTGCTTCGGCGCTGAAGCCGTTCTCAACAACGCCGGAGCTGAAGTATCCGTTGGCCACGGTAATCGGGCCCAAGGTATCAAGCAGCGAGAACCGTTCTCCGGGCTTCACCACGACGCCGGTGACGCGTGCCGCGCCAGCCTTGAGATTCTTGGTGCGCACGGTGTCCGAAGCAGGATAGGGGGTCGAGAAATCGACGATTGGTTCCTTGATGCCCAGCTTCTTTGCCTCGGCAGTGGTGAAATCCGCTTCCTTTTCAGTCATCTTGACTTCGGCAGTGCGGTTCTCGGTCGCGCTGGCGGCAAGCACCTTGGCGCCTAGGCCCTCCGTTTCCAGCGAGATGCCCTTGGTTGACGCCTGGATGGAGGGCTTTCCGCCCTTCAGGACGATCTTTGCGTCTTTCGCGGTGCTGGAGAGATCTGAATTGCTGGTGGCAGCTTTATACAGCTTTTTGTCGTCAAGGGTGAGGGCTGGAGCCCCATCCTTCGGCGCGTAGGACGCAGCTGCCGCAATCGATGCTGGGGAGAGGCTGGCCTTCTTGTCCCCGGAAACAAGTTCCACGTCGCCCTTGAGCAACGACTTCACTTGATCGTCGTAGAACTTCTGCAACGTATCCGATGAAATCTGCGGCTTGACTACTTCTGCGGGCAGCTCAATCGGGGGACCGGCAATTGACCAGTCTTCACTGAATTTTTCAATGGCAGCTTCGTTGTCCAAGACCACCCCGTCGACAGGCTTGGAAAGCTTTGCCGCACCATCGGCAAATTCGATTTTGCCTTCGGTGACCTCAGCGTTGGCCTTTTTCGCCAAAGCCTCAATCTGTTCGGACAGCTTCTGCTGGTCAACATTCAATTCCGGGATGACTTCATAGTCACCAGCCAGGCGCTCGTAGAGCTTCACCGGATTGACGACATAGGAAGTCAAGTCCTTGACCGTGCCGTCGACGTTGAGGCTCAGCCCTGCCTTGGCAGGGTCAACAGTGTAGTCCTTGCCATTAATCTTGACTTCGATGGGCTCCTGCGCCAAGGGCGAGACCACACGCTCGATTTCCGCACGCGCCTCGTCGCTGTTCATCGAGCCGATATTGACGCCGGCAATGGTGGCGTTGGCTGGAACTTGCGAGCTGACAAAAGCAGCTGCGCCGAAGTACGCCGCGACTACGGCTACCGCACAAGAACCGCCAATGATCCAAGGCTTGGCCTTGCTCTTGGGCTTTTTCTTATTGTGCGAGGGATTCGTAGGCGTAGTGGGGGTACTGTCCTGAGGAGGGGTCTGCACTGGTTTTAGTGTTCTTTCGAAAAGCGTTAGGATTTAGCCGCTTGGTCGAGGTATCTACCACAGGCCATTGGGGCGTCTAGTGAAAATACTAACCGCTGGAACAACCGATAAACGCGCAGAGAGGCCCCATTCACCTCAATTGTTATCGAGTTGTTGGAAACTTTTAGTTCAAGTCATCCAGCACGAGATCAGCGATCACGTCGAGACGGCCGAAATCCAGGCGAACATCTGCCTTGTCACGCAGTGCTGGCTTGGCGTTGAAGGCGATCCCCAGGCCCGCTGCTGACACCATGTCCAGGTCATTGGCACCGTCACCGGCAGCGATCGTCGCATTCAATGGGATCTGGTGCTCTTCGGACCAAGCGCGAAGCTTCGTCTCCTTCATCTGGCGATCAACAATTTCCCCGTGAACTGTGCCGTCAAGCACTCCATCGGTGATGCCAAGCGTGTTGGCCAGGGCATGGTCCAGGTTGAGCGTTGAGGCCAGCGGGTCAAGGATTTGCTGGAATCCACCGGAAACGACAGCAACCTTGTGGCCCGCGGCATGGAAGCGGCGAACCAATGAAGGCGCGCCGTCGGAGAAGATGATGCGCTGTCCGACTTCCGCCAGAACCGAGTCCGGCAGGTCCTTGAGGGTTGCCACACGCTGGATCAGTGATTGGGCAAAATCCAGTTCACCGCGCATGGCAGCTTCGGTAACTTCAGCGACCTCCTTTTCCCGCCCGGCATGGGCTGCCAGCAACTCGATGACTTCCTGCTTGATCAGCGTGGAGTCCACATCCATGAGCAGCAGCAGTTGCGGGGCCGAAGCGAGCTCTTCTGGCACGACTGCCAAGCACATATCGGCATAGGCCAGCGTCCCGGCCGTGACGTGCCGGTCAATGAATTCAGTAGCGAGCTGTTGAAGCCGATCAGGTGATCCGTCAGTGTAGTGCACCTTGGCTACCAGTCGTTCTTCGCTGGTTTTGATCGAGAGCTCCAGCCCTTGTGGAATCAGCTGTTCTGCTGCCGCCAGGTCCAGCAAAGCCAGGAACTGTTGGCGCGGGAAGGACGGGCGGGAGACAAAAACCAGTGAAGAAGCCATGCCTCCATTTTTCAATGATTCAGCAATTACGACCAAACATGACAGAGGTGAACGGCGAATAATCGGGGGATTGCGGGTGATTCAATTAGTGAAACAGCAACGAAAAGTCTAGTCTTGAATACCATGAGCGAAGTGCTAACTTTCAAAGATGTCAGCGTGGTACGCGGGCGAAAAGAATTGCTCAAGGACGTGTCCTGGGAAGTCAAAGAAGGACAGCGGTGGATTGTTATCGGCCCGAACGGTGCCGGTAAATCAACCTTGATGAATATCGCAGCCACTCGGTTGCACCCCACCCGTGGCACCGCCGATATTCTTGGCGAACGCTTGGGGCGAGTATCAGTGTTTGATCTTCGTCCCTTGATTGGCTTGAGCTCGGCGTTGGTTGCCAACTCTATTCCAGCCAACGAAAAGGCATTAAACGTAGTTCTGACCGCAGCGTACGGCATGACTGGACGCTGGCGCGAGAAGTACGAAAAACTTGATGAACGCCGTGCCTTCCGTTTGCTCCATGAATGGGGCATGTCCACGTTCATGAACCAGCCGTTCGGCAATCTTTCTGAAGGCGAGCGCAAGCGGGTGCTGATTGCGCGTGCGCTGATGACGGATCCTGAGCTCCTGATCCTGGATGAGCCAGCTGCGGGCCTGGATCTTGCCGGACGAGAAGAACTCGTCGCCCAAATGGCGGAGCTGGCTGCCGATGAGGACGCTCCTGCGCTTGTCTTGGTGACGCACCACCTCGAAGAAGTCCCTGCTGGATTTACCCACATCTTGATGATGCGCGATGCGCAGGTGGTCGCCGCTGGCGAGATTGATTCCACACTCACTGAAGAGAATCTGGAAAAGACCTACGGAATTAAATTGAAGCTTCGCCGTGAAGGTGGGCGCTATTCGGCATTTGCTGGCGCGTAATTGAACACTCTAGAGGGGAAGCTTCTGCGTGGTTGAGTTTTGGCGTGAAGCCCTCATCTTTATTGGCGGCCTGTGGGCTGGAACGATTAACACTGTGGTCGGGTCCGGTTCCCTGGTTACGTTCCCGATTCTTGTCGCTTTGGGGACTGCGCCGGTCAACGCGGTAGTTTCTAATGCGATGGGCCTGGTCGCTGGCGGTTTCTCTGGTGCCTGGGGGTATCGCAAAGAAGCGGCAAGCGTGAAGAGGACGCTGCTCAAGCTGGTTCCGGTCTCCCTGATCGGCGGACTGATTGGCTCGTTGCTGCTGCTGAACTTGCCCGAATCAGTATTCGGCGTGGTCGCACCGGTCCTCTTGGTCTGTGCCTTGATCCTGGTGATCTTCCAACCGAGGTTGGCCAAGTGGGCCAAAACCCGCCAGGCAGCCCGGGGCGGGACGGATCCGGATGAGGCGGACCGAACCAAGGTGCCGACGATCCTGTATGTGCTGGTATTTGTTATCGGCATCTACGGAGGATATTTCACCGCGGCACAGGGCGTCTTGCTCATGGCGGTATTCGGTGTCTTCCTGCAGGCTTCGCTGCAGCAGTCCAACGCCATCAAGGTCATCTTGTCGCTGATCGTGAATCTTATGGCCGCAGTGATGTACCTCATCATTGCTCCGGAACGCATCAACTGGTTGATCGTCCTTTTGATTGCCGTGGGATCCCTGATTGGCGGATTCATCGGAGCGAAAATTGGCCGAAAACTCTCACCAGGCTGGCTCCGCGGAATTATCGTCGTCCTCGGTGTTATTGCACTGGTCAACATGCTATTGAAGTTGGTTTAGCCCGGTGGCCGAAATTCTTAATCCAGAGCGGATCCTGCACGTTGAAGATCTCCAGGACTCGCGCCTTGACGAATATCTGAGGCTTTCCGAGGCGCATCTGCGGATGCGCACCGACGTGGAGAATGGCCTCTATATCGCGGAAAGCACCAAGGTTGTCCAGCGCGCGATCAATGCAGGGCATGTGCCTCGCAGCTTCCTTCTTGCTGAAAAGCATCTGGGACAGCTCACCGATGAATTCAACCGCTTCCCAACAGCTCCCATTTTTATTGGTGATGACCGCCAGCTGGAAGACCTTGTTGGTTTCCACCTGCACCGAGGCGCCATGGCGGCCATGAACCGCCCAGAACCTCTGGACCTGGACAAGGTGCTGGAAACCGGTTCCCGGATCGCCATTCTCGAAGATATTGCCGACCATACCAACTTGGGTGCCATCATCCGGTCGGCCTCGGGGCTCGGGATTGATGCAGTATTGCTGACGCCTAAGTGCGTTGATCCTTGGTATCGCCGCAGTGCACGGGTCTCCATGGGGACCGTTTTTGATCTTCCGTGGGTACGCCTGGAAAACTGGCCGGATGACATGGGCAAGCTCAAGAAGCACGGCTATGACCTGCTGGCCATGGAATTGACTGACGACGCGATTGCGCTCAACGACATCCAGATTGCCCCAGGCCAGAAAATAGCTATGATCCTGGGCAATGAAGGCAGGGGAGTAACGCAAGAAGCGCTGGCTGCCGTGGACCATACGGTCATCATTCCGATGCATCGGGAAGTGGATTCGCTCAACGTCGGCGCGGCCAGCGCCATTGCCTTCTGGCATCTGTGTTCTGCCCCACGTTGAGGCGGTTCTCCTCGGCCGTAAATGTGCGATAGGATGTAATGTCTGTGTGTTGCAGGTTCATTAATGAACCTTGTACTGCATGGCGAATTTCCGAGCAATTAGCTGCTGGCAAAATCCAGTGGCCATAAACAAAAAGGTGTATAGCTATGAAGGCTGATATCCATCCACAGTACGGCCCAGTTGTCTTCAACGACCTGGCATCCGGCGAAAAGATCCTGACCCGTTCGACCGCAACCTCGAACAAGACCATCGAGTGGGAAGACGGCAACACTTACCCAGTGATTGACGTTGAAATCTCGGCTGCTTCGCACCCGTTCTACACCGGTAAGCAGCGCATCATGGACACCGCTGGTCGTGTCGAGCGCTTCAACGCCCGCTTCAAGGGCTTCGGCGGCAAGAAGTAATACTTCGCCCCTCGCAAGCTTTACGCGGCGCGCTTCCAGTTTCCCTGGAAGCGCGCCGCTGCTGCTTTAACGGAACTGCACCGGCAGCCGTGGAACGAGTTCGAGGCGCAGGTGCCCGGGGATAGAATGAGAACATGATGCATCATGGTGAATACAAGGTAGTCGGTGGCAAATTAGTCGTAGTTGATCTTGAAACAAGCAACGGGACAATCACTGATGTATCACTCAACGGAGACTTCTTCCTGGAGCCGGACGAGGCACTGGAAGATCTCAACGAGGCGGTGCGGGGATTGCCTACTGACGCCAGCCATGGCACCATCCGCGATGCTGTAACTAACAACCTGCGCGAAGACGCAGTGATGTTCGGATTCGATGCGGACGCCGTCGCCCGCGTGGTGCGGCGCGCCCTCGGGCATGCAACTAAGTGGGAAGACCACGAGTGGGAAATACTCGGACCGGAAATCATCCCCATCACTGAACAAGTGGCGCTGGATGAGGTTTTGACCCGCCAGATCGCCAAAGGCGTTCGCAAGCCGGCCATTCGCTTCTGGGACTGGAACGAAGGCGCGGTTGTCATCGGTTCCTTCCAGTCGCTCACGAACGAAGTCGATATGGAACAAGCCGACAAGTACGGCATTCAAGTGGTTCGCCGCATTTCCGGCGGCGGTGCCATGTTCATGGAAGCAGGCAACTGCATCACCTATTCCCTGTATGCGCCTGAGTCGCTGGTCGATGGCATGAGTTTTGCCGATTCCTACCCGTTCTTGGATGCTTGGGTCATGGAGGCGCTGCAGAACATCGGTCTCAAGGCGCACTACAAGCCATTGAACGACATTGCCACAGAAGCAGGGAAAATTGGCGGCGCGGCGCAAAAGCGGTTCGCCAATGGCGCCATGCTTCATCACGTCACCATGAGCTATGACATTGACGCCCAGAAGATGACTCAGGTCTTGCGCATCGGCCGGGAGAAAATTTCAGACAAGGGAATCACCTCGGCGGTGAAGCGGGTGGATCCGTTGAAGTCGCAGACCGATCTGGAGCGCATGGAAATCATTCAGGTCATGATGGACACCTTCGCGCAGCGTACCGGTGCCAAGCAAGCACAACTTGATGATGCTACCCGTCAGGCGGCTCAAGAGCTCGCTGAAACCAAATTTGCCACCGAGCAGTGGACCGCTCGCGTTCCCTAGGCACGTCAAGGGGAATAGGCCAGCGGGCCTGCGCAATGCATCGAGCATTGCGCAGGCCCGCTGGTTTCTGAGCGGCAGCTAGCGGCTGGTTCGGCTGAAAGCTTGCGCGTTCAGAGAGCGTTCCAGTTCCGCGCGTTCTTCCAGAAGGATGCGCTTCAATGCACTCGGTGCCTGCGCATTTTCCTCTAGCCAGGCAGTCGCTGCCGACAAGGCCTGGTTCTGTTCGACCGAGCCATCCAAGTCTTGATGAGCCGGGTAGAGTCCTTCGATTACTCGCGTCGAGAACTCCATGCTCATGGATTCGAAGACTGGGAGGATAGCGGCCCAGAAGCGCTCTTCGAAAGGCGCGAGCAGGGCCGCTGAACCCATGGAAAAGCCCAGGGCCGTTGCGGAAAGTGCATCGTTGGACAATTGGCCCTTTTCATCGCGAGCCATCAAGACGGTGTCGAAGGCGTTCATCTTCGCCTCGGGATCGGGGCGGGCAGCCAATGCAGTTCTCACCGCATTGAGCGCAACGCTCGTCGGGTTCTGCTGGGCGGCTTCGTGCATTGCAGCTTCAGCGGTTGCGTCGAGTTTGCCAGCAGCGGCGAGTGCAATGTAGGAATTCCAAAGCAACTGCTCATCGACCGTGACCTGGTAGGCGTTAGGCTGCTCGCCGAGGAACGCGTCAATGACTTCACCGGCAACACCGGCTCGTGCCAAACGGGTCAAGGTTCGAGCAGTCGTGGTTTGCTGATCGCTGCCCGGCTCGAACTTGCTGAGCCAGCCCGTGAGGATCCCAGCAGCGCGAGTGCGTAATTCTGCCCGCAGCTCCGGCGCGGCGTATTTGGAAATCGAGCTCACCAGCTGATCCGTGAGAACTCCAAAAACTCCAGCGTCGGTTACGGTGTGGGCGTGAGCCAGCACCGCATCGACATAACTTTGCGCATCCAAGGTCGCTGAACGAACGGCATCCCACAGCGAAGCCCAGCAGGTAGCGCGCGGCAAGGAATCAGCCAAACCTGACAGGTTTTCCAGCAGGGTAGCGCTTGAGGCCTCATCAAATTCAATCAAGGCATAAGTCTCATCACCGTCGTTAGGCAGGATGAGATCAGGGACGCTTCGGCCTACCAGGAAATCAAGTGTCACGGATTGGCCCACAAGTTCTACCGGCACCGAGTCGGTGCGCACCAGTTGCCCATCGCGAAGTTCATAGGCGCCCACGGTCAGGACATGGGGACGCACTATCGGCTGGCCGGTCACCGGATCCGAGCCGAACTGATTGAGTTGAGCGTGGGTAATGACGCCTTGGCTATCGGTCTTGAGGTCAACCTTCAGCTTGGGGACACCGCTGGTTTTCAACCATGCATCGGCCCATTGGCGCATATCCCGGCCGCTGGCAGTTTCCAAAGCCTGCAAGAAGTCTTCCAGCGAGGTATTCGAGTAGGCGTGCTTGCGGAAGTAGGAGCGCGCCGCGTCGCGGAACGCGTCTGCGCCCACAAAGGCCGCGAGCTGCTTGAGCACGCTAGCGCCCTTGGCATAGGTAATGCCATCGAAGTTCTGGTCCGCCGCCAGCAGGTCGGGGATATCGGCAACAATGGGGTGCGTGGTGGGCATCTGGTCGGCGACGTAGGCCCAGGCCTTGCGCCGGGCTGCGAAGGTCGTCCACGCGGTGGTGAAGTCGGTGGCCTCGTCGTTGGCCAGGGTGCCGATGTAGTCGGCGAAGGACTCCTTGAGCCACAAGTCGTCCCACCATTTCATGGTGACCAGGTCGCCGAACCACATATGCGCCATTTCGTGCATGATGGTGTTGCTGCGCTGCTCGTACTGGCCCTCGGTGGCGTGCGAGGTAAACACGTAGCGTTCGGTGAAGGTCACCAATCCCGGATTTTCCATGGCGCCGAGATTGTATTCGGGAACGAAGGCCGAATCGTATTTGCCCCATGGATAGGGGTAGTCGAAAAGCTCGTGGAAATAGCTCAGCCCGCGGCTGGTCAGCTCCAAAATCTCCCGGCCGTCAAAGTGCTCGGCCAGCGAGGCGCGACAGGTCGCCGCCAATTCAATAACAAGCTCTTCACCGTCTGGCAGTTCCTGGACATGCTCGCCACGCTCCACATGGTACGGGCCGGCAAGGACCGCGGTGATGTAGCTGGAGATTGGCGGGGTGGGGGAGCAGGCGACGGTTTTGGTGCCGTCATCGTGGAAGACTTCGTCCACGATCGGCTGGTTGCTGGCCAGGTGCCAGCCTGCGGGGCCAGTGAGGGTGAAGCGGAAGCTGGTTTTCAAGTCCGGCTGTTCAAAGCAGGCGAAAACACGGCGGGCCTCGGATGGCTCGAATTGCGTATAAAGATAGGTCTCGCCGTCTTGCGGATCAACGAAGCGGTGCAGGCCTTCGCCGGAGCGCGAGTAGAGCGCTCGACCGGTGACTTTGACGGTGTTTGGCACGTCCGTGCGCAGGTTATCGAGATAGATGCGTGAGTCCAGGACGGCCGTCGACAGGTCAATGGCGGTGCCGTTGACCAGAACTTCCTCCACGGATTCGTGGATGAAGTCGATGAAGGTGTCCGGGCGCAAGGATGAAAAGTTTAGCGTCGTCGTCGAGGCATAGCTGTCGGCCGACGGCTCGGGCGCGTTGCCCAGGTCCAGTTGCACTTCCGCGAAGTGCCAGATGATGTTTTCAGCGCGCCAAGCCGCTTCATCGCGTCTCAGGTTTTCATTTGGTGCATAGCGTTCTAGAGTGTCCACCATTCCAGCTTAGCTGTGAAATAAATGTTTGAGACCTTGGTCGGCCATTTAATTCCTGTTCTCCTGGCGCTCCCCGCGGCGAGCCTGCGCGGTTCTCGCCGGCGGAGGCCAGAATGGACGCGCATCCGCTGTTCTCCATGCTGGCCAGGTATGCTACCGAGCGCGGAAGGCAGGTGGGCTGAATCCGCTGATCCTCCCGTCGCCCCTTGATGGGCTGGCGGGCATTGGCGCCAAGGCGTTTTTCCTTGGCGGGGCATTCTGACCTAGGGTTAAAGCGACACCCCGCACTCTTGAGCATCGGAGAAAGCCAATGGACACCTTCATCAAGGGCCCTTCCAAGCGCGACGTCGCCGGCATGAAAGCAGCCTTCGGCGCCATTGGGGAATCCGAGGTGATTTCGGTCCTGTACAAAACCGAGCGCTTTGGAAACTTCCTGGTTACCGGAGCAGCGCACACCACCGTCCTGGACGACGTGATGGTGGGAGGGCTGAACGCCGCCGCTGCTAAAAAGAAGGCCAAAGCCAGCGACGGCTCCGAGGTGATGCAACGGCAACCGGATAAAGATGTACGAGCATTCCCGGCGCAGTTCGATGGGGAATTCTCGCCCGAGGACATCGAAGTTGCGCAGCTCTCCCATGGCGATCTGGTGGTTGCTTCCTTTAGCCAGGAACCGTACGGGGACTTCGTGATCACAGGGGTCGTCACAGAAGCAGAAAACGATCGCTCATACCTCATGGTTGGCCCGTGGATCTTGCAGACCGCACAGGGCAATGCCCCGCGCCTGTTGAGCATTCAGCTGGTTGCCGGCAATGGAACCCACGTCGCGCCCGTGCCTACTCGCCGCGGCTTGGTGGAAGTGGACGGATTGGCCTAGCGGTCAGCGGTGCGCAAGGCCTCGCCCAGGATCCTTCCCGCCTGGTCAAAAGCACCCGGATTCGGCCCAGAATAGTTCAGCCGCAGATATTGGCCAGACTCTTCGGCGGGGAACCAGCTCGCACCGGGAGCGATGGCGAGTTTGCGGGCTTCGCATTCGCGTTCCAACCGGCGCAGGTCGGTCCCATCGGGCAGTTGCACCCAAAGGTTCAACCCGCCCGGTGGAACCAGTTGCAAATGGGCTTCGGGAACATGCCGGGCGAGCGACTCGATGAGCAGGTCGCGCCGGCCAGCCAACTGCTGGCGCAGGGATCGAAGGTGTGTTCGCCATGCTGGCTGGCTGACCACGTCTAATGCCACCGCTTGCAGTGGTCCGCTGACATACATTGATTGCGCTTGATGATCTGCCAGGATCCTGTCCCTGGCCGGGCCGCGGGCGATCAGTCCTGCGACGCGCACCGCCGGGGACACGCTCTTGGTCAGCGAACGCAAGTAGACGACATGCCCGTTATCTTCTCGGGCTGCCAAGGGGGATGAATCGCTGCTGATTCCAAAATCCTTGGCCCAGTCATCTTCGACCAGGAATGCACCGCGTGCTTTCAGGATTTCAAGAACTCGTTCCGAAACTTCTGGACTCCACTGGGCTCCGGTGGGGTTGGCGAAGTTCGGATGCGCATAAAAAGCCCGGGCGCCGGTGCGTTCGAAGGCGCGATCCAGTTCTCGGGTATCGGGGCCTTGCGGGCCCGCCGGGATGGGGATCAGCGTAACTCCCACTTGTGCAGCCGCGAGAATAGCACCCCAATAAGTTGGCGACTCGATCAGCATTGGATGCCCCTCGCCAACCAGTGCTCGGAAGATTGACCCCAATCCGCTCTGGCTTCCGGGCAATATGATGACGTCCCTGGCGCTGGGGGCGCTGAGCCCGGGAAGCATCTGTTCGGCCAGTTCGGCAGCGAACCATGATTGAAGTTCTGGCAGCCCGGCAGCTTCGGTTCTTTGCAGGACCGACTCGCTGCGCGCGGCCCGTGCAAAGGCTGATTTCACCAATCTTTCCGGCAACAGTTCCCGGTCCGGGTACCCCGACTGCAGGGCTATGAAGTCGTTGGGCATAGTGCGTTGGCTGGGGTGGACCTCGGGAAGCTTTTGCCGGGGAGTGCCCAGAGCCGCCGTCTGCCAGCCGTAGTCGTATGGTCGCGCCGTGGGCATTCCACGAACAAAAGTTCCGATGCCCGGGCGGGACTCGATCAATCCTTGGGCGATTAATGCCCGCAAGGCTTTTTGCACCGTGACTGGACTGAGCGAATGTTCAGCAACCAGCTGTCGAGTGGATGGCAGCTGGGTTCCGGCGGGAGCTTGGGAGATCCATTTGCGCAGTATCAAAACCAAGTTTTCACTGCTACTGTTAATCATGAATCATGATAGTACCGCTACTCATTCAAAGCATCAACCGCTATTCAACTCCCAGGCAGGTCTGCTTTGGGGCCTGCTTGGCGTTTGTGCCTTTTCATTGACGGTTCCAGTCACCCGCATCGCCGTGTCCAACGAGGGCATGGATCCGCTTTTTATCGGCGCGGGGCGCGCGGTTATTGCGGCACTCGTAGCCGCTGTTGCCCTCGGGGCCACCAAGCAAATACGTCCAAGTACCAGGCAATGGATTCGACTGTCCGTGGTGTCGTGCGGCGTGGTGGCAGGATTTCCGCTGCTCACCTCATTCGCCATGGCTACCGTTCCAGCCAGCCACGGCGCTGTGGTCACTGCGATTCTTCCAGCGGCCACGGCCGTGGCGGCTGTTATCCGCACCAAGGAACGAGCCCGTGCTTCGTTTTGGTGCGCCGCTGCCCTTGGTGCATTGGCAGCGGTGTTCTTTGCTGTAATTAGCGGTGGGGGACTATCGGGCATTCAAGTGGCGGATCTGCTGCTCTTTGCCGCAGTGGTTGTCTGTGCTGCTGGATATGCAGAAGGAGGCCTGCTGGCACGGGAATTGGGCTCCTGGCAGACCATATCCTGGGCATTAGTCCTGGCCTTTCCGCTGATGCTGGCACTGAGCGTGGTGAGCATTAATCATCAGGTGCCAACCGGGGGCATAGCTGCTTGGGGATCCTTCGCCTATTTGGGCCTAGTTAGCATGTTCTTGGGCTTTGTGGCCTGGTACCGCGGCTTGGCTATCGGCCCGATGTCCCGCGTTAGCCAGGTTCAGCTGGCCCAACCCGTACTGACACTAGGGTGGGCGGCATTGCTTTTGGGTGAGCATATCGGCTGGAGCACAGTAGCAGGGGGATGCGCCGTGATTTTATGCGCCTTGTTTGCCATACGTTCCAGAACCTCAACTTCGCCTCCCATGGAAAGGACCATCAGGACGCATTCAATGAACTAGTCGAAGTTCTCTGGCACGATGAAATGAACCGAAACTGAAAGAGGTGCCCGTGAAGACCTTTACTGGCTTGAGCGCATTCCCGCTCACTCCCTTGGCGGACGACAAAGTGGACGAATCCGCGTTTTCTGGATTGGTCCGACGGCTATCTTCGGCTGGGGTGGATTCGATTACTGCGCTCGGCTCCACCGGTTCCTATATGTACTTGGATCGGGCTGAACGAGCAAGGGTCGCTCAATTGGCAGTGGCGAATGCTGCAGGTGTGCCAGTGGTAATTGGTGTTGGCGCGATGCGCACTTCTCACGTCTTGGAGCACATTGATGATGCGGCGGCAGCAGGTGCCGATGGCGTCCTGCTAGCACCCGTTGGCTATCAAAGGCTGGGAGAATCCGAAGTTCTGGGCCTTTATCGGACGGCCACTGAACACAGCAGCCTGCCGGTGATTGTCTATGACAATCCTGGCACAACGCACTTTGCCTTCAGCAACGATCTGTATGCGCGGATTGCCAGCCTGCCTGGGATTGCCTCGATCAAGATCCCCGGGGTTCCCGACCACGCAGGGAGGGCCAAGAAACATGTTGATGCGATTCGCAGCATTTTGCCTGAGCATGTGGGCATCGGTGTTTCCGGGGACGCCTTCGGTGCTGCAGGACTCGTCGCCGGATGCGATGCCTGGTACACGGCGGTTGGCGGAACGATTCCCCGTCCGATGCTGGATATCACCCGTGCAGTTCAAGCCGGTGATCACCACGAGGCATTGGAAATTTCCCGACGACTCGAACCATTGTGGTCTTTATTCACCGAATTCGGCGGAAGCCTGCGAATCAGTGCAGCCATCGCTGAGCACTTTGGATTGGCAGCACCTGGCTGCCTGCCGTTGCCAATTCATGGCCTGAGCTCGAAGCAGCGCCAGGTATTGATCGGCGTATTGAATGAACTCGGGCTTGACGAGACGGCCGGGCAGCAGTTCACAGGAGATAATTCCTGATGCTCTAAGTTTGCTCTGACATGATGTTTTACCGGATTTCGCGACTTATGAAGGGATGTCGGGACGCTGGTGTAAAAGCGGGCCTGCTCGTAGCATGAATGCAACTGGGGTAAGCGAAGTTTAGAGCCAGAAGGCGGCAACTATGGGCAGCATCAAGAGGTTTGATCATATCGGCATTACGGTGGCGAACCTTGAAGAAGTCACAAATTTTTTTGTTGAGCTCGGCCTGAAAATCGATGGGCGGGTGGACGGCATCGAAGGCGATTTTCTGGAAACCGTCAGTGGCGTCCCTGACTCGCGCACCAGCATCGTGATGCTGAAGGCGCCCGGGAGCGACGTGGGAATCGAGTTATCCAGCTTTGAAAAACCCGACCATGGTCCTGGGCAGCCGCAAGCGATGGCAAACGAACTGGGGCTTCGATCATTGGCTTTTGAAATTGATGACTTGCGGGCAACAGTGGCCAAATTGGAGTACCAAGGCTACGGGCTAATCGGCGGAATCGGCGAATATGAAGGCCTCTGGGCCATGGCATACGTCCGAGGGCCTGAAGGACTGATTATCGCTCTCGCCCAACGCCTGTAGAACGCCGTTGTCTAAAAGTAGGCGTCCGATTTCAAGTGATTGAAATCGGACGCCACCGTATCTGGTTTAAGCCGAAGCCTTCTTCAACGATTTTTCGCTGATTGGCGCGTTGTCGCTTGCACGCAGCTTGCGGAAGTACTCCATGGCCTCGTCCTGGCGTTCTGCTTCGGTGCCATTGGAGATATCGGCACGCAGATGATCCTGGGTATAGCCGAAAGCGTCAACGAGATCCTGGGCGTGGGGTCGCAATCGAGCGAGCAGGCGGTTGAGGTAACCGGGCAGTGTCCGCGCACGCTGCATCGAAAGGTGCCCATTGGCCAGGAACCAGCCAAGATCTTCTTCAATAAGGCTCAGCGTGAAAACATCGCGAAGCCACGTGAGCACTTCGGATGTTGCCGGGTCTGCGACCTTTTCCAGCGCCGCGGTAAATGCTTCCCAGCGAAGCAGCTGACCGTGGTCCCGCGCCGCAGAAATCAGCAGCTCTTGATTTTCGTTGAAGGCCTGTGCAGCCTTGACTGGATTCTTGCCAGCTGCGCGCAGGGCATTGGCCACTTCGGCAACCTTGGCATTGATCCGATCGGTGAGCAGCGCACGTTGGTTGTCTGGATCCTTGAAGAAATTGGCGCTCTTTCGTTCATCGGAAACATCAGCCAGGGCTTGTCCAACGCTGCGCAAGCCTGAACGGTGCAAGGCAGTACTTCCGACCTGCTTGGCTGCATAGAGAGCCATGGCACCGGTATCCAGCTTGCGGAATTCCGCCGCGTAATCGGTGAGCAGGCGCTTGCCCACTAGCTGCAGCAAAACGTTGTTGTCGCCTTCGAAGGTTACGTAGACGTCGAGGTCCTGGTAGAGCTGGGTGAAGCGGTTCTTGGCGATGAAGCCGGAACCGCCACAGGCCTCGCGGCACTCCTGGAGGGTATCCAGTGCGTCCCAGGTGCTCAATGGTTTCAAGGCGGCAGCGAGGGTTTCCAGATCCTGGCGGTCTTCGTCGCTGTCGGCCCGTCCGGAGAAGACGGCATCGAACTTGTCCAGAAGTCCGTCGTGGGCGAAGGAGGATGCGTAGGTTCGAGCCAGCCGGGTGATCAGGCGGCGCTGGTGGCGCTGGTAGTCCAGCAGCGTGGTCTCTTCGGTATCCGAGGTGGAATTGAACTGGCGGCGCTGATTGCCGTAGGTTACGGCGATCTGCAGGCCAATCTTCGAAGCACTGGTGGCGGCACCGTCAAGGGAGACGCGTCCTTGAACGAGTGTGCCAAGCATGGTGAAGAAGCGGCGGCCTGGAGAAGAAATGGGGGAGCTATAGCTGCCATCGGCAGTAACGTTGCCGTAGCGGTTGAGCAGGTTGGTGCGTGGCACGCGGACATTGGTGAAGTGCAGGCGGCCGTTGTCGATCCCGTTCAGCCCGCCCTTGAGGCCGTCGTCCTCTCCGCCGATGCCTGGCAGGAAGTTTCCCTCGTCATCACGGATTGGAACGTAGAAACAATGAACGCCGTGATTGACGCCCTTGGTGATCAGCTGGGCAAAGACCGTGGCTGCCTTGCCGTGCAATGCGGCGTTGCCCAAGTAGTCCTTCCACGCCGCCTTAAATGGGGTGTGGATGACGAATTCTTCGGACTCTTCGTCGTAGGTCGCGGTAGTCGCCACCGAGGCAACATCTGAGCCGTGGCCGATTTCGGTCATAGCGAAAGCCCCCGGGGTCTTCAGGCTCATGGCATCGGGCAACCACTTGGCATGGTGCTCTTCGGTGCCAAGGTGAAGAATGGCACCGGCGAAGAGGCCCCATTGGACGCCGGCCTTGATCTGCAGGGATGGGTCCGCGGCAACGAGCTCCTCAAAGGAAGCGATGGAGCCTCCATGGTCATCGTAACCACCGAATTTTACCGGGAAGGCGCGCTGAACTGCTTCTTCTTCCACTAGGAGGCTGAGCTGGCCCAAGACGCGGTCGCGATGTTCGTCCATGCCCAGCAGCGGATCTCGCTGGAGTTCAGGGCGAGCGGCTCGAGCCCGCGAGGCCTTGCGAATTTCTGCATAGGGGCCAAGTAGCTGTTCTGCCAGGTCGGTGACGTTGATGCGGTTCTCGCTCATAACGTTCCTTTCATTCTTTGGTGAGTCGGAGCTTGATGCTTTGTTGTTCATGGGTTTTTTGTGCCGGAAGTCGAAGCAATGCCATAGGCCAGCCAGTTGGTCAGTTCGCGGGCCATGGTTTCGATGCTCGGCTTCGAGTCCGAGTCCGGTTCGTGGAGCCACTGTTCTCCTGCGGCTCGGACCATGCCTAGGGCAGCGCGTGGCCAATAGCCCAGGGCGGCGGCTGTTGCTTTTTGGTCGTAGAGCTTCAGCAAGCGATCACTGATCATTTCAGAGGCTTCATCGAAAAAATCGTTCAGGGCACCTGCGGACATGTCATCTGCCGAGCGTGGTGCACTGGTCACAAAGTAATAGAGGTTCGGGCTGTTGGCAGCCAGTTCAAGATAGGCCGTGACCATGGCATGCATGGAACTCAGTTCCTGATCCTTCGCCAGCGCCGCGGCGATGACCCGTTCGCGGAAGTCGTTGATGACGTTGGCGCTCAGGGCTTGGCGCAGCCCTTCCTTGTCGCCGAAGTATCGGTAATAAACGGGTTTGGATGTTTTCGCGAGGCTGGCGATGTCCTCCATCGATGCCTGCGGCCCGAGCTTGTGCACAGCCTTGCGTGCCAGCTTGAGCAGTTCTTCATGGCGGGCGGTCCGATGCGCGTGCCAGCGCGATGCTCGACCGTCAGTTTCACCGTTTATTGCTTCCGTGATCTTGTTCACGTTACTCACAGTATCATGTACTCTTGGTTACAGTAATAGGAGTCACAACAATCCATGGAGGAGTTTTTGAACATGGCCCAACAGTCAGTGCGCAATGCCGTGATAATCGGTGGAAACCGCATCCCCTTTGCTCGTTCCAATACCGCCTACGTCAAAGCGTCGAACCAAGACATGTTCACCGCCGCTCTCGAAGGGCTCGTGGCCCGCTACGGCTTGCAAGGCCAGCGCATGGGCGCGGTCAGCGGTGGCGCAGTGCTCAAGCACTCCAAGGACTTCAACCTCATTCGTGAATCGGTCCTCGGCTCTTCGCTGGATCCGGCAACTCCCGCCTACGATGTGCAGATGGCCTGCGCCACCGGAATGGAAGCCATCGGCTCGCTGGCCAACAAGATCAAGCTTGGACAGCTCGAGTCGGCTATTGGCGGTGGCGTCGATACGACTTCGGATGCGCCGATTGCCGTTTCTGAATCACTGCGTGGAATTTTGCTCGAATTGGCTCGTGCACGTACGACGAAGGCCAAGCTCTCAGCGCTTGCAAAGATCCGCCCATCGCACCTGGCGCCCTCGGCGCCAGGCACCGGAGAGCCACGCACGGGACTGTCCATGGGCGATCATCAGGCGCTGACCACCCAGGCCTGGAAAATTACCCGCGAAGCACAAGATGAATTGGCCATGGCCAGCCACGCAAATCTTGCCGCTGCTTATGACCGTGGCTTCTTCAATGACCTCATAACCCCCTTTAACGGCCTGTCCAAGGACAATAACTTGCGCGCCGATTCGACCTTGGAAAAGCTGGGCAAGCTCAAGCCGGCCTTCGGCAAGAATCTTGGCGACGAAGCAACCATGACCGCAGGCAATTCGACCCCGCTGACCGACGGCGCTTCTGTGGTGCTCTTGGGGAGCGAGGAATATGCTCGCAGCCACGACCTTCCGATGCTGGCCAACTTTGTTGATTTCGAGGCAGCCGCAGTGGACTTTGTCCACGGTGCTGAAGGATTGCTGATGGCACCTGCTTATGCGACCGCCCGAATGCTCGAACGCAATAATCTCGCCCTGCAGGATTTTGACTTCTACGAGATCCATGAGGCCTTTGCCGGGACAGTACTCTCGACCCTCAAAGCATGGGAAGATGAGGAATTCTGCCGGGAGAAGCTGGGGCTGCAAGCACCGCTGGGAGCCATCGACCGGAGCAAGCTGAACGTCAATGGATCCTCGCTGGCAGCGGGCCACCCATTCGCCGCCACCGGTGGACGCATCATCGCCAGCACCGCGAAGATGCTGCACGAAAAGGGTTCAGGACGCGCATTGGTTTCTGTCTGTGCTGCAGGTGGACAGGGTGTCGTGGCAATTTTGGAGGCACGCAGCTAATGGCAGACAAGTACATGGAACTCGTGAACACCGGCGTGACAAAGAAGCTGGCCAAGCTCTTGGGCTTGCCCAGGCCACCACGCTTGCGCCGCTACACTCCAGATAGCCCACTGCTGCCGGGGCCAGTTCTTGTGCTCGGTGCATCGGCACGAGCCCAGGAACTCAGCGACATCCTGGTTTCTTGGGGGCTGGATGTCCGCCGGCATGATGCAGGCGAGGCCAAACTCGGTGGCATCCTGCTGCTGCTTGAAGAGCTGGATCATCCGCAGGCGCTCTCGCCAATCATGCTCAGTGCTGGTCGCGCCCTGCGCCAACTGCTCCCTGGCGCGCGCGTTGTCTCCATATCGCGTCCAGCCACGGCAGAAGACGACCCGGCTCTGGGTGCAGTACGCCAGGGAATCGACGGAGCGATCCGTTCCCTTGGACGCGAAATGCGCGGTGGCTCCACCACCAATGGCATCGTGCTCGAAGAGTCGACTTCCGCGGTCAGCCCCAGCGCCTTGGCAGCCCTGCGTTTCTTTTTCTCCGGTCGCAGTGCCTACATCGACGGCCAGTTCCTGACGGTGCGCAACGACGACGGCGCACTGCCAGATGATTTCAGCCGGCCATTGGCGGGCAAGGTCGCAGTGGTCACGGGTGCAGCTCGGGGCATTGGCGCAGCTATCGCCCGCACCTTGGCCCGCGACGGGGCGCAGGTAGTCGTCGTAGACATGCCGCAAGCTGGCGACTCATTGGCAAAGGTGGCCAATACCATCGGAGCGACGACTCTCCAGCTGGATGTTACCGCGCCAGATGCGGCCCAACAGATCATGGATCATGCGATTGGTCGCCACGGCTCGCTGGACATCGTGGTTCATAACGCCGGGATCACCCGCGACAAGTTGCTGGCCAACATGGACGCAGGCCGCTGGGATTCCGTCATTGCCGTGAACATTGCCTCCCAATTGCGCATGAACGAGGCCTTCCTGGCAGCAAAGCTGCCGAACCTGCGTGTCGTGTCGCTGGCCTCCACCTCTGGCATTGCAGGCAATCGCGGCCAGACAAATTACGCTGCGTCCAAGGGCGGCGTGATCGGCATGGTGCGCTCAAGCGCCAAGCTGTTTGCCGAAAATGGCGGATCAATCGCGGCCGTTGCTCCAGGGTTCATTGAAACCGACATGACGGCAAAGATTCCTGTCGGCACCCGCACTGTGGCGCGCTTGGTCCTTCCGTCACTGATGCAGGGCGGTTTGCCAGAAGACGTAGCCGAAGCTATCAGCTTCCTCGGCTCGGACGCGGCCGCCGGTCTTAACGGGCAAGTGCTCCGCGTGTGCGGACAATCGCTGGTTGGTGCCTGAATGGGCGCGCAGATCGTTTCCGAGATCCCGTCCATGGCCTCGGTTTTTGCCAAAGCCGCAAAAACTCTCGGACGCAAACCCAAGGATCCTGTGTTGCCGCAGACAGTACTGGTCTTCCAGGGCGCCCACGCTGACCCGGAGAAGCTCAACGAGTACCGCAGGGCAGTGGGAGCGCCGATGAACGCCGTGCTGCCCAGCCTTTATGTACATTCCTTGGCATTCCCATTGGCCATGTCCCTGATGCTGCATGATGACTTCCCATTGCCACTTCTGGGCATGATTCACTTGAGCAATCACGTCGATGTCGCCGCGCCCCTGGGCGAGGGTGAAGCCTTCGATGTCGAGGTGCACAGCGAAAATCTGCGTGCCCACTCAAAAGGGGCAATGTGTGATCTGGTAATCCGAATCGTAGCCGACGGCAAGGATCGAATGCTCCTGCGCAGTACCTTCCTTGCCAAAGGCGTAAAACTGTCCGGCGAGAAGCCAGGGAGCAGTGAGCGCACTGCCTTTGACATGCCGGTTCGTACTGCCCACTGGAAACTTGACGCTGGCACTGGCCGGCGGTGGGCGAAAGTCGCCGGTGACTACAACCCGATCCATTTGTCGGCGTTGAGCGCCAAAGTTCTGGGGATGCCCGGAGCCATTGCACACGGTATCTACATGGCAGCACGAGCGCTGGCTGGCATTGAACCCGGCCGGGGGTCCTATTCATGGAACATCGAGTTCAAGACCCCAGTAGTCCTACCGGCCGCCGTTGATTTGGCTTTTGAGCCAACTGATAATGGCTACCGCGTGAACGCGTGGCATGCGCGCAAGGGCAAGCCGCATTTCGAGCTGGAACTATCTGTCGCCGGTTCCTAATTGGTAAGCTTCTGGTCTTCAATCAGCAACGATTGAAGACCAGAGCTTTTAATCAGCTTTGAACTTCAGACTGGGCAATTCGGTAACTGGCCAGCGTCGCCACTGCGGCACGCTCCCAGGTGAATAGCCCGGAATGTTCAAGGGCGCCATGACCGGCTGTTGTCACCGCATCAGGATTCTGGGCCAGCTCAACAAGTTTCTGGGCCCACAGGGAAGGGTCCGCTTCAGGCATAAGCCAACCCGATTTCCCGTCGTCCACCGCATAGGCGAGCCCGCCAACGGCATTGGCCAAGACCGGTGTCCCGCAAGCTTGTGCTTCGGCGGCCACCAGCCCAAAGGTTTCGGAAAGCGACGGAACCGCGACAATATCCGCATTGGCAAAAACCAGAGCCAGTTTGGACGGTTCCAACGGATCATAGAATCGCACAACATCGCTCAGGTTCTGTTCGCTGGCCATTGATTTCAAATCGTAGTCCGCGGACCCAGAAGATGCGCCAAAAAGCGATGCGGTGATCCGCAAATCGGGATGGCTGCGGCGTGCCGCGCCCATGGCATTAAGTAATAAGTGCGCGCCCTTGAGCGGTTGCATGCGGCCCGCGTAGACCAGGTGCAAGTCATCTTCGCCCAGCGGGCGGCGCAGCTTGTCCTGATCAGGGTGGAAAATCCGGTGATTGACCCCGGGCAGCACCACGTCCAATTTGGTGGATTCGACCTGGTAGAAGCGCGCGAGCTGCTTGGCTTCAACCGGCGTGTTGGCAATGATACGGGCACATTGAAACAGCAATTGTTTCTCGGCCTGTTTACGATTGCCCGGCTCGGGGATGCCCGACTCATGTTCTTTCGCCGATGCCGAGGTGTGCATCGAAACGAGCAGCGGAACGGACCAAAGCTCTGCGAGTTCGAGTCCAGCCATTCCCGAGAGCCAATAATGGGCGTGAATGATATCGAACTTCAGCCCCTGAAGATGTGCGGATACTGCAAGGACAGCGGGGTCAATGATTTCTGGAAGCTGTTCCTTGGACAATGATTGATTTGCAGCCACCTGAACTTCGTGCATCCAAACGCCTTCGCCAACCTGAAGCGATTGGGATTCAGCCGCGGTGCGAGTAATCATGTGCACTTCATGGCCCAGGGCGCCCAGCGCAAAGGACAAGTTCTGGATGTAGACATTCATGCCGCCGGCATCACCTGAACCCGGTTGCTGCATGGGCGAAGTGTGCAGGGAAAGCATGGCAATGCGCATGTTGATGGCTCCAGGAATATTCGGGGGAGACGGGCTGCTGTGGCTGAATGCCCAGAGTTGATGCTATCAAGAAGCGAGGTCCAGCATTTTCAAGTTTGCTGCTGTCCAGTGCTCCACCATTGATGCCCCGCCGTGTGCATCCCCTTCACAGATCTGCAGCTCAGAACCTGGCCATGACCGATGTAGTTTCCAAGCAGTTGTCGCAGGACTGGAAACGTCGTTCCTTCCATGGATGAATATTGCCGGAAGATGATTGATGAGCTCGACCTGGTCCAGAATCGGCGGCTGGCAGAATCCGGAGTGAGACCAGAAATGCGTGGTTAGGCGGGTCATGGCGTGGCGGAATTGTTTCTCCTTCCAGCGTGGATCGCGAAGGACCCGTTCGCTGCCGAGAGAAATATGGGTATCTTCCCAAAGCGCCCATTCGATCGATGCGGCATCTCGAAGATCGGAAACAGGGGAGGAAAGCATCTGGGCGTAGGCCTCGACCAAAGACATTCGACCTGATTCATAACCAGGGATGTGCGTCCGGGCAAATTTTGACAACCGGTCCCAAGCTTCGGGAAAGAAGGCCCCGACTGTTTCAGTTATCCACTGGACTTCTTCGCGACTTGTCGTCGTGACGGCAAAGAGAACGAGGCCGAGCACCCTGCTTGGGTGAGCTTGGGCGTACGCCAGCGCCAATGTTGACCCCCAGGACACTCCATTCAAAATCCACTTGTCGATTCCTCGATCGATTCTCAAGGCCTCGATATCCTCGATCAGTTTCTGGGTCGTGAATTGATCTGCAGGGATATTGAGATCAGCAGCCGATGGTGTCGAGCGCCCGCAACCGCGTTGCTCGAACCCGATAAGACGGGTGCGAGCCAGATCCCAGCGATGCCGGTAACCTGAATTCCCCAGGGTCCCACCGGGGCCGCCATGAAGATGCAAGGCCGGGATGCCTTGAAGAAGGCCTGATTCCTCCCAGAACAGGCGATGTCCATCACTGACGGGAAGAAATCCATGCTCGCCGGGGCTATTGAGGTGACCTGAGGAATCCATAGCTGAACCTTATGCGAGGAAGAGCGAAGCGAAGGGAATCTGCGTCGAGCGCATAAAAAGAAATTCCCGGTTGACCTAAGTCAACCGGGAATTTCACCTGTGCGCGAAAGGGGACTTGAACCCCTACCCTCTTGCGAGGACTAGCACCTCAAGCTAGCGCGTCTACCTATTCCGCCACCCGCGCAGGTTACTCGTTGTTCGCGTTGTTATCGCTGGCAACGAAGTAAAACTTTACCATCCCTTTCGAGTGAATTCCAATCGGGCGGCTCGCGGCCCCGATGCCGAAGAACCCCCGGGAATTCGCGGTAAATTCAGGGTTGAGTAGTGATTTAAGGGAAAAAATCCCTCGATCAGTGGCAAGGGTCACACGAAACTTGTGTGATTGTCCTAGTGAAGCACGGGTTTAGTCGGCACTCAGGGTTGATTTTCGCTGCCAATCCTTCGGATGAATTCTTCTGCGCCAAGTACCTCATTGAAGATTTGCCCCGTGGGTTCTAGCGCTATGCCGGCGGCCAAATCGGGAAGCTGAACCGGGGTAAAACCCAATTGGCGAACCAATGACGCGACCAATGCGGCATCTTGGGGACTGTCAGTCGCGATTCCCAGGGCGCGCCGGGCCGCGGATTTGGTGGCTCGATCCGCATCGAGGTCCCAGTGGCTGATGTGGTTCAAGGCTTTGGCCACGCGGGATTGGCTGAAGTGTTCAGCGAGCGCCTCTGAACTTGAAAGGCCTCGATCAATTGCACTTAGCAGCCAGTGCGGCAGCGGTTCGTCGTTCCAACGGTTTGTTGCGTCGATCAGCAGTGAACCGGCCAGCGATTCGCTGTCGATGTCATCCAAGTCTTCCTGCGGAACCATGAGGGCTACTAGCTGTACGTCTTTGGCGATGTCGGTGGCGTCCACGGCGGTGGCCTGTGGCGCGTACTGCGCCAAATGATATTTCATGAGCCGCGCTGGCCTGGAGCCTGCAATCGTCACGTGAATGCCACTGGAGGCTGCCGCTCTAGCCAACGCGGTTCCGGCGCGGCCTGCCCCGAGAATGCCAATTTTGTCGATGCTCATGAAACCAGCTTAAACGCCGAGGCCGCCGCCATCTGCGCAAACTGCACAGATGCCGGCGGCCTCGAATCAACTAGCCAAGTTTTATCCGGCCCATAGGGGGGAGAGAGCCTTGTAGAGCTGCTGTAGGCCAAGAATGATGAAGAGGATTGCGGTAATGGCCAGGGCAGTGTTGGTGTGCCAGCGGTTGGCCCACTGCTTCGGGATTCGCTTGCCGTTGAGCAGGCCCAGCAAGGTGACTGCAAGGAACGGCATGAACAGCGCTCCAAGCACTCCATAGGCCAGGATCAGCGCGATTGGCTTGTCCAGCAAGAACAGAACCATTGGCGGGAAGGTCAGCCACAGGACATAGAACTTGAAGTATTTGCCACCGGTCATGGTGTCCGGGTGATTTGCTGGGCGCTTGCGCATGTGGCCCCAGAAGTCTGCGAACATCAGCGAAACACCGTTCCATACGCCGATGATCGAGGAGAAGGAAGCTGCCCAGAAGCCGATCAGGAAGCCGTTGCCGACCACCACGCCGTATTCCGCCTTGAGTACATCGCCCAGTTCCAGCAGTCCCTTGTCGCCACCGGAGATGGACACGCCGGCGGCACGGACTACCTCGGCGCCGACGATCAGCATGGCGATCACGAAGATGCCGGTCATGACGTAGGCCATGGAATTATCGATGCGCATAACCCGCATCCATTTGGGGGTGTACCAGCCCTTTTCGCGCAGCCAGTAGCCGTAGGCTGCCAGGGTGATGGTGCCGCCCACGCCGCCCGCCAAGGCCAGGGTGTAGATTACGCCGCCCTTGGGGATCATCGGGATCAGGCCCTTGAGCATTTCTGGGACATTGGGCACTGCGATCACTGCCAGGCCCACCACGGTGATGAACATGATGCCCACCAGCACCGCAGTGACCTTTTCGAAGAAGTGGTAGCGGCCGAACCAGACCATGACAAAGCCCAAAAGGCCCATGATGATGGCCCAGATCTTCAGGTCCACGCCAGGGATCAATGCTGCCAGGGGCAATGCCGCTGAACTCATTGCCGTCGCACCGTAGACGAAGCCCCAGATGATGATGTAGGGGCCAAAGTACCAAGTGGTCCACTTGCCCAGGGACTTCCAGCCTTCGAAGATCGTCTGGCCTGTGGCCAGGGTATAGCGGCCGGCGCCTTCAACGAGGACGATTTTCAGGATGACGCCCAAGATGACTGCCCAGAGCAGGGCATAGCCATATTGGCTGCCGGCTACGAGGGTTGCCACCATATCTGCGGCGCCAACGCCTGTAGCGGCGACAACCAATCCGGGGCCGATAATTTTCCAGCGCGGTGGCCCGCCGGACTCTAGGCCGGCATCGGGTGCCTGGGTGCTTTCACTCATGAGGTCATTCCTTTGTCACAGTGCGGTTCGCTGAGGCCTTCATCGTCGGTGATGAGGGCCACAAGCGTGCGAGATCGTAATCAATAATGGTAGTGATTCAAATTACTTGCAATTTGAGTTGGAAGTACTAACACTTTCTTAGGACAACGAGCCGGCGCCAACGCTTGGTGCCTGGAAAATTGCTAGAATTGCCTAGTTATCGCGGGCCGAGCGCCCAAATTCAAACACCAAGGATGGTGCCGTGCGGCTTTTGATCGTCGAGGACGACCAGGCAGTTGCCGATGCGCTCATTGATGCTGTTAGCGCTGCTGGCCACGAGGCCACGCACGCTGGCAGGGGATCCGATGCCTTGCTGCGCCACCATGACGCCGAGTTGATCTTGTTGGATCTTGGCCTGCCGGACATGGACGGGTTGGAAGTCCTTCGCAAGCTCAGGCAAGTGAGCGACGTGCCAGTGGTCATCCTGAGCGCCAGGAACGATGAACGCAGCGTGGTTCGCGGTCTGCGCCAAGGCGCTGACGACTATCTGGTGAAGCCCATCGGGCTCACCGTCTTGCTGGCTAGGATTGATGCAGTAGCACGCCGGTCCAACGTGAACACCGGGGCAGACAGAAACCAGATCAGCGCCGGATCCCTGGTGATTAATCTGGATAAGCATGAAGCGGCTCTGGCGGGCAGGGATCTTGCCCTGACCGTCAAGGAATTCGAACTGCTCACTTTGCTTGCCCGGCATGCAGGATCCGTGGTGACCCGTGAACAGATCCTCGATCAGCTATGGGGCGATGCTTTCCTTGCAGTGTCCCGTTCGCTCGACGTGCACCTGACCGGGCTTCGCTCGAAGCTTGCCCGCTCCGGGATGATCGTCAACGTTCGCGGTGTCGGCTATCGCCTTGAGGCCCCGTCGTCGTGAGAGTCCGGGTCTTGGGGGTGCTTGGCTCCTCGCTGCTGGCAATCGTAGTTCTCGTCAGCACGGTTCTGATGCAGGGGGTCAGCCGTGATGCCGCGGCTGAGATTCTCTCAAACCGGCTCTCGGCACTGAATCGATTCGTCCAGCTCGCGTCGCATGTCGCGAGCGACGATGACTTGGAAATGCTTCAAATCGAGATGGATACGTATTCCGGCCTCTATGACGAAGGGCTGCTGATAGTTGCCGACGGACACCAGCTTGTTTCCGGGAACATCAGTGCACAAGACCCTGATGTGGCCGATACGCTGCGTGCAGCCGCGCTAAACCTCGAACGCACGGACATTCCTTCGGTGAACCCCTTCCTTGACTCCGGGGCCTTGATTGCGCGTCCGTTCGGGAATACTGGCCAGGTGCTGGGCTCGGTCACCATGAAAGTGAACCTGGAACCAGCGCGCATGAAGGTTCTTCAAGCATCGAGCATGGTCATTCTCGCGACCCTCACCGTCGGTGCAGTCTTCCTGTTATTGGCTAACCGGTTGGCAACCTGGGTTTTGCGCCCCTTGCATCGCCTCGATGACTCAGTTCGGTTGCTGACTCAAACGCAGCGTCCCATCCCGCTCGTTGAGCAGGGCCCGCCAGAACTGCGCGCGTTGTCGCGCTCGGTCAGCTCCATGGCCCAAACCATGGCGACAAGTCTTCAACAGCAACAAGAGCTCATTGCAGAAACCTCCCATCAACTGCGCAATCCAGTGGCCGCGTTGAGGCTCCGGGTGGACTTGTTGAAAATGAGGCTTCCCGATCGGTCGACTGTGGAAGGATTGCGTTCAGTTGAAAATGAGCTGGCACGAGTGGAAATGCTGTTGGACGGAGTTTTGCGCTTGGCTAGTGCAGAGCACCGTTTAACCGAGCAAAACTCGGAGGAAGGCGTTGCTGATTCATCTGCTGGGAAAGAATCCATAAATGTTCTCCAGGTCCTCGCCGAAGAGTTTGAACGCCAGTCGGCTACCGCACAGGCAGCAGGAAATACATTGATTCTGGACGGAGCGGCGGAATCAACACAAGACGTGTCGGTTTGGTGCAATCTCTTCGACCTGCAGCAAATGGTTGCCGAGCTTTTGGAAAACGCGATCAAATATGCTCCCGCCACCCAAATCACGTTGTCCGTAAAAAGTTCTCCGACAATGGTTGAAGTCATGATCTGCGATCAAGGCCCAGGGATGAACAAGACTGAAATCGGACGTGCGGGAGAACGTTTTTGGCGAGCGGAAAGCGTCCGAGGCACTGCGGGCACGGGACTGGGATTGGCGATTGTAGATCGGCTGGCACGGGCCAACTCAGGCCGGCTGCTCGTGACGGCTAACCCACAGGCCGGGCTCGCGGCCATTATCAGCTTGCCCCGCTCCCCATCACTCACGGAGAAGAGCGATGGCTGAGAAAAATCCACCCGAGCGCCGCACGATCCTCAAATTCCTGATGGCTGCCCCCGTGGTTTTGTCGATGCCTGTCCTGAGCGCATGCAGCAGCCGCGCCACGGAATCGCGTCTTGACATTGCTTCAGGTGAAGAAGGCGGAATGTACTTCGAGTTTGCGCAACTGCTTTCCTCGGCCTTGGTCAACGAAGGGATTGCCGAGCAGTCAAGCGCCCTGAAAACCCAGGCAAGTGCGCAGAATCTTGAACTGCTTGTCCAAGGCGGCGCCCATTTGGCCTTAGCCCTTGCCGATACAGTCGCTGAATTTCGTTCAGAAAACAAGGACCACAGTGGCATACGGGCGTTGGGGAGGGTCTACCAGAATTATTTTCATTGCATTGTCCGAGCCGGCAGCGGCATCCGATCCCTCGCCGATTTCCCTGGCCGCATTATCGGCACGGGCGCGGCCGGTTCGGGAACGTGGGTTACAGGACAGCGGATACTGCAGGTTGCTGGACTCAAGGAGCATAGCCAGCCGCCGGAGGAACGGAAACTTGGGTACACGGCAGGACTTCACGCGCTCAGCCAGGGCCGCATTGATGCGCTCTTCCTATTTGGCGGGATGCCGGTAAAGCCCCTGACCGAGCTGGCCCAAAAACTGGACTTGAATCTCTTGGATATCTCCAAGGTGCTGCCTCAACTGCGCGATGCCTACCCCGGTCTTTATGATCGCGTGGTCATTCCAGGCAACACGTATCCAGGAATATCTGGCGTTGACACGATTGGTGTCAGCAATTTGTTGATGGCCCGCGCTGATTTGCCGGATAGAACTGCGAAGGAGATCGTGCTGCTTCTCGCGACCAAAGCGCAACAGCTTGTTCCCGAATCCAGCGCCGGAATCCAGCATTTGACACCTGAAACGCTCATCAGCACCGCCGGGCAGCCGCTGCATCCCGGCGCTCGCGCTGCCTACCTCGAGTTGCACGGCTAGCTGCCAAAAGCCGCCAGAGCAAGCGACGAATCGCCCGTTGCCTACTAGGGTGGAACTCAAGACCACCACTGCGAAAGGTATTTCCCTGATGACCACCGCCATTGAACGCATGGAAAAAGACGCCGTTGAAATTTGCCGCGGGCTGATCCGAATTGATACGACGAATTTTGGCGGCAATAAGGGGGCGGGCGAACTAGAAGCCGCACGCTATGTTGCCGAGCTGTTTGACGAGGATGGCCTGGACGCGCAGATCTATGAGTCAGCGCCCGGGCGTGCCAATGTGGTCTTGCGAATTCCGGGTTCAGACCCATCCTTGCCGGCGCTTATCGTGCATGGGCATCTTGACGTGGTTCCAGCCATTGCAGAGGACTGGAGCGTTGACCCGTTCGGCGCCGAAGTCATCGATGGCATGATCTGGGGCCGCGGCGCGGTGGATATGAAGAATATGGATGCGATGATTATCGCCGCTATCCGGCATCTTCACCGTGAGAAGATCTCGCCACGGCGTGACTTGATTATTGCTTTCTTCGCTGACGAAGAGGCTGGCGGCGATTACGGCTCTGGCTGGATGGTGCAAAATCATCCCGAGGTCTTTGCCGGCGCCGAAGAAGCGATCAGCGAAGTCGGCGGATTCTCCGTGGACATCAACGGGCGCCGGGCCTATATGCTGCAAACCGCTGAGAAGGGGATCGCGTGGCTGAAGCTCACCGCGCAAGGAATGGCTGGGCACGGATCCCAAATTAACTCTGATAACGCTGTCACCACGCTGGCCGGTGCCGTACACCGCATCGGCGAATACCAGTGGCCTTTGTCCTATACCAAAACCACGCTGTCCCTCCTGGAACAAGTTGCCGAGTTGACGGGGCTGGAATTTGACCAGCAGAACCCGCAGCCGCTACTTGAAGCCATGGGAAATGTTTCGCGTTTTGTCGGAGCAACCCTGCAGAACACCGCTAACCCCTCGGCCTTGCAGGCCGGCTACAAGCACAACGTCATTCCGGGGCAGGCGGAGGCGCTCATCGATTGCCGCACGCTGCCCGATGAGCACGAAGCAACCTTGGAGAAGCTAGCTGAACTGGCCGGAGAAGGCGTTGAGCTTTCCATGGTCCACGAGCAGGATTCGCTGGAAGTGCCTTTTGCCGGAGCGCTGGTCGACACCATGGTCAAGTCGCTGCTGGATGAGGATCCAGACGCGATTGTCTTGCCTTATATGCTCTCTGGCGGCACCGACAACAAATGGCTGGCCACCATTGGCATCACCGGATATGGTTTTGCGCCGCTGCAATTGCCGGCTGAGCTCGACTTCACCGGCATGTTCCACGGCGTGGACGAGCGTGTCCCGGTGGATGCTATTAAATTCGGGGTAAAAGTCCTCGAAAACCTCATGCGCAGCTACTAGCGGCTGGCTGGAACGAGGCCTCAAATATGCAGGAGCAAAAAGTGTCTATCGAGTCAGTGCTCTCAGATCGACTTCTAGAGCAATTCCGTGAACGTGCTGCGCAATATGATGCGGACAATTCCTTCGCGACAGAGGACTTTGATGCGCTGGTGTCGTTGGGATATCTGAAAGCGCTGATCCCTGTAGGACAAGGCGGGCTGGGCTGGAGCCTGGAACAACTGGCGTTGGCCCAACGGCGCCTGGCAACGGCAGCCCCAGCCACGGCGCTGGCGGTGAATATGCATCACGTCTGGGCTTCGGTCGCCAACGTGTTGCAAGCGCGAGGCGATCATCGTCTGCAAATGGTCAGCGACTGGATTTCCCAGGGCGAGGTCATGGCCTTCGGAATTTCGGAGCCAGGCAATGATTCGGTGCTTTTTGATTCAAAAACTTCGGCCAGCACGGCGCCAGATGGATCCGTGACTTTTAACGGGGTAAAGATTTTTACCTCGCTGTCGCCGGCATTCACTCGACTCGGCGTTTTCGGGAAAGACGAAACTACCGGTGAACTGGTTCACGGGTTCGTAGCCAAGGGCCAAGGCCTCGAGCCGATGGGGGACTGGAACACCCTGGGCATGCGGGCCAGCCAGTCGCACACGACCAAACTCGTTAATGCAGTTGCCCCGCGCGAGTGGGTGCACAGCCGGCTGCCAGCAGGTCCGAACGCGGATCTGCTGATTTTCGGGATTTTCGCTTCCTTCCTGACCCTGACTGCCAGCGTCTATGTGGGCATCGCGGATCGGGCCGTGGTCTTGGGCCAAGAGGCGCTCAATAAGAAGGTGCATCACGACGGGACCAAGTACTCCCAGGATATCCGTGCCAGGGGGCTTCTAGCCGAGGCCGCGATGAGGCTCATTTCGCTGGACGCTCTCCAGCGGTCGGTGGCCGCGGATATAGATGCCGCAGTGGATCACCGCGAAGCGTGGTTCCCGAAACTAGTCACCCTGCGTACTCTGGCCGGGGATGCGGCCCGGGAGAATATCCAGGTGCTCGGGCAGCTATTGGGTGGTAGCGGATACTTCCGCGGCTCCGAATTCGAGAGGCTGTATCGCGACGTGCAGGCCAGCTGGTACCACCCCTCAAACGCTGCCTCGGCAGCAAACACCGTCGCATCCTGGCTTGTTGGGCCATTGGATACGTAGAGGCTGCTTGCCTAGTCAGTTAGCGGAAGGGTGCTGCGGATTCTCATGACGCGTCGCCGTAGCCAATATTTGTAGACGCCGCCTTCATATCTGCAGGTACGCATCAGTTCCCATTTGCCGTTGTCAGCATGTTCACGCAGGGCGGTGCGGGCAAGATGAACGGGCTCGCTGGGGAAGGCGGCGATCACCAAATATTCGAAGCGCTGTTCATCGGAGTGATGCAGCGGCGGTTTAATTCTTTCTTGAAGCATCCTGCCCCCTATCTAATGAACCCTATGCGTTGTAGCTTAAGACCATGAGTACTGATCCAAGTTTTGCACTGCAATCTTTGATTGCCCGGCTCGAACAGCACCTGGCCGTTGTTTCGCAAAGCCGCGGTGCTGCCGAGGCATCGGTGGACGCCGCATTTGGAGCCCTGGCAGATGCCTTCGAAGACTACGAAGACGCGCTGTACGACCAGTATTCGGAACTTTTGCCTTTCACCATACCTGCAGACGACGCGTGAGTACGACCACGGGGTGATTTTTGGCCCAATCGTGTTTTTGAGCCTCGTTCCTTGCTGGCGGTGAAGTAATGTCGAGGGGTGAATTGGTTTGAAGCAGCTTTCCTTGGATTGATCCAGGGCCTGACCGAGTTCCTCCCGATCTCGTCCTCGGCCCACCTGCGTATTGTCGGCGAACTTTTGCCGAATGCCCAGGACCCCGGAGCGGCCTTTACGGCCATCACCCAGCTCGGAACAGAGACCGCGGTGATCGTGTTCTTCTGGCGTGACATCGTGAGAATAATCGGAGCCTGGGGCAAAGCCCTTGCCGGCAAGATCCCGCACTCGGATCCCGACGCAAAAATGGGTTGGCTGATTATTGTCGGCTCGATTCCGATCGCTATCCTGGGCCTGTTGCTAGAGGACTACATCGATTCGAACTTCCGATCCCTGTGGATCGTGGCGACCACCCTGGTGGTCTTCGGCCTGTTCCTCGCCCTGGCTGATCATTACGGCAAGCAGCAGCGCAGCCTGGACAAGCTCACCGTCAAGCACGGCGTCGTTTATGGCCTGGCCCAGGCCATGGCTTTGATTCCTGGCGTTTCGCGTTCCGGCGGTACGATCACCGCAGGCCTGCTCATGGGATACACCCGTGAAGCCGCCGCGCGCTACTCCTTCCTGCTCGCCATCCCCGCTGTCTATGCCTCCGGCCTGTACAAATTGGCCAAGTCCTTTGATGAGCCCGGGGTGTACACCCTGGCACAGACCGGCGTGGCGACCGCGATCGCCTTTGTGGTCGGGTTCTTGATTGTCGGCTGGTTCCTGAAGTTCGTTTCCACCCACTCGTATCGGTTCTTCGTTTGGTACCGCATTTTGCTGGGTCTCGTGCTTTTCGTGGCGTTGGGCTTCGGCCTGATGAACCCATAGTTTGATCTTCATCGAGATGTCCGTGGAGCGTTTCACGGACATCTCGGCGTTAACGGGAATAAACCTCGTCCTGCTTCACTTGGACTTAGAGGAAGAAAATCGTCGCATCTGCGAAAGGATGTTCATCAGTGCACGCGTGGAAAAACCCTGAGGTACCTCAGGTGGCTGGTTCAGCACCAATTTTGGAACTCTTCAATACCGCCACCGGTAACCTGCAGGCCACCGCACCTGCGGATGCGGCAAATGACGCCGCCAGCATGTATGTCTGCGGGATTACCCCGTACGACGCAACCCATATGGGACATGCATCCACCTACGTCACCTTTGACCTCGTGCATCGCACGTGGCTGGACAACGGGCGCCCCGTTGCGTACTCGCAAAATATCACCGACGTCGATGACCCGCTCCTTGAGCGTGCAGAAGCCACCGGCGTGGATTGGCGGGACCTCGCTGAGCAGCAGGTACAGCTGTTCCGCGACGATATGGAAGCGCTCAACGTGATTCCACCTCAGCACTATATCGGTGCCGTCGAATCCATCGAGTGGCTCGTTCCCGTGGTGGAGCAGCTTCTCGAAGCGGATTTGGCGTACCGTGTTCCAGCCGGCGCCGATGGGGTTGAAGGCGATATCTACTTCGACACCTATGCCGCCGAGAACGACGCGTGGAAGCTGGGCGCAGTGTCAAACTACGACCGGGATACCATGCTGGGCTTTTTTGCGGAGCGCGGCGGCGATCCGCAGCGCGAAGGCAAGCGCGACGCCTTGGATCCCTTGTTGTGGCGGGCAGCCCGCGAGGGTGAACCGTCGTGGGAGGGCGGCAAGCTGGGCACCGGTCGCCCGGGATGGCACATTGAATGTTCGGTGATCGCCCGCAAGACCTTGCCGGCGCCTTTCACCGTCCAAGGCGGCGGATCCGATTTGATCTTCCCGCACCATGAATTCTCGGCTGCGCATGCGGCCGCCAGCGACCACCATGAGCTTGCCCAGGCCTACGTGCACACCGGCATGGTGGGCCTAGACGGTGAAAAGATGAGCAAGTCGCTGGGCAACCTGGTCCTGGTTTCCAAGCTGCGCGCTGCTGGAGTCGAGCCCGTGGCCATTCGTGCCGTATTGCTTTCCCAGCATTACCGCACCAACTGGTTCTGGACTGATGACCTGCTCGATGCCGCACAGCAGCGCATTGCCCTGTGGCGAGAGCGCCTGGAAGGCACTGGCCTTGCCGAGGCCACCGCGCTGCTAGCCCGCATCCGTTCGCATATGGCCAATGATCTTGACGCTCCGGGCGCCTTGGCGGCCATCGACCAGTGGGCCGCGCAGCCAGCTGAAGGCAGCGGCGACGGCACGCAATTGCTGCGTGACGGCTTCGACGCGCTCTTGGGCCTCAAGCTCTGAGTTCTGCCTTCCACCCCGGTGAACCGGTGAAGCCATCAGGGGCCGACGTCAAATTTCGAAGTCGGTCCCTGAGCCGTCCGGGCGGAATTTTCCCCGCCGGCGCAGGTAGCGTTCAAATTCGCGGGCAATGGATTCGCCGCTAGCCTCCGGCAAATCGCTGGTATCCGTTGCCTCTTCGAGTTGCTGCACATACTTGGCTACGTCTGGGTCGGCGGCCGCTAATTCGTCGACTCCATGCTTCCATGCCAAAGCGTCATCGCGCAGTTGCTGATCGGAGATGGTGATGGGCAGCAGCTCTTCAAGCATCTCGACGAAGGCCAGCTGGACCCGTGGGCTCGGCGACTGGGCAACGTAGTGCGAAAGCTGGGCCCAAAGCGACATGGTGGGGATGCCCCGGCGTTCAAATTCGATGCCGAGGATCGAAGGGATGCCTGAAGGCCCCTCGTAATTCGAAGCCTCGATATTGAAGTGTTCCTGGAGCCTGGCATCGTCGCTCGATAATGACGTGGGCACGGGACGCGTATGCGGCACATCGGCCAATAGCGCTCCCAAGGTCAGTACCGCGTGCGCGTTGTGCGCTTGGGCCACCTCGATGATCCGGGCGCAGAAGCTCTGCCATTTGAAGGTTGGCTCTACTCCGAGGATCACCAGCAAATCCGCGGCCGCCAGCGGCAGTTCCATCTTGTAGATTTCGGTGCGGGGCCAGTCCACCATTCGTCCCTGGGCGGTGCGACGCGTTTTCGGCCGGGAGAACTGGTAGTCATAGAAGTCGTCTTCGCCGATGGTGGCAATATGCTCATAGGCGTTTTCCTCCAGCAGCAGGCGCACTGCATCCGTTGCCGCTGAGCCAGCGTCATTCCACCCTTCGAACGCGGCCACGACGATAGTGGGGCGAATCTCATGCTCGGCCTGGGCGATATAGGTATTCAGCGTTGGGGTGTGGAAATCCTTGTTCAATGAAAACTCCTATGCAGCATTCTGGCCGTTGGCGTGGCTTGCCGAAGCGGCTTAGCCCCACTCTTCCATCTAGAATGGACTCATGCCAAGCACCAGTTTTGACTTTAATTCCGCATCCGACCCCCGAACGCCGCAAGCGGTCCTGTGGGACATGGACGGCACCTTGATCGACACCGAGCCTTATTGGATCGTTGCCGAGTCAGAACTGGTCGCAGCACATGGCGGAACCTGGACTGAGGAGCAGGCCCTTTCGCTCGTCGGCAGCGCGCTTCCCAATTCAGCGCGGATCCTGCAGGAAGCCGGCGTCAAGCTGTCGGCACGTGAGATCATCGATCTGCTCAGCGCCCAGGTTGTTGCCGGGATTCGAAAGGAAATCCCGTGGAGGCCAGGAGCCCGCGAGCTGCTCGCGGCCTGCCACGAGGCCAATATTCCGCAGGCCCTGGTGACGATGTCTGAGCGCAGCATCGTCAATGAGCTTCTGGATCAATTGCCAGAAGGAACTTTCCAGGCATCGGTCACGGGCGAAGAAGTGGGCCATGGCAAACCGCATCCAGAACCTTATCTGACCGGATTGCAATTGCTGCAAGACGAGGTGGGCCACGAACTGATCGCTGAAAAGTGCATTGGATTTGAAGATTCGGTTCCGGGCATTGCCTCAGCATCGTCCGCGGGATTGCATGCAGTGCTGGTGCCCAATGCCACTGATCCCGGTGACGGGAAGTGGCGTCGAATAGAAAGCTTGGACGGGGTAGACGTGAAAGAAATGACTCGATGGTTGGTGCAGGTTAGCGCGTGAGCGATACTTCAGAAAAAGCCCCCGGAATAAAGCTAGGGCGCATTGGCGGAGTTCCGGTCTACCTTTCAAGCTCGTGGTTCATCATCGCGGCGGTCATCACTGTCTCAGTGGGGATGCAGCTTTCACGCAGCCAATGGATTCCGGCGCTCAACGCCTATCTCATGGGTTTTGCCTGCGCTGCGGTGATTGCGGTTGCGGTATTGGTTCACGAAGTGGCCCATGCCATGATGGCCCGGGCATTTAAATGGCCAGATGCGCACATTGTCCTGACGCTGATGGGCGGACACACGCAGTTCGGTTCCTTCAAGGCAAAACCGGGTGCTTCGCTGTGGGTTGCGCTCTCAGGGCCGGTTTCCAACTTTATTCTCGCCGGGCTGGGCTGGCTGATTCTCCAGAACCTTGAACCAGATATCTACTCGAAGTTGCTCCTGGACTTCTTTATTTACGCCAACCTGCTGCTCGGGGCATTCAACGCTTTGCCGGGGCTTCCATTAGATGGCGGTCGGCTGATTGAATCGATCGTTTGGAAAGCGACCGGATCACAGTTCAAGGGCACCATCGCATCGAGCTGGGTAGGCCGCGTCATTGCGATTGGCGTAGTCTTCTACTTCGTCGCCTACCCATATCTGCGCGGCGAAGAAATTCAAATTATCACCGCCGTCGTTGGCCTCATGGTGGCGATGTTCATGTGGCAGGCAACCACCGGGCTGATTGCGCATTCGAAGATGATGCTCAACCTCCCTAGCGTGATTGCCTCGGATTTGATGAAGCCCGCTTCCGCCATGCTGTCCCAAGTGACAGTTGCCGACGTTTATGTGCGGCAGAACCAACGCGGAGGGGAAATAATCCTTGTCGATGGCAAGGGCATGCCCGTCGGGGTGGTTGACGCGCAGGCCATAGCGCGAGTTGACCGTGGACGGGCGGCAGAAGTCCCAGCCCTGGCGGTCGCGCGAGCGCTGGGACAAGGTGCCATTGTGGCCGAAGAATCTGATGGGCGTGCACTGATCGACTACCTCGCCACCGTCAGCTCAGCCGAATACGCAGTGATCAACGGGCAAGGACAAGTTGTCGGCCTGCTGCACCAGCGGGATATCATCAGCGCCGTTACCGGACGACGCAAGTAGACTTTCAAAGCATTCATAGAGCATTAAGAAAAGGATCACACCAGTGAGCGAAGCCAACAGCACGGCACCCCACGGTGCGGCAGCCCGCCGCGGACCATTCCGCGTCGGCGACCGCGTGCAATTGACCGACGAAAAGCGCCGGATCAACACCATCACCCTGCAAAACGGCGGGGAGTTCCATACCCACAAGGGCGTCTTGCCGCATGAAGCGATCATTGGCCTTCCCGAGGGCTCTGTCATCGAGAACATCGATGGATTCCGCTACCAGGCGCTTCGCCCGCTGGCCAAGGACTTTGTGCTCTCGATGCCACGTGGAGCCACCGTGGTATACCCAAAGGACGCAGCCCAGATAGTCCAGTTCGGTGACATCTTCCCGGGTGCCCGAGTAGTGGAAGCCGGCGTGGGTTCTGGCGCGTTGTCGATTTCCCTGCTTCGGGCCGTGGGCGATGAAGGATTCCTGCACTCATTCGAACGCCGCGAAGAATTCGCCGATATCGCCCGTGGCAACGTCTCCACCGTATTCGGTGGCGACCATCCGTCATGGCAGATCTCCATCGGCGACTTCCAGGATAAGGTTGTCGAACTTGAAGAACCAGGCAGCGTGGATCGAGTGGTGCTCGACATGCTCAGCCCGTGGGAATGCCTGGATGCTGTCGCAACTGTCCTTGCACCTGGCGGAGTCTGGACGAACTACGTCTCGTCGGTGACCCAGATGTCCCGTGTCGTCGAGGCCATTCGCGCTTCGGGACAGTTCACCGAACCAGAGTGCTTCGAAACCCTGGTGCGTGGCTGGCACGTCGACGGCCTGGCAGTTCGCCCGGACCACCGCATGGTTGCCCACACCGCTTTCCTGATCACCTGCCGCCGGCTGGCTGATTCCGCTGATGGAATCCCGAAGGCCAAGCGAATCAAGGAGCACTCCTACTCAAGTGAAGACCTGAGTGCTTGGACTCGGGACCACGATGAGCAGCAGTGGTCTGCAGAAGCTCTGGGAGAGCGGGGTATTTCGGATAAGAAGCTGCGCCGTGCCTCTCGCGATGCACATCAGGCTGTGCGCGTGCGCGAAGCGCAGAATTCCGACGCGGACTCCGAGAGCTAAACATTCTGAATGACCAAATACTGAGATAGATTGTCTCAGTATGTGACTTCAGGCCCTGGGTGTTCTGCACTCGGGGCCTGAAGTTCTTAGGATGGGACTAAAGCGGTGCGCTGAGCACCGGCAAAACCTCGCTGGATCCACACTGACCAGCGACGTTGAATGTGGGGGAGTTGGAACGTGAACGAAAATCACGAGGCAGAGAAATTGGCCGAACGGCTTCAGATGACTGAACGCCAGGTCAATGTGCTGCGCGATAAAAACCGCAACCTCGATAAGCAACTTGCCGGGCTCAGCGGAAACAACCAGCGGCTGGTCGCGCTGCTTGAAACCACGCGCGAACAAATCATCAATTTGAAAGCAGCCCTGGAAAAGGACGGCGACACGCCATTCAGCTACGGCACCGTCGTGGCCAAGCACCCACGCCAGCACCCGGCATCCGGGCAAGGCATCGAGTCCACCGGTGTGCAAGCTGTCGACGTGATCTATTCCGGCCGCAAAATGCGCGTAACGGTGAGCCCGCTCATGGACTTCGACTCCGTCCTCATCGGACAGCAAGTACTGCTGAATGAAGCCCTGGTTGTGGTGGCTGCCCTGGGGTTTGAGGAAACCGGCGAGCTGGTCACCGTCAAGGAATTGCTGGAGAACAACTTGGCCGTGGTCATGGCACACGCCGACGACCAGCGTGTTATCGAGCTGGCGGAACCTCTGCGCAAGGCGCACTTGCGAGTCGGCGATCAGCTGACCGTTGATTCTCGAAGCGGCATGGCCGTGAGCCGCGTGCAGCTCACCGATATGCAGTCGCTGGTCCTTGAGGAAGTCCCTGAAATCTCCTACTCCGATATCGGTGGATTGAACTCGCAGATCGAGGCCATCAAGGATTCGGTTGAGCTTCCCTTCACCCATCCGGACCTGTACCGGGAGCATGGATTGAGCGCACCCAAGGGCATTTTGCTTTATGGCCCTCCGGGCTGCGGCAAGACCCTGATTGCCAAGGCCGTCGCCCATTCCTTGGCCCAGCGTGTTGTTGAGCGCAATGAAGGCACCAGCACGCGCAGCTACTTCCTGAATATCAAGGGACCCGAGCTGCTGGACAAATACGTCGGCGAAACCGAACGCCATATTCGCCTGATCTTCGCCCGGGCCCGTGAGAAAGCCTTGCACGGCGATCCGGTTGTGGTGTTCTTCGACGAAATGGAAGCCCTGTTCCGCACCCGTGGAACGGGTGTGTCCTCCGACGTTGAAACCACCATCGTTCCCCAGCTGCTGGCCGAAATCGATGGCGTGGAACGACTGGATAACGTCATCGTCATTGGCGCATCGAACCGCGAGGACATGATTGATCCAGCCATCCTGCGTCCAGGCAGGCTTGATGTGAAGATCAAGATTCGCCGGCCGGATGCGCTGGGGGCCACCGAAATTTTCAGCAAGTACCTGACAACCGACCTTCCACTGCACGAATCCGAATTGGCGTCCGATGCAGGCAATGGCGAAGCGACGATTCGCCGGATGATCGACTCCACCGTCTCCGAGATGTACTCCACCGAGCGCATTAACGAATTCTTGGAAGTCACCTACGTGACCGGTCAAACAGAAATCCTCTACTTCAAGGACTTTGCGTCTGGCGCCGTCATCCACAACATCGTGGACCGAGCCAAAAAGCACGCGATCAAGGCGCTGATCACCACCGGTGAGCGCGGCTTGAAGATGGAGTATTTGCTTCGAGCAGTACGCGAGGAATTCGCGGAACACGAAGACATGCCCAATACGACCAATCCAGATGACTGGGCCAGAATCTCAGGACGCAAGGGTGAACGCATCAGCAATATCCGCTCGTTGGTCAACCGCCAGGCCGCCTCATGAGCGCGCGTCGCCTCGTCGGGCTGGAAACCGAGTACGGCATCATTCGTCCACAAATGCCCAATGCCAACGCCACGGTCCTCTCGGCTCAAATCGTCGATGCCTACGCACAACTTGTGGCCGAGCAAAGTTCCACTGCCACCGCAGCGCGCTGGGACTACGCCGACGAGTCTCCCTTGCAGGATGCCCGCGGTTTTGAAATGGACCGGGACCAAGCGCACCCAAGCCAGTTAACGGACGTGGAACCAGGGCTAGAGGAGCCTGGCATCTGGACTGCGGAGTCCATTGCGCTGGATGGCAATGATGCGCGGCTGGGATCCACCTTGTACCAGGAGAAAGATTCTACCGATGTTGTGATGAACATGGTGCTGGGAAACGGTGCACGCCTGTACGTTGACCATGCCCACCCCGAATACTCCAGCCCTGAATCGCTGACGCCACGCGCCGCCGTTTTATGGGACCAGGCCGGAGACGAAGTCATGCGCCGCGCTGCTCAAACTGCGCAGCGGCTGGGCAGCGGCGAGTTATTGCTCTACAAAAACAATACGGACAACAAGTCGGTATCGTACGGC